>Ga0160495_100051_pt1 | contig 203408 bp, 179 predicted proteins | sample DID4MG_4_FD_108251 | JGI IMG/M metagenome (GOLD analysis project Ga0160495, IMG submission 108251) | Enriched soil microbial communities from UW Madison campus, WI, USA - DID2933_E24_FP4 MG | ecosystem: Environmental > Terrestrial > Soil > Unclassified | place: USA: Madison, Wisconsin... | reverse complement strand
TGGAACGCCAGGTCCAGCGCCTCGATGGACAGGCCGTTCTGCGGACTGGTGGGTATCTCAAGCGCCCGCATGCCAAGGCTTTCCAGGATCTGCAGCAGGCCAAAGTAGGTCGGCGATTCGACGGCGATGGTGTCGCCGGGCCGGGCTACCGCGCGCAGCGCCAGGTTCAGGGCTTCGATGCAGCCGTGCGTGACGATGACGTCGTCGGGCGTGGCATTGATGCCGTTGGCCAGCGCTCGGCGCGCCAGTACCGTACGCAGCTCCGGGTGGCCCTGCGGCGGAACGGGGCTGACCAGCACCTGCGGCGTCATGCGCAGGGCGCGCGTCATCGCCTGCTTGAGTTCTTCCATCGGATAGGCCTCTGGCACCGCCGCGGCCAGCGCGAAATTGGCGCTGACGGGGTGGGCTTCGCACTTGGCGATGAAGTCCGAGACGCGGTCGTGGATGCCCACGTATTGCGCCGCGCCCAGCGTCTGGCGGATGTCGGGCTCGTTGACCGGGGGAATGCTGTTGCGCCGAGGGTGCAGGACGAAATACCCCGAGCGGGGCCGGGCTTCGATCAGCCCGTCGTCTTCCAGCTGGCGGCAGGCTTGCAGTGCGGTCGACAGGCTGACGTGGTGGGTCCGCACCAGCGTGCGTACCGAGGGCATGCGCTGGGCCGGAGCCAGCACGCCCGTCTGGATGGCGCGCCGGTAGTGGTTCGCCAGGCGTAGGTACAGCGGTTGTGGGTCCATGCGCCGATCATGCTCCCCGAGGTTGGAATGAGGGTAGGCACAGATTGCTGAAAAGTACACCATAACAGCGCCAAAATCGAGCATCTGCATCGGTACAGAAAGGTTCGGAGTGTGGCTGTTGCGCAAAGCAGGGCACGCGTAGCCTGTGATGGTCCGACTGGAGATCATCATGAATGCCGAACCTTATGCCCAACCCCTGGCCCGTCGCCTGGAAATCGCCGCCGGCGCGTGCCGGCAACTGACGCTGCGAGCCGGCGCCACCCTGGTGTGCGTGGCCGGGAGCGTGCACGTGCAAGAGACCTCGATCGGCGCCCAAGCCGCGGTTGGCCTGGGTTTGCCGATGCTCGCCCGGGTCAACGCGGGCGAGGCGCATGGGGTGGGCTATGGCGGGGTGGTGCAGGTGACGGCAATTCGCTCGGCCGAAGTGATTTGTCTGGACGTTCCCGGCCCCTTGGACCGGTTTTTCCACCTGGCGGCGAACATTTTTCGCATGAATGGGGCAAAAAAACCGAATAATCGCCTGGGTGCGCTGCACAAGATTTCAAAATGAGGTATGATTCACACATCAGACGCGGGGTGGAGCAGTCTGGCAGCTCGTCGGGCTCATAACCCGAAGGTCGTAGGTTCAAATCCTGCCCCCGCAACCAGTTTCAAGAGAACAAGCCGCGATTTCCATCGCGGCTTTTTTTCGTCCTTTTTTCGACCGGGACTTGCCCTGGGTCAATCCTTTGTTCCAGCCCGGAGTTTCCCGGGTGTTGCCAGCCGCACAGCGCGGCGACGCTGAGCTACCATGGGTCACGCGCGCTAGTTCGCCGCACTCGAGGAGGGTCCATGGGTACCGCAAAATACGATCATCCTGGTTACGTCGCCGACACCGGCGCTGAAGGCAAGTACCACGTGGGCATCTGGTGCCCGCACGGTTATCCCGCCCATATCCATATCGGCCGGCCTGCGGAACGCGGTGATCCCCAGGCGCTCTTGCGCCTGCGCATTCCCGATGGCGTCTTCCAATCGCTGCCGGACGATCCCGAAACCCTGTGCCGCCGTGCCCTGGGCCAGGCCATGGACGCCGGCTTGCTGCGCTCCGTCGCCGTGGATGGCGAGTATCAGGAGCTGCGTTTCCAGCTGGACGCGGAACCGTGGTCGGGTCCGATGCAGGCGGCGGGTAACGCCTGACGCGGGAAGTTACCCACAGCGACTGTGGACAAGCCTTGGGATAGCCTTTGCGCATGTCCGAATTGTCCAGTCATAACAAGGGCTTGGCGCCTGCGGTCAATAAGTGGCCGGCGCCGGGCCTTTTTATTGTCGGGCCTGTCCCAAAGCGGGCAAGTCCGAAGGCGGCCGGGGCGTCATGCGACAATCCTCCCCCTCGCGGCCTGCGCCGCGTATCCCCGTGTTGACCCCTTCGATATTGCCTCCATGCCGAGTCCTATGCTCTTGTCCGCTCCCGCCTTGACGGCGCCGGCGCCATGACCCCGAGTGCTTCCAAACGCGTCGCCGTGATTGGCGGTGGTCCGGCCGGCCTGATGGCGGCCGAGGGGCTTGCCGACCAGGGCCTGCAGGTGGACGTGTTCGATGCGATGCCTTCGGTGGGCCGCAAGTTCCTGATGGCGGGGCGGGGCGGATTGAACTTGACGCATAGTGAAGCGGCGGGCCCCTTCCTGGCACGTTACGGCGAGCGCGCCGCGCAGGTGGCGCCCTGGCTTTCCGTCATGGACGCCGCCGCGTTGCGTGACTGGGCGCATGAACTGGGCATCCAGACCTTCGTGGGTTCGTCGGGCCGCGTCTTTCCTAAGGAAATGAAAGCCGCGCCGTTGCTGCGTGCGTGGCTCGCCCGGTTACGCGCCCGTGGCGTGCGCTTCCATATGCGGCATCGTTGGCTGGGGTGGGCCGCAAGCGGCGCGCCTTCCGCAGGTGGGTTGCGTTTCGATACGCCCGAGGGCGTGCGGACGCTGGCGGCCGATGCCGTCGTGCTGGCCTTGGGTGGGGGAAGTTGGGCCAAACTGGGTTCGGATGGCGCCTGGGTCGCCGGCCTGCAGGCGCATGGCGTCGATGTGGCGCCGCTGCGGCCCGCCAACTGCGGGTTTGACGTCGCGTGGTCCGAGCACTTCCGCGAGCGCTATGCGGGCCACCCCGTCAAATCCGTTTCCATGTCGTGCGCGTTGCCATCGGGCGGCGTGCTGGCCCGACAGGGCGAATTCGTGGTGTCGGAAACGGGCATCGAGGGTAGCCTCGTCTATGCGCTGTCGGCTCCATTGCGCGACCGGATCGACGAGCAGGGTCACGCCGTCGCCATGCTGGACCTGGCGCCGGACTGGACGCAGGAAAAAGTCACCGCGGCGATCACCCACCCGCGAGGGGCGCGTTCGATGTCCAGCCATTTGCAAAGCCGAATGGGGCTGACGGGTGTGAAGGCGGGGCTGTTGCGCGAATGCGCGTCGGCCGACGATTTCAAAGACCCCGACCGGCTTGCCTTGCGGATCAAGGCGCTGCCGCTGACGCTTGTGCAGGCGCGCCCTATCGACGAGGTAATCAGCACCGCGGGCGGCGTGACGTTCGATGCCGTCGACGCCGGCCTGATGCTGCGATCGGCGCCAGGCGTGTTTGTGGCCGGCGAAATGCTGGATTGGGAAGCGCCGACGGGCGGCTATCTGCTGACGGCCTGCATGGCCAGCGGACGGGTTGCGGCGGCGGGCGTGACGGACTACCTGGCCGGCAAGCCTTAAGGCTGCGGCCTTCGTCTATCAGGAACCCGTGGGGTAGGGCGCCATGCCCAGCGGTGTGCGCGGCGCAAGGTCGCCCACAACATGGCCGACCACCGGCGGGCCGCCTTCAGGCTGCGTGATGATGCCGATGACGCGCGTGATGGCGCTGGCGGGAATGTCGGTGCCGTGGGCGGGATCCTGCACCAGTTGCCAGATGGTGGCGCTAGCAGGATCGGCATCTTCCTGCGTTTGTCCCGAAGTTTCCAGGCAGCTGCGGGCAAAGAAGGACCAATCTGACGCGTTGCACGGCAAGCCATGCGCGGTCGCCAAACGGGCCAGGGCCAACGGCGCATCCGGCTGGCCCGCGGCGTGTTGGGCGGCAGCGCCCAGCGAGACGTCCAGCGACAGCAGGCGGAGAAACTCTACGACATTGTCCGAATTCATTGTGGGGTCTCCTGTAGCTGCTCTGGTTCATCGCCGGCGGCCGACGGCCGACCGGTTTAAAAGGGGCGTTTCAGCCGGGGCCTTGCCCCAGCATCGACACCAAGGATTTTTTCAGCCGGGCTGAAAAAATCGGTACCGTATGAGAAACGCCGTTCCGGTCGACACCTTCCTTCAGTTCGACTGATTGCCCAAGGAAGATTTCCGGCGCGGCGTTGATTTCGTTGTAGCGGGCAAGCAGTTCGTCGACGTGTTCTTGCGCGTCAGCCAGCGTGCTGCTGTCCGCGAGCTTGCCAGCGGCATGGGCTTGCAGGATTCGGTGCAGATCGTCGATGAACAGCGCCAATGCCGCTTGTCCACGGCATTGCGGCTGTTCCCAGCCCCAGCCCTGGGGGGCTGCGCCAGCGTTCTGCGGTACAGGTTTTTTGTTCATTTTCGAATCCTAATCCATTGCCGGCAAATACGCGACAGCCGCGCCCGGGGCCGCATTGTAGGTCGGAGGGGCTTACCAGCAGGCGGGGGCGGGCGGTGGCCCCTCATGCGCCGGAAAGTGGGGCAGGACTTCCTCGGCCAGTTCCTGGATGACCTCTGCGGCCGGCCGTTCCGAGAACTGGATGCCCAGCGCCGCGTGGTTGACACCGGCCTCCTGCCAGCGCGCCAGCAGATCAAGCAGGCCCCGACGTCCCGTGCGCAGGACGTAGCCGCCTTGCATGGGCGTACGCGGGTGGTCCGGGTCGGCGCTCAGGTCCAGCCATTCGTTGGTGGCATGCGGCCGGAATCCGGCGTCGGGAATCCGTGCGCGCCAGGCGCCGATCTTCTGCGCCAGCCGTTGCGGACCCGCGTCGTCGTGCGTGCTATCGGGGTAGGTCAGCCAGCCATCCGCGTGTTCGGCTACCCATTGCGGCGTCTGCTGGCAGGAACCCGTGATCAGCAGCGGGACGCGCCCTGCCGCCGGTTTGGGCAGAAGCTGAGGGCCCGCCAGGCGGCCCAGCGGGGAATCGATGGCGCCATGGGGGGCATGCATCAATTGGCGGAAGTAAGACACGGTTTGCGCGAAACGCTCGCCGCGTTGCGCAGGGTCCAGTCCATACGCGGGGAATTCGACGGGGCGGTCGCCGGAGGCGATGCCCATGACGAGCCTGCCGCCAGACAGGCGGTCAAGCGTGGCGGCGGCCTTGGCCAGATCGATCGGATGGCGCAAGGGAAAGACTGCGCTGCCGGTGGCAAGCGCGATGCGCTCGGTGCGGGCCGCCAAATAGGCTAGATAGGAAAAGGGGTCGAACACCTGGCCTGCGTCGCCGAAGTTCGGGTCGAATAAGGGCACGTCGCGGACCCACACGGCGGCGAAGCCCCGGCGGTCCAGGTCGGCGACCAGGTCAGCCTGCCCTTGCAGCACCGCCATGTCGCCTTGGTAGAAGCGCAAGGGCAGGAAGACGCCTACGGTCAGTTGATTGGGGGCGAACATGCGCCGGTAGCCCGGATGCATGGCGAAGGCGGGCGCCGAGGCGCCGGCAGGTGTCGAAGGGTCAGTCGGGAAGTCAGTCATGGAAACGGGGTGCAGGAAGTCAGGAAGTCAGGAAGTCAGGGGCCGACGGCCGGTTGGGGCAGGGTGATGCCGCGTTGCACGGCCGGGCGCTGGCTGGCTCGCTGATGCCATGCGCTCAGGTGTTCATGCTGGCTGAACTTGAATTCGACGATCTGCGCGATGTGCATCCAGCCGAAGGTGGCGATATCGGCGATGGAAAAGTCGTCGCCGGCCAGCCACGGGCGCTGCGCCAGGCGCGCGTCGAGGACGGCGAAGGTGTCTTCACTCAGGCGGCGAAAGCGCTGGATGGCCGCGTCATGGCGCTCGGCTGCAAAGCACTCGGCATGTACGCGCTGGCCCAGAAGGGGGCCCATGCTGGCGCTATGGAACATCAGCCAGGTGATGGCTTCCCAGCGCCCCTTGGCATCGCCGGGGAGCAGGCGCCCGGTCTTGTCGGCCAGGTACAGCAGGATGGCGGCCGACTCGAACACGGTGATGCCCGTGGCGGCGTCATGCAGCACGGGAATGCGGCCATGGGGGTTCAGTGCCAGGAAAGCGGGGTGGCGGTGCTCGCCCTGGTCGATGCGCACATGGTGGAGGGTGTAGGGCAGCGCCAATTCCTCCAGCGCGATAGTGATCTTGAAGCCGTTGGGCGAGCTGTCCGTGTAGAGATGCAAGGTTGGGACGGTCATGGACATGGAAAGGAGTCTGGCTATTTCCTGGGCTACAGGCTTGATCCCATTCTGTATTCCATGCCGAACCTCGTAAAACGATCATTTCTGGCCCAAGAGGAGAGATTTTCTAACCTGACAGAGGGCAAGCTGCCGGCGTGTTCGAGAAATCACTTGCGTGGCCGGATCGCAACCGTCCCGCCGCCGTATCCGGATGATGCGCAGATGAGGGCCTTTGGGGTATGCTGGCTTCGGTTTCCACGCCCAGACAGGAGAGGTTTATGAAGAACAGAGTCGTTCTCGTCATGCTGCTTTCGATCGCCGCCCTTACGGCCGGCTGCAATACCGTTGCGGGCGCTGGCAAGGACATCCAGCGAGGCGGGGAGAAGATCGAGGGTGCAGCGAAGTAAGTTGCCCTCCCGCTGCCGCATAGCCGGCTCAAGGCCACGCCAGAAATGCCCAGACATTTCCCGCGTGGCCTTTTTGCGGCCGCTGGCATAATCGCGGGAGTCCGAATTTCAACGCGGGAAGAATCATGCGCAAGTCAGTATGGGTAGGTGTAACGTTGGCGGCACTGTTGGCCGGTTGCGCAAGCAAGGGCGTCTACGAGGCCGACACCGTGAAGAAAGAAACCTTCAGCGTCGACACCAATTACCAGGCCGCCTTCCGCCGTGGTGGTGAATATGTCCGCGCCTGCCACGTGAACGTGCAGCATCCTTATGGCATCGCTTACGCATGGCGCCACTCCCTGGGCGAAAAGGGCGCGCCCGACGAAATCCAGCTGTACAAGGTGGGCGAACCCGCCACCGTGCTGGAACTGATTTCGGCGGAAGCTGACGGCCCCGCCAAATCCAAGGTGACGGTGACCGTGCTGGGCGAAGGGCGTTGGGATGCGGCCGAAATCGCAGCTGCCCGCGCCTCGATCCAGAGCGCGACGCCCGTTTGCCGCACAGGCAACGGCGGCTGACGCATGGATCCCCGCGCGCAGCAGATCCGATCCACGGGCATCGCGTTCTCGCTGTTGGCGGGGGCGTTCCGCTTTCTAGGCTGGTTGAACGGGGGCGCAGCACTGGCCCTGGTGGCCTTTTCACTGGGGATTGTGGGCGGCGACATTGCCGCGCCGGACCTCCAGTTGCCGCTGGCCCTGTTCCTGGCCGGACTGCTCGTGTCGTGCCTGGGGCTGCTGTTCGCCTACCTGGCGCAGGTCAGCCTGTTGCGTCAGGGCTACACGGGGCACCTGACGCGCGGCCATTGGCCGGCCCAGTTGTTGGCAATGATTTGCTATCTGCTTGGCGCCCTGGCGTTCTGCGCGGCGTGCTGGTTCTCTCTGGGGCAGGGGGCGGCGGACGCCCAACAAATGACGTCCTACGCCAGCCGTTAGAATACAAGGGTAAACCCGTGTACGCAAAAGTGTTGGACTTGCACTTGCGTTGAGAATAATATGCGCGGTGCGTATATAAATCCTCTTTCTCGGGGCCCGTCATGACCATCTCCCAGCAAGCCTTCCTGCGCGACGCCATGCGCCGCCTGAACCTCACGCGCGACGTGTTCGCGACCCGGATCGGCGTGAAACGCCGGGCGTTGGATACCTGGTTGCTGCCCGAAGGTTCGCAGGAATTTCGCGCCATGCCGGAAGTGGTGCAGCGTTTCGTCAGCGAAATCGTGCAGAACGGCGTGTTGCTGGAAAAGTATACGCAAAGCGTACAAGATGGCCCCTTGCGCGAGCGTATCGCCGTGGAAGGCAAGCATCAGCTGCTGTCGGTGGACCAGTTCACGCGCGAATCGGTCGAAGACCTGTTCCGCGTGGCTGACATGATGCAGCCCATCGCGCGCCGCCAGAAAGTGTCGCGCGTGCTGGAAGGCGCCGTGCTGGGCAACCTGTTCTTCGAAGCCAGCACGCGTACCCGCGTCAGCTTCGGTTCGGCGTTCTGCCGCCTGGGCGGCTCCGTCTGCGATACGACGGGCTTTACGTTTTCGTCGATGGCCAAGGGCGAATCCATCTATGACACCAGCCGCGTCATGAGCGGCTACGTGGACGCCATGGTGATCCGCCATCCGGACCAGGGTTCGGTCGCGGAATTCGCGCGTGCCACCAACATCCCGGTGGTCAACGGTGGCGACGGCCCGGGCGAACACCCCAGCCAGGCCCTGCTGGACCTGTACACGATCCTGACCGAGTTCTCGCGCCTGGGCAAGTTGCTGGACGGCGCCCACATCGCCATGGTCGGCGACTTGAAGTACGGCCGCACCGTGCATTCGCTGATCAAGCTGATGGCGCTGTACAAGAACGTGAAGTTCTCGCTGGTGTCGCCTAAGGGCCTGGAAATGCCCAGCTACATCATCGAGCAGGCCAGCCGCAACGGCAACGTGATCGAACAGAAGACGTCGCTGGCCGAAGGCCTGTCCGGCGCCGACGTGATCTACGCGACGCGCGTGCAGAAAGAACGCTTCGCCAACGAAGAGAATGAAGGCTACACGCCGGACTTCCAGATCAACCGCGCCATCATCGACGCGTATTGCAGCCCCGAGACGATCGTGATGCACCCGTTGCCGCGCGACAGCCGTCCGGGCGCCAACGACCTGAGCGTGGATCTGAACCACGATCCGCGCCTGGCCATCTTCCGCCAGACTGACAACGGCATCCCCATCCGCATGGCGATCTTCGCGGTGCTGCTGGGCGTGGAAGGCCTGGTGCAGCACTCGCTGCGCGATGTGACCTGGCAGCACCCGTCGCACGTGGGCCCCGACGACTCCGTCTTCCACGGCCTGGAATAAGCGCGGCGGCCTTCAGCCCCCGCCGCCTGGCTGCGCCACGGCGGGGCAGTCATTGAGATTTGAAGGATAATCCGCGCTGTCTTTCTGTCGCGTGTCGCTCCGAGACACGCGTGGAAAATTTTGGGGCGGATGATTCTATGTCTTCGAGCAATAGCGCGGTTCCGGCGTGGACGGGCGGCGCGGGCCAGGCGTGCTACCTGAGCGCGTCCAACGCGCAAGCCTGGGAAGCGGTCTATCAATCGGTCGACGCCTATACGCGCGGCCAAGTCGCGGCGGTGGTGGGCGATAGCGCCAAAGAACTGGTGGACGCCTTCTATTCCACCTTGCTGGCGGATGCCGAGGCTGGGCCCCGCCTGTCCCACGAGATTGTCTCCACCCGCCTGCACAGCGGCATGAAGCTCTGGTTGAAGGGCCTGCTCTGCGTGCGCGACCAGGGCGATATCGTCGCGTTGATGGCGACCCAGAAGAAAGTGGGCGAAGTGCATGCCCGCGTTCATATCCCGATCCATCTGGTGATGGCCGGCGCCCGCATCCTGAAGAACGAAATCGCCGAACGCCTGCGCGCAAGCGATCTGGACGGGACGGCGGCCTCCATTGCCACGCAGTACGTCTGTAATCTTTTCGACCTGGCGATCGAGCAGATGAGCCGCGCCTTTATGCGCGATATCAACCGCGGTGCGCGCAATGACGAAGCGTATCGCTTGTTCGCGCTGGGGCAGAACATCTCGACCGAACGCGAGCGCCAACGCGCCGCGCTGCTGGAATGGAGCCAGGCCGTGCTGATCGGCCTGCATTACCGCGCGCCGGAGCAGGCGTTGCCGCGGTTGGCGGCTTCGGAGTTCGGGTTGTGGCTGCAGCACAAGGGCGGCGTGCTGTTCGAAAGCGCACCCGCGTTGCGCCAGATCACCGAAGCCGTGACGCGGTTGGACGACGTGGTGCTGCCGCGGTTGATGCTGGCGGACGCGCAGCAGCAGGTGTCGATGCCCGACCAGGTGCGCGAGCTGCAGGAGCTGGTGGCGCGCATCAAGCATCTGCTCAATGGCCTGTTCGACATGGTGGCCGAGATCGAGAGCGGCAGCGACCCGCTTACCAACGTGCTGAACCGGCGCTTTCTGCCGTCGGTGGTGGGGCGCGAAATCGCCATTTCCACGCGTCAGGGCAGCCGCTTTTCGGTGCTGCTGCTGGACATCGACCACTTCAAGGCGATCAACGACGCGCATGGGCATTCCGGCGGCGACCACGTATTACGGCAGTTTGCCGAAGTGGTGCATCAGGCGTGCCGGTCCAGCGACTTCGTGTTCCGTTACGGCGGTGAAGAGTTCCTGGTGGTGCTGGTGGATACGGGGCAAGAGGCCGCGTTGGCGGCGGCCGAGAAGCTGGGCGCCGAAATCCGCCGGCACAAGTTCGCGATTCCCGAAGCGGGCGCCTTGGGCATTACGGCAAGCATCGGCGTGGCCACGTTCGACGGCCACCCGGACTATGCCTATCTGATCGACCGCGCTGACAAGGCCCTGTACCGCGCCAAGCAGGAGGGGCGGGACCGCAGCGTGGCGGCCTGAACAGGGCGTGCGGGAAATAGCGGGCTGGGACCGAAAATAAAAAAGGCCGCTCTATTCAAGAGCGGCCTTTTGCGACGCGTGGGTCTTTCGCGCGTACGGCTTAGATCTTCTTTTCGCCGCCCAACGCCTCGACCAGCTCGGCCATCATCTTGGCCAGTTCGCCCGTCATCAGCATCATGTCGGAATCGAACTTCTCGTCGTCGTTTGCGGCGACGCCTTCGTTGCCTTCCTTCAGCACGTCCAGCGGCGACACGCGCTTGACGTCCAGGCCTTCGGTCAGGACGAAGGAAATACGGTCGGCCCACGTCATGGCCAGGCGCGTGCACTGCTTACCCGACTGGATGTGGCGGCGCACGTCGTCGGCGTCGATGGAGTGCTTCACGTAGCGGATGGCCGCGCCGCTTTCACCCGACGAACGCAGTTCGGTGTCCTGGTCGATGGTGAAGTTGGAGGGGGCCTCGTCTTCCGCCAGCCAGCCCGTCATCGCGGAGGCGGGCGATTGCGCTACATACAGGTTTTCCAGCGGGAACGGGTCGACGCACTTGGCCAGCAGGCCGATGACTTCGTCGGCCTTTGCCGACGCGGCGGCGTCGATGACCAGCCAATGGTTCTGCGGGTCGATCCAGACGCGGGTGTCGCGGTACACGCTGAAGGCGCGCGGCAGGAGCTCGTCCGTGACGCGCTCCTTGATTTCCTTCATCTGCTTGCGGCCCGGCTTGTAGCCCTGCTGCTCTTCGATCTCCTGGGCGCGCGCTTTGGCGACCTGGTTCACGACGGTGCCGGGCAGAAGCTTCTTCTCGGCGCGCAGCGACAGCAGGATCTGGCCATTCACGACATGGGCGAGCCCGCCGTTTTCGCGCGGCGGGACCCAGCCCAGGCTTTGCATTTCGAGGTTGTTGCCCGCTTGGTAGGCGTGGCGCGCAAGCGTTTCTTCAAGCTGATCGCCAACGAGAGTCCACGGCGAGGAGAGGCGGTAAATCTTGAGGTTTTTGAACCACATGAGCGTCGGCCAAAAGGGTTGATTCTATACGACGCGGCCGGTTTGCCGAAGTGCTGCAATACGGTTGCGACAGGCGACACGTTCTGTCACTGACACGCGCGGGCCTATGCGTTAACTTCCGCGCACCGAACATGGAATCGGAGAGGAATACATGAAAATCATCGGCGCCATCCTGATCGTCCTGGGCATCGCGGCCCTGGCCTACAAGGGCTTCAACTACAAGTCCGAAGAAACCGTATTGCAGATCGGTTCGGTGAAGGCTACGGCCGAAACCGAGAAGTCGGTGCCCATCCCGACCTGGGCCGGCATTGCGGCCATCGTGGCCGGCGTGTTGGCCATCGGCGTCGGCATGCGCCGTTGACAGGTGGCCGGCCTGGCCGGTCCCCAGCATGACCATGGCGGCCGCTTAGCGGTCGCCTTTTTTTATTTGCCCTGCACAAAAAAAAGCGGCCCGGCTCAATAAAGGCCGGGCCGGTACGGGAGCACACAATACCGCGTCATAAAAGGCTCGCGGGGAACGCGGTATCGGTGTCAGAACACTAGCCCTGCAATCGTCTGACAGGGGGATCAATCGTCAGCCGATCTGGCGCAAGGCCGTAATCTGAGGCGCCAGTCTAAGCGGGAGGGTCTGACAGCGTCCTGAAAGTGGGCAAGAGATTTTGCGCGACACCCGCAAAGTCGCCGTTTCAGGACGATGACCGTCCCTAGCCTTATGACCTTCGCAAAAATAGCCTTTTTCCCGCCGGGCCGCCCCAAGGGAAAAAGCCCCCTCGGGGGGCAGCAAGCGCGAAGCGCGCAGCGTGGGGGCCTATTCTTCGCCGGGCCGCCCCAAGGGAAAAAAGCCCCCTCGGGGGGCAGCAAGCGCGAAGCGCGCAGCGTGGGGGCTACATAAAAAAAAAGCTCCATAAGGAGCTTTTAAAGGCCGGGCAGGCGCAGCAGTCCCGCCCGGCGGGGGATGGTCGTTTATGCGTTGATATCGTTGTCCTTGGATTCGCGCACGAACAGCGTGCCGATGACCAAGGTCATGACTGCGATGATGATCGGGTACCACAGGCCGTCGTAGATGTTGCCGGTGGCAGCCACCACGGCGAAGGCGACCGGGGGCAGGAAGCCGCCGAACCAGCCGTTGCCGATGTGGTACGGCAAGCTCATCGAGGTGTAGCGGATGCGCGTCGGGAACATTTCCACCAGCATCGCGGCGATGGGGCCGTAGACCATGGTCACGTAAAGCACCAGGATCGCCAGCAGCACCACGACCATGACGTTGTTGCTTTGCGCCGGGTCAGCCTTGGCGGGGTAGCCGTGGCTGCGGATCGCGGTGGTCAGCGCCTTGTCCAGTTCCGCGGCCTTGGCCTTGAAGTCGGCGGGGGCCATGGCCTTGCCGTCGAACGAGGCGAACTCGTCGTTGCCGATCTTGACCTTGGCGACCGAGCCAGCCGGCGCGGTTTCGTTCTTGTAGTTCACCGAGTTGCGGGCCATGAAGGATTTCACGACGTCGCAAGAGCTGGTGAACGCGGACGTGCCCACCGGGTTGAACTGGAACGAGCAAGTGCTCGGGTCGGCGATGACCGTGACCGGGGCTGTCGCCTGGGCCTTTTCCAGCGCCGGGTTGGCGAAGTGGGTGATGCCCTGGAAGATCGGGAAGTAGGTCGCAGCCGCGATCAGGCAGCCTGCCATGATGATGGGCTTGCGGCCGATCTTGTCCGACAGCGCGCCGAAGACCACGAAGAACGGGGTGCCGATCAGGAGCGCGATCGCGATCATGATGTTGGCGGTGTTGGCATCGACCTTCAGCGTCTGCGTCAGGAAGAACAAGGCGTAGAACTGGCCCGTGTACCAGACCACGGCCTGGCCGGCGGTCAGGCCCAGCAGTGCCAGGATCACGACCTTCAGGTTCTTCCACTGGCCGAACGATTCAGCGATCGGCGCCTTCGAACCCTTGCCTTCTTCCTTCATGCGCTTGAAGGTGGGCGATTCGCTCAGTTGCAGGCGGATCCACACCGAGATGCCCAGCAGCACGACCGAGATCAGGAACGGAATGCGCCAGCCCCAGGCTTTGAAGTCGTCTTCGCCCATGACCGTGCGGATGCCCAGGATGACCAGCAGCGACAGGAACAGGCCCAGCGTTGCGGTGGTCTGGATCCACGACGTGTAGAAGCCGCGACGGCCATGCGGGGCGTGTTCGGCGACGTAAGTTGCCGCGCCGCCGTATTCGCCGCCCAGCGCCAGGCCTTGCAGCAGGCGCAGCACGATCAGGATGGCCGGTGCGGCCAAACCGATGCTGGCGTAGCTGGGCAGCACGCCCACGAGGAATGTCGACAGGCCCATGATCACGATCGTGACCAGGAAGGTGTATTTGCGTCCGACCAGATCGCCCAGGCGGCCGAACACCAGCGCGCCGAACGGCCGCACGGCAAAGCCAGCAGCGAACGCCAGCAGCGCGAAGATGAAGCCCGCGGTGGGGTTCACGCCCGAGAAAAAGTGCTGCGCGATGATGGCTGCAAGCGAGCCGTAAAGATAAAAGTCGTACCACTCGAAAACCGTGCCCAGGGACGACGCGAAGATGACGCGGCGTTCATCCTTGGTCATCGGGCGCGGTTCCGCGGAAGGACCGCGGCCTGCCATGGTTGTTGTGCTCATGATGTCTCCTCGTTTTAGGCCGGCGGTTCTCCGCCGTGCTTGACCCTCCGCCGGCGAGCCGACATCGAGCTATACGCAACATTGAGGCGCGAGGCTGACGAGGTTCTGACGTAACCCTTACCCGAATCTTAAAATTGAAACATTGTGTAATCACTGCGTGCGGAGCTAGGGATAGTCCTTAGCAGCGCCGGGGGCGTCGCGCCCCTCAACTTTCGGGTAGGTCTGGGTGCTCGGCGTACATCGGGAACCCGACGCGAATGCGGGTGCCAGGCAGGTCCGAGTGCGTGTTGGGATGGTCGCTCACCAACACGGTGGCCTGGTGCTTCTGGGCGATTTCACGCACGATCGCCAGGCCCAGACCGCTGCCGTCCGACCCCGTACCCAGCACCCGGTAGAAGCGGTCGAACACGCGCTCGCGTTCTTCCGGGGGGATGCCCGGGCCGGAATCCTCGACTTCCAGCACCGCTTCGTCGCCCACGCGCTGCACGCGCACCGTGATGTGGCCGCCGCGCGGCGTATAGCGCAGTGCGTTGTCCACCAGGTTGTTCAGCAGTTCCGCCAGCAGCAAGGGGTTGCCGCTGATTTCGACGGGATCGTCCGACCCCTCGAAGCCCAGGTCGGTGCTGAGCGACAGGGCTTGCGGCACCCAATGCATGGCCTGTTCGTAGGCGATGGCGTTCAAGTCGGTGCGCGTCAGGCCGATGGCGCTGGGGTTTTCGGCGCGCGCCAGCAGCAGCAACTGATTGACCAGCCGGGTGGCGCGCTCCGACCCGGTCACCAACTGGCGCAGGCTGGACTGCATTTCCTCTGGGCTGGCGTCACGCAATGCCAGCTCGGCCTGCGTGCGCAGGCCCGCCAGCGGCGTCTTCAACTGATGGGCGGCATCCGCGACGAAGCGGCGTTGCGCCTGGACGTTGGCGGACAGGCGGTCCAGCAGGTCGTTCATCGCCGCCACCAGCGGGGCGATCTCGGACGGCGCCGCACGTTCATCGATGGGGGAGAGGTCGTCGGGACGCCGGGCGCGCAGGCGTTGCTGCAAGGCGTTCAACGGCGCCACGCCACGCGACAGCCCGAACCAGACCAGCAGCACGGCGATCGGCAGCACTACGAACTGGGGAATGATCACGCCCTTGATGATGTCGTTGGCCAGCTGCGTGCGCTTTTCTACGGTTTCGGCCACGATCAGTAGCGCAGGCTGGGTGTTGGGCAGGTTCAGGTCGACCCACGTGAACGCCAGCCGGATGCCGAAGCCGCGCATCGTGTCGTCTTCGTACTGGACCTCGCCGGGACGCGGCTGGCCCACGGAGGCCGGCAGCGGCAGGGCGCGGTCGCCCCCCAGGTATTCGCCGCGGCTGCCCAGCGCCAGCCAGAACACGCTGTCGGTCTCGTCGGCGCGCAGCACGTCGCGCGCCGGGTCGGTCATCTTCAGCACGGCGCGGCCGTCCTGCGCGTGGACCTGGCGCGTCAGCACGTGGAGGTTATTGGCCAGCGCCCGGTCGTACGGCACGTTGGCGATGTTCTGCGCGACGACGTAGGTGATCGCCACGCTCATGGGCCACAGCAGGAACAGCGGCGCGAGCATCCAGTCCAGGATCTCGCCCAGCAGCGAGCGCTGGGGCGGTGCGAAGCTCGGGCCCTTGGACCCGGCTTGCATGATATCCAGCGCTTCCTGATTCAGCGGTTCTGGCCGCGCAGGCTCAGCTGGCGAGATACGCGGCACCCTGGTCCCGCTCCAGACAGTAGCCCAGGCCGCGCACCGTCACGATCTTCACGCCGCTGGGTTCGAGCTTCTTGCGCAGCCGGTGCACATAGACTTCGATGGCGTTGGTGCTGACTTCCTCGCCCCATTCGCACAGGTGATCCACCAGTTGCGTCTTGCTGACCATGCGGCCGCTGCGGGTCAGCAGGATCTCCAGGAGGCTGACTTCGCGCGCGGACAGGTCCAGCGTCTGGTCGTCCACGATGGCGACGCGGCCGGTCTGGTCGAACAGCAGCCGGCCGTGCTTGATCATCGTGGCGCCGCCGCCGGCGCCGCGGCGGGTCAATGCCCGCACGCGCGCTTCCAGTTCGGACAGCGCAAAGGGTTTGGCCATGTAGTCGTCGGCGCCCAGGTCCAGGCCCTTGACGCGCTGCTCGATGCTGTCGGCGGCGGTCAGGATCAGGACGGGCAGGGCGGAATTGCGGGCGCGCAGGCGGCGCAGCACCTCCAGGCCGGCCAACTGCGGCAGGCCCAGGTCAAGGATGAGCAGGTCGAAGGCCTGGGCCGCCAGCGCCGAATCGGCGGCCAGCCCATCGCGCACGGCGTCCACGGCATAGCCGTTGTGGCGCAAGGACCGGGACAGGCCGTCGGCCAGAATGCTGTCGTCTTCGGCGATCAGGATACGCATGGGCTGCTAATGAAGGGGTCCCTGTGCCGCCAGCGCTTTGCGCGCTTGCTGCCCCTCTATGGGAGGCTATCCGCCTTGTGGGCGGCCCGGCGGCGGAAAAGGGACGAAACGCCGGGTTCTCCTTCGATTCTGTCATATGGCGGGGGGCTTGCCCACTCAGGGTATACGTGCAAAACTCTGGCACACTGGTTTTTTGTACAGTACAATCCGATGCCATAATCTGCACATGAATCAAAAGCGCGAAGCAACCTTGAGCGCAACTGACGCATAAGCTGACGCATTAGCCATATCTACAGCCAGACCCCAGCCTGACCGGCGACTTCTCCGGCACCCTTCGACACCAGATACGTTACAGACAGGACTCTACATGGACGACAAAACCACCAAGGCCGCCGCATCGGAAAAGGCCAAGGCGCTTGCCGCCGCGCTCTCGCAGATCGAAAAGCAGTTCGGCAAGGGCTCGATCATGCGCTACGGCGACAACGAGGTCTCGCACGATATCCAGGTGGTCTCCACGGGTTCCCTGGGGCTGGACATCGCGCTGGGTGTCGGCGGCTTGCCGCGTGGCCGCGTAGTCGAAATCTACGGTCCGGAATCGTCGGGCAAGACCACGCTTACGCTGCAGGTCATCGCTGAAATGCAGAAGATTGGCGGCACCTGCGCCTTCGTCGACGCGGAACACGCGCTGGACGTGCAGTACGCCAACAAGCTGGGCGTCAACCTGACCGATCTGCTGATCTCGCAGCCGGACACGGGCGAACAGGCGTTGGAAATCACCGACGCGCTGGTGCGTTCGGGCTCGGTCGACCTGATCGTCATCGACTCGGTGGCTGCCCTGGTGCCCAAGGCGGAAATCGAAGGTGAAATGGGCGATTCGCTGCCCGGCCTGCAAGCCCGTTTGATGAGCCAGGCGCTGCGCAAGCTGACCGCCACGATCAAGCGCACCAACTGCATGGTCATCTTCATCAACCAGATCCGCATGAAGATCGGCGTGATGTTCGGCAACCCCGAAACCACCACCGGCGGCAACGCGCTGAAGTTCTACGCCTCCGTGCGCCTGGACATCCGCCGCATCGGTTCCATCAAGAAGGGCGACGAAGTCGTCGGCAACGAAACCCGCGTCAAGGTGGTGAAGAACAAGGTGGCGCCGCCGTTCAAGCAGGCCGAATTCGACATCATGTACGGTGCCGGCATCTCGCGCGAAGGCGAAATCATTGACTTGGGCGTGGCCGCCAGCGTGGTGGACAAGTCCGGCGCGTGGTACAGCTACAACGGCAATCGCATCGGCCAGGGCAAGGACAATGTCCGCGAATACCTGAAAGAGCACAAGGAAATCGCCATCGAGATCGAGAACCGCGTTCGTGAGAACCAGGGCATCGTCAGCCGTGCGGCCGAGTTCGTCCCCACGGCGGAAGACACCGCCGAATAAGCAATCTTGCGGGTGCCTGCGGATCACCGCAGGCGCGTTGCACATTGTTTGCGCCGTTGCCCCGGGCCCGGCGATATGCGGCAGGCGCCATGACGGGCCTGCCGTTTTTGCATAGCAAGCAGGAAGCGCATGAGCTGGAAATCGACCCCCGCGTCAGCCGACCGTCTTCGCGCCAAGCTGGATGACGAGTTTGAAACCGTCGCCAAGCCCCAGGGCTTGCGGCGGAGTTCCGATGCGCGCCGTGAACAGGAATCTGCGGCACCCGCCGCCGATCCGGGTGAATGGCAGCGCAGTTCCGAGCAGCGCGCGGCCCCCCGGGGCCGCCGCGCAGCCCGCGCCGAAGACCAGGCCGGCGCGGATGACGGCAAGCCCGAACGCAAAGGGCCATCGCTGAAAATGCGCGCGGTGGGGTATTTGTCGCGGCGCGAGCATGCGCGCGAAGAACTGGCCCGCAAGCTGTCGGCTTACGCCGAAGACGGGGCTGAGGTTGAAGCGGTGCTGGATGCGCTGGAAAAAGAAGGCTGGCTGTCCACCGAGCGTTTTGCGCAAAGCCTGGTGCACCGGCGGGCGTCGCGCCAGGGCGCGGCCCGCATCGTGCAGGAATTGCGCCAGCATGGCGTGGACGCCAACCAGGTAGCTGAATTGCGCGACCAGTTGCGCGCCACCGAATACGACCGCGCGCTGGAAGTCTGGAAGAAGCGTTTCGACGCAAAGCCCGCCGACCGCGCGGCCTACGCCAAACAGGCCCGCTTCCTGGCCAGCCGCGGATTCGCCCACGACGTCATCCGCCGCATCGTGGGCGACAGCGACGAAGATTGAGCGCGCGCGCAGCGTGGGGGCTCCCTCCCTCTCTACTTTGCCGATTTGATTCCCGACAGCGTCTTGAAGCAGACGTCGCGTGTGATGGTCAGGAATTCGTCGATGTACGACGCGTCGGTGTCTTCACTTCGCACCGTGGCGTACAGCGTGCGCCATACCCCCTGCGGGCCCAGGCGGCACTGCCGTAGCCAACCCTGATTCATGTATTCGGTCAATGCCCAGTTCGGCAGCGCGGCCACGCCGCGGTTGCTGGCCACCAGTTGCGCAATGATGGGGGTGAGCTCCGCCTTGCGGATGGCGGCGGGTTCCACGTCGGCCGGGTCCAGGAAGGCGGTGAAGACGTCCAGGCGCTGCTTGTCCACCGGGTACGTGATGAGCGTCTGATCGGCCAACTGGTCGGGCATGATGAATTTGCTGCCGGCCAGCGGATTGGACTCGGACACGGCCAGCACCAGTTCGTACTTGAACAATGGCAGGTATTCCACCGCGTCCAGCGGCTGCGGATCCGAGGTGATGACCAGGTCCAGGTCGCCGCGCACCAGGGCGGGCAGGGGGGCGAACGAAAAAGCGGCCGACAGGTCGAGCGCCACGTCCGGCCATTGCACCCTGAAGGCGTCCAGCGCCGGCATCAGCCATTGGAAGCAGGAGTGGCAATCAATCGCCAGGTGCAAGCGGCCCGTGCGGCCCGCGGCCAGCCGTTGCAACTCGCGCTCGGTGGCGCGGATGCGGGGCAGCACTTCGTCCGCCAACGCCAGCACGCGCAGGCCCGCCGTTGTCAGCCGCGCCGGCCGGGTGCGCCGGTTAAGCAGCGGCGTGCCCAAGCGGGTTTCCAGGTCGCGCAGCTGGTGCGACAGGGCGGATTGGGTCAGGTGCAGGCGTTCGGCGGCTTCTTGCAGGCTGCCGCCTTCACGGATGGCGGTCAGCGTCTCAAGATGGCGGATTTCTAGCATGGGCGTAGTCGAGGGCGCGGGGCAGCGGCGCCGCCTGGCGGCTACCCGCTGCAGGCACCAACCCCATCAGGGTGGAATGAACTTATATTGTATGAGATTTCCTCATCCTATGAATGTAGACATTGATTTTGATTCATGTAGATTTGCCGGCACAATGGCCTTCACTTGAACAAATTTTGTCTAATGGCGGCGATGACATGACTACTATTCATAATCTGGGATTTCCCCGCATTGGTGCCCAGCGCGAATTGAAGCGCGCGGTGGAGGCCTATTGGGCCGGCAAGCAAACCGCCGAAGCGCTGGAAGAAACGGGCCGCGAACTGCGCGCCAAGCACTGGAAGCTGCAAGCTGCGGCTGGCCTGAAGTTCGTGCCCGTGGGCGACTTCGCCTGGTACGACCAGATTCTGGAATGGAGCACGCTGCTGGGCGCCGTGCCGGCCCGTTTCGGCCAGAGCGACAGCGAAGCCGTTTCGCTGGACACGCTGTTTCGCATGGGCCGTGGCCGCGCACCGACGGGCAAGCCTGCCGCCGCCTGCGAAATGACCAAGTGGTTCGATACCAACTACCACTACATCGTGCCGGAACTGGTTCCTGGCCAGACGTTCCGCATTGCGCGTGAATCGCTGTTCGAACAGATCCAGGAAGCGCAAGCGCTGGGCCATGTCGTCAAGCCGGTGATCCCGGGCCCGCTGACCTGGCTGTACCAGGGCAAGGGCGACGCGTTCGCGGGCGGCGCTGCCGACGAAGGCAAGTTGCAACTGCTGGCCGCGCTGCTGCCGGTATACGAAGAAGTCCTGGCTCGCTTTGCCAAGCTGGGCGTGCAATGGGTGCAGATCGACGAACCCATCCTGGCGCTGGACTTGCCGCAAGCCTGGCGCGATGCGTTCAAGCAGGTGTACGGCGTGCTGGCCGCCAGCCCCGTCAAGCTGCTGATCGCCACCTATTTCGACGGCTTGAAGGACAACCTGCCCACTGCCCAGGCGCTGCCCGTGGCCGGCCTGCACGTGGATCTGGTCCGCGCGCCCGAGCAACTGGCTGACGTCGTGGCGGGCCTGCGCGCCGACCAGGTGCTGTCCGCTGGCGTCATCAACGGTCGCAACATCTGGCGCACCGATCTGGACGCCGCCATCGCCACGCTGGCCCCCATCAAGCAACAACTGGGCGATCGCCTGTGGCTGGCCCCGTCGTGCTCGCTGCTGCACGTGCCGGTGGACCTGGCCAACGAAACCGAACTGGACGCCGAGTTAAAGAGCTGGCTGTCGTTCGCCACTCAGAAGCTGCAAGAGCTGAGCCTCTTGGGCCGTGCGCTGGATAGCGCGACGGACCCTTCAGTGCAGTCGGGCTTGGTACAGCAACGCGAGGCACTGGCTGCGCGCCGTTCGTCGGCTCGCATCCACAACCCGGCCGTGGGCCAGCGTATGTCCGGCGCCGCCAGCGTGTCGCGTGAGCGTGCGCCGTTCGCCGGCCGCATCGCCCGCCAGCAAGAACAACTGGGCCTGCCCGCCTACCCGACGACCACGATCGGTTCGTTCCCGCAGACTGCTGAAATCCGTGCGCTGCGCCGCGACTGGAAGGCCGGCGCGCTGACCGATTCGGGCTACGAGGCCGCCATCCGCAAGGAGATCGAGGAAGTCATCCGCTTCCAGGAAAAGGTGGGCTTGGACGTGCTGGTGCACGGTGAACCCGAGCGCAACGACATGGTGGAGTACTTCGGCGAACTGCTGGCCGGCTTCGCGTTCACCAAGAACGGCTGGGTGCAAAGCTACGGTTCGCGCTGCGTCAAGCCGCCGATCATTTTCGGCGACGTCGCCCGTCCCGCACCGATGACGGTAGGCTGGTCGTCCTACGCGCAGTCGCTGACGGACAAGCCCGTGAAGGGCATGCTGACCGGTCCCGTCACCATCCTGCAATGGTCGTTCGTGCGTGACGACCAGCCGCGCGAACAGACCTGCCGCCAACTGGCGCTGGCGCTGCGCGACGAAGTGGTGGACCTGGAAACCGCCGGCATCAGCGTCATCCAGATCGACGAGCCCGCCATCCGCGAAGGCCTGCCGCTGCGCCGCTCGGACTGGAAGGCGTACCTGGACTGGGCCGTGGATTGCTTCCGCCTGTCGACCGCCGGCGTGCGCGATGAAACGCAGATCCATACCCACATGTGCTATTCGGAGTTCAACGACATCATCGAATCGATCGCCGCGATGGACGCGGACGTGATCACGATTGAAACGTCGCGCTCCAACATGGAACTGCTCAAGGCGTTTGAAGACTTCGATTACCCGAACGATATCGGTCCCGGCGTGTACGACATTCACTCGCCGAACGTGCCGGAAGTGGACTGGATGGTCGGCCTGATGGAAAAGGCGGCTGCCCGCCTGCCCAAGGAACGCCTCTGGGTGAACCCTGACTGCGGCCTGAAGACGCGCGCCTGGCCCGAAACCGAAGCGGCGCTGATCGGCATGGTGCAAGCGGCGCGCACGCTGCGCCAATCGGCCTGAAGACCGGCCACCCCAACGCCGGCCCCAAGGCGGGCGTTGCGGGTTAAGCCCCTGGTACGTGTGCGATTACGCACCGGCCGGGGGCTTTTTTTAGTGATGGGAAGCGGAACGAATTCCTGCGGCACGGGTCAATAAGCAAAAATCCCAACAGCTGGATTGTTGCCGTTCCTATGATTCTCCAAGGCCCCTATCGGCCGGATCTGCTTGCCGCGGAAACGCTGCCCGATATTCTGGAAGCCACGATCCTGCGGCATCCCGCCGCCATCGCCATCCACTGGCTGGATCAGACCCTTACCTACGACATGCTGGGCCGGCGCGCCGACCTGGCTGCGCACCATTTGATCGAGGCCGGCGTGCGGCCCGGGCAGATCGTGGGCCTGTGTCTGCCGCGCGGCGCGGACCTGCTGGTGATGCAGGCGGCCATCGCCAAAGCCGGCGCGGCCTGGCTGCCGTTCGAATCCGACACGCCGCCCGACCGCATGCTGGTCTGTCTGCAGGATGCGGGCGCCCAGGGGTTGATCGCCAGCGCCGATGTGCGCCTGGACGGCATGACGACGTGGACCACCTGGGCCCTGTCGATGCCTGTCGACGGCACCTTGCGCACGCGGGAAGGATTGCTGCCCGAGCACCCCGCCTACGTGATCTATACGTCCGGGTCCACCGGCAAGCCGAAAGGCGTGCCGATCAGCCAGGCCAGCATCTGCCATTTCCTGCGCAGCGAAAACGAGGTGCTGGGCGTGCGGCATGGCGACAAGGTCTACCAGGGCTTTTCGGTGGCCTTCGACATGTCGTTCGAAGAGATCTGGATCAGTTATCTGGTCGGCGCCAGCCTGTGGGTGGCGCCCAAGATGCTGACCACCGAGCCCGAAGGCCTGCCCGACGCGCTGGTGCGCGAAGGCGTGACCGTGCTGCATGCGGTGCCGACGCTGCTTGCCTTGTTCGCGCACGATGTGCCGGGCTTGCGCATCGTGAACCTGGGCGGCGAAGTGTGCCCGGACTTCCTCGTGCCGCGCTGGGCCACGCCGGGCCGGCGCCTGTTCAATACCTATGGCCCCACCGAGACCACGGTATCGGCCAGCCTGGCCGAATTGCTGCCCGGCCAACCGGTGACCATCGGCACGCCGCTGCCCAATTACGGCATGCTCATCCGCGGCGACGACGGCGCGGTGTTGCCGCAAGGGCAGGTGGGTGAGCTTTGCATCACCGGGCCCGGCGTGGCGGGCGGCTACCTCGGGCGCCCCGAACTGACGGCCGAAAAATTCCTGGCCAACCCCCGCCCCAGCGGCGATCACGACACGCGCATGTACCGCAGCGGCGACCTGGCCCGCATCGACGAGCATGGGCAGATCCAGTGCCTGGGCCGTAGCGACGACCAGGTCAAGGTGCGGGGCTTTCGCGTCGAGCTGGGCGAAATCGAAGCGGCGCTGTATCGGCAACCCGGCGTGGGCGCGGCGGCGGTGGTGCTGCGCGACCTGGGCGGCATCGATCAACTGGTGGCTTTCCTGAAACCCGAGGGCGAGGCGCGGCTGGACCTGCACGCCTTGCGCGCCGCGCTGGCGCAGGACCTGCCTGCCTATATGATCCCCGCCCGCTTTGAACGCGTGGCCGAGGTGCCGCGCCTGACGTCGGGAAAGATCGACCGCAAGACGCTCAAGGCGCGTGAACTGGAAACCGTGTCCGAGCCCAGCGGCGAAGACGACGTAGCGGTCACGCCCGGCGAACAGGCGCTGTTCGACGCGCTGCGCCCCTTGTTCCCGGGCCAGCCGCTGCGCCTGGCCAGCGACTTCTTCCGCGACCTGGGCGGCCATTCGCTGCTGGCCGCGCGCCTGGTGTCGTCGCTGCGCAAGCATCCGCAGTTTTCCGCGCTGACGATGCACGAGCTCTATCAGCACCCCGGCCTGGGGGCGCTGTCGGCGCGCTTGGACGCGTTGGCGGCGGCCGTGCCGGTCGGGGTGGAAGACGCCGGCGCCGCGGCGTCAATCCATGACGCCGCGGGCCAGGCGTCGGAGTGGCGGCGCTGGACCTGTGGCCTGGCCCAGCTTGCCGCGCTGCCGTTGCTGATCGGCGTGCGCATGCTGATCTGGCTGACGCCGTTCTTCACGTATCACTACTGGACGGGCGACGAGGGCGACTCGGTCTGGCGTGCGGTAGCGCTGTCCATCGCCAGCTATCTGCTTTGCAACCTGCTGAGCTTCGGCGTGGCCGTGGCGTGCAAGTGGGGCATCCTGGGCCGGCTCAAGCCGGGCCGCTATCCGCTGTATGGGTGGCGTTTTTACCGCTGGTGGCTGGTGGACCGAGTGCTGGACATCCCGCCGGCGCATTTGCTGGCCGGCTCTCCCTTGCAGGTCTGGTACTTGCGGGCGCTGGGCGCGCGCATTGGCCGCGACGCGGCCATCAGCCGTATTTCGGTCCGCGCGCCCGACCTGCTGACGATTGGCGACGGCGTCAGCATTGGCGCGGCCGTCAACCTGGAGAATTTCGCGGTGCGCGGGGGTGTCTGGGAAGTGGCGCCGATCACGCTGGCCGACAATGCCTACGTCGGGTCGTACGCGGTGCTGCAAGGCGATGTGTCGATGGGCGAGGGCGCGCGGTTGGACGGCTTGTCGTCGCTGGCTTCGGGCGCACGCGTGCCGGCGGGGCAGGTCTGGACGGGCGCGCCTGCGCGGCACGACCCCCAGGCGCATGCCCCTGAATTGCCGCCCCGACCCGTTCGGGCAGGGCGCTTGCGCCAACTGGATGTGGTGGCCTATGCCCTGGGCGGCACGTTGATCGCGGCACTGTTCTTCATGCCGGTCTTTCCCAGTTTCGTGCTGATCGATTGGATCGACGCGCGCTGGCTGGACCTGATGGGCGACCGCGTGTCCTGGCCCTATGCCTTCCTTTGCTATCTGCTGCTGGCGTTGCCGGCCAGCGCCTTGCTGCTGTTCCTGACGGTGTTGGTATCTGCCCTGTTGCGCTGGTTGTTGCTGCCCCGCTTGTCGGGCGGGCGGTGGCCGGTCTATGGCCAGATCTATCTGCGCCGGTGGCTGACCAACCAGATCCAGGAGTCCAGCCTGAGCGTGCTGCACGGCCTGTATGCCTCGATCTACGCCGGCACCTGGTACCGGCTGCTGGGCGCGAAGGTCGGCCGCGGCACCGAGATTTCCACCGCCATGGGCATCGTGCCCGACATGCTGACGCTGGGGCGCGACAGCTTCATCGCCGATGGCGTCATGCTGGGCGACGAGGAAATCGACCGCGGCTGGATGACGATGCGCCCGACCATCATCGGCAACCGCAGCTTTGTCGGTAATGGGGCGTACGTGCCCGATGGGTCGGTGCTGCCCGACGACGTGCTGATCGGCGTGCAGAGCCGAGCGCCGGCCAACGGCCGCATGGCCAGCGGCCAGACCTGGCTGGGCAACCCGCCGCTGGCCTTGCCCGCCCGCGAGCAGACCGCGGGCTTCCCCGAGCATCTGACGTTCCGGCCCAGCCTGGGCCGCAAGGTCGCCCGCGGCGCCGTCGAGGGCATGCGCATGATCCTGCCGCTGGCGGTCGTGATCGCGGTGGGTTATCTGACGGTCATGAAAATCATCCCGATCGCGGCGGCCCAGGGCTTTTTGGCCGCCTTCGACGAGCTGATGCTGGCCGGTGTTCTTTATGGATTGGGCACGTTCCTGTTCCTGGTGCTGCTGAAGTGGACGTGGGTGGGCCGGTACCGGCCACGCGCTGAACCCATGTGGACGCCCTTCGTCTGGAAGAGCGAGGCCGTGACCAGCCTGTATGAGTCGATCGCCGTGCCCAACTTCTTCAACTTTTTGCGTGCAACGCCCTGGCTGCCTCTGGCGTTGCGCTGCATGGGCGCCCGCATCGGCAAGCGCGTATTCATGGACACCACCGACGTCACCGAGTACGACTGCGTCCTGATCGGCGACGACGCGGTGCTGCACGCTTGGTCCGGGCCGCAGACCCATCTGTTCGAGGACCGCGTCATGAAGATCGGGCCCGTGCGCATCGGCCGCGGCGTCAATGTCGGTCCGCGCACCACGATCCTGTACGACACCCACGTCGAAGAACGCGCCGTGTTGGGGCCGCTGACCCTGGTGCTCAAGGGCGAAACCATCCCGGCCGGGCAGGCCTGGATGGGCAGTCCGGCCACCCCGTGGACGCGATGACCGCGGTCTTGAACGCGCCTGCGGGCTTGCCGCCGACGCCGCTGACCACCCCGCCGGCGCTGCGGCTGACCGGAGAGGGCGCGCCGGTCGAGATGTGGCTGCTGCGGCTGGCGACGGGCCGGGATGGCCAGCGCCAGGCGGCCCGCGCGTGGCTGGCGGCCGAACTGTCGCGCCGGTCGGGCGCGGCGGCACGTTGGACCGAAACGCCCAAAGGCCCGGCCATGGAACCCGGTTCCGCCTGGAACAGCTCCTTCTCTTATTGTGGCCCCTATATCTTGTGCGGCTTGTCCCGCCTGGGCGCACCGGGCGTGGATCTGGCGGCAGCAGACGGCGGGGCAGGGGGCGGCGAAGGCGATATCGACGTCGCCCGGCTTTATTGCGGTCCGGAGGTCGCGGCCAGGTTGGCTGCCTGCGCGCCGGCCGGCCGCGCGGATGCCTTCGCCCAGGCCTGGAGCGCGCTGGAGGCTCGGTTGAAAGCCTGCCGCCGCGGGCTGGAGGAATACACGCCCGTGCGGGAACGCCATCTGGCTGCCGCGCGCCTGACCGGCCAGGTCCGCCACGACGGCCTCTGGGCCTCGGCCGCACTCTGTCCCCTAGCAGGCCGGCCGCAGCAAGACGGTTGATCGCCGGCTGCCTGCGCTATACTTTCAAGGTTTTGTTGCCGCGCACCATGCGCAGGCCATCTTCGCCCCGCAGGCCCCCAGCATGCCCTTGCCACCGCCGGATTACCCTCGCCAACCTCTGCACACGCGTTCCATACGCGTGCAGTCGTATGCGCGCGAAGACGGCAACTGGGATCTGGAAGCCGAGCTGATCGACGTGAAGGCGTACGATTTCCCCAAGAGCGACGGCAAGATGTTCAAGGCCGGGCAGCCCATCCACCATATGCATCTGCGCATCACCATCGACGAGAATTTCTCGATCGTGGCGGCGCAGGCTGTCTATGACGCGGCCCCTTACGGCGGTCATTGCATGGCCATCGAGCCCGCTTACACTGATCTGGTCGGCATGAATCTGCTTAAGGGATTCCGCCGCCAGGTCAAAGAGCGGTTCGGGCATGTGGAGGGCTGTACGCACATGACCGAGCTGTCGCAGGTGCTTCCCACCGCGGCGGTCCAGACCATGGCCAACCGCCGGCGGCAGGAAACCAACCCGAACCGGCGTCCATTCCAATTGGATGGCTGTCATGCGCTCAGCACTGGCGGCCCGGTGGTGGCTGAGCACTATCCCAAGTGGTACACCGGGGGTAGCGCTGAGGCATCGGCCGATTCGTCCTCCGATTCACCTTCTCTTTCTCATACGTCCTGACAGGTAACACATGAAAATCCACGAGTATCAAGGCAAGGAACTGCTGAAGCAATTTGGCATCCCGGTGCCGCGCGGGATCCCCGCTCTTTCCGTCGACGAGGCCGTGGCTGCCGCTGAAAAGCTGGGTGGACCGGTTTGGGTCGTCAAGGCACAAATCCACGCGGGTGGCCGCGGCAAGGGCGGCGGCGTCAAGCTGGCGCGCTCGCTGGACGACGTCCGCAAGCTGGCCTCGGAAATCCTGGGCATGCAGCTGATCACGCACCAGACCGGCCCGGAAGGCCAGAAGGTTCGTCGCCTGTACATCGAGGACGGCGCCGACATCCAGAAGGAATACTACGTGTCGCTGGTCACTGACCGCGCCACGCAGAAGGTCGCCTTCATCGCCTCCAGCGAAGGCGGCATGGACATCGAGGAAGTGGCCCACTCCACCCCCGAAAAGATCATCACCGAATACATCGACCCGCTGACCGGCCTGTCCGCCGAGCAAGCCACCAAGATCGCCAACGCGATCGGCCTGCCCGCCGACTCGACCGCCCAAGCCGTGGACGTGTTCCAGAAGCTCTACACGTGCTACATGGACACCGACGCCTCGCTGGTCGAAATCAACCCGCTGAACCGCGACAGCAAGGGCAACATCATCGCCCTGGACGCCAAGTTCAACTTCGACCCGAACGCCCTGTTCCGCCACCCGGAAATCGTCGCCTACCGCGACCTGGACGAAGAAGATCCCGCTGAAATCGAAGCCAGCAAGTTCGACCTGGCCTACATCCAGCTCGACGGCAACATCGGCTGCCTGGTGAACGGCGCTGGTCTGGCCATGGCCACGATGGACACCATCAAGCTGTTCGGCGGCGAGCCGGCCAACTTCCTGGACGTCGGCGGCGGCGCCACGGCCGAGAAGGTCACTGAAGCGTTCAAGATCATGCTCGCCAACAAGAGCGTGAAGGCCATTCTGGTCAACATCTTTGGCGGCATCATGCGCTGCGACGTCATCGCCGAAGGCGTGATCGCTGCTTGCAAGGCCGTCAACCTGAACGTGCCGCTGGTCGTCCGCATGAAGGGCACCAACGAAGAACTCGGCAAGAAGATGCTGGCCGACTCGGGTCTGCCGATCATCAGCGCCGACACGATGGCCGAAGCTGCCACCCGCGTCGTAGCCGCCGTCAAGTAAAAAAATTGCCAAGGATTCACAAATGTCGATTCTGATCAACAAGGACACCAAAGTCATCACCCAGGGCATCACGGGCAAGACGGGCCAGTTCCACACCCGCATGTGCCGTGAGTACGCCAATGGTAAAGCCGCCTTCGTGGCCGGCGTGAACCCCAAGAAGGCGGGTGAAGACTTTGAAGGCGTGCCGATTTTCGCTTCGGTGAAGGACGCCAAGGCCGATACGGGCGCAACCGTGTCCGTCATCTACGTGCCGCCGGCCGGCGCCGCTGCTGCCATCTGGGAAGCTGTCGAAGCTGAACTGGATCTGGTGATCTGCATCACCGAAGGCATCCCGGTCCGCGACATGCTGGAAGTCAAGAACCGCATGAAGGCCAAGGGCAGCAAGACGCTGCTGCTGGGCCCGAACTGCCCGGGTCTGATCACGCCGGACGAAATCAAGATCGGCATCATGCCGGGTCACATCCACCGCAAGGGCCGCATCGGCATCGTCAGCCGTTCGGGCACCCTGACGTACGAAGCCGTGGCGCAAGTCACCGAACTGGGCCTGGGTCAATCCAGCGCCGTCGGTATCGGTGGCGACCCCATCAACGGCCTGAAGCACGTTGACGTGCTGAAGCTGTTCAATGACGATCCCGACACCGACGCCGTCATCATGATCGGCGAAATCGGCGGTCCGGACGAAGTCAACGCCGCCGAGTGGGCCAAGGACAACATGAAGAAGCCGGTCGTCGGCTTCATCGCTGGTGTCACGGCTCCCGCCGGCAAGCGCATGGGCCACGCTGGCGCCCTGATCTCCGGTGGCGCCGACACGGCCGACGCCAAGCTGGAAGTCATGGAAGCTTGCGGCATCCGCACCACGCGCAACCCCTCCGAAATGGGCAAGCTGCTCAAGTCGGTGCTGTAAGTCTTCAGCATTGCGCCAAAAAAGCCCGCTTCGGCGGGCTTTTTTTCGTTCATCTGGCGCCTTCGCGCCCCGGATCTTCGGCGTGCTCTTAGGGAAATCCCGTGTCCATATCGCGGTCGCCAAAACATACGGAAAGCTGAACGAAACTATAATGAAAGAAATTTCGCACGTACCCAGCAAGAATGCCGTCGGGCTCGCACCAAGACGGTCAGTACGATTTTCGATTTCATCATCCATTCATTTGGTTTGTCCTAGGGGGATCATCACCTGGGAAAGAGAGGCATGGAACTTAGTTCAGCGGCATTCTGGATAGCGTTGCTCCAGATCATTTGGGTCAACATCCTGCTATCAGGCGACAACGCCGTGGTTATTGCGCTGGCAGCGCGTTCGTTGCCGCCGGCGCAACAGAAGAAAGCGATCACGATCGGCTCGGCCGCCGCGATCATCATGCGTATTGTGCTGACCCTGGTGGCGGCCAAGTTGCTGCTGCTGCCGTATCTGAAGCTGATCGGCGCGCTGCTCCTGGTCTACATCGGCGTGACGCTGCTGTTGCCGGAAGGCGAAGACGACGGCGCGGGCAAGACGCAAGGTAATCTGCTGACCGCAATCCGCACTATCATGATTGCCGATCTGGTCATGAGCCTGGACAACGTGGTGGCGGTTGCTGCTGCGGCGATGGGCGACACGACCTTGCTGGTTTTGGGCCTGGCCATCAGTATCCCCTTGGTCATCTTCGGCAGCACGCTGCTGTTGAAGGTCATCGAGCGCTTCCCGATCATCGTCTGGGTGGGAGCTGCGTTGTTGGGCTTTATTGCAGGTGAATTGCTGGTGGGGGATCCCGCCTTGCAGGAACCGGTGGCGCGTATTGACGCGGCATTGGGCGTATCGCATCACAGTTTCGAACTGATGACGGGTGCGCTCGGCGCGGTGCTGGTGCTGGCAATTGGTAAAGTTTTGCTGATGCGCCAGAAAGCTGACTGAAAGCTGAATTACAATAATTAGTTGTTTGAATGATCCTGCTGCGCCGCGCGCGGCAGGATGGCCGGCTCGGGACCGGCCTTTCTTTTCATAAATGCCTTCGGGGGTTCATAGTGCTTGAGTTTTTCCAGACGCTGAGTTGGGCAGCGGTATTCCAGATCATCCTCATCGACATCCTGCTGGGCGGCGACAACGCCGTCGTGATCGCGCTGGCTTGTCGCAATTTGGCCCCCAAGCAGCGCATGCAGGGCATCCTGTGGGGCACCGCGGGCGCCATCATCCTGCGTGTCGTGCTGATCGCTTTCGCACTGACGCTCCTGTCGATCCCGTTCCTGAAAGTCGTGGGCGGCCTGCTGCTCGTCTGGATCGGCGTCAAGCTCCTGGTTCCTGAAGACGATGCGCATGGCAACGTGAAGGGCGGGACCTCCATCGCCGCCGCGATCAAGACCATCATCATCGCCGACTTCGTGATGAGCCTGGACAACGTGATCGCCATCGCCGGCGCGGCCCAGAACGCCCACGCCGACCACCAGATCGGCCTGGTCGCCTTCGGTCTGATCGTCAGCGTGCCGATCATCATCTGGGGCAGCACCCTGGTGCTCAAGCTGATCGACAAGTACCCGTTGGTTGTTACGTTTGGCGCCGCCTTGCTGGGCTGGATCGCCGGCGGCATGCTGATTACCGACGTTATTGTCGAACGTCAATTCGGCGTTCAGCCCACTACGGTTAAAATCGCCGCTGAAATTATTGGCGCCTTGCTCGTTGTTGTCCTTGGACGGTGGCTGGCAAGCCGCAAAACCGCTTCCAAGGAATCCCATGAGTCTGCGTAGATCCGTTGATCCCCAGCAATCCGAATCGGGCCTGAGCCTCCTTCAGGGCCTTTTCGTGCTGGCCATCCTCGGGGTAGTCGCGACGGTCATCGTCTCCAATTTCGTTTGATGACGTCACGTGTCTCTTCCGCAACGCCTGGTCATCGCGACCCGCGCCAGCCGGCTTGCCCTGTGGCAAGCCGAGCATGTGCGCGACCGGCTGCGCACGCTGTATCCGGCGTGCGCGGTTGAGCTCCTTACCCTGACGACCCGCGGCGACCAGATCCTTGACCGCACCCTGTCCAAAGTGGGCGGCAAAGGATTGTTCGTCAAGGAACTCGAAAACGCGCTGCTCGACGGGCGCGCCGATCTGGCCGTGCACTCCTTGAAGGATGTGCCGGTCGATCTGCAAGCCCCGTTCGAGCTTTGCGCCGTCCTTGATCGCGCGGACCCGCGCGATGCCTTCGTGTCCAACCGCTATGCGACGCTGGCAGACCTGCCGGCGGGCGCTGTCGTGGGCACGTCCAGCCTGCGCCGCGAATCGCAGATCCGCGCGCGCTACCCGGCCTTGGTGGTCAAGCCGCTGCGCGGCAACCTGGATACGCGCCTGGGCAAGCTGGACAAGGGTGAATACGACGCCATCGTCCTGGCTGCCGCCGGACTGGAACGCCTGGGGCTGGGCGGGCGCATCCGCAGCCTGCTGGACCCGGCCGACAGCCTGCCGGCAGCCGGGCAGGGCGCGCTGGGCATCGAGATCCGCGACGATCGCGACGACATGCGCGCCTGGCTCGCGCCGCTGATCAGTTCGGGCACCACGTCCTGCGTGCTGGCCGAACGGGCGGTGTCGCGCAAGCTGGGTGGCTCCTGTCAGGTGCCGCTGGCGGCATTTGCCGAGATCTCGGGCGATACCCTGTCGCTGCGTGCGCTGGTGGCATCACCCGACGGCACGCGCATGGTCCACACGACCCGCAGCGGTCCGGCGGTCAACGCCGAGGCGCTGGGCGAAGCCGCCGCGCAGGAGCTGCTGGATGCTGGCGCTGCCGCCATCCTCCAGGAACTGCTGCAAGACGACCCCCGGCCGGACTGATGTCCACGCCACCGCGAGTCGCTGTCCTGACACGGCCCGCGGGCCGCAACGAGGCGCTGGCCGGCCGTCTGACCGACGCCGGCTGGTCTGCCTGCATCCTGCCTGCCCTTGAAATCCACGCCTTGGATGTCGCCGCCGCAGACCTGCCGCGGCCGGCCGACTTCGACATGGTCGTGTTCGTCAGCGGCAATGCGGGCAAGCAATACCTGGACCAGTTGGCCCGCGCCGACGGTCCGTCCGTCTGGCCGGCGGCCACGATCGCCGCCACCGTCGGGCCCGCCAGCGCCCAGGGACTTCGTGAATCGCCCGGTTTTGGCGCGAATACAACAGTCCTGCATCCTGGCGCAGACGCGCCCAGCCACGACTCCGAGGCCCTGTGGGACGTGCTTTGTGGTCTGCCGCAACTGCCGGCCCGCGTGCTGCTGGTGCGCGGCACCCAGGGCAGGGACTGGCTGGGAGACCGGCTGGAAGCGCACGGCGTGGCCGTGACGCGCCATGCGGCCTATCTGCGACGTCCGGCAGACTGGGACGCCGCGCAACTGGCGACGCTGCGGGGCTGGGCAGATGCCGGTGTCAGCGCCACCTGGCTCATCACCAGCGGCGAAGGGGCGGACGCCGTGCGCGCCTGCCTGGATGCCGCAGGGCTGCTTGCCTGGTGGGACGCGTGTCGCTTTGTGCTGACGCACCCTTCGCTGGCGCGCCGCGTGCCGTCGGGCTGTCATGGCGCCGAGCCATCAGCAATGGTAAAAATCTGCTTGCCCAACGACGAGTCGATATTCCAGGCTTTTGTTGCTGCTTGATTCGTTGCATCGGACAGACACCGAATACAATCGCGTCATGACAGACAAGACTCCCGCTACCGATCCGGTCGTTAACACGGCCGCCCCGGGCGCAAGCGCGCCCGCATCGGCCCCGGCCGATTCCGTCAAGGCCCGTCCGGCCAAGCGCGGCAGTGGCCCGTTGGTCACCGCCCTGATAATCGTCATCCTGCTGGCCGTTGGCCTGGGATACGCGCTGTGGAAACAGCGCACGCAGTTCGTGTCCGCCGGGCGCGAGGTCGCGTCGCGCATCGACACGCTGACGGCCGACGTGGCCCAAGCCCGCAAGGACACGCGCGAAGCCCTGGCCCTGGCGCAAGCCCAGGCCGGCCGCGTGGGCGAGCTTGAAGACACCGTGCGTGAAACGCAAAGCCAATACAACGCGCTGCAGCAGGCCTGGCAGAACTTCAACGACAGCGCCAGCGACGAACTGCTGGCCAATGACGTCGAACGCCTGCTGACCATCGCCAATCAGCAATTGCGCCTGGCCGGCAACGTATCCAACGCCATCGTGGCGCTGGAAACCGCGCAGTCCCGCCTGGCCCGCGCCGACCGTCCGCGCTTCTCCAGCCTGCAACAGGCCATCAACGGCGACCTGGACCGCCTGCGTGCCGTGTCCACCGTAGACATCCCCGCCCAGTCGGCCCGCATCGAACGCCTGGTGTCGCTGGTCGGCAAGGCCCCCTTGCTGGTGCCGGATGCCGCCGCCCCGGGTGTGGCTGCCGCTGGCGAAAGCCGCCCGGCCGTGGCCCCCGCGCCCGTGGTTGACCCCCAGGCGGGTTTGCCCGCCGATGCCCCGTGGTGGCAGCGCTGGCGTGCCGAAGTGGTGTCGTGGCCCGGCCGCGCGGGTTCCGCGCTGGCGCAGGAACTGGGCGGCCTGATCACCATCCAGCGCGTGGACGAGCCGGCCGCCTTGCTGCTGTCGCCCGAACAGGCCGACCAGGTGCGCGGCACGCTGCGCCAACGCCTGCTGACCGTCCAGTTGGCCATGCTGATGCGTCAGCCCGCCGTCTGGAAGAGCGAGCTGGACAACATCGGCGTCACGCTGTCCAAGTATTTCGACAACCGCTCCCCCGACACCGTCGCTGCCCAGACGCTGGCGCGCGAACTGGCGCAGACCGACATCGCCGTGCGCATGCCGGAAGTGGCCGACAGCCTGAACGCCGTGGCTGCCTTGCGCGCCGCGGGTTTCAAGACTAGCGGGCAGGACTGAGCCTTATGCGTACCTGGTTCTGGACTCTGCTGCTTGCCGTCATCGCCGTCGCTCTGGCGGTGGTGCTGCGCTCCCATTCCGGCAACGTGCTGTTGCTGGTCTGGCCCTGGCGCATCGGGATGTCGCTGACGCTGGCGGTCCTGCTGATCGTCGCGGCCTTCATCGTGCTGTACATCGGCCTGCGCCTGCTGGCGTGGCTGCTGGCCATCCCCGACCGCGTCCGCGTCTGGCGCGGCAAACGCGCCCAGGCGCGCGACCACGAATTGCTGGAGCGCGGCTGGATCGGCCTGCTGGAAGGCCGCTATACCCATGCCGAAAAGGATCTGACCAAGCTGCTTGAGCAGACCAAGGTCCAGACTCGCCGCGTGCTGGCAGCCCTGTCCGCCGCGCGCGCCGCGCATGGCCTGGGCGAATTCGACCGCCGCGACCGCCTGCTGGCCACCGCGCAAGAACACGCCGGCACCGAGCCGGGCCTGGTGGAAGCCACGGCCACGGTCTCGGCTGATATGCTGCTGGACCAAGGCCGCGCCGAACGTGCGCTGGCGGTGCTGGCGCCGCTGGCCGATGGCGGCGCCCGCCACCTGCACACCATGCGCCTGCTGCTGCGCGCACACACCGCGCTGCATCACGATGAGCAGGTCTTCACGCTGGCCCGCGGCCTGGTGCGCCGCAACGCGCTGGCCCGCAACGAGGCCGATTCCCTGATCGACGCTTCCGGCGCGGCGCGCTTGCGTGCCGCGGCCAACAGCGAAGCCTGGCGCGCCATCTGGAAAGACCTGAAGGCCGAAGAGCGCCTGCTGCCCGACATCGCGCTGGCTGGCGCCGCCGCATTCGACGCGGCCGGCGAAGCCAACGAAGCCGCCCGCGTGCTGGAAGCCGCGGTCGCCGTGAAGTTCAATCCGACGCTGGTGGCGGCCTATGCCCGGTGCGAAGCCGAGCAGGTGTCGCGTCGCTTGGCCAAGGCTGAAACCTGGCTGCAACAGCGTCCCACGGATCCCGACCTGCTGACCGCGCTGGGCATGCTGTGCCTGAACGGCCAGCTGTGGGGCCAGGCGGAACGCTATCTGCTGCGCAGCCTCAGCCGCCGCAGCGATGCGCAGACGCATGCGCTGCTGGGCAGCCTGTACGACCGCCTGGACCGTCCGGCCGATGCCGTGCGCCACTGGCGCCTGGCCACGGCGGCCAGCATGGCGTTGCCGGTGCTGGCGGCGGATGCCGCATTGCCGGCCGCGGATACCGGTTCGGACCCTTACCGTGTGGACGCCGAAGGCGGCTATGCGGTGGGCCTGTCGGACGCCGACGGCGACGCCGATATCGGCGGCGACTATCCGGCGCTGCCGCCTTCGGTGGCCGCGTCGGCCTCCGACTACGTGCTGGATCCGGATGCGCGCGTGAAGAAGGACCAGCGCGACCGCGCGCTGGCGCCCGAAGACGCGCCGCTGGCTGGCGGCACGTCCGACATCGACGAGTACTTCGACAGCGCCCCGATTCCGGCGGCGGCTTTCGACGAGCCCGTGCCGACGTACTCGCCGGCGCCTCCCGCCAGCCCGAAGCCCGCGCCTGCCGCGGTGCCGGTGCCGGCCACCAAGCCGCCGTTCAAGGACGACGGCTCGCTTTGAACATTTCTTCAGACAAACAACAAGGTTGAATCATGAGTCTTGATCGCGTCTCCCCTGGCAAGAAGCTGCCGGAAGACTTCAACGTCATCATCGAAATCCCCATGAACGCCGACCCGGTCAAGTACGAGGTCGACAAAGAAACGGGTGCGATTTTCGTTGACCGCTTCATGCTGACGGCCATGCACTATCCGTGCAACTACGGCTACATTCCGCAGACCCTGTCCGACGACGGTGACCCCGCCGACGTGCTGGTGCTGACCCCGTTCCCGATCCAGATCGGCGCCGTCGTGCGCTGCCGCGCCATCGGCGTGCTGGAAATGGACGACGAGTCGGGCGGCGACGCCAAGCTGTTGGCCGTGCCGATCGAAAAGCTGTACCCCCCGTACCGCAACATCAAGTCCTACGAGGATCTGCCGACCGAAGACGTCGCGCGCATCCAGCACTTCTTCGAGCACTACAAGGATCTCGAGAAGGGCAAGTGGGTCAAGGTCAAGGGCTGGAAGGGCGTCGACGCTGCCCACGAAGAAATCGTGAACAGCGTGGAACGCTACAACAAGGCCTGATCAGGCTTTGGGCCGCGCCGGTGCTGCACCGGCCGGCGCTCTGATGCGGCGCGGCCGCGACGGCATAATGCCGATCGCCGCCGCGCCGTTGCTTTGCGGAGCCTGCAAGTTCTGGGAAACCTCGGCTGCCGCCACCTGGATCCGCGCCTGCAGGATGTCCAGGCGCGCCGCCGAGGTATGGGCTTGCGAGGCGATGAACACCAGGCTGCCGACCACTTTCTGTTCCCCGCTGAAGATCGCCGCGCCAATCCCCATCAGGCCGCGGTCGACCTCGCCATGCGAGACGCACACGCCCGCGGTGCGCAGCCGTTTCAGGTTTGCGCGGAACGCATCCCAGTCGTCCCCCAGCCCCGCTTCGCGGATTTCGGCCGCATGCCACAGCATCAGGTTGCGCAACTGGTAGGGCGGCAGATTGGCCAGGATGGGCTTGGCGGTGGCGCCGCGGAACATCGGGAACGGACGCCCGCGCGCATAGCTGGATTCGATGGAGTTGTCCGTCCAGTAGCGGTCCACGCACAGCACCTTGTCGCCGTAGTAGCTGCACAGCATCAGGTTGGCGTGAAGCTCGTCGCCGGTGGCGCGCATCACGTCGCGGGCGGCGCGCATCAGCGGATCGTGCTGGCGCAGGTGCCGGTCCAGTTCGATGATGCGCGACCCCAGCACGTAGGCGCCGCCGGCGGTTGGGGCCAACAGGCCGCTTTCGGTCAGCGATTTCAGATACCGGTAGGCGGTGGCGCGCGAGCACTCCAGATGCGCCATGACGTCTTCCTGGAACGCGGCGGTGGTGCCGTCGCGAAAGAGGTCGAGGATGGACAGCATGCGGTCGGGAGTGCTCATTGCTTCTGGGAATGCCTAGTGAATGTGGAAGCCGCCGTTGACGTCGACCACGATGCCGGTTGAGTAGGAGGACAGGTCCGAGGCCAGGAAAAGGATGGCTTGGGCGACGTCGGCGGGTAGGCCGAAACGTTGCAACGGAATGCCCTGTTTGAGTTCTTGTTCCCAATTTTCGCCGAATTTGCCGAGCGTCATGTCGGTTTCGATAATGCCCGGCGCCACGCAGTTGGCGCGCACGCCGCGCGGCCCCAGCTCGCGGGCCAGCGCCTTGGTGAAACTGATGACGCCGCCCTTGGAGGCCGCGTAGTGCGATCCGCCCAGCAGCCCGCCGCCGCGCAAGGCGGCGGTGGAGCCCAGGTTGACGATGGCGGGGCGCCGGGTGCTTTCCAGCAAGGCCGGCAACGCTGCATGCGTGACGTTGTAGGTCCCGGTCAGGTTCACGTCGATCATGCGGCGGAATTCGTCTTCTTCCAGATCCCAGATGCGGGTGGCGGCGACGATGCCCGCATTGTTGACCAGGATATCCACGCCCCCCAGCACTTGGGCCGCATGGGCCAGGGCCGCTTCGCAGGACGCGGCCTGCGACACGTCGCAATGCAGGTCCACGCGGCCCTGCGCCAGCGCGGGGGCGGCGCTTTCGGGATAGGCCTGGTCCAGCACGGCCACGGTCGCGCCTTGCGCAAGAAAGAGTTCGACGACGGCCGCGCCGATGCCACGGGGGTTGGCGCCCCCCGTGACCACGGCGCGCTTGCCGGCCAGAAGCCCAAGCGCGCCGGCCATCACGACTTCACCAACGCGCAGCCGCCGTCCTTCAGCGGGCGGAAGGCCTGCTCGGCGGGGATCTTGCGCACCAGGTTGTAGTAGTCCCAGTCGCGCTTGGACTCGGACGGCTTCTTCACCTGGAACAGGTACAGGTCGCGCATGACCCGGCCGTCTTCGCGGATGCGGCCGTTTTCGGTCATGAAGTCATTGATGGGCGTGTCGTGCATTTTCTTGAGCACGGGTTCGGACCCGTCGGTGCCGGCGGCTTTGACGGCGTTCAGGTAATGCATCGTGGCGCTGTAGTTGCTGGCCTGCACCATCGAAGGCATGCGGCCGGTGCGCTTGAAATAGCGTTCGGACCATTGGCGCGCCTTGTCGTCCTGATCCCAGTAGAAGGGTTCGACCAGGTTCAGGCCCTGGGCATATTCCAGGCCCACGCTGCGCACGTCCACGATGCTCATGAAGAGGGCGGCCACGCGCTGCTTGCTGCCCATGATGCCGAACTCGAACGCCTGCTTGATGCTGTTGATGGTGTCGCCGCTGCCGTTAGCCAGGCCGATCACCTGCGCCTTGGAAGCCTGCGCCTGCAACAGGAACGACGAGAAGTCCGAACTGGCGATGGGGTGGCGTACGCTGCCGACGACCTGGCCTCCCTTGGCCTTCACTACCGCCATTGCGTCGCGCTCAAGCGAATGGCCGAACGCGTAATCGGAAGTGATGAAGTACCAGCTCTTGCCGCCGTCCTCCATCACGCCGTTGGCTACGCCCGTGGCGTAGGCGTAGGTGTCGTACGTCCAGTGCATGCCGTTTGGCGAGCAGGCCTTGCCCGTCAGATCGGCCGACCCCGCGCTGGTGAAGATCACGACGCGTTTCATCTGACGGGTCAGGTCCTGCACTGCCAGCGCGATGGCCGAGTTGGGTACGTCCAGGATCAGGTCGACCTTGTCGTTTTCATACCAGCGGCGGGCGATCGACACGCCGATGTCCACCTTGTTCTGGTGGTCGGCGGAAATCACTTCGATGGGCTTGCCCAGCACGGTGCCGCCGAAATCTTCGACGGCCATCTTCACGGCTTCCACGCCGAATTTGCCGGACAGGTCGGCCATCATGCCGGACTGGTCGCCCAGCACGCCGATCTTCACGACATCGTCCGACACCTGCGCCTGGGCGGACAGGGACAGGGTGCCCAGCACGCAGGCGGCAAGGCTGTTCTTGATACGGGTCTTCATGGGGTGTCTCCTCGGGGGCTTGGTTCTTTGCGCGCCGCCCTGTGCCGGGCGGTCATGCGGGGTCTTGCACGGCGGGTCGGCCTACTCCAGCGTCTGGCCGGCGTAGGCGTCGATGAACAGATTGGGTTTCAGGAAAAAGCTCAGCACCAGCGCGCCGTTGGGCGCGCGCGCCACGTGCTGGTTGCCACGCGGGCGCCAGACGTAGTCGCCTGCGCACACTTCGCCTTCGGCATCCACGATGGATCCCTCCAGCACATAGGTCTGCTCGACTTCCACGTGCTCGTGCAGCGGCAGTTCGGTGCCGGGCTGCCAGCGGAAGAGGGCGGTGAGCAGGCCGGACTCCTTGTCCTGCATCAGCACCTTCATTTCGATGCCTTCCACCTGGGTGGGTTTCCAGGGCAGATCGGCGACTTTCAGGAAGCGCGAGGCCAGCGGCGGCAGCGCATTGGCCGCAGGGCAGCCGGGGGTTTCGAGGGCCATGGTTGTCTCCTAGTCGTAACTCGTTATTGAAGATAAAGTAAAAATCTTGTTATTGAGTGTTTAAAAATAGTCGCGTATATTGAGATTGATGTCAACTTTGTTTTTGCATCGACGAAGCAAAGGCGACACAGGCCGGACCCAGAGATCCGGTGCATATAAAACAAGGAGACAAGCTTGAAACACGACTATCTGGACCAGACGTTCGGTCTGGCGGGGCGCGTCGCGCTGGTGACGGGGGCAGCCAGGGGGTTGGGCTTCGCCATCGCGCGGGGCCTGGGGATGGCCGGCGCGGAGGTCGTCGTCAACGACCTGTCGATCGAGGCCTGCGATGCCGCTTGCGCGCAGCTGGCCGCGGATGGCATCAAGGCGCGCAGCGCACCGTTTGACGTGGCGGATGGCGAGGCGGTGGCCGCGGCTGTCGCCCAATTGGAGGCCGCCGGGTTGGCCATCGACGTGCTGGTCAGCAATGCCGGCAACCAGAACCGCAAACCCGTGGTGGAGATGACACCGGCCGAGTGGCAGGCGCTGCAGAACGTGCACGTCAACGGCGCGTTCCATTGCGCCCGCGCCGTCTTGCCCGGGATGGGCAAGCGCGGCTTCGGCCGCATCATCCTGATGTCGTCCGTGGCAGGGCAGGCGACCATGCCGAACATCGCCGCGTACGCGACCGCCAAGGGCGCCATCGCGGCGTTCACGCGGGCGCTGGCCGTGGAATACGGCGCCAGCGGCGTGACCTGCAACGCGCTTGCGCCGGGTTTCGTCCGCACGGATTTCACGCAAGGGCTGCAGGACAATCCGCAATTCCAGTCGTTCCTGTCGTCTGCCGTGCCGACCGGGCGCTGGGCCGCGCCGGAAGATATTGCGCCTGCCGTGGTCTACCTGGCGTCGCCGGGCGCGTCGTTCGTCAACGGGCACGTCCTGGCGATCGACGGCGGCCTGTTGGCCCGCATGTAGGAGCGCCGCCATGAGCACCCAAGCGGTTCTGTCCGCCCAGGGGCTGGTCAAGCGGTTCGGCGGCTTCAATGCCGTCGATGGCGTGACCCTCGCCCTGCAAGAAGGCTCCATCCACGCGCTGATCGGCCCCAACGGCGCTGGCAAGACCACCTGCTTCAACCTGCTGACCAAATTCCTGACGCCGGATGCGGGCGTCATCCATTACCGCGGCCGCGACATCACCTCCCTTGCGCCGGAGCAGATCGCGCGCCTGGGCATCGTCCGCTCATTCCAGATATCCGCCGTGTTCCTGGGCTTGACCGTGCTGCAGAACATGCGCGTGGCGCTGATGCGCCAGCATGGCGACGGCCTGCGCTTCTGGCGCAGCCGGCGCAGCGTCGACCGCCTGAATGGCCGCGCGATGGAGCTGCTGGACGCGGTGGGCCTGGCGCCGCTGGCGGAGACCACGGCTGCGCTGCTGCCTTACGGCCGCAAGCGTGCGCTGGAAATCGCCATGACCTTGGCGCTGGAACCCGAGATCATGCTGCTGGACGAGCCCATGGCGGGGCTGGGCCAGGAAGACGTCGCCCGCATCGCCGCGCTGATCCGGCGCGTGTCGGTGAACCGGAGCATCCTCATGGTCGAGCACAACCTGTCGGTGGTGGCCGACCTGTCCGACACCATCACCGTGCTCGCGCGCGGCGCGGTGCTGGCGCAGGGCGACTACGCAGCCGTCTCCCGCGACGAGCGGGTCATCACCGCCTATATGGGCTCTGACGAGGAGACGCACTGAGATGCTGGCGATCAAAGACCTCAATGCCTGGTACGGCGAATCGCACGTGCTGCATGGCGTGGACATCGACGTGAACCGGGGCGAACTCGTCACCATCCTGGGCCGCAACGGCGCAGGCAAGACGACGACCCTGCGCGCCATCATGGGCATCCTGGACAAGCGGCGCGGCTCCATCCGCCTGAACGGGCAGGAAACAGTGGGCATGGCGCCGCACCGCATTCCGCGCCTGGGCGTGGTGTATTGCCCCGAGGAGCGCGCGGTGTTCCGCAGCCTGAACGTGACCGAAAACCTGATGCTGCCGCCGCGCCTGGCCGCGGGCGGCATGTCGCTGGACGAGATCTACACGCTGTTCCCCAACCTGCGCGAACGCAGTGCCAGCTCGGGCGGCAACCTGTCGGGCGGTGAACAGCAGATGCTGGCCATTGCGCGCATCCTGCGCACGGGCGCTCAGTTGATCCTGCTGGACGAACCCACCGAAGGGCTTGCGCCCGTCATCGTGCAGCAGATCGGGCAAGCCATCCGTACTTTGAAGGAGCGGGGCTTCACCATCGTGCTGGTCGAGCAGAACTTCCGCTTCGCGACCAAGGTGGCCGACCGTCACTACGTGATGGAGCATGGCTGCGTGGTCGACCGGCTGTCGGCGGATGAAGCGCGCCGCGATCCTGCCCGGATCGCGCGTCGCCTGGGCGTCTGAGAGGAGAATGCCTGTGTTCGAAATTTTCGGAGTGCCGTCCACGGCGCTGTTCGGCCAGCTGCTGCTTGGCCTGATCAACGGTTCTTTCTACGCCTTGCTCTCGATCGGCCTGGCGGTGATTTTCGGCCTGTTGAACATCATCAACTTCGCCCATGGCGCGCAGTACACGGCGGGTGCGTTCCTGGCGTGGATGCTGCTGAACTACCTGGGCGTGAACTACTGGGCGGCGCTTGTGCTGGTGCCGCTCATCATGGCGGTGTTTGCCATCGTGACGGAGCGCTTGCTGATCTCGCGCACCTATCGCATGGACCATCTGTACGGGCTGCTGCTCACCTTCGGCATTGCGCTGCTGATCGAAGGCGGCCTGCGCCAGGCCTATGGCGTGTCGGGGCTGCCCTACACCATCCCCAAGGCGCTGACCGGGGGCGTCAACCTGGGCTTCATGTTCCTGCCCTGGTATCGCGGCTGGGCCGTGGCAGTGTCGCTGGTGCTGTGCCTGGCCGTGTGGGTGCTGATCGAGAAGACGCGAGTGGGCGCGATGCTGCGCGCGGCGACGGAAAACCCGACGATCGTGCGTTCGTTCGGCATCAACGTGCCGCTGCTGATCACACTGACCTATGCGCTGGGCGTCGCGTTGGCGTCGGTGGCGGGCGTGATCGCAGCGCCCATCTACCAGGTCAGCCCGATGATGGGGTCGAATCTGGTGGTGGTCGTGTTTGCGGTGGTGGTGATCGGCGGCATGGGCTCGATCATGGGCGCCATCGTCAGCGGCTTCGGGCTGGGCATTATCGAAGGCCTGACCAAGGTCTTCTACCCCGAGGCCGCCAACCTGGCGATCTTCATCATCATGGTGCTGGTGCTGCTGTGTAAGCCGGCGGGGCTGTTCGGCAAGCCCCTGCAGGTGCAGAACGTGCTGGCCGCGGAAGCGACGCGGCAACCCGTGCAACTGAGCCGGCGCGCGATGCGCGTGTCGATGGCGGTGCTGGCGGTAGTGGCGTTGATCGCGCCCTGGTTCGTGTATCCCACGTTCCTGATGAAGGTGCTGTGCTTCGCCCTGTTCGCGGCAGCCTTCAACCTGCTGGTGGGCTATGTGGGCCTGCTGTCCTTCGGCCATGCGGCGTTCTTCGGCGCGGCAGCCTATGCCACTGGCATCGTCATGAAGCTGTTCGGCGCCACGCCGGAACTGGGCTTGCTGGCCGGCGTGGTGACGGGCGGCCTGCTGGGTCTGCTGTTCGGCGCCATCGCGATCCGGCGGCAGGGCATCTACTTCGCGATGATCACGCTGGCGCTGTCGCAACTGGTCTACTTCATCGCGGTGCAAGCAGGATTCACCGGCGGCGAGGACGGGCTGCAAAGCGTGCCGCGCGGCAAGCTCTTCGGCGTCTTCGACCTGAACAGCGTGATGCCGATGTACTACTTCACGCTGGCCGTGTTCGCGCTGGGCTACGCCTTCGTCCTGCGCGTGCTGAATTCCCCGTTTGGCGAAGTCATCCGCTCGGTGCGCGACAACGAACAACGCGCCCGGTCGCTGGGGTATTCCACGTCGCGCTACAAGCTGATCGCGTTCACGCTGTCGGCCTCCGTGGCGGGGTTGGCGGGCGGGCTGAAGGTGCTGGTGTTCGGCGTGGCCTCGCTGACCGACGTGCACTGGCATGCCAACGGCGAAGTCGTGCTGATGGCGCTGCTGGGCGGCATCGGCACGGTATTCGGGCCGCTTGCGGGGGCGCTGACTTTCGTTTCGCTGCAGAACTACCTGGCGCCGCTGGGGTCCTGGGTGCTGATCGTCCAGGGCGCGATCTTTGTCTTGTGCGTGCTGCTGTTGCGAGACGGCATCATGGGATTGGTGTCGCGCGCCTGGCTGGCCGCGACCCGCGTGAAAAAGGAGTCCTGATGTTCCTGCATGTCGTGATGTTGCAACTGTCGGCGGCGGCCGATGCGGAATTCCACGGGCGGGTCCAGGCGTACTGCGACCGGGTCCTGGCGGAATGCGACGGGGTGGCCGGATACGCCTTCCGGCCCAACCAGGCCGGGCGCTCTGACGGCCTGACCCACGCGGTCGTGGCAGCCTTTGCGGATGGCGCCGCGCATGACCGCTACCAGGTGTCCCCGGCGCACCAGGAGATGAAGGCCTACATGGCCGATTTCATCGAACGCCTGGTCGTTTTCGACGGGGATATCCCTACGTTTTCCTGAACGCGCAAGGCTCGCGCCTTGCGCCCGGGAAAGCGATAAACTCGCGGATGATTTTCGATATCCGGGCCGCCCCAAGATAAAACTGCCCGCCTCACGTATTTGTCATAGGTTGATCGCTCATGGACTACGTACTACCTCCCCAGCCGCCCGTCGCGGTTCCCGTTGCCGGCAGCGCCGCGCTGTTCCCGGTCCGGCGCGTCTATTGCGTTGGCCGCAATTACGCCGAGCACGCCAAGGAAATGGGCTTCACCGGCCGCGAAGACCCGTTCTTCTTCTGCAAGCCGGCTGATGCCGTGCTGAGCGTGGCCGACGGCGAAACCGGCAAGATGGCCTATCCGCCCAAGACCTCCAACCTGCACTACGAGATGGAACTGGTCGTGGTGCTGGGCAAGGGCGGCCGCAATATTCCGGTCGAAGAAGCCAATGAATGCGTGTGGGGCTATGCGTTGGGCCTGGACATGACCCGCCGCGACCTGCAAGGCGAAATGAAGAAGCAGGGCCGCCCCTGGGAAATCGGCAAGGCCTTCGACGAGTCTGCCCCGATGGGCCCGATCCACCCGCGCAGCGTCGTGGGCACGCTGGACAAGGGCGCGATCTGGCTGGACGTGAACGGCCAGCGCAAGCAGTCCAGCGACATTTCGCAGATGCTGTGGAACATCCCCGAAAGCATTTCGTACCTGTCGGGCCTGTTCGAACTGCAGCCGGGCGACATCATCTTCACCGGCACCCCGGAAGGCGTGGGCGCGGTCGTGCAAGGCGATGTGATCACCGGCGGCGTGGAAGGCTTGGGCGAACTGCGCGTGCAGATCGCCTGATTCCGGCACCGCCTCTTTCTATTGTTCAGGAGTTCCAGCATGCGCGGCAAGATCGTGCTGACCGCCTTTGTCGTGTTCGGATTCGTGCTCGCCGGTTGCAATACCGTCGCGGGCATGGGTCGTGACATGTCCCGGGCCGGCAACGCCATCACCAACGCCGCCGACAAGTAATCGTCGGCGTCGTTGCCACGGCAAAAAAAAGCCCCTTGAGTCATCAAGGGGCTTTTTCATGCCGGTAGCGCGGATGCCCTACAGCACATCCCCCGCGTAGTCGGCCAGGCGGGAACGTTCGCCGCGCTGCAGCGTGACGTGCCCCGAATGCGGCCAGCCCTTGAAGCGGTCGACGACGAACGTCAGGCCCGAACTGCCTTCGGTCAGATACGGCGTATCGATCTGGGCGACGTTGCCCAGGCAGATCACCTTGGTGCCAGGGCCCGCGCGGGTCACCAGCGTTTTCATCTGCTTGGGCGTCAGGTTCTGCGCTTCGTCGATGATCAGGTACTTGTTCAGGAACGTGCGGCCGCGCATGAAGTTCAGCGACTTGACCTTGATGCGCGAACGGATCAGGTCCATGGTGGCGGCGCGCCCCCAGTCCCCGTTGCCCTCGCCATCGCCCATGTTGAGCACATCCAGGTTGTCTTCCAGCGCGCCCATCCACGGCAGCATCTTCTCTTCTTCCGTGCCGGGCAGGAAACCGATGTCTTCACCGACGGGCACCGTGACGCGGGTCATGATGATTTCGGTGTAGCGCTTGGTCTCCAGCACCTGCGTGATGCCTGCCGCCAACGCCAGCAGCGTCTTGCCGGTACCCGCCTGGCCCAGCAGCGACACGAAGTCGCATTCCGGGTTCATCAGCAGGTTCATGGCGAAGTTCTGTTCGCGGTTGCGCGCCGTGATGCCCCAGACGTTGTTCTTGCCGTGGGTGTAGTCGCGCAGGGTGGCCAGCACCGCCATCTTGCCGCTGACTTCGCGCACTTGCGCGTACAGCGGCATCTGGCCTTCGAAGTAGACGAACTGGTTGACGACGAACTGCGAACACAGCGGGCCGTGGATACGGTAGAAGGTGGTGCCGCCTTGCTGCCAGGACTCGACGTCCTTGCCGTGCTTGTTCCAGAAATCTTCGGGCAACTGCATCACGCCCGAATACATCAGGTCCGAGTCTTCCAGGACGTGGTCGTTGAAGTAGTCTTCGGCGGCCATGCCCAGCGCGCGCGCCTTCAAGCGCATGTTGATGTCTTTGGACACCAGCACGACTTCGCGCTGCGGGTACTTTTCCTGCAGGGCCCGGACGACGCCCAGGATCTGGTTGTCGGCCTTGCCCATCGGCAGGTCGGAGGGCAGGGTGCTGTGGATGGCAGTCGTCTGGAACAACAGGCGACCGGTGGCGTCCTTGTTGCCCAGCTTGGCCAGCTCCAGCCCTTCGTCCAGCTGGGTGGTGTCCTGCACCAGCGCATCCAGCGAGCGGCTGACCTGGCGCGCGTTGCGGGCCACTTCCGACATGCCCTTTTTCTGGTGGTCCAGTTCTTCCAGCGTCATCATCGGCAGGAAGATGTCGTGCTCTTCGAACCGGAACAGCGAGCTGGGATCGTGCAGCAGCACGTTGGTGTCCAGCACGAACAGCTTGCGCGGCTCGTTCTGGGCGCGCGGCTTGGCGCGCTTGGAGGCCGTCTGGGCGGGTTTGGCCGCACGCGCTTCCGTGCGGGCGGGGGGGGCGGCAGGAGGTGGCGGCGGCACCTGGCGGGTCGGCGCGGGAATCTGCGCCTTGCGTGCCGGAGACGCCATGCCGTCGAGTTCAGGCTGGACGAGCAGCTCGTCCTCGTCTTCGTCGGCAAGTACGGCTTGGGTGTTGGACCGCGCAGCGGCAGTCTTGGTGGTGCGGGCCTGCGCCCGGGCGGTTTCGCCCGAGGGGAAGGTCAGGATGGCTGCGGGGCGGGTAGGCAACTTCGGAAGCGGCATATGCGTCACTCTCCAGTGTGGGCCGGCTATAGCGCCTGACGGGTGTTCCTGTACGGCTAACCGATACTTTTTGCGGCCTGCAGGACTTCCTTGGCGTGGCCCGGGACCTTCACCCCGCGCCACTCCTGCACCAGCACGCCATAGGCATCGATCAAAAAGGTGCTGCGCTCAATGCCTCGCACCTGCTTGCCATACATATTCTTCTGCTTGATGACGCCGAACAGGTTGCACACGGTTTCGTCGGCGTCGGAGATGAGGGGGAAAGGAAGTTCGTACTTGGCCTTGAAGTTCTCATGCGATTTCAGCGAATCGCGCGAGATGCCGATGACCACCGCGCTGGCAGCCAGGAATTCGGCGTTCAGGTCGCGGAAGTCCTGGCTTTCGGTCGTGCAGCCAGGGGTGTTGTCCTTGGGGTAGAAGTACAGGATGACGGCACGGCCCTGGCATTGTTCAAGGCTGATCGGACCAATGGTGCTTTCAGCGGTGAACTGCGGGGCGGGCTTGCCGATACTGGGCGTCATTTCTGGGATTCTCCATTGGGAGGGATGAGGGCGACCACGACGCGGCGGCCCTCAGCCATCAGGATGTTGTAGGTGCGGGAGGCGGCGTGCGTGTCCATGATCTCGACGCCGATGCCCATGGCCAACAGGGGACGCAACACTTCGGGGCGCAGGAATTGCTGGCGGGCGCCTGTGCCGACCAGCAGCACCTCGGGCGCATTGGCCGGGCGGCTGGGGGCGGCTTCAGGTTCGTCCAGGAACGCCATGGGATCGCGGACGGGCTCGGTCAAGCCGGCCGCCTGGTGCAACAGGGGGGAGGTAATGTCGGCCGGCGACTCAACGGGCCATTCGGTCACTTCGCCTTCGGGGCCAAAGGCCACCGAGGAGGAAAAACGTACCTGGTTGACCTCGATATAACCCTCACCGTAAGCGGTGACGGTGTTCAGAGCGGCCGTCGCAGGATCGGTATGCAGCTTCAATAAAAACTCCGGCTTTGTGGCTTGATAATAGCGCATCAGGATGTACAGATGTTGCTCTGTATCCACTCGGGAAATGGGGGTTTTTCCGCCCCATTTGCCGCCTAGGCGCGCTTGCGCTAGATTACAGGGTTTTGTTGCGCTGCAAACGTGTGCTGGCGCGGCTTTGAGCCGCTTTCCCCTACGCGCGGCCGCGCCCCGGTTTTTGCCTTTCGTCCCTTAAGGATTCCCATCATGAGGAAATTCTCCCGCATCGAGCGTTTGCCCCCGTATGTTTTCAACATCACCGGCGAACTCAAGATGGCGGCGCGTCGGCGGGGCGAAGACATCATCGACATGTCGATGGGCAATCCGGACGGCGCGACCCCCCAGCACATCGTCGAAAAGATGGTGGAAGCCACCTCGCGCCCGACCACCCACGGCTACTCGGTGTCCAAGGGCATCCCGCGCCTGCGCAAGGCCATCTGCGACTGGTACCAGCGCCGCTACGCGGTCGAGTTCGACCCGGATTCCGAAGCCATCGTCACCATCGGGTCCAAGGAAGGCCTGGCCCACCTGATGCTGGCCACGCTGGACCGCGGCGACACGGTGCTGGTGCCCAACCCCAGCTACCCGATCCACATCTATGGCGCCGTCATTGCCGGCGCCAACATCCGGTCCGTGCGCATGACGCCGGGCGTGGATTTCTTCGAGGAACTGGAACGCGCGGTGCGCGAGTCCATCCCGAAGCCTAAAATGATGGTGCTGGGCTTTCCCAGCAACCCGACCGCCCAGTGCGTGGACCTGTCGTTCTTCGAACGCGTGGTGACGCTGGCCAAGGAACACGACATCCTCGTCGTGCATGACCTGGCCTACGCCGACATCACCTTCGACGGCTACGTGGCGCCTTCCATCATGCAAGTGCCCGGCGCGCGCGATGTCGCCGTCGAGTTCTTCACCATGAGCAAAAGCTACAACATGGCGGGCTGGCGCATCGGCTACATGGTCGGCAACCGCGAGCTGGTCAACGCGCTTGCGCGCATCAAGAGCTATCACGACTACGGTACGTTCACGCCGATCCAGGTGGCGTCCATCGCCGCCCTGGACGGCCCGCAGGACTGCGTGAACGAGATCGTGGCCCAGTACCAAAGCCGCCGCGACGTGCTCGTGCGCGGTCTGCATGAAGCAGGTTGGAATGTGGAGATTCCCAAGGCGTCCATGTATATCTGGGCGCAGATCCCCGAGCCCTACAGGGCGATGGGCTCTTTGGAATTTGCCAAGCGTGTCCTGTCGGATGCGAAAGTGGCCGTGTCCCCCGGGATCGGCTTCGGCGAGTATGGCGACGACTACGTCCGCTTCGCTCTTATCGAAAACGAGCAGCGCACCCGGCAGGCGGTGCGAGGCATCAAAGAGATGTTCCGCAAGGACGGCTTGCTGAAATGATGGGAGCCCACCCCCGCAGCGCTGCGCGCTTCCCCCTCAAGGGGGCATGCCTGCGGACCGGCGGAGCCGGATCCGCGGCATCCCGATAGGGCAGCAACTGTTTTTGCGTCACCGGTGCTGTACAGCATCGCACAGCAATTTGGAGAACTGAAATGAATTCCCCTCAACGCCCGCCCGCAGATGGCGGCGCGATGAATCCCATGAAGGTGGGCCTGCTCGGTCTGGGCGTAGTCGGTGGCGGCACGTGGACCGTGCTGTCTCGCAACGCCGAGGAAATCGCGCGCCGCGCCGGCCGCCGCATTGAAGTCACGCGCGCCGCCGTGCGCGATGTGGTCAAGGCCCGCGCCCGCGTGGGCGATTCGATCAAGGTCGATACCGATGTGCACGCGCTGGTGCGCGATCCCGAAATCGACATCGTCGTCGAACTGATCGGCGGCGACACGCTGGCGCTGGAACTGGTGATGGAAGCCATCGCCAACGGCAAGCACGTCGTCACCGCGAACAAGGCGCTGCTGGCCAAGCACGGCAACGAGATCTTCGCCGCCGCCTACGAGCGCGGCGTGATGGTCACCTTCGAAGCGGCAGTCGCCGGCGGTATCCCCATCATCAAGGCGATCCGCGAGGGCCTGACCGCCAACCGCATCCAGTGGGTGGCCGGCATCATCAACGGCACCACCAACTTCATCCTGTCGGAAATGCGTTCGCGCGGCCTGCCGTTCGCCGACGTGCTGGCCGAGGCCCAGCGCCTGGGCTACGCCGAAGCCGACCCCACGTTCGACGTGGAAGGCGTGGACGCCGCGCACAAGCTGACCTTGCTGGCCTCGCTGGCCTTCGGCGTGCCGGTGCAGTTCGACCGCGCCTACATCGAAGGCATTTCGCAGCTGGCCGCTGAAGACATCGAGCACGCCGAACGCCTGGGCTACCGCATCAAGCTGCTGGGCATCACCAAGCGCCGTCCCGACGGCATCGAACTGCGCGTGCATCCGGCGCTGGTGCCGTCCGAGCGCCTCCTGGCCAATGTCGAAGGCGCGATGAACGCCGTGCTGGTCAAGGGCGACGCCGTCGGCCCCACGCTGTACTACGGCCAGGGCGCGGGCGAAGAGCCCACCGCGTCGGCCGTCGTGGCCGATCTGGTGGACGTCACCCGCCTGCACACCGCCGACCCGGGCAACCGCGTTCCGCACCTGGCCTTCCAGCCGGATGCCATGTCCGACACGCCGATCCTGCCGATCGAACTCGTCAGCACGTCGTACTACCTGCGCTTGCGGGTGGACGACCAGCCCGGCGTGCTGGCGGACATCGCCCGCATCCTGGCCGACCGCTCCATCTCGATCGGGTCGATGATCCAGCAGCCGTCGCACATCGGCGGCGCCGACATCATCTTCCTGACGCACGAAGCCGTGGAAGGCAACGTCAACCAAGCCATCGAGCGCATCGAGTCCTTGCCGTTCGTGCGGTCCAAGGTCACGCGATTGCGCGTGGAGAACTTGACATGAAATACCTCTCTACTCGTGGCGGCATGAACCCCCAGGGGTTCTCCGACATCCTGCTGGAAGGCCTGGCGCCCGACGGCGGGCTGGCCATGCCGGAACAACTGCCCCAGGTGTCCGAGCAGACGCTCGAATCCTGGCGCGGCCTGTCCTACGCGGACCTCGCCTTCGAAGTGCTGTCGCTGTTCGCCACCGACATCCCGGCGGACGACCTGCGCCGCCTGACTCGCGCGGCCTACACGCAAGAGATCTTCAACAGCGAAGACATCGTCCCGCTGCGTCCGCTGGACGGCGGCCTGTCGCTGCTGGGCCTGTCCGAAGGGCCGACGCTGGCCTTCAAGGACATGGCCATGCAGTTCCTGGGCCAGGTCTTCGAATACGTGCTGGCCAAGCGCGGCACCACGCTGAACATCGTGGGCGCCACGTCCGGCGACACGGGTTCGGCAGCCGAGTACGCGCTGCGCGGCAAGCAGGGCGTGGCTGTCTTCATGCTGTCGCCGCATGGCCGCATGAGCGCTTTCCAGCGCGCGCAGATGTATTCGCTGCAAGACGAGAACATCCACAACATCGCCGTGCGCGGCGTGTTCGATGAAGCCCAGGACATCGTCAAGGCCCTGGCCGGCGATCTGGCGTTCAAGACGAAGTACCGCCTGGGCGCCGTGAACTCCATCAACTGGGCGCGCATCGCCGCCCAGGTGGTGTACTACTTCCATGGCTGGTTGCGCGCAACCGACAAGCCGGGCCAGCAGGTGTCGTTCGCCGTGCCCTCGGGCAACTTCGGCAACATCCTGTCAGGCCATATCGCGCGCAGCATGGGCTTGCCGGTGCGCCGGCTGGTCCTGGCCACGAACGAGAACAACGTGCTCGAAGAATTCTTCCGCACGGGCATCTACCGTCCGCGTCCGGCCGAACAGACCTACGCCACGTCCAGCCCGTCGATGGACATTTCGCGCGCATCCAACTTCGAACGCTTCGTGTTCGAGCTGGTGGGCCGCGATCCGGCCCGCGTGAAGGCCTTGTGGGCGTCGTTGGCCAAGGACGGCTCGTTCGACCTGTCCGACCTGAAGCCGCAGTTCGAATCGCGCTATGGCTTCGTGTCGGGCGCCAGCTCGCACGAAGACCGCCTGGCGACCATCCGTTCGGTCTACGAAGGGACCGGCGTGCTGGTCGACCCGCATACGGCCGATGGCGTGAAGGTCGCGCGCGAATTCATCGAACCGGGCGTGCCAATGCTGGTCCTGGAAACTGCCTTGCCGGCGAAGTTCTCCGAAACCATCGAAGAGGCGCTGGGCCGTCCTGCCACGCCTCCGGGCAACCTCGCCAATCTGGAATCGCTGCCGCAACGCGTGGAAGTCATGGATTGCAGCGTAGCCGCCGTCCGCCATTTCATTGAGGCGAACGCCAAGGTGTAACCGCTTGCGGTTTATGTAAGCGCAAAACCCCTCGAAGGCCTGGCCTCGAGGGGTTTTTTTACGATGTGGGATGGGTGTATTACGTTCTTATGCATTTTGACCACAACCCGACACGGATTTGGGGCCAGGTTACCGATACAGTGAATCCACCTAATCACACTTGGAGAACACGCCCATGAACCTGAAGACCATGACGTTGGCCCTGGTGGTGACCGGAGTTGGGGTGCTGGCCGGATGCTCGTCGCCCTCGGTCATTCAGAATCGGGACGGAAGCTCGACCGTGACGCCCGACGCGCCGTCTTACGACAAGAAGTCCGGCATGTACGAATACGACAAGGACGGCAAGAAGGTCCAGGTCAACAAGGACGACGTGAAGTCCATCGAAGAGGTCAAGTGATCCCCACTGCGCAACTCGCGCAATGAAAAAAGCCCCTTGAGAAATCAAGGGGCTTTTGCTTTGCGGGAAAGATTTACTTCGCCGCTTCTTCCGCGTGGTAACGGCCCACGCGTTCGACTTCGTTCTTCGATCCCAGGATCACGCTGACGCGCTGGTGCAGCGTGTCGGGCTGGATTTCCATGATGCGCTGGGCGCCGTTGATCGATGCGCCGCCGGCCTGTTCAATCAGGAAGCTCATGGGGTTGGCTTCATACATCAGACGCAGCTTGCCGGCCTTGCCCGGTTCGCGGGCATCCCAGGGGTACATGAAGATGCCGCCGCGGGTCAGGATGCGATGCACGTCCGCCACCATCGAGGCGATCCAGCGCATGTTGTAGTCCTTGCCCAGCGGGCCGGTGGAACCGGCCAGGCAGTCGTCGACGTAGCGCTTGACCGGGGGAGCCCAGTGGCGCATGTTCGACATGTTGATCGCGAATTCCTTGGTGTCTTCCGGCACCTGGATGTTGTCGTGTGTCAGCACCCACGAGCCCATCTCACGGTCAAGCGTAAAGCCCACCACGCCCTTGCCGATGGTCAGCACCAGCATGGTCTGCGGCCCGTAGACGGCGTAGCCGGCCACGACCTGCTTGTCGCCCGGTTGCAGGAAGTCCTGCTCGCAGACGGGAGCGCCCGACACGTTGTGGGGGGCGTGCAGCACCGAGAAGATCGTGCCGATGGACACGTTCACGTCGATGTTCGACGAGCCGTCCAGGGGATCAAACAGCAGCAGGTATTCGCCCTTGGGGTAGCGGTTCGGAATCAGGTGGATGGTTTCCATCTCTTCCGAGGCCATGGCTGCCAGGTGGCCGCCCCATTCGTTGGCTTCCAGCAGGATCTCGTTGGACAGCACGTCCAGCTTCTTCTGCACTTCGCCTTGGACGTTCTCGCTTTCCAGGCTGCCCAGGACGCCGCCCAAGGCGCCCTTGCTGACGGCATGGCTGATGGCCTTGCAGGCGCGCGCGACCACTTCGATGAGCAGTCGCACTTCCGGCGCAAGGGCTTGGGCGGAGCGTTGTTGCTCCACCAGGTACTGAGTCAGAGTTTTACGTTTCAAAAAGGTCTCCCTATGCTGCGAATTCTAAAGCCTTGGATACGATTTCCTGCACGTTGCGCGACAGGCCTTCATGCGCGCGCACGCGTTGCAGGGCGGCCTGCATGGGCGTGCGCAGGGCCGGCACGAAGCGCGACCAGTTGTCCAGCGCGCGAGCCAGGCGCGCCGCGATTTCCGGATTCAGCGCGTCAAGCGCCAGCACCTGCTCGGCCCAGAAGGCGTAGCCCGTGCCATCCGGGTGGTGCATGCCGCGCGCGTTGTTCAGGCAGAACTGGAAAATCAGCGCGCGCGCCCGGTTCGGGGTGCGCAAGGTGAACGCCGGATGCGTCATCAGATCGCGCGCGGTCTGCACCGTCGTGGAGCGGGCGGCGGCCTGCAACGCGAACCACTTGTCCACCACCAGCGGGTTGTCGCGCCACTTGTCGTAGAACGCGGCCAGCGCTTCCTGCGGGAAATCGCCCTGGCCGTAATTGATCAGGGCGGACAGCGCGGCCATGCTGTCGGTCATGTTGCCTGCGCGGTCGTACTGCTGTTCCGCCAGGCGCTGGGCGTCATGCTCGCCCGCGGCTAGCAGATGGCTCAGCGCCAGGTTCTTCAGCGCGCGCATGCCAGCCGGCACCGGGGCCGGGCTGTACTCGCCCGGCGTCTGGTTCTGCTCGAAGGCCTGACGGAATTCTGCGGCAAGCTGGCGGCCGAGTTCGGCGCGCAGGAAGTCGCGCGCCACGGCCAGTGCGGGCGGATCCACGGCCTGCATGCGCTCGGCCAAGGTCTTTTCCGAGGGCAGCGCCAGCGCGCGGGCGCGGTAGGCGGCGTCGATCGCCGGGTCCGTCAGCTGAGCGCGCCATGCCTCGATGAAGGCGGCGTCGGCGTGCAGTGTGCGGCCCGCCTGACGGGCTTCGGCCAGCGCCAGGATCTGGCGCGTGGCCAGTTCCTGGCCGGCTTCCCAGCGGGCGAACGGGTTGCCGTCGTGCGCGGACAGCAGGGCCAGCTCTTCGTCGGTCCAGTCGTAGTCCACGATGACGGGGGCCGAGAAATCGCGCAGGAGCGAGGGCACGGGCCGTTCGGCGATGTCGTCGAACACCCATTGCTGGCTTTGCGTGGTCAGTTCCAGCAAGGCCGTGTCACGGGTGGCGCCGTCGTGGCGCAAGGGCAGGGGGCTGCCGTCGCGGCTCAGCAGGCCGATCGCGAACGGGATATGGTAGGGCGCCTTGACGTAGTCGGCGCCGGCCTTCTTTTCGACGCCCACCGGCTGGCAGTCCTGGGTCAGCGTGACCGTGCAGCGGCGCGTGGCGGCGTCGTGCTCCAGCTTGACGGTCACGCGCGGCGTGCCCGCCTGGCGATACCAGCGGCGGAACACCGACAGGTCGCGGCCCGGGTGCTGGCGCACGTAGACCGATTCCATGGCGGCGACGAAGTCATCGCAGGTCACGGCCTGGCCGTCGTGGCGGCGGAAGTATTCGTCCATGCCGGCGCGGAAACCTTCTTCGCCCAGCAAGGTGTGCTGCATGCGGATGACTTCGGCGCCTTTCTCGTACACGGTGGCCGTGTAGAAGTTGCCGATCTCCTGGTAGCTCTCGGGGCGGATGGGGTGGGCCATCGGGCCGGCGTCTTCCGGGAACTGGGCGGCGCGCAGCGCCACCACGTCGTCGATGCGTTTGACCGCGCGTGCGCTGGCGGCCGCTGTCGCGTCCATGCCATGCGCCATCATGTCAGCGCTGAATTCCTGGTCGCGGAAGACCGTCAGGCCTTCTTTCAAGCTCAGCTGGAACCAGTCGCGGCACGTCACGCGGTTGCCGGTCCAGTTGTGGAAGTATTCGTGCCCGATGACGGACTCGATGCCTTCATAGTTGGCGTCCGTAGCGGTGTCGGCGTCGGCCAGCACGTAGGCGGCGTTGAAGATGTTCAGGCCCTTGTTCTCCATCGCGCCCATATTGAAGTCATGGACGGCGACGATCATGAAGCGGTCCAGATCCAATTCCAGGCCGAAGCGGGTTTCGTCCCAGCGCAGCGCGCGCACCAGCGAATCCAGCGCCCATTCCGTCTTGGTTTCCGACCCCGGATCGCTGTAGACCTGCAGCAGTACATCGCGGCCGCTGGCTGTCTTGACCTTGGTCTCGCGGTGCGTCAGGTTGCCGGCCACCAGTGCGAACAGGTAGCAGGGCTTGGGGAACGGGTCTTCCCATTCGACCTCGTTGCGGCCGTCCGGCAGCTGGCGCGACGCCATCAGGTTGCCGTTGGACAGCAGCACCGGGTACTGCGGCGCCGCGCGCAGCGTCACGCGATAGCGGGACATGACGTCGGGGCGGTCGGCGAACCACGTGATGCGGCGAAAGCCCTCGGCTTCGCACTGCGTGAAGAAATTCCCGCCCGATACGTACAGGCCCATCAGCGTGGAATTGGCAGACGGCTTGCAGCGGCTGACGATCTCGACCGTGGCGTCGGCCGGCAGGCCGTAGATCGCCAGGCTGTGTTCCGACAGGTGATAACCGTCGGCGGCCAGCGGCGCTCCATTGACGCCTACCGACACGAGTTCCAGGTCTTCTCCATCCAGGATCAAGGCGGCGTCGGCGCTGGCGCCGGGCTTGCGCTGCACATGCATGGTGCAACGCACTTCGGTGGCGTCGGGCGCCAGATCGAAGGCCAGGGCGACTTCAGGAATGTCGTACGGGTAGGGCTGGTAGTCCTTGCGATAAACGGTAATGGGCGTGTCGGTGCGCATGGAGTTGCAGTCCTGGTTGAACGAGGGTTCTATTGTAGTAGCTGGCGGCGAAGGCAGTCTGGCGCTTGCGGGCTAGGGCAAACTTTTTGCCGTAGGCCCTGTCAAAGCTCAGTATGATGGCGCCGTCGCGCGCTAGAGGAGTCGCAAAATGTCCAGATTGTCCATGTTCAGTGTAGGCCGTTGGGCCGGGTTATTGGCCGTTGCAGGGGTGCTGGCATTGACCGGATGCGCGGCGCCTTCCGTGTCTGCCCGGGTGACGTCATTCCAACAATGGCCGACCGGTGTTGAAGGCCAAAGTTATCAGTTTGTCGTGGCCGATCCCAACCAGGCCAATAATCTGGAATACCAGTCTTATCAGGACATGGTGCGCGCCGGTATCGGAGCGACCGGCCTGGTCGAGGCCCAGCCGGGAGCCAAGGCCCGTTTCGACGTTTCGTTTACCTACGGCACAAGCCAGACGCAGATCATGGTGCGGCGTCCTTACGACCCGTACTTCTACGGCGGCTATGGTTACGGCGGCTACTACGGCCCGCGTCCATGGGGCGCCGGCTACGGTTACTGGGGGCCCGACTGGGTCGATGTACCCATGGCCGTCCAGCGCAATACGCTAAGCTTGAAGATCCGCGATACGCAGCGCAATGGCGCCGAGGTATATCGGTCCAGCGCCTTCATACTGAGCCAGGGCGATGATTTCGTGCGCACGATGCCCTATCTGGTTCGTGCAATATTTGACAATTTTCCCGGAAATAATGGGGCCGAACGCGAAATAGAATTCCCGCTACGCTGAGTCCAGGCCACCTTTCCGGCAAGTCCCTTAAATAAAATCGGCGCACCATATTGGTGCGCCGATTTATTTCTTACTGCCGAATAGGTTTTATTCTTTGATAAGAAAACTGTCGCGTGTAGCGCCTGCGGCTTCTTCAGCGGCGAGCCAGCGCGGGGCTTTGCCGCGGCCGCTCCAGGTTTCACCGGTTTGGGGGTGGCGATACTTCGGAGCAACGGCGCGCTTGGCGGCGGTGGCGGGGCGCCCAGCCGCGCCAGCCTTGCGTCGGCCGCCTGCGGCAGCACGCACGGGCTTGCCGGCGCCATAGGCGGCGACGATCTCTTCCGGCGTGATGTCGTATTCACGCATGGACGTGATGATGGACGTGATCACGGGCTTGCGGCGCTTCGTTTGAAGGACTTCCGCCTTCTTTTGAAGCTTGTTGATTTCCTTTTCGATCTTTGCTTGCAGTGCTGCGTATGTTTCTCGGGCCATGGTTTATTCCTGATTATGGAACTGCTTTAATCGCCGGCGAAGTTATGTTTATTTGTTGTGCTTCGCATAATACAGAAGTTACGGCTTGACTTCTCTATTTTCGGACTAATTACTTTGTATCAAAAGGGCCGGAGAGCCTTTAGGCTTGCGGGTGTGCGCAAGGAACAAGTATTGGGAAGGATATTCTCAAATTTGGGACAACTTGAAACAAATGCCGCTTTGGTTCGCTAGGCGGACGAATGCGAGGCTTTAGCGCCATCTTGGAGGTACTTTGTTTCATGTAGCGGGCAGATCGGGGCGAATTCCGGACGCCACGGGAACGGATTCCAGGCGATGCCGCTGATTTAAAGTCTGAGTTTGCCGTCGGCTTTCAAAGCCGTGAACTGATGCCAAATTCATCCCTTGGCAGCGGTTTTGACGCGCTGCCATGCATTTTGGCATTCCTGCTTGTTGAGAATGATATGGGTCTTAAACGAACCGAGCGCGTGCTCGGGTGACATTTTGTTCGTGCTTGTATGACGAGTTCCACGCAATTGCCATCCTTGTACGCCAAGGCGCCGCGGGGGCGCCGCTGGCGCCCGTGAAGCTGACAAAACTGTTATGTGACGGAACAATGCCTGGTCGCAATTGCTTAACTTGATACTCAATATTGCGCCCCCATCTAATTCAGATGCGGATAATGTCCGCCATTTTCCGCCCGCTGCCGGACCGGGCTCCCACGGGCTCTTTTGGCGTGGGGCGGGACGCCGGCCCCTGGTCGGCGTTACGATACGGTCTTGAGCGTCAACGCAAGCGCGCGCGACCGTGCCGCGCCGGCGCCCCCTGAATAGAGCCTATGAAAATCATTGATCCCGCTATTGCATCCCTTGCCACCGCCAAATCGCTGCTGCTGGACCCCTGGGGCCTGACTGAAGCGGACATGGCGCGCGCGCTGGGTGAAATCTTCACCCACAAGGTCGATTACGCCGACCTGTACTTCCAGTACACGCGCAGCGAGGGGTGGAGCCTGGAAGAGGGCATCGTCAAGACTGGCAGCTTCTCGATCAGCCAGGGCGTGGGTGTGCGCGCCGTCAGCGGCGAGAAGACCGCTTTCGCCTATTCCGATTCGCTGTCGGCGGACGCCTTGCTGTCGTCGGCGCATGCCGTGCGCGGCATTGCGCGCCGCGGTGCCGGCAAGGTCAAGGTGGCCGCGCAGGTCGAGGCCGAGATGGGCCGCAGCCTGTACGCGGACATCGACCCCGTCGCAACGTTGAGCGCTCCGGAAAAGGTCGCGTTGCTTGAACGCATCGAACGCATGGCGCGTGCGCGCGATCCCCACGTCATCCAGGTGATGGCAGGGCTGGGCGCCGAATACGACGTGGTGCTGGTGGCCGGCAGCGATGGCCGCCTGGCCGCCGACGTGCGTCCGCTGGTGCGCCTGTCGCTCACCGTGATCGCCGAACGCAATGGCCGCCGCGAAATGGGCCATGCGGGTGGCGGCGGACGCCTGGGCCTGGCGTATTTCACCGACGAAATGCTGCAAAGCTACGTCGAGCGCGCCGTGCACGAAGCCATGGTGAATCTGGAAGCGCGTCCTGCGCCGGCAGGCGAGATGACGGTGGTGCTGGGTTCCGGCTGGCCGGGCATCCTGCTGCACGAAGCCGTGGGCCACGGCCTGGAAGGCGACTTCAACCGCAAGGGTTCCAGCGTGTTCTCGGGCCGCATCGGCGAACGCGTCGCCTCCAAGGGCGTGACCGTGGTGGATGACGGCACGCTGCCGGACCGCCGCGGCTCGCTGAACATCGACGATGAAGGCAACGCCACCCAGCGCAACGTGCTGATCGAAGACGGCATCCTGCGCGGCTACATGCAAGACACGCTGAACGCCCGCCTGATGAAGACGGCTGCGACCGGCAACGGCCGCCGCGAGTCCTTCGCGCACCTGCCCATGCCGCGCATGACCAACACCTACATGCTGGCCGGCGACAAGCCCGCCGAGGAAATCGTGTCGTCCGTCAAGCGCGGGCTGTACGCGGTGAATTTCGGCGGCGGCCAGGTCGACATCACCAGCGGCAAGTTCGTGTTCTCGGCCTCCGAGGCCTACATGATCGAAGACGGCAAGGTGACTTATCCCGTCAAGGGCGCCACCCTGATCGGCAATGGTCCCGACGCCATGACGCGCGTCACGATGATCGGCAACGACCTGCAGCTGGATTCGGGCGTGGGCACCTGCGGCAAGGACGGCCAGAGCGTGCCGGTGGGCGTGGGCATGCCGACCGTGCGCATGGAAGGCCTGACGGTCGGCGGCACGGCGTAAGCGTCATGCCGGGCCGTCGCGTCCCCTAAAAACGATGTGACGGCCCGAAAAAACTGTGCTAGAGTCAATCCCCATGAAATTCGCGTCCCCCGCCTTTTACTTTTATTTTTATGGTTTTCTGAAGCCGCTGGCGGAGGAAGGGACGCGCTCAATCTGAAGTTTGGAAAGAATCCCCCCCAAAAAAGCCGCCAGCGAACTGGCGGCTTTTTTTGTGCCGCCGGGATCGGGAAAGACCGATCGGAATGGACCCCGTTGGCGGGCAACCCAGGAGCAGTACCGTGTCACACAATACCGACGACCTTCGCATTCGAGAAATCAAGGAACTGAATCCGCCCGCGCATGTGATGCGCGAGTTCGCGTGCACGAAGGAGGCGTCCGATACCGTATTCGCCGCCCGCCAGGGCATGCACCGCATCCTGCACGGCATGGACGACCGCATGATCGTCGTGATCGGGCCGTGTTCGATCCATGACACGCGTGCCGCCATCGAATATGCGAAGCGCTTGAAGCCGGTGCGCGACCGCCTGAGCGCCGATCTGGAAATCGTGATGCGCGTGTACTTCGAAAAGCCGCGCACCACGGTGGGCTGGAAGGGCTTGATCAACGACCCGGACCTGGACGGCAGCTTCGACATCAACAAGGGCGTGCGCGTGGCCCGCGAACTGCTGCTGGATATCAACAGCCTGGGGCTGCCGGCGGGTTGCGAGTTCCTGGACATGATTACGCCGCAGTACATCGCGGATCTGGTCTCCTGGGGGGCGATCGGGGCACGGACGACGGAAAGCCAGGTGCATCGCGAACTGGCCTCGGGCCTGTCGTGTCCGGTGGGGTTCAAGAACGGCACGGACGGCAATGTGAAGATCGCGGTGGACGCCATCAAGGCCGCATCGCAGCCGCACCATTTCCTGTCGGTGACCAAGGGCGGGCATTCGGCGATCGTGTCGACGGCCGGCAACGAGGACTGCCACGTCATCCTGCGCGGCGGCAAGACGCCGAACTACGATGCCGCCAGCGTGGACGCGGCCTGCCAGGACGTGTCCAAGGCCGGCCTGGCGCAACGCATCATGGTGGACGCCAGCCATGCCAACAGCAGCAAAGACCCTGAAAACCAGCCGCGGGTGATCGATGACGTGGCGCGCCAGATGGAAGCGGGCGACGCGCGCCTGGTCGGCGTGATGGTGGAAAGCCACCTGCTGGGCGGACGCCAGGACATGGTGCCGGGCAAGCCGCTGGTCTATGGCCAAAGCATCACCGACGGCTGCATCGATTGGGACGCGTCGGTAGCCGTGCTGGAACGCCTGGCGCACGCGGTGCGCGAGCGCCGCCGGGTCGCGCTGACCTCCGGCAAGTAATGCCGTGCGAGCGCCGTGTGCCGCCTGCCTGGGGCGGTGTGCGGCGCAGCATGCGCAGCGGCGTAGAATATTCGGATTACCGAACCCGAGAACACGCTGATCATGAACGCTCCCTTGCACGCTGAAACGTTGCGCCGCCCGGTGCCGGCCGCCTGTCTGGATGCCTTGCGCGCGCGCTTTGGCGACCGCCTGTCCGAGTCCTCCGCCGTGCGTGAACACCACGGCCGCGACGAGTCGCCGTATCCGCCGATGCTGCCGGACGCCGTCGTCTTCGCGCACACCACCGAGGAAGTGGCCGAGGTCGCCAAGCTGTGCAACGAGCATCGTGTTCCGCTGATTCCCTATGGCGCAGGTTCTTCGCTGGAAGGCCACGTGCTGGCGATCCAGGGCGGCATCAGCCTGGACCTGTCGCAGATGAACAAGGTGTTGGCGATCAACGCCGAAGACCTGACCGCCACCGTGCAGGCGGGCGTGCTGCGCAAGCAGTTGAACGAAGAGATCCGCAACACCGGCCTGTTCTTCCCGATCGACCCGGGCGCCGACGCCAGCCTGGGCGGCATGGCCGCCACGCGGGCCTCGGGCACCAATGCCGTGCGCTATGGCACGATGCGCGAAAACGTCATGTCGTTGACGGTGGTGACCGCCGACGGCCGCATCGTCCGCACGGCGGGGCGTGCGCGCAAATCATCGGCGGGCTATGACCTCACGCGTATTTTCATCGGCAGCGAAGGCACGCTGGGCATCATTACCGAAGTGACGGTGCGCCTGTATCCGCAACCCGAAGCCGTGTCGGCCGCGGTCTGCAATTTCCCCACGCTGGACGATGCCGTCCAGAGCGTGATCGAGATTATCCAGATGGGCGTGCCGGTCGCGCGCGTCGAATTCATGGACGCGGCCAGCGTGCGCTCGGTCAACCAGTACAGCAAGCTCACCTTGCGTGAAACGCCGCTGCTGGTGTTCGAGTTCCACGGCAGCCCGGCAGGCGTGCAGGAGCAGGCCGAAACGGTGCAGGCGATCACCGCCGAACACGGCGGCATGGACTTCGAGTGGGCCGAACGCCCCGAAGATCGCAGCCGCCTCTGGACAGCCCGCCACAATGCCTACTTCGCCGGCCTGCAATTGCGGCCCGGCTGCCGCGCCAGCACCACGGACGTTTGCGTGCCGATCTCGCGGCTGGCCGACTGCGTGCGCGACACTGTCGAGGAACTGGACCGCGCAAGCTTCCCGTACACGATCGTCGGCCACGTCGGCGACGGCAACTTCCACGTGCTGATGCTGCTGGATGCCGAGAATCCGAAGGAATGGGAAGAGTCCGAAACGATCAACCACAACCTGGTGCGCCGCGCGATCGCCGCGGACGGCACCTGCACCGGCGAACATGGCGTGGGCCTGCACAAGATGCAGTTCATGGCGGAAGAGCACGGCGAAGACGCGCTGGACCTGATGCGCAGCCTGAAGCATGCGTTTGATCCGCACAACATCCTGAACCCGGGCAAGATCGTGTCCTGGTAAACGCCGCGCGGCGACCGCGTAGCCCGCAAGACCCGAAGCCGACGGCACTGCCCGTCGGCTTTTTTTGTTTGGGCCCGGGGGAGGGGGCAGTGAATTTCCAGTGACACCTTTCATCAAATCCTTTACTCTATTTTTTCGTAGACAAATGTCCACATTGTGGATATTCCAATAAAGGTCTGCGGAAAAATCAAAGCGGGCGACGCCTCGACAGAAGGCGCGCCCCGAAACCAAGGAGACAAGGATGTTGATGAGACAAGGCTTGATGGCGGCCGCCCTGAGCGTGGCTGGCCTGGCGGCGGCGCTGCCGGCGCATGCGCAGGCGGACGCGTATCCGAACCAACCGGTCACGCTGGTGGTGCCGTTCCAGCCGGGCGGCGGCACGGATGCCGTGGCCCGCACCTTTGCCAAGGTGTCGGCGCAGTATTTCCCCAAGGGCATGGTGGTGCTGAACAAGTCCGGCGCGGGCGGCGCGGTGGGCTGGAAGTACGTGTTGAATAGCAAGAACGACGGCCACACGCTGACCGTCGTGACGGCGGAGTTCGTGATCCTGCCGTTGCTGGGTCTCTTCGACCACACCTACAAGGACTACACGCCGCTGGTGCAGCTGAACGCCGACCCCGCCGCGATCGTGGTGCCGGTCAATTCGCCCTACAAGACGCTTGAGGAATTCATGGCCGCGGCCAAGAAGGCGCCGGCCACGATGAACGTCGGCACCTCGGGCACCGGGTCCATCTATGACGTGGCGCTGAGCGCCTTCGAGGTCAAGTCCGACACCCGCTTCACGCACATTCCGTTTCCGGGTTCCGGCCCGGCCTTGCTGAACCTGCTGGGCGGCCAGCTGGATGCCGTGGCGACGAGCCCTGCCGAGGCGTCCGAATACGTGCGCGCCGGCAAGCTGCGCCTGCTGGTGCTGATGAGCGACAAGCGCGTGCCGGAATTCCCCGACGTGCCGACGGCCAAGGAGAAGGGCCTGGACGTGGCGTACGGCACCTGGCGCGGCATTGCCGGGCCGAAAGGCATGCCGCCCGCCACCGTGGCCAAGCTGAAGGAAGTCTTCGAAAAAGTCGCGCAGGACCCGCAGTTGATCGCGGCGATCAAGGCCCAGAACCTGGGTTACGTCTATGCCGACGGCGACGCTTTCGAAAAGAAGATGGCGGCCGAGACCGCCGATTACGCGCAAGTCCTGAAGACCCTGAGCATCAAATAAGCCATGAGCCAAACGACTGCTGTGCCCACGCCCTACCGTTATCCCAACCCCAAGGAAGCACTGCCCGACATCGTGGTGCCGCAAGTGATTCCCGACGACGAGCGCGTCTGGGTGCCCCAGGCCGAAAACGTCTGGTTCCGGCCGCTCTGTCTGAACGTGTCGCAGGGCTACTGGATGAACCTGCTGCGCGTGCGCAAGTCGGGCGTGCTGAGCTGCCACCGTCATCCGCAGGCGGTGCATGGCTATGTCATCAAGGGGTCGTGGCGTTATCTGGAGCACGACTGGATCGCCCGCGAAGGCAGCTACGTTTTCGAGCCCCCGGGCGAAACGCACACCTTGTACGTCCCGGAAGACGTGGAGGAAATGATCACGATGTTCCAGGTCAACGGCGTCATGTACTACTGCGACAGCGAGGGCCGGCACACGGGCTACGAAGACGTGTTCACCAAGCTGGACATGTGTCGCAAGCACTACGAAAGCGTGGGGCTGGGGGCGGACTATGTCGATCAGTTCGTCCGCTGAGGAACACGCCATGAGCTTTCAGGCAGGGCTGTTCAAGGAAAAGACCGCGGTGGTCACGGGCGGCACCCAGGGGCTGGGCCGGGGCGTAGCCGAAGCGCTGGCGCGGCTGGGCGCGCGTGTGATCGCGGTGGGGCTGCCATCGGCCGAAGCGCCGCCGGCCGGTGTGGAGGTGGCGACGCTGGACGTCACGCAAGCGGAAGACGTTGCAGCGTTTGCCGCCACGCTGGAACACGTGGACATCCTCATCAACTGCGCCGGCGTGATCTTCCGGCAAGAGGAGTTCAAGCTGCCCGTGTTCGAGCGCGTGCTGGACATCAACCTTACCGGCACCATGCGCGTGTGCGAAGCGTTGCGGCCGCAGCTGGCGCGCGCCAAGGGATGCATCGTCAACACGGCCTCGATGCTGAGTTTCTTTGGCGGCGGCCTGGTGCCGGCTTATAGCGCGAGCAAGGGCGGGGTGGCGCAGCTGACGAAGTCGCTTGCCATCGCTTATGCCGAGGCGGACATCCGGGTCAATGCGGTGGCGCCGGGGTGGATCGCCACGCCGCTGACGGAGGCCTTGCAGAAAGACCCGGCGCGCGCCTCGCGCATCCTGGAACGCACGCCGCTCAAGCGCTGGGGCACGCCGGACGACGTGGCGCAGGCGGTCATGTTCCTGTGTTCGCCGGCGTCGGCTTTCATGACGGGCGTGGTGATGCCGGTGGATGGCGGCTACATGGTAACCTGACCCGCGCTCCGGCCCGCCGGCGCGCTTTGTCACGGAAACCGTCAATGAAAGTTCCCCGCGTGAAGCCCCCCCGCGCCGCCGCCACAGAGGCCGCGTCGACTGCATCGGTTGCGGCGCCGGCCGTTGCCGGCACCGCCTCTTTCTCCAAGTTCATGCGCGTGCTCGACGCCATCGCGTTGGGGAGTGATACGGCCTGGACGGTCAACGAGCTGAGTGCCCGGCTGGGCTATCCGCGCCCGACGATCTACCGCATCGTCGAGGCGCTGATCGCTGAACAATTGATCGTGCCCAAACGTAATGGCCAGTCCTTCGGACTGGGCCCTCGGCTTGTCAGCCTGGCCAGCCGCGCGCTGGAAAGCTCCGACATCCGGCAGTTGTGCAAGGACCACCTGTTCGACCTGAAAGAGGTCACGCAGGAAACCGTGCATCTTGCGGTGCCGGACCGGTCCGAAATGACCTACATCGACAAGCTGGAAAGCCCGAAGGCGGTGCGCATGAACTCGCGCCTGGGCAGCCGCGTCACGATGTACTCCAGTTCGGTGGGCAAGGCCTATCTGGCGCACCTGCTTCCGGAGGCGCGCGACGCACTCATCCAGACACTGGATTTCAAAGTGTTCACCGAGGCCACGCTGCGCACGCCGCAGGCGTTGCGCAAAGAGCTGGAGCAGATCCGCCGGCAGGGCTACGCGGAAGACCGTGAAGAGAACGAGAAGGACATCTTCTGCTTCGGTTGTGCGATCACCGACAAGCAGGGCATGCCTGTCGCGTGCGTGAGTTTGAGCATTCCCGCGTTCCGCATGAGCGCCAATCGCGAGGTCAGCTATATCAAGCCGCTGGTCGACACGTGCGCGGCAATTTCCAGAAAGCTGGCGATGCTGGATTTTTCAGGCTGATCGGCTGCGGCTTTTCCACGACAAACACCGTCTGGAATTACCGCTGGTTACGTGTGCGCCGCAGGGTAGACGACTGGATGCGGGTAAATCCCGGCCTGTTTTAAGGGACTGGTCGCGCTATTGTTGCGCTCATGAATTCACTGGTCGAAACCGGCCTGGCACAAGTGCAGGCGCCTTATTCGTTGCAGCAGCTGATCGAGGCGTTGTCGGCCGCGTTGCCCGCGCACTGCGTATTGTTCCGCGAAGAGGACACGCGCCCCTACGAGTGCGACGGCCTGTCGCTGTATCGCGCGCTGCCTGCCGTCGTGGCGTTGCCGGAAACCGAAGAACAAGTCCAAGCCGTCATGCGCATCTGCAAGCGGCTGAACGCGCCGATCGTCGCGCGCGGCGCGGGCACCGGCCTGTCCGGCGGCGCCATGCCGCACAGCCAGGGCGTGCTGCTGGGCTTGTCGAAGTTCAACCGCATCAAGCATATCGATCTGGCCAGCGCCACGGCGATCGTGCAGCCTGGCGTGCGCAATCTGGCGATTTCGGAAGCGGCCTCGCCTTACGGGCTGTACTACGCGCCCGATCCCTCCAGCCAGATTGCCTGTTCCATCGGCGGCAATGTGGCCGAGAATTCCGGCGGCGTGCATTGCCTGAAATACGGTTTGACCGTGCACAACGTGCTGCGCGTGCGCGTGGTCACGATCGACGGCGACGTGGTCGAGCTGGGTTCCGAAGCGCCGGACGCGCCGGGCCTGGACCTGCTGTCCGTCTTCATCGGATCCGAAGGCATGTTGGGCGTGGTCACCGAGGTCACGGTCAAGCTGATTCCCAAGCCGGCTTGCGCGCAGGTCGTGATGGCCAGTTTTTCCAGCGTCGAGGCAGCCGGCAACGCGGTCACGCAGGTGATCGCGGCGGGCATGATCCCCGCAGGGCTTGAAATGATGGACCGACGCGCCACGCATATGGTCGAACCGTTCGTGCGCGCCGGCTACGACATGGATGCACAGGCGATCCTGCTGTGCGAGTCCGATGGCACGCCCGAAGAGGTGGCGCACGAGATCGACCGGATGGAAGCGGTGTTCCGCGCCGCCGGCGCCACGCGCTGCCAGGTATCGACCTCTGAGGCCGAACGGCTGAAATTCTGGGCCGGTCGCAAGAACGCATTTCCGGCTGCGGGCCGCGTGTCGCCGGATTACTACTGCATGGACGGCACGATTCCGCGCCGCCATCTGGCGCGCGTGCTGGGCGCCATCGAACAGATGGAAGACGAATTCGGCTTGCGTTGCGCTAACGTGTTCCACGCGGGCGACGGCAATCTGCATCCGCTGATCCTGTTCGATTCGAACAAGCCGGACGAGGTGGAACGGGCCGAGAAATTCGGCGCGGCCATTCTTGAGCTGTGCGTGCAGGTAGGAGGGACCGTGACCGGAGAGCACGGTGTGGGTATGGAGAAAATAAATCAAATGTGCGTGCAATTCTCTCGCGAAGAACTCGACGCGTTCCTGGCGGTCAAGCGGGCATTCGACCCGCCGTGCCTGCTGAATCCTGAAAAGGTCATTCCCACGCTGGCTCGCTGTGCCGAATACGGCAAGATGCATGTCCATGCGGGCGAGCTGCGCTTCCCCGATCTCGCCCGCTTCTAGGACGTATCCCCCATGGATTTTGTCCTGTCGGAATTGTGCGACCAGGTCATGACGGCCCGTGCCGGCCACAAACCGCTGTTTGTGATGGGCGGAGGCAGCAAGGCGTTCTACGGCAATTACCGTCCGGTAAGGCCGCAAGACGGCCACTGCCTGCTGGACATGACGCCGTATCGCGGCATCGTCAGCTACCACCCGTCCGAACTGGTGGTGACGGTGCGCGCGGGTACGCCGCTGGCCGAACTGGAAGCGGCACTGGCTGAAAACGGCCAGATGCTGGCGTTCGAACCGCCGCATTTCGGGGCTGCCGCCACGGTGGGCGGCTGCGTGGCGGCGGGGCTGTCCGGTCCGCGCCGTATGAGCGCGGGCGCCTTGCGCGACTTCGTGCTGGGGACGCGGCTGCTGGATTCGGAAGGACGCATCCTGTCGTTTGGTGGAGAGGTCATGAAGAACGTGGCGGGGTATGACGTTTCGCGACTGCTGGCCGGTTCGCACGGCATCTTCGGCGCGCTGCTGGACGTCTCGCTGAAGGTCGTGCCGCGCCCGATGGAAGAGGTGACGCTCGTCATGCCCGCCACCCAGGCCCAGGCGCTGGCCAGCTTCGCACTGTGGCGCGGCAAGCCCTTGCCGATCTCGGCCACCAGTTGGACGGGGGGCGATGAGCATGCCGAGGGGGTGATGCACGTGCGCCTGTCGGGCGCGCCGCCAGCCATCGCCAGCGCGCGCCAGGTCATCGGCGGCGACCCCCTGGATCCCGATGCGGCGCAGGCCTGGTGGCTGGCGCTGCGCGAGCAGACTCACGCCTTCTTCGCGCCGGGTCAGCCCCTGTGGCGCCTGGCCTTGCCGCCCACGGCCGCCGCGCTGGCGATGGGCCCGACCCTGATCGAATGGGGCGGCGGGCAGCGCTGGCTATCCGGCCCGCGTGATGCCGCGGAACTGCGCGACACCGCGGCGCGGCTGGGCGGGCACGCCACCCTGTTCCGCGCGGGCCACAGCAAGCCGCCGGCCGACGGTGTGTTCCATCCGCTGGCGCCCGGCATCGCGTCAATCACGCGCCGCCTCAAGCAAGAGCTTGACCCGGCCGGCCTGTTCAACCCCGGCCGCCTGGTCCTGGAGCTATAGCGCATCATGCAAACCAACCTGGCATCCTGGGCACGCGATACCGACCTGGGCAAAGAGGCCGACGCCATCCTGCGGCGTTGCGTGCATTGCGGTTTTTGCACGGCCACCTGTCCGACATATCAGGTATTGGGCGACGAGCTGGACAGTCCGCGCGGCCGCATCTACCTGATCAAGCAGGTGCTGGAGGGCGCCGAGCCCACGCAGTCCACGCAACAGCACCTGGACCGCTGCCTGACCTGCCGCAATTGCGAAACCACATGTCCGTCCGGCGTTGAATACGGCCATCTGATCGATATCGGGCGCAAGATCGTGGACGAGCGCGTTCCGCGTTCCTGGGCCGAAAAGGCCAAGCGCAATTTCCTGCGTCGCGCCATGCTGTCGCCGATGTTCGCGCCGGCGATGCGGATGGGGCAGGCCGTGCGCGGCTTCTTGCCTGAAGCGCTCAAGCGCAAGGTGCCGGAACGCCGCGACGCAGGCCCGTTGCCCGCCGTGGCCGGGCATGCGCGGCAAGTGCTGATGCTGGCCGGTTGCGTGCAGCCGGCCATGATGCCCACGATCGACGCGGCCACGATCCGCGTGCTGGATGCCGTGGGCATCGGCGCGCGCATCGCGCCGGGCGCCGGGTGCTGCGGCGCAGTCAGCTTCCACCTGGACGCGCAGGACGCGGCGCTGGCGCAGATGCGTGCCAATGTCGACGCCTGGTGGCCGCTGGTCCAGGATGGGGGCGTCGAAGCCATCGTCATGAACGCGTCGGGCTGCGGCGCGATGGTGAAGGAATATGCGCACCACCTCAAACACGATCCCGCGTACGCCCAGAAGGCCGCGGATATCGTCGCGCTGGTAAAGGACGTGGCCGAGATCGTGGCGCCGCATGCCGAGCAGTTGCGCGCACGGTTGCCGGCCGGCACGCGGGCCGCATTCCATCCGCCCTGCACCTTGCAGCACTGGCAGGGGCTGCGGCCGCTGGCGGAGCAACTGCTGGCAGACCTGGGGTTTGAACTGCTGCCGTTCGCCGACAAGCATTTGTGTTGCGGTTCGGCGGGGGCCTATTCGGTGCTGAACCCGGAGATCGCGCTGGAACTGCGCGACCGCAAGCTGGGCGCCATCGCGGCAGGCGGGCCGGACGTGATCCTGTCGGCCAACATCGGCTGCATCGGGCATCTGCAAAGCGGCACCGACACGCCGGTGCGGCATTGGGTGGAAGTCGTGGACGAACAGTTGCAGAAGGCGGTTGCCGCATAAGGGCAGGAGGTTCCCACGAACGCCCCGTTCGGGGCATTCGTGGGCAGGCGGCGGTTACTCCACCGCTTTCACCATGTCTTCCAGCACTTTCTTCGCGTCGCCGAACACCATCATCGTGCGATCCATGTAGAACAGCTCGTTGTCCAGGCCCGCATAGCCCGAGGCCATCGAGCGCTTGTTCACGATCACGGTGCGCGCCTTATAAGCTTCCAGGATGGGCATGCCGGCGATCGGGGACTTCGGATCGTTCTTGGCGGCCGGGTTGACCACGTCGTTGGCGCCCAGCACCAGCACCACGTCGGTCTGAGCGAACTCGCTGTTGATGTCTTCCATTTCGAAGACCTGGTCGTAGGGCACTTCGGCCTCGGCCAGCAGCACGTTCATGTGGCCGGGCATGCGTCCGGCGACCGGGTGGATGGCGTACTTGACCGTCACGCCGCGTTCGGTGAGCTTGGTTGCCAGTTCCTTCAGCGCGTGCTGCGCGCGCGCCACCGCCAGGCCGTAGCCCGGCACGATGGTCACGCTTTCGGCGTTGGTCATCAGGAAGGCGGCGTCGTCCGCGCTGCCCGATTTGACGCTGCGCTGCTGGCCCGCACCGGCATCCGCGCCGCCGCCCGCCTGGCCGCCGAAGCCACCCAGGATCACGTTGAAGAACGACCGGTTCATCGCCTTGCACATGATGTAGGACAGGATTGCGCCGGACGACCCCACCAGCGAGCCGGCGATGATCAGCATCGGGTTGTTCAGCGAAAAGCCGATGCCGGCCGCCGCCCAGCCCGAGTAGCTGTTCAGCATGGACACCACCACCGGCATGTCCGCACCGCCGATCGGAATGATGATCAGCACGCCCAGCACGAAGGCCACCAGCGTCATGATGACGAAGGGCGTCCAGTCCTGCGTCAGCATGAACCACACGCCGCAGCCCAGCATCATGAGCGCCAGCGCCAGGTTCAGCATGTGCTGGCCGGGGAACACCACGGGCGCGCCCTGGAACAGCCGGAACTTGTACTTGCCCGACAGCTTGCCGAAGGCGATGACCGAACCCGAGAACGTGATGGCGCCCACGAACGTGCCGATGAACAGCTCGAAGCGGTTGCCGGTGGGGATCATCGACCCTGCCGCGACGATGCCGAAGGCATGCGGTTCGGCCACGACCGCGACGGCAATGGCGACGGCCGCCAGGCCGATCATGCTATGCATGAAGGCAACCAGTTCCGGCATCTTCGTCATTTCGACGCGGCGGGCCATCAGCGTGCCGACGGTGCCGCCCACCAGCAGGCCCAGCAGGACCCAGCCCAGGCCGACCGTGGCGGTGCCTTCGCGGGCCAGGCCGACGATGAGCGCCGCGGTCGTCAGCACGGCGATTGCCATGCCGGCCATGCCGAAGGCGTTGCCCAGCCGCGAGGTGGTGGGATGCGACAGACCCTTGAGCGCCTGGATGAAGCAGACCGAGGCAATCAGGTACAGCAGGGTGACGAGGTTAAGCGAGATCATTTCGCTTCCTCCTTGCCCGGCTTGCGATCCTTTTTCTTGAACATCTCCAGCATGCGCCGGGTCACCAGGAAGCCGCCAAAGACGTTCACCGCGGCCAGCGCCACAGCGAACACGCCCATGCCGCGGGCCAGTCCGCCTTCGGTCAAGGCGGCCGCCAGCATGGCGCCCACGATGATGATGGCCGAGATGGCGTTGGTGACCGCCATCAGCGGCGTGTGCAGGGCGGGGGTGACGTTCCACACGACGTGGTAGCCGACATAGATGGCCAGCACGAAGATGATGAGGTTCATCAGGGTGGGGTTGATCGCTTCCATGTTCAGGTTCTCCGCGTCACATTGCCGCCTTCGCATACCAGGCAGGCCGCCACGATTTCATCGTCGCGCTGGATTGCCAGCGCGCCGTCCGCATTGATGATGAGCTTCAGGAAGTCCAGGATGTTGCGCGCGTACAGCGCGGACGCATCGGTGGCCACCAGGCCGGGCAGGTTGGTCAGCCCGATGATCGTCACGCCGTGCTTCTCCACGACCTGACCTTTCTCGGACAAGGGGCAGTTGCCGCCGCGTTCGACGGCCAAGTCGACCAGCACCGAGCCGGGCTTCATGGCCGCGACGGTTTCCGCGGACACCAGCGTTGGCGCGGGACGGCCCGGGATCAGGGCCGTGGTGATGACGAGGTCCGCCTGCTTGCAGCGTTCGGACACCAGCGCCGCCTGCCGCGCCATCCAGCTGGGCGGCATAGCGCGCGCGTAGCCGCCTGTGCCTTGGGCGATCTCGCGTTCCTCTTCAGTCTCGAAAGGCACGTCGATGAACTTGGCACCCAGCGATTCCACCTGCTCGCGCGCGGCGGGACGCACGTCGGACGCTTCGACCACCGCGCCCAGGCGCTTGGCCGTGGCGATGGCCTGCAGACCGGCCACGCCGGTGCCCAGGACCACCGCGCGCGCGGCTTTCAGGGTGCCGGCGGCGGTCATCATCATCGGGATCAGCCGGCCGTAATGGTGTGCCGCCAGCAGCACGGCCTTGTAGCCGGCCAGGTTGGCTTGCGAGGACAGCACGTCCAGGCTTTGGGCGCGCGTGATGCGGGGGGCGGCCTCGAGCGCGAATCCGACCAGTCCTGCACCGGCCATCTGCTCCAGGCCTTCGGCATCGAACGGATCGAGCATGCCGACCACGACCGTGCCGGGCTTCATGTGCGGTAATTCCGCGGCGGAGGGCGCACGAACCTTCATGACCAGTTCGGCGCCCAGGGCATCCTGGGCGGAACCGAGCGTGGCGCCCGCGGCCTCGTAGGCGTCGTCCAGATAGCGGGCCGCAGTGCCTGCGCCACGCTCTACGACAACGGTGTGTTTGCCGCCTACGTACTTCTTGACGGTTTCCGGTGTTGCTGCGACACGGGTTTCCCCGTCTCGGGTTTCTTTTGGTATCCCGATGTGCATCGACGCCTCTCCTAGAAGGTTCGCCGTAGTTATACACGGGAATGGCACCGGCACGCTGCCCTGGCTTCGCCTGCATGCTGCGCATCCGGATCGCGCCCATTCGACGTAGGATGGGTGGAGCGCGAGAGTCCTTGCGCAAGAATGCCGGTCTCCAGCGCGCGCAACCCATTAAGCGGACGCTGCGTTGTGGCTGAAACCGCTAAAAATTCACCGTTGCTTGATGGGTTGCGCGCGCTCGATAATTGAGTTCTTGCTTAAGGATTTTCGCGCTTCACCCATCCTACGGCCCGAATTGAATCGCAAAAAAAAGCCCCATGGCGAACCATGGGGCTTCGGGTCTTTCAACCCACTTGCTCCGGCCAGTCTTACCACGCCGCTGGCCGGCTACTTGCGTGCAGGCGTCCGGCGTCAGGCCGTCTGCGCGCGAGTCCAGTTGATCAGCGCGGCGGTCAGGTCGCGCAGATCGGCCTTCAAGCGGCCGTAGTTTTCGGTCGGACGCAGCGTGACCTCATCCATATACAGCTTGCGGTTGATTTCGATCTGCAGGCTGTGGCGGCCTTCTTCGGGGCGGCCGAAGGCGCGCACCAGTTCCACGCCCTTGTAGGGATCGTTCACCGTGACGTTGTAGCCGCGCTCGCGCAGCCACGCCGCGATGAATTCGCGGAAGGCCGGGTCGCTGGTGCTGCCGTCGCGGTCGCCCAGCACGAAGTCGGGGTGGACCAGGCCGGGGCGGTCGGTGGCGAAGGCGCCGGCGACGCTGGGCATGGAGTGGCAGTTGATATGCCAGACCTTGCCGAACTTCTGGTGGGCGGCGTCCAGCACCTTGCCCAGCGCGGCGTGGTAGGGCTTCCAGCAGGCGTCGATGCGGTGGCGGACTTCTTCGACCGTCAGCTTGCGGTTGTAGAGCGGGGTGCCGTCGTCCAGCATGCGCCAGATCAGGCCCTTGCCCAGCTTGACCTTGGGCGAGGCGTTGATGGCGTCGGGCCAAGCCGCGTCCAGCAGCAGTTCATCGATCTCGTCGGGCGCGCGGTTGGCGTCGATGTAGGCGCGCGGAAAACCGGCGGCGATCATCGGCACGCCCATTTCCATGGCGTCGCCCCACAGGTCGTCAACCCAGGTGTCCTCGGCAGTGCGCAGTGCGCCAAAGTCCACCGCGGCCGCGAAATCGGGAGGGTAGGCGGTGCCACTGTGCGGGGAGTCCAGCACAAGCGGGGCCGAGGTTTCCGAATCCGGATATTGCTGCGGAAGGTCGAGCCGGTAAGACAGGGGTTGGGTAATTCGCATATTGGGGTCTTGCGTTCGTGAATCGGAGGCGCCCGCCCGCGCAAGCCTGCGCGGGCGGGGCCGAAGACCGCTTAGTCGATCTTCACGTTGGCTTCTTTGGCGATGCGCTTGTTCTTGGCGATTTCCGCCGCGATCTGCTTGCCAAAGTCGGCCGAGCTGTTGGCGGCCGGTTCGGCGCCCAGCGCTTCCAGGCGCGTCTTGACGTCAGCTTCGGCGCTGACCTTCTGCACCGCTGCGTTCAGCTTGGCCAGGATGGGTTCCGGCAGCTTGGCCGGGGCGACCAGGCCGAACCAGGACGCGTCGTTCACGGCCGGCAGGCCGACTTCGGCGAACGTGGGCACGTCGGGCAGGCTTGCGACCCGCTTGGGCGCGGCAACCGCCATGGCGATCAGGCGGCCGGACTGCACGTGCGGCAGGGTCGAGGGCAGGTTGTCATACATGACGTCGACCTGGCCGGCCAGCGCGTCGTTCAGCGCCGGGCCCACGCCACGGTAAGGCACGTGCATCAGGTCGGTGCCCGAGGCCATCTTGAACAGTTCGCCCATCATGTGCGAGACCGAACCGTTGCCGGCGGACGCGTACGTCAGCTTGCCCGGCTGGCTCTTGGCCAGCTTGATGAAGTCGGCCATGTTCTTGGCCTGGACCTTCGGGTTGATCGTCATGATGTTCGGCACGGCGGCCAGGTTCGAGATGGGGGTGAAGTCCTTCTCGCCATCGAACGGCAGGTTCGGGTAGATGGCCGGGTTGATGCCGTGCGTGCTGACGGTGGCGATGCCCAGGACATAGCCGTCCGGCGCGCTGCTGGCGACGAAGGCGCTGCCGATCGAGCCGCCGGCGCCGCCGCGGTTTTCCACCACGACGGTCTGGCCCAGTTCCTTGCCCAGCTTGTCCGCGAACAGGCGGCCGACGATGTCGGTGGTGCCGCCGGGCGGGAAGGGGACGATCAGGCGGATGGGCTTGCTCGGATACGCGTCTTCCGCGTGTGCGATACCCGAGGTCAGCGGCATGGCCAGGGTCGCGGCGGCGACACACAGGCCCAGTACTACGTTACGGCGTTGCATGAATTCCCCTAATAAATGGAAAGCGGATGCGCAAAGGCAGACGCAAACGCAACGATTCTTTCCTGGCGAGGCGGTTTGCGCAAACGAAAGTTTCTCCGTAAGCTATGACTTTTTTTCATGCCTCTCTTGGGCCAGCATCGTTGGGACGTTACTTTTGTGTAACTTTCTTGTTGCTTTTCAATGGGCCGGAGGCGGCGGGGAACATCCCCCGGTCAAGCCCCGCTGGGGCAGGAGCCCCACGCTTCGTGGGGGCTACACATGCGACGTTTCTGTCCCTCATTAACGGATCTTCAGGCATTCGAGGTCGCGGCGCGCCATAGCAGCTTCACGCGCGCGGCGCAGGAATTGTGCGTGACGCAGGGCGCCGTCAGTAAACAGGTGAAACATCTGGAAGAGTTCGTCGGCGTCGAACTATTCCTGCGGATCAGGCAAGGCCTGGTCCTGACCGAGGCCGGCCGCAGTTATCTGACCAAGATCCAGGCGGGCCTGGGCCAGATCGAGGCCGCCACCGTGGAGCTGATCGCGCACCAGGGGCAGGGCGGCACGCTCAACCTGACCTGTATGCCGACCTTCGGCGCGCGCTGGCTGATCCCGCGCCTGACGGCGTTCATGCGCCTGCGCCCGGACATCCACGTGGAGTTCCTGCCGCACCGCCAGGGCTACGACTTTTCAACGCCCGAACTGGATGCCGCCGTGCGCTTCGGCGAAGGCCTGTGGCCCGGTAGCGGCTCGGACTACATCGTGGGCCGCGAAATCGTGCCCGTCTGCAGCCCGCGCCTGATCCCGGGCGGCTGTCCGTCGCCCGAGGCCTTGCTGGCGTATCCGCTGCTGCACCACACGTCGGCGCTGGAAGGCTGGCGCGACTGGTTCGAGCAGGCCGGCTGCGACACGCGGCGCAGCCTGGAAGGGGCGCGCTTTGATCAATACGCGCTGCTGTCGCAGGCGGCGGCCGCCGGCTTTGGGGTGGCGCTGATCCCGCGTTGCCTGATCGAAGACGAATTGCGCGACGGCAAGCTGGCCGTCGCCATCCAACTGCCCATCCGCGCGCGCATGGGCTATTACCTGTGCTATCCCGAGCAGAAGGCCAACCTGCCCACCTTGCAGGCTTTCCGGGCCTGGCTGATGGAAGTGTCGCGGGCGGCGGAGCCGCAACCGCGGGAAGACGCGCTGTCCGAACTAAAATGATCGCATCATGAGTCAAATATTTAGCAAGAAAGGCCGCGTTGTCGTCGGCATGTCGGGCGGGGTCGATTCGTCGGTCACGGCCTGGCTGTTGAAGCAGCAAGGCTATGACGTCGTCGGCCTGTTCATGAAGAACTGGGAAGACGACGACGATTCCGAATACTGTTCGACCCGCCAGGATCTGCTGGACGCGGCCAGCGTGGCCGACCTGGTGGGCGTGGACTTCGAGTTCGTCAACTTCGCCGCCGAATACAAGGACCGCGTGTTCGCGGAGTTCCTGCGCGAGTATTCCGCCGGCCGCACGCCCAACCCCGACGTCCTGTGCAATGCCGAGATCAAGTTCAAGGCATTCCTGGACCACGCGATGGCGCTCGGCGCCGAACATATCGCCACCGGCCACTACGCGCGGGTGCGCGAGGTGCCGGCCGAGGGCGGCGGCACGCAGTTCCAGTTGCTCAAGGCGCTGGATGCGTCCAAGGATCAGAGCTACTTCCTGCACCGGCTGAACCAGGCGCAACTGTCGCGCACCCTGTTCCCGCTGGGCGAGATCCACAAGACCGAAGTGCGGCGTATCGCGCACGAGATCGGCCTGCACAACGCCGCCAAGAAGGATTCCACGGGGATCTGCTTCATCGGCGAACGGCCGTTCCGCGAATTCCTGAACCGCTACCTGCCGACCGAACCGGGGCCTATCCTGACGCCCGAAGGGCAGAAGGTCGGGCGCCACGAAGGCTTGTCCTTCTACACGCTGGGCCAGCGCAAGGGCCTGGGCGTGGGTGGCGTGAAGGGACGCCAGCGCGAAGATGGCACGGCCGAAGCCTGGTACGTGGCGCGCAAGGACCTCGAACGCAACATCCTGTACGTGGTGCAGGGGCACGACCATCCCTGGCTGCTGTCTGGCCAGTTGCAGGCGCAGGACGCCAGCTGGGTGGCGGGGCATCCGCCGGCCATCGCCGGTTACGGCGCCAAGACGCGCTATCGCCAGGCCGATGCGGCCTGCCGTTTGGACCAGGCCGAAGGCGCCACCTTCGCGCTAGATTTCGCCGAGCCGCAATGGGCTGTCACGCCCGGCCAGTCGGCCGTGCTTTACGATGGCGAGGTTTGCCTGGGCGGCGGGATCATCCTGTAATGCACGCGGGTCCGTCCTGATCGGACCCTGACAAGGCCCCGCAGGCGCGATGCCGGCGGGGCCTTCGCTCATGACAAGCAAGAAACCGAACAATAAAAGAGGAGACGGTTGTGGATGTGACGATGTTGATTTGCCTGCTGGTGCTGGGGGCGGTGGTGGGTTTTGCTGCGGGTCTGCTGGGCATTGGCGGCGGGATGGTGCTGGTGCCTTTCCTGACGATGCTGTTCGCGTGGCAAGGCATGCCGCCTGAACTGGTCGTGCATGCGGCAATCGCGACGTCCATGACGTCCATTCTCTTTACCTCCGTGTCCAGCGTCAGGGCGCATCAACAGAAGGGCACGATCAAGTGGCCGATCGTGTGGGCGATGGCGCCAGGCATCATCGTGGGCGGGCTGCTGTCGGGCGGGGCGGTCTTCGCCGCGCTCAGCACGCTGTGGCTGTCGCTGTTCTTCGCGCTGTTCGTGGGCTATTCCGGCTGGAGCATGCTGCGCAACAAGAAGCCCAAGCCGGCGCGACAGATGCCTGGCGTGGTCGGCACCAGCGCGGCGGGCGCCGGTATCGGCTTCCTGTCGGGGCTGGTCGGCGCGGGCGGCGGGTTCCTGTCCGTGCCTTTCATGGTCTGGTGCAACGTGGCCTTGCACAACGCCGTGTCCACGTCAGCCGCGCTGGGCTTTCCCATCGCGCTGGCCAACAGCGTGGGTTATGTGGTGTCGGGCCTGAACGAAGGGACTTCGCGTCCGGGCATGCTGGGCTACATCTATTGGCCGGCCCTGGTGGCGCTGGTGTGCACCAGCGTGCTGACGGCGCCGCTGGGTGCGCGCATGGCGCACCGCCTGCCGGTGCAGACCTTGAAGCGGGTATTCGCCTGCCTGCTGTTCGCGCTGGCCGCCTACATGCTGTTCAAGGCCTGGCAGACCTTCGCGGCGCAATAGGACGGAATTTCGGGGCGCAGAAATGCAAACCGGCCGCATTGCGCGGCCGGTATTCAGGTGCCCTGCGGGGCTGCCTGCGTGGAGCGGCCCGTGCGGAACGGGCTGTCCGGGACCGCCCTCAGGCGGTCTTGGGGATGGTGTCGATGAACGATTGCCGCTGCGACAGCTTGTCGTACAGGCGGGCAAGGTTCGAATGGTTGACGCGCCAGTCGAGCGAGGCGAAGCGCAGGTCCAGGTAGCCCAGCGCGCAGCCCACGGCGATGTCCGCCAGGCTGTAGTTGATGCCCATACAGTGGGCGTTGTCGCCCAGGCTCTTGTTCATGGCATCCAGGCTGGCGTGGATCTTGCTGTACTGGCGCTCGATCCATTCGGGGCTGCGTTGCGCCTCGGGACGCTGGTTTTCCTTCACGATGGCCACGCAAGCGTCCAGGAGGCCATCGGCGATGGCTTCCCAGCATTTCACGGCGGCACGGTCGCGGCCCGGCTGCGGAATCAGGCGGGCGACGGGGGACAGGGTGTCCACGTATTCGACGATGACGCGCGAATCGAACAGCGCGCCGCCGTCTTCCATGACGAGGCAGGGCACTTTGCCCAGGGGGTTGTACGTTTGGATCTGCGTGTCGGCGGACCAGACGTTTTCGAGTTCAAGCCGGTAGTCCAGCTTTTTCTCGGCCATGACGATACGCACCTTGCGTACGTATGGACTGGTAAGCGAGCCGATCAGTTTCATGGAGTCACAAGCGGAGTCGAAAAGCGGCCGAAGTATAGCAGGCCGGCTGAACGTCGAACCGTCCGCTGGCCGGAATCTTCGCCAGTTTGCCACAATGTTGCATTCCCCCGGATGATAAAATCGTCGGGTTTTCCCATCCGTAGCCATTTCTTCTTCAGACCATGCAAATCGCCGATCAATTGAGCCAACTTAATGCCCTTTCGCCATTGGATGGCCGTTACGCTTCCCGGGGCGACGCGCTGCGCGGTCTGCTGTCCGAGGCCGGCTTCATGGCGCACCGCGTCGAAGTCGAGGTGGCGTGGCTGGTCGCCCTGTCCGACGCCGGCCTGCCCGAGCTGCCCGCTTTCTCCGCGGCCGCCCGTCAGCGCCTGCAGCAGCTGGTGCAGGATTTCTCGGAATCCGACGCTGCCCGCATCAAGGACATCGAGCGCGTCACCAACCATGACGTGAAGGCCGTCGAGTACTGGCTGAAGGAAAAAGTGGCCGATGACGCCGAGCTGGCCCGCGCCGCCGAGTTCATCCACTTCGCCTGCACGTCCGAAGACATCAACAACACCTCGCACGCGCTGATGCTGTCGCGTGCGCGTGACCAGGTCGTGGTGCCGCGCCTGCGCGAGCTGGCCGCCAAGCTGAACGACATGGCCGTGGCCCAGGCCGACCAGCCGATGCTGTCGCGCACCCACGGCCAGCCGGCCAGCCCGACGACGCTCGGCAAGGAATTCGCCAACGTGGCGGCGCGCCTGAATCGCGCCATCGCCGCCGTCGAAGCAGTCGAGCCCCTGGCCAAGCTCAACGGCGCCACCGGCAACTACAACGCCCACCTGTCGGCCTATCCGGAAATCGACTGGCCCGCGTTCAGCCAGCGCGTCCTGGCCGGCCTGGGCCTGACCCAGAACCGCCACACCATCCAGATCGAACCGCATGACTGGATGTCGGCCCTGTTCGACGCCATCACGCGCGCCAACATCATCGTGCTGGACCTGGACCGCGACGTCTGGGGCTACGTGGCACTGGGCTACTTCAAGCAGCGCCTGAAGGACGGCGAGGTCGGTTCGTCGACCATGCCGCACAAGGTCAACCCGATCGACTTCGAAAACTCCGAAGGCAACCTGGGCCTGGCCAACGCCGTGCTGCGCCATCTGGCCGACAAGCTGCCGATCTCCCGTTGGCAGCGCGACCTGACCGACTCCACCGTCCTGCGCAACCTGGGCGTGGGCCTGGGCTATTGCCTGGTGGCGTGGGATGCGTGCATGCGCGGCCTGGGCAAGCTGGAAGTCAACACGGCCGCCATCGATGCCGACATCGACGCGTGCTGGGAAGTGCTGGCCGAGCCGGTGCAGACCGTCATGCGCCGCTACGGCCTGCCGCAGCCGTACGAACAGCTCAAGGCCTTGACGCGGGGCAAGGGCATTACCGAGGAAGCTCTGCGAGAATTCATCCAGGGCCTGGCGCTGCCGGACGAGCCGAAGGCCCGTTTGCTGGCGATGACCCCGCGTTCGTACATCGGACTGGCTGCAGAGCTGGCCCGGGCGGTATAGTCGCCATGCCGCGCGCGCAAGGCGCGCGGCATTGTTGTTGTCCTTACGGGAGATTGCAATGAAGAAGTTGTCCACGCTTGTCGCGTTGGCCTGTATGACGGTGGGGCCGTTGTTGGCGACCAGCGCCTCGGCGCAGTTCGCCAAGCCGGAAGACGCGGTCAAGTACCGCCAGTCGGCATTGACGCTGATGGCTTCGCACTTCGGTCGCATGACGCCGGTGGTCAAGGGTCAGGCGCCCTATGACGCCGCGCAGATCAAAGCCAACGTTGAAGTGCTGAAGACGTTGGCCGCATTGCCGTGGGCAGCTTTCGGTCCGGGTACGGAAGGCGGCGACGCCCGCCCCGAGATCTGGAGCGACGCGGCCGGCTTCAAGCAGAAGCAGCAAGCGTTCCAGGACAATATCGTGAAGCTGTCGGCCGCGGCCGACGCGGGCGATCTGGACAAGCTGCGCGCGGCCTTCGGCGACGTGGGTGCAAGCTGCAAGGCCTGCCACGACGCCTACCGCAAGAAGAAGTAAGCCACGCGCGGGCAGCCTTAGGGCGGCCTGTCAGCGCTGAACGAAAAAAGCCCCTCGATTTTTCGAGGGGCTTTTTGTTGCGAGTTCGCGGACGGTTCAGGAAAAGGACATGTCCGCGACCACTTCCAGCGACCGTATCCACAGCACCAGGCCCGTCACGCAGGCGCCCAGCAGCAGCGCGCGCACCCAGACTGCGATGCCGTCCTGGGCGGGCGGCGTGCCGGCCGGCAAGTCCTTGGCATCGACGTCGCCGGTGATGATGGCGCGCACCAGGCGCTTGCGGCGCACCACGGCATACCAGACGACGGCCAGCAGATGCAGCGCGATCAGGCCGATGATGACCCATTCGTTGAGCTTGTGCCAGGACGTCAGCAGCCCCGAGGTGGCTTCGCTGACGTGTCCGAACAGCGGCCCTTGCGTCATGATGTCGTCGGTGGTGAACAGGCCGCTTGCGGCCTGGAAGCCGATGACCAGCAGCAGGGCCAGCACCGATAGTGCGCCCAGCGGGTTATGGCCGGCCGGCGCGGCGGCGCCCTTCAGGTACCGGGCCACTGCGGCGGGGCCGCGCACGAACTGGCTGAAACGGGCGTAGCGCGGGCCGACAATGCCCCAAAGCAAGCGGAAGATGATCAGGCCCAGCGCCGTACAGCCGAAGCGCACGTGCCAGTCCATGTACAGGCCGCCCAGTTTCACGCTGACGAACGCGCCGACGATGCAGACGACAAGCGCCCAGTGAAAGAGACGGGTGGGAAGGTCCCAGATGCGGATCGCGAGTCGGTTGTTCTGCATGGTTGAGCTGCCTGGACGGATTGCCTGCGAATTTATCACGGGCAAAAAGCAATCGCCGCGCATGAAGCGCGGCGATTTTGGCATGGATCAATGCGTGGTGCGGCGCACGGGTTCGATGCGGTGCACGTGCTCGTGGCGGAAGCGGATGCGCTGGCCAGGGACCTTCTGCGTGGACGAGCCGCAAGGCACGACTTCAGTGGTGTAGGTCGTCGTGCCGTCGATCGGCGCGTTGAAAATGACCGTCGCACGGATGGCGGGGCCGTTGGTCGGCTGCAGGTAGACGATGTCGCCGATATGGATCGGGGTGTTGTCCAGCGTCGTATGGGCCGGGCGTCGGATCAGGTCCGAGGTAGTGAAACGAGTATTCATGGTGTTTGTTCTCTTAGGTTCTAGTTATTAGAAAGCTGCGTGGTGTTCATGCCGCGCAAGATGTGGGCGTAACAAAAGCGCCTCGCATCTGGTCGTTCGCCATGTCCGGCCGGGTTGATTCGGACAGGCATGCATGACACTAACGCATAAGTATTGCCGTCCCTTTGCGCATTCTCATATTTTTGCGTGCGCGGGTAACGGTTTAATGCCGCTGTTTGATGCCGACCGTCAGTCCAAGACGGCATCGGTTCGGGCCAGGTGGCGGGCATGTTCGGTGCATGCGCTCTTTAGGCCTGAGGGGCCGCGCAGAGTGGGTTGGCTCTGGCGGTTGCTGTGCGGCTGTCGTCGTTGGGTCGACTTGGGCCGCAGCGTAATCCTGTTGCTTCTGGCCAAGCCGGACTGGCGGTTTGGCGAAGGTGCTGTGGGCGGCTTCGAGGCTGCTTGCGTCGGATTCCGCCATTCAGGTTCAGTGCCTGGGCGTTGATCGATTCAGCACGCTGGCCATCATGGCCGTCGCTGCATTCGGAGCTGCTTTGATTGTGGAAGTTGCGCGGGTAGTGCGCGACTTTCGTGTCGGAACCGGGATTTGCGTTTTGGCGTTGTGGGTTTTCGCAAATCGGATCGGAATCCGAGTGGCTCATCGGCAGTCAATGACGTTCAGTCATTGGCGGTGAATCAAGCCGGGTGCTTCTGTGTGTAGTGTTTCTACAGGTTCGTGTAGAAAGACCTCAACCATCGATATTATCGCAGGTCGATGAGTTTTGCAAGTCTTTTTTGAAAGGGGGCGCATAGCCCCCGTGGTCGTCAGTGCGCGGCAGGGCGGGCCTGGCGCTGAGCCTCGATGATCAGGCCTTCCAGGCGCGGCGACATCCTCAGCGCCACCTGCGCGCCCATCGTGCCGTCCGGCTGGCGCTCGGTTTCCAGTGCCAGGCCGATGCGTTCGTTGTTGAACGCGTCAGGGGCCGCCTCGATCTCGACGTAGCGGGCAAGCAGCGCGTCGACGGCCTTCTGGGCATCCGCCAGCGCTTCGTCCGACAATTGGCCATGCCCCAGGTACTGGTTCACGACGCGCGCCAGATCGTCCATGAAGAACAGCAGGGCGGCTGCGCCGCGGCAATCGGGCTGGGTGAACCCCCAGGAGGCGGAAGTAGCGTTTTGGGTCATCGTTGAAGCAAAGCCAGTGTTGCGGGCGGCCGATGGCACGGCCGGATCGGGCATTTTAAGGGATCAGGCAAGGGGAGGCGGCCGTGCGCCTGCATGGTGCATACTTCCACCCCTCATGATCCGATCCGCCCGACTCTCCGACCTGGCCTGCCTGGCCGATATCGAGCGCTCCGCCGCCGAGCGCTTCCGCGGCACCGCCCTGGCCTGGGCCGCCGATGGCGATACGCTGCCGTCACAAGAATTGGCCGCGGCCCAGGCCGCCGGCTTGCTGTGGGTCGCGCAGCCCGATGGCGAGGTGCGCGGATTCGCATTGGCGCGGCCGATGGGTGGCGACTTGTTCCTGGCTGAAATGTCGGTGGCCTTGCCTTGGCAAGGGCGTGGTCTGGGCCGGGTGCTGTTGCAGGCGGTATTGGCGCATGCGCGGGCTGCGGGCGTTTACGGGTCGGTGGTGCTGACCACGGACCGGGAGCTGCCCTGGAATGCGCCGTTCTACCGGCGGCAGGGGTTTGCCGAGCTTTCGGCGCCGCTTGCGCCGCTGTTGCAGGCCCGGCTGCAAGCGGAATCGGACGCGGGCTTCGATGCTGCGCGGCGATGCGCGATGGCCTGCCCGTTGAATGCATGAGGGCCCGGACGGATCCCGGCCCGGCGCGTCCTGTGTCAACTCGCTTCGATCGCAACAAAATCCGCCCACCGATGGCTGCCGAAGGACGCTTCGGGATAATCTGCCCACGGGTATCGGCCGTCGCCGCGGGGGTGGCTGCGACCCCGGGGCGTCAATCCCGCCATCTCAACCCCCTCATGCAAGGAGGACACGCATGTCACCATGGCGAGCCTGCCTGACGGGCCTGGCAATGGCTTCGATGCTGTTCATGACGGCCTGCGTCAATAAAGAGCCCCAGGAGCGGGTCGCGTTCATCCAGTTGCTGCAAGCGCGAGTAAGCAGCGACGCGTTGTTGCCCATCGGTGCGCTGACCAAAGCCGAGAAGGACGCGATAGGCGACTACGCCGACGCGTATGAAGTCATTACCGATTTCCAGAAGGCGATGGCCGAGGCCGCTGCCCCGTTGCGCGAGGTGTTGGCGGTCGAGACGATCCGGTCGGTGGGCGACATTGTCGAGCGCAAGGCTGGCTTCGAGGCCGCCCGCAAGACTCTGGCAGATAGCGCGGGCAAGCTGCAGGATGCCCGCGCCAAGGCCGATCGCGCGCGCGCCGCGATGACGCTGCCGCCCGACCTGGCGCCCGTCTATGGCGGCGCGTATGACGAAGCCGTGACCGCGCCCGCCGCGGATCTGATGCAAGCCGCCACCCGGATGGACTCCGTGGCGCGCGACGCCGTGGGTGTGGCGGATTTCGTGGCCGCCCATGCCGCGGACATCCAGTTGGTGGATGGTCAGGCCCGCGTAGCCACGCTGACGCTCCAGCAGGAACTGAACCTGCGCCTGCAGGGGTTGAACGCGCAGTCCGACGGTTTGGCGCAAGCGCGTGAAACCGTCTTGCTCGCCGTGGCGCTGGGGGCCTGAACCCGCCGCAAGGCGGACGCTTTGTACAATGCGGGTCTCGCGGCGTTCGCCGTGCCTGGAACGGAATATGAGCCAATCAACCAGCTTGCACTACAGAACCTTTCTGCTCCTGCTCGTGGTGGTCACCATCGCGTTCGGCTGGCTCCTGTGGCCTTTCTATGGCGCCGTTTTCTGGGGCGCCATCCTTGCCATCATCTTTGCGCCCCTGCAGCGCAGGCTGGTCGCGCGTATCGGCGGACGCCGCAATCTTGGCGCATTGATCACCTTGCTGCTGGTCCTGCTGCTGGTCATCCTGCCGCTGGTCGCCATCAGCGGTTCGCTGGTGAGCGAAGGCGCGAACCTGTACCAGAGCATCAAGTCGGGCGAGTTGAACTTCGGCGCCTATTTCCAGCAGGCGATGGCTGCGTTGCCGCCGTCGGTGCATGACCTGCTGGCGCGCTTCGATCTGGCCGACATTCCCAGCCTGCAGGAAAAACTCAGCGCAGGCGCGATGCAGGCCAGCCAGTTCCTGGCGACCCAGGCGCTGAACATCGGACAGGACACGTTCCAGTTCGTGATCAGCTTCGGCATCATGCTGTATCTGCTGTTCTTCCTGTTGCGCGACGGTCCGCAACTGACGGCGCGCCTGAAGCGCGCCATGCCGCTGAGCGACGCGCACAAGCAGCACCTGTTCCGCAAGTTCACCACCGTCGTGCGCGCCACCGTCAAAGGCAACATCGCAGTGGCCGCGGCGCAGGGCGCGTTGGGCGGGATGATCTTCTGGATCCTGTCGATCCAGGGCGCGCTGCTGTGGGGCGTGATCATGGGCTTCCTGTCGCTCTTGCCCGCGATCGGCGCGGGCCTGATCTGGGCGCCTGTCGCGATTTACTTCCTGTTGACGGGCGCCATGGTCAAGGGCGCGGTGCTGATCGCGTTCGGCGTGCTGGTCATCGGCATGGTGGACAACGTGCTGCGTCCGATCCTGGTGGGCAAGGACACCAAGATGCCGGACTACGTGGTGTTGATCTCCACGCTGGGCGGCATGGCTTTGTTCGGCCTGAACGGCTTTGTGATCGGCCCGTTGATCGCCGCCTTGTTCATGGCTTGCTGGGACCTGTTCTCGCCCGCTTCGGAAGAGTTGCTGGGCAAGGCGGAAACGGCGCCGCCTCCCGCAGAGTAAGACACGTGGCGTGGCGCTTGCGGTGGCGGCGAGTCATCCGCAGGCACCGCGCCGGGTGTATGGTGTAGCAGCGTCGGCCTTTTCCGGCCGGCCTTTCGTGTCGACGTCGCCACTCAGGAGCGTGTTGCATATGGAATGGAAACTGCATCGATCGGGCTGGATCGAAGAGCGCAATTTTGATATCGAATTCGCCGAAACCCCCGAAGGCTTTCACACCCGCGTCCGCATCTTCGGATTCCCGGTGCTTGAAGACACCAAGCACGTCTACCCCAACGAGGCATTGGCGGAGAAGGGGGCGCTGACCTTGCTGAAAAGCCAGTTCACAGGCACCCCCGATCTGGAAGAGCAATAGCTCAGCGCAGCCGCAGCAGGTTGTCGCCGATCATCAGGTCGCGGTCCGGCCGCGGCTGGGTGCGCACCAACCCTTGTTCCAGCGCCTGGCCGATGTCTTGCACGCCGGTCGCGTCATCCATGGCTTGCTCAAAGCTCTCTGCCCGCAGCCAGCCCAATTGGTGCCAGGATTGCGGTGCATCCCAAACGTAGGCGATGAACTGTTCCCCGGTGCCGGGCTCGGCGTCGCGTGGCGGGATGTACAGGATGATCTCGTCCACGCCGTCGCCCGTCAGGTCGGCGAAGATCAGCCGGCAAGGCTGCGTTGCCGCCGTGTTCTGCGTGGCCGGGGGCGAGCACAGTTTCGCCCGGCCGGGTGAGTCGTCGCGCAGTGCGTTCCACCATGCGTCGGGTATCGCACGGCCTGCGGGCGTGGTGGCGAACGCCGGTACGGCTGCCGGCGCGGAATCGGCCGAAGGTGGCTGGCCGTTAGCCCGTTTCACGTCGTCCCAGCTGTAGTAGCTGCCTTTCAGGGCCTGCGCGGCCGCCAGCGCAATCTGCGGGTCCCGTGCATTGGCTGCGCCGTCGGCCAACTGTTGCAAGGCATCGCGGCCCCAATGGCCGTAGTCTTTGCCCATCGCGTGAAAACTGAACCGCTCCGGATCCAGGCGTCCGTCGACGATCCGCCGCAACTGGCTTTCCGCGGTCAGGCGCAGGGGATTGGCGAGCGGCGTGTTGACGGCCAGCAGCAGGCCCAGCGTGGCGAAGGCTGCGATCAGGTTGGTGGCGCCCAGGACGGCGTAGTAGCGCGTGGGCCGCAGCGCTGCCCAGGCGTAGCCCGCGCCGTACAGGACCAGCATCGCGCCGCCGGCGAGTCCCCACACGCGCAGGACGGTCCAACCGTATTGCTCGACGCGGACGACGGCGCCGTAGAGGGCCACCGCGGCCAGCGGCAGCAGGCACACCATCGCCGCACGTAGCAGCCCCCGCAGGCGTGGCCCAAAGGGGGCGGCCTCGGGGCTGTCCTGCCAGGCGGCGTTGATGAGCTTGATCCAGGCCAGCGAGAATGCGATCAGCGCGCCGGCGGAAAGCTGGACGGCCTCCAGGCCCAGCGCCATGCGGGCAGCCAGCGCCAGGGTGAACGCGAGCCCCACGACGGTGACCAGCGGCAGCAGCCACGCATTCAACGTCAGCCAGGAACGTTGCAGCGTCTCGGTCAACGACGGGCGGCGGCGCACGCCCACCAGGCAGGCGGCCAGGATCATCGGCCAGGCGGCGAGCCGGAAGTGCGCGTCGTCGACGACGGCGCGGACGGCCTGGATGCCGATCATGGTGAACATGGCGCCCGCCGCGGTCAGCAGCAGGCATACCGCCATGGCCAGGCAAGCGGCCAGCGTCAGATGGACCGCCATGCGCCAGGCGGCGCGAAAGACGGCGGGGTAGTTCCAGTGCGGCTTGCCGGCGTCCAGGGCCTGGATCAGCGGCAGCAGGATAAATCCCGCGACGCCGGTCAGCAGCAGCGCCAGCGCCAGGTCATTGCCCTGCGGCCACCCGCCCAGTTCCTGCGGCAAAGAACCGCTCGCGGACGTCAGGCCGTAGGCCGTCAGGGCGGGCAGGACCAGCCCGTACGCCGCCAGCGCTGCCAGCCAGCGCCGACCGCTGCGCATCCCCGCGAGCAAGGCGCCCGCCAGCGGCGCCAGCGCGATCCACTGCAGCAGGAAGGCCAGCGCAAACGGGTGGTTCCAGGGCCATGCGCGCAGCGTCATGAGTTGGTGCAGGACCAGGCCGGACAGGGCGGCGATGGCGCCGTAGATCAGCACGGTCTTGTCGGACGCGTCCAGCTTTCCGGAGGCGGATGATTCAGGGGACATATTGGTCATGGCGGCGATAGTAGCAACCTGTCGCCAATGAAGATGACCAAGCGTATCCGTCTGTCAGGAAGTCGTCGCATCGCCGAAAATTTCGGAGTAAATTGGGGACGCGGAGCGGGACGCCATCAGGCGGAACATCGCTTCGGAATACATAGCGGGAGGCGCATGCGACCAAGGGGGATAGGCGATGGCTGATGGCGAAAGCCTGGCTGGCGCGAAGGCGCGCCCGCTGCACCGGTATTCCATGCGGACTGGTCTGCTGGCACTCGTTTTCACCTGTATTTCCCCGGCGCTGGTGGTGGCGTCGGTGGCTGTGTATGAAAGCTATGTCATTCAGAAGGAGCGCATCTTTCGCGACACCATCTTCCTGGCCCGCAACCTCACCGCCATTCTCGACCGCGAGTTGACCGGCGTCGAAGCCGGCGTGCAGATGCTGGCGACCTCGCCCGACCTGATCGGCGGGGACCTCGCAAGCTTCCATCAGCGTGCACGGGAATCGGTACGGTTCCAGATCGTGGACAGCTACGTCCTGACCGACCGCGACGGCAGGCAGATCCTCAACACGCTGGTGCCCTATGGCGCGCCCTTGCCCATGAGCGGCGCGCCGCAGGACTTGAGCCGGGTGTTCGAGACGCGCGCGCCGGTACTCAGCCGCCTGTTCATGGGTGGCGTGAGCAAACAGCCGACGATCGCACTGGGCGTACCGGTGGTGCGCGGCGATGCGGTCGTCTACAGCTTGAATGTGGGCCTGTCGCCCAGCCGTATCGGCAACGCATTGGGCCGACGGGCGCTTCCGGACGGGTGGGTGGCGGCGGTGCTGGATAGCTCCGGGACCATCGTCGCCCGCACTCGAGACGCCGCGCGGTTTGTCGGGCAGAAGGCGGTTCCCACCCTGGCCCAGGCCGTGCAGCAGGAAAGCGAGGGGGCGCTTGAGACCACCACCAAGGAAGGCACGCCGGTCTACACCGCGTTCAGCCGGTCGGCGCTCTCGGGGTGGACCGTCGCGGCCGGCGCGCCCATGACCCTGTTGACGACGGATCTGTACCGCTCGATCGCGTGGTTGGCGCTGGGCACCTTGTTCGCGTTCGGCCTGGGGCTGTGGTTGGCCTTGCGCCTGGCCAGCCGCCTGACCTCGGCGGTGCAAGGGCTGGTCGCCCCGGCGCTGGCGTTGGGCGAAGGCCGCACCGTCGAGTTGCCGACCACCCATGTGAAAGAGGCCCAGGAGGTGGGCACGGCGCTATTGCAGGCCTCGCGCATGTTGGCGCATGCCCAGCACCTGGCGCACTACGACCCGCTGACGGGCCTGTGCAACCGGGTGTTGTTCGGCGAACTGATCCTGCGTGAATTGGCGGTGGCGCAGCGCAGCGGCGAATCCTTCGCCATCCTGGCCATCGACCTGGACGGTTTCAAGGCCGTCAACGATCTGCACGGCCACGCCGCTGGCGATACGGTGCTGAAGGAAGCCGCGGACCGCATGGCGCGCGCGATCCGGGTGTCCGACGTGGCGGCCCGTCTGGGGGGCGACGAATTCGCCGTCTTGCTGATGGGCGTTGGCCAGGAAAACGCCCAGATCGTCGCCGAGGCGCTGGTCGAGGGCCTGTCGCTGCCTTATCCGGGTATCCGCGTGGCGGTGTCGGCCAGCGTGGGCATCGCCGTCTATCCGCATTCCGGCATCACGATGCTGCAACTGCTGGAGCGTGCCGACGTGGCGCTGTACAAGGCCAAGGGGCAGGGCAAGCGGCGGGTCGCGTCGGATCTGTGATGCCGGGCACCGCCCCATCAACTGGGGGGAGGCGCTTGCTGCGGCGCCAGGGCGGTCAGCACTTCACCGGATTTCAGGCGATAGCGCTTGTCGCCCAGGGCGATGACGCGTTCGCCTTCGGATGTCCTGAGGATATAGCGCGTGGCCGCCGGCGGCGGGTCCACGGTCCCCGGATCATCCGCCTGCAAGAAAACCTCTATCCGATAAAGCCTGCCCGACTCCGTGCTGGCGAGCACATCGCTCAATCTGCGTATGGAAATGGCCATGCGGATGCTTCTCCCTCTTCATCGTTGTTTCAGTGGGTATAGCGCTTATCGGCATGGGTTTCCCCATGCCGGCAGGTCACGACTTCAACGCCTGGTATTCGTTACACTGCCCGCCTGACGCCGTGCCTGGTCTGCAGGCAATGCGGCGTGCAGCAACGAGCATGCGGAACGGTAATGCAAATTTCCCCTGGCCGGAATACGGCCACCTTCCTAGGTTTGCTGGCGATCGTGCTGTGGGGCACGGTCGTCGGGCTTATTCGTAGCGTCAGCGAAAGCTTCGGCGCCATCGGGGGCGCCGCGCTCATCTACACGGTGGGGTCGGTTTTTCTGGTGTGTTTGCTGGGCTTTCCGACGTTGCGCAGTTTTCCCCGGCGCTATCTCATCGTCGGCAGCCTGCTGTTCGTCGCCTACGAGATCTGCCTGTCTTTGTCGCTGGGTTTCGCACTTGATCGCGGGCAGGCCATCGAGCTTGGCATCGTCAACTATCTCTGGCCTTGCCTGACGGTCGTGCTGGCGATGGTCATCAACGGCCAGCGCGCCAACGCATGGGTGGTGCCCGGGATTGTGCTGTCGGTCTGCGGCATCGTCTGGGTTGTGGGCGGATCGGGCGGACTGTCGTGGGAACGCACCTTGGCCAACGTATCGAGCAACCCCCTCAGTTATGGATTGGCATTCAGTGGCGCCATTATCTGGGCCGTTTACTGCAACGTGACCACGCGCTTTGCCGACGGCAAGAATGGCGTCGCGCTGTTCTTCATGCTGACTGCGGCGGCATTGTGGATCAAGTATGGCTTCAGCGCCGAGCCGGCGCTGGCGTTTACCGGACCCGCCACGCTCGAACTGTGCGTGACCGGCGGCGCGATGGCGGCCGGTTATGCGCTGTGGAACGTGGGAATACTCAAAGGCAACCTGACCTTGCTGGCCACGGCGTCCTACTTCACACCCGTGCTTTCCACCTTCTTCGCAGCCGTATGGCTGTCGACCCGCCTTGCTCCGCCGTTCTGGCAGGGCGTGGCGATGGTTACCGCCGGTTCGTTGTTGTGTTGGGCGGCGACGCGCGGCAAGCCCGCCCGGGGCGGATAGCCCTGGCGGGTTGCCCCGTGGAAGGAGGCGTCAGTCGATCAGCATGGTCTGGGCAACCGCGTAGCCCAGCGGGATCAACAACAGCGAAGCAAAGGTTGAACTGACAATCGCCGCCGAAATCTTCAGCCAGGGCTCGGGCCCCGCGCTTTGAATCGTTTGAATCACCAACGCGACGATACCCATAACCATAAAACAGCTGATAACCACTGCTACGTAAGTCATGTTGTCTCCGTCCTCGCCTGATTAAAGGGATGCGGCGCCGCTTGTGCGGTCTCTATGTTTGTACTGATTGTGCGCCTGTATTCGCGGCGTGGACCCTAGGGTTTTCCTGGCGGAAACCGTGGGGTGTGGCGTTTTTGCCTCGGGGTGTGCAGCATGGATTCATGTGCTTGCGCAGCATTTCGAACGGCGTTCGGCGCAGTGCTGTGGCTGGGCGGCTTTGCGCTACGATGGGGGCATCCCATTACTGAAAAGGCTGCCAGATGCCGCACAGATTGCGCCCCGGCACGCGTGCCACGCTACAGGTCAGGCAATTAATGCCCGGCGAGTTCGCGTGGATCATCACCTTGCTCGATCCCGAATCCGGTAATGTGCACAGCACCAATTATTCGGAAAGGCGCTATGCAAGCCAGGACGAAGCCTCTGCCGCCGGCAAGGCGGCCGTGATGGCATTTCTGGGCAGCGATGGCATAAATGGCCTGGATCTGCAAAAGGACGACAAGGCCAAGCCTTGATGCCGTCTTGCTCGACGCCACGGGAAAGCCCTCGAAAGAGGGCTTTTTTGCGTCTGGCGCAATGATCAAGCGGGTCCGGGAACGCTAATTGCTGTAAGGCGAGCGGCGCGTTTGACGCCGGAGGAGCTACACCATGACCCCATCCCCGCATCGAGAGCCCGGTCTGCCCGACGACCTGCCGCCGGACGATCCCTCGCTACCCGGCAACCTGCCGCCCGACGATCCGCTGCCGGATCCGAATCAGCCGCCTGATGATCCGCCGGCTCACGATCCCACACCCCCCGCCCCAGACCCGCGCCTGCCGGGCGCAATTGACCTGGCCTGAGCGCCAGCGTCGCAATGCAATGACAACCATGAGGAGTCCGTTATGCGTTCCATCTTGCTGTGGCTGATAGGCGTGCCTATTCCCATCATCATCCTGCTGGCGCTTTTCTGGCACTGACGTGCCGTCCGTTTCCCGCGCCGGAGCCGGCCCGACCAGGGCCCGCCAGCGGCGCGACAAAACAATCAACAAGGAATCACCATGGAAAACGCATCTTCATTGAGCCAGCCCTACGGCGGCGGCGTGCCTCCGCACGAATCGGCCGTCTCGGCGGTGTCCTGGGCCGCAGTGATCGCGGGCGCGGTGATCGCCGCCGCGCTGTCACTGGCGCTGTTCGCCGGCGGCACCGGCCTGGGCTTCCTGTCCGTGTCGCCGTGGGCGGATGAGGGCATGTCGGCCCCCGCGGTCGGCATCAGCATCATTGCGTGGATGCTGTTCACGCAGATCGTGGCCTACGGCATCGGTGGTTATGTGGCCGGCCGCCTGCGCACGAAGTGGGTGGATGTGCATTCGGACGAGGTCTATTTCCGCGATACGGCGCATGGCTTCCTGGTATGGGCGCTGAGTGCAGTGGTCAGCGCCGCGCTGCTGGGTTCGGCGATCGCTACCGTAGCCTCCGGTGCCGCCAAGACGGGTGCGACCGTGGCAGCAGGGGCGGGCGCAGCAGTCACGGCGACCGCGGCGGCCGGCGCGAGTGGTGGCGGCATGGACCGTGCGACCGACTACTTCACGGACACGCTGCTGCGTTCTGATCGCCCCGATGCGGGCGGCGATCGCAATACCGCGAGGGCCGAAGTGGGCCGCATCGTGGCAATGAGCCTGGCGCGTGGCGATATCGCGCCGGAAGACCGTGACTATGTGGTGAAGGTGGTGGCTGCACAAACCGGCGTCGAACCCGCCGTGGCGCAGCGCCGTGTCGAGCAGGCGATCGCCAGTGCCAAGAAGGCGGCGGAAGACGCCAAGCAAAAGGCCAAGGAAGCCGCCGACAAGGCGCGCAAGGCCGCAGCCGCATTTGCGCTGTGGGGCTTTGCCTCCATGTTGATCGGCGCCTTTGTGGCGAGCCTCGCGGCAACCTGGGGCGGCAAGCGCCGCGACGCGTTGCGTCGCATTTGATGCTCGCCCTGCGTTGCGTGCGATGTTGCGTGTGATGTCGCGTGTGATGTCTGCTGTCATCGGCCACTGTGGTTTGCAGTGGTCGATGACGATCGGCCGAGGTTGAACCGATCACAGTCGTCGCCGCAAAGCAAAAGGCCCTCACCGAAGTGAGGGCCTTTTTGAATTCTTGGTGGCGCATCCCTGATTCGAACAGGGGACCTGCGGATTATGATTCCGTCGCTCTAACCGGCTGAGCTAATGCGCCATCGGGGTCTTACTTTACTCTTGCTTTTACTTTGCTTCTTTCTCGCCATTCAGTGCTTGTTTTGTAGCGCTGAGCAACGAAGAACGAAATTCTAGCACGAAACTTTTTTGCCATGCAAGCGGGGGAAAGGCAAAAATTTAAAGGCGTGTTTCAGGCGTCCCGGGCAAGCCGGATGCCCGAGAATTGCCAGCGCGCTTCCGGCGGGAAAAAATTGCGGTAGCTGGCGCGGATGTGATCGCGCGGCGTGGCGCAGGAGCCGCCGCGCAACACGTACTGGTTGCACATGAATTTGCCGTTGTATTCGCCGACTGCGCCCGCGTCGGGTTTGTAGCCGGGGTAGCCGTCATAGGCGCTGGCCGTCCATTCCCAGGCGTCGCCGAACAACTGCACGGGGCCACCCGAGCCGTTGCGGGCCGGCGCGGGGCGCGGGTCCAGATGGCCGTTTTCCAGCATGTTCGCGCGGCCGGGAAACGCGGGGTCGGCCAGTTGCCGGGCGGCGTGTTCCCATTCCGCCTCGCGCGGCAGGCGCACGCGGGCCCAGCGCGCATACGCGTCAGCCTCGTAGTAGCTGACGTGGGTGACGGGCGCCTGCAATTCCAGGTCCTGCATGCCGCGCAGCGTGAACACGCGCCACTCTTCGCGCTGGCCCTCCCAGTACAGCGGGGCGCGCCAGCCTTCCGCACAGACGCGGTCCCAGCCGGCCGACAGCCACAGTTCAGGGCGCTTGTAGCCGCCGTCGCGGATGAAGGCCAGAAATTCGTGCTGCGTGACGAGGCGGTCTGCCAGATGGAAGGGGGCCAGCAGCACCTCGTGAGCGGGGCCCTCGTTGTCGAAGCCGAAGCCGCGGCCATCGTGGCCGATACGGCTGATGCCGCCGCCGTAGCGCGTCCAGCCCGCCGGGGTACCGGGGGGAAGGGCGGGCGATCCGGTGGCTACATACGCCGGTTTCAGCGGGTTGGCCGACAGCATGTGCTTCACGTCGGTCAGGATCAGTTCCTGATGCTGCTGCTCGTGGTTCAGGCCCAATTCCAGCAGCGCGTCGAAGTCCGGGTCATTGCCGCCCAGGCGCGAGATCAAATCGTGCATGGCGCGGTCGACGTGTTGGCGGTATTGCAGCACGTCGGCCAGCGAAGGCCGCGAGAGCAGGCCGCGTTGCGGACGTGGATGCTTGGCGCCGATCGCGTTGTAGTAGGAGTTGAACAGCATCCGGTACTGCGGGTGGAACATTGTGTACGGCGGATGGAATTGCGTCAGCAGGAAGGTCTCGAAGAACCAGGTGGTGTGCGCAAGATGCCATTTGACGGGGCTGCAATCAGGCATCGATTGCACCTGGCAGTCTTCGGGGCTGAGCGGCGCGGCAAGCGCCGTGCTGGTGGTTCGCACCGCGTCGAAGCGGTCGTGCTGGCCGGCCTGTCCGCTGGCATACGGTCCGGTGGCGGGGTGAGTCAGCAGGCAGGCAGGTTCCATGGCGATCCTCCAGTGGGCGTTGATGGGGTGTCCGCGTCAGGCGCGGGCGCTGAAAACCGAAAACCAGCCGCGCGAATCCGACCAGTGGGCAACGTCGCGATACCCGGCGCTTTGCAGCAGGTCGGAAAAGGCCTGCGGGGTGAACTTGTAGGAATTCTCGGTGTGGATGCGTTCGCCGGCGCTGAAGTCCCGCGTGCCGCCGGGCCAGGCCACGCGCAGCGCGCGTTGGGCTTCCAGATGCATTTCGATGCGCGAGCGCGCGGCGTTGAACAACGCGACGTGGCGCCAGTCGTCCACGTTGAAGTCGGCGTCCAGCACCTGGTTCACATGGCGCAGCAGGTTCAGGTTGAAGGCGGCAGTCAGGTGCAGCGCGTCGTCGTAAGCGGGTTCCAGCACCTGCCTGGGCTTGACGCGGTCCACGCCCACCAGCAGGCCGCCGCCATCGCATTGCGCGCGTATGCGCTGCAGCATGGCGTGCGCGTCGTCGGGGCTGAGGTTGCCGATGCTGGATCCCGGGTAGAAGAACAGCCGCTGTTCCGCGGGAATCTCGGCGGGCAAGGCCAGCGCTTGCGAGAAGTCTTGCCCGATGGCGGTCACGCGCAGGTCGGGATAAGAGAGCCGCAGGCGCCGCACGGCGGTCTCCAGATAGTCGGCGGAGATATCGATGGGCACGTAGTGGCGCGGACGCAGGCTGGCGAACAGCCGCTCCGCCTTGACGCAATCGCCTGCGCCCAGATCGATCATGGACTGCACCGGGCCGATATGGCGCGCGATGTCCTGGCCGTGTCGCTCGAAGATCTCGGCTTCGCAGCGGGTGGGGTAGTACTCGGGCAACTGGGTGATGGCGGTGAACAGCGATGAACCCAGCGCGTCGTACAGGAATTTGGGATCGATGTGGGCGGGGTGATCCAGCAAGCCGTCGCGCAGTTCGACCTGCTCGGCGCTCAAGGCCAGGGAAGGGCGCGCCTGATATTCCTGCGCGGTGTGGGCCAGCACTGCTGAAGGGGAAACCATGCGTTCACTTCCTTTTTTGAGGTGGGGTAAGCGCATTGCAAAGGGCTATTGTCGCGGCGGGTGGGGTTCCGCTGTCAAGCGCTAAGCCGCTGAATGCAATGGACTTTTACGAAATCGGGTCCGTCGGGGCGTAGGGACGGCGAGGCGGGCCCAGCCAATCGCCCAGCAAGTTTCGCTCCGCTGAAATATCGGATTACGGCTGGTTGCCAAAGCTCGGGCGGCGGTGCCGAATGATCGGCACAATGGGGACATGGTCAACCGGATGGCCCCGTGGACGCGCAATCGCGTCGGAACGGCGGTACAACGGCAGGCCCAATACCTTCACAAGGAGCGACTATGAATCGAAAGCACCAACGCGCCGAGATGGCTTTGCATCGCGACCGGGTCAACGACAGCTTCCATGAGCTGCTTGCCGGCACGGAAGACCTCTTGCGTTCGACGGCTTCCTATACCGGCTCCGAAATCGAATCGGCCCGCGCTCGCCTGAAGCAGCAGTTGGCCGACGCCCGCGACCAGGCGGGTGACTGGGAAGGCGCCGCGCGCGAACGCGCCCGCCGCGCCACGGCGTACGCCGACGAGTACGTGCATGAACATGCCTGGAAGTCCGTCGGCGTGGCCGCCCTGGTCGGCGCGCTGCTGGGCTGCCTGGTGGCAAGCGGCAGGCGCTAAGCCGGTCTCGCCATGAGGCCACCAGTGCAGCCTGCGCCGCCGGCCGCGCGCCGGCGCGGAGGGCGCTCGAGGATAGCCTCATGGCTGCCCGGCGCGCGCCGCTGGGCAGAAACGCTGTTCCTGGCATGCGCTGTCGCCATGCTGGCCGCTTGCGCCAGTGTGCCCAGCGCGCAGGAGCGAGATGCGCGCAAGGCGCAAGCAGGCTTGTCCGCCGAGGCGGCCCGCGACAGCTACCGCCGTGGGCAAGGCATTGCGGCGGATCCAAAAACTCCCAAAGACGATTTCCTGGCGCGCCATCTGGCCGTCGAGCAGGCCGTCAGCGGCACGCCGCTGTCGGCGGGCAATCGTGTCCGGCTCCTGGCCGACGGCCCCAGCACCTACCAGGCCATGCTGCAGTCCATCGGGCAGGCACGCCGGTACGTGCACATGGAAACTTATATCTTCGACGACGACGCGGAGGGCGCGCGCTTTGCCGAGGCCTTGATCGCGGCGCGCAACCGCGGGGCGGATGTGGCCTTGATGGTGGACGCGGTGGGCACGCTCAAGACCCCGGATGCGCTGTTCCAGCGCCTGCGCGACGCGGGCGTGCAGGTGGCGGTGTTCAATCCCGTCAATCCGGCCAGTGCGCGGGCAGGCTGGTCGCCGAACCAGCGCAACCACCGCAAGGTGCTGGTGGTGGACGGCAAGGTCGGCTATCTGGGCGGCATCAACGTCAGCAGCGTGTACGAGTCTTCGCCCGGGGGCGGGTCGGGATCGGGCGCGGGATCCAGTCCGGGGCGCGGCGCGGGCAAGGGCGACGGCAAGGGCGGAGGCGATGCGAAAACGGCGCCGTGGCGCGATACCCACCTGCGTATCGAAGGGCCCGCGGTCGCGCAACTTGAGCAGGTCATCCAGGCCGGCTGGGCATCGCAGTCCGACGAGCCGCTTGCCGCAGGCGGCGCACCGATCGCGCCAGCCGTGGGCGACACCCGCGTGCGCATCCTTGCCAATCAACCCGACCGCAGCGATGGCTATACCGTTTACCTGACGCTGATGTCCGCGTTTGAAAGCGCGCAGAAGTCCATCCACATCACGATGGCGTACTTCGTGCCCGATCCGGCATTTATCGACGTACTGTCTGGCGCCGCGCGCCGCGGTGTGGATGTGGTGCTGGTGCTGCCGGGCTTTTCCGATTCGTCGCTGGTGTTCAACGCGGGGCGTTCGCACTACACGGAATTGCTGAAAGCTGGCGTGAAGCTCTACGAGCGGCGCGATGCCCTGCTGCACGCCAAGACGGCGGTCGTGGACGGCGTGTGGTCCACCGTGGGCTCCAGCAATATGGACTGGCGCAGTTTTGCGCTGAACTACGAAATCAATGCGGTGGTGCTGGGCCCCGAGTTCGCCGGCGAAATGGAGGCCCTGTTCCAGCGCGATGTGGCCGACTCGGTGCAGATCACGCCCGAAGATTGGCGCAATCGTGGCGCCGACGATCGCTTCATGGAATTCTTTTCGCGGATGTTCGAGCGCTGGCTGTAGCGTCCGGACATCCGCCTGCGCTTGTGGCTAGACGTGCTGTTCGGCCAGCGCCGTGGTGATGTCGCGCGTCGGTTGGAACGACTGCGCCTGCGCCATCGCCCAGCCCGCGCGGAACACCTGGTGGCGGAATTCGCCGCGCAGCAGTTCGCCGGGCGCCAATTCCGGAAACAGCGCCGACAGCAGCCGGATTTCACTGGAAGAGATGCGGCGCGCGATGTGGTGCGGACGCAGCTGGTTGGGGTGTGTCAGGCCCGCGGCGGCCAGCAGTTCCGCCAGGGCGTGCAGCGTGTTGCTGTGGAAGTAAGCCACGCGCTGCGCCTTGTCGGGCACGACGAGTGCGCGTTGGCGCATGGGATCCTGAGTGGTGACGCCCGTGGGGCATTTGCCGGTATGGCACGCCTGCGCCTGGATGCAGCCGATGGCGAACATGAAGCCGCGCGCGGCGTTGCACCAGTCGGCGCCCATGGCCATGACGCGCGCCATGTCGAACGCGGTGATGATCTTGCCTGACGCGCCCAGCTTGATGCGGTCGCGCAGGTTCACGCCGATCAGCGTGTTGTGCACCAGGCGCAGCGCTTCGCGCAGCGGCGTGCCGACGTGGTCAACGAACTCCACGGGCGCGGCACCAGTGCCGCCTTCCGCGCCATCCACCACGATGAAGTCCGGCGTGATGCCGGTCTCCAGCATGGCCTTGACGATGGCGAACCATTCCCACGGGTGGCCCACGCAGAACTTGAAGCCCACCGGCTTGCCGCCGGACAACTCGCGCAAGCGTGCCACGAATTTCATCAGCCCGATGGGCGTGTCGAAGGCCGAATGGCTGGCTGGCGAATTGCAATCCTGCCAGGCGGCCACGCCGCGCGCTTCCGCGATTTCGGGCGTGACCTTGCCCGCGGGCAGGATGCCGCCGTGCCCCGGCTTGGCGCCTTGGGACAGCTTGATTTCGATCATCTTCACCTGCGGCGTACAGGCGTTCTTGACGAAGGCTTCTTCCGAGAACGCGCCGTGCTCGTCGCGGCAACCGAAGTAGCCCGAACCGATGTTCCATACCAGGCTGCCGCCGGGCTGGCGGTGGTAACGGCTGATGCCGCCTTCGCCCGTGTCGTGCGCGAAATTGCCCTGGCGCGCGCCTTCGTTCAGCGCCAGGATGGCGTTGGCCGACAGCGCGCCGAAGCTCATGGCCGACACATTGAACGCCGACATGGAGTAGGGCTGCTTGCAGTCGGGCCCCCCCACGGTGACGCGGAAGTCCGTGTCGTTGATGTGCGAGGGCGACATGGAATGGTTGATCCATTCGTAGCGGTCGCCGTAGACGTCTTCTTGCGTGCCGAAGGGGCGTTTGTCGATCTCGCGCTTGGCGCGCTGGTACACGATGGAGCGCTGCGCGCGCGAGAACGGCGCGGCCTGCGTGTCGTCTTCCAGGAAGTACTGGCGGATTTCGGGGCGGATGAATTCGAACAGGAAACGCAGGTTGCCCAGGACCGGATAGTTGCGCCGGATGGCATGGCGGGTCTGGATCAGGTCATAGACGCCAAGCGCGCCCAGCATCGCCAGCGGAACGGCGGCCCACAGCCACCAGAGCGAACTCGTGAACGCCAGCACGGCGGTGACGGCTGCGCCCGCCAGGGTCAAGATAAAGGCCGTGTAGCGGCCGACGATCCAGCTCATAGTCCTCTCCGTATTGCGGAATGCAGCAACCATACACCAGCTGAACCACCGAAAAAAAAGAAAGCCCCCTGAAATAGGGGGCTGTTCTGGAACACTGTTTTCCGGCAGGGGGGATGTCAGCAGCTGGAGGGCGGCGGTGTCTTTTCCACCGCCAGTCCGAAGGCGGGGCGCAGGCGCACACCCAACGCGCTGCCGGCGAATGCGGCCGGCAGCCACAGCCAGGCGTGCAGGCTGCCCGACAGGATGCCGCTGAAGTAGGCGCCGATGTTGCAGCCGAAGGCCAGTCGGGCGCCGTAGCCCAGCAGCAGGCCGCCGATGACGGCGCCGGCCAGCGAACGGGCCGGCACCTTCCAGACGGGGGCGAACTTGCCGGCGGCGCTGGCGGCGGCAAGCGCACCCAGCATCAGGCCGATGTCCATGACGGTCGTGACGTCCTGGCGCAGGGGTGCCGCCAACGCGGGCTGCTTGCTCCAGTAGGTCCAGGTCGCCACGTCGCCGGCAACGGCGTTCCAGGCCTTCGCGCCCCACAGCGCAAACGCCGAGGTGATGCCCCAGGGGCGGCCAGCCAGCGCCAGCGTCGCGAAGTTCAACACCACCAGCGCCACGCCGCCCCAGATCAGCGGCCAGGGGCCCTGCAGCAGCGAGACGGGCCGCGCGGTGCGCGACGCGAACGAGATCACATGGCCGTGGCGGCGCTTCTCAAGCGCGGTGGCGCCCCAGGCGATCAGCGCGAACACCGCCAGGTTGGCGATGAGCGCGGGCGCCAGGCCCCAGGTCTTGATGAGCGAGGTGGGCGCCAGCGCCGGCAGCGTGGACCACCAACCGAAATTGGCGGTGGCGATCACCGAACCCACGATGAAGAACAGCAGCGTGACCAGCATGCGAGTGTTGCCGCCGCCGACTGCGAACAGCGTGCCCGACGCGCAGCCGCCGCCCAGTTGCATGCCGATGCCGAACAGGAACGCGCCCAGTACGACCGACACCCCCGGCGGCGAAACCAGCCCCGTGACGGGCTGGCCGAAGAGCGAACCCGAAGCGAGGAAGGGGAAGAACAGCAGCACCCCGACGCCCAGCATGAACATCTGTGCGCGCAGGCCGGCGCCGCGGCGGTCGGACACGAAGACGCGCCAGGCTTGCGTGAAGCCGAACGAGGCGTGATAGAGCGTGACGCCCAGCAGCGCGCCAACCACCCACAGCGCGCCTTGGCGCCAACTGACGGTCTGGTTCAAATATAGCGCGCCGGCCAGCACCAGCAGCAGCGCAATCCAGAGCGGCGCGCGGTTGATCTGGATGGGCGGCAGGGCCGAGGGCAAGGGCAGGGTAGAGGCGTTGGAGCTCATGAGGCGTCCCGGTGGGATCTGGATCGTCAATGCAAACGGGCGCGTAAAGGGCGCCCGTCGGAATATCGAAAGTGTAAGGCCGGGCCTTAACGCCTTCAAACTATTGATTACTGCTTCAATAATAACCAATAGTTATATGGGACATGCCGCCCTGCGGGGTCCCGATGAAGAGCGATCAGGAAATGGGGTGCGCGTTGATCCAGGCGACCAGCAGGCTGACGGTCAGCACTGACGCCACGGTCGAGACGAGGATGGCGCGCGACGTTACCCGCGCGTCGCGGCCATACATCTTGGCCAGCATGAAGGGACCCGTGCCGATCGGCAGCGCGCTCATCAGCACGGCGGTCCAGGCCCAGAGCGGGGGCATGGAAAAAACGTAGAAGGCCAACACCGCCGTGACGGCGGGTTGCAGCAGCAGCTTGCCCGTCACCAGACGCAGGACGCCGGGGCCCGCCGTAGCGGTTTCCGTCTGCGCCAGGAACAGGCCGATCGTGACCAGCGCGCACGGGCTGGCCGATGCGCCCAGCAGCGACACGTAGCGGTCGACGCCTTCCGGCAGCGCCACGCCGGTCGATGCCCAAGCCAGGCCCAGCACCGGCGCGGCCAGCAGCGGGTTGCGCATCAGCGCGCGCCCGACCTTGATGAGCGTGGCGGCCACGTTGGGCGTCTGCTGGCGGTCGAACTCGATCATCGCGATGGCGAAGCCGAACAGGACGCTGGCGGTCAGAAGCGTGGTGAAGGCGGCGGGCGCCAGGCTTTCGGCGCCAAATAGCGCCAGGCACAGGGGGATCCCCATGTAGCCGGCATTGGCGTAGGACGCTGCCAGGCCTTCGATACTGCGGTCGGTCAGCGCGCGCCGGCCGCCGCGTCCCGGCAGGAATGACACCAGGAACGTGACCGCGATGCCGCCTGCGAACGCGCCGACAAAACCCCAGTGCGCCATGTGCGCAAGATCCACCTGCGTCATCGCGCGAAACAGCAGCGCGGGCAAGGAGAGGTAGACCACGTAGCGGTTCAGCGCGTCGGTGGCACCGGGGCCCAGCAGTTGGAGCCGGGCGGCCAGCCAGCCAGTCAGGATCAGCGCAAAGACGGGCAGGGCGGCGGTAACGACGGCATTCATGGTCGACGGTGTGGCGGGCCAGGGGCGCGGGAAGGCGCCTATTCTACTTGCGGCGCCCGCGCGCTGCGGGTGACGAGCAGGATGCCGATGCCCGCCAGCGCCATGCCAGGCCAGGCCAGCAGCGGAATGGGCTCGCCCAGCGCTATCAGGGCGAAGACCGCCGTGCAGGGCGGTACCAGGAAGAACAGCGCCGACACGCGCGAGGCCTCGCCGTGCCGGATCATCGTCAGCAGCAAGGTGATGGCAACCAGCGAATTGCCCACGACCAGATAGGCCAGCGACGCCAGCAACGGGCCGGTCCATTCGATGCGCATCGGTTCAAGCCAGAAGGCCAGCGGCGCCGATACGGCCAGCCCGACGGCGTACTGCACCAGGTTGGACGTGACGGGGTGCGTCTGCGCGCCATAGCGCTTTTCATAGAGGGTGCCGCTCGTGATGCAAAGCAGTGCGCCCACGGCGAACAGCAGTCCCAGCGGCGCCAGCACGTCGATGGACGCCTTGGCGACGATGACGAGCGCGGCGCCCGCGACCCCCAGGCCCAGGCCGGCCCAACGCCGCGCATCCACGCGTTCATGCGCGATCAGAGGCGCCAACAGCCCGATCAGGATCGGCTGCAGCGAGGCGATCAGCGCCATGCCGCCCGCGGACATGCCCAGCTTCAGCGAGAGATAGGTGCAACAGAAGTAGCCGGCCTGCAATAGCAGCCCGACCATCGCCAGATGGCCCCAGGCGCTGGCGCTCGGCGGCAGCGGCGGACGCAGGACCAGCATGAAAGGCAGCAGGATGAGGACGACGCAGGCGTATCGCACGGCCAGGAACGTCATCGGGTCTGCATAGGCCAGCCCGATCTTGAGCACGACGAAACCGCTGGACCACAACACCAGGAAAAGCGCGGGGGCGGCTTTCAGCCAAGCCGGTGGGGCGGAGGGCGTCATGTCGTGCCTAGGCAACGTGGGCAAGCCGCGATCGTACCCCTTTTCGCCTGGATGTCATCCCTGCGAGAATGCGGCGTAGGATATTTATTATTGACAAGCTGCACGCGAGGGAATGGAGATGTCGACCAACAAGCAATCATCGGTGCGTATCGCGTTGGGTACGTGGGACCGGCTGCGCGAAGATGCCTACTCGGTTCGCTACGAGGTGTTCGTCGTCGAACAGCGAGTGCCCCCTGAGGTCGAGCTGGATGACGACGATGCGGTGTCGGTGCATGCCGTGGCCTATGGGCCTGACGGCACGCCGATGGGCACGGGCCGATTGCTGCCCGACGGCCATATCGGCCGCATGGCCGTGCACAAGAAGGCGCGCGGCATGGGGGTGGGCGGCCAACTGCTGGATGCGCTGATCGGGCAAGGCCACGGCGACGGCCACCGCATGCTGGTGCTGCACGCGCAGACCCATGCCGCGGGGTTCTACGAGGCGCACGGCTTTACCGTGGAAGGCGAGGAATTCGTCGAAGCCGGGATTCCGCACGTGGTGATGACCCGCGTGCTGAAGTAGGGTGCCCATGGCCCCGGCGCTGCCGGGGCTGAAAAGACCGGGATGGAAAAGAAAAAACCCCGGTCGTTTTCACGAACGGGGTTCTTCTTGGCGCATCACGACAGGTACCTCGTGATGTAATAATTGGTGCCCAGGAGAGGACTCGAACCTCCACACCTTGCGGCACACGGACCTGAACCGTGCGCGTCTACCAATTCCGCCACCTGGGCGCTGGTGCTTCACTTGTTGCGTCGCTTTCGCGTCGTTTCTTGTTCAGCAGCAGAGGAACGAGATTATGCATACTTTTTTTAAGGTGTGCAAGTAATGGCGACCATTTTTCATCTTTTTTGCATTTTTTCGAGCGGCGGGCTTTCGCTATAGTGTCGCCCCATGTCCCGTACCCTTTGCACGCGTTGCCTGCGTCCCGAATCGCACTGCCTGTGCGCGCTTATTCCTTCCTTGTCATGCCGCACGCGCGTCGTGGTCTTGCAGCATCCCAGTGAAGCGCGCCATGCGTTGAACACGGCCAGGTTGGCCGTCCTGGGGTTGGCGGGCGCGCGTCGCGTCGTGGGCGAATATTTTTCGCAGGCCGATTGGGCGGAGCCCGGTTACGCGCCCCGTCTGCTGTTTCCCGGTCCGGCGGCCGATATTTTGCATCCCGGATATGGGCAGGACCAGGACCTGCCGATCCAATTGATCGTGCCGGACGGCACCTGGGGGCACGCGCGCAAGCTGCTGCACATCAACCCTGAGTTGGCGGCGCTGCCGCGCGTGATGTTGCCGGCGGGGCTGACGACGCGTTATCGCGTGCGCCATGCGGACATCCCGGGCGCCTTGTCGACGATCGAAGCCGTGACGCATGCCTTGAATGCGCTGGAGGCGCCCATGAGCGCCGATGCGTTGTTGCGGCCTTTCGAGGCCTTGATCGACGGCCAGATCGAGGGCATGGGCGAAGACCTGTATGCGCGCCATCATCTGCAGCGCAAGGTGCCGTGGCGCTGATGCCGGGCGGCCGGGCGCGCCTGGCCTGGAAAATAATGGCAGGGCGCTCAACGATGAGTGCGGGGAGAAGATGCGTTTAAAGGGCGGGGGATAAAGATCGGGGCAAGGATACGCGCGGAAAAAGCAAAAGCCCCGAACATCTTTCGATTTTCGGGGCTTTCAGCCTTGCTATCAAAACCAGCATGCTGCTGATTAGACCTATATGCGGGTGGTGCCCAGGAGAGGACTCGAACCTCCACACCTTGCGGCACACGGACCTGAACCGTGCGCGTCTACCAATTCCGCCACCTGGGCACTGGGAAATACTTGCGTACTTCGCGTCTTGCTATTTTTACTGCTCTTTAATTTACTGCTTTCTTATCAAGCCAGCCCGAAAGCTGATTCGATTTAAATTCCGTGGTGCCCAGGAGAGGACTCGAACCTCCACACCTTGCGGCACACGGACCTGAACCGTGCGCGTCTACCAATTCCGCCACCTGGGCACTGAAAGATACTGTCAGAACTATGTGATACGCTGCCGCTCTAGTTGCTTTGTTTTTATTAAGGCCTGTACGTTGTTTCCAGCGTACTTACTTAACTAAAACATGCGTCCCGAGCGCAGTTGGTTTTACAATGGGTCTTTCGACCCCTCTGACCATTTCTGCTTCAGTGTTCAGCCTTGGGCGAACCACAGAAGCTGCGCATTATATACGGAAATTTCAGCTTTGGCAAAACGATCGAATAACGAATCGAAAAACAACAGATCAACACCCTTGCCCGAAGCGCCGCCGGACTTCGATCCTGATGTCCCGTCCCGTGAAGCCATTCTGACCGCGCTGCGTGCCGCGGGTTCGCCGTTGTCTCCGGTGGAATTGGCCGAGCGCATGGGCGTAGAGCGTGCCGCGACGATGGTCGGGTTCGAGCGCCGGCTTGGCGCCATGGAACGCGACGGGCAACTGATGCCCAACCGCAAGGGCGTGTTGCTGCTCGCGACCAAATTGGATTTTGTCGCCGGCAAGGTGCTGGGCCACCGCGACGGTTTCGGCTTCCTGCTGCGTGATGACGGCGGCCCCGACCTGTTCCTGTCGCCGCGCGAAATGCTCAAGGTGCTGCATGGCGATCGCGTCCTGGTCAAGCCGTCGGGCGAATACCGCGGTAAGCCGGAAGGCACCATCGTCGAAGTCATCGAACGCCGCACCAACAAGCTGGTGGGCCGTTTCCTGCACGAGCATGGCTTGTCCATCGTCGTGCCCGAAGACCAGCGCATCAAGCATGACATCCTGATTCCGCCCAGCGACACCAACGGCGCCCAGCACGGGCAAGTGGTCGCGGTCGAGATCATGGAGCAGCCCACGCGCCACACGCAGCCGCTGGGCCGCGTGGCCGAGGTGCTGGGCGAAATCGATGACCCCGGCATGGAAATCGAGATCGCGGTGCGCAAGTTCGACGTGCCCGTCGAATTCTCGGAAGCCGCCCGCAAGCAGGCCGCGCGCCTGCCGGACGTGGTGCGCAAGAGCGACCTGAAAGACCGCGTGGACTTGCGCGATGTGCCGCTGATCACCATCGATGGCGAAGACGCGCGCGACTTCGACGACGCCGTCTATTGCGAACCCGTCGAACTGGGCACGGGCCAGCGCAAGCGCCCGGGTTGGCGTTTGCTGGTGGCCATTGCCGACGTCAGCCACTATGTGCGTCCGGGCGACGCCTTGGACGATGACGCGATCGAACGCGGCACCAGCGTCTACTTCCCGCGCCGCGTCATTCCGATGCTGCCCGAGACGCTGTCCAATGGCTTGTGTTCGCTGAACCCCGACGTGGACCGCCTGGTGCTGGTCTGCGACATGGTGATTCCGGCCACCGGCGCCAAGGCCGGCACGGTAACGGCCTACCAGTTCTACAACGCGGTGATGCACTCGCATGCCCGCACCACCTACACGAACATCTGGGCGGCCTTGCAGCAGCCCGGCGGCCCGGCCGCCGCGGCGATGCGCGCCGTCATGCCGCAGGTCCAGCATCTGTACGAGCTGTTCCAGTTACTGGTGCAGGGCCGCAAGAAGCGCGGCGCCATTGATTTCGACACGGTCGAGACCAAGATCGTCTGCAACGAACTGGGCCGGATTGAACAGATCGTCCCGTCGGTGCGCAATGACGCGCACAAGCTGATCGAAGAGTGCATGCTGGCCGCCAACACCTGCGCAGCCGACTTCATGACGCGCAGCAAGCATCCTGGCCTGTATCGCATCCACGAAGGTCCCACCCCGGAACGCCTGCAGTCGCTGCGCGAATTCCTGCGCACGATGGGTCTGTCGATGGGCGGCGGCGAAACGCCTACCGCCAAGGATTACGGCGATTTCCTGGATACCGTGCGCGGCCGTCCCGATTACCAGCTGCTGCAGACCATGTGCCTGCGTTCCATGCAGCAGGCCGTCTACAGCCCCGACAACATGGGTCACTTCGGCCTGTCTTACCCGGGCTACAGCCACTTCACGTCGCCCATCCGCCGCTATCCCGACCTGCTGACGCACCGGGTGATCAAGGCCTTGCTGGCCGGGCAGCGCTATGTGCCGAGCCTGGACGACCAGGCGGTCGTCATCGGCCGCACGCAGAAGGAACACGAGCACGCCATCTGGGAAAAGATGGGCCTGGTGCTGTCGGCCAGCGAACGCCGCGCCGATGAGGCGTCGCGCGACGTCGAGGCCTGGCTCAAGTGCTGGTTCGTCAAGGAGCGCGTGGGCGAAGACTTCAGCGGCACCGTCACCGGCGTGGCCAGCTTCGGCATCTTCGTCACGCTGGATACGCTGCACGTCGAAGGGCTGGTGCACGTCTCCGAACTGGGCGGCGAGTACTTCCAGTTCAACGACGCCCTGCACGAACTGCGTGGTGAGCGCACCGGCATGCGGTATCGCCTGACCGACAAGGTGCAGGTGCAGGTGGCGCGCGTGGATCTGGAAGCGCGCCGCATCGAATTCCGTCTGGTGCAGGGCACGAGTTTCGACGCACTGCGCAAGGCGGCGGCCCGCGGGCCGGAAGAGCCGATGCGCCGCGTGAAGAAGGCGGCGGCACCCAAGCCGGCCGCCCTGAAGGGACAGACCGCCAAGGAACGGCGCGCGGACGCCAAAAAGGCGGGCAAGCCGCCCAGGGCAGCCAAACGCGCCGCGCCGGCCAAGAAGGCGACGCACAAGCGGCACTGATCTGCCCTGAATGCGCCCCGTTATGGCCAGCCCGTCTTAGGGCGGCGCGGCCATAAGGGGTAACATTGCGCTGATGGCCGGCTTGGTCCGGTGGCCCGCCCCCTTTGGGGCGGGTATTCGTTTATCTAAAGGTATTGCATTTATGGCGTCGACCCAAGTTCTGGCCGGGTTTCACGCGGTTGTCGCGCGGCTGCGTCACGCGCCCGAGTCGATCAAGGAAATCTATGTAGAGGCGTCGCGCCGCGACAAGCGGATGCAGACGTTCATCGAGCAAGCCGAAAAGGCGGGCTGCCGCCTGCATCCGGTGCCGATGGAGCGCCTGGACGGCCTGTCGCGCGGCACGCGCCATCAAGGCGTCGTGGCCCTGGCCGACGAACGCCAGCTGGCGGTGGACGTGGATGAGGTGCTCGACGTGATCGAGGGCCCGCCGCTGCTGCTGATCCTGGACGGCGTGACCGATCCCCACAACCTGGGCGCCTGCCTGCGCACCGCGGATGCCGCTGGCGTGCACGCCGTGATCGCGCCGCGCGACCGTGCCGTGGGCTTGAACGCCACGGTGCAGCGCGTGGCCTGCGGCGCCGCCGACACCGTGCCGTACGTGATGGTCACCAATCTGGCGCGCACGATGCGCAGCCTGAAGGACCGCGGCGTCTGGCTGGTCGGCACCGACGACCAGGCGACCGACAGCATGCACAAGATCGATGCGCGCCAGCCGATGGCGTGGGTCATGGGGGCGGAAGGCGAGGGCATGCGCCGCCTGACGCGGGAAACCTGCGACCAACTGGTGAACATCCCCATGCTGGGTTCGGTGGAAAGCCTGAACGTCAGCGTGGCCAGCGCCGTCTGCCTGTACGAGACCGTGCGCCAGCGCCAATCCTGATTTTGCCCGACCCGACTTATTCGTAGCTCTTCCTTTACGCGTCAGCCCATCATGCACCAGAACGGCTTTACCACCACGATCCTCCATTCCGACCGCCAACAATCCGTCGAGCACGGAGCGGTGCACAAGCCCATGCATCCGTCGTCGGAGTTCGCCTATGACGACGCCCGCGAGCTGGCTGCGGTGTTCCAGGGCAAGGCGGGCTTCACTTACGCGCGCCAGGGTACGCCCACCACCACGGCGCTGGAAGCCAAGATCAACCACATGGAAGGCGGCAAGGGCACGGTCAGCTTCGCCACGGGGATGGCCGCGCTGTCGGCCATCTTCACGACGCTACTGCGCCGGGGCGACCACCTGGTGTCCAGCCAGTTCGTGTTCGGCAACACCAACAGCCTGCTGGGCACGCTGCTTGAACTGGGCGTGGAGATCACGTTCGTGGACGCGACGGACTCGGCCCAGGTGCGCGCCGCGATCCAGCCCAACACGCGCATGGTCTTTACCGAGACGATCGCCAACCCGGGCACGCAGATTGCCGACCTGGCCGTCATCGGCGAGATCTGCCGCGAGAAGAACCTGGTCTACGTCGTGGACAACACGTTGACCTCGCCGTGGATGTTCCGCCCCTCGACGGTGGGTGCGTCGCTGGTCATGAATTCCTTGTCGAAGTACATCGGCGGCCATGGCAACGCGCTGGGCGGCTCGGTGACCGACACCGGCCTGTACGACTGGTCCGACTACTCCAACATCTATGACGCGTACCGCAAGGGCGCGTCCACCGGTTGGGGGCTGACGCAGATCAAGAAGAAGGGCTTGCGCGACATGGGCGGCACCCTGGCCGCCGAACCCGCGCACCGGATCGCGGTGGGCGCCGAGACACTGGCGCTGCGCATGGCCAAGCACTGCGCCAACGCGCTGGCGCTGGCGCGTTTCCTGGAAGAGCACCCCGGTGTGGCCAAGGTGCACTATCCGGGCCTGGCAGGCCATCCGCAGCATGCGCGGGCGACGGCGCTGTTCGGCGCGCGCTTCGGCGGGCTGCTGGGTGTGGAGCTGGCCGATGGCGTGGATTGCTTCGATTTCCTGAATCGCCTGCGCATCGTGCTGATGGCCACGCACCTGGGCGATACGCGCAGCCTGGCGCTGCCTGCCGCGCACACCATCTATTACGAGATGGGCGCCGAACGCCGCAAGCAGATGGGCATTGCCGACAGCCTCATCCGGGTATCGGTGGGCATCGAGGACGAGGCCGATTTGCTGTTTGATTTCGATCAGGCGCTGACCGGCTGCCTGAAGGGATAATGCGGCAAGCGCAAGCCGGGCGCGAGGGCGCGCCGGCTTTGCAATCGGGACGGTTCTCATGCTTATACAGATCGCAGAAGTTTTCACGCCGCAAGAAGCAGCGGATATCCGGGCCAGGCTGGACGCCGCCGACTGGGTGGATGGCAAGGTCACGGCGGGCTACCAGTCGGCCGAGGTCAAGCGCAACCGCCAGTTGCCCGAGCAGCACCCGCTTGCAGAAGAGCTGGGCAACCTGATCCTGCAGCGTCTGGCGGCGAACAACCTGTTCATGTCGGCCGCGTTGCCGCGCAAGATATTCCCGCCGCTATTCAACCGCTATGAAGGCGGCGAGGCCTTCGGCTATCACGTGGACAACGCGGTGCGCGGCATCACCGGCACGGCCGAGCGCGTGCGCACCGACCTGTCGGCCACGCTGTTCTTCTCTGAACCCAATTCCTACGACGGCGGCGAGCTCGTCATCGACGACACCTACGGTCCGCGGGCGGTAAAGCTGCCTGCAGGGCACATGGTGCTGTACCCGGGCACGAGCCTGCACAAGGTGAATCCCGTCACGCGCGGAGCGCGCGTGAGCTCGTTCTTCTGGATGCAGAGCCTGGTGCGGGAAGACAGCCAGCGCGCCTTGCTGCTGGACATGGATGTGGCCATCCAGCGTCTGAACCAGGATGCCGCGGGGCATCCTTCCATCGTGCAGCTGACGGGCATTTATCACAATTTGCTGCGTCGTTGGGTCGATGTTTGATTCAGGCTTGAAACGATATCCGGACGGTGTCGCGCAAACACCGAAATGCGCGTTTTTGTATATTGCGAAATCAGCTAAAAGCTAGTATTGGCGCGGGTTGTGGTGAGGTTTTCGCTTGACAGCCGCGCCCCGCCAAGGCCTAATACATGTCTGCGTCGCTGACGGTTTGACGGCATCAAAGCCATCAAAACCTAAGCGGCGCAGCAGTTTAAAAGTTGTGCTTTGCAGCGCAAGAAAAAAGTTTATCCACTGTCTGTTCGTCGTTTGTCGGGCCATGCGTTGGTTTGTGGCGTCCCATCTTGACAGCCATGAACCGCACGGCCTCGCCAGACTCAATACCTTGTGAGGGGTACACCTGAATGAACAAAACCGAACTCATCGATCACATCGCCAGCAAGGCCGATATCTCCAAGGCTGCCGCCGGTCGTTCGCTCGACGCCTTGATCGGTGCCGTCAAGACCACCCTGAAGAAGGGCGGTACGGTCACGCTGGTTGGCTTTGGCACGTTTGCCGTGTCGGCTCGCGCTGCTCGCACCGGCCGTAATCCGCGTACCGGCGAAACCATCAAGATCAAGAAGGCCAAGGTGCCGAAGTTCCGTCCGGGCAAGGCCCTGAAGGACGCCGTCAACTAAGGACGGCATGGCGGTCGCCGGGCATTGGCCCCAAGCGATTTGCCGACAACTACGCGGTCCGGTATACTCCGGCCCGCGTATTGCTTTTGAGTACCCCGAGTTGGCAGTTTGCCTGGCACGAATCATCACATTGATGGCGAGTGGCAAGCAGCGATAAGCAGTCAGGATCGGGTGCTTAGCTCAGTTGGTAGAGCGGCGCCCTTACAAGGCGTAGGTCACAGGTTCGACCCCTGTAGCACCCACCAGAAGCCCACGCAGGCGGTTTGGATCCCCAAGGGTTCCCTTCCTGCCGCACACAAGACCCGCACACGTCACCGTGGCGGGTTTTTTGTTTTCGGGCCCCTGTTCTCGCGTGCGGGCCGGCCCCGGTTGTCCGCGCCATTTCCGGGGCGCCAGATTTTTTCGTAAACGTTTTATGCATTCGGAACGGATGCGCGCCCTGGGGTGCTACGCTAGCCCAGACGAAATAGGACGTGCGAATCATTCGCATTTAAGATATTATGTTCGGCTTGTACCGGCCAACCGGCGTCACTTTTTCGTGTGCGTCTTCTTCCTGGCTGGCCGGATAAGTCAATGCACCCCTGGCTGATTCATGCCTAGTTTTCAACGCGGTTGGAATTCATCTTCGCCGTCTTCATTTGGTATACGTGCAGGCGCTGGCCTGGCGGTTGTCGCGCTTCATGCGGCAGTGATCGGTGCCATTTTCATGGCTCCTGCGAATCGTCCTGAACTGGAGGAGCCCGAGGCCGTCATGGTCAGTCTGGTGGATGCGCCCATCCCGCAGATCGCGAAGGCTGAACCCACGCCGGAAGTGCCGCAGCCGGTCGTCGAACCGCCGCCCGAGCCGCAACCCGAGATCGAGCCGGAACCCGAGCCCGAACCCGAGTTGAAGCCCGAGCCCGAACCGGAACCCGAGCCGGTGGTCGAGAAGCCGCCGATGCCGGCGCCCAAGCCCAAACCGAAGCCCAAACCCAAGCCCCAGCCTAAGCAGGAAGTCAAACCCGAGCCCAAGCCCGAGACGCCGCCTCCGCAGACGCCGCCCGCTGGCGCGACGGATGGTGCGCAGGCCTCGCAGAGCCCACAGCAAGGGCCTCCGCCTGACCAGCCGATCCTGGTGTCGAGCATCGAGTTCCAGGGTGCGCGCCCCATGCCCGTCTACCCGCAGACCTCACGCCGCATGCGGGAAGAGGGACGGGTGCTGGTGCTGGTGGAGATCAATACGCAGGGCCTGGTGGACCGCGCCTCGATCGACACGTCATCGGGTTTCCCGAGACTGGACGAATCGGCACTGACCGCCGCCCGCAAGGCCAAGTTCAAGCCCTATACCCGTAACGGCGTGGCCTATCCCGCCAAAGCCAAAATTCCGTTCGATTTCGTAATGAGGAACTGAGATGTCCAACGCACTGCATAGCGCCACCCTGGTGGCGCAGGCGACCACCAGCCCGGCAGCGCCGGCTGCTGCCGGCGCCGCTGCGCCCGCCGCCGCCGCGGCTGCGCCCGCAGCCCAACAAGCTGCTACCGCCGCTGGCGGTGTCGTCCAGCAATCGGCAGACGCGCTGCACGGCGCCGCCGCCGCGCTGCCGTCGCTGCCGCCGGCCCCGGCCGTGCCCGACATGGGCTTCCTGCACTTTGTCGCGCAGAGCGACTTCGTGGGCAAGAGCCTGTTCATCATCCTGATCCTGATGTCGTTGGTGACCTGGTACCTGATCCTGGTCAAGGCCGCCAGCAACGTCAGCATGCGCAAGCGTTCGGCCGACTTCCTGAACAAGTTCTGGAACGCCAGCTCGCTGGAGCAGGTCGAGCACGAAATCAGCACGCATGGTGCGCGCGACCCGTTCTCGCACCTGGCCAGCCACGCCATGCACGCGCAGGCGCACCACAACAAGTTCGGCGCGACTAAGCTGGAAGAGTCGGGCAGCAATTCCGATTTCGTCACGCGCACCATGCGCAAGGTCATCGACGAAGAAACCGCCAAGCTGGAAAACGGCCTGACGGTGCTGGCGTCGGTGGGTTCGACCGCTCCGTTCGTCGGCCTGTTCGGCACGGTGTGGGGCGTGTACCACGCCCTGGTGGGCATCGGCCTGTCCGACGGCGTGACCATCAACCGCATCGCCGGTCCGGTGGGCGAAGCCCTGATCATGACGGGCCTGGGTCTGGCCGTGGCCATTCCCGCGGTGCTGGCTTACAACACCTTCGTGCGCAACAACCGCGTGTTCCTGTCGCGCCTGGATGCGTTTGCCCATGACCTGTTCGCGTTCCTGACCACCGGCCAGCAAGTGTCGCTGTCCGACGGCAAGGTGCGCGCGCTGCGCCGCCAGAACGGGAACGGCGCCGCGGCTCAACGCGGGAGCGAATAATGGCCTTTGGCAGCTTCGAGGGTAAAGGGTCCGGGAGCCATACGGTTTCCGAGATCAACATGGTGCCCCTGATCGACGTCATGCTGGTGCTGCTGGTGATCTTCATCATCACGGCGCCGCTCCTGGCGCACTCGATCAAGATCAACATGCCCCAGGTGGCCGCCGAGCAGATCGAGGAAGAACCCAAGACCGTGGACCTGGCGATCGATGCCAGCGGCGCGCTGTTCTGGGACGAAAAGCCGGTCAATATCGATGACCTGCCGAACCGCTTCAAGTCGATCGCCGGCACCAAGCCGCAACCGGAAATCCGCATTCGCGCCGACCAGAACACCCGCTACGAAACGCTGGCCAAGGTCATGGCCTCGGCTCGCCGCTCGGGAATGTCGCGCATCGGGTTCGTCACGACGCCGCCCTCGGGCGGGGCCGCTGCGACCGAAGCGCCGGCCGCGGGCGCTGCCCCGGGCGGGGCTACCCCGGCGCCTGCCGGGGCACCGTCCGGCCGGTGAACGGATCCTGAGAGAAAGGGGCGCATTTCGCGCCCCTTTTTTTTCGGATCGCGCTAGAATCGCGGCATGCGAGTACTGGTAATCGAAGACGACACCACCCTGGGCCACGCGCTCCAGGAATTCCTGGCCGACCAGGGTTATGCGGTCGACTGGCTGACTGAAGGCGACCGTGTCCTGGGCGCTTTGGCAGGCCAGCCGTATGACCTGATGCTGCTCGACCTCAATCTGCCCGGCATGAGCGGGCTTGATGTGCTGCGGCAATTGCGCCAGGACGGCAATCAGGTTCCGGTGCTGATCCTCACGGCGCGCGACGGCATTGAAGACCGCGTCGCAGGCCTGGATGCCGGCGCCGACGACTACGTCACCAAACCTTTCGAACTGCCCGAGCTGGCGGCGCGCGTGCGCGCCTTCGGCCGCCGCCGCGCCGGCCAGGCGCAGCCGCTGATCGAAGTGGGTCCCCTGGTGTTCGACACGGTCGGCCGCGAAGTCCGCGCCAATGGCCAGCGCCTGTCGCTGTCCGTGCGCGAGCTCTCCGTGCTGGAGATGCTGATGGCCCGCGTGGGCCGCGTCGTGACCAAGCGCCAGATCGTCAATTCGTTGTCCGCCTGGGACGCCGATTTCAGCGAAAACGCCGTCGAAGTGTATGTGTACCGCCTGCGCAAGCGCCTGGAAGGCACGGGCGCCAGCATCCAGACGGTGCGTGGCTTCGGCTACATGCTGGATGTGGAAACGGCCTGACGGGCCGGTCGCGGCCGGCATGCTCCGGCTGCGCGCTTCCATCCGCTCAAGCGAGGGTATCGCGTCATGACGCAGGAACGCACTCCTTCCGCTCTTCCGGCAGCACGTCCCTTGCTCCCTTCACGCTCGCTGGCGCGGCATCTGGTGATACGCCTGATGCCGCCGATCCTGCTGCTGGTCCTGCTGGACCTGGCTGCAACCTGGGTCATCACCCACAAGATCGACATGTCGCTCTGGATGCTGGAAGATTTCTTCTGGCTGATGGTGGTGGGGCAGGTGGCGCTGATCGCCTTGTTCACCTGGGTGGTTGTGCAGGGCGTGCGCTCCGGACTGCGGTCCGTGAACCACTTGTCCGAAGAGATCCGCCAGCGTTCCATCGACGACATGCAGCCGCTGGAAGTGGCGGGCGTGCCGGTGGAGATCGAACCGCTGGTGACCCACACCAATGACCTTCTGCTGCGGCTGGACGCCTCGCTGGCGGCGCAGCGCCGCTTCATCGGGCATGCTGCCCACCAGTTGCGCACCCCCTTATCGGGCCTGAGGCTCGAATCCGAGCTGATGCTGGCCCGACCCTTGCCTGACGATGTGCGGGCCCGTGCCGAGCGCATCAAGGCCGTCAGCGACCGCATGATCCGGCTGGGCCAGCAGCTGCTGGTGCTGGCGCGCGCCGACCCCAATGCCCGTCCCCAGGACAGCTTTGTGCGCATCGACCTGTGCGAATGGGTGCGGGTGCACGGCGCCGAGTGGTTTCCCCGGGTGCGCGAGGCGCGGTACGAGCTGGACCTGGTGGCGCCCGACGCGCCCATCTGGATCGATGCCGACCCCTTGCTGCTGGCCGAACTGCTGAGCAACCTGATCGACAACGCCCTGCGCTACGGCAACGAGACCGGTCGCATTACGCTGATCGTGGGCGCCAATCCCCCGTCGCTGACGGTCGAGGACGACGGGCCGGGCATTCCCCCCGACGAGCGTGACCGCGTGTTCGAAGCTTTCTACCGGTCGCCGACCGCGACGGCCGGCGGCTCGGGCCTGGGTCTGGCGATCGTGCGCGAGATCGCGCACGCGCACGGCGCCTGGTGGAAGCTGACCAGCCGTCCCGATTTTTCCGGCACACGGCTGTCCGTCGTGTTCCCCGGCCCCCGCAAAGGGGCCCAACTTACTCGTCAAGAACCCACATCATGAGCCAAGCCACGGCTGGTGTTCCTTCATCGCCCGGGGCGCATGCGGGAGGCGCGCACGCGCCCTCGTCGCGCGCGGCGCTCATCATGGGCGCGCTGGGCGTGGTGTATGGCGACATCGGCACTAGCCCGCTGTACACCCTGCGCGCCTGCCTGACGGGCTTGAGCGTGCATACCGACCTGGAGCCGGCGCATCTGCTGGGCGTGCTGTCCATCCTGTTCTGGATGCTGATGGTGGTGGTGTCCCTGAAGTACGTGACGCTGGTGCTGCGCGCCGACAACCGCGGTGAAGGCGGTACGCTGGCGCTGCTGGAATTGGCGGTGCGCAATCGTGAAGGCAAGATGCGCTGGGTGCTGATCGTGCTGGGCATTTTTGGCGCGGCGCTGTTCTATGGCGACAGCATGATCACGCCCGCGATCTCCGTGCTGTCGGCGCTGGAAGGCATCGGGATCGTGTCGCATACGCTGGACCGGTGGGTGGTGCCGATCGCGCTGGTCGTGCTGGTGGCGCTGTTTGCGATCCAGTCGCATGGCACGGGCGTGATGGGCAAGCTGTTCGGCCCGGTGATGCTGGTGTGGTTCGGCACGCTGGCCGCACTGGGCGCCTGGCAGATCTGGCAGACGCCGGAAGTGCTGTCGGCCTTGAACCCGATGTGGGGCCTGCGCTTCATCGTCGAATTTCCGCTGATCAGTTTCGTGCTGCTGGGCGCGGTGGTGCTGGCGCTGACCGGCGCCGAGGCGCTCTACGCCGACATGGGGCACTTCGGTCGCCCGGCGATCCGCAGCGCCTGGTTCAGCATGGTGCTGCCGGCGCTGACGCTGTGCTATTTCGGCCAGGGCGCGCTGCTGCTGCGCGACCCCACGGCGATCCGCAATCCGTTCTTCATGATGGCGCCCGAGTGGGGCTTGGCGCCGCTGGTGGCGCTGGCCACCATCGCGACGATCGTGGCATCGCAGGCGGTGATCTCCGGCGCCTATTCGGTGACGCGCCAGGCGGTGCAACTGGGCTTCTGGCCGCGCATGCAGATCCTGCATACGTCGGCGGTGGAGAAGGGGCAGATCTACCTGCCGCAGGTCAATGCGCTGCTGCTGTGCGCGGTGCTGGTGCTGGTGCTGCTGTTCCGTAATTCGGACAACCTGGCGGCCGCCTACGGCTTTGCGGTGACGGGCACGATGCTGACGACGTCGGTGTTGGCCTTCGCAGTGCTGCCGCGCGGCTCCACGGGCGTCAAGCGCATGCTGTGGTTTACGGTGCTGGGCTTTTTGCTGCTGTTCGACGTGCTGCTGTTTTCGGCCAACGTGTTCAAGATCCATGAGGGTGGCTGGCTGCCGCTGCTGGTGGCGATTGTGGTGTTCACGCTGATGATGACGTGGCGCCGCGGCCGGCATCTGCTGTCGGACATGCAGCATCGCGACCGGCAGCCGCTCAAGGAATTCATGGAACAGCTTGAGGAATATCCGCCGTCGCGGGTGCCGGGCACGGCGATCTTCATGACGATGAATTCGGGCAACGTGCCGCCGGCGCTGCTGCATAACTTGAAGCACAACAAGGTGCTGCACGACCATGTGCTGTTCCTGACGATCCTGGTGGCGGATGTGCCGTATATCTCGCCCGAAGAGCGTTTCGTGGTGAAGAAGCTGAGCGCGTCCAGTTGGACGGCGACGATCAACTACGGGTTCAAGGAAGATCCGGACGTACCCGAGGCGCTGCGGCTGGTGGCCGAGGCGTATCCGGAGCTGGATCTGGAACCGATGCGCACGTCTTACTTCCTGTCGCGGCAGACGGTGGTGGCGGCCAGGAAGCCGGCGTTGTGGCGGTGGAGAAGGGCGGTGTTTTCCTTCATGGCCCGGAATTCGACGCGGAGTACCAAGTTTTTCAAGATTCCGGCGAATCGGGTGGTGGAGATGGGGATGCAGGTGGAGTTGTAGTCTTTTTTTTCTGCTGGGCGTTGTTGGTTCTTAAGACGCCCGGCCTGGCGGCGGCGCGGCAAGCGCGGGTCAACGATTGCGGTCCGGAGCCTTCGCTCCGGACTCCCCCGTCGTCATCTTCGTCACTGCCGCTGGCAGTTCCTTCAGATTCCCTCGGGCTTATCGACTCCCCGCGCTTGCCGCGCCGCCGCCAGGCCGGGCTTTGGTGGTTGGAACCTGACGTCTGACGGTGCGGGTGGGGTGCTTGGGGTTCTGGGCTACAAGTGGGTGGTGGTGGAGGGTCTTGCGGGGCCCGCGCCAGGCCGGCCGCGCGGGCGGCCTTTTGGCGCTTACGCGGTGTCTTGCGTCTAGGTGGGTGCGCTTCGCGAATGCGTGGGACCGTAGGATGGGTGGAGCGCGGGGAAACTCTCCGCCATTGGTCAGGTGCCCAACGCGCGCAACCCATCAAGCTGCCGTCACCCCACGACGATTCCCCAACGAATCATCAGATTGCGCCGGCGCCGCCACGACGCCCACACAATAAAAAAGCCCCTCGGGTTCGCCGAGGGGCTTTTTTTTCGGGTGGAAGAATTACTTCTTCTTGCCGTCGTCCTTCAACTGCGGCAGCGAGGTGCCGCTGGAGGCCAGGAGGCCGGTCTTGACGTAGGTGAACAGCTTTTCGCGGGTGTCGACGATGTCGAGGTTGCGCATGGTCAGCTGGCCGATGCGGTCTGCCGGAGTGAAGGGGGCGTTTTCCACCTTTTCCATGGACAGGCGCTCGGGGGCGTACGTCAGGTTGGCCGATTCGGTGTTCAGCAGCGAATAGTCGTTGCCGCGGCGCAGTTCGATGGTGACTTCGCCGGTGATGGCGCGGGCGACCCAGCGTTGGGCGGTTTCGCGCAGCATGATGGCTTGCGGATCGAACCAGCGGCCTTGGTACAGCAGGCGGCCCAGCTTGCGGCCGTTTTCGCGGTACTGCTCGATGGTGTCTTCGTTGTGGATGCCGGTGACCAGGCGTTCGTAGGCGATGAACAGCAGGGCCAGGCCCGGGGCTTCGTAGATGCCGCGGCTCTTGGCTTCGATGATGCGGTTTTCGATCTGGTCGCTCATGCCCAGGCCGTGGCGGCCGCCGATGCGGTTGGCTTCCAGCAGCAGTTCGACCGGGTCGCTGAATTCCACGCCGTTCAGGGCGACCGGCTGGCCTTCCTCGAAGCGGACGGTGACTTCTTCAGCCTTGACGGCCACGTCGTCGCGCCAGAACGCCACGCCCATGATGGGCTTGACGATGCGGATGCCGGAGTTCAGTTGCTCCAGGTCCTTGGCTTCGTGGGTGGCGCCCAGCAGATTGGAGTCGGTGGAGTAGGCTTTTTCGGCCGACATCTTGTAGTCGAAGCCGGCTTGGCGCATGTATTCGGACATTTCCGAACGGCCGCCGAGCTCGTCGATGAAGCGCTGGTCGAGCCAGGGCTTGTAGATCTTCAGGTCCGGGTTGGTCAGGAGACCGTAGCGGTAGAAGCGCTCGATGTCGTTGCCCTTGAAGGTGCTGCCGTCGCCCCAGATGTTGACGTTGTCTTCCTTCATGGCGGCCACCAGCATCGTGCCGGTGACTGCGCGGCCGATCGGGGTCGTGTTGAAGTAGGTGATGCCGGCGGTCGAGATGTGGAACGCGCCCGCTTGCAGGGCAGCGATGCCTTCGGCCACCAACTGCGCGCGGCAGTCGATCAGGCGGGCGTTTTCGGCGCCGTAGGCCAGGGCCTTGCGCGGGATCTCGTCGTAATCGGACTCGTCGGGCTGGCCCAGGTTCGCGGTGTAGGCGTACGGGATGGCGCCGTTATTGCGCATCCACAGGAGCGCTGCGCTGGTGTCGAGGCCGCCGGAAAAGGCGATGCCGACCTTCTGGCCGGTGGGAAGGTTCGGGAGGATAGTGGTCATTGTTTGAGGTGAGACGCCAACAGGACTTTGACAGCAACGAGCCGCCAAACAAGAAAGGTGACGGCATTTTAACTCTTTTGCCCGGGCGGGGCGGCGCAGCCGGGCAGGCAGGCCGCGTGGATGCGGCGGATGGCCGGGTTCCGTCCCCGGCGGCGGCGCCGAACCTGTCCGAATTGTCAGGATCCGGACAGCGTGGGGTCCCGCACGCCTTCCTACAGTGGGGGCGTACTGACTGTCGGCCGCATCGGCGGCGCTGAAAATGAACACTGGAAAGCGGATCGCGCCGCGCTGGGCGGCGGCCGGGCTGGCGGCCCTGTTGGGCCTGGCCGGCTGTGCGGCCGGCCAGGACTACCAGCGTCCCGCGATGGACCTGCCGGGCGGCTACAAGGAGTCGGGGCCATGGAAAACCGCCCAGCCCGGCGTGGTGGACGGGGCCCGCCCCTGGTGGGAAGCCTATGGCGACCCGACGCTCAGTGGCCTGATCGTGCAGGCCAATGCCGCCAACCAGACCATTCAGCAGGCCCAGGCGCAGTACCGGCAGGCGCGCGCCGCCGCCGATGCCGCCCGGGCGGGTTTCTGGCCCACCGCAGGCGTGAACGCGTCGGCCCAGCGGGCGCGGGCAAAGAGCAATGGCGTGACGGGGGTGTCCAACGGCTATGCCGCCGCGCTGGACGTGTCCTGGGAGCCCGACCTGTGGGGCGCGGTACGCCGCCAGGTCGAAGCCAGCGATGCGTCGACGCAAGCCAGCGAGGCCAGCCTGGCCGCGGCCCGGCTCAGCATCCAGGCCGCCCTGGCGCAGGACTACCTGCAACTGCGGGCGGTGGACCGCGAGAAAGACCTGTACGCCCGCACGCTGGATGCCTACACGCGCACGCTCAAGCTGACGCAAAGCCAGTACGACGCTGGCGTGGCGTTGCGCTCGGACGTGGCGCAGGCCGAAGCGCAGTTGAAGACCGCAGAAGCCCAGTCGATCGATCTGGACGCGACCCGCAGCCAGCTGGAACATGCCATCGCCATCCTGACGGGCCGGGCACCGGCCCAGTTCAGCCTGCCGCCCGTGCCGGCGGGCCAGCCCTGGATGTTCCAGGTGCCTCCGGTGCCTACCGGCTTGCCGTCGGACCTGCTGGAGCGGCGGCCGGACATCGCCGCGGCTGAGCGCGACGTGGCGTCGGCCAATGCGGGCATCGGGGTGGCGCGCGCGGCGTATTTCCCGTCGCTGGTGCTGTCGGCAAGCGGCGGCTTCGGCGCCGCCAGCTTTGCGCAATGGTTCAACGCGCCCGGCCGCGTCTGGTCGCTGGGCGCGCTGCTGGCCGAAACGGTATTTGACGGCGGGTTGCGCAAGGCCCGCGACGCGCAGGCCGTGGCGGTCTTCGATGCCAGCGCCGCGCAATACAAGCAGACGGTGCTGGGCGCCTTCCAGGAAGTAGAGGACAACCTGTCCACCTTGCGCGTGCTGGATGACGAAGCGCGCGCGCAGGACGACGCGGTGACGGCGTCGCGGTTGAGCGAACGGCTGGCCCTGGCGCAGTACCGGGCCGGCACGACCACGTTTCTGACCGTGGCCGTCGCCCAGGCGCTGACCCTGTCCAACGAACGCACCGCCGTGCAGCTGCGGGGCCGCCAACTGGTGGCCAGCGTGGCGCTGATCAAGGCCGTGGGCGGCGGCTGGAACGCCGATGCGCTCAATACCCCCGATGCGCAAGCGCTGGCGATCGCCGGCCAACCGCAAGCTGCAAGCCAACCTACCGAGAACGAGTGAGTCCATGGACAAGGCGGTGACTTCCCCCAATCGACGCGCAGGATTGCGCGCAGGCGTCGTGGCGCTTGCCGTCGTGGCCTGTGTGCTGGCGGTCTGGCTGTTCCTGCGCGGCCGCCCCCCCGCGGCGCCCGCCGCGCCCGAGCCGGTGGTGCCGGTGGCGACGACGTCCGTGCGCCAGCAAGACGTGGCGCGTTATCTGACCGGCGTGGGCACGGTGACGGCGGCGGCCAGCGTGACGGTCAAGGCGCGCGTGGACGGGCAGCTGGACAGCGTGGGTTTCGTCGAAGGGCAGGACGTGAAGGCCGGGCAAGTGCTGGCCAATATCGACCCGCGCGCCTTGCAGGCCCAACTGGCGCAGGCGCAGGCGCAGCGGGCGAAGGACCAGGCGACGTTGCTGAACGCCCGCCTGGACTTGCAGCGTTACACCCGTCTGCAGCGCGAGGACGCCGCCACGCAGCAGACGCTGGACGCGCAGCGCGCGCTGGTGGCGCAACTGGAGGCCGCGACGCAGACCGATGACGCGCAGATCAGCTATGCCCGGGTGCAGCTGGACTACACGCGCATCGTGGCGCCGATCGCGGGCCGGGTGGGCGCGCGGCTGGTGGACCCGGGCAATATCGTGCATGCGGCCGACGCGAACGGCCTGGTCGTGATCAACCAGATCGATCCGATCACCGTGCAGTTCTCACTGCCCGAAGAGTCGGTGCCCGCGATCAACGCCGCCATGGATCGCGGGCAGCCGCTGCCGGTGGTGGCCTATGCGCGCGACAGCAACGAACCGCTGGAAACGGGGACGCTGGTGTTGCTGAACAATCAGATCGACACCACCACCGGCACGGTGCAGCTCAAGGGCCGCTTCGACAACCCCCGCCACCGTCTGTGGCCGGGCCTGTATGTGAACGCCCGGCTGGTGCTGGACGCGCACGACAGCGCGCTGACCGTGCCGGTCGCCGCCGTGCAGCGCAGCCAGACCGGCACCTACGTGTACGCGGTGGATGGCGATGGCGTGGCGCAGCCCCGTGCCGTGAAAGTCGAGCGGATGCAGGACGGCGTGGCGGTCATCCAGGATGGCCTGAGCGTCGGGCAGCGCGTGGTGGTGGACGGGCAGTACAAGCTGAAGCCGGGCAGCAAGGTGCGCGAGCTGGCGGCGGCTTCGGCGCCGGCCGCTTCGGCGCCGGCCGCGGCGGGGAGTGCGAAATGAGCATCTCGGCCAATTTCATCAAGCGGCCCATCGGCACGTCGCTGCTGGCGCTGGCGATCCTGCTGGTAGGAATCGCGGCCTGGCCGCTGCTGCCCGTGGCGCCCTTGCCGCAGGTGGACTTCCCGACGATCCAGGTGCAGGCCAATCTGCCTGGCGGCAGTCCGGAGACGATGGCATCCAACGTGGCGCAGCCGCTGGAGCGACAGTTTTCGCTGATCGCCGGCCTGTCGCAGATGACCTCGGTCAGCGCCATCGGCAACACGCAGATCACCTTGCAGTTCGACCTGAACCGCAGCATCGATTCGGCGGCGGTGGACGTGCAGGCAGCCATCAACGCCGCCACCGGGCAGTTGCCGGCGAACCTGCCGAACCCGCCGACGTTTCGCAAGGTCAACCCCGCCGATGCGCCCATCATGGTGATGGCGGTGCAGTCCGACACGCTGCCGCTGATCCAGGTGAACGATTTCGCCGACAACATCCTGGCCCAGCAGATCTCGCAGATTTCCGGCGTGGGGCTGGTGAACATCGGTGGTCAGCAAAAACCCGCGGTGCGGATCCAGGTGGATCCGGGCAAGCTGTCGGCCCTGGGCCTGAGCCTGGAAGACATCCGGGGCGTGATCGCCACCACCACGGTCAACCAGCCCAAGGGCACCATCGACGGCGCGCGCCAGAGCTTCACCACCTATACCAACGACCAGTTGCTGTCGGCCGCGCAGTGGAACGACATGGTGCTGGCCTACCGCAACGGCGCGCCGATCCGGGTGCGTGACGTCGGCGTGGCGGTGGACGGGCCCGAGAATACCAAGCTGGCAGGCTGGGCCTACGCGGGCAAGGCCTCGCCGCCCGACAACACGATCACCAACGGCCGGTCGATCGTGCTGCAGATCAGCAAGCAGCCGGGTGCCAACGTCATCGAGACCGTGGACCGCATCCGCGCGGCGCTGCCCCGACTGGAGGCGTCGATCCCGCCGTCGGTGCACGTGAACACCATCATCGACCGCACCCAGACGATCCGGGCCTCAGTCACGGACGTGGAATTCACGCTGACGCTCACCATCATCCTGGTGGTGCTGGTGATTTTCCTCTTCCTGCGTAACGTGGCAGCTACCCTGATCCCGTGCGTGACGGTGCCGCTGGCGCTGATGGGCACGGCCGCCGTGATGTACGTGGTGGGCTTCAGCCTGGACAACCTGTCGCTGATGGCGTTGACGATCGCCGTCGGCTTCGTGGTGGACGACGCCATCGTGATGCTGGAGAACGTCTACCGGCATGTGGAGGCCGGCATGTCGCCGATGGAGGCCGCCTACAAGGGCGCCGGCGAAATCGGCTTCACCATCGTGTCGATCTCGGTGTCGCTGATCGCCGTGTTCATTCCGCTCTTGCTGATGGGCGGCATCGTCGGGCGCCTGTTCCGCGAGTTCGCCGTGACGGTGACGCTGGCCATCGTGGTGTCGGTGCTGGTGTCGCTGACGCTGACGCCGATGCTGTGTTCGCGCTACCTGAAGGACCATCACGGCGAGCGGCATGGCCGCCTGTACCAGTTGTTCGAGCGCGGCTTTGACGCCATGCTCCACGGCTACGAGCGCGGGCTGAAGCTGGTGCTGCGGCATCAGTTCGCCACGCTATGCGTGTTCCTGGCGACCGTTGCCTGCACAGTGGCGCTGTTCATGGTGATCCCGAAGGGCTTCTTCCCGCAACAGGACACGGGCTTCATCTTCGGTTTTGCGGAGTCGGCGCAGGATTCGTCGTTTTCGCTGATGAACCAGCGCATGATCCAGATGGCCGAGGTGATCCGGCAGGACCCGGACATCGCCAGCTTCGGGTTCAACGGCAGCCAAAGCACGTACAACACCGGCAACTTCTATATCGGCTTGAAGCCCAAGGACGAAGGCCGCACCGCCTCCGCCGACGAGGTGATCGCGCGGTTGCGTCCGCAGTTGGCCAAGCTGGAAGGCGTGACGCTGTTCATGCAGGCCGGGCAGGACATCAATGTGGGCGGGCGCTTGTCGCGCACGCAGTACCAGTACACGTTGACCGATTCCAGCCTGGACGAACTGAACGTCTGGGCGCCGAAGCTGCTGACGGCGTTTCGGGGCCTGCCGCAACTGACCGATGTGGCGTCCGACCAGCAGAACGCGGCGGCCACGGCGTCGTTGACGATCGACCGCGCGCGGGCGTCGTCGTTCGGCATTTCGCCCGCGCTGATCGACGCCACGATCTATGACGCGATCGGCCAGCGCCAGGTGGCGCAATATTTCACGCAGATCAACAGCTACCACGTGATCCTGGAGGTGACGCCCAAGCTGCAACAGGACCCCAGCCTGTTCTCGAAGCTGTACCTGACCTCGCCGCTGACGGGCCAGCAGGTGCCGCTGTCGACCTTCGTGAAGCTGGATACCGACAAGACGGCCTATCTGTCGATCAGCCACCAGGGCCAGTTCCCGGCCGTGACCATCTCGTTCAATCTGGCGCCGGGGGCGTCGCTGGGCGATGCCGTGCAGGCGATCCAGCAGGCGCAAAGCGGGATGGGCGCGCCCGCCAGCCTGGCGGGCGCCTTCCAGGGCACGGCCAAGGCCTTCGGCGATTCGCTGTCGACCCAGCCCTACCTGATTGCGGCGGCGCTGATCGCCGTCTACATCGTGCTGGGCCTGCTGTACGAAAGCTATATCCATCCGCTGACCATCCTGTCCACGCTGCCGTCTGCGGGCGTCGGCGCGCTGCTGATCCTGATGGCGGGCGGGTATGACCTGAGCGTGATTGCGCTGATCGGCATCATCCTGCTGATCGGCATCGTGAAGAAGAACGGCATCATGATGATCGACTTCGCGCTGACCGCGGAGCGCGAGCACGGCATGGCGCCGGCCGAGGCGATCTACCAGGCTTGCGTGCTGCGCTTTCGCCCCATCATGATGACGACCATGTGCGCACTGCTCAGCGGCCTGCCGCTGATGCTGAGCCATGGCCAGGGGTCCGAGCTGCGGCGGCCGTTGGGGTATGCAATGGTGGGCGGCCTGATCGTGTCGCAGGCGCTGACCCTGTTCACGACGCCTGTCGTCTACCTGTACCTGGACCGCGCACACTACTGGTACATGGAACGCAAGGCGGCGCGGGCGGCCAGGAAGGGGGCCAGGACGGCCACGGCGAACGGAGCGAGTGGGGCGAGTGGGGCGAACCCGCCCGGGATCGCGCCGCCGGACGGACTTGAGTCAAAATAGGGGTCAACCGTAGGGCTTGCGGGGCGGCACATGAAAATCCTGATAGTCGAAGACGAACTGAAGACGGCGGATTACCTGCGCAAAGGCTTGGGCGAACAGGGCTGCGCCGTCGACGTCGCGCACAACGGCATCGACGGCCAGCACCTGGCCCTGGAACACGATTACGACGTGATCGTGCTGGACGCCATGCTGCCGGGCATGGACGGCTTTGCCGTGCTGCGGTCGCTGCGCACCGTGCGGCAGACGCCCGTCATCATGCTGACCGCGCGCGACGGGGTCGAAGACCGCATCCGCGGCCTGCACGACGGGGCGGACGATTACCTGGTCAAGCCCTTTTCCTTTCTTGAACTGCTGGCGCGCCTGCAGGCGCTGACCCGGCGCGGCCGTGCCCAGGAGCCCGTGCAGTTGCGCATCGGAGACCTGCAGATCGACCTGATCAGCCGCAAGGCCTGGCGGGCGGGCACGCGGCTGGACCTGACTGCCAAGGAATTCGCGTTGCTGGCCGTGCTGGCGCGCCGCCAGGGTGAGATCCTGTCCAAGACGGCGATTGCCGAACTGGTCTGGGACATGAACTTCGACAGCAACGTCAACGTGGTGGAAGTCGCCATCAAGCGCTTGCGCGGCAAGGTGGACGCCCCGTTCGGCCGCCGCCTGCTGCACACGATCCGGGGCATGGGCTACGTGCTGGAGCTGCGCGACGACGGGGCAGGCCAATGAGGGGCCTGCGGTGAGGCGCCTGTTGAAGGCGTCGCTGAAGGCGCGGCTGCTGATCCTGTACGCGGTGGCGGCGGCGGCGACCTTTGCGCTGACGGGCGTGGCGCTTTACGGCGTGCTGGACCGCCAGCTGGACCGCATCCAGCAGGACGCGCTGCGCACCACCGCGCAGGAAGTCGGCTATTCGCTGACCCGCAGCGTCGACCCCGAGCGCTGGGGCCGCTTCAAGACCAAGTTGGATACGTTGACGCCCGCCGACGGCAGCCTGCGCTTCTGGGTGCTGTCGGATGACCCCGCCTACGAGTACGGCAAGGGGCTGGCCGACATCAGCAGCCTGGAGCGCAACCCCGACGGCTTTGGCAAGATCACCTTGCCGGACCGCGAGGATGCCTTGCGCACGCTGACCGTCACCGTGGATGCGAACCAGGCCCGCCCGCAGGTGCGCCTGATCGTGGGCATGGACTCGGCGCCCTACGCCCATACGCTGCGCTACTTGCTGTGGGCGATGGCGGGCCTGTCGCTGACGGCCATCCTGCTGATGGCGTTGCTGGGCTTCTGGGTGACGCGCGTGGGGCTGCGGCCATTGAACCGCCTGTCGGCCGAGGCCCGTGCCCTGCGGCCCAGTGCCTTGTCGCAGCGCTTGAGCATGGCCGAGCTGCCGGTGGAACTGGAAGACCTGGCAACGTCATTCAATGGCGCGCTGGCTCGCCTGGAAGACGCCTACAACCAGTTGGAAGCATTTAATGCCGACGTGGCGCACGAGATGCGCACGCCACTGACCAACCTGATCGGCCAGACCCAGGTGGCCTTGTCGCGCCGGCGCAGTTCGGACGACTTGCAAGAGGTGCTGCAATCGAACCTCGAGGAGCTGGACCGCTTGCGCGCCATGATCAACGACATGCTGTTCCTGGCGCGTGCCGACCAGGGCGAGGCTGCGACCGGCCGTATCCATGCGGTGCTGGCGGACGAGGTCGGCAAGACGGCTGAGTTCTTCGAATTCCTGTTGGACGAGGCCGGCATGCGGGTGCGCATCGACGGCGACCGCGAAGCCAGCGCGCTGATCGACACGGCCTTGTTCCGGCGCGCCGTGACGAACCTGTTGCAGAACGCGATCCAGTATTCCGCGCCGGGCGCCGAGATCGTGATCGACATCCTGCGGCGCGGCGACAGGCTGGAAGTGGCCGTCAGCAATGCCGGGCCGCCGATCGCGCCGGAGCATCTGCCGCACCTGTTCCAGCGCTTCTACCGCGTGGACGCGGCGCGCCGCGGCGATGGAGAGGAGCATAGCCACGGCCTGGGGCTGGCCATCGTGAAGGCCGTGGCCGCCATGCATGGCGGCGAGGTGTCGGCCAGCAGCGCGGACGGGACGACGCGCATTGCCTTCAGCGTGGACGCGCAGCCGCCGCGACAGGCGGCACACCGCTAGGCGGCGGGTGCGAACAGGCGGGCGAGTTCCAGTTTCTGGATCAGCAGGCCGGTCGCCGTGGCCAGGCGCGTGGCCGGCCGGTGGCGGGCGCTGGCCAGCACCAGGTTGTTGGTGATCTTGGGCGACCCGATGTCGCAGAGCGACAGCGCGTGCTCGGCGGCCGGGCCGCGGGCAGCCGAGCGCGGCAGGATGGCATAGGCGTCGCCTTGCGCCGCGAGTTCCACGATGGTCTGCACGGCGTCGACTTCGGCGGCCACCTTCAGGCGCACGCCTTGGGCGCGGCAGATGCTTTCCACCAGCGTGCGGATGGCGTTGGGCAGGCTGGGCAGCACCAGCGGATAGTCGCCCAACTGCGCCACCGCGACCCGAGCAGGCAGCGGCGGCTGGTGCCCCATGGCAGCCGCCAGCACCAGGTCTTCGCGAAACAGCGATTCATAAGCCAGCTGGGGCGAGGGCGGCGGGTCGTACAGCAACGCCAGGTCTACCCGGCCAGCCAGCAGCCATTCGCGGACCTGCGCGCTCAGGCCTTCAGCCACCGCGATGGAGGCGTCGGGAAAGCTGCGGCGAAACGCCTGCACCAGGGGCGGCGTCAGCACGCGGGCAATGCGTGGCGGCAAGCCCACGACAACCTTGCCGGTCGGCGTTTCGCGCAGGGTCTGCAGGTCTTCCTTGGCGCGCTCGGCCAGGGTCAGCAGGGCGCGGGCGTGCTCCAGAAACCGCAGGCCGGCTTCGGTGGGTTCGGCGCCACGACCGTTGCGATACAGCAGGTGCTGCCCCAGCTCCAGTTCCAGCAGGCGAACCTGCCGGCTGAGCGTGGGTTGCGCCACGTCCAGCATTTCGGCGGCGCGCGAGAAACTGCGCCGCTCGGCGACCCTGACGAAGTACTCGATCTGCTTGAGGTCCATCGGATATTTGGTTTGTCTATATCTGAAATCAAAGATATAGCATTGTTTGGCAGCCCGCAATCCGGGACGATGTCGTTTTCCCCGCAGGAACCGCCCGTGCCTGATTGCCGTCCCCCGCTTGCGTCACCCTCCCGCCCTCGCCACGCCTTGCCGCCTGGCGCTTGCGACACGCACTGCCACGTCTTCGGACCGGGCGACGTGTTTCCGTACGCCGAGGGCCGGTCTTATACGCCGCCCGATGCGCCGTACGCGAAGATGGCAGCGTTGCACGCCCATCTGGGCGTGGAGCGGGCCGTGGTGGTGCAGGCCAACTGCCATGGGGCCGACCACAGCGCCTTGCTGGATGCGCTGGCCCGAAGCGGCGGCCGCTACCGCGGCGTGGGGTTGCTGGGCGCGGATGCCACGGCGGCCAGCGTGAAGCAATTGCATGACGGCGGCGTGCGCGCCGCGCGGTTCAATTTCGTGCCGCATCTGGGCGGCGCACCTGAACCGGCGGTGTTCGACCACGTCGTGTCCCTGATCGCGCCGCTGGGCTGGCACCTGTGCCTGCATGTGGACGGGGCGATGTTGCCGGACCTGTTGCCGCGCCTGCTGGCGCTGCCGGTGCCGTTCGTCGTGGACCACATGGGCCGGCTGAAGGCGGCCGACGGATTGGATTCGCCCGCGATGCGCGCGTTGCTGAGCCTGGCCGACGTGCCGCAGGCCTGGGTCAAGGTGTCGGGCATCGACCGCATCGCTTCAGGCCAGCGTCCGTTCGCCGAAGGCATCCCGTTCGTGCGCGCGCTGGTTGAGGCCATGCCGGACCGCACCTTGTGGGGCACCGATTGGCCGCACCCGAACGTCGCGGGCGACATGCCCGACGATGGCGAACTGGTGGACACGTTCTTTGACGCGTGTCCCGATGCCGCGCTGCGCCAGCGCGTGCTGGTGGACAACCCGGCGCGGCTGTACGGATTCAAGTAGACGGCGCGGCCGTCACGGCAAGCAAAAAAACATTCCATTCAACGAGGAGACACCATGTTCAAGAAAATTCTCTCGGCCACCGTGCTGAGCCTGGCCGCGTTCGGCGCGGCGCACGCCGACGGCCCCGTCCGCCTGATCATCGCATTCCCGCCCGGCGGTCCGGTGGACCTGGTGGGGCGCGTGCTGGCCGAGCAGCTGGGCAAAGAGCTCAAGCAGCAGGTCATCGTCGAAAACAAGGCGGGCGCCAACGGCAACATCGCCGCGGCCTATGTGGCCAAGGCGCCAGGCGATGGCTCGGTGCTGTTCTTGACCAGCGTGGGCGCGGTCGCGATCAGCCCGGCGCTGTACAAGGACCTGCCGTACGATCCGGTGCGCGACTTTGCACCGGTCTCCAAAGTGGTGAACAACGCCACGGTGTTCGTGGTGAACCCGTCCAATCCGGCCACCGATGCCGCCGACTTCGTGGCGAAGTCGCAGGCGGCCAAGCAGTCGGTCGCAATCGGCTCGTCGGGCATCGGCAGCATTCCGCACCTGACCATGGAAATGTTTGCCGACGCCAGCAAGGCCAACGTGCTGCACGTGCCGTACAAGGGCGCCGCGCCCGTCATCAACGACGTGATGGGCAATCAGGTGGCCGGCTTCTTCGGTGACGTGCCGGGCCTGATCGGCCACATCCAGGGCGGCAAGCTCAAGCCCTTGGGCATTGCCGCGCCCACCCGCCATCCGCTGCTGCCGGACGTGAAGACGCTGGCCGAGCAGGGCATCGCCGGCGTGGAATCGAACAACTGGTACGGCATCGTGGCGCCGTCGTCCACGCCGGCGGCCACCGTCGACAAGCTGAACCAGGCGGTGCGTGCCGCCTTGGGCAACGAGGCCGTGCGCGCCAAGCTGGAGAAGTTCGGCGCCCAGGCCGCGGCCAGCTCGCCGCAGGAACTGGCCGCCTTGATCGCGTCGGACCGCGACAAGTGGACCGCGCTGATCCAGCGCAAGAACATCCGCCCGGAGTAAGCATGAGCGCAAGCCGAGTCTCGCCCGTCGTACCGGGCACCCGCCCGGCGCTGGCCACGCTGGAGGCGCGCATCAGCGCCGCGCGCGGCCGGATATCGCCGCTGTACCAGGTGTTGCTGAACAGCCCCGCCGTGGTGGAAGGCTGGGAAGCCATGCTGACCGCCATCCGCCAGAAGACGTCGCTGGCGCCGCGCCTGCGCGAGCTGATCATCCTGCGAGTGGCGACGTTGAACAACGCGCCCTACGAGTTCGACGCGCACGTGCCGCACGCGCTGGCCGGCGGCATGCCGCAGGCGGTGATCGATGCGCTGCGCAGCAACCCGGCGCCTGAGACGGTGCAAGGGTTGGCGCCGGGAGAGGCCGAGGTGCTGGCGCTGACCGACGCGATGACGCGCGATATCGAGGTGCCCGACGCGGTGTTCGCGCCCTTGCGCGCCCGCTACGACGACACGCAACTGGTGGAATTGACGGCGACGGTCGGGGCGTACAACATGGTGTCGCGCTTCCTGGTGGCGTTGCGCGTCGGCCATTGAAAGGAGAAGACAGTGCAGGAAACGATATTGCTGGTGTCGCTGGGTGAACGCTTCGACGAAGCGCGCGCGGCGGACATGGCCCAACGCTTGACCGACGGGCTGGCCGGTGTCGCGGTCAGCGCGTTCGCGGCGGTGGAAGAAGAGGACACGTACGTGTACCTGCGTGGCGCGCGCGAGGCGTTGCCTGAAATCCAGGCGCGCCTGGCGGAGAGCTTTCCCGGCGCGCGGGCACGCGTGCTGCACAAGACGCTGGACCTGCCGGGCGCGTCAGCCGGGCAGGATGCGCCCTGGCACTACATCGTGGAAACCGACGTGGTGCCCGAGGCCGAGGCGGACCTGAACGCCTGGTACGACCAGGAGCATCTGCCCGGCCTGGCCTCGGTGCCGGGCACGGTGCGTGCGTTGCGCTACGAATGCCGCGACGAAGCGCCGCGCTATCTGGCCTGCTACGACCTGCACACCCGCGAGACCTTCGGCAGCCCGCCGTGGCTGGCCGTGCGCGCAACCGACTGGAGCAGCCGCGTGCGGCCGTCGTTCCGCAATACGCGCCGGACGATGTTCAAGAAGATCCTGTAAACCCAGCGGGCGGCAGACCCGACCGGAGAAGACATGATGATGAAGCAATTGCTGGCCGGCCTGGCGTTGTCGTGCGCCGTCGTGGCGGCGTCGCCCGCCTTGGCCGATGCGCCCCGGCGCGTCAATGTGCTGGTGGGTAACGGCGCTAGTATCGAGGTGCTGGACCAGGGGCAGGGGCCCGCGCTGGTGCTGCTGCCGTCGCGCGGCCGTGGCGCCGAGGATTTCGATGAATTGGCCGCGCGCTTTGTGCAGGCCGGCTACCGCGTGCTGCGTCCGCAGCCGCGCGGCAACGGCGGCAGCACGGGGCCGATGTCGGGCATTACGCTGCACGACCTGGCCGACGATCAAGCCGCAGTAATCCGCAACGTGGCGCGCCAGCCGGTGGTGATGGTGGGCCATGCCTTCGGTAACTGGGTGGCCCGCACGACCGGCGTGGACCATCCCGAATTGGTGCGCGGGGTGGTCATCGTCGCCGCCGCGGCCAAGCAGTACCCCAAGGGCTTGAGCGAACATGTGGACCGCAGCGCCGAGCTGTCGCTGCCCGACGCCGAGCGCCTGAAGTCCATCCAGTACGCGTTCTTCGCGCCCGGCAACGACGCCCGCGTGTGGTTGAACGGCTGGTACCCCGAGGTCAGCGAAAGCCAGCGCCTGGCGGGCAAGGCCACGCGCCAGTCCGACTGGTGGTCGGGCGGGGCCAAGCCCTTGTTGGACCTGCAGGCGGGGCTCGACTTGTTCAAGCCGCCCGCCACCCGCAACGAGATCAAAGACGAATTCGGCAGCCGGGTGTCGGTCGTGGTGATCGACGGGGCAGGGCACGCCCTGGTGCCCGAGAAGCCGCAGGAAGTAGCCGACGCCATTGCGGCCTGGGAACGCACGCTGCGCTGATTGCCGACTGCATCAAAAGCCAAGGGCCTGGATACCGCAAGATATCCAGGCCCTTTTTCCGTGCCGTACCGGGTTATTTGATCTGGCCCAGCAGCAGGAATTCCATCAGCGCCTTTTGCACGTGCAGGCGGTTTTCGGCTTCGTCCCAGACCACGCTTTGCGGGCCGTCGATGACTTCGCCGGTGACTTCCTCGCCGCGGTGGGCGGGCAGGCAGTGCATGAAGACGGCTTCGGCGTCGGCCGCGGCCATCATTTCGGCATCCACGCACCAGTCGGCGAACGCGGCGCGGCGTTCTTCGTTTTCGGCTTCGTAGCCCATGCTGGTCCAGACGTCGGTCGTGACCAGGTGTGCGCCCTGGCATGCCTCCATCGGGTCCTTGAACTGGCGCAGCACCTTGGGCGACGGCGTGCCGATGCGCGAGGCCTCAAGCTCGTAGCCGGCGGGCGTGGACACATGCAGCGTGAAGCCCAGCATTTCGGCGGCGTGCAGCCACGTGTAGGCCATGTTGTTGGCATCGCCCACCCAGGCGACCGTCTTGCCGGCGATGGGGCCGCGGTGCTCGATGTAGGTGAAGATGTCCGCCAGGATCTGGCAGGGGTGGAATTCGTTGGTCAGGCCGTTGATGACAGGCACGCGCGAGTGCGATGCGAAGCGCTCGATGCGGGTCTGCTCGAACGTGCGGATCATGACGATGTCGACCATGCGCGAAATGACGCGCGCTGTGTCTTCGATGGGCTCGGAGCGGCCCAGTTGGGAGTCGTTCGAGGTCAGGTTGATGACCGAACCGCCCATCTGGTACATGCCGGCTTCGAAGGACACGCGGGTGCGGGTGCTGGCCTTTTCGAACACCATCGCCAGCGTGCGGTCGTGCAGCGGCATATGGGGTTCGTATCGCTTGAACTTTTCTTTGATCAGGCGTGCGCGGTCCAGCACGTAAGCGATTTCCGCGGACGAGAAGTCCTTGAACTGGAGAAAATGCCGCAACGGGCCGTTTTGAGTCGTGGGAGGAGTCATGGTGATGTCGCAGGTCATTGGACCCGGCCAGGCTCGTGGCCCGGGCGGGACGTGGAATTGGAGGTTTCGGCCAGGAACTGTTGGATGAGCGGAACCAGCGTGCTGACGATCTGGTCCGCCTCTTGCTGGTTCAGGATCAGGGGCGGCAGCATGCGGATGACGCGGTCGCGCGTGACGTTGATGAGCAGGCCGGCTTCCAGCGCGCGCAGGGCCAGCACACCGCAGGGACGCGCCAGTTCGATGCCCAGCATCAGGCCGCGGCCGCGGACTTCGGTGACGCCGTCCGTGCCTGCCAAGGCACGACCGAGCGCTGCTTTGAGGTAGGCGCCCACGGTGTGGGCGTTGTCCAGCAGGTGCTCGGATTCCAGGGCGTCCAGCACGGCCAGGCCGGCCGCGCACACCAGCGGGCCGCCGCCGAAGGTGGTGCCGTGGCTGCCCGGGGTGAAGACGCCCGCGGCGGGGCCGGCGGCCAGCATGGCGCCGATGGGCACGCCGCCGGCCAGGCCCTTGGCCAGCGTCATGACGTCCGGCGTGATGTCCGCCCATTGGTGGGCGAACCATTTGCCGGTGCGGCCGATGCCGGACTGCACTTCGTCGATCATCAGCAGCCAGCCGCGTTCGGTGCACAGCTGGCGTACTTCCTGCAGGTAGGCGATGTCGGACGGGCGGATGCCGCCTTCGCCTTGCAGCACTTCCAGCAGCACCGCCGCGGTGCGCGGCTCGGCGTCGCCGGCGGCGCGCAGGGCGTCGATGTTGTTGTAAGCCACCTGGATGAATCCCGTGGGCAGGGGTTCGAAGCCCTTGCGGGCCTTGTCGCTGCCTGTGGCCGCCAGCGTGGCCAGCGTGCGGCCATGCCAGGACGAATCCATGGTGATGATGTGGGCGTGCTTGTTGCCGCGCTGGTAGGCGTAGTAGCGCGCCAGCTTGATCGCGGCCTCGTTGGCTTCCGAGCCGCTGTTGTTGAACGCAACTTCCTGCATGCCGGACAAGGCCGTCAGGCGGGCGGCAAGCGCCTCCTGCTGCGGCACTTCATAGATGTTCGACGTATGGATGACGCGCGCGGCCTGCTCGCTGATGGCGGCGACGAGTTTCGGGTGGGCATGGCCCAGGCACGACACGCCGATGCCTGCCAGCGCATCCAGATACTTGCGGCCTTCGGCATCCCACAACCAGACCCCCTGGCCGTGCGTGAACGCAACCGGCATACGGGCATAGATATTGGCCAGAGACGAGGTCATTGCGGATCCTCCTGGGGGATTACCAAAAAGCGCCCCTCGTGGGGCAGCAAGCCGAAGGTGCAGCGTGGGGCCCTTTGCCCCCCGCGGGGGGCAGCAAGCCGAAGGCGCAGCGTGGGGGCCCTTTTTTGTGACGTTTTCTGTAAGAAACGTCATTTGGAAGAGGGCAAAGGATCAATCATATACAATTCGCGGCGCAGGGCGCATGTTTGATCACGCCGAAGATCCGGCTTTCGTGAAAGGCGCGCTGTAGTGAAAGAACTCATGGCAACTCGCGTCAGACAATTCGTAATTCATGGCGTTACCGAAAGCGGTAGCCGATTCCGCCCCAGCGATTGGGCGGAGCGGCTCGCCGGCGTAATGGCACAGTTCCGGCCCGCCGGCTGTGCTGGTAACCACCTCACCTATTCGCCCTACGTGCTGCCCGTCGTCATCGACGGCGTGCGCGGAGTCGTGGTCGACCTGCGTTTGCGCGACCTGGAACCGCTGGCGTACAAGTTCGTGGTGGATTTCGCTCGCGACAACAACCTCAAGACGGAAGAACGCGAAATCTAGGCCCCAGAACCGAAAAGCGCCCCGACCGGGCGCTTTTCTCATTCTTGGGGACACCTGCGCGCCCATCGGGCGGGTCCGCGCCTACGCGGTCCGTCCGTGCACGGCATAGCCGCGTTCAGGTTCCGTAGCGGTCCAGGATCTTGCGGATGTCGCGCACACCCGAGCCGTCTGTGCTCAGCAGCGCCCGCGCGGTGACCGACTCCAGGTGATGCTCCAGCAGATGCAGCACGTGCTTTTCATCGCGCGCGCGCAGGCCTTCCACGATCTCCATGTGCTCGCTGACCGCGCATTCGCTTGAATGCGGGCGGCCGTAAAGCGCCAGGATCAACGAGCAGCGGGACACGATCTCGTTCACATAGCGGGCATACACCGCATTGCCCGACAGCTCGGCCATCAGGATGTGAAATTCGCCCGACAGCCGGATGGATTCGTTCGTGCTGTTGCGCTTGCGGGCCTCTTCCTCTTGCGCCACGTGCTGCGCCAGGCGCGTCAGCCCCGCTTCGGTGATGTGCTGCAGCAGTCGGCGGGCGACGTCGCGTTCCAGGCAGCGGCGCGCCTCGAAGATGTCGTGCGCCTCTTCCAGGCTGGGGCGCGCCACCGCGGCCCCCCGGTTCGGCCGCAGATCCACCAGGCCTTCGCTGAACAGGCGCGTCAACACTCCCCGCACGATCGTCCGGCTGACGCCGAAGCGGTCGCCAATGACGTCTTCAGGCAGCTTGTCGCCCGGCAGCAGGGCCTGCTCGATGATGGCGCGGCGCAAATTTATGTATACGATTTCGCTGCGGTTCATGTCTTTCTTGGCGGGCTCGTTAGCCGGCGGCGCGAGAGGTTTCATCTTCTTCTTAGGCTCCTGTGCATGCGCGTTTTCATTGTGTTGGAAAGGTCCGGCATCCGCTGCCGGCGCGCACGGCGGGGTGTAGGCAAGCATACTACACCGGGCGGTAAGGGTTAGCGATAGCTTGAAGGCAGCAACCAAGCGCGTACATTGTCGGCATAAATCGTATACAAATATTTATACAAAAACGGTGCATATGAGCCGAATACTGTAAATCGTTTGTATACAAACCTATAGAGGTTTGTTCCATGTCTGCCATGCCCGACGCCGTCGCCATCGATCGGCCCGCTTTCACGCCGTACCGCCTGCTGGTGGTCAACGGCAACACCACCGCCGACCTGACCGTCAGCCTGGCCGCGCAGGCGCGCGCTTTCTTTGGCAGCGCTGCCGACGTGCATGCCGTCACCGCCACGTTCGGGCCCGCCTATATCGCCAGCCGCGTCGAGGCAGCTGTTGCGGCCCATGCGGTGCTGGAGACCGTTGAGCGCGAGGCGGCCCGGGCCGAGACGCCGTTCGACGCCTGCCTGCTGGCCTGTTTCGGAGAGCCGGGCATCGGCGCCGTGCGCGAATGCCTGCCCGTGCCCGTCGTGGGCATGGCCGAGGCCTCCATCATGGCCGCCATGCAGCGCGGCGACCGCTACGCCATCGTGACCGTGGGCCAGCGTTGGCCCGGCATGCTGCGCGAACAGATCCGCCAACTGGGGCTGGAGTCCCGCTGCGCCGCCATCATCGCCTTGCCCGGCAACGCGCTGGACTACGTGTCGCGGTCGCCCGAGTCGGCGGCCGAGGTCAGCCGTGCGCTGGACGCCGCCGTGGCACAGGGCGCCGACGTGGTGATTGTGGCGGGCGCCGCCTTGGCCGGCTACCTGCCCGCGCTGCCGCGCCGGCCCGCCGTGCCCATCATCGATTCCTACCGCGCCGCCCTGGCGCAGGTGCTGGCCCTGGCTTCGCTGGACCGGGCCCAGCGCCTTTGCGCGGCGGCCTGATCCGCCCGGGCCCGACCCGATTACTTCACGCATTGCGCCGGGCCCGGTCCCGGCGACTTCAAACCGGTATTTCAGAACGATAGACAAGGGAGAGTTGCAGCCATGAAGACGTTGCTCAAATGGACCGCCGGGGCAGTGATCGCGCTGTCCGCCATCACCGGGGCCTCCGCCGCCAACACGCTGAAGTGGGGCGCCGCGCGCGATCTGGATTCGCTGGATCCGTATTCCTACGGCAGCACCTTCAACCTGGCGTTCCTGAACCACGTGTACGAAGCGCTGATTCGCTACGACGACAAGTTCAACATCACGCCCGCGCTGGCCGAGTCCTGGGAGGCCACGTCGCCCACCGTGCTGCGCTTCAAGCTGCGCCAGGGCGTGAAGTTCCACAACGGCGCGCCGTTCACCGCCGACGACGTGGTGGCCTCGATGACCCGCGTGTCGGACGACGCCTCGCCGCTCAAGGGCAACCTGCCTGCTTTCAAGGCGGTGCGCAAGGTCGATGACTTCACCGTCGACATCGAGATGACGCATCCGTACCCGCTGATGCTCAACGACCTGACCAACATCTTCATCTTCAACCGCCAGTGGCTGGTGGACAACAACAGCACCAAGCCGACGGATGCCGCGAAGAAGATCGAAGGCTACGCCACGCACAACGCCAACGGCACCGGTCCGTTCAAGGTGGAGTCGTACCGCCCGGATACGCGGACCGTGCTGGTCGTGAACAAAGACTGGTGGGACAAGCCCCGCCACAACCTGGACCGTATCGAATTCACGCCCATCGCGTCGGCGCCGACGCGGGTAGCGGCCCTGCTGTCAGGCGACATCAATTTCACCGAAAACGCCCCGCTGCAGGACCTGGACCGCTTGCGCGCAGCGCAGAACGTGAAGGTGCTGGCGGCGACCGAATTGCGCACGCTGTACTTCGGCTTCAACCTGGGTGACAAGCTCGTCGGTTCCAACATCACCGACAAGAATCCGCTCAAGGATCTGCGCGTGCGCCAAGCGCTGTACATGGCGCTGTCGCCCGACCTGCTGCAAAAGCGCGTGATGCGCGGCTTGTCGCGCACCACGGGCGCGCTGGTGGCCCCGTCCATTCCGGGATACGAGGCCAAGCAGGAAGAGCGGCTGCCGTTCGATGCGGCCCGCGCCAAGAAGCTGCTGGCCGATGCCGGCTACCCCGACGGTTTCACGCTGTCTTTGCTGTGCTCCAACGACATGTTCGTGAACGAGGAAGAACTGTGCCAGGCCGCCGCCTCGATGTGGGCGCGGATCGGCGTGAAGGCCACGCTGGCCAGCGGCCCGCGTTCGTTGCAGAACCCCAAGCGCTCGCGCGGCGAGTTCGACATCACCATCCACGGCTGGGCCAACGAGCCGCAGATCGACGCCTTGTCGATCCTGCTGCAGGTGATGCACAGCCGCACGGGCCCGGCGGGCGTCTTCAACTGGGGCCAGTGGGGCGACGCCGCGCTGGACGCGAAGATCGATGCCGCCGCCGCCGAGATGGACCGCCCGAAGCGTATCCAGATGATGGCCGAGGTGTTGCAGACGCTGCATGACGACGTGCGCTTCCTGCCGCTGCACCAGCAGCCCATGGCCTGGGCGGTGGGCGCCAACGTGGGCGAAGTGCTGCAGATGCCGGACAACAAGGCGCGGCTGTGGAACGTGCGCATGCAGTGATGCGTGCCTGAGCGGGCTGCCGCGCGCCAGCGTCGGGCGCGGCGGCCCTGAGTCTGAGATCGGGTCTGAAGGGAGCCGCACATGCTGGCATTCATTGTTAGACGGGTTTTCAACGCGGTTGGCGTGATGCTGGCGGTGGCGTTGCTGGCCTTCGTGATTTTCCGTTTTGTCGGCGACCCCGTCGACATGATGTTGAACGAGCAGGCCTCGCAGACGCAGCGCGACGAACTGCGCGAGCGGCTGGGCTTGAACGCGTCGGTGGGCATGCAGTTCGTGCACTTCGTGACCAATGCGGCGCAAGGCGAGTTCGGCATTTCCTACCGCAACCAGCAGGACGTGTTCGCGCTGGTGGCCGAACGGTTTCCCGCCACCTTCGAACTGGTGATGATGGCCACGCTGCTGTCGCTGGTCATCGGCGTGCCGCTGGGCGTGCTGACGGCCATCTACCGCAAGTCGCGGGTGGCGCAGGCCCTGCAGTTCGTGTCCATCCTGGGCATTTCGCTGCCCAGTTTCGTGGTGGGCATCATGCTGATTCTTATATTTTCGGTGCAACTGGGCTGGCTGCCCGGTTTCGGCCGCGGCGATACGGTGAAGATCGGGTGGTGGTCCACGGGCCTGTTGACGCCCTCGGGCCGCGCGGCGCTGGTGCTGCCGTCGATCACACTGGCGTTGTTCCAGATCACGCTGATCATGCGGCTGGTGCGGGCCGAGATGCTGGAGACGCTGCGCACCGAGTTCATCAAGTTTGCGCGGGCCCGCGGCCTGCCGGACCGCGTGGTGCATTTCCGGCTGGCGCTGCGCAACTGTCTGATGCCCGTCATTACCGTGACGGGCATGCAGATCGGCAACCTGATCGCGTTCGCGCTGATCACGGAAACCGTCTTCCAGTGGCCGGGCATGGGGCTGCTGTTCATCCAATCGGTCATGTTCGTGGACATTCCCGTCATGGCCGCCTATCTGGTGATCGTGTCCTTCATCTTCGTGGCACTGAACACGCTGGTGGACATGATGTATGGCGTGGTCGATCCGCGCCTGCGCAGCCAGCACGTCAAAGGAGGCGCCAATGCTCACTAAACCTTTTTCGGGCGGCGCGCAGAGCCGGCTGTCGCGTTTCCTGCAAAGCGACCTGTGGTGGAGCCTGCGGCACGACTACGTGGCGATGGGCGCGGGCATCGTGCTGCTGGTGGTGGTGCTGCTGGCCCTGTTCGCGCCGTGGATCGCGCCGCAGAATCCCTATGACCTGGCGCAGCTGGACTTGCTGAATGCCGAACTGCCGCCCTTCTGGGTGGAGGGCGCCGACCCGCAGTTCCTGCTGGGCACGGACACGCAGGGCCGCGACGTGTGGTCGGCCATCCTGTATGGCTCGCGCATGTCGCTGGTAATCGGCCTGGCGACGGTGGTGCTGTCGCTGGCGATCGGCCTGCTGGTGGGGTTGGCGGCCGGCTATTTCGGCGGCTGGATCGACAACGCGCTGATGCGGGTGGGCGATACGCTGTTGAGCATCCCCACGATTCTTGTCGCCATCCTGGTCACGGCGGTGTTCCGGCAGCTGCTGCCGCCGGGCCTGCGCGAAACGCTGTCGTCCGTGATCCTGATCCTGGCCATCTCGATGACCAACTGGGTGCAGTACGCCCGCACGGTCCGGGCGTCGGCACTGGTCGAGCGCGGCAAGGAATACGTGCAGGCGGCGCGCCTGATCCGCGTCAGCCCATTGCGCATCATGCTGACGCACATCCTGCCCAACACGCTGACGCCCGTCATGGTGACCGCCACGCTGAACCTGGGGCTGGCCATCCTGATCGAGGCGACGCTGAGCTTTCTGGGCGTGGGCATGCCGCCCACCGAGCCGTCGCTGGGCACGCTCATCCGCCTGGGCAACCAGTTCCTGTTTTCGGGGCAGTGGTGGGTGGTGGTCTTCCCCGCGCTGTATCTGAGCCTGATCGTGCTGGTGGTGAACCTGCTGGGCGACTGGCTGCGCGACGCCCTGAATCCCCGTTTGCGCTGAAGGCGCACCGTTTCAATAGAGGTCAAGCATGGAAAACGCAACGCTGTATACCCAAGTGCGCCCGGCCGGCGGCGAGCTGACGTCGGTGCTGGTGCGCGATGGGCGCATCCAGGCGCTGGGCGGCGCGGCCCCCGCCGGCGTGCCGGTGGTGGATGGCGGGGGCGCCCTGTTGTTGCCTGGGCTGATCGACGCCCACGCGCATCTGGACAAGACGATGTATGGCATGCCCTGGTATCGCAACGAGGTGGGGCCGCGGCTGATCGACAAGATCGAGAACGAGCGCGCCGAGAAGAAGCGCCTGGGCATCGACCCGTATCGGCAGTCGGCGCGGCAGATCGTGATGTCGATCGCCGACGGCACCAGCCACATCCGCAGTCACGTGGACGTGGATACGGACATCGGGCTTGCGGCCATCGAAGGTGTGATGCGCGCCCGTGAGCAATACCGCGACCAGATCGACGTGGAACTTGTGGCCTTCCCGCAAAGCGGGCTGCTTATCCGCCCGGGCACGCTGGAACTGATGGACGAGGCCCTGCGCATGGGGGCGGAAGTCGTGGGTGGGCTGGACCCGGCCGGCATGGACCGCGATCCCAAGGGGCATCTGGACGCCATCTTCGGCCTGGCCGACAAGCACGGCAAGCCGATCGACATCCACCTGCATGAGGCCGGCGAACTGGGCGCGTTTTCGATGCAGATGACAATCGACCGCGTGCTGGCGCTGGGCATGCAGGGCAAGGTCACCCTGTCGCATTCGTTCTGCCTGGGCATGACGGACACGCAGGCCGTGCAGGCGCTGACCGATGGCCTGCTGGAGGCGGGCGTGCACATCATGACGACGGGGTCCGCATCGCGTCCGGTACCCAATGTGGCGCGCCTGCGCCAGGCCGGCGTCACGGTCTGTACCGGCAACGACGGCATGCGCGACACCTGGGGCCCCTACGGCAAGCCCGACATGCTGGAACGCACGATGCTGGTGGGCTTGCGCAACAACTTCCGGCGCGACGACGAATTGGCGCTGGCGCTGGACGTGGCCACCTACGGGAACGCGCGCGTCATGAATCTGGCCGACTACGGCCTGGCGCCCGGTTGCCATGCGGACTTCGTGCTGGTGGACGCCGAAACGGTGGCCGAAGCGATCGTGTCGCGGCCCGTGCGCAAACTGGTCGTCAAGCGGGGCCGCGTGGTCGCCCGCGACGGCCGCGCGCTGGTGGAGGCGCCCTGATGCGCGCCGCCGAAGGCCCGATCCTGCTGACTGCCCGCTGGGTGGTCGGCCATGAAAACGGGCGGCACTGCCTGTACGAGAACGGCGAAGTCGTCTTCGAAGGCAACCGCATCGTCTATGTCGGCCATCGCTATCCCGGGCAAGTCGCGCGCCGTCATGACTACGGCCGCGCAATGATCGGCCCGGGCTTCGTGGACCTGGACGCGCTGTCGGACCTGGACACGACCATCCTGGGTTTCGACAATTCTCCCGCCTGGCGCAAGGGCCGCATCTGGCCGGAAACCTACATGAAGCAGGGGCCGTACGAGATGTACACCCCCGCCGAACTGGCCTTCCAGAAGCGCTACGCCTTCGCGCAGCTGATCCGCAACGGCATCACCACCGCGTTGCCCATCGCGTCGCTGTTCTATCGCGTCTGGGGCGAGACTCGCGACGAATTCCTGTCGGCCGCCAACGCGGCTGGCGAACTGGGGCTGCGCGTGTACCTGGGGCCGGCGTACCGCAGCGGCCATACCTATGTGGATGGCGACGGCAAGATCCGTTGCCATTACGACGAGGCGCGTGGCATGGCCGGCCTGGCCGAGGCCGTGGCGTTCTGCGACGAGATCGAAGGCCGCCACGACGGCCGCGTGCGCGCCATGCTGTCACCCGACCGCATCGAGACCTGCACGCCAGGCCTGTTGCGCGCATCGGCCGCTGCCGCGCGCGAGCGCGACATCCCGATCCGGCTGCATTGCTGCCAGTCGCGCCTGGAATACGACCTGGTGCTGGAGCAGCACGGCATGAGCCCGCCCGAGTGGCTGCAAAGCCTGGATTTCCTGTCCGAACGCGCCTTGCTGCCGCACGGCACCTACGTGTCCGGTTCCCGGCACATCGACCGGCCGGGGCGAGACATCGAAATCATCCGCGACGCGGGCGCCAGCATCGTGCATTGCCCGCTGGTGTCGGGACGCCACGGCGCAACGCTGGAGTCGTTCGCACGCTACCGCAAGATGGGGGTGAACATCGGCATGGGCACCGACACCTGGCCGCCCGACATGGTGTTGAACATGCAGGTGGGAATGATGCTGTGCCGGGTGGTCGAAGGCTCCACCGAAGCCGTGCGCTCGGAGGACTATTACGACGCCGCCACGGTCGGCGGCGCCGATGCCCTGGGCCGGCCCGACCTGGGCCGGCTGGCGGTGGGCGCCAAGGCCGACATCGTCGTGTTCGACTTCTCGCACGACCGCAACGGCCAGATGATCGACCCGATCCAGACGCTGATGGTCAGCGGCAGCGGGCGCGACGTGTCGCAGGTGATCATCGACGGCCGCTTCGTCATGGTGGACGGCCATATCGCGGGCTTCGACGCGCGCCTGGCGCAAGAGCAGGCGCAATCGCAGTTCGACGGCGTGATCGCGCGCTACCCCGACCGCACCTGGGGGCATCCCCCGGTCGACCAGATTTTCTCTTCCAGCTATCCGCGTCCCGCAAGGAGCCCGTCATGATGGCAATCCTACCGCGCCCAACTGCGCCAACGGCCAACGCCGCACCCGCCACGACCCCGACCTTGTCCGTGCGCGGGCTGTCGGTGGAATTCCCGACCCGCCACGGCATCCTGGTGGCCACGCGCGACATCAGTTTCGACATCCAGCCCGGCGAAATCCTGGGCATGGTGGGCGAGTCCGGTGCGGGCAAGTCCTTGACCGGCATGGCGGTGATCGGCCTGCTGGAGCCACCCGGACGCCTGGGCGGCGGCGAGATCCACCTGGCGGGCAAGCGCATCGACAACCTGCCGCCCAAGGCGCGCCAGCGACTGCGCGGCAAGGAGATCGGCGCGATCTTCCAGGATCCGCTGACTAGCCTGCACCCCTTGTTCACGGTCGGCGACCAACTGGTCGAAACCATCCGCCACCACGACAAGTGCTCCGCCGCCGCGGCGCGCGCCCGGGCGCTGGAATTGCTGTTGGCCGTGGGGATCCCGGCGGCCGACAAGCGCATCGACCACTATCCGCACCAGTTCTCGGGCGGCATGCGCCAGCGCGTGGTGATCGCGCTGGCCCTGGCGGCCCGGCCTGCGCTGATCATCGCGGACGAACCGACGACCGCGCTGGACGTGTCCGTGCAGGCGCAGATCACGGCATTGTTGCGCCGGCTGTGCCGGGAACAAGGCACGTCGGTGCTGCTGGTGACCCACGACATGGGGGTGATCGCCGAGACCGCCGACCGTGTGGCCGTGATGTACGCCGGCCGCATCGTGGAAATCGGCCCGGTGCTGGACGTGCTGCGTCGTCCCGGCCACCCCTATACCCAGGGCCTGATGAACGCCATCCCGGGCCTGCGCCAGCGTGCCGCCCGGCTGAACCAGATCGACGGCGCCATGCCGCGCCTGCACGCCATGCCCGATGGCTGTGCGTTCCATCCCCGCTGCGCCCAGGCCGGGCCACGCTGCGCGCAGACCCGCCCGCCGCTGGCCGCGTCCCCCGCAGGCGCCACCGTCAGCGCCTGCTGGCTGCATCAAGGAGGAGTCGCTCATGCCGCGTAACGATGACCTGCTGCTGCGGGCCGAAGACCTGGCCTGCTGGTTCGACGTATCGCCGCCCTGGCTGGAACGCACGCTGTCGCGCCAGCCCGAGCAAACGCTGAAGGCGGTGGACGGCGTGTCCCTGACGGTGCCGCGAGGCACTACGCTGAGCATCGTGGGCGAATCCGGCTGCGGCAAGTCCACGCTGGCCAAGCTGCTGGTGGGCCTGGTGGCCCCCACACGCGGCAAGCTGGAGTACGGCCGCAACCGCACCGGCGGCGTGCTGCATCCCCAGATGATTTTCCAGGACCCCTATGCCGGCCTGAACCCGCGCTGGCGCGTGGGCAACATCGTGGCCGAACCCATCCTCACGCTGGGCCTGCGTAGCACGCCCGCCGACACGCGCCGGCGGGTCGATGAACTGCTGGAACTGGTCGGCCTGTCCGCCAGCGACGCCGGCCGCTTCCCCCACGAGTTCTCGGGCGGCCAGCGCCAACGCATTTCGATCGCGCGCGCCTTGGCAACCGAAGCCGAGTTCCTGGTCTGCGACGAACCCACTTCCGCGCTGGACGTGTCGGTGCAGGCGCAGATCTTGAACCTGATGGGCGACCTGCAAAAGGAATTCGGCCTGACGTACGTGTTCATCAGCCACAACCTGTCAGTCGTGCGCCACGTGTCCGACAGCGTGGCGGTGATGTACTTGGGCAGGATCGTCGAGCAGGCGGCCGCCGACCAGTTGTTCGATTCGCCGCAGCATCCGTATACGCGGATGTTGCTGGATACGATTCCGGACCTGGAAGACCCCAGGCGCGACCGGGAACCCATGGGCGGCGAAGTGCCGAACCCGATCCAGCCGCCGGCTGGGTGCACGTTTCATCCCCGCTGTCCGGATGCCCGGGAAGAGTGCCGCGTGGAAGTGCCGGAGGTTAGCAGCGTGGGTGGGCGGCAGTTACGGTGTCATGCGGTGAGGTGGGAGAGGGGGGCGGTGGCGGCGTAGTTGTTGTGCTGCTGGGTGTTCTTTTGACGTCTGGCGTGTGGGTGGCCTGGGGCGCGCGGGTCAACGATTGCGGTCCGGAGCCTTCGCTCCGGACTGCCCCGTCGTCATCCTCGTGGCGGCCTGCGGCCGCTGCCTTCGGATTCCCTCGGGCTTATCGACTCCCCGCGCGCCCCAGGCCACCCACGCGCCAGACTCCAGCAGTTATGCCCTGACGTCAGCCGGGGAGGGCGGCGTGCTTGGGGTTCCCACCAACGGCGGGTGGTGGTGGAAGATCTTGCGGGGCCGCTCCATGCCGGCCGCGCGGGCGGCCTCGTGGAGCTTACGCAGCGTCTTGCGTCGTGGTTTTTTGCGCTGCGCGGTGCTGATCGCTTTCGTAGGATGGGTGGAGTGCGTTCGGATAGGCCCATGAACGCCGGTGCGCGCCGCACGAAACCCATCATCGGCGCAGGTGCGTGCCAATGGGGTTCCCATGACAGTTATGTCGATCATGACCGCATGATGGGTTTCGCGCGTTGGGACTCTCATCCTGATGCCGGACTTGTCGCGCTACACCCATCCTACCGATGACGATGGGCCCGTCAGATGAGCGACAGTGGTGGCGCGACGCGACAGTCTCCCCATTAGACGGGTGGCGCGCGTGCACGTCGGGCCAAGCACGCGGTTGCCTGCCGCGCGCCACCCGTCGCTCCACCCCCAATGACTACGGGAACCCAAAGAAACCGACTCGTCACCCGCGCGCAAGCGACCACCGTGCGACGCACCTCCAACGCGTATGCCGATTACGCCCGCCCGCGCGGGCGCAATCGGCGGGCCTCGCAGCACTCGTCAGTCATCCCACCCCTAGCAGCGGACCAATCCAAGACGCCGGCAGCTCGTCGGCGGGGGCGCCCTGGCTGCGAGCAACCTCGATGCGCCCGAGGGAATCTGAAGGGAAGGCCGTAGGCCTGGACGAAGATGACAACGGGGCAGTCCGGCGCCTGCGCGCCGGACCGCAATCGTGGGCGCGAGTGGCCATGGCGCCCCCGCCGATGGGCGACCGACGAAGCGCTCATCGGCCGCGGCCTAAAACCAATCGCGACCCACGAAGCCCCTCCGACCGCGGCCTATGAATCCCCCCATCACTTCCCGTAAACCAAATCCCTCAACCCTAACGACAGTCCCGGCCAATAAGTAATCACCATCAAGCAAACGATCACGACACCCACAAACGGAATCAACGGCTTGATCAATCGCTCAAGCGGCAACTTCGCCACCGCGCACGCCGCGAAAAGATTCACCCCGAACGGCGGCGTAATCATCCCCAACGCCAGGTTCACCACCATGATGATCCCGAAGTGCACCGGATCCACCCCGAACTGCAGCGCCACCGGCAGCAGCAACGGGGCCAGCACCACGATCGATGCCGACGTTTCGATGAACATTCCGATCACGAACAGCGCCGCGTTCACGCCCATCAGGAACGAGAACTGCGTATCGAACAGCTGCGACAGCCAGACGCCCAGCGCATCCGGGATGCCTGCGCGGTTCAAGAGGAAGCTGAAGACGCCCGCGTTGGCAATCACGAACATGATCACGGCCGTGGACACCACCGACTTGTGCAGCGTCTCGGACAATTGCTTGAAGCTCAGGCGGCGGTAGATGAACTTGCCCACCACCACCGCGTACATCACTGCCACCACCGACGCCTCGGTCGGCGTGAAGACGCCGCCGTAGATGCCGCCCAGGATGATGACGGGCATCAAGAGCGCCAGCCAGGCGCTTTTGAACGCCGGCCACAGCGGCAGGCGGCCTTCGCCGTCGCGCTTGCCCAGGTTGTTGCGCTTGGCGTAGAACCACACGTAGAACATCAGCGCCACGCCGATCAGGATGCCGGGCATGACGCCGGCGATGAACAGTTCGCCGGTGGACGTATCGGTGGACACCGCGAACAGGATCATCGGGATCGACGGCGGGATGATCACGCCGAGTTCCGCCGCGCTGGCCTGCAATGATGCGGCGAACGGGGCCGGGTAGCCGTGCCGGATCATCGCCGGGATCAGGATCGCGCCCACGGCGAACGTCGTGGCCACGCTGGAACCGGCGACCGCCGCGAAGATCATGCACGTCAGCACGCAGGTGCAGGCCAGGCCGCCCTGGATGCCGCCGACCACGCTCTTGGCGAATTCGACCATGCGTTCGGAAATGCCGCCGGCTTCCATGAGGTTGCCGGCCAGGATGAAGAAGGGAATGGCCACCAGCGGGTACTTGTCCAGCGCGGCGAACAGCTGCTGGGCGACGACCACCCAGGGCAGGCCGGTTGCGCCGACGCCCGCCAGGCTGGCCAGCCCGATCGACACGGCGACCGGCACGGACAGCCCGAAGAAAATCAGCATCGAGACAATCATTAATTGGGACATGGCGATATCTGCTGCTCAGGTTCGGTAGGGGGCGGCTTAGCCTTGCGCGTCGTTGCGCACGGGCACGTCTTCTTCTTCGCCGGCGCACCAGCGGGCCAGCACGGCGATGGCGGCAAGCGTCGCGCCGACCGGGATCGCCAGGTAGATCCACGAAATCGAAATATCCAGGCTGGGCACGGTCTGGAACCGCACGCGGTAGGTCATGTTGCCGCCGATCCAGGCCAGAAAGCCCAGGAAACCGGCGCAGGTCAGGCCGATGATGGCCTCAAGCACGCGGCGTTTCGTGCCGCCGAGCAGGTTGCGCAGCAGTTCCACGCTGATCATGGCGCCGTGGCGGAAGGCCAGGGCCACGCCCAGCAGCACGGTCCAGATCAGGAGGGCGCGGGTCAGCACCTCGCTCCAGTCGGCGGGCGAATGCAGCACGAAGCGGGCAATGACCTGGTAGAACGCGGCGGCGGCGGCCGCCACCAGCAGAAGTTGGGCAAAGACCGAGACCAGCTTGAAGAGGCCGCGGTCGAAAGCGCATAGCAAACGCATGATGAATCCCGTTAGCGGTGGGCGCGAAGGAGGGGGGGACGGCAAGCGGCGGGATCATGATCCCGCCGCCCATGCCGCGCTCCTGGGGAAGAGTCCCGGTTACTTGGTGTCGCGGATCGAGTCGATCAGCTTCTTGTCGAACTTCTTGTAGTACTCGGGGTAGGCGGGTTCGACGGCGGCGGCGAACGCGGCGCGATCCACCTCGGACACTTGCATGCCTTCCTTCTTCAGCTGCTCGACGCCCGTCTTCTCGATGTTGTCCACGTAGCCGCGCATGGCCAGGGCGGAGTCCTTGCCTGCCTTGTCGAAGTTGGCCTTGTCGGCGGCCGACAGGCCGTCATAGACGTTGGATGACATCAGCACCAGGGCGGGGCCGTACACGTGGCCCGTCAAGGACAGGTACTTCTGCATTTGCGACAGCTTGGCCGACGTGATCACCGACAGCGGGTTTTCCTGGCCGTCGATGGTGCCTTGCTGCAGGGCGGTGGCCACTTCGGGCCAGGCCATCGGCGTGGGCAGGATGCCGATCTGGCGGAAAGCCGTGATGTGGATGGGGTTTTCCGTGGTGCGGATCTTCAGGCCCTTGGCGTCGGCCGGCGTCTTGACCGGGCGCACGTTGTTGGTCAGGTGCCGAAAGCCCTGTTCGCCCCAGGCAAGCGCGACGATGCCGCGGCTGGGGAACTTGGCCAGCATGTCCTGGCCGATCTTGCTGTCGAGCACCGTGCGGGCGTGCTGCAGGTCGCGCAGCAGGAAGGGGATATCGAAAACCCCAGTCTCGGGAACAAAATTGAGGGTAGCGCCTGTCGAAACGATGGCCAGGTCGATGGTGCCGATCTGCAGGCCTTCGATCACCTCGCGTTCACCGCCCAAGGCGCTGTTGGCGAATTGCTGTACCTTGTACTTGCCGCCGGAAGAGGCCTCGATGGACTTGGCCAGTGCGTCGGCGCCCGCGCCGTAGTGCGACGAGGTCGACAGGGCGTAGGCCATCTTCAGGGGGGTCTGCGCTGCCGAGGGCAGCGAGGTGGCGGCCGCGCAGGCGGCCAGGATCGTGGCCGCAAGCCAGGATTTACGCATTGTCTTCTCCGGTTTTAGGTATCTTTATGGGCGGCTTTGCCTCCCGCTCCGGGATGATATCGGGATTCAGTTCCCTTTCAGGCGGTTAGTTAACATAGATGAATGATGGATTTCCCTGATATGTCACAGGCCAAGCGCCCCGGTTTCTGGTCCACCCTGCGTCTGGGCGCCAGGATGATGATGCGCGACGCCCGGGCGGGCGAACTGCGCCTGTTGGTGCTGGCGCTGGTCGTCGCGGTGGCGGCAGTCACCAGCGTCGGCTTCCTGGCCGACCGCGTCGGCCGGGCGCTGGAACGCGATGCCGGCCAGATGCTGGGCGCCGACCTGGTGCTGGACGCCGATGAACCCGTGCCTGCCGCATTCCTGGATCAGGCGCGCGAGCGCGGCCTGAACTTGTCCAGCACCTGGCAGTTCCCGTCCATGGTCGGCGCGGGCGACGGCGCACAACTGGCAGCCTTGAAGGCCGTGGAGCCGGGCTACCCGCTGCGCGGCGCCCTGCGTGTGGCTGAGGCTCCGTTTGCCGCTGACGCGCCCACCCGCGACATTCCCCCCGAAGGCGCGGTCTGGGTGGACGCCCAATTGCTGTCGCTGCTGAATCTGAAGGTGGGCGACACCCTGAACGTCGGCGACGCGCATCTGCGCATCGACCGCGTGATCACCTATGAGCCCGACCGCGGCATGCAGTTTGTCAATGTGGCGCCGCGCGTGCTGCTGCGCGCAAGCGACCTGCCGGCCACCGGCCTGATCGCGCCGGGCAGCCGCATCGGCTATGCCATGCTGGTTGCCGGCCAACCCGACGCGGTGGCGGGCTATTCGGCCTGGCTCAACCAGAATCTTAAGCGCGGCCAGAAGGTCGCCACGCTGGAGTCCGGCCGGCCGGAAGTGCGCCGCACGCTGGACCGCGCGCAGCGCTTCCTGTCGCTGGTGGCGCTGCTGGCCGTGCTGATTTCCGCGGTGGCGGTGGCGCTGGCCGCCGGCCGCTACATGACCCGGCACCGCGACGGGATCGCCGTCATGCGCTGCCTGGGTGCCGTGCAGTCGCAGGTCTCGCGCATGCTGACGCTCGAGTTCACGCTGGTCGGCCTGTTTTCGTCCGCGGCGGGTTGCCTCCTGGGCTATGCCGTGCACCAGGTGCTGGTGATGCTGCTGGGGTCGTTGATCGACACCCAGTTGCCCGCGCCGTCTGCCATTCCCGCTTTGCAGGGCCTCTTGACCGGGCTGTTGCTGCTGCTGGGGTTCGCCTTGCCCGCCCTGGCACAGTTGCGCCATGTGCCGCCGGCGCGGGTGCTGCGGCGCGACGCCGACACGATCAGCGCCCGCAGCGCCTTCGGCTACGCGCTGGGCGCCACGGGCTTTGCCCTGTTGATCTGGTGGTTCGCCGGCGACGCCAAGCTGGGCGGCGTGGTAGCGGGCGGCTTTTTAGGCGCATTCGCCGTCTTCGCACTGGTGGCGTGGCTGTGCATCCTGGGCCTGGCGCGAGTGCGCGGCCTGGCCTCGGGGCTGCCCGCGTTGCGCTTTGCGCTGGCCGGGGTGGTGCGCCGGCGGGCGGCCACCATCACGCAGGTCTGCGCGCTGGCGGTCGGCCTGATGGCGCTGTTGCTGCTGACGATGACGCGCACCGACCTGATCCAGGGCTGGCAGCGCACCATGCCGCCGGACGCGCCCAACCGCTTCCTGATCAACGTGCAGCCGGACCAGCGCCAGGCCGTGACCGATGCGCTGACCCGCGAAGGCCTGGGCCGCATCACCTTGTCGCCGATGGTGCGCGGGCGGCTGATCGCCATCAACGGCAAGCCTGTCGGACCGGACGACTACGAAGAGCCCCGCGCCAAGCGGCTGGTAGACCGCGAGTTCAACCTGTCCTATGGCGACGAGATGCCCTCGTCCAACAAGATCGAGCAAGGCCGCTGGCTGGCGCCCGGGTCGTCCGAGGTATCGCTGGAGTCGGGCCTGGCCAAGACGCTGGGCCTGAAACTGGGCGACAAGATGACCTTCGACGTGGCCGGCCAGCAGGTCGAGGCGGCCGTGTCCAGCACCCGGCGCGTGGATTGGGATACGATGCGCGTGAATTTTTTCGCCATCCTGACCCCGGCGGCGCTCGCCGACATGCCCCAAAGCTGGATTACTTCCTTCTACCTGCCGCCTGAAAAGGCGGCGGTGCTGCCCGCGCTGGTGCGCGAGTTCCCGAACCTGACCGTGTTCGACGTGGGCGCCATCCTGCAGCAATTGCAGTCTGTGCTGAATGAAGTGGGCAAGGCGGTTCAACTGCTGTTCCTGTTCACCCTGGCGGCCGGCGTGCTGGTGCTGTCGGCGGCGCTGACGGCCACCCGCGACGAGCGCATGCGCGAAGCCGCGGTGCTGCGGGCGCTGGGCGCCACGCGCAGCCAGCTGGCGCGCTCGCAGCGCATCGAACTGTGGGCCGTGGGCGGCCTGGCCGGCCTGCTGGCAGCCGCCGGGGCCACCGCCATCGCTTGGGTTTTATCAACCCAGGTGTTCGACTTCACCATTACCCTCAGCCTCTGGCCGTGGCTGGCGGGTATCGGCGCGGGTATGCTGGGCGCCTGGGCGGGCGGCGCCCTGGCCCTGCGCGGCGTATTACGTACGCCGCCGCTCGTCACCCTTCGAGAAACTTGATGACGTCCCGCGTCCAAACCATTACTGAACCCGTGGAAAATACCCGCAGCGTTTTTGACCTTCTTGGCGGTGAGCCCGGCGTGCGTGCGCTGGTCGACCGTTTTTACGACCTGATGGACATTGAGCCCGACCTGAAGGAGCTCCGCGCCGCCCACGGTCCCAGCCTGGACCAGGCGCGCGACAAGCTGTTCTGGTTCCTGTGCGGCTACTTCGGCGGCCCTGACCACTATATTGAACGCTTCGGCCACCCCCGCCTGCGCGCCCGCCACCTGCCGTTCTCGATCGGCCAGATCGAGCGCGATCAATGGGTGACCTGCATCGGGCGCGCCATGGAAGACCAGGGTATCGCCCCGCCGCTGGTGGAGCGGTTGCTGGAATCCTTCTACGGCGTGGCGGATTGGATGCGCAACCGTGAAGGCTGACGATACCCGCGGAGGCGCCCAGCGCCAGGCCTGGCCCGCGCCGCTTGCCGGCGCCATGCTCAGCGACGCGTCGCGCCTGGCCGGATCGGGCCCCGAGATCTTCAACCCGGCGCATTACGGTGACCGGGCCCGCCCCGTGGACGCCGGCGGCCGCCAGGCGGCCTGGTTCGTGCAGGGGCAGGGCTGGCAGGGCGTGCTGCGGCGCTACCGCCGCGGCGGCATGATCGCCCGCGTCAGCCGTGACGCCTATCTCTGGAACGGCGAAGACCGCACCCGCAGTTTCCGCGAATACCGGCTGCTGGCCGCCATGCGCGCGCAGGGCCTGGCCGTGCCCGCGCCGCTGGCCGCCGCCTACTGGCGCCAGGGCCCCATCTACCGGGCGGCCATCGTGGTGGAACGGATCCCCGGCGTGCGGCCCTTGGCCCATGCGCTGGCCGAGCCGCTCTGGGGCGCGGTGGCAGAGGCCATCGTCCGCATGCACCGCGCGGGCGTCTGGCACGCTGACCTGAACGCCTTCAACATCCTGATCGGGGGCGACGGCCAGGTCTGGCTGATCGATTTCGACCGCGGCGCTCTGGGTTCCCTGTCGGAGCGGCAGCGCCAAGGCAACCTGGACCGCCTGCGCCGGTCGCTCGTCAAAGTGGCGGGCGAAGAGGGCGACCGCTTCTGGATGAAGCTGCGCGACAGTTACTGGACCGCCTGGGGCATCGGCGTCCAGCCCTGATCCGGGCAAGGCGCCTATTTGCCGTCATCGGCCCCGAATTGCGTCGACACGGCCCCAAAGTTGGCCGGGCGACCGCTAAAAGGCTTTATGATTTCGCCTTTTGGTAGTCCTGTCATACACGGCATATAGCAAAGGGGGCTCGTAATGGAACTAAGGGCGGGAATGCGCTGGGCGCTAGGCGCGGTGTTGGTCGCGGCATCGGCATCGTCGGCGGTCGCGCAGAACAAGGTCGTCAACGTCTACAACTGGGCCGAATACACGGCTCCGGACACCATTCCGGGTTTCGAAAAGGAAACCGGCATCAAGGTCCGCTATGACGTCTACGACAGCAACGACACGTTGCAGGCCAAACTGCTGGCCGGCAAGTCGGGTTACGACGTCGTTGTCCCGTCCACCCATTACGCCTCGCGCCAGATCGAGGCCGGCCTGTTCCAGAAGCTGGACAAGTCCAAGATCCCGAACTGGAAGTACCTGGACCCGGAAGTGATGGCGCTGGTGGCGACCGTCGATCCCGGCAACGAGTACGCGATCCCCTGGGGCTACGGCACGAACGGCCTGGGCTACAACGTCACCAAGGTCAAGCAGATCATGGGCGACAACGTCGACCTGGCCAATTGGGACATGATCTTCAAGCCCGAAAACGCCGCCAAGCTGAAAGAGTGCGGCATTTCGATGCTGGACGAAGCCGCGCAGGTGTTCCCCGCGGTGCTGAAGTACCTGGGCAAGGATCCCAACAGCACCAACCCGGACGACTACAAGGCCGCGCTGGATGTCCTGAAGCAGATCCGCCCGTACATCCGCCAGTTCAGCTCGTCGGGCTATATCGACGAACTGGCCGTGGGCGACCTGTGCATGGTCTACGGCTTTTCGGGCGACGTGATGATCGCCCGCAAGCGCGCGCAAGAAGCCAAGAAGACGTATGAAGTGAACTACTTCATCCCGAAGGGCGGCGCGCCCGCGTGGTTCGACCTGATGGTCATCCCGAAGGATGCCCCGCATCCCGAAGAGGCCCTGGCGTTCATCAACTACATCGAGACGCCGAAGGTGCATGCGGCCATCACCAACACCATGTTCTACCCCAACGCCAACAAAGAGGCGCGGCAGTACGTGGTGAAGGACGTGGCCGACAACCCCATGATCTACCCCCCGGCGGAAGTCTCCAAGACCCTGTACGTGATCAAGGCGCTGCCCTTGAACGTGCAACGCCTGCAAAACCGGATGTGGTCCGAGCTGAAGTCTGGAAGATAAGTCATCATGAGCGATAGCCGTTACTCGGCGCCGCATACGGTAGATCCGGACGAATTCGTCCGGGTCTCCGATGTGGTCAAGATTTTTGGCGATGTGGTCGCCGTGCGTTCCGTCAACCTGTCCGTCAAGCGCAACGAGATCTTCGCGCTGCTGGGAAGCTCCGGCAGCGGCAAGTCCACCTTGCTGCGCATGCTGGCCGGTTTCGAGGAAGCGACCTCCGGGCAGATACTCCTGGACGGCGAAGACATCACCAGCGTGCCGCCGTACCGGCGCCCCGTGAACATGATGTTCCAGTCCTATGCGCTGTTCCCGCACATGACGGTCGAAGCCAACGTGGCGTTCGGCCTGAAGCAGGAAGGCGTGGACCGCGCCGAAATCCACGACCGCGTGTTCGAAGCCCTGGACCTGGTTCAGATGGCAGGCTATTCGCGCCGCAAGCCCAACCAGCTGTCGGGCGGCCAGCAGCAGCGCGTGGCGCTGGCGCGCAGCCTGGTCAAGCGGCCCAAGCTGCTGCTGCTGGACGAGCCCATGTCGGCGCTGGACAAGCAGATTCGCCAGAAGACGCAGATCGAGCTCGTGAAGATCCTGGAGCAGGTCGGCGTGACCTGCATCATGGTCACCCACGACCAGGAAGAGGCCATGACCATGGCGCACCGCCTGGCCGTCATGACCGAAGGGCAGATCGTCCAGTGCGGCACGCCGCAGGACGTCTACGCATTCCCGAATTCCCGCTTCGTGGCCAGCTTCATCGGGTCGACCAACATGTTCACCGGCACCATCGTCGTCGATGAACCCGACCACGTGGCGATCGAATGCGCGGAGCTCACGCGTCCGCTGTTCGTGAACCATGGCGTCTCCGAACCGCTGGGCATGGAAGTGCACGTGTCCATCCGGCCTGAACGCCTGGTGGTGTCGCGCGAGCAGCCCGAAGGCGAATACAACTGGGCCCATGGCATGGTCAGCCACATGGCCTGGATGGGCAGCTACGCGCTGTATCAGATCCGCCTGGATTCCGGCAAGACGGTCGAGGCCAGCGTGCCCAGCCTGCTGCTGGCGCAGATGGACGCCCCGGGCATCGACGAAGAGATCTTCGTCAGCTGGGACGCCGACAGCGCGACGGTGCTGGCGTCATGATGCGGTTTTCGCCCCGCGACTGGTTGCCCTCGGGCCGGGCGCTGGCGGTGGTGCCGCCGTTCGCCTGGCTGGTGCTGTTCCTGCTGCTGCCCTTCCTGCTGGTGCTGAAGATCAGCTTTGCCGAGGTGACCTTCGGCATCCCGCCCTATACGGCGCTGGCGGAGTTCAAGGACGAGGCGGTGCAGTTCAGCCTGCACCTGCGCGGCTATATCCTGCTGTTCACCGACAGCCTGTATTTCAAGACCTACCTGAGCTCGGTGAAGATTGCCGGGATCACCACGCTGATCTGCGTGCTGATCGGCTACCCCATCGCGTACTACATCGCCCGGTCCTCGCCCCGCGTGCGCAACCTGTTGCTGCTGGGCGTGATCCTGCCGTTCTGGACGTCGCTGCTGTTGCGCGTGTACGCCTGGGTCGGCATTCTGCGCAACGATGGCCTGCTGAACAACCTGCTGCAAAGCCTGGGGCTGATTTCCAGTCCGCTGGAAATCTACCGCACCGATGTCGCGGTCTACATCGGCATGGTCTATGCGTACCTGCCGTTCTTCATCCTGCCGCTGTACGCGACGCTGGTGAAGATGGACCTGCGCCTGCTGGAAGCCGCCTACGACCTGGGCGCCAAGCCCTGGCAGGCGTTCTGGCAGATCACTGTGCCGCTGTCGCGCCAGGGCGTGATCGCCGGGGCGATGCTGGTGTTCATTCCGGCCGTGGGCGAATACGTGATCCCCGAAATGCTGGGGGGCGCCAATACGTTGATGATGGGCCGCGTCATGTGGAACGAATTCTTCAATAATGCCGACTGGCCGATGGCTTCGGCGGTGACCTGCGTGATGGTCCTGCTGCTGCTCGTGCCGCTGGTCTACTTCCAGTACAACCAGGTCAAGCAGCAGGAACAGGCAGGCGGAGGCCGCAAATGAAGGGCCCCAACAAGACATTGCGCGCCGTGGTGCTGGGGCTGGGGTACTTCTTCCTGTATGTGCCCATCGTCAGCCTGATGGTGTTTTCGTTCAACGAATCGCCCACCGTCACGTCGTGGGCGGGCTTTTCCTTCCGCTGGTACCACGCGCTGTTCAATGACGACGCGCTGCTGCGGTCGGCCTGGCTGTCGTTTCGCATCGCGGCGATGACGGCGACGGCGGCCGTCATCATCGGTACCTGGGCCGGTTATGTGCTGGGCCGCATGGGGCGCTTTCGCGGATTCTCGCTGTACGTGGGCATGTTGAGCGCGCCGCTGGTCATTCCCGAAGTCGTGCTGGGCATTTCGCTGCTGCTGATGTTCGTCGAACTGCGCGGCAGCCTGGGCTGGCCGGCGGAAAACGGCATCTTCACGATCTGGGTGGGGCACGTGACGCTGTGCATGGCGTTCGTGGCGGTCGTCATCCAGACCCGCATCCGCGACCTGGACCGGTCGCTGGAAGAGGCGGCGCTGGACCTGGGCGCCACGCCCATCACCGTGTTCTTCAAGATCACGCTGCCGCTGATCGCGCCGGCGCTGGCCTCGGCCTGGCTGCTGTCCTTCACGCTGTCGCTCGATGACGTCGTCTTGGCGTCGTTCCTGTCCGGCCCCAGTTCCAGCACGCTGCCGATGGAAGTGTTCTCGCGCGTGCGCCTGGGCCTGAAACCCGAGATCAACGCGCTGGCCACCTTGTTCATCCTGGCGGTGGGCACCTGCGTGATCCTGGCCAACCGCCTGCAATGGCGCAAGGAGTCCGAATCCAAATGAAGCAACAAACCACCCTGTATGGCCTGACCAAGTGCAGCACGTGCGTCAAGGCGCGCGACTGGTTGTCGGAGCACGGCGTCGAGCACGCCTTCGTCGACTACCGCGACGATCCCGTGCCGGCTGCCACGCTGAAGGCGTGGTCGGAAAAAGTGGGCGGCTGGGAAAAGCTGGTCAACCGCGCGTCGATGACGTGGCGCAACCTGCCCGAAGACCGCAAGACCGCGCACACCGATGCCCAGTGGAGCAAGCTGATCGCGGAATATCCCGCGCTGGTGCGCCGGCCCGTCACGGTGACGCCGGACGGCGAGGTCACCGTGGGTTTCAGCGAAAAGCGCTACGGCGAACGGTTCGCCTGACGCGACGTCCGCAGCGATGGCATCCCCCATCCAGGCATCGGGCAGCGCCGGTTCGGCGTTGCCCGATGCCTTTTTTGACCGCGACGCGTCCGAGCTGGCGCGCGATCTGCTGGGCAAGGTCATTCGCCATCGCGTGGACGGCCTGTGGCTGGCGGTCCGCATCATCGAGACCGAAGCCTACTACCTGGAGGAAAAGGGCAGCCACGCCTCGCTGGGCTACACCCACAAGCGCCGCGCCCTGTTCATGGATGGCGGCGTCATCTACATGTATTACGCGCGCGGCGGCGATTCACTGAACTTCAGCGCCGCCGGCCCCGGCAACGCCGTGCTGATCAAATCCGGCCATCCCTGGACGGACGCGCGCTCCGGTCCTGAGGCCCTGGCGCGGATGCAGCTGCTCAATCCCGACGCGCAAGGCCAGCCACGCCCGCCGTCGCGCCTGTGCGCCGGGCAGACGCTGCTGTGCCGCTCGTTAGGGTTGAAAGTGCCGGAGTGGGACGCGCGCCGTTTCGATCCGGACGCGCTCTATGTCGAGGATGTGGGCGATTCGCCCCAGGCCTTGATCTGCACCACCCGGCTGGGGATCCCGCCCGGGCGGGATGAGCATCTGCATTACCGCTATGTGGATCCTGCCTACGCCGCGGTCTGCACGCGCAACCCGTTGCGGCGGGGGCAACGCGCCGGACACGACTACGTATGGGTGGACCGCCAGGGCATCGTGCTGCCCGAAGACCCGCGGCCAAACGCGCGCTAGGCGCCGCCCGCGTCCTGGATGCGCTCGAGCAGGGCGTCCCGCATTTCCTTGTACTTGCGCGCCACGCGCTTGCGGTTCAGCGACTTGCTCCACGCGTAGAGCGGCACCAGCGGCAGCACGCCGAACCCGTCGATCAGGTACAGGCCCTGCTTGCCGTCGGCATTCAGGCCGCAGGCGATATTGCTGGCCGACACGTCATGCAGCACGACGTGGGCGTCGGCCAGATCCGCGAAGAACTCGTCCAGCTGTCCGAAAAAAACGTCGTCGACCAGCCCTTGCCGGGCCAGGTCAGCCACCGTGGGGGCGATATTGCCCGCCGCGTCGGTGATCTTCTCGACCAGCAGGCCCAGTCCCAGCGTGGTCTGCGCCACGCCCAGGATGCGCGCCATGGGCACCTGCCACACGCCGGAGGGGCGGGTGGTCGTGGTGACATATTCCGACAGTTCGTTCAGATAGACGCGGTAGGCGCTTTCACGCTGGTACTGCTTGTACCAACGCTTGAACGGCCTGGCCTCGAGGTAGACGGCACGGGCGCGCATGTCCATGACTTTGACGAGCAAAGACGGCGCGTGGGGGTGCTGGAATATGTGGCGGTCGCCGCCTGTCGCAAGCGGATGCTCGGCGCTCAGATCCAGCGGGCCGAAAACCGACTGGAACGACACCGAAGGTCGACAGGAGGGGAGATCAGCGGGATTCAAATGGGATCGGGCGGTTGTTCAGAGTGGGAGAAGTTTAATCCCGTTGCGCGCCCGTAGCGCCGAAGCAGGGGGCAAACTAATGTCGTTTGGTTACAACGTGGCGCTGATGCGTCCTACAATTCCGGCTTTGGAGATCCCTCTTTTGAACGACATTCTGCTTTGGATTGCCGCCGGTGGCGCGGTATTGGCTTGCCTGGCGGCCGTGCTGGCGTGGCTGCGGCCGCCGGCCCGCGACGCCCGGCTGGACGCGCTGCTGGAAGGACTGGAACGCACCGAGCGCGCGCTGCGCGCCGACATCACCGAAGGCCAGCGCGGATTGCGCAGCGAATTCGCGGAATCCACCCGCGCGTTGCGGCTGGAGTTGTCTCAATCGCATGGCGACCTGCGCGCCGGATTGTCGCGCGACGCCCAGGCCTCGCGCGCGGAATCCGCAGAGTCCCTGGCGCGTTTCGCCGCCGGATTCGGCGAGCAGCTGCAGGGGCTGATCCAGATCAACGAACGCCGCCTCATGGAGGTGCGCGCCACGGTGGACCAGCGCCTGCAATCGTTGCAGACGGACAACAGCGCGAAGCTGGACGAGATGCGCCGCACCGTGGATGAAAAGCTCCATGCCACGCTGGAGCAGCGCCTGGGCGAGTCCTTCAAACTGGTGTCGGACCGGCTGGAGGCCGTGCACAAAGGCCTGGGCGAGATGCAGGCCTTGGCGGCCGGCGTGGGCGACTTGAAGCGGGTGCTGACCAACGTGAAGTCGCGCGGGACCTGGGGCGAAGTGCAACTGGCCCGGCTGATCGAAGACAACATGACGCCCGACCAGTACGCCAGCAATATCAAGCCGGTGCCGGGCAGCGACGCCGTCGTCGAGTTCGCCATCCGCCTGCCGGGCCGGGGCGACGGCGGCGAGCCGGTCTGGCTGCCGATCGACGCGAAATTCCCCAAGGAAGAATACGAGCGCCTGATGGATGCGCAAGAAGCCGCAGACGTCGAAGGCGTGAAGGCAGCCGGTGCCGCCCTGGGCCGGGCGGTCGAAGTGCAGGCAAGGCTGATCGCCAGCAAGTACGTCGCGCCGCCCCACACGACCGACTTCGCCATCATGTTCCTGCCGACGGAAAGCCTGTATGCCGAAGTGCTGCGGCGGCCGGGCCTGCTGGACAAGCTGCATGACCTGCGCATCAACGTGGCCGGGCCCAGCAACCTGGCCGCTTTGCTCAACAGCTTGCAGATGGGTTTTCGCACGTTGGCCATCGAGCAGCGTTCGTCCGAAGTCTGGCAGGTGCTGCGTGCGGTCAAGACCGAATTCGGCAAGTTCGGCGAAGCGCTGGCCAGCGTCAAGAAGACACTCGACACGGCCAGCAACAAGATCGGCCAGACCGAAGTGCGCACCCGCGCAATGCTCCGGAACCTGAAAAGCGTCGAAGCTTTGCCCGAGGCGGAAGCCTTGCAGTTATTGGGGGCAGGGACGGATGCCGAAGCGGAAGGCGAGGCCGATAACGACGTGAACGAAGACGGGGACGCCCCGCGCACGCCCGCCAGCGGCGCAATCTGATCCGTCTGCCCGGCCAGGGCAGTTGTGGTCGAAGCGGGGAAGGTCGCCCTGCGAGCTTGTTGCCTGCGCGGACTGTCGATATCCTGGCATGTGCGGCATCTTGCCGTCGAACCCTGGAGCATCGCAAGCATGAGCACCGCTGAACGCCATGATTCCTCTTCCCTCGACGCGACGGCGCTGGGCGCCGATATCGCCCAAGGGGTTACGACCGCGCTTGCTGCGATGCAGCAGGCAGTGGACCGGGTGGCGGCGCGCAATCCCTCGATCAACGCGGCCTGCGGCATGCAGCCCGAAACCGGGCTGCGCCTGGCCCAGGCGCTGGACGACGAACTGGCGGCGCTGACGCCCGAACAGCGCGTGGCGCAATTGCAAAGCCGGCCCTTTTTGGGCGTGCCCACCTTGCTGAAGGACCTGGGCACGGCGGCGTTGGGCTTGCCCAGCGCGATGGGCTCGGTGCTGTACGGCCATGTCGACTGGAATGTCGACGCCGAAATCGTCAAACGCTACCGCCGCGCAGGGCTGATCCCGTTCGGCCGCACCACCAGCGCTGAACTGGGCTTAAGCCCCACCACCGAATCGCCAGCCTACGGCCGCCCCACGCAGAACCCCTGGAAGGCCGGCCACAGCGCTGGAGGATCCAGCGGCGGCGCGGGCGCGGCGCTGGCCAGCGGCATGGTGCGGATCGCGCACGGCAGCGATGGCGGCGGCTCCATCCGCATCCCGGCTTCGTGCTGCGGCGTGCTGGGCCTGAAACCGTCCCGGGGGCTGATGCCGTTGGGGCCACTCAAGGGCGAAGGCTGGGGCGGCCTGGCGACCGAACACATGATGACCCTGTCGGTGCGCGATTGCGCCGCGTCGCTGGACATCAGCGCGGGGGCCGACGTCGGCGCGCCTTATGCGGCGCCGGCGATACCCGCAGAGTCCTACCGCGCCGTGGTGGCGCGGGTCTCGGCCGATCCGCACGCAGCCACGCGCCGCCGCATCGCGTTCATCAACACCACGTACGAAGGCGGCGCGATCCATCCCGAAGTGGCCGCCGCCGTGGACGAGGCCGCGCGGCTCTTTGCCGGGCTGGGCCACGAACTGGTGCCGGCCGCACCCCCGGTGGGCTCCGAAGAAGTGCTGTCCCCGATGCTGCCGCTGATCGCCAGCGCCGCGGCCAACGCCATCGACACGTTTGTGGCGGCGCGCGGGCGCCGGTTGGCGGCCGACGAATTGCAGCCCACCACCCTGGGCGCGCGCGAGTACGCCCGCGCCATCTCCGGCGCGCAATACGTGGGCTGCGTGGATACCTGCCACGAAATCACGCGCCGTATCGGACGCTTCCTGCATCGGGATGGCACGCAGGGCTACGATCTGTTCCTCAGCCCCGTGCTGGCGCAACCGCCGGCGCCCATTGGCCGCTATGCCATGGACAACGCCGACTACCTGGCCTACCGTCTGGGCAAGAAGGGCGTGATCGGCTATTCGCCATTCGCGCCTCTTGCCAACCTGACCGGCATGCCCGCGATCTCCATTCCGTTTGCCGTGTCGTCCGACGGATTGCCGATCGGCATCCAGGTCATGGGCCCGCTGGGCAGCGAAGCCCTGCTGCTGGAGCTGGCGGCGCAGGTCGAAGCCTTGCGGCCCTGGGCGCTGGTGGCGCCCATGGCCAGATAGCGGAGTTTCCACGGAGCAGCCATGTCATCGTTCGCGACGCATACCGTACAGAACCAGGTTCCGCCCCTGGAAGACTATTCCCTGTACGACACCGACCCCGCGCTACGCCAGGCGGTGCGGCGCGAGGGGGCTGACAACTGGGCGGGCGACCTGGCCGCCCATGGCGCCTGGCTGGGGCGCGCGCAGACGCTGGCTGCCGGCGCCGAGGCCAACCGCTGTCCTCCCCGGTTGTTGGGTTACGACCGCGGCGGCCACCGGATCGATCACGTGGAATTCCATCCCGCCTGGAACCTGCTGATGAGCGGCATCCTGGCCCGCGGCCTGCACAGCCGCGCCTGGGCCCAGCCGGTGCCCGGCGCGCAGGTGGCGCGGGCCGCCGCCTACCTGATGCAGGGGCAGGTGGAAGCCGGCACGCTGTGCCCCACCACCATGACCTTTGCCGCAGTCCCCCTGCTGCAGCGCGAGCCTGCGGGCGCCATCGACTTTGCCGGCCAATGGCTGCCCGCGCTGTATTCGCGCGAGTTCGACGCGGCCGACGCGCCGCTGTCCGCCAAGCGCAGCGCATTGATCGGGATGGGGCTGACCGAAAAGCAGGGCGGTTCGGATTTGCGTGCGGTCAGCACCCGCGCCGTGCCCCTGGGCGCGCCGGGCCGCGGCAACGCCTACGAGCTGGTGGGCCACAAATGGTTTTTCTCGGTGCCGCAGGCGGATGCGCACCTGGTGCTGGCGCAAACCGACGAAGGACTGAGCTGCTTCTTCGTGCCGCGCTGGATTCCGGATGGTCCGCGCAACGCCATCCGCGTGCGCCGTCTGAAAGACAAGCTGGGCAACCGCAGCAACGCCAGCGGGGAAGTGGAATTCGAAGGTGCTTGGGGCGTCATGGTGGGGGAACCCGGGAGGGGCCTGGCCGTGCTGCTGGAAATGGCCGCGACGACCCGGCTGGACTGCGTGCTGGGCAGCGCCGCGCTGCTCAGGCAGGCACTGGTGCAGTCCCTGCATCACGCGCAGCATCGCCAGGCCTTCGGCAAACCGTTGATCGAGCAGCCGCTGATGCGCAACGTGCTGGCCGACCTGGCGCTGGAAAGCGAAGCGGCCATGGTGCTGGCGCTGCGGCTGGCGCGGGCGGTAGACGCGCGCGCCGATGCCCCGGCGCGTGCCCTGGTGCGCGTCGGCACGCCCGCGGCCAAATTGTGGATCTGCAAGCGCGCCATCCATGCAGTGGCGGAATGCATGGAGGTCTGGGGCGGCAACGGCTACGTGGAAGAGGGGCCGATGCCCCGGATCTATCGCGAAACGCCGGTCAATTCCATCTGGGAAGGGTCTGGCAACGTCATGGCGCTGGACGTGCTGCGCGCCTTGCAGCGCGAGCCCGAGGCCCTGCCCGCGCTGGAGCAGGAGTTCGCGCTGGCAGCTGGGCGGCATCGCGCCTTCGACGAGGCCTTGGCGCGCTGGCGAGCGTTGCTGGCCGATCAGGCGCAAGCGGAATTCCAGGCACGCCGTGTCGCGGGCGGGCTGGCGCGGCTGTGGCAGGCCGCCTTGCTGATCCAGCACGCGCCCGAACCCGTCGCGCAGGCGTTTGTCGCCAGCCGCCTGCACGGGGACGGCGGCATTTTCGGGGAACTGGCGGCCGGCGCCGACACTCAGGCGATCCTGTCGCGGGCCTGGCCTGCGGTCGCATGCTAAATTTCCTGGCTTGACCAACCTTCCCGTAGTCTTCTCCGCCATGCTCTCCCAACAAGAACTCAAGCAACAAGCCGCCGACGCCGCCCTGGAATTCGTAGAACAGGTCGCCGGTCCGGACGCCATCATCGGCGTGGGCACCGGCTCCACGGCCGACCTGTTCATCGATGGCCTGGCGCGTTTCAAGGGTCGCATCGCCGGCACGGTCGCCAGCTCGGAGCGCAGCGCGGCCCGTCTGGCCGGCCACGGCCTGAAGGTGCTGGACCTGAACGACGTGAAGACCATGCCGATCTACGTGGACGGCGCCGATGAAATCGACGCCAATCTGCACATGATCAAGGGCGGGGGCGGCGCGCAGACACGCGAAAAAATCGTGGCGTCGGTCGCCGAGCGTTTCATCTGCATCGTCGACGAATCCAAGCTGGTCCAGACCCTGGGCAAGTTCCCGCTGCCGCTGGAAGTCATTCCGATGGCGCGCGAGTCGGTGGCCCGCGCCCTGGCGGCCCTGGGCGGCCAGCCGCGCTTGCGCGAAGGGTTCGTCACCGATAATGGCAATATCATCCTGGACGTGGCGGGCCTGGCCATCACCGACGCCCGCGATTTCGAAGCCCGTGTGAACAATCTGCCGGGCGTTGTCACCTGCGGCCTGTTTGCGCTGGCCGGCGCCGACGTGGCGCTGTTGGCCACCCAGAACGGCATCCGTCGCCTGGACCGCGCCGCGTAAGCGTCCCTGTCCCCGCGCGGTCTGCGTGTTGCCCCGTTTGCCCGCCTTGCGGGCGGCGGGGGCTCGATTCATAATCTTGTCACACTTGGGTCATAACCTTGCCGGTTGTGCAGGCCCATCTCGTAATTCTCTTATTTCGGGGCAATGCAATGAGATCAACCACGCAGGGAGCCCGGATGACGGAGCATACAAACAAGCAGTTCGACGCCGATCTGGAAAGCGTCCGTTCGCAGTTCTTGCAAATGGGCGGCTTGGTGGAAGCCATGATCCAGGAAGCGATCGACGCGCTGGCCACCGGCGACCTGTCGCTGGTGGAGAAGGTCCGTGAGCGGGAAAAGGAAGTCAACCGCCACGAAGTCGAAATCGACGAAAGCATCAGCCGCATCCTGGCCCGGCATCAGCCTACCGCCATCGACCTGCGCATGCTGATGGCCGTGTCCAAGATGCTGACCGACATGGAGCGTTCCGGCGACGAGGCCGAAAAGGTCGCGACTGTTGCCCGCCGCATCCACGAAGCTGAACTGCGCCACATTCCGGTGATCGAACTGCGCCACATGGCCGCCAATGTGCGCACCATGCTGCACCAGGCGCTGGACGCGTTCGCCCGCCTCGACCCGATCCAGGCTGCCGCCGTCGTGCGCAGCGACAAGGAAGTGGACAAGGAATGGAAGGGGGCCTTGCGCCACCTGATCACCTACATGATCGAAGACCCGCGCACCATCTCGCGCGCCATCGACATGATCTTCATTGCGCGCGCGCTGGAACGCATCGGCGACCACGCCAAGAACATGTCCGAACGCGTGATCTACATGGTCAAGGGCGCTGACGTGCGTCACACCGGCGTGAAGAACACCGAGCGCCTGGCGCGCGGTGAAGACGGTTCGGAAGACGACGAACAGCCCGGCCAGTAAACCCCAGGCCGCCATCAGCGACCGTGTAAAAAAACCCCAGCGCAGCATGCCCTGGGGTTTTTTCTTGCCTGATCGGGGTTGCCGCCTGCGCGGACTACAGCGGCAGCACGGCGCCGTGGCACAGGCGCGGGTCCGGCACGCCGGGCTTGCCGGCGTCGACACGGCCGGCCAGGCGACGTCCGAACGCCGGCAGCGCGGGGGCGCTGATTTCCAGGTCGTACCAGCCTTCACAGCCAGCGTATTTAAGTTCCAGCGCCCCGCCTGCCTGCACGTGCGCCATGGCGCGCCAGCCGTCACCCATGTATGACTCCACCTTCACGGGTTGCGGCGTGTCGCTGTGATTGATCAGGCGCAGGCGCAAGCCCGAGGTGACGGGAACGAACTGCGCCTCCAGCATGCCGGCATCCCGCGCATCGCCCCGGAATTGACGATGGAAGCCGTCCGGCCCCAAGAGCCACAGGTCATAAGCGCCATGCTCGCCCAGGCGCCAGCCGTCATCCAGCCGCGCGCCGTGGCCTACGGTGTAGCGACGGGGCGCATGCGCCAGGTCCAGGCGGTCGTACACATGCAGCACCGCACCCGCGTTGCCGGAATTGCGCAAGGTCAGGCGGTAGTGCTCGCCGTCGGCCGTCATGCGGCCCACGGCCTCCAGCGCGTAGGGCAGCGGGCAGGCGTGGCGGTTGCTGTCGGGATGAAGCGAACCCCGGTCGCCGGCAAAGTCGAACGCGGAGGTCAGGTCGCCGGCGACGGCGCGGCGCCACGGGCTGATATTGGGTTCGGCGACGCCGAAGCGGGCCTCCAGGAAGCGGATCACCGAAGTGTGGTCGAACACCTGCGAATTGACCCAGCCGCCGCGGCTCCAGGGTGATATCACCAGCATCGGCACGCGCGGGCCCAGGCCGAAGCCGCGGCCGTGCAGGTTGGCGGGATCATCGTTGGACGCGGCGCTGGGGCCGTGGCGGGTGTCGTGGTATTCGCCATCCAGCTCCACCGTGGACAGTCCGCCCGAGCGGCCGTCGGCATGTCGGGCGGGCGGCGCGGGCGGCGGCATGTGATCGAAGAAGCAGTCGTTCTCGTCGTAGGTGACGAGGAACACGCAGCGGCTCCAGGTCTCCGGGTTGCGGGTCAGGACGTCCAGCACGCGCTCGGTGTATGCGCCGCCTTGACGGGGCGACGACACTTCCGGATGTTCGGAATCAGCAGTGGGCGCGATGATCCAGGACACCTGGGGCAGCGTGCCCGCGTCGACGTCGCGGGCCAGGTCATCCAGCGTATAGGTGGACAGGCCGCGGTCGCGCAAGGGGGCATCGGCTGCGCCGCTGGCGTGCTGGCGGCGGTACTGCCTGAAGCCGGCCAGCGGGTTGTCGTGGAAGTTGTCCGCCATGTCCTGGTACACGCGCCAGTCTACGCCGGCGGCTTGCAGGCGTTCGGGGTAGGTGGTCCAGGCGTAGCCTTCCTCGGGCGAGTCCAGGCGGTCGAAAGTGTTGACCAGCGCGGGACCGCCGGCATGGCCCTGCGGATCGTTGGTGCCCGTCCACAGGAACAGCCGGTTGGGATTGGTGCCCGCGTGCAATGAGCAATGGTAAGCGTCGCACACGGTGAAGGCGTTGGCCAGCGCCGTCTGGAAGGGTACGTCGTCGCCGGTGTAGGCGCCCAGTCCCAGGCGGCTCTTGGCGGACAGCCATTGGTCCATGCGGCCGTCATTCCATGCGCGCTGCGCATCGTCCCAGGTGTGTGGCGTGATGTAGCCCACCGGCGTGTTGCTGGCATATTGCGTGCGCAACGCATAGGGGCGGCAGCTTGCCTCGCCATCCGACTGCGTCAGCACGTTGCCAGCCGCCGTGGGCGCCGGGTGCGGGTCCGCGAAACCGCGCACACCGGGCAGCGTGCCGAAATAGTGGTCGAACGACCGGTTCTCCTGCATCAGGACGACGACGTGCTGCACGTCGTGGAGCGTACCGGTCTTGCGGTCTGGGGCAATCGCCAGCGCGCGCGCGATGGACGGCGGCGGATCCGCGGGATGGGGCAAGCGCGATTCTTCTCTCATGACAGCATTAATACGGCCAACAATGTTCGAATCTTAAGCGCAGCAGGCACTGCCGTCTTGATGATGTGCGGGCAGTCCCTGAAAACGCGAAGCCCCTCGCTGGCGAGGGGCTTCGGAGAGGCGCGCCGGATGCCGTCTGGCATGGTCGGCGAAGCGGATCAGGCCGAGGGCGGGACGTAGCCGTGGGCTTCTACCGTACCGTCTTCGAACAGGAAGCGTTCCATCTGTTCTTTCAGGTATTTGCGCGCGCGGGCGTCGGCCAGGTTCAAGCGGTTTTCGTTGACCAGGCGGGTCTGGATGGCTTTCCATTCTTCCCAAGCTTCCTTGGAAATGCTCTGCCAGATCTTCGTGCCGAGCTCGCCGGGGTAGGGAGGAAAGTCCAGCCCCTCGGCTTCACGCTTCAATTTCACACAGTTGACGATACGGGACATGGTTCGCTGCCGAAAAGATGGATAACGGCGTATTTTAGCGGGCTTGGCGTCCGGAGGGCGCCAAGCCCCTTCGAGCCCTGCGGTCAGGGCCCGTGCCGGCGGTTACAGCTTCTTGATGAAGACCATGCTGTTGCGCGAACGGTTGTAGTTGTTCTGCTTTTCGCGGGGCAGGTCCGTGACGCCGCCCTGCACGAATCCGCGCTTGATGAACCAGTGCGACGTACGGGTGGTCAGCACGAACAGGCGCTTGGCGCCGGTGGCCCGGGCGCGGGACTCCATATGGCGCAGCAGGATTTCACCTTCGCCGGAGCCCTGCCATTCGGGGTGCACGATCAGGCAGGCCATTTCGGCCATATGCTCGTCGGCGAACGTATGCAGGGCGGCGCAGCCGTAGATCACGCCGTCGTGCTCCAGCACCGTGAAATTCTCCACGTCGCGTTCGATCACGCTGCGCGGGCGCGGCACCAGGGTGCCGTCGGCTTCCAGCGGTTCGATCAGGCTCAGGATGGCACCCACGTCGTCGATCGTGGCGGCGCGCAGATCGTCCAGCGTGTCTTCCACCACCATGGTGCCCACGCCGTCGTGGGTGAAGATCTCGAGCAGCACGCTGCCGTCCAGCGCGAACGGCAGCAGGTGGGCGCGGGCTACGCCGCGTTTGACCGCCAGCGACGCGTATTGCAGGAAGGCGTGGGTTTCTTCGTCCAGTTCGCCGCCGGCCAGCAGCGCGTCGGCGTCCACACGGGCCAGTTCGGTGTCCAGCGTACCGTCGTCGTTCAGCACGCCTTGCGAGGTGGACAGGAAGATCAGCTTTTCGGCGCGCAGCGCCACGGCGACGCTGGTGGCCAGGTCTTCCATGGCCAAGTTGAACGCGTCGCCCGTAGGCGAGAAGCCCAGCGGCGACAGCAGCACCACCGACGAGCCCTTCTCGATGGCGAACTTCAATGCCTCGGTGTCGATCTTGCGCACCTGGCCGGTGTGCTTGTAGTCCACCCCGTCCAGTACGCCGGTGGGACGCGCCGTCACGAAATTGCCCGAAATGACGCGGATGTGCGCGTGCGACATCGGCGTGTTGGGCAGCCCCTGGCTGAAGGCGGCTTCGATGTCCAGGCGGATCTCGCCCGCGGCTTCCTTGGCGCATTCCAGCGCGGCGGCGTCGGTGGGGGACAGGCCGCGGTCGAACTGCTGCGTGAAACCCTTCAGGCGCAGTTGTTCATTGACCTGCGGTCGCGAGCCATGTACCAGCACCAGCCGGATTCCCAGCGACGACAGCAAGGACAGGTCTTGCACCAGCGTATTCAGCGCGCCGGCCTGCACCAGTTCGCCACCGAACGCCACCACGAATGTCTTGCCTCGGAATGCATGCACATAGGGCGCCACGTCTCGAAACCATCGGACGAACTGGGCGGGTGCGAATTCTGGGGCTTCGAGGGCGGAGACGGTGTCTGGTTCCAGGTCGGGCATGATGGGCGGAGGGATTCCTGAGAGTCGGTAAAAACGCGGCGCTTTGCCGCGCCATAGCGCCGTCCGGTGACGGCGTGGCGAAATTATATGGCCGTCGGGGGCGGGCGCAGGCGGAAAATCAGCGCTTATTTCGTACCCGATTTCTACCGCGTCCGGCGGGCAGGCGGGCAGGGAAGCCATAGAAATTTATAATGCCCGGCTAACCGGACTATCGTACATGCCTGAATCCTCCCGCCCGCGGGCGCCCAAGACGGCTTCCCCGGGGGCTCCGACCGCCGCGGCCGACGCCGCCCGTGCGGCCAAACGGGCGCCGCGCCCCGAGCGTCCCGAGCGCCCCATCCCTGCCGTGACCTACCCCGAAGACCTGCCCGTCAGCGCGCGGCGGCAGGAGATCGCACGCGCGATCGCCGGCCACCAGGTCGTGATCGTCAGTGGGGAAACCGGCTCGGGCAAGACCACCCAGTTGCCCAAGATCTGCCTGGAAGTGGGCCGCGGCCGCCAGAAGATGATCGGCCATACCCAGCCGCGCCGCCTGGCCGCGACCTCGGTGGCCAAGCGCATTGCCGAAGAACTCAATACCCCGATGGGCGAAGTGGTGGGCTACCAGGTGCGGTTCAACGACCGCACCGGCCCCAACGCGTCCATCAAGCTGATGACCGACGGCATCCTGCTGGCCGAGTCGCAACGCGATCCGCTTTTGCGCCGCTACGACACGATCATCATCGACGAGGCGCATGAACGCAGCCTGAACATCGATTTCCTGCTGGGCTACCTGAAGCAGCTGCTGCCGCGGCGCCCGGACCTGAAGCTGATCATCACGTCGGCCACCATCGACGCCGAGCGCTTTGCCCGCCATTTCGCCGCATCCGAGGACAAGCCCGCGCCGGTGATCGAGGTATCGGGCCGCCTGTACCCGGTCGAAGTCCGCTACCGCCCCGTGCGCGAGGAACTGGCCGAGGACGAAGCGGCACCCGCCGCCAAGCCCGGCCGCGACCGCGAGCGCATGTCGGGCGACGAAGAACGTGACCTGATCGACGCCATCGTGGACGCCGTGGACGAATGCGCCCGGCACGGCCCGGGCGACGTGCTGGTGTTCCTGCCCGGCGAACGCGAAATCCGCGAATCCGCCGAAGCCCTGCGCAAGCGCCACCCCGCCGGCACCGAGGTGCTGCCGCTGTACGCACGCCTGTCGCAGGCCGAGCAGGAACAGATCTTCCATCCGCGCACCAACGCGCGGCGCATCGTGCTGGCCACCAACGTGGCTGAAACGTCGCTGACGGTGCCGGGCATTCGCTTCGTGGTCGATAGCGGGCTGGCGCGTATCAAGCGCTATTCCTGGCGCAACAAGGTCGAGCAGCTGCGGATCGAACCGATCAGCCGCGCTTCGGCCAACCAGCGCGCCGGCCGTTGCGGCAGGGTGGGGCCGGGCCTGTGCATCCGGCTGTACGACGAGCTGGACTTCAACAATCGCGCCGCCTTCACCGATCCGGAGGTGCTGCGTTCGTCGCTGGCGTCCGTCATCCTGCGGATGAAGTCGCTGAAGCTGGACGATATCGAGCAGTTCCCCTTCGTCGAGGCGCCGCCCGGGCGCGCGGTGGCCGACGGCTACCACCTGCTGCAGGAGCTGGGCGCGATCGAACAGGCGTCCGCGTCGGACGATGAGGGCGAGGCCTCGCGGACCGGCGCGTCGTTCGTGCTGACCGAGACGGGGCACGAACTGGCCAAGCTGCCGGTGGATCCGCGTATCGGCCGCATGATCCTGGCCGCGCGCGAACACCAATGCCTGTCGGAAATGCTGATCATCGCATCGGCCCTGTCGGTGCAGGACGCGCGCGATCGCCCCATGCAGGAACGCGAGGCCGCGGAAGCGGCACACGCCAAGTTCGCTGACGACAAGTCGGAATTCATTTCCTTCCTGAAACTGTGGCGCTGGTATGGCGAACAGGTGCAGCACAAGGCGTCCCAGCGCAAGCTCGTGAACCTGCTGCGGCAGAACTTCCTGTCGCCGATCCGGCTGCGCGAATGGCACGACGTGCACACCCAGTTGTCTGCGCTGGTGGGCGAGCAGGGCTGGCGCGTCAATCAGGCGGAAGCCACCTACGAACAGCTGCATCTGGCGCTGTTGTCAGGCCTGTTGGGCAATATCGGCTTCAAGAGCGACGAGGGCGGCCATTACCAGGGCGCCCGCGAAATCCGCTTCCATATCCACCCGGGTTCGCACCTGGTGAAGAAGGCGGGACGTTGGATCATGGCGGCCGAACTGGTCGAAACCACCCGGCTGTACGCGCGCTGCGTCGCCCGGATCGATCCGGTGTGGCTGGAAAAAGTGGGCGCCCACCTGATCCGCAAGAACTGGTCGGACCCGCGCTGGGAAAAGAAGGCCGGGCAGGTCGTGGCCAATGAGCGCGCCACGCTGTACGGGCTGACTATCTACACGGGCCGCCGCATCCACTACGGCCGCGTGAACCCGACCCATGCGCGCGAACTGTTCATCCGCCAGGCGCTGGTGCCCGGCGAGATCGACACGCGACTGCCCTTCGTGGCGCACAACCGCAAGCTGATTGCCGGCATCGAAAAGCTGGAGCATCAGACGCGTCGCCCGGACATTCTGGTGGACGACGAACTGATCTTCGCCTTCTATGACCGCCAGTTGCCCGCAGACATTTCCCAGACGGCGTCGCTGGAGAAGTGGGTGTCCAGCCTGGACAAGGCGGCCGCCGCCAAGCTGATGCTGACCCGCGACGAGCTGATGCGGCACGAAGCCGCTGGCGTCACGACCGATGTCTTCCCCAAGAAGGTGGAATGGCAAGGCGTGTCGATGGCGCTGGACTACCACTTCGAACCCGGTTCGCCGCGTGACGGCGTGACGCTGTCGGTGCCGTTGTTCGCGCTGAACCAGATCGACCCTGACCGCTGCGAGTGGCTGGTGCCCGGCATGCTGAAGGAAAAGGTCCATCTGCTGCTGAAATCGCTGCCGCAAAAGCTGCGCCGCCATTGCGTGCCGCTGCCCGACTATGCCGCCGGCTTCTACGAGCGCTGGTTCGAACGGCAGGCCGATCCGCAGCAAGGCCTGGTGGATGCCATCATCGCCGATATGTGGGACCAGGTGCAGGTGCGTCCGGCCGTGGGCGATTTCAAGCTTGAAACCTTGCCCGCCCACCTGTTCATGAATTTCCGCGTGGTCGACGAACATGGCCGCATGCTGGCCGCCGGGCGCAACCTGGCGCAGTTGCGGGCGGAATTCGGCAAGCAGGCGCAGGCCACCTTCCAGCAACTGGCGGCCAGCGATACGCAAGTCGCTCAGGCGCTGGCGCACGAGAACCTGACGACGTGGTCGTTCGGCCCCTTGCCGGAGATCATGGAGATCAAGCGGCGCGGCCAGTCCGTCATCGGCTATCCGGCCCTGGTGGACCGGGGCACGCATTGCGACCTGGACGTGTTCGACGACCCGGACGAGGCGCGCAAGCATCATCGCGCGGGCCTGTTGAAGCTCTTCCGGCTGGGGCTGCGCGAGCAGGTCAAGTTCCTGGAAAAGAACCTGGCGGACCTGACCAAGATCAGCATGCTGTACATGACGCTGGGCACGCAGGAAGAACTGCGCGACCAGATCATCGATTGCGCGCTGGGGCAGGCGTGCCTGGCCGAGCCGTGGCCGGTGAACGAGCAGCAATTCGACGCGCGCCGCACGGAAGGCAAGGGCCGTCTGGGCCTGCTGGCGCAGGAAGTGGCCAGGCTGGCCGGCGCGGTGCTGACGGAATACGCGGCGCTGCAACGCAAGCTGCCGCAGGCCAAGCCGCATGCGGCCGCCTACGCGGACCTGCAGCAGCAGATCGGCGCGCTGATGCCGAAGATGTTCATCCGCGATACGCCTTATTCGCAACTTTCACACTATCCGCGCTACCTGAAGGCGGCAGTGGCCCGCATCGACAAGTTGCGGGCGGATCCGGGACGCGACGCAAAACTGGTCACGGAAATGGCGCCGCTGGTGACGCAGTATCAGCGGGCGAGGGCGGCATTGAAAGGCGCGCCGGATCCGCGGCTGGACGAGTTCCGGTGGTTGCTGGAGGAACTGCGGGTGGCGTTGTTTGCTCAGGAACTTCGGACGCCGATGCCGGTGTCGGTCAAGCGATTGATGAAGAGTTGGGAGTCTTTGAAGCGGTGATCGCGAAGCTTCGGCTCTTCTTGCTTCGCGTTCCATGCGTTGTGCTTCGTAGGCCGCTGGTCGGCGGGGCGGCCTGACTGCGCGCGCCCACGATTGCGGTCCGGAGCCTTCGCTCCGGACTCTCCCGTCGTCATCTTCGTCCTCGCCTTCGGCGACTCCTTCAGATTCCCTCGGGCGCATCAAGGTTGCGCGCAGTCAGGCCGCCCCGCCGACCACCTGCCGCCGTCTTGGCCTGGTGCGCCGCCAGGTCCAGGATCCTTGACGAGTCTTACGGTGCCCGCCGATTGCGGCCGCGCGGGCGGCCGTAATCGGCATACGCGTCTTCAGGTTTTGTGACGGTGGCCGCTACGCGCCGGTGGCGGGTGGTTTTCTGGCGGTACGCCACCGGCGAGGTAAGGGGGAGCGACGGGTGACGCGCGGCAGACAGCCGCGTGCGTAGCCCGACCAGGACGCGCGCCACCCGTCTAATAGGGAGATCGTCGGCCGGGACGGGCCCTGTCGTTTCTCTGGCAGATCCTTCGATATCGTCAATCGTAGGATGGGTGAAGCGCGGCAATTCGGGCAGAAGAACTGGCCTTGCCCACCGCGCGCAACCCATCGCCCCACCCCTCGACGCAAGACACCGCGTAAGCCCCCAAAGGCCGCCCGCGCGGCCGGCCGGGGGCGGGCCCCGCAAGATATTCCTCACCCTCTCCATCCGGGGCAAGAACCCTAAGCACCCGGTCCTCCCCCACTGACGTGAGATTGCACCTGACCGAGCCTGGTGTGGCGGGGGCCGGGGGGGCGTGGGGCGTCGATAAGCCCAAGGGAATCCGAAGGCAGTTGCCGCAGGCAACAACGAGGATGACGCAGGGGGCGTCCGGAGCGAAGGCTCCGGACCGCAATCGTTGCCCCGCGCGCGCCTGGCCCCCGCCACACCGGGCGTCTCAAGAACCCACCCAGCAACACCCCAAACCCCCAATCCCCCAAAAAACCCACAAAACCCCTAATTCAGACCGCCGTCATCTCGTTATGCTCCAATTCGCTGGCCTCTCCCCTTGCGCCCTGGAACATCCCCGATATGTTCGAGTTATTCAGCCCCCGGACCCGCCCGAAAACGGGCTCCCGCTCCACCCCTAACCGCTGGGATTGGGCGCTATTGCCCCTGGTGCTGGGGATCCTGGCCTTGATGGCTTACGGCGCCTCTCAAATGAGCCGCCCGTTCGCGTTGGGCGAGGAACTGCCGATCTCCTTGGATCCGGCCTATCTGCCGTATTACCTCTTGCGCACCATCCTCCGGATGTTCACGGCGCTGGGCTTTTCCCTGCTGTTCAGCTTCGTCTTCGCCGCCATCGCCGCCAAGTACCGGACGGCCGAAAAAGCGATGATCCCCATGCTGGACATCTTGCAGTCCGTCCCGATCCTGGGTTTCCAGGCCATCGCCATCGCCCCGTTCATCGCGCTGTTCCCCGGCAACCTGCTGGGCGTGGAATGCGCGGCGATCTTTGCGATCTTCACCTCGCAGGCCTGGAACATGGCCTTCAGCCTGTATCAATCCATGCGCACGGTGCCGGCCGAACTGAACGAAGCCGCCCGGATCTTCCGGCTGTCGGGCTGGCAGCGGTTCTGGCGGCTGGAGCTGCCTTACGCCACGCCCGGGCTGCTGTGGAACATGATGATGTCCATGTCGGGCGGCTGGTTCTTCCTGGTGGCCGCCGAAGCCATTTCGGTGGCGGGGCAAGACATCAAACTGCCCGGCATCGGCTCCTACATCGCCGTCGCGATCCAGGCCGAGGATGGCCGCGCCATCGCCTGGGCCATCGGCGCCATGATGGCGGGCATCCTGCTGTACGACCAGCTCTTCTTCCGGCCGCTGCTGGCCTGGGCCGACAAGTTCCGGTTCGAGGAATCGCAGGGCGACGCCGCGCAGCAGTCGTGGTTGCTGGACTGGACGCGGCGCAGCCGCTGGATGCAGGCGGTGTCGAATGCGTTCTGGGCGTGCATGCGCCGTGCGCTGGGGTGGTTCAGCGTGCCGTATGACGGCACCTCCATCCGGGCGCGGGCGAAGGTGCCCGATCCGCGCTGGACCCGCGTCTGGGACGCCTTGCTGGCGGCCGCGGCCCTGTTGGCGACGTACAAGCTGGTGGTGTTCGTCCATCAGGACGTGGGTTGGGGCGAAGTACTGCATGTGCTGGGCCTGGGTGGCATCACGATGGTCCGGGTCATGCTGCTGATTGCGCTGGCCTCGGTCGTCTGGGTGCCGGTCGCGGTATGGATCGGGTTGCGTCCCCGATATTCGCAGCGCGTCCAGGCCGTCGCGCAGTTCCTGGCCGCGTTCCCGGTAAACCTGCTGTTTCCCGCCGTGGTCTACGTCATGGTGGCCTGGCAGCTCAACCCGAATATCTGGCTCAGCCCGCTAATCATCTTCGGTACCCAGTGGTACATCCTGTTCAACGTCGTGGCGGGCGCGTCCACCATCCCCAACGAACTGCGGCTGGCGGCCGACAACCTGGGGCTCAAAGGCTGGTTGCGCTGGCGCCGGGTGTATCTGCCCGCTGTCTTCCCCAGCTTCATCACCGGCGCCATCACCGCCAGCGGCGGGTCGTGGAACGCCAGCATCGTGGCCGAGTACGTGTCCTGGGGCAAGACCTCGCTGGTCGCCGACGGCCTGGGCAGCTACATCAAGCAGATGACCGAGCAGGGCGATTTCCACCGCATCGCGCTCGGCATTGGCGTGATGTGCGTGTTCGTGATGCTGTTGAACCGATTTTTCTGGCGCAAGCTGTATCTGCTGGCCGAAGACCGCGGCCGCTAGGAGTAGACATGAACCCCAACGTCCTGATCGAATTGCACGACGTCGGCAAATCGTTCCGCGCCGCCGACGGCACTGCGCGGCATGTGCTGGAGCACGTGGATTTCACGCTGAAAGAAGGCGAAATCGTCGCCTTGCTGGGCAAGTCCGGCTCGGGCAAGTCCACCTTGTTGCGCATCATGGCCGGCTTGGTCAACGCCGACCAGGGCACGGTCACCTACCGGGGCCAGCCGGTGTACGGCCCGGCGTCGGGCATCGCGATGGTGTTCCAGTCATTTGCCCTGTTTCCGTGGCTGACCGCCCAGCAGAACGTCGAATTGGGCCTGGAGGCCCAGGGCGTGCCGGCGGCCGAGCGCGCCAAGCGGGCCGACGCCGTGCTGGACCTGATCGGCCTGGGCGGGTTCGGCGGCGCCTTGCCGCGCGAATTGTCAGGCGGCATGCGCCAGCGGGTGGGCATTGCCCGCGCGCTGGTCATGAACCCCGATGTGCTGCTGATGGACGAGGCGTTCTCGGCCCTGGACGTTTTGACGGGCGAGACCTTGCGCGACGACATGCTGGAACTCTGGGACGAAAGCCGGATTTCCACCAAAGGCATCCTGATCGTGTCGCACAACATCGAGGAAGCGGTGATGATGGCTGATCGCATCATCGTGTTCGACAGTGACCCGGGGCGCGTCCGCAGCCAGGTGCTGATCGGTTTGCCGCGGCCGCGCGACGCGGATTCACCGCAGGTGCGGGCGCTGATCGACGAGGTCTATGCGTTGATGACCATGCGGCCTGCGCACGGCGTGCCCACACCGCGCCAGCAAGGGCTGGGTTACCGGTTTCCGCAGACCGAGGTCGAGCGCATGGAAGGCGTGCTGGACGTCCTGGCCGAAGCGCCCTTCAACGGCCGCGCCGACTTGCCCAAGCTGGCCGAAGAGGCCGAGATATCGGATGACGACCTGCTGCCCGCTTGCGAAGCGCTGGGGCTGTTCGGGCTGGCCCAGATCGACCGCGGCGACATCTTCCTGACGCCGCTCGGGCAGCGCTACGTGCAGGCCGAGCAAGGGCAGAAGCAAGCCATCTTCGGCCGCCAGCTGCTGGCGCACGTGCCGCTGGCCGCGCACATCCGCCACAGCCTCGAGCAAGAACCCACGGGCGCCTTGCCTGAAAAGGACTTCCTGGATTCGCTGGAGGAATTCCTGAAGCCCGACGAGGCCGAACGGGTCCTGAAGATCGCGGTGGAATGGGGCCGGTACGGCGAGATCTACGGCTACGACTACCACACGGGGCTGTTGACGCTGCCCGTGCGCGAAGCGGCCTGAACGGGGCAGGGACGTCCGGGGGCGCAAGCCGCCCGGGCGCTGCCCACGGGATTACAGGGCGATGAAGCCGATGACGACCAGGGCGATCAGGCCGAACTTGGTGGCCTTGTAGACCGTCCGGTTCCAGGCCTTGAAGGCCTTGCGCTTCTGGTCGATGACCCAGTGCGCGTGCGTCAGCTTGTTGATGGCGCCGGTCTGGTCGCTGCCGTCGTTGGGTGAGCTCGCGGCCGACATGACCACGCGGCCGAACCAGCGGTTGAACGCCTCGGCCCAGCGCCATTTCAGGGGACGCTCCACATCGCAGAACAGGATGATCCGGTTCTGGTCGGTGTGGTTGTAGGCTTCGTGCACATAGGTTTCGTCGAACACCACGCTTTCGCCGTCGCGCCAGCTATAGGATTCGCCGTCGACGATGATGTGGCAGCGGTCGTCGTTGGGCGTCACCAGGCCCAGGTGATAGCGCAGCGATCCGGCAAACGGGTCCCGGTGCGGGTTCAACTGGCCGCCCGGCGGCAGTTCGGCAAACATCGCGGCCTTGACCTTGGGTAGGGTCTTCAGGATGGAGACCGTCTTGGGGCACAGTTCCTCGGCCGACGGGTGGCGGGCGTCATACCACTTCAGGTAGAAGCGCTTCCAGCCGTATTTGAAGAAGGAATTGAAGCCGATGTCGTTATGGGCGTCGGCGGCCTTGATGCGGCGCAGTTCAGCCATTTGCACGGCTTCTTCGCGGATGGTCTCCCAGTGGTCGTCCAGCACCTTGAGTTCGGCGATTTCGCTCGTCGTCAGGTAGGGCGTGGACGGCACGCGGGAGGCCAGCACCATGAAGGCGTTGATCGGGGCCAGCAGCACGGAGTGGTCCAGCATCTGCCGGCCCAGCGGCAGTTTGATTCGGCCTCGGAAGTGGGCAAACAGGATGGCGGCCAGCCAGATCCCGGGGATTAGCCATTTCATACGTAATCGAAGTCCTGCGACAGTTGGGTCATGTCTACCTAGTATTGTTACACAAGGTCCGTAGCGCGCCGTTTGCGGAATCTCAGGCGCATCGGCTTGGACCGGGATCACTAGGTACAATTCCCGCTATGTCCGAAGCCGTAACAACCCCGACCCCCTTTGTGCATCTCCGCGTCCACTCCGAGTTCTCGGTGGTGGACGGCATCGTGCGCATCTCCGACCTCATCAAGCGCGTCGCCAAGCTGGGCCAGCCAGCCGTGGCGCTGACCGATCTGTCGAACCTTTTCGGCCTGATCAAATTCTATAAGGGCGCGCGAGGCGCGGGGGTAAAACCCATCGCCGGCTGCGATGTCTGGCTGACCAACGACGACGATCCGGCCAAGCCGTTCCGGCTGTTGTTGCTGGTGCGCAACCATCAGGGCTACCTGAACCTGTGCGAATTGCTGTCCAAGGCTTTCCTGACGAACCAGGGCAAGGGCCGGGCAGAAATCCGCCGCGAATGGCTGCAAGGCCAGGAAGGTCTGATCGCGCTGTCAGGGGGACGCATGGGCGACGTAGGCCAGGCGTTGGACGCCGGCAACGCCGTGTCGGCGTTGGCGCTGGCGCGGCAATGGGCGCACCTGTTCCCGGGCAGTTATTACATCGAATTGCAGCGCGCGGGCATGGACGGCGACGAAGCCTACACGCAGGCGGCCATGCGGCTGGCGGGCGAAGCCGGCCTGCCGGTCGTGGCCACGCACCCCGTGCAATTCCTGGACGAATACGAATTCCAGGCGCACGAGGCCCGCGTCTGCATCGCCGAAGGCGAAATCCTGGCGAACCCGCGCCGTGTGCGCCGGTTCACCAAAGAACAATACCTGCTCAGCTCCGAGGAAATGGCGCGGCGTTTCGCCGACGTGCCCTCGGCGCTGGCCAATACGGTCGAAATCGCCAAGCGCTGCAACCTGAGCCTGGTGCTGGGCAAGCCGCGCCTGCCCAACTTCCCCACGCCCGACGGCGTGACGCTGGACGACTACCTGGTCCAGCTGTCGGAAGAGGGCCTGGAAAAGCGCATGGCGTTCCTGTTCCCCAACGAGGCCGAACGCGAGTCCAAGCGCGAGCAGTACTACGAACGCCTGCGCTGGGAATGCAAGACCATCATCCAGATGGGCTTCCCGGGCTACTTCCTGATCGTGCAGGACTTCATCAACTGGGGCAAGAACAACGGCGTGCCGGTGGGGCCGGGGCGGGGGTCGGGCGCAGGTTCGCTCGTGGCCTACGCGCTGGGCATCACCGACCTGGACCCGATCCGCTATGACTTGCTGTTCGAGCGCTTCCTGAATCCCGAGCGGGTCTCCATGCCCGACTTCGATATCGACTTCTGCCAGGACAACCGCGAACGGGTCATCGACTACGTCAAGGAAAAGTACGGCCGCGCCGCCGTGAGCCAGATCGCCACCTTCGGTACGCTGGGCGCGAAAGCCGTGGTCCGCGACGCCGGCCGCGTGCTGGACATGCCCTACATGTTCTGCGACGGCCTGTCCAAGCTGATCCCGTTCAACCCGATGGATCCCTGGACGCTCGAACGCACCCTCAAGGACGAACCCGCCTTCAAGGACCGCTACGAGCAGGAAGAAGAAGTGCGCGCGCTGGTCGACCTGGCCAAGCCGCTGGAAGGCCTGACCCGCAACATCGGCATGCACGCCGGCGGCGTGCTCATCGCGCCGGGCAAGCTCACCGATTTCTGCCCGCTGTATTGCCAGCCGGGGCAGGAAAACAGCGCGGTCTCGCAATTCGACAAGGACGACGTCGAAGCCGCCGGCCTGGTGAAGTTCGACTTCCTGGGTTTGCGCAACTTGACCATCCTGGACTGGGCCGTGCGCTATGTGCGCCAGTTCAACGAGGACAAGCGCGACTTCGACGTCATGGCGCTGGAGCTTGACGATCCGGCAGCCTACAAGATCCTGTGCGACGCCAACACCACCGCCGTGTTCCAGCTGGAATCGCGCGGCATGAAGGAACTGCTGAAAAAGCTGCGGCCGAACACCTTCGAAGACATCATCGCCATGCTGGCCCTGTATCGTCCGGGGCCGCTGGAATCGGGCATGGTGGACGACTTCGTCAACCGCAAGCACGGCCGCGCTGCAGTGGATTACTTCCACAACGACCTGGAAAGCACCCTGAAGAGCACCTACGGGGTCATCGTCTACCAGGAACAGGTGATGCTGATCTCGCAGATCATCGGGGGCTACTCGCTGGGCGGCGCCGACCTGCTGCGCCGCGCCATGGGCAAGAAAAAGCCCGAGGAAATGGCCAAGCACCGTGAACTGTTCGAGCAAGGCGCCAAGGAAAAGGGCCACGATCCCGACCTGGCGGTCAAACTGTTCGACCTGATGGAAAAGTTCGCGGGCTACGGTTTCAACAAGTCGCACTCGGCCGCCTACGCGCTGATCTCGTACCAGACCGCCTGGCTCAAGGCCTATCACCCGACGGAATTCCTGGCCGCCACCATGTCGTCCGATATGGACGACACGGACAAGGTCCAGATCTTCTGCCGCGACGCCCAGGACAACGGCGTCGAGGTGCTGCCGCCTGACGTCAATTTCTCGGGCTTCCGGTTTGAGCCGGTGGCCGACAAGCACACCGAAAAGGGCAAGCCGCCCCGCACCATGCGCTACGGCCTGGGGGCGGTCAAAGGCACCGGCCAGGGTGCCGTCGAAGACATCCTGCGCGCGCGCAAGGAAGGCGGCCCGTTCCTGAACCTGTTCGACTTCTGCCGCCGCGTGGGCAAGCAGGCCGTCAACCGCCGCACCATCGAAGCCCTGATCAAGGCGGGCGCGTTCGACACCATCGAACCGAACCGCGCGGCGATGCTCGCTTCCGTGCCCACGGCCATGGAAGCCGCCGAGCAGGCGGCCCGCAGCGCCAACCAGGCCTCGCTGTTCGGCGACGATAGCGGCGACGTGGTCGCCGGCGAACTGGCCAAGGTCGCGCCCTGGGACCTGCACAAGAAGCTGACGGAAGAAAAATCCGCGCTGGGCTACTACTACAGCGGTCACCTCTTTGACGCGTGGCGCGACGAAGTGCGCCGCATCGTGCCGATGCAGCTGGCGCGAGTCGAACCGCAGCGCGACCTGCAATGGATGTGCGGCGTGCTGGCCAGCGTGCGCGTCATGATGACCCGCCGCGGCAAGATGGTGTTCGCCGTGCTGGACGACGGCACCGCGCAGGTGGAAATTTCGGTATTCAACGAGCTCTACGAAAAGCACCGTAACCGCCTGCGCGAAGACCAACTGGTCATTGTCCAGGGCAAGGTCAGCAACGACGATTATTCCGGCGGCATGCGCATCGTGGCCGAACAGCTGTACGACCTGCAGCTGGCCCGCGAAGCGCGCGCCAAGTCCTTGCGGGTCAAGCTCAACGGGACGGCCGACGCGGCGCGTCTGCGCCAGATGCTGAACCCGTTCCGGGCCGAACCCGAAAACGGCATCCCCGGCGTGCCGGTCGATATCGTCTACACCAAGAACAATTTCCTGTGCACGGTCAGGCTGGGCGAGGAGTGGCGGGTCCGCATGGCGGACACGCTGCTCGAGAACCTGAATGCCTGGACCAAGCCCGACGGAGTAGAGGTCACCTATTGATGCGAAAACTGCGTATCGTGCATTCGGAAGCCGCCACCAGCTTTGGCGGTCAGGAAGGGCGGATCTTCAAGGAAATGACGGCCATGCGCGCGCGCGGCCACCATATCGAAGCTATCTGCCAGCCTAGGGCGCTCCTGGTCGAACGCCTTACGGATGCCGGCTTTACCGTGCATAAGGTCGATATGGACGGGCCGGTGAATTACCTGAAGGGAGTGGCCGCCGTGCGCGGCATCCTGAAGGAAGGGCGCTTCGACGTGCTCAACACCCACAGCCGGCGCGATACGGTCATCGCAGCGCTGGCCGCCAGATTGGCGGGCACCCCGTTGATCGTGCGGACCCGCCATCTGTCGAACAAGGTGGGATCGATGTGGTCCTACACCTGTCTGCCGCACAGGGTCACGACGGTCAGTGATCATGTGCGCAAATACCTGATCGAGCGCGGCGTGCCGGCCAATAAAGTGGCCACCGTCTATTCGCCCATCGTGCTGCCGCCGCCGGTCGAGCGTTCGACCTTGCGCGATGAGCTCGGCCTGGCGGATGACGATATCGTCGTCGGCTGCGTGGCGGTCATGCGCGCCACCAAGGGCCACAAGGACCTGATCGACGCGATCGTGCCGCTGATGGCCAGCCGGCCCAAGCTGCACCTGGTGTTTGTCGGCGGCGGCTCGCCGGTCTTCGAGCAGACCCAGGATTACGTGGCCACGCTGGGCCTGCAAGACCGCATCCATCTGATGGGCATGCGGCGCGACGTGCCCAACCTGCTGGCGGGATTCGACGTGTTCGCCCTGGCCACGCAGCAGGAAGCGTCCGGCACTGTCTATGTCGAAGCGCAGGCCAGCGGCCTGCCGGTGATCGGCACCGATGTGGGCGGCGTGTCCGAGATGTTCCGCAACGGCGACACCGGCATCCTGGTGCCGCCCAAGAATCCCCAAGCGCTGACCGACGCCTTGCAACGCCTGATCGATGACCCGGCCCTGCGCCGACGCATGGGCGACGCCGGCCGCAAGATGGTCTGGGAAGAGGCCGTGTTTTCGCCGGCCCGTCTGGCCGAAACCACCGAAGCCGTCTACTTGAAGTGGCTGGCGGAGCGCGCGGCATGAATGCGCCCAACGTCCCCGTGCTGATGTACCACCATGTCACGCCTGCGGGCGGCATGATCGCAGCCACGCCGGACGTGTTCGAGGCCCAGGTTTCGCGCCTGGCGCGGGCCGGCTACCAATCGCTTTCCGCCGCCCAGTTCGCTGCCTACCTGGCGGGCGGCGCGGTGCCCGAACGTTCCGTGCTGATCACTTTCGACGACGGCTACCTGAACAACTGGGTGCATGCGCATCCCGTGCTGGCGCGCCACGGTATGCGCGCCGTGCTGTTCACCATTACCGGCTGGATCGGCGACGGCCCCGTGCGTCCGCATGCGGGGCAGGGCGGCCCGTTGCCTGCCACGCCCGACCACGACGCCTGCAAACAACTGGTGGCGGCCGGCCGCGCCGATGACGCCATGCTGCGCTGGAGCGAGATCGAAGCCATGCAAGCCGCGGGCACGTTCGAATTCCATTCCCATACGCATACCCACACCCGCTGGGACAAGGTCTGCGGCGCCGATGTGGACGCCAAGCGCGACCATATCGCCCAGGAACTTCACGATTCCCGCGATACCCTCGTGCGCCGCCTCGGATCCGTCAGCGACCATCTTTGCTGGCCGCAAGGCTATTTCGATGCGGATTACGTCGCCGCCGCCCGGCAGGCGGGCTTTGCGCACTTGTACACTACCGACCCTTTCGGACAGAACACCCCTGGCGCGGACCCCGAGCACATCTACCGTTTCGCGGTGCGCAACCAGGGCGGAACCTGGCTGAACCGGCGCATCTGGCTGTCGCGCGACCCGTTCTGGGGGCCGCGCTACCACGCCTGGAAAGCCTGGAAAAAGCGTCTTAGGAATCGCGGATGAAGCTATCAGTCATCATCATCACCAAGAACGAAGCGGCGAACATCGCCGCCTGCCTTAAATCCGTGGCCTTCGCCGACGAATTCATCGTGGTGGATTCGGGCAGCACCGACGGCACCGTCGAATTGGCGCAGGCGCTGGGCGCCCGCGTTGAAATCACGCCCGACTGGCCCGGCTTCGGCCCTCAGAAGAACCGTGCGCTGGATTTGGCGACGGGCGACTGGGTGCTGTCCATCGACGCCGACGAGCGCGTCACGCCCGAGTTGGCCCGTGAAATCCAGGACGTGCTGGCGAACCCGCGCGCCGACGCCTACGAGATCGCCCGGCTGTCGAATTTCTGCGGCAAGGACATCCGCCACAGCGGCTGGTGGCCCGATTACGTGCTGCGCCTCTTCAAGCGCGGCACGGCACGCTTCACCGACGCCGCCGTGCACGAGCGCGTGGTGCCCGCCAACGGCCAGCCCATCAAGCTGCAGGCCTACTTCAACCATTATCCGTACGACAACCTGGATGCGCTGATCAACAAGGTCAACCGCTATTCATCGGACGCGGCGGCGATGATGTATGCCAAGGGGCGCCGCACCTCGGTCTTCGGTGCCTTGGGTCACGGCTTCTGGACCTTCGTGCGCATCTATCTCATCCGGCGCGGCTTCCTGGATGGCAGGCACGGCCTGGTGCTGGCGGTGACGGCGGCGGCAGGCAGTTTCTTCCGCTATTCCAAGCTGATGTTCCTGGCCGAGAAGCAGAAGTGAAGATCCTCTACACGAACTTCCACGCCGGCAACGGCGGGGGGCACGTCACCTACATCATCAACCTGGCGAAGGCCCTGGCCCGTGATCACGAGATCACCGTGGCGGCGCCCGCCACCAGCCGGCTGCACCGCTACGCCCGCGCCATTCCCGGCGTGACCGTAGTCGACATGCAATACACGACGCGCCCGTCGTCCTGGTTCAAGGACCGCTCGCAACTGCGCCGCCTGATCAAGGCGGGGCGCTTCGACATCATCCATGTCAACGGATCGGCCGACCACAAGCAGGTGATGCTGGCGACGCTGGGCATGGCCCGCCGTCCGCGCATCGTGTTCACCAAGCACAACGACCATCCGCTCGCGAGCTTCGGCCACAAGCTGCGGGTCGCGCTGGCGACCGACCACGGCATTGCCGTCAGCGACTACATCCATGGCCTGATGCAGCGTTCGCCCTACAGCAAGCGCCCCATCACCACCATCCGGCACGGCATCGACACGAACTTCTTCGCTCCCCCTCCGCCGGAAAGCCTGGACAAGCTGCGCGCGTTGATCTTCGGCCCGTCCTGGCAGGGCAAGCTGCTGCTGGGCAGCGCCGGTGGTACCGATTACGACAAGGGCTGGCTGGACCTGGTGGCCGCCGTTGCTGCCTTGCCGCCCGCCGACAAGGCGCGCGTGCTGCTGATGGTGGCAGGCGATCCGCCGTCCGAGGCCAAACTGGCCCGCGTGCGAGAGCTGGGCATGATCGATCAGGTCCGCTTCCCCGGGCTGCTCGACGACGTACGCGCTGCGCTGGCGTCCTGCCATGCCGGCTTCGTGCTGTCCTACCGCGAAGCACTTTCCTTCGCGTGCCGCGAGATCATGGGCCTGGGCCTGCCCGCGCTGGTGACCGACGTGGGCGGGCTGCCCGAGAACGTGACCGACGGCGTGGACGGCTGGATCGTGCCGGTGCGCGACGTGCCCGCCATGACGGCCAAGCTGCGGTTCATGCTGGACCATCCGGACACGGTACGCGCCATGGGCGCCCGTGCCCGTGAAACCAGCCTGCGCGACTTCAATCTGGACCGTTTCGCTGCCGCCACAGTAGATGTCTACCAGCGTACGCTGGATGGACGCCGGGCTCTATAATCCGGCCTATGTCTATCCCTATTCTCATGTACCACCAGATCGGCGAGCCCAACCCCAAGGGCACGCCGTTTCGCGGGTTGACCGTACATCCCGACAGCTTCGCCCGCCAGATGCGCTGGATGCGCCGCCTTGGCTACCGTGGCCTGTCGATGCGCGACGTCATGCCCTATGTGCGCGGCGAGCGCCAGGGCAAGGTGTTCGGCGTCACGTTCGACGACGGCTACCGCAATGTGCATCGCAACGCGATGCCGGTGCTGAGCGAACTCGGCTTTACCGCCACCAATTATTTCGTCGCGCGCCAGTTCGACGGCAGCAACGTCTGGGACCATGCAAAGGGCATTCCCTTTTCGGCCCTGATGACCGTGCAGGAAATGCGCGAATGGGCGCAGGCGGGCAACGAGGTTGGCTCGCATACGCTGGACCATGTGCATTTGCCCGAAATGTCGCCCGAAGAAGCCCTTCGCCAGATCGTCGAATCCAAGGACGAACTGGAACAGGCGCTGGGCGCGCCCGTCACGGCCTTCTGTTATCCCTATGGCGATCACGGGCCGGAGCACCGCGTCATGGTGCGTGAGGCCGGCTATGACAATGCCACGCTGACCCAGCGCGGCCTGGCGGCGGCGTCCGACGATCCGTTCGGACTGCCCCGGGTGACGGTGGCGCGTTCCACCAACATCATCCGCTTCCTGCAGAAGTGCCTGACCCGGTATGAAGACACCCGCCGGCGCCGCTGAGCGGCGGCTCCGTATTGCGCTGTTGGTCGACCGCTTCGGCAATCGCTTCGGAGGCGCGGAGGCCTATGGCGTGGAGCTGATGCGCGTCCTGGGCCAGCGCCACGATGTCTCCATCGTGGCGCGCGACTTCGACAGCGACCTGCCGTTCCGTTTCCTGCCGGTGCGCTTTCCCGGCTGGCTGCCCAGCTGGATGCGGGTGCTGTATTTCGCGTGGCGGGCCGATCGGCTGACGCGCGGGAAATTCGACATCGTGCATTCGCATATGAACGGCTGGGCCGGAGAGATCCAGGTCATGCACGTGACGCCAGTGCGCTATAACCGCGTCACCCGCGTCCGGCCGCTGGCGCGCGTGACGGCCTGGCTAAGCCCGCGGCTGGCCACCTACCTGCTGCTGGAAAAGCTGCGCGTCCGCGGTGCGCCCGCCCGGCGTGTGGTGGCCGTGTCCGGCCTGATCATGGATCAGCTTCACCGCAGTTACGGCCAGCAGTTGACGGTGGACATCATCGCGCCCGGCGTCAAATTGCCGTCGGCCGAAGAGGCCAACGGCCGTGATGCCACCCGCGCTCGCCTGGGCTGGGACGCCGGAACGGTCGGTTGCCTGCTGGTGGCCCGCAATCCCCTGCGAAAAGGGCTGCCGGCCTTGCTGGACGCGCTGGCGCAGTTGCCGGCCCATTACAAGCTGCTGGTCGTGGGGGCCGACGAGCCCACCCGCGACCGGGTCCGTGCTGCCAGCGGCATCGCCCATCGCGTCACGCTGGTCGATCCGACGCCCGAGGTGGCCCAGTATTTCAGTGCGGCGGACATCTACGCGCATCCCACGCTGAACGACAGCTACGGCATGGCGCCCCTGGAGGCCATGTCGCACGGCCTGCCGGTGGTCGTCAGTTCGCCGGCGTACTGCGGCTTTGCGCAGTATCTTTCCGCCGGCAAGGACGCGCTGATCCTGCAAGACCCGCGCGACGGCGCCCAGTTGGCGCAAGCGCTGGAACGGCTGGGCTCGGAACCCGAGCTACGGGCGGCATTGACCGAACGCGGCCTGGAAATCGCCCGCGATCAAAGCTGGGAAACGGTTGCCTCAAGATATGAGGAGCTGTACGAAAAGGTGCTGGAAGCGCGCAGCTGAATGTTGGTGGGCCCCCACGCCGCGCTCACTGAGTGAGCTAGCTGCCCCCCAAGGGGGCTTTTTTTCCTTGGGGCGGCCCTGCGGAAAAAAGGGCCCCCGCGCTCAGCAGACCTTAATGCCCTGGCGTGGTCGCCCGTTCCAGGTCCGCCAGCCAGCGGACCGCGTGTTCGCGGTCGGGCCCGCACATGTCTTGCTGGGGTTGCAATCCGCCGCAGAAATCCGGCCGGGAGGGCTGGCCGAAGATCGCGCAGCGCATGTCCGGCAGCAGCTGGATACAGGGCACGCCTGCAGGCTTGCCGTCAGGCATCCCCGGAATCGGCCGGGTGATCGACGGGGCGATGCAACAGGCGCCGCAGCCCGCCCGGCAGTCCAGGGCCGGCGCTGCCGTCAGGCTCATACCCATCCGCGCAGCCAATACACGAACAGGCCGGCGTATTCCTTGATGATGGAGCGGCTGGCGTCGAAGGTGCGCTGGTCGGGTATCCACAGCGATAGCGAACCATCCGTGGGCGCCACGATCTGCGGCGGGGCGGGGGCGGCAATGGCTTCCACGCCTTGCTTGGAGAAGGCCGCCATCGCGCGCGGCATGTGCAGCGCCGAGGTCACCAGCAATACCTTGCCGATACCGCGCGACTTCAACGTATCCTCGGTCAGGGCAGCGTTTTCGTAGGTGGTGCGGCTGGAGTTTTCCAGGATCAGGGCGGTTTCAGGCACGCCTTGCTGGCGGATGGCATGCGCCATGCCGCGGGCCTCGCTGACGTCGCCTTCCAGCGCCCCGCCCGACAGCACTACCTTGGGCGCGCGGCCGGCCAGGTAAAGCTGGGCCGCCGTGTCCACACGCACCACGGCAGTCTCCTTGTCATAGGGCAGGAACCAGTTGGCACGGCCATTGGCCGTATTGCCGCCCAGCACCACGATGGCGTCCGCCGTGGGCGAATCCGCCGGGGGCAGGTGCGGGTAGCGGGTTTCCAGCGCGCCGCCCAGCCACAGCGAGGTCGCCGGCAGCGACCAAGCCAGGGCCCAGAGCAGACCTGCGGCGATGATGGCTCCGCCGGTCTTGCGCAGCCGGAACAGGCCCAGCACCAGACCGATGACGACAAGGGTCACGCACAGGTTGTAAGGAATGATCAGATTCGTGAGGTAGCTGGAAAAGGTCATGTCAAAACTATCCTGATTACTTCGTCCCGCCCAGCAGGGTGATGGCCTGCTGTTCAACTTCTTCGACGGACGGCCAAGCCAGCTCCGATCCGACGCATACCGCCCGGGGCGACCACGGACCGGTGCGTCCGGGGCGGGTCACGCCAAACAGCGCGAGTTCCCGGGCGGACGCCGCCGCCGCGACGTGCGAGACGCCGGAATCGTTACAAATCACCAGCGCTGCCCGGGCCGTCAATGCGGCAAAGGCACCCAGCGACAAGGGGGGCAGCAACTGCGCCGTCGGCGCATTACGCCGTGCCTCGTCGGTTTCGGCCGGAGGGGGGCACATTACCACGGTATGGCCGCATCCCTGCAAGGCGCGGGTCAGTGTATCGAATCCGGGCCAGACCTTGATCTTGCCCTTGTGCAGGCCGGTAGCCGTCGGGGCGATCAGCACAAAGCGCTGGGCGGTGAGCCCGGCGGCCAGCAGCGCCTTGTCGGCGGCTTCCTGATGGGCGGGCGTCAGCGGCAGGTCCAGGGTGGGGCCCGGCTGGGCGGGGCCGGAAGGCAGCCCCCAGCGGGTCAGGGCCTCGCGGGTAAGGTGATGCCAGGACTGCACGGCGTGCAGCGACTCGTCGGGCTTGGCGATGGGCCAGCGCAAGAGGAAGCTGCGGCCGTCGTCCCGGTACCCGGCCGAAGGCAGGCCAGCCAGCCGGAAGACCAGCGCGCTGGACAGGGAGTCCGGCAGCAGCAGGCCGCGGGCGCGGCGGCCCAGGGCGCCCAGGCTGCGCCGGTGGGCGCTGACGGCAGCCCGGTCGGGGCCGACCTTGCCGCGCATGGGGACGAAATCCTGCTTGGCCACGCCATCCAGGAGGTCGCGCGCCCAGGGGCGGGCGCAGATCACCAGGGGCAGGCCGCTGGCCTGCAGGGCGCGCAGGCTGGGCAAACTCATGCAAACGTCGCCCACCCAATTGGGTAACCGGACGTACAAGCAACTGATTTCGGACATGGATGGGCGAAGGGCGATAGGGGCTGAAATGAGGGTGGGCGGTACAGCGCGGCGGCGCGTAGCCGGTACAATCCCGGGCACAATTGTATAAAAGCGAGTGTTCCCTTTGAATTCTGCCGCACGCAACGCACCCGCGGATTCCAACCCCGTAAAGTCTGAACTCTGGAGCCGGATCTACAGCCGCGTGGGTTCCTACTGGAAGGGCTTGCTGCTGGCTGTCCTGCTGATGGCGGGCGCGGCGGCCACGCAACCCGTTCTGGCCGTCATTATGAAGCCCTTGCTGGACGGCGGTTTTTCGGGGGCCAAACCCTATTATGTCTGGGCCTTGCCGCTGGCGGTCGTGGGCCTGATCCTGCTGCGCGGGATCTGCAACTTCTTCAGCGACTACCTGCTGGCCTGGGTGGCCAACAATGTGTTGCTGGGCATGCGCCGCGACATGTTCGAACGGCTGCTGGGCCTGCCCGATTCGGACTTCAAGCGCGGCGACACCGGCCGGCTGCTCAACCGCTTCACGATCGACGCCGGCAACGTCACGGGTTACGCCACCGACGTCATCACGGTGCTGGTACGCGAAACCCTGGTGGTGCTGGCCCTGATCTGCGTGTTGCTCTACATGTCGTGGGTGCTGACGCTGATCATCCTGATCATGCTGCCGGTTTCGGTGCTGATTTCGCGCTTCTTCATCAAGCGCCTGCGCCGCATCAACCGCGACACCGTCAACATGAACGCCGAGCTGACGCGCGTGGTCGGCGAAGGCATCGACGGCCAGCGCGTCATCAAACTGTTCGACGGTTACGAAGTCGAACGCGGCCGTTTCGATTTCGTCAGCCGCCGCCTGCGCCGCTTCGCCATGCGTACCGCCACGGCCGACGCCGCCTTGACCCCGCTGACGCAGGTCTGCATCTCCATTTCGGTCGGCGCGGTCATCGCCGTCGCGCTCAGCCAGGCCAACAGCGGCGCGCTTACCGTCGGCAGCTTCGCTTCCTTCATGGCCGCGCTGGCGCAGATTTTCGATCCCATCAAGCGCCTGACCAACGTCGCCGCCCGCATGCAGAAGATGCTGGTGTCGGCGGAAAGCGTGTTCACGCTGATCGACCAGACGCCCGAGAACGACACCGGCACGAAGGAACTGGCCGAACCGGTGCGCGGCAAGGTGGAATTCCGCAACGTCAAGCACCGCTTCCCCGACGCCGACCGCGATACGGTCAATGACATCTCTTTCGTCGTCGAACCCGGCCAGACCGTCGCCCTCGTGGGCCGGTCCGGCAGCGGCAAGACCACGCTCGTCAACATGCTACCGCGCTTCGTGCTGGCCGACAGCGGGTCGATCCTGGTGGACGACACGCCCATCAACGACCTGACCTTGCGCAGCCTGCGCTCGCACCTGTCGCTGGTCAGCCAGGACGTGGTGCTGTTCGACGACACCATCGCCGCCAACGTCGGCTATGGCGCGTTGGGCAAATCCAGCGAACAGAAGGTGCGCGACGCCCTGGCGGCCGCCAACCTGCTGGAATTCGTGGAAGGCCTGCCGCAGGGCATCAATACCCCGGTGGGCGAGAACGCCGCGCGCCTGTCGGGTGGTCAGCGCCAGCGCCTGGCGATCGCCCGCGCGCTGATCAAGAACGCGCCCATCCTGATCCTGGACGAAGCCACGTCTGCCCTGGACAACGAATCCGAGCGTCAGGTGCAGGCCTCGCTGGAACGCCTGATGAAGGGCCGCACCACGCTGGTCATCGCGCACCGCCTGTCCACGGTCCAGAATGCCGACCGCATCATCGTGCTGGATGCCGGCAAGATCGTCGAGCAAGGGCCGCACTCCGAGCTGCTGGCCGCCAATGGCCTGTACGCCTCGCTCTACAAGATGCAGTTCCGCGACGACTGACCGCGAACCGCCCCCCTTCCAACCGCCACAACTTGTGGCGGTTTTTTTGTCTACAGCCTGCCGTAGTTCCGGATTGCCAATCCCCCGGATTGCCGGAAAATGGAGCAGGCCCCCGCCGTACAACCTGGAGCGCCACATGGCTCTGCCTACCGAAGGCAATCAACTCGTCAACGTCGTCGTCTTGCTGGGCGCGGCCGTCATCGCCGTGCCGATATTCAAGCGGCTGGGGCTGGGGTCCGTGCTGGGTTACCTGGCGGCGGGCTTGGCCATTGGTCCGTTCGGGATCGGTTTCTTCTCGGATCCGAAATCCATCCTGCACGTGGCAGAACTCGGCGTGGTGATGTTCCTCTTCATCATCGGGCTGGAAATGCAGCCTTCGCGCCTATGGAAGCTGCGGGGCGAAATCTTCGGCCTGGGCGTGGCCCAGGTGTTGACGTGCGGCGCGCTGCTGACGGGGGTCGGCCTGTTGGCCGGCCTGTCTGGCCCCGCCGCCTTCATGGCCGCGATGGGGTTCGTGCTGTCGTCCACGGCCATCGTGATGCAGATCCTGGGTGAGCGCGGCGACAGCGCAACCGGGCAGGGCCAGCGCATCGTTTCCATCCTGCTGCTGGAAGACCTGGCGATCGTGCCGTTGCTGGCGCTTGTCGCCTTGCTGGCGCCGGCGGGCGGCGCCGAACGCGGCGATCCCTGGACGCAGTCCGCGATTGCGGTCGGATGCATCTTGGCGCTGTTGGCGGCGGGCCGCTGGCTGCTGAATCCGCTGTTCCGGTTACTGGCCGCGGCCCACGCCCGCGAAGTCATGACGGCGGCTGCCTTGCTGGTCGTGCTGGGGGCGGCGCTATTGATGGAGCTGGGCGGCCTGTCGATGGCGATGGGTGCCTTCCTGGCCGGCGTCCTGTTGTCGGAGTCCACGTTCCGCCACCAACTGGAGGCCGAGGTCGAGCCCTTTCGCGGGATCTTGCTCGGCCTGTTCTTCCTGGGCGTGGGCATGTCGCTCGACCTGTCCGCCGTGGCCCGGGAATGGCCCCTGATCCTGGCGGCCGTGCTGGTGTTCATGCTGGTGAAATCCGTGGGCGTGTATGTGGTGGCGCGGCTGCTGCGCGCCTCCCACGCCGAAGCCATGACCCGCACCGCGCTGCTGGCCCAGGGCGGCGAGTTCGCCTTCGTGCTCTACGGCGCGGCGGCGGCAGCCGGTATTTTCGACGCGCATACCGGTGCGGTGCTGACGGCCGTCGTCATCATTTCGATGGCGCTGACCCCGCTGTGCGTGCTGGCGCTGCGTTGGTTGCTGCCCAAGCCCACCCCCTCCATGGACGACGTGGATGTCGCCAAGGATCTGGATGGCTGCGCCTTGATCGTCGGTTTCGGCCGGTTCGGCCAGATCGTCACCCAGGCGATGCTGGCCCGTGACCTGACGGTTTCCATCCTGGATACCGACACCGACGCGATCCGGGCGGCGGCCAAGTGGGGGGTCAAGGTCTATTACGGGGACGGTACCCGTATCGACATGCTGCGCACCGCCGGCGCCGAACACGCGTGCGCCATCCTGATCTGCATCGACAATCCCCAGGCCGTGAATCACATGGTCAAGTTGATCAAGTCCGAATTCCCATTGGTCCGGGTGGTGGTGCGCGCCTACGACCGGATCCATTCCCTGGCGCTCGCCAAGGAAGGAGTGGACTACCAGGTGCGCGAGACCCTGGAATCCGCCCTGGTGTTCGGCGAAGCCGCATTACGCCTCATTGGCGTCCCGCCTGACGAGGCAGCCGAGGTGGTGGAAGACGTCCGCCGGCGCGACACCGAGCGTTTCGACCTCGAAGTGGCGGGTGGCTTGTTTGCCGGCCGTTCGCTGCTGTACGGCAATATGACGGGCCCCGCGGACGGCAAGAACGACAAGCCGGACCGTGAAACCGCCGAGGCTGCCGCTAACCCATTGGCATGACAGTCTTATTTCGCGCGCTATATTTCCGCATCTTTGCATTACTTTACGTATCATTTCACGCGCAAACCCGAAAGACTGGGGTAGTCTCAATTGCACTGACTCTTCACTCATGAAGAGCATTTGCCAGGGGGCTGCCATGCTGCAATCGGATCGTAGTTTCACGACGCCGCACGCTGTGGGTGTTGAGCTTGCCCGGCGCCAAGCGCGGGCCTTGCAATGCGGGTTTTCAGCCGGCGCCATGCGCCAGCTGATGCCGTCCACCGGCGGGGCTGGCCCTGCCTGGGCGATCAACGCGCAACGCGAGACCGACAAGGTACGGGGCGTCCGCGCCTTCCCCTTCCGCATCGCCGCCACGGCGGTGTCGTAAGGGCAGCTCCGGACGCGAGGCGTCCGGAGTTCAGGCTTGCGCCATCGCTGTGCGGCGTTTGCCAGCCGATTTCGCGAGGTAAAGCGCCCGGTCCGCCGCATGCAGGACGGCCGCCGTATCAGCGCCGTGGCGGGGAATCAACGCGATACCGACGCTGCCGCCAATGAAAATCGGATTTTCCTGTTCCAGATCATAGGGCTGCGACACGCACTGCACGATCCGCTCGCCCACCGCCTGCGCCTCGCAGTTGGGGTTTTGGCGGATCAGCAGCACGAATTCGTCTCCGCCGATACGGGCCGCCACGGCGCCGTCAGGCATCAACGCCGACAGACGTTCTGATACCTGCTTCAGCAGCGCGTCGCCCGCGGCATGCCCATAGGTGTCGTTCACCGCCTTGAATCCGTCCAGATCCAGATACAACACCGCGAATTCCCGGTGTCCCGGACGGGCCTCGGCAACCGCCTGATCCAGCGCCTGGAAGAGTCCATGGCGGTTCAACAGGCCGGTCAGCGAATCCTGGCGCGCGTGCCGCTCGTTCTCGCGTTCGGCCAGCATGGTCGACACCAGCATCCCGTTCAGCCGGTAGGACGCCATCGACATGGACGTCATATAGAGCGGCACCTGAACCAGCACCAACCAGAAAATCGGCTCTTGGGTGAACAGGGCACCCAGCGCGCAAGGTCCGACGCTCAACACCACCATGACCGCCGACATCCGTGGCGCGCCGAAATTGCGGACGCAAATGCCACCCACCATCGACGCAGCGGACAGGCACGCCACGGTAGCCGCGATCCAGTCGCCGCTGATCAAACTGATGAACGTGCCGTAACCCACGCTCGACGCCCACAGCAGGGCCAGCACCACATACAGGTCGGTGGGTGTGGGCAGGTTTGCGGATGCCGCTTTGCGGGCGCTTACCAGCACCTTGATCCGCGACAGGCACACCAGCATTTCCAGCGCGAGCCACAGCAGGAATGCCGGTTCAGGGTGGCGGACGGTGATCAGGGCGGCCACCAGCAACGTGTTGATGATGCCGCCAAAGAAGATGGGCAGCGATCCGAACAGCCCGCCGATCAGCGCCACGCGAATTTCTGCCGGCACATCGCCGCCGGGATGGACCAGCCACTGGGTAGCCGGCCAGCGGGGCAGGCTGTAAATGCGTTCGTCGTGGTTCATAGGTGCAACATCGTAGCTGGGCGGCGCGAGCGATGCACGGGTTATGCGCGGGCCTGCCAGCCGTGATCTTGCGCAGGGCGCGGGGTAGCGGCATTATCTTTCCCGATACGCCGCCAAAGACACCCGCCACGCCATCCCGACCGCCACTGTGAAGGAGCGCCGCATTGAAGTCCCGTGGTTTTTTGCATCGCACCTTGTATGCGCTGGCCGGGCTGGTCGCGATCGGCATCTGTGCAGCCGCGGTGGCATTGCTGTGGATCGACAGGCGCCTGACCTGGGAATCCGCCTATACGGCGGGGCATAACCTGACCGGCGTGCTGGCGGCCGACATCAGCCGAACGCTACATGGGTACGACCTGTCACTGCAAGGCGTGGTCGAACGGCTGCGAGAACCCGGCATCGAGCTCGTCAAAGGCGAAGCGCTGCAACGTTTCCTTTTTGATCGCTCATCCTCGGCCGAATACCTGGGCGCCATCGGCGTGCTCGACGAACATGGCTACGTGCGCTATGCCTCGGTCGACATCATCGCCTCGGAGCGGAATTTTTCCGACTGGGACTACTTCCAGGTCCACCGCGACGCCGACGACGTCGGCATGTATGTCAGCCGTCCGTATCACAGCCCCTTGCGCGGCGGAGACGAGAGCATCGCCATCAGCCGGCGGATTTCCCGTCCGGACGGCAGCTTCGCGGGCGTCGTTGTCGGTTCGCTACGGCTGGCGTATTTCCGCGACCGCTTCGGCACCTTGTCCATCGGCGAACGCGACGCCATCACGGTTTTCCGCAATGACGGCGTGGTGCTGGTCCGCAATCCCTACTCGCTGTCGGACATGGGCCGCGAATTCGATTTCCCTCAGGATTTCCAGCAATTCCTCATCCGCCGCGAGGGGGCGTTCGTGGGCACCTTGTCGCCCGACGGCGTCAAGCGCTTGCACACGTTCGAGAAGATCGACAATACGCCGCTGGTCATCAACGTCGCGCTGGCGGTGGACGACATCCTCGCACCCTGGGTCCGGCGCGCCGCGCTGGTCGTTCCGGTCACCCTGGCGCTGTTCCTGTCGGTCATGGCGCAGATCGTGCTGTTCCGGCGCGAGATGCGTTTAAGGCGTGCTTTCGAGATGCAGCTGGAAATACAGGCGCAGACCGACGGCCTGACTGGGATCCCCAATCGCCGCACGTTCGATGAAACGCTGGCGCGCGAATGGCAGGCCGCGCGGCGCGACGGCCAACCGCTGTCGCTGCTGTTCCTGGATGCCGACCGCTTCAAGCTCTACAACGATCGCTATGGCCATCAGGAAGGCGACGAATTGCTCAAGCGGGTCGCGTCGACGCTAATGAAAAAAGCCCGCCGTCCGCGCGACCTGGCGGCGCGCTACGGGGGCGAAGAGTTCGTGGTGCTGTTGCCGAACACCAGCGGGCAACGTGCGATGAGCATCGCGGAGACGATCCGGCGCGCAATTGCCGAACTGCGCGTCCCGCACCAGGACAATGACGGCGGCATGGTCACGGTCAGCATCGGCGTCGCTACCGCGATTCCCAAGGCGGAGGACGAGGCATCCGCCTTGGTTGAAGCCGCCGACGCCGCGGTCTACCAGGCCAAGAAAACCGGCCGCAACCGGGTGGTCTCGATCTGATCGTCCGCAGGCGGGCATGCCGTCAATCAACGGCCCAGCATCACGGCTTGCATGCGCGTGTTGGCCTGTTGCAGGTTTTTCGCCTGGGCATTCAGGTCTTGCAGCAGCTGATTCAGCTCGGCTTGCACGGCCGGATCCTGCACCTTCACGATAGAGCCCGAAATCTCGATCTGCGCCTTATGGGCATCGACGTAATCGGCGATCTTCAAGCTGCTGTCGAACGTGGCGTTCAACTGCGGCAACACATCGCGGAACGTATCGGCCGGCAGGCTCACGGTCTTGTCATAGGCTTTGTCGTACACGGCCTTCAGGTCGTCGGGTTGCTTCAACTGCGCACGCGCAGCGTCGGCTTTCGCTTTCTGTTCCTTCAATGCCGCGCCCATGTCGTTGATGGACGTTTGCACGTTCTTCAGGTCATCGCGGCGCGTCAAGATATCGTTCAGCGAACGCACGGCGCCCTTCTGCATGATGCCGGACAGGGGCTTGACCGATGTGTCCATGCTGGAATTGAAGTCGGTGATCACGGCGTAGTGCGCCGCGTAATCGCCAAAGGACTTCTTCTCTTCATCCGTCAACGTGGGCACGCGTACGCCGGGTTTGTCGACGATGCGGGTTTGCAAGAACTGCGTGAATGCCGCGCGCTGTTCAGGCTCCTTGTTGCCGCAGGCCGCCAGCACCAGCGGCAATGCTGCGACCAGCACCAGGAACGGACGGAATAGGGACTTCATTGCATTGACCTCCGAAAGCATAAGAAAAAAGCGCCAGGCGGGGCGATACCCCGCAAAGCGCCCGCAGCTTATCGGCTACCTCTTCGCGCCGCCATCGGTTTCAAACTTCATTTCAAACGAATTGTTAAGACACACAATCCATACAGATCGCGTTGAAAAGAAGTCGGCAACCTGCTATCGCGCGAGAGGGGCAACACGAACCGCAACGGTCTATGCGACCAGTTGATGCGCCACTATCCCTAGAACAAATCCTCCGATGATGCAGCCCGCCGCGATCAGGCACAGAAAGATTCCCGCCAACAGAATGAAGGGCGAGCGCGCTTTCGTCACTTGCAGGCAATAGTCATCGGGGGGCGCCGTCTTCCGGACGGGCAGCAGCGCCGAAAGCGCCAGTTCGACCTTGGAAACGCTTGCGCCTTCAACCAACTCAATCTTGTACTGACCGGCCGGCGCGAAGAACTTGAACAGCTCCATCCGGCCCGTGAGCCCATTGTTGACGGTAGGCCGCAATAGAGAGGCGCGCAGCGCCAACGGCTGGCCAGACGCGCTGGACCGCACTTGCGGACGGAATTCGCCAACGGGCGTCCTCTTGAATAGCGGCGCCTTTTGCCAGATGGCGTAGGTGCCCGCCGTCGCAATCAAAAACGACGCCTCTTTTTTTCGATAGGGCACTTCCACAAGGATCTTTTCGGCAAACGCGCCGGAGATCAAGCGAATGGCGAAGACAAGCAGCGGGATGCCTGCCAGGCTTAAGCCGAACAGCAGGACTCGAGCCAGCGTCAGATCCATGGATGAGGGAAGGTCGCGCGCAAGCGTGAAAGGCTAGACGAGGATGATGTCGTACTTCTCCTGCGAGTACGTGCTCTCCACTTCCAGCGACACGCGCTTGCCCACGAAGTCACCCAGCATCGCCAAGTGTTGGCTTTCCTCTTCCAGGAACAGGTCCACCACGTCTTGCGAGGCAAGAATACGGAATTCCTTGGGGTTGAACTGGCGGGCCTCGCGCAGGATCTCGCGCAGGATCTCATAGCAGACCGTGCGTGGCGTGCGCACATTGCCGCGCGACTCGCACATGGGGCAAGGCTCGCACAGCTGATGCGCCAGTGAATCGCGCGTGCGCTTGCGCGTCATCTCCACCAGGCCCAATTGCGTGAAGCCGTTGACGGTCATGCGCGTGCGGTCGCGTGACAGGGCCTTCTTGAGTTCGGCCAGAACCGTATCGCGATGTTCCTGTTCTTCCATGTCGATGAAGTCCAGGATGACGATGCCGCCCAGGTTGCGCAGCCGAAGCTGGCGGGCAATGGCCTGGGCCGCCTCCAGGTTGGTCTTGAAGATGGTGTCGTCGAAATTGCGCCCGCCCACGAAGCCGCCGGTATTGACGTCCACCGTGGTCAGCGCTTCAGTCTGGTCGATGATCAGGTAACCGCCGGACTTCAAGTCCACGCGGCGCGACAGCGCGCGCGCGATCTCATCATCCACGTTGGCGGTATCGAACAGCGGTCGTTCGCCGCTGTAGTGCTGGATCCGGTCCACCACCGACGGCGTGTAAATGCGTGCCCATTCCAGCATGGCCGCGCTGGTCGTGCGCGAGTCCACCAGAATGGTGCCCGTGCCCGGGCCCACCATGTCGCGCAGGACCCGTTGCGCCAGCGTCAGGTCCTGGTGAAGCAGGGCGGGGGCGGGCTGGGTGCGGGCCGCGGCCTGAACGCTGGCCCAAAGCTTCCTCAGGTATTCCAGGTCGGCCGTCAGTTCCTCGTCGTTGGCGCCCTCGGCCTGGGTGCGGACGATGAATCCGCCTTTTTCCTCGGCCGGCATCAACGCCTGCACGCGTTCCCGCAGCTGGATGCGCTCGGACTCGGAATCGATCTTCTGCGAAATACCGATGTGCGGATCATGCGGTAGATACACGAGCATCCGCCCGGCCATGCTGATCTGCGTCGACAGGCGCGCACCCTTGGTGCCCAAGGGGTCCTTGACCACCTGGACCATGATGGTCTGTCCCTCAAACAGCAGCTTTTCGATGGGCGTGGGCGTCAGGCCCTGGCTGCGCTCACTCCGGTTTTCGCGCAGGTCCGCGATATGGATGAAGGCCGCACGTTCCAGCCCGATGTCGATGAAAGCGCTTTGCATGCCAGGCAGCACACGAACCACCCGTCCCAGATAGATATTGCCGACATGGCCCCGCTGGATGCTGCGTTCCACGTGCAGCTCCTGGACGGACCCCAGCTCGACCAGCGCAACGCGGGTTTCAAAGGGGGTGACGTTGATCAGGATATCTTCGCTCAGGGCGATGGCTGGGGGCATAGCGTGTTCGTCTCCAATAGGTGCGGCGTACAGGCGAATAGTAAACGTACCCCAAGGGGAGGCAAGCCGGGCAGGGCAACTATATATAGAGAGGCAGGCAAATCCTGGCCTCTATATATAGAGGGAGGCAGATCCTCACAGTCGCCCGCGCGATGTCCTGGCAATTTTCTTTCTCGCCCCGCATGACAGGCCCAAAACTTGTGCTATAGTCTCGCTCCTTCGCAGTTCAGACATTTTTTGAACCGCGAAGCCAAGCAAGCACAACAGGCGAAACCGGGGTAACCCAGCCAAGCCTGCCGCGAAGAGTTCAGAAATGAGCGCCAAGCGGTTATTGCAAGGATTGCAGCAAATCAGGCAAAAGCCAGTTGCGTAATCTGCAAAAATCGTGCTATAGTCTTGGGCTTGGCTGGTGATGTTGATTTAGGGTTTACCCGGATCTCTCGCTAGCCACCTGAGCAGTAACCAACCCCAGAATTCTGGGCTGTCCGCGAAAGCGGCAGGGTTGCAAGATAGGATGCAAGTCAGGCAAAAGCCGGTTGCATAATCTGCAAAAGTTGTGTTATAGTTTCAGGCTTGGCAGTTGCCGAAAACTTAGGGTTAACCCGAACGGGTGCTTCTGATGTTTCGATAACTGCTAAAGAGAGCAGATCCGAAGGGGTCGCAAGCAAGAAAGCGATGACGCGAAAGCGAACGAAGCTGACTTGACAAGCGATAAAAACTCCTTCATAATCTCGCCTCTCTGCTGCTGAAAACAGCAAGCGACGCAAGGCAAAAGCCGCAGCGAAGCAAGCGAGTTCAGTGGGTAGCAGTAAGAATTTAGCAGTACCGCTCTTTAACAATTAAACAACCGATAAGTGTGGGCGCTTGATGCGATGCACTGTGATCAGGTTAGGCGTTAAACCCTGATCTCTTCACAAGCACAATGAAATCAAGTGCTCACTAGAAGTGAAGTACCTTAGACGTCAAGTTTAAGAACATACCTCACTTCCTTTGAGTAGCGACGTATGAC
>Ga0160495_100047_pt1 | contig 216237 bp, 189 predicted proteins | sample DID4MG_4_FD_108251 | JGI IMG/M metagenome (GOLD analysis project Ga0160495, IMG submission 108251) | Enriched soil microbial communities from UW Madison campus, WI, USA - DID2933_E24_FP4 MG | ecosystem: Environmental > Terrestrial > Soil > Unclassified | place: USA: Madison, Wisconsin... | reverse complement strand
GACCCGGTTGTCCCTCGGACGGGCAGGACCAATAGCCCCGCGGTGATCCGGCGGCGCCTCGGCTGATCCTGTTAGGCCGGTTTGAAACGATCCCGACCCTGTCGACCCGCTTGTCTCGTCACGAAACGGCTGGCGGCCCAATCACGCCTTCTGAGCGATCCTGCAAACCCGCCCTTCCCATGACGCCCCAATCGGCCCCGCTCGATGCGATCCGCAGCCGCTAACTCGGGCCGGTACCAAGAGCCCTCCCCATGGCTGGGATGGGGATGATTATGGGGCGGCTTGAGTGGGGGAGGATAAGTTGGGGTGATAAAGTTGTAGGGTGTTGATTTTGCTCAACTCTTTTCCGATTGCGCCGTGTGAGCAGCGTGCGTAAGGCCGCCCCAACTCCGTAAAATCCCCGCGAAAGCGGGGGCCCAGGCTTTTTCTGCAACCCACCGCGCTCGACGATAAAACACCTGGGTCCCCGCTTTCGCGGGGATTTTACGGGGGGAGGGATCAGGCCCCGAGCCCAGCCTCGCCCCCTCCACCGCTTCGCGGTCCCCCTCCCCCGTTTTACGGGGGAGGAGTGGCGTTGAAAGGTTTGAGAGACCCCTCACCCGAACTGCTTCGCAGGCCACCCTCTCCCGCAGGGGGAGAGGGATCAAGCCGCCTCGGCCTCGTCGTACCGCGCCCGGGCCGCGCGGATGGCGTTGTGGTGGTCCATGGCCCAGGCGATCAGGGCGTTGAGGGGGCCTTGCAGCGACGTCCCCAGGGGCGAGAGGCTGTATTCGACGCTGGGCGGCTTGGTCGGGAACACTTCGCGCAGGATCAGGCCGTCGCGCTGCAGGTCGCGCAGGGTCTGGGTCAGCATGCGCTGGGAGATGTCGGGCACGGCGCGGCGCAGCGCCCCGAACCGCTTGGGGCCGGTGGCCAGCAGCGACAGCAAAAGCGTGCTCCATTTGTCGCCCAAGTGGTCGATGACGTCGCGCACCGGGCAGTCGGAGGCCGTGAAGCCCTGGCCCTTCCAGCCGTCCAGCGCGTCGCAGAGCGCCTCCGGAGAAAGCGATGGTGGTTCCTTCAAGGTGCCTATCTCCCGGAAAACTGCCGTCTTTACGGCTGGGTCTTGCTCTCACATTTACACTAGGTCTCGAAAAGAGACCAGCAAAGGACGCCCTCGATGACCGCTCGACCCTTCCTCAATGACCGCCTTCTGGTGACCGGCGCCGGAGGCCAGCTGGGCCGCCGCGTGGTCGAGCTGCTGCTCGAGGCCGGCGCCCCGCACGTGATCGCCACGACCCGTGATCCGAGCAAGCTCGCCGACCTGGCGGCCAAGGGCGTGGACGTGCGCGCCGCCGATTTCGACGATCCGGCCTCGCTGAAGACGGCCTTCGCCGGCGCCGACCGGGTGCTGCTGGTCAGCACGGACAGCCTGGGCCAATGGGGAACCCGCATCGCCCAGATCCGCGCGGCCGTCGCCGCGGCGGTCGAGGCGGGCGTGAGCCATGTGCTCTACACCTCGGCTCCTGGCGCGCGGCCCCAGGCCGGCGGCGGGGTGATCGACGACCACTTCTGGAGCGAGCAGGCGATCATCGCCGCCCCGTCCCTGAACTGGACCATCCTGCGCCACAACCTCTATGCCGAGACCATCCTGCTGGGCGCGGGCCAGGCGATCGCCGGCGGAACGCTCTACGCCGCCACGGCCGGCCAGGGCCGGGCCTATGTCACCCGCGAGGACTGCGCTGCGACCGACGCCGCCGCCCTGCTGGGCGCGGAAGGCCGCCAGATCCTCGACGTCTCGGGCCCGCAGGCCCTGACCCAGGACCAGCTTGCCGCCCTGCTGGCGCAGGTCTCGGGCAAGCCGGTCGCCCACCAGGACATCCCGCTCGACGCCCTGCGCGCGGGTCTGGCCCAGGCCGGCCTGCCGAGCGTCTATGTCGATGTCCTGGCCGATTTCGACGCCCAGGCCGCAGAAGGCCAGCACGCCATCGTCACCGACGCTGTCGAGCGCCTGACCGGCAAGGCCCCCACCTCGGTCGCGACCTTCCTGGCGGCCAACAAGGCGGCCCTGGGCTAAGCGTCGCCGAGCGGGCGAGCGGAACGGTCTTCGGCGTCGCGGGGTTTCTAGCGGGTCCAATTTGCATTCCCCCTGAAGGAGGAACACCCGATGAAAGTCAGCGACGCCATGACCAGCCAGGTCTCGGTCGCCCGTCCCGGCGACAGCATCCGCAAGGTCGCCGAGGTGATGGCCAAGGTCGACAGCGGCGTGGTGCCGGTGGTCGAGGACGGCAAGGTGCTGGGCCTGGTCACCGACCGCGACATCGTGCTGCGCGTGGTCGCCGAAGGCCGCAGCTTCGATGCGCCCATCTCCGAAGTGATGAGCGACGGCGAGGTGTTGTCGGTCAAGGAAGACGACATCCTGGCCGACGCCACCGCCAAGATGGCCAACAACCAGGTCCGCCGCCTGGTGGTGCTGAACGACACCGGCCGCCTGACCGGTATCCTGTCGCTGGGCGACGTGGCCAAGGACTACGGCGCCAAGCAGGTCGGCAAGACGCTGGAGGAGATCTCGCAGGACGCCGAGGCGGCGCACTGACCGTTCTCCCTTCTCCCAGAGGGAGAAGGTGGCGCGAAGCGCCGGATGAGGGGTTACGAGGTCTGACGGCGCGCCGGTTGGCGGCGTACCCCCTCACCCTCCCAGGCTATCGCCTGGCCCCTCCCTCTCCCGATGGGAGAGGGAACAAAGAAAAAGGGCGGCCCCGCGAGGAGCCGCCCTTCGTCGTTTTGGTGATCGCGGAAGCGATTAGACCAGGGTCGGGTCGATGGTCTTGCAGGCTTCCATCAGGCCCTTCACCGACTCGACCGACTTGGCGAACATCGCCTTCTCGGCGTCGTTGGTTTCGAACTCGATGATCTTTTCCGCGCCGCCGGCGCCGATGACCACCGGCACGCCGACATAGAGGTCCGACAGGCCGTATTCGCCGTTCAGGAAGGTGGCGCACGGCAGGACGCGCTTCTTGTCCTTCAGGTAGCTGGTGGCCATGGCGATGGCGCTTTCAGCCGGGGCGTAGAAGGCCGAACCGGTCTTCAGCAGGGCGACGATCTCGCCACCGCCCTTGCGGGTGCGCTCGACGATGGCGTCCAGCTCTTCCTGGGTCAGGAAGCCGGCCTTCACGGCGTCCGGCAGCGGCAGGCCGCCCACGGTCGAGTGACGGACCATCGGCACCATGTCGTCGCCGTGGCCGCCCAGGGTCCAGGCGTGGATGTCTTCGACCGACACGCCGGTCTTTTCGGCCAGGAAGTAGGCGAAGCGCGCCGAGTCCAGGACGCCGGCCATGCCGATGACCTTTTCCTTGGGCAGGCCCGAGAACTGCTGCAGGGCCCAGACCATCGCGTCGAGCGGGTTGGTGATGCAGATGACGAAGGCGTTCGGGGCGTGGGCCTTGATGCCTTCGCCGACGGCCTTCATGACCTTCAGGTTGATGCCCAGCAGGTCGTCGCGGCTCATGCCCGGCTTGCGCGGCACGCCGGCGGTGACGATGCAGACGTCGGCGCCGGCGATGTCGGCGTAGTCGTTGGCGCCCTTCAGGGCCACGTCCTTGCCGAACACGGCCGAGGCTTCGGCGATGTCGAGCGCCTTGCCCTGCGGGGTGCCTTCGGCGATGTCGAACAGGATCACGTCGCCCAGCTCTTCGCGAGCGGCGATGTGGGCCAGGGTGCCGCCGATCATGCCGGCGCCGATAAGGGCGATCTTCGCGCGAGCCATGGTGTCTCCATCAGGCTGTGGACAGGAAATGTCGGGGCGCGGTCTACGCCCCTAGCGGCTTAGTCTCAAGCCCCCTTTCCCGTTTCGCTGCGCTGCGGCAAAACGATCACAACAACGACAAGGAGAGGCGCCGTGAGCAAGACCGATCCGGGACGGTTTTTCGAGGACTTCGAGCCGGGCCAGGTGCTGGTCCATGCGACGCCGCGCACGGTGACGGCGGGCGACGTTGCTCTCTATACGGCCTTGTACGGCCCGCGTTTTGCGCTGTTCTCGTCGGACGAATTCGCCCGGGCGAGCGGCCTGGCCGCCGCCCCCGTCGATCCCCTGGTCGCCTTCCACGTCGTGTTCGGCAAGACCGTGCCCGACATCAGCCTGAACGCCGTGGCCAACCTGGGCTACGCCGAAGGCCGGTTCCTGGCCCCCGTCTTCCCCGGCGACACCCTGACGGCGACTTCCGAAGTGATCGGCCTGAAGGAAAATTCGAACGGCAAGACCGGGGTCGTCTATGTGCGCACCACCGGGACCAACCAGCGCGGCGAGGCGGTGCTGTCCTATGTGCGCTGGGTGATGGTGCGAAAGCGCGATCCGTCGGCCGTGGTCGAGGGCCAGTCGGTCCCGGACCTGGCCAAGGCTGTCGCGCCTTCGGACGTGGTCGTTCCGGCGGGGCTGGACTTCTCAGGCTACGACTGGTCGCTGGCCGGCGCCCCGCACGCCTTCGAGGACTACGCGGTCGGCGAGAAGATCGACCATGTTGACGGCATGGCCGTGGAGGAGGCCGAGCACCAGATGGCCACGCGGCTGTGGCAGAACACGGCCAAGGTGCACTTCAACCAGTTCGAACGCGCCAAGGACCCGTCGGGCCGGCGGCTCGTCTATGGCGGGGTGGTGATCTCGACGGCCAAGGCCCTGTCGTTCAACGGCCTGCAGAACGCCGGCCTGATCCTGGGGATCAACGGCGGCCGGCACGTGGCGCCGTTCTTCGCCGGTTCGACGGTGTTCGCCTGGAGCGAGGTTCTGGACAAGGCCGATCTGGGAGGCGTCGGCGCCCTGCGGCTGCGGCTGGTGGCGACGAAGGACCGGCCCTGTGCGGATTTCCCCGACAAGGACAGCGAGGGGGTCTATGACCCCGCCGTGATCCTCGACTTCGACTATTGGGCGGCGGTTCCGAAACGTGGCTGACTTCGATTTGCATCCGGCCTTCCCGGCCAGTTCCCACGCCGTCGGCGAGCTGCCGCTCTGCCACGTGCGCCTGCACGACGACGCCCGCTATCCGTGGCTGGTGCTGATCCCCCGCGCCGACGGCCTGGTCGAGATCGAGGACCTGTCGCCCGAGGGCCGCATCGCCCTGACCGAGGAGATCGTCGCCCTCGGCGCGGCCGTCCGGGCCGTGGCGGCGGTGCTGGACCTGCCGGTCGACAAGTTGAATGTCGGCGCCCTGGGCAACGTCACCCCGCAGCTGCACGTCCACGTGCTGGGCCGCCGCGACGGTGATCCGGCGTGGCCTGGGCCGGTTTGGGGGCATAGCGCGGGGGTGAGTTACGCCGGCGACGTGCGGGCGGCCGCGATCGCGGCGGCGCGCGGGGCTTTGGGGCTCTAGCCCAAACTTATAAACGCCCGTCATTCTCGCCCTTGTGGCGAGAACCCCTGGTTCCGCTTCCACGTGAGGCGCAAGCGGATCGCTTGCGATCCGCCCCCACTTGCCCCTGCGGCTCATAGAGGGCTTCCCGCCACAAGGGCGGGAATGACGGGAAGAATGGGGCGTGGGCTTGTGCGGCTAACCCAGCAGCGTCGCCGCGCCCAACCCCGCCGCGAAGGCCAGGGCCGTGGCCGCCGCGCCCGCCAGGAACCACGGCCAGGCCGGGCGCTTCTCGACGATCACCGTCGGCGGGGCCGGCGGTTGTTCGGCGTAGCGGGCCATGGCGCGCAGGGCGCGCACGGCCTCGTCGGCCAGCTCCTTCATCCGCGCCACCGGCGACAGCTCGCGGGCGATCCAGCGGCTGACGACGGGATTGGCGGCGTCCCACAGGTCGTGGGTCGGGTCGATACGGCGGGCCACGCCCTCGACCGTGACCATGGTCTTCTGCAGCAGCACGAGCTCGGGCCGCAGGGCCATTTCGAACAGGGCGGTGATCTCGAACAGCTGGGCCAGCAGCCGGCCCATCGACACGTCGCGGGCGTCGCGGCCGAACACCGGCTCGCCGACGGCGCGCAGGGCCTGGGCGAAGGCGTCCATGTCCTGGTGGGCGGGCACATAGCCGGCGTCGAAGTGCACCTTGGCCACCCGCGTATAGTCGCGGCGCAGGAAGCCGTAGAGGATCTCGGCCAGGTACTTGCGCTCGGCCGGGCCCAGCCGCCCGACGATGCCGTAGTCGACGGCGGTGATGGCGGCCGGGGCGCTGACGAAGAGGTTGCCCTCGTGCAGGTCGGCGTGGAACAGGCCGTGGTCCAAAGCCTGGGCCAGGAAGCCGCGGGTGACGTTCTCGGCCAGGGCCTTGCGGTCCAGCCCTTCCTGTTCGAGCGCCTTGGGGTCCGACAGCGGCACGCCTTCCGCCCAGGCCAGGGTCAGCACCCGTTTGCCGACGCCGTCCCAGACGACGGCCGGGGCGCGCATGTGGACGTCCTGGGCCATCGCTTCGCCGAGCTCGGCCGCGCCGGCCGCCTCGAAGCGCAGGTCCATCTCAAGGTCCAGCGCCCGGATCACCACCTCGACAAACTCGCGCGGGCGCAGGCGGCGGGCGGCGGGAACGAGGCGGTGCGACAGGTCGGCGGCCAGGCGCAGGGTCTCGCTGTCCTGCGCCACCCGGCGCTCGATGCCGGGGCGCAGCACCTTCACGGCGACCTTGGCGCCGTCGTGCAGGGTCGCCTCGTGCGCCTGGGCCAGGGAGGCGGCGCCGACCGCCTCGCCGAAGTTCGCGTAGAGGCTTTCGATGCTGCGGCCGAGGTTGCGCTCGATCTCGGCGCGGGCGATCGGGGTGGGGAACGGCGGCAGCCGGTCCTTCAGGTGCGACAGGTCCTCGGCGAACACCGCGCCGAAGATGTCGGCCCGGGTCGACAGGAACTGGCCCATCTTGATGGCGACAGGGCCCTGCCCCTCCAGCACGCGGGCCAGGCGCTCGCCCGGACGGCCCTGGCGGCTCTTGCCGCCGGCGAACAGGCGCAGGAACCGGCCGGCCAGCCGCGCCGACGGCGGCAGCAGCGGCTCGACCTCGCGCGGAACCAGGGCGTCGGCGCGCACCAGGCGCCAGCCGGCGCCGATCAGGCGGACGAACGCGGACAGGCGTTGCATGGGCCTAGAGCGCCCAGCCCTGGTGCAGGGCCGCCACGCCGCCGGTGAAGTTGGTGTAGGTCGCCCGCTTGAAGCCGGCCGCCTCGATCATCGACAGGAAGGTCTTCTGGTCGGGGAAGCGGCGGATGCTCTCGACCAGGTACTGATAGGCGTCGCGGTCCTTGGCGACCCACTCGCCGACCTGCGGGATGACCTTGAAGCTGTAGGCGTCATAGGCCTTGGCGAGGGCCTCGGTCGCGGGGCGCGAGAACTCCAGGCACAGGAAGCGGCCGCCGGGCTTGAGCACCCGGCGCGCCTCGCGCAGGGCCGCGTCGATGTCGGTGACGTTGCGGATGCCGAACGAGATGACATAGGCGTCGGCATAGGCGTCGGGCAGCGGCAGGGCTTGCGCGTCGCCCACGGTCCAGGTGATCTCGGGCTCGCCGCCCTTTTCGATCCCGGCCATGATCATTTCGGCGTTGTAGTCGACGATGTTGATGGTCGCGTCCGGACCGCCGCGGCGCTGCTGGGCGCTACGGGCCATCTTGGCGAAGCGGCGGGCCATGTCGCCGGTGCCGCCGGCGCAGTCGATGATGATCTCGCCCGGCTGCGGATTGAGGCGCGCGGCGACCGCGTCCTTCCAGAGCCGGTGCACGCCGCCGCTCATCAGGTCGTTCATCAGGTCGTAGTTCTTGGCGACGCGGTCGAAGACCCCGCGCACCAGACCCGCCTTCAGGGCGGGATCGACGTCCTTGAATCCGAAAGTGGCGGAGGGCTTGCTCATGACGTCTACGGGTCGGGCTCTCTATATGATCTTCGCCTATTAGACCGCGCCTTGCGTCGCGTCACCGTCTTAAGGAGCCGTCTTGCCCGAACTGCCTGAAGTCGAGACCGTCCGTCGGGGCCTGGAGCCCGTCCTGTCCGGCGCGCGCTTGATCCGTGTGCGCGCCAACCGTCCCGACCTGCGCTTTCCCCTGCCCGAAGGCTTCGTCCAGCGGCTGACGGGCGCGAAGATCCTGCGGTTGGACCGGCGGGCCAAATACCTGCTGGCCCCGCTCGACCGCGGCGACACGCTCGTCATGCACCTGGGGATGACCGGCAGGTTCGAGATCGCCGCGCCGGAAGGATCCGTGCGGCCCGGCGACTTCGCCCGTGAGGTCAAGCCCGACGACAAGCACGCCCACGTCGTCTTCGAGACCGAAGAGGGCGCGACCGTCACCTATTACGATCCGCGCCGGTTCGGCTTCATGGACCTGATCGCCACCGACCGCGTCGATCGCCACCCGTGGTTCGCGACCATGGGGCCCGAGCCCCTGTCGGAGGCCTTCGACGCCAAGACCCTGGTCAAGGCTTTCGGCGGTCGCAAGCAGGGACCCAAGACCCTGCTGCTTGACCAGAAGACCGTGGCGGGTCTGGGCAACATCTATGTCTGCGAGGCCCTGCACCGCTCGGGGATCTCGCCGTTCAAGCCGTCGGGTCAGATCGCCGGCAAGCGGCTGGGGCCGCTGACCACGGCCATCAAGGAGGTGCTGGCCGAGGCCGTCGAGGTCGGCGGCTCGTCGCTGAAGGACTTCGCGGCCGCCGACGGGGCGCTGGGCTATTTCCAGCATCGCTTCCGGGTCTATGACCGCGAGGGCGAGCCGTGCCCGACCCCCGGCTGCAAGGGCGTGATCGCCCGCGAGGTTCAGGCGGGGCGTTCGACCTTCTTCTGCCCCGTTTGTCAGAAATGACCCTGACCGCGCCTTGCTGAGCTGAGGCGCGGCTTTCCGGTTGGGTTCGATGTTCCGCTCGCTCCTCGTCGCTCTCGCTGCGCTGCTGGCGACGCCCGCCTTGGCCGAGCCCGCCATGTGGACGGTGCGCGACGCGGATTCAGAGATCGTGCTGTTCGGCTCGATGCACGTGCTGCCCAAGGACCTGGACTGGAAGCCGCCGGCGCTGGATGCGGCGCTGTCGAAGGCCGACGACCTGTGGTTCGAGCTGCCGATGGACGCGGCCGCCGACCAGCGGATGCAGGCCCTGGCCGGCGCCTATGGCCTGCTGCCGCCCGGCCAGACCCTGACCTCGCGGCTGAAGCCCCGCGCCGTCGCCCGCCTGCGCAAGCTGGCCGAGCGCCTCTCCGTGCCGATGAGCGAGCTGGAGCGCCTGCAGCCCTGGATGGCCGAGGTGCGCCTGACTACGGCCGCCTTCGCCCTGGACCAGGGCCTGGCCGAGGACGGGGTCGAGCGGCGGCTGCAGGCGGCCGCGCCGCCGAGCGTCGTGCGCAAGGCCTTCGAGACCCCCGACCAGCAGATGGCCCTGTTCGCCGGCGCCTCGCAGGCCGATCAGGTCAGGACCCTGAACGCCACGGTCAAACAGCTGGAAAAGGATCCCGGCGCCTATCGCCGGCTGGTCGCGGCGTGGTCGAAGGGCGACCAGAAGGCGCTCGAGCGCGCCGTCGTCGGCGGAATGCGGAAATCTTCGCCCGCCCTCTATCGCCGTTTCATCGTCGAGCGTAACGCACGGTGGATGGACGCCCTGCAAGCGCGCCTGGCCGGGTCCGGCCGGACGGTGGTGGTGGTCGGCGCCGGGCACCTCTTAGGTCCCGACGGCCTGCCCGCCCGCCTGCGCGCGCTGGGCTATGACGTACAAGGGCCGCGATAGACGGCCAGGACTTGAGGAAGGACGGCCGATGGCCTTTGAGACCCTGATCGTCGAACGCCCCGAAACCGCGCCCGGCGTGGCGCTGATCCGCCTGAACCGGCCCGAGGCCCTGAACGCCCTCAACAGCGTGCTGCTGACGGAGCTCGGCCAAGCGCTGGCGGACGCCCAGAACGACGACGGCGTCGGCTGCATCGTGCTGACCGGCTCGCCCAAGGCCTTCGCCGCCGGGGCCGACATCAAGGAGATGTCGGAGAAGTCCTACGCCGAGATGTTCAAGGCCGACTTCTTCACCGCCCAGGCCCGGGCGATCGAGACCATCCGCAAGCCGATCATCGCCGCGGTGGCCGGCTACGCCCTGGGCGGCGGCTGCGAGCTGGCGATGATCTGCGACTTCATCCTGGCCGCCGATACGGCGAAGTTCGGCCAGCCGGAGATCAATCTCGGCGTCGCCCCCGGCATCGGCGGCACCCAGCGCCTGACCCGCTTCGTCGGCAAGTCCAAGGCCATGGACATGATCCTGACCGGCCGGATGATGGACGCGGCCGAGGCCGAGCGCTCGGGCCTGGTCTCGCGGGTCTTCCCCGCCGACCAGCTGGTCGACGAGGCCTTGAAGGTCGCGGCCAAGATTGCCGCCCAGTCGCCGCTGGCCGTGGCGATGAACAAGGAGCTGGTCAATGCCGCCTACGAGACGACCCTGACCACCGGCGTGGCGCTGGAGCGCCGCCTCTTCCACTCGCTGTTCGCCTTCGACGACCAGAAGGAAGGAATGGCGGCCTTCGTCGAGAAGCGCAAACCGGCGTTCAAGGGTTCGTGAAGCTGGGCCGTGGCCCGGCGGCGAAGAATCCCCATGTGGATGGATTGACCCGATCCCGGGGTTCCCGTATATCCGCGCGCTCTTGATTTTTCCTGCTTCGCGGCCGCCCGCGTGGCTGTCCGTTTGAAGGTCCAACTCATGGCCAATAATCCCGGCGCCAAGAAAGCGATCCGCAAGATCGCCCGTCGCACCGAAGTGAACACCGCTCGCCGTTCGCGCGTGCGCACCTTCCTGCGCAAGTTCGAAGACGCCCTGGCCGCCGGCGACGTCGCCGTCGCCAAGGCCGCCTTCGTCGAGGCGCAATCGGAACTGATGCGCGCCGTTTCGAAGGGCGTCGTCCATCCGAACACCGGCTCGCGGAAGGTGTCTCGCCTGGCCGCCCGCCTGAAGAAGCTGGACAAGGCCGCCGCCTAAGTCCAGATCGCGAACGAACGCCGTTCGTTCAGCGAAATCAAAGACTTGTAAGAGCCGATCGGGGAAACTCGGTCGGCTTTTGCTTTGTCTATGTACCCCTATACCTGCCCCTCAGGTCGTCGAACGAAACTCTCTAAAACGGCATTCCCTTGACGAGCGAGGAGGTCTCGCGAGTCAACAGAAATATCCGCGATCGGACGCAAGTTTTCCGTTTGACCGGCGGGGGCCGGTGGCTAGTTTAAGCGTCTCAACGCTCTCCCAGTCTTTGACGACAGCGGCGGCGGCGAACATCATGCGTTCGCCGGGTAAGCCCCTGTGTGTCTTCAATAAATGTGGGGGTAGTGTTTGAGCACGGTCGTGCGCCATGGGGGGCTTGCGACCGGCAATCTGTAATTGTGTGTATGCAGGCGCGAGGCGGTGAACTGATGTCGATCAAGGTCGGGGTGGCCAGTCAGGAATTGTCGGCTGCGTATGCGGCTGTCACGCGGGAGCCTGCTGGCATCGTCTGGAACAAGGTCTGCGTCTCGCTGAAGCGCGAACTGGGCGACGCCGCCTTCGGTTCGTGGATCGCGCCCGCCGTGCTGCGTGAAACGCAAGGCGGCGACGTCGTCCTCGTCACCCCCACGGGCATCGCCCGCGACTGGATCCGTCGCAGCGCCTGGCGCCGCATCGGCGAGCTGTGGGCCGCCGGCGACGCCGTGGGCCGCCGCCTGGATCTGAAGTCGCGCCTCGAATTCGAAGCCTCGGCCGACGCCGCCTCGGCCACCGCCGGCGCCGTCTATGTCGAAGCCAAGGCCCAGCCGATCGAGATCGTGCTGCCGGTCTCCAGCGACGTCCCCGCCGCGCCCGCCCCGGCCGCCGGCAAGACCTCGCCGGTCCAGGGCCTGCAGGAACGCTTCACCTTCGACACCTTCGTCCCCGGTCCGGCCAACGAATTCGCCCACGCCGTGGCGCGCCGCGTCGCCAGCTGGGCCGACGGCCACTTCAACCCGGTGCTGTTCCACGGCCCCTACGGCTTCGGCAAGACGCACCTGCTGAACGCTCTGGCCTGGGAAGCCATGCGCAACGCGCCCAACAAGCGCGTCGTGTACCTGACCGCCGAGCGCTTCCTGTCGACCTTCGTGCGGGCGGTGATGGATCGCCAGACCACGGCCTTCAAGGACGAGCTGCGCGGCGCCGACCTGCTGATCATCGACGACGTGCACTTCATCGCCGGCAAGCAGTCGAGCCAGGAAGAGCTGTTCCACACCCTGACCGCCCTCGTCGAGGACGGCCGCCGGGTGGTGTTCTCGGCCGACCGTCCGCCCTCGGCCATGACCGAGATGGACGCCCGACTGCGCTCGCACCTGTCGGCGGGCCTGGTCTGCGGCCTGGAGCCGGCCGACCGTTCGCTGCGCCTGGGCATCCTGGAGCGCAAGATCGAGGCGCTGGGCCGCGCCCAGGGCTTCGTCGGCGCCGTGCGCCCCGAAGTGCTGCAATTCCTGGCCGACCGCTTCACCGACAGCGTCCGCGAACTGGAAGGCGCGCTGAACACCCTGACGGCCCGCGCCGGCGAGCGCCTGCCGCGCCTGACGCTGGACGAGGTCCAGGCGATCCTGCGCCCGCACCTGCGCGGCGGCGAAAAGCGGATCACCATCGACGACATCCAGAAGGCCACGTCCGAGCACTACGGCATGAAGCAGGCCGACCTGCTCAGCGAACGCCGTAACCGCGCCATCGCCCGTCCGCGCCAGGCGGCCATGTGGCTGGCCAAGCAGCTGACCACCCGCTCGCTGCCGGACATCGGCCGTCGCTTCGGCGGTCGCGACCACACCACCGTCCTGCACGCCGTGCGCCGCATCGAGGCCCTGCGCCAGGACGACGCCGTGCTCAGCCAGGACCTGGAGACCATCACCCGCAAGCTGCGCGGCTGATCGAACTTCCGAGACGACCGAAGGGGCCGCTCCGCAGGGGGCGGCCTTTTTCGTTCAATCCTCCCCCTCTGGGGGAGGTGGCCCAGAGGGCCGGAGGGGGCTGGCGCGGCGCTTACCCCCTCAGTCGCTTCGCGACAGCTCCCCCAGAGGGGGAGCATCGATCAGCCCGGCCGCGCCCTTCTCAAGGTCAAATTGATCCGCCCTCCGCCCGGCACGAGCCGCGAGGAGCCCGGCAGGATCCGGTCCACGCCGTGGAAGGCCAGGCGCGCGGGACCTGACAGCCGGCAGACGTCGCCGGAGGCCAGGCGCACCGAGCGCGTCGGGTCCTTGCGCGAGGTTCCGCCGATGCGGAACACCGCCGTGTCGCCCAGCGAGATCGACAGCACCGGAAAGCGGGGATCGGCCTCGTCGCGGTCCTGGTGCAGGCCCATGCGGGCCTCGGGGCCGTAGAGGTTGACCAGACAGGCGTCGGGCGGGACCTCGGCGTCGCCCAGCCGCGCCCAGAGATCGAGCAGGGCCTGGGGGATTTCCGGCCAGGGCGCGCCCGTGCCCGGATGGCGGTCGGCATAGCGGTAGCCGCCGGCGTCGCTGGTCCAGCCCAGGGGGCCGAGGCTGGTCATGGCCACGCTCATCGCCTTGCCGTAGGGCGTGGCGTAGTGGGCGGGCGGCGCGATCTCGGTCGCCGCCAGCACGGTCTCGACGAGCGCCTGCTGGGCGTCCGGTGACAGCAGGCCGGGCCAGAGATCGAAGCCGGGTACGAGGCTGACGGGGTTCATCATTACGCGGAATTAATGCCGCCCAGCGGCCGGATGGGTGTTGGTTTCGCGCCAAGCGGCCGTTGGCCGCACGATCGTTGCATACCAGGGCCGTACATGCGTCGTCTTCTGTCCACCGCCGCGGCGGTCGCGTTGCTTTTCGCCTCCGAAGCCGCTCTCGCGGCGACCACCGGCGCTCAAGGGACCAAGGGCGCGACGCCCGCCACGGTCACCACCCAGCTGCCGCGCAACGCCCATCCGATCCACTACGACCTCTCGTTCACGCCCGACGCGGCCAAGATGAGCTTCACCGCCTCGGTGAGGATCGCCGTCGAGGTGACGCAGCCGACCCGCACCCTGACCCTGCAGGCGGCCGACCTGACCTTCGCCAAGGCCGCGATCGACGGCAAGCCGGCGGCCGTCAAGGTCGACGACGAGGCCCAGACCGTGACCTTCACCCTGGCCGCGCCCCTGGCCAAGGGCAAGCACCTGCTGAGCGCCGACTACGCCGGCAAGATCTACACCCAGGCCGCGGGCCTGTTCGCCCTCGACTACGACACCGAGGAGGGCTCCAGGCGCGCCCTCTACACCCAGTTCGAGAACTCCGACGCCCGCCGGTTCATCCCCTCGTGGGACGAGCCGTTCCACAAGGCCACGTTCAGCGTCGAGGCGACCATCCCCACCGGCCAGATGGCCCTGGGCAACATGCCGGTCGCCAAGAGCGTCGATCTGGGCGGCGGCAAGACCCGCGTGATCTTCGCGACCTCGCCCAAGATGTCGACCTACCTGCTGTTCTTCGGCCTGGGCGAGTTCGACCGCGCCAGCATCAAGTCCGCCGGGGTCGACATCGGGGTGGTCACCAAGAAGGGCGACCTGCCCAAGGCCAGGTTCGCGCTGGAATCCGCCGGGCCGCTGGTGGCCTGGTACAACGACTATTTCGGCGTCGATTACCCGCTGCCGGTGCTCGACCACATCGCGGCGCCTGGCCGCAGCCAGTTCTTCAGCGCCATGGAGAACTGGGGGGCGATCTTCTATTTCGAATACGCCCTGCTGATGGATCCGGCGATCTCGACCCAGCGCGACGCCCAGAACATCTACACCACCGTCGCCCACGAGACCGCCCACCAGTGGTTCGGCAACCTGGTGACCATGGCCTGGTGGGACGACCTGTGGCTCAACGAAGGCTTCGCCTCGTGGATGGAGGGCCGGGCAACCGAGAAGTTCCATCCCGAATGGAAGTCGGAGCTGGGCGCGGTGGCCGGGCGCGAATACGCCATGAACCTCGACGGCCTTTCCTCCACCCACCCGGTGGTGCAGCACGTCGAGACGGTCGAGCAGGCCAGCCAGGCCTTCGACGGCATCACCTACCAGAAGGGCGAGGCGGTGATCCGCATGCTCGAAGGCTATGTCGGCGAGGACGCCTGGAAGAGCGGCGTGCGCGCCTACATCAAGGCCCACGCCTACGGCAACACGGTCAGCGACGACCTGTGGAAGGCGGTCGAGGCCTCGGCGGGTAAGCCGATCACCGCCATCGCCCACGACTTCACCCTGCAGCCGGGCGTGCCGCTGATCCGCGTCGACGGCGGCGCCTGCCAGGCCGGCAAGCAGGTCCTGACCCTGACCCAGGGCGAGTACAGCAAGGACTTCCCGAACAAGACGCCGCTGGCCTGGCGCGTGCCGGTCAACGCCAAGGCTCTGGACGGCTCGGTCGTCGCCAAGACCGTGGTCGAGGGCGGCAAGGCCAGCCTGACGGTCGAGGGCTGCGGCCCGGTTGTCGTCAACGCCGGCCAGAGCGGCTACTACCGCACCCTCTACGCCCCGGCTCGCTTCCAGGCCCTGGCGGCCGATTTCGGCAAGCTGGCGGCCATCGATCAGCTGGGCCTGCTGTCCGACGCCTGGGCCATGGGCACGGCGGGTCAGCAGGGCGCGGCCGACGCCCTGGACCTGATCGCCGCCACCCCGGCCGACGCCGACCCGCAGGTGCTGTCCAAGGTGGCCTCGGTGCTGTCGGCCATCGACGGCTACTACCAGGGTCAGTCCGAGCGCGCCGCCTTCCGCAAGCTGGCCGTCGCGCGCCTGTCGCCGATGCTCGATCGCGTGGGCTGGGCGCCCAAGGCCGGCGAGCCCGATCCGGTGGCCATCCTGCGCGGTGACCTGATCGCCACGCTGGGCGAGCTGGGCGACCCGGCGGTGGTCGCCGAGGCGCGGCGGCGTTTCGCCGCCGACAAGACCGATCCGACCGCCATCCCTGGCCCGCTGCGCAAGGCGATCCTCGGCGTGGTGGCGGTCAACGCCGACGCGGCGACCTGGGACGCGATCCACGCCCAGGCGGCGGCCGAGAAGACCCCGCTGGTCCGCGCCCAGCTCTACAGCCTGCTGGCCTCGGCCCGCGACGAGGCCCTGGCCCGCAAGGCGCTCGACCTGGCCCTGACCGCCGAGCCGGGCGAGACCAACGCCTCGGGCATGATCTCGGGCGTGGCCGGCCGCCATCCGGATCTGGCCTTCGACTTCGCCGCCGCCCACAAGGACGCGGTCAACGACAAGGTCGATAAAGGCGCGCGCACCCGCTTCATCCCCAGTCTCGCCACCGCCTCGGGCAAGCCGGAGACGGCCGCCAGGCTGAAGGCCTGGGCGGCGGCGAACCTGGCCGAAGGCTCGCGCAAGGAGGCCGACAAGGCGATCGCGGCCATCGAATATCGGGCCAAGGTGCGGTCCGAGCGCCTGCCGGCGATCACCGCCTGGGTCGCCAAGGCCGGCTGAACGGGCCTTTCAAAGCATCGCCGCAGCGTCGACAGCCCGACGCTGCGGCCTTCTGTCTTGCAGATTCCCCTTCTTTCCCTGCGGGAATGGGCTTGCGGGTCGCTGCGTATCCCCCATATCGGGCATCGAAGCGGGGTTGACGGGCTCGTCAACTTCGATTGAACCCTCTCCTTTCGCCCGTTCGCGGGCGGCAGGATTTTGGATCAACGCGACCAACGGGGACGGACCGAGAAAAACCGGGGCGCTTTCATGAGGCCCTTGTCACCGCCGTCCGCCATTCGAGGAGCTGCAGGCACCACACATGAGCAAGATTATCGGTATCGACCTTGGCACCACGAATTCGTGCGTGGCCATCATGGACGGCAAGAACCCGAAGGTGATCGAGAACGCCGAAGGCGCTCGCACCACCCCGTCGGTGGTCGGCTTCCTTGAGGACGGCGAGCGCCTGGTCGGCCAGCCCGCCAAGCGCCAGGCGGTGACCAACCCGACCAACACCCTGTTCGCGATCAAGCGCCTGATTGGCCGCAACGCGAACGACCCGGTGGTCGAGAAGGACAAGGGCATGGTGCCCTACGAAATCGTCAAGGGTCCGACCGGCGACGCCTGGGTCAAGGCCCACGGCAAGGACTACTCGCCCCAGGAAGTCTCGGCCTTCATTCTGCAGAAGATGAAGGAAGCCGCCGAAGCCCACCTCGGCGAGCCGGTCTCCAAGGCCGTCATCACCGTTCCGGCCTACTTCAACGACGCCCAGCGCCAAGCCACCAAGGACGCCGGCAAGATCGCCGGTCTGGAAGTGCTGCGCATCATCAACGAGCCGACCGCGGCGGCCCTGGCCTATGGCCTGGACAAGAACGACGGCAAGAAGATCGCCGTCTATGACCTCGGCGGCGGCACCTTCGACGTCTCGATCCTCGAGATCGGCGACGGCGTGTTCGAGGTGAAGTCGACCAACGGCGACACCTTCCTGGGCGGTGAGGACTTCGACCTTCGGATCGTCGACTACCTGGCCGACGAGTTCAAGAAGGAGCAGGGCGTCGACCTGCGCAAGGACAAGCTGGCCCTCCAGCGCCTGCGCGAAGAGGCGGAAAAGGCCAAGAAGGAGCTGTCCTCGACGGCTCAGTACGAGGTCAACCTGCCGTTCATCAGCATGAACGCCTCGGGCCCGCTGCACCTGAACATCAAGCTGTCGCGCGCCAAGCTGGAAGCCCTGGTCGACGACCTGATCGCCCGCACCATCGGTCCGTGCGAACAGGCCCTCAAGGACGCCGGCCTGAAGAAGAGCGACATCGACGAAGTGATCCTGGTCGGCGGCATGAGCCGCATGCCCAAGGTCCAGCAGGCGGTGCAGGACTTCTTCGGTCGCGAACCCCACAAGGGCGTGAACCCCGATGAAGTCGTGGCGCTGGGCGCGGCCGTCCAGGCCGGCGTGCTGCAAGGCGACGTCAAGGACGTGCTGCTGCTCGACGTGACCCCGCTGACGCTGGGCATCGAGACCCTGGGCGGCGTGTTCACCCCGCTGATCGAGCGCAACACCACCATCCCGACCAAGCGCTCGCAGACCTTCTCGACCGCCGACGACAACCAGTCGGCCGTGACCATCCGCGTGTTCCAGGGCGAACGCCCGATGGCCGTGGACAACAAGATCCTCGGCCAGTTCGACCTGGTGGGCATCCCGCCGGCGCCGCGCGGCGTGCCGCAGATCGAGGTCACGTTCGACATCGACGCCAACGGCATCGTCCAGGTCCACGCCAAGGACAAGGCGACCAACAAGGAGCACTCGATCCGCATCCAGGCCAATGGCGGCCTGTCGGACGCGGACATCGAGCGCATGGTCAAGGAAGCCGAGGCCAACAAGGCCGCCGACGAGCAGAAGAAGAAGCTGGTCGAGGCCAAGAACCAGGGCGAGGCGATCCTGCACTCGACCGAGAAGGCCCTGGCCGATCACGGCGACAAGGTCGGCGCGCCCGAGAAGGCCGCCATCGAGACCGGGATCACCGAGCTGAAGGCCGCTCTGGAAAGCGAAGACGTCGAGGCCATCCAGGCCAAGACCCAGGCGCTGATCCAGGCCTCGATGAAGCTGGGCGAAGCCATGTACGCCTCGCAGCAGGACGGCGAGGGCGCTGACGGCGCGCAAGCCGCCGCGGACGACGGCGTGGTCGACGCCGAGTTCGAGGAAGTCGACGGCAACGACAAGCCGGCCGCGTGACCAAGGGTCGCGGGGAACCCGGGCGCGAACGTCTTGCGCCGGGGTTCCCCGTCCCCCACCTCATTCGGGTGTCAGTAGCGATCAGGCCGATGTCGAAAGCTCTTCCATCGCCGCGCTCCCCAGGGGCGCATAGCGCGTCCCGTCGTTGCAATCGCAGGGTTGCGTCGGTAGATTCCCCTAATCTTATGGTTGGGGGATATCATGAAGCGTCTCGTCGTCCTGCTGCTGGGACTGATGCTGCTCGTGCCGACGGCGGCGAGCGCCGCGCGCTTCGGCAAGCGGGAAGAGGTCCAGCGGATCGCGCCGGTCTCGCTTCCCGGGCCGAGCGGCGAGCGCCTCTATCTGGGCAACAAGATCACCACCTACTGGCTGGGCGGCGGCCTCTATCTGAAGGACGACGGCTACGTCCTGGGCGTGGCCGGGGACGACAAGGCCTACTACGTCCTGACGCCGGAAAAGATCGCCATCGCCCAGAAGGCCGGGCTTCTGCCCGACCCGCTTCCCGCCTATCAGATCCATCCCATTCAATATCTGCTTGGCTATTCGTTCTGGCTCGTTCTGGTCGTCGTCATCGCCTGGAGCCTGATCCAGTCGGCCTGGCAGAAATCCCGAGCCGTGACGCGGCGAAAGCCTGGAACAGCGTTAACCTGACGCGGAGCGGTCGAGCCGTTTTCCGCGGCGAGATGTAAGGCCGATGCGCGACTATTACGAAATCCTCGGCGTGAACCGGACCTGCGACGACGCGGGCCTGAAGTCCGCCTTCCGCAAGCTGGCGATGCAGCACCACCCCGACCGCAACGGCGGTTGCGAGGACGCCAGCGGGCGGTTCAAGGAGATCAACGAGGCCTATTCGGTTCTCTCCGATCCGCAGAAGCGCGCCGCCTACGACCGCTTCGGCCACGCCGGCGTCAACGGCCCGCAGGGCGGTCCCGGCGGCGGCCAGGGCTTCGACGCCAGCGACATCTTCGGCGACGTGTTCGGGGACGTCTTCGGCGAGATGTTCGGCGGCGGCCGTCGCCAGTCCAACGGCCCGCAACGCGGCCAGGACCTGCGCTATGACCTGGAGATCAGCCTCGAGCAGGCCTATGCCGGCGCCGAGGTCGAGATCACCGTCCCGGCGGCCATGACCTGCGAGGTCTGCGACGGCTCGGGCGCCAAGCCCGGCACCAGCCCCACCGTCTGTGGCTCGTGCGGCGGCGCCGGCCGCGTGCGGGCCACGCAAGGCTTCTTCTCGGTCGAGCGCGCCTGCCCCCGCTGCGGCGGCTCGGGCCGCCTGGTGCTAGACCCCTGCGCCGGCTGCCATGGCCACGGCCAAGTCCGCAAGGAACGCATCCTGTCGGTGCGCATCCCGGCCGGCGTCGACGACGGCGCCCGCATCCGCCTGGCGGGCGAGGGTGACGCCGGCGTGCGCGGCGGCCCGCGCGGCGACCTCTACCTCTTCCTGTCGGTGACCCCGCACGAGCTCTTCGAGCGCGACGGTCTGGATCTGCTCTGCACCGTGCCGGTGCCGATGACGGTCGCGGCTCTCGGCGGCGAGATCGAGGCCCCGTGCCTGAAGGGCGGCGAGACCTGCGACGGCACCTGCCGCGTCAGCGTCAAGGTTCCCGAAGGCGCCCAGACCGGCAAGACCGTCCGCCTGAAGGGCAAGGGCATGCCGTCGCTGCGCAACCGCCAGCGCGGCGACCTGGTGGTCGAGCTGTTCGTCGAAACCCCGACCCACCTGTCGGCCCGCCAGAAGGAGCTCCTCAAGGAGCTGGCCGGCCTGTGCGACGACAAGCAGAACCCCAAGTCGGCCAACTTCGTCGGCAAGGCCAAGCGCTTCTGGGAAGAAGTGACGGGGAGCTGAGGCCGGACGGCCCCGATGTGGTTGCAGGATGGGCCCGCCCTTGTGGCGGGCCTTTTCGCGTCTGAACGGGCCTAGAGATCGGTCCGGCGATCGGCCTTCAGGGCGCGGATCAGGCCGAAGAGGCCGCCGATCAGGATGGCGGCGGCCAGGATCGTCGCCGTGCCGGCGTCCGAGCGGGCGAAACGGCCGGCGTCGTCCACCGCCCGGGTGATCCTGGCCCCGGCCCGCACCAGGGCGGCGGGCGGCTCGAACAGCGGCGAGGGCGGCGGAACACTGAAGGTGACCGGGATGGTCACCTCCTTCTGGTCGATCAGTTCGGGCGGCGGCGAGGTCATCAGGAACTCGGCCGACAGACGCACCGCCGCCTGGCCGAAGCCGTAGCCTTCGGGTGTTTCCTTGATGGCTTCGCAGGTGTTCAGCCGTCCCGCGATCCCGACCTTGCACCGGATGACGGCCGAACCGCCGACCTCGTCCTTCTGCGCCTGCTCCGGATAGTACTCGGCCATCTGATCGGCCGTCGGCTTGCGCAGCCAGTCGGGCCTGTAGGTGCTCGTCCCGCTATTCCCGTCGCCGCTCATGCCGCCCCCGCGTTCGGCTGAAGCTTAGAGCCGCCGGCTTCCTTGAAAAACCCCCGTCGCACCCCTTAACGAAAACCGCGACGCTCTGTAGTTTCCGGTCGGATGAACGCCCCGGTTTCTCCGCCCACTCAGACCTTCGACGCCACCGGCGCCACGCCGGTGATGCAGCAGTTCTTCGACATGAAGACCCGGCAGCCCGACGCGCTGCTGTTCTTCCGGATGGGCGATTTCTACGAGCTGTTTTTCGACGACGCGATCCGCGCGGCCGCCGCCCTGGGCATCTCGCAGACCTTCCGGGGCAACCACAACGGCCAGCCGATCCCGATGGCCGGCGTGCCGCACCACGCGGCCGAGGCCTATGTGTCCAAGCTGATCCGCATGGGCTTCAAGGTCGCCGTCTGCGAGCAGATGGAAGACCCGGCCGAGGCCAAGAAGCGCGGCTCCAAGTCGGTGGTCCGCCGCGACATCGTGCGCGTCGTCACGCCGGGCACCCTGACCGAGGACGGCCTGCTGGACGCCCGGGGGGCCAACCGCCTGGCGGCCGTGGCCATCCGCGCCGGCCAGGCCGCCGTGGCGTCCGTCGAGCTCTCCACCGGCGAGGTCGAGTGCTTCTCGACCGGCAAGGACGGGGTCGGCCCGCTGCTGGCGGCCCTGTCGCCGTCCGAGACCCTGGTCGCCGACCGCCTGCTGGCCGACGACCACCTGGCCCAGACCCTGAAGATCTGCGGCGGGCTGATCCAGCCCATGCCCTCGGCCCTGTCGGAGCCGCAGGCTTCGGAGACCCGGGTCAAGCGCCTCTACGGCGTCGACACCCTGGACGGCTTTGGCGGACTTTCCCCCGCCGAGGTCGGCGCTCTGGGCCTGATCGCGGCGCATCTGGAAATGACCCAGGCCGGCAAGCTGCCGGCCTTGCGCGCCCCGCGCCGCGCGGCCGAGGCCGACGTCATGTCGATCGACCCGGCCACCCGCTCCAGCCTGGAGATCGACCGCACCCAGGGCGGCGACCGCAACGGCTCGCTGCTGGCGGTCATCGACCGCACGGTCAGCGCCGGCGGCGCGCGCATGCTGGCCGCGCGTCTGGCCCGGCCGCTGCTCGACCCGGCGGCCATCGACCAGCGCCTGGACGCCGTCGAGTGGTTCGTCGATCACCGACCCTTACGTGAGCGCCTGCGCGAGCAGCTGAAGGGCGCGGGCGACATGGCCCGGGGCCTGGCCCGCCTGGCGCTGGGGCGCGGTGGTCCGCGCGACCTGGCCTGCCTGCGCGACGGCCTGAAGACCGGCGAGAAGCTGGCCGGCATGGTCGGCGGTTCGGGCGACCCGCTGTCGCCGCCGCCGGTCGAGCTGGAGGGCGCGCTCTCGGCCCTGACGCCGTCTCTGCATCAGGGGATTTCGCAACTCCTGAGCACCCTCGAAGCCGGTCTTGGCCCCGACCTGCCGGCCCTGGCCCGCGACGGCGGCTTCGTGGCCCCGGGCGTGCGTCCGGAGCTCGACCAGGCCCGCTCCCTGCGCGACGACAGCCGCCGGGTGGTGGCCGCGCTCGAGCAGCGGCTCATTCAAGAGGCGGGCGTCCCGCTGAAGATCCGCCACAACGGCGTGCTCGGCTATTTCGTCGAGGCCACGGCCGGCAAGGCCGACCCGCTGTTCCAGCCGCCGCTGAACGCCACCTTCATCCACCGCCAGACGCTCGCGAACCAAGTCCGCTTCACCACGGTGGAGCTGGCCGATCTCGACGCCCGCATCGCCCAGGCCGCCGAGCGGGCCCTGGCCATGGAGGTCGCCGCCTTCGAGGACTGGCGCGCCGAGGCCGCCGCCCTGGCCGCGCCGATCCAGGCCGCCGCCGAGGCCCTGGCCCGCCTGGACGTCGCCGCCGCCCTGGCCGAATGGGCCGAGGACGCCGGGGCCGTGCGCCCGGTGGTCGACAAGTCGCTGGCCTTCGAGGCCAAGGCCGCCCGCCACCCGGTGGTCGAGGCCGCCGTGCGCCGCGCCGGCGATCCCTACACCCCCAACGACTGCCGGCTGGACGCCGCCGGCGAGGTCGCTGCGCGTCTTTCCATCGTCACCGGCCCGAACATGGCCGGTAAGTCGACCTTCCTGCGCCAGAACGCCCTGCTGGCGATCCTGGCGCAGTCGGGCTGCTACGTGCCGGCCAAGAGCTTCCGGCTGGGCGTGGTCGACCGGCTGTTCAGCCGCGTCGGCGCCGGCGACGACCTGGCCCGGGGCCGCTCGACCTTCATGATGGAGATGGTCGAGACCGCCGCCATCCTGACCCAGGCCACGCCGCGCAGCCTCGTCATCCTCGACGAGATCGGCCGGGGCACCGCCACCTATGACGGCCTGGCCATCGCCTGGGCCTGCGCGGAGTCGCTGCACGACACCAACCGCTGCCGCGCCCTCTTCGCCACGCACTATCACGAGCTGGCGACGCTGGAGGAGCGGATGGCGTACGTCTCCAACCTCAGCCTGCGGGCCAAGGAGTGGAACGGCGACCTCGTCTTCCTGCACGAGGCGGCCGACGGTCCGGCCGACCGCTCCTACGGCGTGCAGGTGGCCAAGCTGGCCGGGGTGCCGCCGCAGGTGGTCGCCCGCGCCAAGGAAGTGCTCGACCGCCTGGAGAGCAAGACCGAATCACCGGCCAAGCTCGACGACCTGCCGCTGTTCGCGGCCTCGGCCCCCGTCATGGCGGCGCCTGCGGTTTCGGCGCCCAGTGTCGTCGATGCGGCCCTCAAGGACCTCGATGTCGACGGCATGAGCCCGCGCGAGGCCCTGGAGGCGCTTTATCGTCTTAAGGGTCTGCTCAAGGCTTGAGATCAATCATAGGAGCATGGCGGCGGCCGCTCACGGCGGCTGCTTTGGCCGTCTCGTTGGGGTAACCATATAACCGCCATGCCCCGTCGCCTTCGCCCCACGCCCCTTGAACACGTCGTCGACGGCCACGCCCTGCGCGCGCGCCTGTCGGCCGCCGCGCTGGACGCCATCGGCGACGAGGCCGCCCAGCGCGCCCGGGCCATCGAGATCCTCAAGCAGGCCCTGTTCCGCGGCCGGATGATCGCCAAGGAACGGCTGGAGAACGGCGCCAGCGGGGTCGAGACCGCCCGCCTGCTCAGCGGGGTCACCGACGAGGTGATCACCGCCCTCTACGACTTCACGACGGTGCACGTGTTCCGGGCCCGCAACCCGACCGAGGGCGAGCGCCTGGCCCTGCTGGCCGTGGGCGGCTATGGCCGCGCCACCCTGGCGCCGTTCAGCGACATCGATCTGCTGTTCCTGCGGCCCTACAAGCAGACGCCGCACGTCGAGAGCGTGATCGAGTACATGCTCTATGCGCTGTGGGACCTGGGCTTCAAGGTCGGCCACGCTTCGCGCACCATCGAGGAATGCGTCCGCCTGTCGAAGGAGGACTTCACGATCCGCACCTCGATCCTCGAGGCGCGGCGGCTGACCGGCGACGAGCGCCTGGCGGCCGACCTCAAGAGGCGCTTCCGCGACGAGGTCATGAAGGGCACCGGCCAGCAGTTCGTGGCCGCCAAGCTCAAGGAGCGCGACGACCGCCAGGCCCGCGCCGGCGCCAGCCGCTACATGGTCGAGCCCAACGTCAAGGAAGGGAAGGGCGGTCTTCGCGACCTGCACACTCTGGTGTGGATCGCCGAGTATCTGCATCCGGTCGACAAGCCCGAGGACGTCTTCAAGCTGGAGCTGTTCTCCAGCCGCGAGACCAAGGCCTTCATCCGCGCCTTCGATTTCCTGCATGCCGTGCGCGCCCACCTGCACTTCACGACCGGCCGGCCCGAAGAGCGGCTGACCTTCGACCTGCAGCCCGAGATCGCCCGCCGCATGGGCTATGGCGACCGGGGCGACGCCCCGGCGGTCGAGCGCTTCATGCGCCGCTACTTCCTGATCGCCAAGGAGGTCGGGGCCCTGACCCGCGCCTTCTCGGCCAAGCTGGAGGCCGAGCACTTCAAGAACGAGCCCAAGGGCATTTCGCGCTTCCTTCCGGGCGGCAAGCCCAAGCGCAAGGCCCTGGACGCGCCGGGCTTCTACGAGGACGGCGGGCGGCTGAATATCGAGGGGCCGGAGGTCTTCGAGCGCGATCCGGTCAACCTGATCCGGCTGTTCAAGATCGCCGACGAGCGCGACCTGGATCTGCACCCCGACGCCTTCACGGCGGTGACCCGCAATCTGGGCCTCATCACCTCGAAGGTGCGCCGCGATCCGCACGCCACCCAGGCCTTCCTCGACCTGCTGGCGCGGGGCAAGCGCAGCTACCGCACCCTGACCCTGATGAACGACGCCGGCGTGCTGGGCCGCTTCATCCCCGAGTTCGGCCGGGTCGTGGCCCAGATGCAGTTCAACATGTACCACTCGTACACGGTGGACGAGCACACCCTGCGGGCCGTCGGCCTGATCGGCGACATGGCCGCCGGCCGCCTGTCGGAAGACCATCCGCTGGCGGTGTCGATCATGCCGCTGATCGAGGACCGCGAGGCCCTGTTCCTGGCCATGCTGCTGCACGACACCGGCAAGGGCGGCGTGGGCGGCCAGGAGAAGGCCGGGGCCCGATCGGCCCGCAGCGCCTGCGAGCGTTTGGGCGTCGAGCGCAGCAAGGTCGAGCTGGTCGCCTGGCTGGTCGAGAACCACCTCGTGATGAGCGATTTCGCCCAGAAGCGCGACGTCTCCGATCCCGGCACGGTCGCGGCCTTCGCCCGCATCGTCGAGAACCCCGAGCGCCTGCGCCTGCTGCTGGTCATCACCGTCGCCGACATCCGGGCCGTGGGGCCGGGGGTGTGGAACGGCTGGAAGGGCCAGCTGCTGCGCGAGCTCTACAACGCCACCGAGGCCGTGTTCCGCGGTGGTCGCGGCAGCGACGCGGCCATCCACGTCCAGCGCCACCAGGAAGCCGCCGCCGCCGGGGCGCGCGAGACCCTGGTCGCCGCCGATCCGGCCGCCAAGGGCTGGGCCGCGGCCATGGAGGACGCCTATTTCGGCGCCTTCGGCTCGCAGGACCTGCTCGATCACGCCGCGCTCGCCCGCCGCGCCGCCATCCAGGGCGGGGCCGCCGCCGAGGGGCGCGTGGCCTCGGGCTCCAACGCCGCCGAGGTTGTCATCGCCGCCAAGGACCGTCGCGGCCTGTTCGCCGACCTGGCTTTGGCCATTTCGTCGCTGGGCGGCAACGTCGTCGGGGCGCGGGTCTTCACCTCCCGCCAGGGGCAGGCGCTGGACGTGTTCTACGTGCAGGACGTCACCGGCGCGCCGCTCGGCTGCGAGAACCCGCGCGCCCTGCGCCGCTTGGCCGACGCCCTAGAAGCCGCCGGGCGCGGCGAGGGCGTCAGCGTCGAGAGCCGGCGCGGCGCGGAACTGGCCCGCACCGCCGCCTTCGCCATCGCCCCGACCGTGGTGGTCGACAACGAGGCCTCCAACGAAGCCACAGTCGTCGAGGCCTCGGGTCGCGACCGGCCTGGTCTGCTGCAGGCCCTGGCCCGCACCCTGGCCGACAACGGCCTGTCCATCCAGTCGGCCCACATCGACGGCTATGGCGAGCGGGCGGTCGACGCCTTCTACGTCCAGACCGCCGAGGGCGGGAAGCTGGGCGACAGCCGCAAGATCTCGACCCTCAAGGCCGACCTGCTGGCGGCCCTGGAGCAGAACGAAGCCGGCGCGCCCAGCACCCGTCCGGGCCTGAAGCGGGCGCGGGCCAGCGTGGCGCGCTGAGCGCGTCAGGCGAAAGTGTGAGCGGTTTCGCCGCCTGACGCGCTCCAAAAGGGGTGACGCGATTCAACTTGGCGTAGGGGTTTGTCGCGTCCTAGCTTGAGCGCATGCCGGCTTTCCGGCGCGCGCGACAGAAGAAGGCGCCGGACATGACCCATCGCTGGCGTCTCGCGATCCTCCTGGCGCTCGTCGCGGCGGTCCTGGGCGCGGGCGTCGCCGCTTTCGGTCAGGTGCATCAGAGGGTCTATCCCGCTCCCACCGCGCCGCTGAGCCTATCGGGCCTGCCGGAGGGCTCGGCCTTCATCACCGTGACGGCGGCCGATGGCCTGCCGCTCAAGGGGATCGAGGTCGCGCCCAGGCCGGGCATGCCGACCTTCCTGTTTTTCCACGGCAACGGCTCGGCCGCGTCGGACAGCATCGACTGGCTCTCCCCGCTGATCGCCGAGGGCTACGGCGTGGTGGCGGCCGAGTATCGCGAATACAGCGGCAATCCGGGCCGGGCTTCGGAGAAGGGCCTGGCGGCCGACGCCGACGCTTTCTACGCTCGGGCGCGACAGACGGCCGGCGCGGGCAAGCTGATCGTGGTCGGCCACAGCCTGGGTGGCGGCGTCGCCTTCGGCCTGGCCGGTCGCCAGACCCTGGACGCCCTGGTCACCATCGGCACGTTTTCGAGCCTGCATGCCATGGCGCCGGCGATCGCGCGGCCGCTGCTGATCGATCGCTACGACAACAAGGCCGCCGTGGCGAAGCTGGACGAGCCCTATTTCCTGATCCACGGCGACGCCGACGACGTCGTCCCCTTCGCCCAGGGCCAGGCCCTGCGGGCCGCGGCGGTGGCCGCCCGCCGGCCGGGCGCGATGTTCGCCGTCCACGGCGCCGGCCATGGTCCAGACGCGGCGACCCTGGCCATGATCCTGACCGCGATCAACGCCAAGGTGGCGGCCGGCGGCGGCAAAGCGCGCGTGACCTTGCCGGCTCAAGTGACGCTGACGCCGTTCTGAGACGGGGGCTTTGGTGCAGTTCTCGTGAAACCTCGATGCAGCTTCCGCGCCGCCGCTTGACGCCTGTTCGCTCAGCGCCCAGAAGCCGGACGTGACCGACACTCCCGCCGCCGCGCCCGAACCGACGTCCGCTCCCGCCGCCAAGAAGGGCGGAGGGCTGTTCAGGTCGTCGGCGATCTATTCCGGCCTGACCCTGGTCAGCCGGTTCATGGGCTTCGCGCGGGACCTGGCCGTGTCGTACCGGATGGGCGCCAGCGCCACCCCGGCGGCCGACGCCTACAACGCCGCCCTGGCCTTCCCGAACCTGTTCCGCCGGTTCTTCGCCGAGGGCGCCTTCGCGGCGGCCTTCGTGCCGGCCTACGCCAAGTCGCTGCAGCGCGACGGCGAGGAGAAGGCCGACATCCTGGCCGCCGACGCCATGGCCACGCTTGCGGCCTCGACCATCATCATCACCGTCATCTGCCAGCTGGCCATGCCGTGGCTGATGATGCTGATCAGCCCGGGCTTCGGCTGGGGCACCGACAAGTACAAGCTGGCGGTGCTGCTGACCCAGATCACCATGCCCTACCTGCCGTGCATGGCGATCGTGGCCCACCTGTCGGGGGTGCTGAACGCCCGCGACCGCTTCATCCTGTCGGCCGGCGCGCCGATCTTGCTGAACATCTTCACCCTGGCCTTCATCCTGCCCCAGACCACGGCGGTCTCGGCGGCGACCTGGGGCTCGGTCGGCGTGGTGGTGGCGGGCGTCGCCCAGGCCGCCCTGCTGACCTGGGGCGTCAACAAGTCGGGGGCCAAGGTGCACTGGCGGCTGCCGCGCCTGACGCCGGAAGTGCGCGAGCTGATCGGCAAGGCCATTCCCGGCGCCCTGGCGGCCAGCGCCACCCAGGTCAACATCTTCATCTCCGGGGCCCTGGCCAGCCACGTTCCCGGAGGCCGCACCTGGTTGGCCACGGCCGACCGCCTGTACCAGCTGCCGCTGGGCCTGGTGGGGGTGGCCATCGGCGTCGCCCTGCTGCCGCGCCTGTCGCGCGCCGTGCACTCGGGCGACCGCGAGGACGCCCAAGGGGCGATGGACCAGGCGGTGGCTCTGGCCATGGCCCTGACCCTGCCGGCCGCCGCGGCCCTGGCGGCCATGCCCGGCTTCCTGTCGGACGGCCTCTACACGCGCGGCGAGTTCACCGCCTTCGACGCCAGCCAGACGGCGGCGGCGCTGTTCTTCTACGGCCTGGGCACCCCGGCCTTCGTGCTGCAGCAGCTCTATTCGCGGGCCTTCTTCGCGCGCGGCGACACCAAGAGCCCGATGCGCTTCGCCCTGATCTCTGTGGCGGTCAACATCGGCCTGGGCCTCCTGCTATTCCAGCTGATGGGGGTGAAGGGCATCGCCGCCGCCACCGCCGTGGCCTCGTGGCTCAATGTCGGCCAGATGGCCTTCGGCCTGTGGCGCAAGAAGGACTACAACCCCTCGCTCGACACCTGGTCGCGCCTGGCGCGGATCCTGGCCGCCAGCCTGGGCATGGCCCTGCTGCTGGCCGCCGCCTCGCACTGGCGCCACCTGATCGAGGCCCCGCTGCGCGGGATCGGCCTGACCGGTCACGCCATCGGCGCCAAGGAGTTCGCCCTGGCTCTGACGTGCCTGGCCGGCGCGGCGCTCTATCCGCCGCTGCTGTTCCTGTTCGGCGGGGTCAAGCCCAGCGAGCTGAAGGCCGTCCTGCGGCGGGGCAAGGCTTGATCCGAGGCCTCAGGCCCGGTAACGAGCACGCATGGCTTGCATCGGTTCCAACGCGCCGCGATGGCGTGGCTTGTCCTGAACCTGATCGCCGCGTCCCCGGATGCGGCCGGCGCCTCCGCGCGCCTCGCCATATCGCCCGTTTCCGACATCCAAGGCTGAAGCCATGACCGATCAAGCTCCCGTCGCTTACACGGGTCCGTCCCGCGTGCTGTCCGGCGTCCAACCCTCGGGCGCCCTGCACCTGGGCAACTATCTCGGCGCGCTGGTGAAGTTCGCCCGCCTGCAGCACGAGATCGACACCTTCATCTTCGTCGCCGACCTGCACGCCATCACCGTCTGGCAGGAGCCGGAAGCCCTGGCCGACCAGACCCGCGAGATCGCCGCGGCCTATCTGGCCGCCGGTCTCGACCCGGCCAAGGCCACCATCTTTCCGCAGTCGGCCGTGCCCGAGCACGCCGAACTGTCCTGGATCTTCCAGTGCGTCGCGCGCCTGGGCTGGCTCGACCGCATGACCCAGTTCAAGGAGAAGAGCGGCAAGCACAAGGAGCGCTCGAGCGTGGGCCTCTACACCTATCCGGTGCTGCAGGCCGCCGACATCCTGATCTACAAGGCCACCCACGTGCCGGTGGGCGAGGACCAGAAGCAGCACCTGGAGCTGACCCGCGACATCGCCCAGAAGTTCAACCACGACTTCAAGGCCCCGGGCTTCTTCCCGCAGCCCGATCCGCTGATCCAGGGTCCGGGCGCGCGGGTCATGAGCCTGCGCGACGGCTCGGCCAAGATGAGCAAGTCCGATCCGTCGGACTACAGCCGCATCAACCTGACCGACGACGCCGACGCCATCGCCGGCAAGATCAAGAAGGCCCGCACCGACCCCGAGCCGCTTCCCGAGACCCTGGAAGAGCTGGCGACCCGCGCCGAGGCCGACAACCTGGTCGGCATCTTCGCCGCCCTGTCGGGTCGCTCTAAGGCCGAGGTGCTGGCCGACTACGCCGGCAAGGGCTTCGGCGCCTTCAAGCCGGCCCTGGCCGAGCTGGCGGTCGAGAAGCTGGCTCCGGTGGGCGAGAAGATGCGCGGCCTGCTGTCCGACAAGGGCGAGCTCGACCGCATCCTGGCCGCCGGCGCCGAAAAGGCCCGCGAGGTCGCCGCCCCGACGGTGGCCGAGGTCAAGAAGCTGGTCGGCTTCTGGGGCGCCTGATCGCAGACCCTTCGGAAGGGGGCGCGACGCCGCGCCCCCTTGTTCTTCACTCATCCAAGCGCCACATCTCGCCCATGTTCATCCAGACCGAAACCACGCCCAACCCCGAGGTCCTGAAGTTCCTGCCTGGCCGCGAAGTGCTGGGCGAGGGCGCGCGGGAGTTCCGCACGCCGGAGGAAGGCGAGGCCTCGCCGCTGGCCGACGCCCTGTTCCGGCTGGGCGACGTGACGCGGGTGTTCTTCGGTCCGGACTTTCTGACCGTCACCAAGGGCGAGGACGCCCAGTGGCCGCACCTGAAGGCGCCGATCCTGGCGGCCATCATGGACCACTTCACCAGCGGCCGCCCGCTGCTGCTGGACCAGGTCGAGAGCGGCCACGACGACGACGGCGTCTATGACGAGGAGGCGGCCCAGATCGTCTCCGAGATCAAGGAACTGCTCGACACCCGCATCCGTCCGGCCGTGGCCCAGGACGGCGGCGACATCGTGTTCAGCAAGTTCGAGCCGGCCACGGGCGTCGTGTGGCTGCACATGCGCGGCGCCTGCTCGGGCTGCCCGTCGTCCTCGGCGACGCTGAAGTCGGGCGTCGAGAACATGCTCAAGCACTATGTGCCGGAAGTGACCCGGGTCGAGCAGACGCTCTGATTTTTGGTCCCGGCGCGCATCGCCGGCCTTGCCGTGATCCGCTGGGAACACCATACTGTAACTCTATAAGTTGCTATTATGGCTCCCTATAAGGATTGCTGATGTCCAAGCTCGACACCGCCGCCCTGGCCCAACTGTTCACCGAGGCGCGCACGCGCAACGGCTGGAAGTCCGACCCCGTGCCCGAAGCGGTGCTGCGTGAGCTGTACGACCTGGTGAAGTTCGGCCCGACCGCCGCCAACTCGACCCCGGCCCGCTTCGTCTTCGTGACCAGCCCGGAAGCCAAGGAAAAGCTGGCCGCCCTGTCGTCGGGCTCGAACGGCCCGAAGATCCGCCAGGCCCCGGTCACCGTCATCGTCGGCTACGACCTCGATTTCCCCGAAACCCTCGACAAGCTGTTCCCGCACGCGCCGGGCGCCAAGAACTGGTTCGGCGACCCCGTGGCCAAGGAATGGGGCGCGTTCCGCAACAGCTCGCTGCAGGGCGGCTATTTCATCCTCGCGGCCCGGGCGCTCGGCCTGGACGTCGGGGCGATGTCGGGCTTCGACAACGCCGGCGTCGACGCGGCCTTCTTCGAGGGCACCAACATCAAGAGCAATTTCATCGCCTCGATCGGCTACGGCACCGACGAGAACCTGTTCCCGCGCAGCCCGCGCCTCGACTTCGAGGAAGCCGCCTCGATCGTTTGACGTGCGACCCCAGGCGCGAAAATCGCACGATGGCGTGCGATTTTCGCGCTTCGGCGTTAGAACCTCGTCATGACCCTTCGTCTCGCGCTCCTCGCCGCCCCGCTGGCCCTGCTGGCCGCCTGCGGCCCCGCCGAAAAGACCTCCGCTCCTTCCGCCGCGGCCCCGCAGGCCGAGCAGGAAGCGGGCAAGCCGGCCGACGGCCCCGTCGCCGTGAAGATCACCCCCTATGTCGGCGGTCCGCTGCAGGTGGGCGCCGCGGGCGTGGGACCGATCACCGCCGCCACCGCCTTCGACCAGCCGACCATTGCGGCCCTGTTCCCGAAGGCCCAGGTCAAGAGCGCCTTCATCCATGTCGGCGAGGGCCCGCCCGGGCCGATCATCGTCGTCGAGCAGGACAAGGTCCCGCTGCTGGAGATCGGCAAGGGCGCCGACGGCGGCATTTCCGAGATCCGCCTGGCGGCCGGCGACGTGCGCGGCCCCAAGGGCGAGAGCCTGCTGGCCAAGTGGGAGGCCCTGGGCTTCACCGTCGACCAGTGCCGGGCCGGCGAGGGCCGCACGGTCAATGCGGTGGTCTGCGTGCGCCCCGAGGCGCCGACCGTGTCCTACGTCTTCGGCGTGCCCGGCTGGACCAAGGGCGGCGTGCCCGACGAAAAGACCCTGAAGGCCAAGGCCCAACTCAACGAATTCGTCTGGCGTCCGGCCGAGACCGCTCAGGTCGGGGCCGCCTGACCTTGCGCGTTCTTTCCGTCGACACCTGCCTGGCGGCCGCCTCGGTCGCCGTGATCGAGGACGGCCGCGTCCTCGCCGCCCGCACCGAACCCATGACCCGCGGCCACCAGGAGCGCATCGCGCCCCTGGCCAAGGCGGTCGCCGCCGAGGCCGGGATCGCCTTTTCCCAGCTCGACCGCATCGCCGTCACCGTCGGCCCGGGATCCTTCACCGGCCTGCGCGTGGGGCTGTCCTTCGCCAAGGGCCTGGCCCAGGCGCTGTCGATCCCCTGCGTGGGCGTCAACAGCCTGGAGGCCCTGGCGGCCTCGTCCGAGGCCAAGGGCTTCGTCGCCGCCGTTCTCGACGCCAAGATGGGCCAGGTCTACCTGCAGGTCTTCGACGGCGGGACGGCGCTGATGGCTCCCGACGCCCTCGACCTGGGCGCGGCCACGGCCCGCCTGGCCGAGCTCTGGTCCGGCGGTCCGGCGACCCTGGTGGGTTCCGGAGCGCCGTTGCTGGAGGGCGTTCTGGCCGAAGCGACCGTCCTGACGCCGACGTCCGCCGATCCGGTCGCCATCGCCCGCCTGGCCGCCGCCCGGCCGGCCCCGACCCATTCGCCCCGGCCGCTCTATCTGCGCGCCCCCTATGCCACGATGCCCGCCGCATGAACCTGCGCCCTGTCGGACTGGAAGCGTGCTGGGACCTGGCGGACCTGCACGAAAAGGCCTTCGACCGCCCCTGGAGCCCGACCGAGTTCGAGGCCCTGTTCAACTCGCCCGGCGTCTTCGCCGTGCTGGGCGGTTCGGGCGAGCCGGAAGCGCCGCGCGGCTTCATCCTTTGCCGGGCGATCGCCGGCGAGGCCGAGATCCTGACCATCGCCGTCGATCCGGCCGTCCGCCGGCGCGGCTGGGGCGGCGCCCTGGTCGAGATGGCGGCCGGGATCGCCACGGAAGCCAAGGCCTTCGACCTGTTCCTGGAGGTCGCGGCCGACAATCTGGCGGCGATCGGGCTCTACAAGGCGACCGGCTTTTCGCAAGTGGGTCTCAGGAAGGGCTATTATCCCCATCCTGACGGCGCCAAGGACGCCGTCGTCATGCGGCGGGCGCTTAACACTTAAGAAGCGATTGCCTATTGTGCCGCGAATCCCCCGACGGAGATTGCGCTTTGGACCGCCTCGAAAAGCTCTGCATCGAAAAAGGCATGCGCATGACCGACCAGCGTCGTGTCATCGCTCGTGTGTTGTCGTCGGCTGACGACCATCCCGACGTCGAGGAGCTGCACCGCCGCGCCCACGCCATCGACCCGCACATCTCGATCGCGACGGTCTACCGCACCGTCCGCCTGTTCGAGGAGAGCGGCATCATCGAGCGCCACGACTTCCGGGACGGCCGCTCGCGCTACGAAGAGACCCCGACCCATCACCACGACCACCTGATCGACATGAAGACCGGCAAGGTCGTCGAGTTTGTGGACGAGGAGATCGAGGCCCTGCAGCACGCGATCGCCCGAAAGCTCGGCTACAAGCTGATCGATCACCGGCTCGAACTCTACGGCGTGCCGATCGAAGAGTGATTGACCTGGATCAAGACAAAGGGCGCGGGTTCAACCCGCGCCCTTTTCTTTTGGGTCCGACCCTGGCGCCCCCGGAGTGGCTTAGGGAGCGGCTCAGGTCCGCACGAAGTCGAGGAACACGGGGGCGCAGTCGCCCAGCTTCTTTTCCTCGTAGCGGGTGGTGACGTGGTCGGCCGGGATGGCCTGGCGGTTGGAACCCTCGTCCGCGAAGCGGAAGGAAGGGTCCGCCAGCACCCGCTCGATCGTCCACTCGGCGTAGTCGGCCCAGTCGGTGGCGAAGCGGAAGGCCGCGCCGGGCTTCAGCACCCGGGCCAGCTCGGTCACGAACTCCGGCTGGATGATCCGGCGCTTGTTGTGCCGGGCCTTGTGCCAGGGATCGGGGAACATCACGAAGAGGCGGTCGATGCTGGCGTCCGGCAGCCAGCCGACCACGTCGCGGGCGTCGCCCTCGTGGATGCGGACGTTGGAGAGGGCCTGTTCCTCGACGTGGCGGACGGCGCTGGCCACGCCGTTGACGAAGGGCTCGGCCCCGATCACCAGCACGTCCGGACGGCGACCGGCCTGGGCGGCCATGTGCTCGCCGCCGCCGAAGCCGATCTCCAGCCAGACTTCCTTGGCGTCGGGCATCAGGTCGCGGGGCTGGAAGGCCTCGTGCGGCACGCTGATGGTCGGCAGCAGGCTGTCGAGCAGAGCCTGCTGGCGCGGCTTCACCGGCCGCGACTTCAGGCGGCCGAACGAGCGCAGCGGCCCGTGGGGCTGTTGGGGATTGGTCATGGGGCGGTGTTTAGAGCCGACGTCCGAAAAATCAAAATCTTCGCCTTCCTAGGCCTTGTGCCTAGGACCCATGGCCGGGCTTGGCGGAGCTGTTCAGAAAAGCAAACCGCCGGCGTTGCGGATCTCTGTCGAGCGCAACGCCGGCGGAACGATGGGTCCTAGGCACAAGGCCTAGGAAGGCAAATTGAGTTGGGAGACGACCTGCTTACGCCAGGCCCTTCAGCTCCGACACCAGGTCGGTCTTTTCCCACGAGAAGCCGCCTTCGTTGTCCGGCGTGCGGCCGAAGTGGCCGTAGGCGGCGGTGCGGGCGTAGATCGGGCGGTTCAGCTGCAGGTGCTCGCGGATGCCTCGCGGGGTGGCGCCGCCGATCAGCTCGGGCAGCAGCTTTTCCAGCACGGCCGGATCGACCTTGCCCGTGCGGTGCAGGTCGACGTGGAACGACACCGGCCTGGCCACGCCGATGGCGTAGGCGATCTGGATCGTGCAGCGCTCGGCCAGGCCCGCGGCGACCACGTTCTTGGCCAGGTAGCGGCAGGCATAGGCGGCCGAGCGGTCGACCTTGGTCGGATCCTTGCCCGAGAAGGCGCCGCCGCCGTGCGGGGCCGCGCCGCCGTAGGTGTCGACGATGATCTTGCGGCCGGTGATGCCGGCGTCGCCATCCGGGCCGCCGATCTCGAAGCGGCCGGTCGGATTGACCAGCCACTGGGTCTTCTTGGTGATCAGGCCCTCGGGGAAGACCGGCAGGATGTGCGGCTTGATCAGGTCGAGCACGCGCTTGGAGGTCGGGGCCTTGCCGTCGATCTTCTTCTTGTGCTGGTGCGACACGACGATCGAGACGACGCGCTGCGGCACGCCGTTGCCATCGTATTCCAGGGTCACCTGGCTCTTGGCGTCGGGCTCCAGCTCGTGCAGCTCGCCCGAATGGCGCAGCTCGGCCAGGCGCTTGAGGATGTTGTGGCTGTACTGCAGGGTCGCCGGCATCAGCTCCGGGGTCTCGGTGCTGGCGTAGCCGAACATGATGCCCTGGTCGCCGGCGCCTTCGTCCTTCTTGTCGGTGGCGTCCACGCCCTGGGCGATCTGGGCCGACTGGCCGTGCAGGTAGCAGGCGTACTTGGCCTTCTCCCAGTGGAAGCCCTTCTGCTCGTAGCCGATGTCCTTGATCGCCGCGCGGATCTTGGGTTCCAGGGACTTGATGATGTCCTTGGTCAGCTGCTTGTTGGCGGCCTTGTCGCCGCCCGGCTTGCCGGCGCGCACTTCGCCCGCCAGGACGATGCGGTTGGTGGTGACCAGGGTCTCGCAGGCGACGCGCGCTTCGGGGTCCACGCCCAGGAACGCGTCGACGACGGTGTCGCTGATCCGGTCGGCCACCTTGTCGGGATGGCCCTCGGAAACGCTCTCACTCGTGAAGATGTAGGACGAACGATTCAAGTGGAACGCTCCGGCTAGGACCAGCGCCCACGCGGCGACCGGCCCCGCGAGCATGCCGCGGAACATATAAAGATAAGTTTATGTCCGCAAGTCGGCCGAAGCCGACCCGCGTACGGCGTCGAAGCCTAGAGTTCTTCGTCCGCCATGGAGCGCACCAGGTCCAGCAGCCGGCGGCGAACCGGGGCCTTGGTGAGCTTGGGGAACAGGCCGGCCAGCTCCAGACCCTCGGGGGTCATCAGGAACTCGTGGACCTGGAGGTCGTTGCGGACCTCGCCATCGCCGGGCTCGGACGGATCGGCCAGGCCTTCGAAGAAGTAGGCCACGGGGGCCTGAAGGCTGCGGGCGATCTCGTAGAGCTTGCTGGCGCTGACGCGGTTGGCGCCTCGCTCGTACTTCTGCACCTGCTGGAAGGTCAGGCCCAGGCTCTCGGCGAGCTTCTCCTGGCTGACGCCCAGGATCTTGCGGCGCATGCGGATGCGGGCGCCCACGTGCAGGTCCACGGGGTTGGGCGAGCGCTCGATTTCGGTGGGGGTTTCGATAGCGACGGTCATGCTTAGGCATAGACCTGAGATTGCGGTTTTAGTTCAGCCTATATCTTTCATGTCGGCAAACTTGCGGCCGCGGTTACGCGAACTTCCGATACAGATCGCCACCGACGCGAGAATGAACGCCAAAAACGGCCAGTCCACTACCCTGGGCGCGAACGTGTCGCGGCCGGTCGCGGGAAGGTTGGCGTCGATCACGCCGCGCTGGCCAAGGTCGAGGCGCTGGCCGCCGACCACCCGTCCCTGGGCGTCGATCATGGCCGAGACGCCCGTGGGCGTGGCGCGGATCATCGGCCGACCGGCCTCGATGGCGCGGTAGCTGGCCAGGTTCAGGTGCTGCAGCGGGCCGGAGGTGACCCCGAACCAGGCGTCGTTGGAGACGTTGACCAGCGCCCGCACGGCCGGATCGGGGCGGGCCAGCCCCGGGAACAGGCTTTCGTAGCAGATCAGCGGCTGGACCTTCAGGCCGGGCGCGATCGCCAGCGGGGCGGGCCGCGGACCGATGGCGAAGCCGTCGCCCAGGTGGGCCATGCTCTTGACGCCGATCGCCGTCAGCAGGCCCTCGGCCGGCAGGTACTCGCCGAACGGTACCAGCCGGTGCTTGTCGTAGATCCCGACCACCGACAGGCCGCCCGCATCGCGGCGTAGGGCCACCAGGCTGTTGTAGTAGGTCGGGTGCTCGGCCGAGCCTTCGTAGCGGTAGCCGCCGATCAGCAGCAGCTGGCCCGGTTGCAGGGCGTCGGTGATCGCCTGGCGCACCCAGGTCCCGGGGGCCAGATAATCGTCGATGGCGGCGGGCAGGGCGCCTTCGGGCCAGACCACCACCTCGGCCGGCTTGCCGTCGGCATAGGGCTGGGCGGTGAGTGTCACATAGTCGCGGACGATCGCCTGGAAGCTGGCGGCGTCCCACTTGGCGGCCTGCTGCACATTGGCCTGGACGATGCGCACGCGGGGGGCGACGGCGGAGGCGGTAAACTCCAGAGCGTTCAGCAGCCGCCAGGCGCCGTGGGCATAGAGGCCGACCAGGGCCGCGGCGGCCACGCCGAGCGCGATCCTGCCCGAACGTCCGGCGCGCCAGACGGCGGGGGCGGCGGCGATCGCCAGGGTGACGAAGGTCAGGCCGTAGGCGCCGATCAGGGCCGCGGCCTGGGACGGGGCCGAGCCGGCCCGCCAGGTCTCGCCCGGCAGGTTCCAGGGAAAGCCGGTCAGCACGTGGCCGCGCACCCACTCCAGCGCCGACAGGGCGGCGGCGAAGGCCAGCACGCGCACGGCGCCGGCGGGGCGGAAGCGGCGATAGAGCAGGGCGGCCAGGCCCCAGAACAGCGCCAGGCCGGCGGCCATGGCGGCGACGGCGAACGGGGCCATCCAGCCCTGGTTGGCGGCGTCGACCATGAAGGCCTCACCGATCCACCAGGTGCCGAGGCCGAAATAGGCCAGGCCCGCCAGCCAGCCGCGCAGGAAGGTCGAGCGCAGCGGCCGGGGCCCGTCGATCCCGTCCAACAGCCATAGCAGCAGGGCGTAGCCCAGCAGGCCGGGCAGGATCCCGAACGGCGGATGGGCCAGGGCCGCGGCCAGGCCCGCGACCAGCGCCAAGACGCGGTCGCGCCATGCAGAGCGGGCGGTCAGCACGGAAAGCTTCAAGTGACGTCCACCGCGTCCAGCGGGACGTCGGCTTCGGCCGCCTCTTCGGCGCGGCGCACCCGCACGCGCAGCACCCGCCGGGCGTCGGCTTCCAGCACTTCGAGATCGAAGCCGGCCGGATGGCGCACGATCTCGCCCTGTTCGGGCACCTGGCCGGCCAGGGCGGCGACCAGGCCGCCGACGGTGTCGACCTCTTCCTCGTGCTCGGGCGGGGCCAGGGTCTCGCCGACCATCGCTTCGAGATCTTCCAGCGGCGTGCGGCCCTCGGTCTCCAGCGCGCCGTCGTCGGTGACGGTGACGCTGACGCTCGCGGCGTCGTCGTGCTCGTCGTCGATCTCGCCGACCACGGACTCGATCAGGTCTTCCATGGTGACGAGGCCGTCGACTCCGCCGAACTCGTCGATGACCATGGCCAGGTGGATGCGCTTGGTGCGCATCTTCAGCAGCAGGTCGGCGGCCCGCATCGAGGCGGGCACCAGCAGCATGTCGCGGCGCAGCTGTTCGAGGATGCGGTCCTCGGGCTCGGGTCGCAGGTCGCCGTCGGCCAGCAGCAGGAACACGTCCTTGACGTGGACCACGCCGATCGGGGCGTCCAGCGCCTCGCGATAGATCGGCATGCGCGAGTGGCCGGCCTCGACGAACTGGGCCACGACCACGGCGAAGGGGGTCTCGACCTCGACCGCCACCACGTCGGGGCGGGGGGTCATGACGTCGCCCACCTTCAGCGTCTTGAAGGCCTCGGCCTGGTCGACCAGGTCGGGGGCGGGGGGCGTGTCGGGATCGATCGGTCGCGCGGGCTCGGCCGGCGCGCCGCCGCGACGCAGCTTGCGGAAGAACGCCCGCAGGCCTCGGCTAAGTCGAGCCGGGCCGGCGGGCGTGGAACTCTGGTCGTCGTCGGGCATGCCTTTAGGTGTCTACCCCTCGTCGGTCGCCGACGCATCGTCGGCGTAAGGATCGGGAACGTCCAGTCCCGCCAGGATCTCGCGTTCGAGCGCTTCCATGGCCTCGGCCTCGTCGTCGCCCTCGTGGTCGTATCCTAAAAGATGCAGCACCCCGTGCGCCACAAGATGTTGCAGGTGGTGAGCCAGGGGCTTGCCCTGCTCGGCCGCCTCGCGGACGCAGACGCCGTAGGCCAGGGCGATGTCGCCGATCTGGCCTTCCGGATTGGCCGCCGGGTCCTGGGGCGCGGGGAAGGACAGCACGTTGGTGGCGTAGTCCTTCTGCCGGAAGTCGCGGTTCAGCGCCTGGACGCTGTCGTCGTCGGCCAGCAGGATGACGATGCCCTTGCCCTCGATGTCCTCGTGGGCGTCGAGCACGGCCTGGGCGGCGCGCCAGACCAGGGCCTCGGCTTCGGGCTCGGCCTTGGTCCAGGCCTCGTCTTCGATTTCGATATCAACGGTGATCATCGGGGAGTCGCCAGCAGGGCCGCGTCGGCGTCGTAGGCCTTGACGATGCGCTCCACCAGCGGGTGGCGCACGACGTCGGTCGCGGTGAAGCGGGCCACGTCCACGCCCTCGACCCCTTCCAGGATCGAGACGGCGTGGGCCAGGCCGGAGTCGCGGGGGTTCAAGAGGTCGATCTGGGTCGGGTCGCCGGTGACCACCATGCGGGCGCCTTCGCCCAGGCGGGTCAGCACCATCTTCATCTGCAGGCGCGAGCAGTTCTGCGCCTCGTCGACGATGACGAAGGCGTGCGCCAGCGTGCGGCCGCGCATGAAGGCGATCGGGGCGACCTCGATCTCGCCCTTGTCGCGGCGACGGCGCAGCTGCTCGGCGCCCATGATGTCGGTCAGGGCCTCCCAGACCGGGGCCATGTAGGGATCGACCTTCTCGTTGAGGTCGCCCGGCAGAAACCCGAGCTTCTCGCCGGCCTCGACGGCCGGGCGGGTGACGATCAGGCGGTCGACCTCGCCGCGCAGCAGCATGCCCGCGCCCTGGGCGACGGCCAGGAAGGTCTTGCCGGTGCCGGCGGGACCCAGGCCGAAGACCAGCGGATGCCGGGTCATCGACTCCATGTAGCGGGCCTGGTTCTTGGTCTTGGGCGAGACGGCGCCGCGGCGCACGGCGCGCGGCGAGGCCTGGCCGCCGGCGCTGTGGGCTTCGCCCACGGCCACGCGGATGTCGGCCTCGACCACCTCGTGGCCGGCGTCGGCGCGCTCGGCCAGGGCGATCAGGGCGCGCTTGGCCGACGAGCGGCCCTTGACGTCGCCGGTGATCTTGATCCCGCCGCCCGGGGTTTCGAGCAGGACCTTGAAGGCGTCCTCAATCAGGGCGGCGTGGCGGCCGGACGGGCCGGTGACGGCGACGACGGCGTCGTCGGAAAGCGGCAGGAACTCAGGCGTGCGGCTCACGCGGTCTCCAGAACAGGTTCATTGGCGAGCACGCCGGCCAGGCTCATCTTGGCGGCGCTCTCGATACAGACGGGAACGATCGTTCCGATCAGGTGCTCCCCGCCCGAGGCGTGGACGGCTTGCAGATAGGGGCTGCGGCCGACGATCTGGCCGGGGTGGCGGCCGGCCTTCTCGAACAGCACCGGCAGGGTCTTGCCGACCTGGCTGGCGTTGAAGGCCCGCTGCTGCTCGTCGAGCAGCTGGTTCAGGCGATCCAGGCGCTCGGACTTCACGGTCTCGTCGACCTGGCCGGGCATGGCCGAGGCCGGCGTGCCGGGGCGGCGCGAATACTTGAACGAGAAGGCGCTGGCGAAGCCGACTTCGCGAACCAGGTCGAGGGTCTTCTCGAAGTCGCCGTCGCGCTCGCCGGGGAAGCCGACGATGAAGTCGCCGCTCATGGCGATGTCGGGCCGGGCGGCGCGGATCTTCTCGATCAGCTTCACATAGCTCTCGGCCGTGTGGTCGCGGTTCATGGCCTTGAGGATCTTGTCGCTGCCCGCCTGCACCGGCAGGTGCAGATAGGGCATAAGCTGCGGGAGCTCGCCGTGGGCCTCGATCAGGTCGTCGCCCATGTCGCGCGGGTGGCTGGTGGTGTAGCGGATGCGGTCCAGGCCGGGGATCTTCGCCAGGCGACGGACCAGCTTGGCCAGGGTCAGGCCGCCGCCGTCATAGGCGTTGACGTTCTGGCCCAGCAGGGTGACCTCGCGCACGCCCTGGTCGGCCAGGCGCTTGGCCTCGTCCTCGATGGCTTCCGGAGGCCGCGACCACTCGCCGCCGCGGGTGTAGGGCACCACGCAGAAGGTGCAGAACTTGTCGCAGCCCTCCTGCACGGTGAGGAAAGCCGTCACGCCATCGACCTTGCGCTCGGCCGGCAGGGCGTCGAACTTTTCGTCGGCCGCGAAGTCGGCGGCCAGCCTTTCGCCCGAGGCCCGGTGGGCGCGGGCGATCAGCTCGGGCAGCTGGTGATAGGCCTGCGGGCCGACCACGAGATCCACGGCCCGCTGGCGGGTCATGATCTCCTGGCCCTCGGCCTGGGCGACGCAGCCGGCCACGGCGATGGTCATCTTGCCGCCGGCCTGGGCCTTGCGGTCCTTCATCAGCTTGATCTGGCCGAGTTCCGAATAGACCTTTTCGGTGGCCTTCTCGCGGATGTGGCAGGTGTTGAGCACCACGAGATCCGCGCCCTCGGGATCATCGACCACGCCATAGCCCAGCGGACGCAGGACGTCGGTCATGCGCTCGCTGTCGTAGACGTTCATCTGACAGCCGTAGGTCTTGATATAGAGGCGCTTTTGCGGGGTCTCGCTCATCCGGCGAGGTTATGGGGTCGAGCGGCCCCTCGCGCAAGGTCGCCATGGTCACACCCGGCGGCCGAACCCGCTGAAGAAGCCCCAAAAGAAAACGGCGCCGGAGAGGTCCCTGGCGCCGTCGTTCTTCGATCTTGGAAAGATCAGTAGCTCTCGTCGTGGCGCTTGATCGCCGCGCGGATCAGTTCGGCGGTCTCGTCCGGATCGGCCCAGCCGGTGATCTTGGTCGACTTGCCCTTTTCCAGATCCTTGTAGTGCTGGAAGAAGTGGGCGATCTGCTCGGTCAGGATGGTCGGCAGGTCGCGCCAGCTGTTCACGCCCGTGTAGAACGGGTGCAGCTTGTCGACCGGCACGGCCAGGATCTTTTCATCGCACCCGGCCTCGTCGACCATCATCAGGGCGCCGATCGGGCGGCAGCGGATGATCGCGCCGGGCACCACCGGGGTCGGGCCCACGACCATGATGTCGGCCGGGTCGCCGTCGTCGGCCAGGGTGTGCGGGATGAAGCCGTAGTTGGCCGGGTAGAACATCGCCGTGTGCAGGAAACGGTCCACCATCAGGGCGCCGCTTTCCTTGTCGATCTCGTACTTCACCGGCTCGCCGCCCTGCGGGATCTCGATGACGGCGTTCAGGTCGTAGGGCGGGTTCACGCCCACGGCGATCTTGGAGAGGTCCATAGTGACTCTTCGTTGTGGGAAGGTTCCCGCGGGGAGGCGGGCCTCAAGCGGCCGCCTGTATAGGCCACAAGTGTTGCGATGCGAAAGAGGGGGCGTGCTCGCGCCTCGACTTGGCCGCAGAAAGCATATCGGATCTACGACCGCGCCCGTTCAGTGACCGTGAGAACAGCGCGACGACGTGGTTTACGGACGGCGGGGACGGGGCGCGCCGACCGCTGTCGGGGCCCGTTCGCTAGGGGCTTCCACCCGCTCGCCTATCGCGCTATATAGCTCCTACATCGTCCGTTAGCGCTAGATGGCGCTTTCGAGCGGCGGCCCGAAAGGCTGCCGCTTTTTCTTTGGTCGCTCGCCAGCTTGGCTTTCTGGTCGGCTCGGGCGGCCCGCGAATTTGAGAAGAGAACCGTGCGCGGCAAGACGCGAGAAGACCTGGACCTGATCGAGATTCTCGATCCCGTCGCCGAGACCGTCGGCTACGAGATCGTCCGCCTGCGCCTGATGGGCGGGGCCGAGCAGCGCCGCCTGCAGATCATGGCCGAACGTCCGCTCCAGGAAGATGGAACGGGCGGCGACATGAACGTCGAGGACTGCGCCAAGCTGTCCCGCGCCATCTCCGAGGTCATGGACGCCGCCGACCCGATCGCCGGCGAATACACCCTGGAAGTCTCCAGCCCGGGCGTCGACCGCCCGCTGACCCGCCTGAAGGATTTCGAGACCTACGCCGGTCTGGAAGTGCGCATCGAGCTCGACCGCGTGGCCGAGGGCCGCAAGCGCTTCAAGGGCGAACTCGCCGGCGTCGAGGACGACCAGGTCGGCCTCAACATCGAGGGCGAGGACGACGTCACCGTCTATTTCCCGTTCGCCTGGATCGTCGATGCGAAGCTGGTCCTCACCGACGAGCTGATGAAGCGGGGCGCCGACCAGCGCGCCGCCCGCGTGGGCGCCGAGAACGACAACGATTTGTCCGAAAGTGAAGAGGACTGACCATGGCCATCGGCATCGCCGCCAACCGGCTTGAACTGCTGCAGATCGCCGACGCGGTCGCCCGCGAGAAGGGCATCGAGAAGGAAGTCGTCATCGAGGCGATCGAGGAGGCTCTGCAGAAGGCCGCTCGCGCCCGCTACGGCGCCGAGCACGACATCCGCGTCAAGATCGATCCGCGCACCGGTGAGACCACCCAGAAGCGCGTGATCGAAGTCGTCGGCGACGACCACGAGATGGAAGGCGAGATCGGCAAGGTCCAGATCTCGTCGGCCAAGCGCACCTGGCGCGACGCCGAGATCGGCAAGGTCTACGAAGAATCCCTGCCGCCGTTCGAGATCGGCCGCGTGCAGACCCAGATGGCCCGCCAGGTCGTCATGCACAAGGTTCGCGAAGCCGAGCGCGAGCGCCAGTACGAAGAGTACAAGGACCGCTCGGGCGAGATCGTCAACGGCAGCGTCAAGCGCGTCGAATACGGCAACGTCATCGTCGACCTGGGCCGCGGCGAAGGCATCATGCGCCGCGACCAGTCGATCCCGCGCGAGAACTTCAACGTCGGCGACCGCATCCGCGCCTACATCTACGACGTCCGTCGCGAGACCAAGGGCCCGCAGATCATGCTGAGCCGCGCCCACGGCGGCTTCATGGCCAAGCTGTTCGCGCAGGAAGTGCCGGAAGTCTACGACGGCGTCATCGAGATCCGCGCCGTGGCCCGCGACCCGGGTTCGCGCGCCAAGATGGCCGTCATCTCGAACGACAGCTCGATCGACCCCGTCGGCGCCTGCGTCGGCATGCGCGGTTCGCGCGTGCAGGCGGTGGTCGCCGAGCTGCAGGGCGAGAAGATCGACATCATCCAGTGGTCGGAAGACGAAGCCACCTTCATCGTCAACGCCCTGGCCCCGGCCGAAGTCTCCAAGGTCGTCATGGACGAGGAAGACGAGCGCGTCGAAGTCGTGGTGCCGGACGAGCAGCTGTCGCTGGCCATCGGCCGCCGCGGCCAGAACGTCCGCCTGGCCTCGCAGCTGACCGGCTGGCAGATCGACATCATGACGGAAAGCCAGGAGAGCGAGCGCCGTCAGAAGCAGTTCGCCGAGGCCACCGCCCTGTTCCAGGAAGCCCTGGACGTCGACGAAGTCATCGCCCAGCTGCTGGTCACCGAAGGCTTCACCGCCGTGGAAGACGTGGCCTATGTCGAGTCGCACGAAGTCGCCTCGATCGAGGGCTTCGACGAAGAGACGGCCGAAGAACTGCAGGCCCGCGCCCGCGAGTTCCTCGAGAAGGAAGCCGCCGCCCTCGACGCCAAGCGCGTCGAACTGGGCGTCGAGGACGACCTGCTGGCCATCGAGGGCGTGACCCTGGCCATGGCCGTGGCCCTGGGCGAAGGCGACGTGAAGTCGGTGGAAGACCTGGCCGGCCTGGTGCCCGACGACATGCGCGGCTGGTTCGAGAGCAAGAACGGCGAGCGCGTGCGCGAGCCGGGCATCCTCGAAAGCTTCAACCTGTCGCCCGACGACGCCGAAGCGCTGATCATGCGCGCCCGCATCGTCATGGGCTGGGTCGAGGCTCCGCCGGAGCCGGAATACGAAGAAGAAGAGGCTCTCGAGGGCGAGGCTGACGCCGAAGCCGAGCTCGAAGGCGAGATCGAGGCGGAAGGCGAAGAAGCCCCCGCCGAAGAGGCCGCCTCCGAAGAAGCCGCCGAAGAGCAGTAAGAAACCCCGGCCCCTCCGGCCTTCGGAGGGGCCGCTTCCTTTCAGGACCCCGTCACGGACTTCATGATCGACCAGGCCGCCCCCAAGACGCACGCCGAAGCCAACCGCCAGCGCAAGGACGTCGTCCTGGGCGAAGCGGTCGACGAGGCGCGCCTGGTGCGGTTCGTGGCCGGTCCCGACGGCGTGGTGGTGCCCGACGTGGCCCGCAAGTTGCCGGGTCGGGGCATGTGGGTCGCGTCCGATCGCGAGTCCGTCGCCGCGGCCGTCAAGAAGAACGCCTTCTCGCGCTCAGCCAAGACCAAGCTCGCCGCGCCCGCCGATCTGCCCGACCAGGTGGAACGGCTGCTGGCCAAGCGGGTTCTGGACGGGCTGGGGCTTGCACGACGCTCCGGCGGCATTATCTCCGGATACGAAAAGGTTCTGGCGGCCCTCGCCTCGGGCAAGACCGCCTGGCTGATCGAAGCCGCCAATGGCGCCGAAGACGGTCGCCGCAAGGTGTTTTCAGCCGCCCGCAAAGCGCCTAACACGCCCAGAATCCTCGGGATGTTCACATCCGACGAATTGGGTTTGGCCTTGGGCGGGGAGAATGTGATACACACGGCGCTCCTCACGGGGCGAGGCACGGATCGCTGGACTTTGGATGTCGAGCGGTTATCAGGCTTCCGTCCTTTCATGCCGCCGGACTGGGTGGTGCGTCAGAACGAGGAGCCCTAGGCTTCGATGCGTCCTCGGATGACTTCATCCGGCGGTGCGAAAGGTCTAGAACCTGAATGTTGGAGCAAGCCGCCTAAGGCGTCGCGCTCTTGAGCGAAGGGCCGGGAAACGCGCTTCCTATTGGAGGTACGTCCAGGCCCCTTTCTCGTATGGATTGATCGGTTTTTGGGCCGGGAACCCGCCCGGCGGAAGTACAAGCGAGCGCATGAGCGACGAGAACGATAACGGTCGGCCTGGTTCCAACCCCGGTGGGCGAGCCCCCATCACCCTGAAGCCCCGCCAGGGCTCGGTGAGCGCGGGCGTTGTGAAGCAGAGCTTCAGCCACGGCCGGACGAAGACGGTGGTCGTCGAGACCAAGCGCACGCGTCCGCATGCGCCCGCCGCCGGCAACCTCGCCGCGCCGTCGCAGGCCGAGCGTCGCTACGACGCTCCGCGTCCGCAAGGGCAGGGCGGTGGCGGCGGTTCGTCGGCTGGCGGTCTGTCGCAGGACGAGATGCGCGCGCGTCAGCGCGCCATCGAAGCCGCTCGCGAAAACCAGGAGCGTCAGGCTTCCGAACGCCGCGCCGCCGAGGCCCGCGCCGCCGCCGAGGCGAACGCGGCTCGTGAAGCCGCGGCCAAGGCCGCCGCCGCGAAGGCCGCGGCCGAAGCCGCTGCTGCGAAGCCGGTCGCTCCCGCGGCCGCTGCTCCGACGGCTCCGGCTCCGGTGGCCCAGGCCCCGGTGGCTCAGGCCCCGACGCCCGCGCCGACCCCGGCTCCCGCCGCTCCGGTCGCCCCGCGCGCCGAAGCGCCGCGCAGCGAGGGCCCTCGCCCCGCCGCCGCGTCGCCCGGCCAGACCCGCACCTATGAACCCAGCCGTGAGCGCCGCGACGATCGTCCGACGACCACGACCTATCGGCCGACCCCGGGCGGCGATCGCCCGCACGGCGACCGTCCTCAAGGGGATCGCCCGCAAGGCGATCGTCCGCAGGGCGACCGCGCGTTCAACCAGCGCGCGCCGCGTCAGGACGGTCCCTACAATCAACGCGCCCCCCGTCAGGACGGCCCGTACAACCAGCGCGCTCCGCGTCCGGACGGCGACCGTCCGCGTGGTCCGCGTCCGGAAGGCGGCGCTGGCGGCGGCGGTGGTTACCGCTCGGGCGGCGACCGCCCGCAGGGTGATCGTCCGCAAGGCGACCGTCCGCAGCAGACCGTCCGCTATTCGGCCCTGGCCCCGCGCCCGGCGCCGGGCGGTCCCCGTGGTCCTGGCGGCCCCGGTGGTCCGCGCGGTCCGCGTCCCGGCGTTCCCGCCTCGGCTCCGGCGACCCCGGAAATCCAGCGCGCCACCCGCTCGGCCCCGCGGCCCGGCGGCGGCCTGACCGATCGCCGTCCGGACGAGGATGACGATCGCCGCAAGGCCAACAACGCGCCGAACAAGGCCGTTTCGCGCGCCAAGGGCGCTCCGCAGCGCCGTGAAGGCCGTCTCACCATCCAGGCCGTGGCCGGTGATGGGGAGTCCGCCGACCGCATGCGCTCGCTGGCCTCGGTTCGCCGGGCCCGTGAACGCGAAAAGGAAAAGCGCCGTGGCGGCGCGGTCGAGCAGGCCCGCGTGGCCCGCGAGGTCGTGATCCCCGACGTCATCACCGTGCAGGAGCTGTCCAACCGGATGGCCGTGCGCGGCGTCGAGATCATCAAGTTCCTGATGCGTCAGGGCGTGATGCTGAAGATCAACGACGTCATCGACAACGACACCGCCGAACTGGTGGCGACCGAATTCGGTCACACCGTGCGCCGCGTTTCTGAAGCCGACGTCGAAGAAGGCTTCATCGGCGCCGAGGACCACGACGATCACCTGGAGGCCCGTCCTCCGGTCGTGACCATCATGGGCCACGTCGACCACGGCAAGACCAGCCTGCTCGACGCCCTGCGCGCCACCGACGTGGCGGCCGGCGAGCACGGCGGCATCACCCAGCACATCGGCGCCTATCAGGTTCGCCTGAAGGACGGCCAGCGCGTGACGTTCCTCGACACGCCCGGCCACGCCGCCTTCTCGGCCATGCGCGCTCGCGGCGCCAACATCACCGACATCGTCGTGCTGGTGGTGGCCGGCGACGACGGCGTGATGCCGCAGACGATCGAGGCCATCAAGCACGCCAAGGCGGCCGAAGTGCCGATCATCGTGGCCGTGAACAAGATGGACAAGCCGGGCTCGGATCCGACCCGCGTGGTCAACGAGCTGCTGCAGCACGAGATCGTCGTTGAAAGCCTGGGTGGCGACACCCAGATCATCGAAGTCTCGGCCAAGGCCCGCACCGGCCTGGACGACCTGCTCGACGCCATCCTGCTGCAGGCCGAGGTTCTCGACCTGAAGGCCAACCCCGACCGCACCGCCGACGGCGTTGTGATCGAGGCCAAGCTGGACAAGGGTCGCGGCGCGGTCTCCACCGTGCTGGTCAACCGCGGTACGCTGAAGCGCGGCGACATCGTCGTCGCCGGCAGCCAGTTCGGCCGGGTTCGCGCCCTGCTGAACGAGCGCAACGAGCAGCTGACCGAAGCGGGTCCGGCCACGCCGGTCGAGATCCTGGGTCTGGACGGCGTTCCCTCGCCCGGCGAAGCCTTCGCCGTGGTCGAGAACGAAGCCCGCGCCCGCGAGCTGACCGAGTACCGCATCCGCCAGAAGCGCGAGAAGACGATGGCCCCGGTGGGCGCCGGCGCTTCGATGGCCGACATGATGGCCAAGCTGCAGGACAAGAAGCTGAAAGAACTGCCGCTGGTCATCAAGGCCGACGTGCAGGGTTCGGCCGAAGCGATCATCGGCTCGCTGGACAAGATGTCGACCGACGAGGTCCGCGCGCGGATCATCCTGTCGGGCGCTGGCGCGATCAGCGAAAGCGACGTCATGCTGGCCAAGGGCGCCGGCGCGCCGGTCATCGGCTTCAACGTCCGGGCCTCGGCCCAGGCGCGGGCCCTGGCTGAACGCGAAGGGGTCGAGATCCGCTACTACGCGATCATCTACGACCTGCTGGACGACATCAAAGGCGTGCTCTCGGGCATGCTGGCCCCGATCCAGCGCGAAACCTTCCTCGGCAACGCGGAAGTGCTGCAGGCCTTCGACATCTCGAAGATCGGCAAGGTCGCCGGCTGTAAGGTCACCGAAGGCGTGGTCCGCAAGGGCGCCAAGGTCCGGATCATCCGCAACGACATCGTCGTGCTCGAACTCGGCACCCTGCAGACGCTCAAGCGCTTCAAGGACGAGGTCAACGAGGTGCCGGTCGGTCAGGAATGCGGCATGATGTTCGCCGGCTTCCAGGACATCAAGGTCGGCGACACCATCGAGTGCTTCACCGTCGAGGAGATCAAGCGCCAGCTCGACTAAGAGCCGGCGACTTGGGTCACCGAAAATGGAAAGGGCGCGGGTCTTCGGATCCGCGCCCTTTTTCTTTGTCTCGCCCAAAATGAGCCCTCGGGCGGGTGGACGCGGGCGGCGCAACCCCTAAGGGTGACGCCCGCGGCGCGGGGGCGCGCCAGGGCGCATCACCTGGGGGCATCAATGGCGTCGGACCTTTTCATCATCCTGTCTGAAGTCAGCCGCGACTGGTCGCGCTCCTGGGCGCTGACGGCCGCCGGATCGGACGGCGCCGGTCCCGGCGGCGACTGGGGCGGGCTGGACTGCCGCGTGGGCATCGCCCCGGCCCGTTACGGCGACAACCAGCTGTGGCGGCGCCACGGCACGGACGGCAAGTACTGGTTCGAGGCGGTCGCCCTGCGGCATCCGGAGGCGGGGGGCGTCGGCGGCGCGCTGCACTTCAGCGGCGTCCAGGGCCAGGGGCCCGTCCGGGTCGTCCCGTTCGAACCGAACGCCCAGGGCTTCTACTGGGATGTCGACGTCGCGCTGGCGTCCACGCCCATACTGGCCAAGCCCTGGGGCGACCAGCTGCTGGAGGTGGCCGGCAACGGCCCCTATGACGAGCGCAGCCGTGTCTGCGTCTACGAGTACGACCGGCATCACCGCGATCACCAGACCTGGCGGTTCCGACCCTATCGGCCAAGCTTCAGCGCGCCCCGGATCGCCTATCGGACCAGGAGCTTGGCGCCGAACGACAGCAAGCGCGTGGCGGTCGAGACTTTTGACAACCGGGGCGGCAAGGCGCCGCGCCTGTTCAGCGCCACGCTGAGCGGTTTAGGCGCCGCGCAGCACCGCTGGCGCACCGACGTGGGGTCCGAACAGGCCCTGGCCTGCCTGACGGCCCTGGGCGGCCGGATCGAGCTCGACGAGGTCGCCAGCTTCCGCCGCGAGCGCCTGCAACTGTCCTGCGGGCTGGAGCCCCGGTTCGTGGGCGCGCCGGCCGGGCTGGTGCTCGGCGTCGACGTCAGCGCCGCCGTGGGCGTCCGCGGCCAGATCACCGTCGAGATCGAGGTGCCGGCCGAAACGCGCTACGAGGTCTCGCTCGACGCCCTGCAGGCGACCTTCAAAGCCGACTGGCGCGCCGCGATCGATCGCCTGGCCCCCGATCGCGCCACGGCGGCGACCTACGACCTGGCGGGAAGCTACGAGGTCTCCGGGGTCTTCGATTTCGCCCTGCGGGTCGAGGAGCCGCTGGTCGGCGGCAAGACCCGACGGCTGTGGCGCGCGGCCGACCACGACGTGGTCTCGCTGAGCCGCGGCTGACCGACCGATACACGCCGGACTGGAATTCGCCGGAATTGAGCGCTAGCCCTTCGTCCATGCGTATTCGAGCCTTTATCGCCCTGAGCGCGGCCGCCGCTTCGCTGGCGGCCTGCGCCACCGCCGACCGCTACGACGCGGCCGGCGACGTGCACGCCCTGCTGACGTCGATCCGCAACAACGATCGGGCGACGTTCGACAGCCTGGTCGATCACCAGGCCCTGAAGGGCGCGATCGAGACCCGCCTTGTGCAGGAGGCGCGCGGTTCGGGCCTGAAGGGCGGCTGGCAGGCCGCGGCTATCGCCCTGGCCGGTCCCGCCGCCGACGTCGCCGGCGAGGCCCTGATCCGCCCCGAGGTGTTCCGCGCCGCCGCCAACTACTACGGCTACACGCCCGACCGGCCGATCCCGGGCCGGATCGCCATCGCCTCGGCCCTGCGGCCGGCCGGCGACGGCCGGGTCTGCGCTGCCAAGAAGGACGGGCCGTGCCTGCTGACCTTCACTCGCGAGGGCGGCGCCTGGCGGCTGTCCGGATTCGACGCCCAGGCCGTCGACCTGCGGGCCAAGCGATGAGGCTTGGGGCTGTCCTGCTTCTGGCCTCCACGGCGCTCCTGAGCGCCCTGGCAGGGCCTTCGGCGGCCGCCGAGCGGCGGATGTTCTCGTACGATCCGATCTCGGCCGACGCCAAGCGGCTGACCGGGGCTGGCCTGACCGTGCTGTTCGACCAGAGCCTGCTGGGCGCCAAGCCGGTCAAGGTGCTGGCCACCGGCGTGCCGGCCCAGGCCCTGCTGCGCAAGGGCGGCGAAAAGGACCTCGGCAAGGGCGGGCTGGCGGCCATGAGCGGCGTCGACGCCAACGCCGCCCTCTACGAGGTCGACGGCAAGGCCGAGCAGGGCAAGGTCTATGTCCGCGCCTTCTGCCCGGGCTCCAAGCGCCTGTGGCTGAGCTTCAGCCGCATCGCCGTGCGCCAGGACCTGCGCATCCAGGCCTTCGGCGACGATCCCGCCGCGCCGGGCCAGGCGCGGCTGTGCGGCACGCTGGACTTCTCCTACCGCGGCGAATGGCGCCTGCCGAGCGGCGGCCCGCCGGACCCCACCGAGGACTGGACCGACAGCCTGACCGGCGTGCGCTGAGGCCGGTTGCGACCATCGAGGCGTCCGGGGCGGGTTTTCATCCGCGTCCGGTTTGGCTAGGGTCGCGGCCATGATCGAGATCGAACGCGGACCGGGACGCTTCCAGCGCCGCCGCTCCCTTGGACCGACCGGACTCGTACGCAGCGCCTGACCGCTAGGGATCAGGCGGGGCGCTTCCGTGCGCCCGACGGGCGGCCTCAGCCGCCGCGCTCAACAAGGCAGGCGGCCCCTTGAAGACAGCGACCAGGGCCGCCGCATAGATCAGTCTCGACGAAGAACACGACCTCCATGACCATCGACACCCAAGACTCGGCCATCCAGGATTGGGCCGGGCGCTTTTCCGCACGCATGGCCGACATCCGCGCGAGCGAGATCCGCGAACTGCTGAAGCTGCTGGAGCAGCCCGACATCCTGTCGTTCGCCGGCGGCATTCCCGACCCGGCCCTATTCCCCGCCGAAACCATCCGGGCGGCCTATGGCGACATCCTCGCCGACGGCGCCCAGGCCGCCCAGGCCCTGCAATACACCGTCAGCGAAGGCCACGGCCCGCTGCGCCGCTGGATCGCCGAGCGCATGACCCGCGACGGCATGCCGTGCGAGCCCGAGAACGTGCTGCTGACCGCCGGCTCGCAGCAGGCGCTCGACTTGCTGGGCAAGCTGTTCCTCGACCCCGGCGCAAACGTGATGGTGGCCCGGCCAACCTATCTGGGCGCGCTGCAGGCCTTCAACGCCTACCAGCCGGCCTATTTCGACCTGCCCGAGGGCGCGCTGAGCGGCGATGCGGCCGCCCAGCAGGCCGTGGCGGCCCGCAAGCCGCGCCTGGGCTACTTCGTGCCCGACTTCGCCAATCCGACCGGCGTCAGCCTGACCCTGGCCGAGCGCGAGGCCCTGCTCGACCTGGCCGACGCCCAGGACTTCCCGCTGATCGAGGACGCGGCCTATCGCGAGCTGCGGTTCGGCGGCGAGGCCATCCCGTCGCTTCTGGCCCTCGACATCGCCCGCAAGGGCTCGATCGAGGCCGCGCGCACCCTGTTCTGCGGCACCCTGTCCAAAACCCTGTCGCCGGCCCTGCGCATCGGCTGGATCTGCGGCCCCAAGGCGGCGATCGAGAAGCTCGTCCTGCTCAAGCAGGGCGGCGACCTGCACGTCTCGACCATCAACCAGATGGTCGCCCACCGCGTGGTGTCGGAAGGCTATGACCAGCACCTCCACCGGCTGCGCGGGGCCTATGGCGGCCAGGCGCGGGCCATGCTGGCGGCGCTCGAGCGCTACATGCCCAAGAACGTCTCCTGGATCTCGCCGGAAGGCGGCATGTTCGTCTGGCTGACCCTGCCCGAGGGGCTGGACGGCAAGACCCTGCTGGAGCGCGCCCTGGTCGAGGCCCGCGTGGCCTTCGTGCCCGGCGCCCCATTCTTCGCCGAGGCTCCTGCAGCCAATACCCTGCGTCTCAGCTATTCGCTGCTGCCGCCGGAGCAGATGGAGGAGGGCGTGCGGCGTCTGGCCGCGCTGATCGCGACGCCGCGCTGACCCCCTCCGGCCCTCCGGGCCACCTCCCCCAGAGGGGGAGGATCTGGGCGGCGAAGATGCTCCCCCTCTGGGGGAGCTGTCGCCCCTGGGTCCGACCAAAGGTCGACCCAAAGGTGATTTGGGCGACTGAGGGGGTTTCCAAGCTCCAGACATGGAAACGGCCGCTCCCTTTAGGGAAGCGGCCGTCTTGGTGGAGCTAAGCGGAGTCGAACCGCTGACCTCTTGAATGCCATTCAAGCGCTCTACCAGCTGAGCTATAGCCCCGAGGCCTGAAAGCCTTGGTCTCCCGGATGGTCGCCCGGGAAGGCGCGGAACCTATGTCGAGGCCTTTCCGGGATCAAGCCCCCTCCGCAAGGCGAGGCTCAAGTTTTCCGGCAAGTCTTCGGACGGTTCCGAAAATGGAAACGGCCGCTCCCTTTAGGGAAGCGGCCGTTTTGGTGGAGCTAAGCGGAGTCGAACCGCTGACCTCTTGAATGCCATTCAAGCGCTCTACCAGCTGAGCTATAGCCCCAAGGCTCTTCCGAAAATCCGAAGACTTCCGTCTGAATTCCTTAGTCTCTTCGACGGTTCCGAGTGGCTGCCCCCCGAAGAGGCGCGGAACCTATGCCGAGGTTTTTCCGGGATCAACCCCCTCGGCGAACTTTTTTTCGGGGTGCGACGAAACGCTGTGGAGAACCCGAAAGCCCGGGGTCGGATCACTCCGACCCCGGCGCATTCGCCGCTTAGCGGTCGTCGTCTTCTTCGCCCGGGAGGCCTTCGATCTCGTCGCCGAGATCGTCGTCGTCCTCGTCTTCCAGGAACGGAACGTCGTCGGCTTCGTCCTCGGCGAGATCCTCGTCCTCGGCGAAGTCGACGCCCAGGTCGTCGCCGCCCGGGGCCGGAGCCGCGGTCGGATCACCGTCCTCGTCATCGGTCTCGACGACGTCGGCCTCGGCGGCCTCGTCGATTTCCGGGGTTTCGTCGACTTCGTCCTCGAAGCCGTCCTGCTCCTTGGGAGCCGGGACTTCCTTTTCGTCTTCGGCGTCGTAGTCCGGCGTGATGGCGCGGGCGCGCACGCGGCGGGACTTCAGCGCCTCTTCCGGATCGAACTGCTCGCCGCATTTGGGGCAGACGGCCGGACGGCGGTTGAGGTCGTAGAACTTCGACTGGCAGCTGGGGCAGATTTGTTTTGCGCCCAAGTCGGGATTTGCCAAGGTGGCGACCCTTTGATCCTGATGGGAAAAGCGGCGGCTGACTTGCCATGACGAAGGGCCGCTGTCAAAAGCAAACCCCTTCGCGAAACACCTATGTTGCAAGGAGCCGGTTTCGGCATGACGACGGCTGGATTGAAGAGCACGCCCGGCGGAGCCCTTCGCGGTACGGTTCGGGCGCCTGGCGACAAGTCCATTTCGCACCGTTCGATGATCCTCGGGGCCCTGGCTAGCGGCACCACGACCATCGAGGGACTGCTGGAAGGCGACGATGTCCTGGCCACGGCCCGGGCGATGCAGGCCTTTGGCGCGCGCATCGAAAAAGAAGGCGTCGGCCGCTGGCGCGTCGAGGGCAAGGGCGGCTTCGCCGAGCCTTCGGACGTCATCGACTGCGGCAACGCCGGCACCGGCGTGCGCCTGATCATGGGCGCGGCCTCGGGTTTCGCCATGTGCGCCACCTTCACCGGCGACCATTCGCTGCGCGGCCGTCCGATGGGCCGGGTCCTCGACCCTCTGGCCCGCATGGGCGCCACCTGGCTTGGCCGCGACAAGGGCCGCCTGCCGCTGACCCTGAAGGGCGGGGGCCTGCGCGGCCTCGTCTACACCCTGCCGATGGCCTCGGCCCAGGTGAAGTCGGCCGTGCTGCTGGCCGGGCTGCACGCCGAGGGCGGCGTCGAGGTGATCGAGCCGGAAGCCACCCGCGACCACACCGAGCGCATGCTGCGGGCCTTCGGGGCCGAGGTGATCGTCGAGGACAAAAAGGGCGTGCGCCACGTGCGCCTGCCCGAAGGCCAGAAGCTGAAGGGCACGCACGTGCAGGTGCCGGGCGATCCGTCCTCGGCCGCCTTCCCGCTGGTCGCGGCCCTGGTCGTCCCCGGCTCGGAAGTGACCGTCGAAGGCGTGATGCTCAACGTGCTGCGCACGGGCCTCTTCACCACCCTGCAGGAGATGGGCGCGGATCTGGTGATCTCGAACGTCCGCGTCGAGAGCGGCGAGGAGGTCGGCGACATCACCGCCCGTTACTCGCAGCTCAAGGGCGTGGTCGTGCCGCCCGAGCGCGCGCCGTCGATGATCGACGAATATCCGATCCTGGCCGTCGCGGCCGCCTTCGCCGACGGTCCCACCGTCATGCGCGGCATCGGCGAGATGCGGGTCAAGGAAAGCGACCGCATCGCCCTGACGGCGGCGGGCCTGCTGGCCTGCGGCGTCACGGTCGAGGAAGAGCCGGAAGGCATGACCGTGGTCGGCACGCGCGGCGGCAACCATCCGGTGCGCGGCGGCGGCAAGGTGATCACCCACGGCGATCACCGCATCGCCATGAGCCACCTGATCCTCGGCATGGCCGCCCTGGAGCCGGTCGAGATCGACGAGCCTGGCATGATCGCCACCAGCTTCCCGGGCTTCGTGTCGCTGATGACGGGCCTGGGCGGCTCGATCGTCGAGGCCTGATCCATGGGCTTCGTGATCGCCGTCGACGGCCCGGCCGCTTCGGGCAAGGGCACCATCGCCTCGCGCCTGGCGGCCCACTACGGCCTGCCGATGCTGGACACCGGCCTGCTCTACCGGGCGGTCGGGGTGCGGCTGCTGGAGGCCGGCGGCGACCTGGACGACGCCGGGGCCGCCGAGGCCTCGGCCCGGGGCCTCGACCTTGCCGAACTGGAGCGGCCGGAGGTGCGCACCCGCGCCGCCGGCGAGGCCGCCAGCCGCGTGGCCGTGCATCCGGGCGTGCGTTCGGCCCTGTTCGACCTGCAGCGGACCTTCGCCAGCCAGGACGGCGGCGCCGTGCTCGACGGCCGCGACATCGGCACCGTCATCGCCCCCGAGGCGCCGGCCAAGCTCTATGTCACGGCCAGCCCCGAGGTCCGCGCCGACCGCCGCTGGAAACAGCTGACCGGCCAGGGCGAAAGCGTCTCGTTCGAAGAGATCCTGGCCGACATCCACAAGCGCGACGAGCGCGACGGCGGCCGCAAGGACGCGCCCATGGCCCAGGCCAAGGACGCCACCTTGCTTGATACGTCGGAAATGACTATATCCCAGGCCTTCGATGCGGCTCTCCGCATCGTCGAGACGGCGCGCGCCCGGTGAGGAAACTCCAAGGGCTAATCTAACGCCCGCCTCGCCGCCGCTTTGGAAGCGCCGGATCGCATCAAAAATCCACTTCACCCGGAATCCCGAGAACCGTCATCTGGCGGCGCTCATCGCAGGGCTTCCCACAACCCAGAGACCAAAGATCAGCATGGCTGACGATATGAGCTTCAACCCCACGCGCGACGATTTCGAAGCGCTCCTGAACGACTCCATGGGCGGCCGCGACTTCGCCGAAGGCTCCGTGGTCAAGGGCGTCGTTGTCGGGATCGAGAAGGACTTCGCGATCATCGACGTCGGTCTGAAGACCGAAGGCCGCGTCCAGCTGAAGGAATTCGGCGTCGACGAAGCCGGCAAGGCGACCATCAAGACCGGCGACACCGTCGAAGTCTTCCTCGAGCGCCTCGAGAACGCCATGGGCGAAGCGGTCATCAGCCGCGAAAAGGCCAAGCGCGAAGAAGCCTGGACCCGCCTGGAAGGCGTCTACGCCAAGAACGAACCCGTCATGGGCGCGATCGTCGGTCGCGTTAAGGGCGGCTTCACCGTCGACCTCGGCGGCGCCTCGGCCTTCCTGCCGGGCTCGCAAGTCGACATCCGTCCGGTCCGCGACGTCGGCCCGCTGATGGGCAAGGAACAGCCCTTCGCCATCCTGAAGATGGACCGTCCGCGCGGCAACATCGTCGTCTCGCGTCGCGCCATCCTGGAAGAAGCCCGCGCCGAGCAGCGCACCGAACTGGTGTCGCAGCTGCAAGAGGGTGAAATCCGCGAAGGCGTCGTCAAGAACATCACCGACTACGGTGCGTTCGTTGACCTGGGCGGCATCGACGGCCTGCTGCACGTCACCGACATGAGCTGGAAACGCGTCAACCACCCGAGCCAAGTGCTCGCCGTGGGCGACACCGTGAAGGTCCAGATCGTCAAGATCAACCCGGACACCCAGCGCATCTCGCTCGGCATGAAGCAGCTGCAGTCGGATCCGTGGGACGGCGTCGAAGCCAAGTACCCGGTCGGCGCCAAGTTCACCGGCCGCATCACCAACATCACCGACTACGGCGCCTTCGTGGAGCTGGAAGCCGGCGTTGAAGGCCTGGTGCACGTGTCGGAAATGTCGTGGACCAAGAAGAACGTCCACCCCGGCAAGATCGTCTCGACCTCGCAGGAAGTCGACGTCGTGGTCCTGGACGTCGATCCGTCCAAGCGCCGCGTCTCGCTGGGCCTGAAGCAAGCCCTGGCCAACCCGTGGGAAGCCTTCGTCGAGGCTCACCCGATCGGTTCGACCGTCGAAGGCGAAGTCAAGAACGCGACCGAATTCGGTCTGTTCGTCGGCCTCGACAACGACATCGACGGCATGGTGCACCTGTCGGACATCGACTGGAGCGTCGCCGGCGAAGAAGCCATGGCCCGCTACAAGAAGGGCGACCTGGTCAAGGCCAAGGTGCTCGACGTCGACATCGAGAAGGAACGCATCTCGCTCGGCATCAAGCAACTGGCCGGCGACCCGATGTCGGGCGACACCTTCCGCAAGGCTCAGACCGTGACCGTCACCGTCACGGAAGTCACCTCGGGCGGCATCGAAGTCCGCTTCGGTGAAGACGACGCCCCGATGACCGCCTTCATCCGCAAGTCGGACCTGTCGCGCGATCGTCAGGAACAGCGCCCCGAGCGCTTCGCCGTGGGTGACCGCGTCGACGCTCAGATCACCAACGTGGACAAGGCCGCGCGCCGCGTCTCGCTGTCGATCAAGTCGCTGGAAATGGCCGAAGAAAAGGAAGCCATCGAGCAGTTCGGCTCGTCGGACTCCGGCGCTTCGCTGGGCGACATCCTGGGCGCCGCTCTGCGTGAGCGCGCCACGAAGGACTAAGCTCTCGCCTAACCGCGTAAGCTGAAGAGAGCGGCGGCCGGAGCGATCCGGCCGCCGCTTTTCTTTTGCGGTTACTCCGGGCGCCCCCGCAGTCTTTGGGAACCGGTTGCAACCTTTTCCTTGAAGATTCCATGCCGCTTGGGCAAAGGTCGCGGCGCGCCGCTCCCTCGGCGCAGGGGACATCGATGATCAAGTCTGAACTCATCGCCAGGCTCGCGAACGAAAACCCGCACCTGACGCAGAAGGATGTGGAACGCGTCGTGGGCGTGATCCTCGAACGCATGATCGGCGCGCTGGAAGGCGGCGGCCGCGTGGAGCTGCGCGGCTTCGGCGCCCTGTCGGTCCGTTCGCGCCCGGCCCGGGCCGGCCGCAACCCGCGCACCGGCGAAACCGTCGACGTCCGCGCCAAGCACGTGCCGTTCTTCAAGAGCGGCAAGGAACTGCGCGCCCGCCTGAACGCGGAATAGTCGGGAAACCGACTCACTTGCCCCTGCGGGCGAACCGCTTCAGCCTCTCGGCGTTGGATGTGCCGAGAGGGATTTTCGCATGAGCATCGTCAAGGAATTCCGCGAGTTCATCGCCCGCGGCAACGTCATCGACCTGGCCGTCGGCGTGATCATCGGCGCGGCCTTCAACGGCATCGTCAAGAGCCTGGTCGACCAGGTGATCATGCCGCCGATCGGCCTGCTGACCGGCGGGCTCGACTTCTCGAAGCTGGAATGGGTGCTGAGGCCCGAGGATCCGGCCACCGAGGCGGTCGAGAAGGTCGCCATCCAGTACGGCGCCTTCATCAACACCCTGATCCAGTTCTTCATCGTCGCGGCCGTGGTCTTCCTGCTGGTCAAGCTGGTCAACCAGATCCGCCGCGCCGACGCCGCCGATCCGGCCCCGGAGGCCCCGCCTGCCCCGACCCCGGAAGAAAAGCTGCTGACCGAGATCCGCGACCTGCTGGCCAAGCCGGCGGTTGTCGCCGCCGCTCCGGCGGCTGAAAAGCCCGCGCCAGCCGCCAAGGCTCCGGCTGCGCCCAAGGCGGCTCCCGCCAAGAAGCCGGCCGCTCCGCGCAAGCCCAAAGCCTGATCCCTCTCCCCTTGCGGGAGAGGGTGGCCCCCCGCGAAAGCGGGGGTCGGGTGAGGGGTCTCTCAGAAATCAGACGCCGCGACAGCCGAGCCGCCGTCGCGGCGTTTTCGTTCGTGCGACCCCTCATCCGGCGCTTCGCGCCACCTTCTCCCGCAAGGGGAGAAGGGACTGGGTCTAGAAATCCACCGCCACGCCCTTGCGCTCCCAGTCGCCGAAGCGTGTGGGCTCGGGGCCGTCTCGGCCGCCCTGTTCCGCGGGAAGCGACGCGGCTGCTTCGGCCTCGCGGCGGGCGGCGGCCTCTTCCAGGGCGCGGCGGGCGGCGGCGCTGAGGTCCTTGCCGGGAGCGGCGCCCAGGCGGGCCAGTTCGGGGTCTTCGGGCGCGGAAACGGGGGATGAAAGGTCTTCGGACATGCGCTTTCATAGCACGAGACCCTCAATCAAGCATCCAAGGGGCTTGCGCTCGCGCTCATTGCGGGGCACGGCGGGGCGGTGACTCAGGAATTGAACGACGGCCTTCCCGCTCGGGAAGCGGCCCTCGCCCTACTCGACGCGGCCCTTTCGCGCCGCGGCGGCCTCGACGAGGCCGCGACGACCAACGCTTTCCGCGCCTTGGAGCCGCGAGAGCGCGCTTTCGCGCGCGCTCTGGCCATGGCCGCGCTGCGCCGTCTGGGACCCGTCGACCGGGCCCTCGCCGCCAAGCTCAGCAAGGAGCCGCCGCCCCGCGTGCGCAACCTGCTGCGCCTGGGCGCGACCCAGGCCTTCTATCTCGAGGTGCCGGCCTTCGCCGCCGTCGCGACGAGTGTCGAGCTGGCCGGCGCCAACAAGGCCAGCCGTCCGTTCAAGGGCCTGGTCAACGCCGTGCTGCGCGGTCTGCTGCGTGACGGCGCGCCGTCCGACGACCCGTCCGATCTGACGCCGCCTTGGCTGTTCGCCCGCTGGGTCGGCGCCTGGGGCCAGGACGACGCCCGCGCCCTGGCCGCCGTCGTGGCCGAGGAGCCGGCCACCGATCTTTCCCTCAAGCCCGGAACCGACGTGGCGGCCCTGGCCGAGGCCCTGGAGGCGGAGGTGCTGCCGGGCGACACCCTGCGCACCCGCCGCCGCGGCGACGTCGCCGCCTGGCCGGCCTTCGAGGACGGCAGCTGGTGGGTGCAGGACGCCGCCGCCGCCGTTCCCGCCCGCCTGCTGGACGTCAAGCCCGGCGAGACCGCCGTCGACCTCTGCGCCGCTCCCGGCGGCAAGACGCTGCAACTGGCCGCCACGGGCGCCAAGGTCGTGGCCGTCGACCGTTCGGCCTCGCGCCTCAAGCGGGTCGGCGAGAACCTCGCCCGCATGAACCTCCAGGCCGAGGTGGTGGCCGCCGACGCCGCGACCTGGACCGACGAGCGCACTTTCGACGCCGTGCTGCTGGACGCGCCGTGCTCGGCCACCGGCACCTTCCGTCGCCACCCCGACGTGCTGTGGGCCGCGCGCCCGGGCGACATCGCCAGCCTGGCGACCGTGCAGTCGGCCCTGCTGGACAGCGCCGCCAAGCGCACTGCCCCCGGCGGCCGCCTGGTCTACTGCGTCTGCTCGCTGGAGCCGGAAGAGGGCGAGGCCCAGGTTGAGGCTTTCCTGACCCGCCATCCGGAATTCGCGCTGGCCCCGATCGGCGTCGGCGAGGGCGGGGCGCCGCAGGCCAGCCTGACGGCGCGCGGAACCCTGCGCCTGCTGCCGCATCATCGCGAAGGCGGCCAGGACGGCTTCTTCGTGGCCCGCTTCGTCAAGGCCGCATAAGGCTGCAACTCAACCGCTCGCTTGTAGCGCGAGCCTTTGCCCGGTAAGCCAGGAACACCATGACCGCGCCGATCATCGCCCCGTCGATCCTCGCTTCCGACTTCGCAAAGTTGGGCGCCGAAGTCGCCGCCATCGAGGCGGCCGGCGCCGACTGGGTGCATGTCGACGTCATGGACGGCCACTTCGTGCCGAACATCACGCTCGGTCCCGACATCGTCAAAGCCATCCGGCCGCACGCCAAGATCCCGTTCGACGTGCACCTGATGATCAGCCCGGCCGATCCCTATCTGGAAGCCTTCCGCGAGGCCGGCGCCGACATCATCAGCATCCATCCGGAAGCCGGTCCGCACCTGCACCGCTCGCTCAAGCGCATCCGCCAGCTGGGCGCCAAGGCCGGCGTGGTGTTCAACCCCTCGACCAGCCTCGATCACGTCGAATGGATCCTCGAGGACGTCGACCTGGTGCTGGTCATGTCGGTGAACCCCGGCTTCGGCGGCCAGAGCTTCATTCCCGGCCAGCTGCGCAAGGTCGAGGCCCTGCGCAAGCTGATCGACGCCCAGGGCCTGGACGTCATCGTCGAGGTCGACGGCGGGGTGACCCCGGTCACCGCGCCCCAGTGCGTCGCCGCCGGCGCCACGGCCCTGGTGGCCGGCTCGGCGGTGTTCAAGGGCGGCCCGGACGCCTACGCCGCCAACATCCGCGCCCTCAAAGGGGACTGACGCCACCGCATGACCGGCGCGCCCGACACGCCTTCCGCATCCCAGGCCGCCGGGCGTCCCCTTGGACGTCCTGTGCGCCGGGGATCCGTGTTGGCGCGGTCGATCGCCGCTTCGGTCCGCGCCGGCGTCGAGCGCGAGTGGTTCGGCTCGCCGCCGCATCGGGCGCTGATCTCCTCGCCGCGTCCCGTCGGCCTGGCCGCCCGGCCGCATGATCCCCGCCCCGTCCAAGTCCAGCGCGGTCGCCAGCTGCTCGACGGCGTCCTGACCCTGCACGACGAGAGCCTGAAGGTCGGGGCCGAGGGCGACCCCTTCGACACCCCCAGCCCCTCGCGCGCCTTCGCCGTCGCCCTGCACCGCTTCGACTGGCTGCCCGGTCTGCTGGCCCAGGGTCCCGAGGGCGCGCGGCGTGCGCTGCGGCTGATCCAGGACTGGCGGCGGGTGTTCGGAACCTGGAACCAGTTCTCGTGGTCGGGCGAGTGCCTGGAGCGCCGCACCTTCCACCTGGCCTGCGCCGCCAAGACCCTGTCGCCGGGCGCCTCGGACGCCGAGGCGACGGCCCTGGCCCTCGACATCGCCCGGGGCGCGCGCCAGCTGCTTCGGGCCTCCGACGCCCCCGACCGCGTGCTGGAACGGGCGGTGGTGGTGACCATCGCCGGCACGGCCCTGGTCGGCAAGGCCAGCGACCGCCTGATGGCCGAAGGCCTGCGCCGGGTGCTGCGCTGCCTCGACACGGTCGTCCTGGCCGACGGCGGCCACGCCTCGCGCTCGCCCGAGGCTGGGCTGGAGTTGCTGTTCGACCTGCTGACCCTGGACGACGCTCTGGGCCAGCGCGGCCGGCCGACGCCGGAGGCGATGAGCCGGGCCATCGACCGCCTGTCGTCGGGCGCGCGCTTCTTCGCCCTGGCCGATGGACGGCTGGCGGCCTTCCACGGCGGCGAGGCCATCGAGCCGGCCCGCATCGCCGCCGCCCTGGCCCACGACGACCACGGTCCCCAGCCGCCGATGGACATGCCGCACGCCGGTTTCCAGAAGATGCAGGGCGGCACGATCCAGGTGATGGCCGACGCCGGCGTTCCGCCCGTGGGCGCGCTCAGCCGTTCGGCCTGCGCCCAGCCCGCCGCTCTGGAGATCATCTGCGGCAAGGACCGGCTGATCACCTCCAGCGGCTGGAGCCCCGAAGCCGCCAACGCCCAGGCCTTCCGTCTGTCCGACGCCGCCTCGACCGTGTCGGTGGGCGGCGGCTCGGCCGGCCGGCCGCTGTCGGGCTTCCGGGCCGCGGCGCTGGGTCCCTGGCTGGTCGACGGCGCGACCAGCGTCGAATCCCGCCGCCACGACGCCGAGCAGGGCGTCTGGCTTGACATCGTCCATGACGGTTGGCGGCGCCTGGGCCTCAAGCACGCCCGCCGCCTGTTCCTCGACATTGCCGCCGACGAGCTGCGCGGCGAGGACAGCCTGATCCCGATGGCGGAAGCGAAAGTCGACGGCCCGCGCCGCTATCATCCGTTCAAGATCAGCTTCCACCTTCACCCCGACGCGCGCGCCTCGCTGGCCCGCGACGGCAAGAGCGTGCTGATCAAGGGGCCGTCCAACATCGGCTGGTGGCTGCGCAACGACGCGCCCGACGTCGCCGTCCTGGCCGCCCCCCACTTTGACCACGGCCATGCCCGCCAGGCCGGGGTGATCGTTCTGAAAAGCCAGGTCCGCGCCGAGAAGGGCGCGAAGATCAGGTGGAAGCTGGCGAGAGCGGCGGATCATTAAAGATCCTTCTCCCCTTGCGGGAGAAGGTGGCGCCGAAGGCGTCGGATGAGGGGTCTCTCAGACTTCAAACGCCTCGCCCAGCCTAACCGCCGTCGTGGCGGACAGCGCCTTCGACCCCTCACCCGACCCGCTTCGCGGGCCACCCTCTCCCGCAAGGGGAGAGGGGCTAGTCGAGGCTCCGCCCCTTCGTCTCCGGCAGCAGGAACGCCGTGGTCAGCACGCTGATCAGGGTGAAGATCACCGGGTACCAGAGCCCGGCATAGATGTTCCCCACCGCCGCCACGATGGCGAAGGCGCTGAACGGCACGAAGCCGCCGATCCAGCCCGTGCCGATGTGGTAGGGCAGGGACAGGGCCGTGTAGCGGACCTTCGTCGGGAAGAGCTCGACCAGGGCCGCGGCCAGCGGGCCGTAGAGGGCGGTGGCGCCGATCACGAACACCAGCAGGACGCCGAACACGCCCCAGATGTTCATCCGGGCGGGATCGGCCGCGGTCGGATAGCCGGCCTTGGCCAGCGCCGCCTTGATCGCGGCCTCGCCGGCGGCCTTTACCGCCTTGGCGTCCTTGGCCGGCAAGCCCTCGGCGCTTTTCGAGACGATGCGCGTCTCGCCGATCTGGACGACGGCGGGGGCGCCGACCGGGCCGGTTTGGTTGGCGTAGGAGACGCCGGCATTGGCCAGGGCGCTCTTGGCGATGTCGCAGGACGAGACGAAGGCGGCCTTGCCGATGGGGTCGAACTGCAGGGCGCAGTTCCCGGGGGCGGCGGTGACGCTGACCGGAGCCCTCGCCGAGGCCTCGGCCAGGGCCGGGTTGGCGGCGCGCTCCAGCAGGTGGAAGCCGGGGAAGTAGAAAACGAGCGCCAGGGTCATGCCGCCCAGCATCACCGGCTTGCGGCCGATCCTGTCCGACAGCCAGCCGAAGACGACGTAGAGCACCGCGCTGACCGCCGCGGCCCCCATCATCAGGCCGTTGATCGTGCCGGGCGCGACCTTGAGGAACTTCTCCATGAAGGTCTGGATGTAGAAGAAGGTGGTGTACCAAACTGCGCCTTGCGCCGACATCACGGCGAAGAAGGCCAGCAGCACCAGCTTGAGGTTCTTCCACTGGCCGAAGGCTTCGGCGTAGGGGGCCTTGGACGCCGCGCCCTCTTCCTTCATCCGGGCGAAGGTCGGGCTTTCGCTGAGCTTCAGGCGCATCCAGACCGAGACCGCCAGCAGGCCGATCGAGACGGCGAAGGGGATGCGCCAGCCCCAGTCGTCGAAGGCCTCCGGTCCGATGAGCGCGCCCAGCAGCCAGCGGGTCGCCAGGATGACCAGCAGCGCCGCGAACAGGCCCAGGGACGCCGAGCTCTGCACCCACGACGTCGCCCGGCCGCGCTGGCCCGGCGGGGAATGCTCGGCGACATAGATCGCCGCCCCGCCATATTCGCCGCCCAGGGCGAAGCCCTGCACGCAGCGCAGGATGATCAGCAGGATGGGGGCGATGATCCCGGCCTGCTTGAAGGTGGGCAGCAGGGCGATGGCGAAGGTCGCGCCACCCATCAGCAGCACCGTGGCCAGGAACGCGCCCTTGCGGCCGGCCTGGTCGCCGATCTTGCCGAACACCAGGGCGCCCAGCGGCCGGAAGGCGAAGCCGACGCCGAACAGGGCCAGGGCGGCGATATAGCCGGCGGTGTCGGACAGGCCCGTGAAGAAGGTCTTGGAGATGACCTGGGCCAGGCTGCCGAAGATGAAGAAGTCGTACCACTCGAAGGCCGTGCCGGCCGACGAGGCCGCCACCACCGTGCGCATCGACGCGCCTTTCTTGTGAGCCGCGCCCGATACCGGTTCCGTCATTCGGAAATCCCCCTGATTGATCGGAGGATTAGCCCGGAACGCGGCGTCCTGGGAAGCCTTCGGAGAACGTCGTCAGGCGACGGCGGCCTGGGCCGTGGCGGCGGCCCCAGCGGCGGCTTCGGCGACGCGGACGATCTCCGACAGCAGGGCCGTGGGCGAGATCGGCTTGGCGGCCACGCCGTTCATGCCGGCGGCCAGGTAGGTGGCGCGCTGGTGGGCCAGGACGTTGGCGGTCAGGGCGACGATCGGCGTGGCGCCGGCCGGGCCGGGCAGGGCGCGGATGCGGCGCGAGGCCTCCAGCCCGTCGACGCCGGGCATCTGCACGTCCATCAGGATCAGATCAAAGCCGCGCTCGGCCGCCTCGACGCCCGACAGGCCGTCCTCCGCCGTCTCGACCGAGGCGCCCAGCATCTCCAGGATCCGGCGGGCGACCATGCGGTTGGTGGGGTTGTCCTCGACCACCAGCACCTTGAGGCCCTGCAGCATCTGCTCGTCGACGGCGTCGCCCTGGGCGGGCTGGGCCACCGACGGCGCGGCGATGGTCAGGCGGAAGGTCGAGCCCTCGCTCTCGACGGAGGAGAAATCGACCTCGCCGCCCATCATCTGGGCCAGGCGACGGGTGATGGCCAGGCCGAGGCCCGAGCCGCCGAACCGGCGGGTGGTGCTGGCGTCGGCCTGCTGGAAGCGCTGGAACAGGCGCGCCTGCGCGTCCTGGGCGATGCCCACCCCGGTGTCGGCCACTTCGAACGCCAGGCGATCGGCGCCCTCGCGGCGCAGGCGCAGGGTCACCGAGCCCGACAGGGTGAACTTCACGGCGTTGCCGACCAGGTTGAACAGCGCTTGGCGCAGGCGGGTGGGGTCGGCCAGCACGATCCCGACGTCCGGGGCGTCGACGATCAGGGCCAGGCCCTTGTGCTCGGCCTGGCCCTTCAGCAGGCGCGCGACGCTGCGCACGAGGTCGGCCGGGTCGATCGGCTCGGGCGTCACGTCCAGGCGCCCGGCCTCGATGCGCGAGAAGTCGATGATGTCGTCCAGCAGGGTCGAGAGCATGCGGCCGCAGGCCAGGGCCTCGCCCAGCAGGTGGTCGGCTTCCGAGGAGAGCCCCTGGCGCTTGAGCAGGTGGATGATCCCCAGCACCCCGTTCATCGGCGTGCGGATCTCGTGGCTCATATTGGCCAGGAACTGAGCCTTGGCCTCGTTGGCCGCCTGGGCGGCGCGTTCGGCCTCCACCAGGGCCAGTTCGGCGCGCTTCTGTTCGTCGATGTCGAGCACCAGGCCATAGGCCTTGCGCACCCGGCCCGAGGCGTCGCGGCGCACCTCATGGAACAGGCGGATCCAGCGCTCCTCGCCGTTGGGGCGCACGACCCGGGCGTCGAAGGCCCGCTCGCCCCAGCGGCCGACCGCGCCGGCGGCGTAGACGGCGGCCACGTCCTCGGAGCGGATCATCGGCCAGATGGCCTGGCGCACGTCCTCGAAGGTGATGCGACGGCCCAGGATGCGGTGGAACTCGGGCGAGCCCCAGAACGAGCGATCGGCGTGGTCGATCTCGTAGACCCCGGCCTGGGCGGCGCCCAGGGCGGTCTTCAGCCGCCGGGCGTTGGCGCGGGCCTCGCGGCGGGCATCGGCCAGGGCGGTGACGTCGTCCATGTAGGTGATGACGCCGGCGATCGCGCCGCTAGCGTCGCGCCAGGGGCGGGCCTCCCAGCGCAGCCGGTGCTCGACCCCTTGGCCGTCGGTGAGGCTGTCCTCGCGGCGGACCACCGTCTGGCCGGTGAGGGCGCGCTCGACGGCGGCGACGAAGCGCTTGCGCGCCCCATAGGTCAGCTCCTGCAGCGACTTGCCGATGACCTCGGCCTCGGTCGCCTGGAAGATCTCCAGGAAGCGCGGGCTGACCACCTTCAGGCGCAGGTCGCGGTCGTAGAGGGCCACGGCGAAGGGCGCGCTCTCGACCAGCCGGCGGGCCTTTTGCTCGCCCCAACGGGCCAGGTCGCGGTCGCGGGCGACCTCGGTGATGTTCTGCGAGATGCCGCGCAGGGCGAAGACGCCGCCGGGCCGCGGCTCGGTCTGGAAGGTGGCGCGGAACGAGAACTTCTGGCCCGTCGCGCCGCGCATGTGGTGCTCGATCGTGCCGCCCTGGCCGGTGCGCACGGCGCGGGTGAAGGTCGAGCGCACGCGACTGCGCTCGGGCTCGTCGAGCTGGGCGTAGAAGGTTTCCGGCGTCGAGACCTGCTCGGGGCGCAGGCCCGTCAGGCTGAGGATGTCGCTCGACCACTCGATGCGCTGGGTGACGGGATCGAAGCTCCACACCCCGACGCCGGCCGCCGAGGCCAGCATCTCGCGGGTGCGGCGCGAGACGGCCTGCTCGGCCTTGCGGGCCACTTCGGCCGAGACGTCGCGCAGGGTGCCGACCATCTCGCCGGCGGGACCCTGGCGCACATGCGCCTCGAGCCAGATGCGGCGCTCGTCCTTGCAGACCATGCGCACGCGCAGGACCGTGCCGCCCATGGCGCGGATGACCTCGCCGGCCTGGAGCAGCTCGGCGTGGTGCTCGGGATCGATGAACTTCAGGGGCGGCTGGCCGATCAGCTCGGCGGCGGTCCAGCCGGTGAGGCGCGTCCAGGCCGGATTGACGGTGACGAAACGGCCCTCGACCACGACGGCGAACAGGTCGTGGGCGTTCTCGAAGAACCATTGCGCGCTCTCGGCCTGGCTCAAAGGCGCGGGCGGCGTGTCTGGCGAGCGCGGCGAGGACAATCCCAGCTCCCGGCGGAAGGTGAGGCGGATCGTCGCGCCCAAGGGTAAACTTTAGGTTGGCGCCGGCTCGCGTCAGGCGAATATTTCCTGATCCTCGCTCCGCCCCTCAACGAAAAACCCCGCCCGGATCGCTCCGGGCGGGGTCTGATCGATGCTTGGAGCGGTCGAGCCTAGAAACGATAGTTCAGGGACAGGCGGGTGCTGCGGCGCTCGCCCGGCGTGGCCCAGCCGTTGTTGCGGCCGCGGTTGTAGTAGACCTCGTCGAACAGGTTGTTGACGTTCAGGCGCAGGTCCAGCGACCGGTTCACCCGCCAGGAAACCGTGGCCCGGTGCACCCAGTAGGCCTCCGAGGTGACCAGCGGGATCGTGGTGCGCACCGGCGGGACGGCGGTCACCTGGCCGTGTTGGGTCAGGTAGTATTCGCCCTGGTAGGTGACGCCGTAGCCGACCTGGATGTCGCGCGGCAGGTCGTAGGTGGTGAACAGGCTGAAGGCGTGGTCGGGCACGTTGGTCAGCGGGTCGCCCTTGGTGAAGTCGAGACCCAGGCCTGCGTTGTAGTCCGACACGCCCTGCAGCACCTTGCTGTCGAGATAGGTGTAGTTGGCGAACACCGACCACTTGTCGGTCAGGCGCCCGGAGGCCCCCAGGGCCACGCCGTCGACGCGGGCGCTGCCGTCCAGCTGCTGGTCGGGCACGGTGGGATCGCCCGACGCCACCTTGTAGTTGGCGCGGTCGTTGCGGAACACCGAACCGGTCAGCGACAGGCGGCCGCCGTAGAGGTCCCACTTGGCTCCCAGTTCGAAGCTTTCGGCCTTTTCCGGCTCCACCGTGCAGGTGGCGCTCGTGCAGGCGCCCGAGCCGTTGACCGTGGCCTGCGACGGGGTCTCGGAGTTGCCGTAGGCCAGATAGACGCTGGCGTTGGGGATCGGCTTGTAGACCAGGCCGACGCGGTAGGAGAACAGGTTCTCGTCGTTGCCGAAGGTCGTTCCCGCGGTCACCACACCGGCGGTCGAATAGGCGTCCGAGCGGTTCTGGCCTTCGTTGTGCTCGTAGCGCAGGCCGAAGTTGAAGGCGAACTGCTGCGAGAGCTCGACATTGTCGAACACGTAGACGGCCTGGTTCTCGCGCTCGCCGTCCTGGATGCCGGAGCGGATGTAGTTCAGCGGACCCGAATAGACGTGGTTCGGGTTGGCGATGCTCATGGCCGGATAGGCCGGGGCGACGCCGGCGGCGGTGCGCTGGATGCTGCCGGTGTCGAGGTGGAAGTCCTCGCTCATGAAGGCCGCGCCGACCACCAGGCGGTGCTGCAGGCCGCCCGTCGCGAAGGTCAGGGTCGCGTCGGTCTGGTTGTAGAGCAGGGTGTTTTCGGAATCCCGCAGGTTACCGCGCGGACCGCTGGGCTGATAGAAGCCGGGGGCTGGGTCGCTGGACAGGCAGGCGGTGTAGCCGGTGGTGTTGGTCTGGCTCCAGGCGACCGGCTTCATGCCGTTGGCCAGGCACCAGGTGCCCTGCGGCGGGTTGACGATGCTGAGCTGGGTGACCTTCTGGTAGCGGGCCAGGTTGCGGATCGAGAAGTTGTCGCTGAAGCGATGCTCGATGATCCCGGTCAGGACGTCGACCGTCTGCTCCTGGGTGTCGACGTTGCTGTAGCCGTAGTAGTTCGACGGATCGACGCCCGGCAGCGGGCGGCCGTTGAAGAACGGCACGCCGTACTGCGGCGTGTTGGTGTCTTCCTGGTGGCTGTAGAGGATCGTGAACTGGGTCGGGCCGTCGATGCCGAAGGTGATCGACGGGGCGATCGCCCAGCGCTCGGCCTTCTCGACGTCGCGTCCGGGCACGTCGTTCTTGTGGGCCATGGCGTTCAGGCGGAAGGCCACGCTGTCGTTGATCACGTGGTTGGCGTCGACCGTGGCGCGCAGATAGCCCTCGGTGCCCACGCCGGCGCTGACGCCGACGGAATCCCGGCGGCCGGGGCGCTTGGTGACCATGTTGATGGTGCCGCCCACCGAGCCCGAGCCCGAGTAGACGCCGTTGGCGCCGTTCACGACTTCAAGCTGCTCGAGGTTGAAGGGGTCCGAGCGGGTGTACTGGGCGCTGTCGCGCACGCCGTCGATGGTCAGGTCGTTGTTGGCCGAGTAGCCGCGCAGGTTGATGGCGTCGCCATAGCCGCCGCCGCCCTCGCCGGCGCCGAAGGTGATGCCAGGCACGGTCGAGAGGATGTCGCGCAGCGACAGCAGGTTCTGGGCCTCGATCACGCCTTGCGACACGATGGTGATGGTCTGCGGCGTGTCGAGCGGCTTCGTCGTGTACTTCGGCGATTCCGCGGCCTGCTTGCGGGCGTCGACCTTGACGCCCGAGACTTCGCTGACGTCCGCGTCCGCGGGAGCCGAGGCCGGGGCGGTGGCGACCGGGGCCGCGTCCACCGCGTCGGCGGCGAAGGCGGCGGGCGCCATGGCCAGACCGGCGACACCGGCGACGGCGGCGGCGCCCAGGGCGCGGCGGGCGTGGCTGCGAACGCCGGCGACGGCGGGCGAGGAAGGCTTTTGCATCTTTTAGTGAGACCCCAGCTCGGGTCGCGGAGGGAAGGATCCGCGGCCCTTGTCCTGAAATTGCGAGGCGTTCTTAATTACGCCTTTGCCGGGGTGCAATAATAATCAGTCGCAGGATGAGCCTGGCCACGGATGCGCGTCGCAACCGTGGCCATAATGCAACGTATCGCCTTCGTATCAGGCGCCGCGGGCCACGAACCAGCCGTTGCGGAAGCCCTGGTCGGCCTTGCCATAGAGGAAGGGCTCGCCCTCGGGGGTGGTGAAGCGGCCGCCGGCGGCGACGATCAGGGCGTGGCCGGCCGCGGTGTCCCACTCCATGGTCGGGCCATGGCGCGGATAGATGTCGGCCGCGCCCTCGGCGATGCGGGCCAGCTTGATCGACGAGTCCATCGGGGCGCGCAGGCTGAAGCCGTACTGGTCGGCCAGGGCTGTGGCCTTGTCTTCCTTCATGGTGTGGCTGACCAGGGCCAGGGCTTCGCCCTGCGGCCAGGCGCGGGCCCGCACCGGCGTCTCGGCGCCGTCGGCGCTCTCGCGCTTGAGCACCCCGCCGTCGGCCGTGAACCACACTTCGCCGGTGGCTGGGGCGCAGACCGCGCCGGCGACGGGAACGCCATCGTCGATCAAGCCGATGTTGACGGTGAAGTTGGGGTCGCCGCGGACGAAGGCCTTGGTGCCGTCCACCGGGTCGACCAGGAAGAAGCGCGGACCGATCTGGTCGGGCGTGCCGTACTCGCAGGCGTGCTCCTCGGAGATGGCGGGGATGTCGGGGAACTGCTGCGCCAGCAGGGCCAGGATCACCTTCTCGCCGGCGCGGTCGGCCTCGGTCACCGGGCTCTCGTCGGCCTTACGCACCACGTCCAGCTCGGTCCGCCAGAACGGCAGGATCACCTCGGCGGCGGCCTCGACGATGCGGGCCAGGTCGCGGCCGATGTTCGCCGGAATGGGGGCGGAGCTCATGCTTGTCCTCGGGGGTCGTCGCCGACGAAGTCCAGGGTCACGACGCGGGCGTCGATCGTCTGCTTGCCGGCCTCTTCGAAATTCACGGTGACGCGATGGCCGGTCACGGACTGCACCTGGCCAAGGCCCCAGTCGGGCTGGCCGGGATGGCGCACCAGGACGCCGGGTTCGAGAAAGGGATCCATCACACGCACCTGATAGAGGCTGGCGGCGCAAAGCGGGAGCGGTTTTAGGCGTCCAGACGCCCTAAAAGTCGTCGTTGCGGCCTGGCCGTCCCGTTTGCCAAAGTCCCAAATCACGCCAAAGATCGCCCCATGACCGACACCGAAGCCACCGCCTCGCCCGCGCCCGCCGCCACGCTTGACGTCAACGGCCCGGATTTCGCCGCCCTGGTGGCCGCGCGCCTGTGTCATGACTTCATCAGCCCGGCCAGCGCCATCGTCTCGGGTCTGGACCTGCTGGAGGACCCCAGCGCCCAGGACATGCGCGATGACGCCATGAGCCTGATCACCAGCTCGGCCCGCAAGCTGGCCGACCTGCTGCAGTTCACCCGCGTGGCCTTCGGCGCCTCGGCCTCGGCCGAGAGCTTCGACTCCCGCGAACTGGAAAAGCTGGCCCAGCAGGGCGTCTTCGCCCACGTGCGCCCCAACCTGACCTGGGACATAGCGCCGCAGTCGCTGAACAAGGCCGCCTCGCGCGCCCTGCTCAACATCGCCCAGATCGCCGCCAGCGCTCTGCCGGCCGGGGGCGTGGCGACGCTGCGCGCCGTCGTCGCCGACGGTCGCACCGCGATCACCGCCGACGCCGTCGGCCCCCGCGCCCGCCTGCGCCCCGAGGTGCTGGCCGGCCTGAAGGGCGAGCCGCTGGGCGAAGGCCTGGGCGGTCCCTGGGTGCAGGCCGCCTATCTCTATGCGGTGGTCCGCGCCGCCGGCGGCCAGCTCGGCGTCGAGATCGCCGAGGAGCGCGTCAGCATCGCCGCCTGGACGCCTGCCGACTGATCGGCTGACTGAACCGTACGTTTTTCGGCGCCGTCACCGCTCCTTAACCCGGATCACGCCATCCTGGTCCTCTAGGATTTGGAGCGTGCCGTGAAGACCTGCCTCGTCGTCGACGACAGCCGGGTGATCCGCAAGGTCGCCCGCCGTGCGTTGGAAGACATCGGCTTCGACATCGCCGAGGCCGCCGACGGCATGGAGGCGTTGGCCTGGTGTCGCGCGGCCATGCCCGACGCTGTCCTGCTCGACTGGAACATGCCGGTGATGAACGGCCTGGAATTCCTGCAGCGCCTGCGCGAGGAGCCGGGCGGCGACGCGCCGGTGGTGGTGTTCTGCACCGTCGAGAACAAGGTCGAGAACATCCGCCTGGCCCTCGATCACGGCGCCGACGAATACATCATGAAGCCCTTCGACGGCGAGATCATCGCCGCCAAGTTCGCCGAGGCGGGCCTGCTATGACCCCCGAGGACATGGACCTGTTGGCGGCCCTTGGCCGCACCCGCGCCGGCCTGAAGGTCGAGACCGACAAGCACTACGTGGTCGAAAGCCGCCTGGCGCCGCTGGCGCGCCGTGAAGGCTATCCCTCGATCGAGGCCCTGGTGGCGGCCCTGCGCGCCAAGCGCGAGGAGCGGCTGATCTGGGCGGTGGTCGAGGCCCTGACCGTCAACGACACCGCCTTCTTCCGCGACCGCGCCACCTTCGCCTTCCTGCGCGACACGGCGCTGCCGGAGCTGTCGCGCCGTCGCAAGGACGGTTCGGTGCGGATCTGGAGCGCGGCCTGCTCGACCGGCCAGGAGATCTATTCCCTGGCCATCGCCGCCGACGAGGCGCGCAATCTCGAACAGGGCGTGCGTTTCGAGTTCTTCGCCTCGGACCTCTCCGAGCGCTGCCTGGAGAAGGCCCAGAGCGGGCTCTACACCCAGTTCGAGGTGCAGCGCGGCCTGCCGATCCGGCTGCTGATCAAGCATTTCGAGAACCACGACGAGACCTGGGCGATCTCGCCCCGCATCCGCCAGGCCGTGCGCTGGCGGCGCATCAACCTGATGTCGGACCTGTCGGGCATGGGCGCTTTCGATCTGGTCATGCTGCGCAACGTGCTGCCGGGCCTGGACCCGTCGGTGCGCGCTCGCCTGATCGAGAACCTCGCCGCGCGCCTCACCGAGGACGGGCTGCTGGTGCTGGGTGAGGCCGAGAGCCTTGCCGGCGTGACCGAGGCCCTGCATCCGGTGGCCGGCCGTCCCGGCGTGTTCGCCCGCGATCCCGCCTACCGCGCCGTCGCGGCCTGACGTTCAGCTAAAGTCTCAGCTCAGGCGGGCCGCCGGCCGCGTAACGGCCTGGGCCATGCCGTCGCGTTGACCGCGCAGCCACGACACCAGCGTCCGCCACGCCGACGGCGGCGGCTCCGGCGCATCGACCATGGCGCGCGCCAGCTTGCCGAACAGCAGGGCCGTGGCGCCGGGCGCGGCCAGGGCGCCGCGCGTGTCCAGCCTCTCGACCACCCGCCGCGACATCTGCCGGTAGCGCACGGGCGGGGCGGTTTCGCGCGGCTCGGGCGTGCGGCAGTCCGAGAAGTCGAGCGACAGGCCGCAGCCGGCCTCGATCGCCCGCGAGACGGCGGCCCGGTAGTCGGCGTCGCGGCCCAGGCGGTCGACGTCGATGACGAGGTCGGCCTCGGGCAGCGCTTGCAGGTAGGACAGGATGTAGATCGACAGGAAGGCGGCGAACGACACCTTGGCCGGTGCGCGCTTCAGCCGCCGCCGCACCGCCGCCAGCCGTCCGGCGAAGCCGTGGCCGCGGGAATCAGGCACCTTCAGGTCGCCGCGCAGGCTGTCGGCCTCGGCGAACTCCGCCATCAGCACGTACTGGCAGATCTCGAAATAGGTCGGCCGGGGACGCTTGCGCAGCGAGTAGAACGACAGCCACTGCTGCAGCGGATCGCGGATCAGCACGATGTGGAAGCCGCCGAACCGGCGCCGCAGCCACTCGATCTTGCCCAGGGTGCGGCAGCAGGCCAGCACGGGGACTTCGCCCTGGGCCTGGGCGTGATCGACGAGGCCGGCGACATAGGCCTGCTGCTGCGGATCGTCCTGCTCGGCCGCCAGGCGATAGCCGTCGAGGGCGAAGCGCTCGTGATAGCCGGCCACGCCGCCGTGTGGGGTGATCAGGTCCGAGAACTCCGCGAGATAGGGACGGTCGCCGCCCGGATGGCGCAGCCGCGTGTGCTCGGGCGTCTCGCGGGCGATGATCTCGTGGGTCATCGTCTCGAGATGTTCGTGCCAGGGCTCGTAATAGGCCCGCACGCCGGCCAGGGCGCGGAACCGGCTCCAGATGTAGGTGCTCGAGCAGCGCCAGCCGCTGTGCACGAACACGGGGGGAAGGGCTGAATCGAGGGAAGCGACCGGAACCGACATGCCAACAGCGTGGCTTGCGGACTTGGCCTGGTTATCTCCCCGAAGACAGAAAATCCGGGCCTTTTGTGTCGGTATTGCAAAGTTTGATGCGGGGGCGAGCGCCGCGCCCGTTTCTTGACGTCGTCTGCGTAACGTGGCGATCCGAATGGAAAGGGGCCCGCCTCAGGGTTGAGACGGGCCCCTCGCATTCAGTCGAGGCGACGGGATCAGTTCTTGGCGTCGCGGGCGGTGTCGGTGACGGCCTTGCCGGCCGACGAGACGTCCTTGCCGGCGCCTTCGACGGTGTTGCAGGCGGCGACGGTCAGGCTGGCCGCCAGGGCGGCGAAAATGATCAGCTTGCGCATGGGGAGGTTCTCCGCTTTTCGCCCTCGTGGGCGGATGATGGATCGCCCAGAGCAAACGTGGCCGCGCGGTCTAGGTTCCGGTCTGTTGCTGGACCGGGGGCAGGGCCTGAGGCGTCGGGAACACAAGCCGCACAAGGAGCCCGCCCATCGGGCTGACGTCGAACTTCACTTGGCCGCGCAGCTGGCGGGCGAAGGCGGTCATCAGGGTGCGGCCCACGCCCTCGCCCGGTCCGGACGGGGCGCCGGGGCCGTCGTCGCCGATGGCCAGTTCGGCCTCCTCGCCGCGTACGAAGAAGTCCACCGTCAGCGCGCCGCCGCGTTCGGCCAGGGCGTGCTTCTGGGCGTTGGTGATGGCCTCGACCGCGAACAGGGCCAGCGGCGCCAGGCGGTCGGGGTCGATGACCAGCGGGTCGGCGTGGACCTCGGTGCGCACCGCGCCGGGGCCGTTGATGTCGCCGGCCAGCAGCAGGGCGGTCAGTTCCTCGAGGAACGGCCGCAGGTCGACCCGCTTGAGGTCCGGGCCTTGGTAGAGGGCGCGATAGATCTGGGCCAGGGCGGTGATCCGCTGGCGGGTGTCGTTCATCGCCGTGCGCGCCGCAGGGTCGGTCAGCGCCCGCTGCTGCATGTTGAGCAGCGAGGTGATGATCTGCAGGTTGTTCTTCACGCGGTGGTGGATCTCGCGCATCAGCGAGTCCTTCTCCGCCAGACTGTCGCGCAGCGAGGCGTCGCGTTGGACGATGCCGACAGCCATGTCGTCCAGCGTCTTGGCCAGCTCGCGGATCTCCGGCGGCGCCCGCTCGGAGGCCTGCACCGGGCGCACGGTGAAGCGGCCCTTGGCGTAGATCGCCGCCACCCGGCGCAGATAGACGATCCAGCGGATCACCTCGCGCTCGGTGGCCCAGAACACCGCCAGCAGGGCCAGGGCGAAGGCCAGCAGCGGCAGCAGCATGCTGGAGATCGGGTTCAGCGAGGCCCAGGAGACGATTCCGGGAGCCGGGGCCGACAGGATCACGAAGACGTCGTCCTCGACCAGCGAGGCGGCCGAGAACAGCCGCCGGCGGCCCTGGGCGTCCTTGCCCGACCACAGCACCGTGCGGCCCTGGTCGATCTCGTCGCGCAGGCCCGGCCGCGCCTCGCCGAAGGCGCCGGGCGTGGTCGCCGAGAACACCTGGCCGCGCGAGTCCGCCAGGCCGATCTCGGCGCCGTCGGGCAGGAAGCGGTTGGCGGTCTCGGGCTTGAGGCTGGACAGGGTCAGCACCGCGGCCATGGCCCCGTCGAACACGCCGGACGAGTCCTCGGCCCGGACGGCGGTCAGCACCGAAGGCTCGCCCGAATAGATCGCGCCCGGCGTCGGGGCGACGGCCAGGTGGGCGCCGGCGGCCAGGTCGAGGAACCAGGGGCGATGGGCGCGCTCGGGGTCGCGCGGCGTGGTGCCCGCCGCGCAGGCCACGCGGCCATAGGCGTCGAAGCGGATGAGGTTGGCGTAGCCGGGCAGGCGGGCCTTCACCGCGTCGAGCCGGCGCGCGCATTCCAGGCCGACCGAGCCGGGGCCCAGGGTCTGGAGCAGCACGCCGGCCGCCTCGATGCGGGCGCGGGCGATGGCGGCGCTGCGGCCGGCGGCGAGCTCGAGGCTCTGCCGCCGGGCGTCGCCCTCGTGCTTGAACACGAGGGCCGACTGCAGCGCGCCGATGAGCAGCACCGGCAGCAGCGCCAGCGTCAGGGTCAGCAGCAGGCGGACCCGGATGGTGCCGACGACCTCCGCCGCGCGGCCGTACACGCGCTTCACCGCTGGGTGCTCAAACGCTCCGCATCGGCCAGGATGGCGTGCATCGCGTCGCCGGCGGCGGCGCCGTCACGCTCATAGCCGCCCGACTCGAGGATGGCCTGCAGGGCCCGGCGGGCCCGGCTGACCCGGCTCTTCACCGTGCCGACCGCGCATCCGCAGATGTCGGCCGCTTCCTCGTAGGCGAAGCCGCCGGCCCCGACCAGGATCAGGGCTTCGCGCTGTTCCGGCGGCAGCATGGCCAGGCTCATGCGCAGCTCGTCCAGCGCCACCGGCGCTTCCGGATCGTCGACCGCCACCAGGGTCCGCTCGGCGGCCTCCTGGTCGAGCTGGCTCTGACGCCAGGAGCGACGCTTCTCCGAATAGAACTGGTTGCGCAGGATCATGAAGGTCCAGGCCTTCATGTTCGTGCCCAGCTGGAAGCTGGCCCGGGCGTCCCAGGCCTTCATCATGGCGTCCTGCGCCAGGTCGTCCGCGGCCGTCGGGTCACCGGTGAGGGTGCGCGCGAAGGCCCGCAGGTGCGGGATGAGGGTGACGAGCTCTTTCTTGAAGGTCTCGTCACGGACCGGATCGATGGGCGACCGGCCGACTTGCGCTTCGCTCATGCTCAACGCTCTCCCGAAGGCTTTTCAGCCTTGCGCAGAATGTCGAGGAATTCGTCCGGGATGGGCTCGTTGACCACCTCGTCGAACATCTGGCGAAGCTTGACGCCGATGGCCTGCTGACGAAGCCGCGCCTCGTCGAGCGAGGCGGATCCCTTGCGTTGATCTTCCATGGGTACGTGTTCGATCATGTCCTCGACGCCGGTTGTGCGCAGCGTCCGCCCCCTGCGGCCGAATTTATAAATGCTGGAGGTCAACGCCAGATTCCGCATCGGGTTCCATAAGCTTGAGCGTAGAGTGCCAAAAATCGAGTTGCTGCGGAACCGTCGTCGCGCAGGGCACGTTATGCTCCCGATCGAACGGCATAGCTTTGCCGTGATGGACGACCTTTTTTGTTTCGAAGACACTCTACGGGAGGGGTCATGAGTCTTCTTGCCCGACTGGCGCCGCACCTGCCCTACGTTCGCCGTTACGCCCGCGCGCTGACCGGGGATCAGACCACCGGTGATCACTATGTCCGCGTCGCGCTGGAGGCCCTGGCCGCCGGCGAACGCTCGCTCGACGCGGCGCTGTCGCCGCGCGTGGCGCTCTATCGCGTCTTCCACGCCATCTGGTTGTCCTCGGGCGCCCAGCTGGAAGCGCGTCGCGACGACCTCTCCGACGACGCCTCGCAGCGCCTGCTGCGTATCGCCCCGCGGTCGCGCCAGGCGTTCCTGCTGACGGCCCTGGAAGGCTTCACGCCGACCGAGGCCGCCCAGATCCTCGACTGCGACTTCGGCGAGGTCGAGCGGCTGATCGCCGACGCCCAGAGCGAGATCGACGCCGAACTGGCCACCGAGGTGCTGATCATCGAGGACGAGCCCGTCATCGCCGCCGACATCGAGGCGCTGGTGCGCGAGCTGGGTCACGACGTGATCGACATCGCCGCCACTCGCGGCGAAGCGGTCGACGCCGTCGCCCGCAAGACCCCGGGCCTCGTTCTGGCCGACATCCAGCTGGCCGACGGCTCGTCGGGCATCGACGCGGTGAAGGACATCCTGGCTCGTCTCGACGTGCCGGTGATCTTCATCACCGCCTTCCCCGAGCGCCTGCTGACCGGCGAGCGTCCGGAGCCGACCTTCCTGATCACCAAGCCGTTCCAGCCGGAAACTGTGAAGGCCGCCATCGGCCAGGCGCTGTTCTTCCATCCGCGCCGCACCCGCCAGGCGGCCTGACACGCACGAAGCTGAAAAAGACGAAGGCCCCGGCGAGCGATCGCCGGGGCCTTTTCTTTGTCGAGAGCGCGAAGGGCTCAGTGGGCGGGCGCGGTCTTCTCGCCCGGGGTCTGCTTGGGCGCGGTCTGGACGGTCGTGCCCTGGGCGGCTTCGGCCGGGGTGTCGGCGCCGGTGTTGTGCTGGACCGAGGCCAGATCGCCCGAGCGCATGCCCCAGGCGCCGAACAGGGCGATGGCCGCCAAGACGGTCGAGATCACCAGCACCCAGAAGATGTGGCGGCCCCAGCGACCCTGGCGGGCGCGCGTTGCCTTCAGGGTGGGGCTGTGTTCGGTATTGATGTCGGTCGCCATGGGGACCTCCTGACTTAATTCGCGACGGTCCAGGCCGCGCCTTTCGAGGCGGCGTGGTCGGCGTCGAGCCAGGCGGTGGCGAAATGCTGGACGGTGCCGACCGCCAGCGCCATGCCCAGCACCGTCGCCAGGGCGAGCAGCCGCGAACTCCGGGCCTGCTTGCGTCGACGCTGGGTTTCGAAGACCAGTCCGCCATGCGCGGCTTGATAGGCGCGGATCATCACGTCGCTCCCCATTCGCCCGCGATGTCGCGGGTCGAAGAAACAACGTTCCGCGCACGGCCATGTTCCAGGCGAGGCGATCGTCGATGGGCCGGAATGGCCGCTCGCCGAGGAGGCGAAAAATATTTCGGATTGTTGGGAACGCCGCCTGGGGGAGGTCGTTTACTCTTTGCGGAGGCGGCGACGCCCCCCCGACTTGAGGCTGGTGAAAGCCAGCCTGTCGCCTCCGCACCCCCCTTTTCTGTCATGCCTCAGGCGGACCGGACCACCGGCCCGCCTTTCTTCATGCGCGGTCCGATGGACCTGGGGTCAGCGCTTGGGCGGCGCCTCGAGATCGATCCGCACGTCGGCGCGGCGGCGCAGGGGCCGGGCCTCGCCGTCACGGGTGATCGCGCCCGCGTCGCCGGCCGCAGAGACCTCGAACGACACCTGGCGGAAGCCGACCTTGGCCAGGGCGGCGGTGACCTCGCTGGCGCGGCGTTGCGACAAGGCCAGATTGGCGTCGGGCGCGCCGACCGCGTCGGCCAGGCCCACCACGTGGACGTTCTTGGCCGTGCAGCCCTTGGCCAGGTCGGCCGCGCCGCGCAGCACCTGCCGGGCCTCACGCGTGATCGCCGCGGAATCGCGGTCGAAATAGATCGACACCGAGAAGTCGTCACAGGCGGCCGGCAAGGCCTCGATCTGCGATCGCGACTTGGGCCAGGGCCCGGTGGCGCACCCCGTCATCGTTGCTCCGATCGCCGCAGCCGCGATCCAGACGCCAGCCTTGTTCATGCGTAGCCCCTCTTCGTGAAACCCGCCGATCGCGAACATGCCAAAGGCGGCCGACGCGCGTCGACCGCCTTCGAAACCCTGTTGGACGACGCCGCCTCAGCGGGGGCTGCCGTCTTCCCAGAAATAACGACCGCTGCGCGAGTCGTAGTAGTAATACCGTCCGGCGCGCTCGTCATAGTACTGGCGACGATTGACGTTGGTGGCGCCGCAGCCGCCGTCTTCGCGACAGCCCTTCACGGCGCCCGCGGTGCCGCCGATGGCCGCGCCGATGGCCGCGCCCGTGCCTGCGTCGCCCGCGCCGACATTGTTGCCGATCACGGCGCCGGCGAGGGCGCCGAGGGCCGCGCCGCCGGCGGCGTTGCGTTCGGTGTTGCCGGTGGCGGTGCAGGCGCTGGCGAGCAGGCCGACGCCGACCAAGGCGATCATTGTGGTTTTCATCGTGGCTCTCCGTTCGAGCGTGTCCCGGCCAGTCAAACGGAGCACCACCACCGGAAGTTCCGGCGAGCCGCTCGACGGTCGGCTTGGGAGCTCTGGGGGAACTCCGGGGGAACCCTGGCCAAGCGCCGCCGTTAGCTCCGGACGGCGGCCGTTCGGGACCGCGCCGTCGGGAGCCTCCATGCGCGTCGAACTGGTCGCCAACAGCGCCTCGGGATCGGTCGGACGGGACGGACCCGCCCAGGCCGAGGCCATCCTGGCCGAGCACGGCGTCGACGCCAGGGTCCATGCGCCGGCCGGCGGCGAGCTTGAGCCGTGTCTGAGCGAAGCCCTGGCCCGCAAGCCCGACGTGTTGTTCGTGCTGGCCGGCGACGGCACCGCCCGGGCCGCGGCCGAGATGGCCGGTCCAGACGGGCCGCTGGTCGCGCCCCTGCCCGGCGGCACCATGAACATGCTGCCCCGCGCCCTCTACGGCGAGCGCGCCTGGCCACAGGCCCTGAAGGCCTGCCTGACCCACGGCGAGGAGCGGATGATCTCCGGCGGCGAGGTGGCCGGCCGCCTGTTCTTCGTCGCCGCCATCCTGGGCAGTCCCGCCCTGTGGGCCGAGGCGCGCGAGGCCGCGCGCCAGGGGCGGGCGGACCTAGCCATCATGCGCGCCCAGCGGGCCCTGCGCAGGGCCTTCTCCAGCCGCCTGCGCTATGTGCTGGACGGCCGCCCTAAGGAGAAGGCCGAGGCCCTGACCCTGATGTGCCCCCTGGTCTCCAGCGGCATGGACGCCGACGAGCGGGCTCTGGAGGCCGCGGCCCTCGACCCGACCAACGCCCTCGACATCTTCCGCCTGGGCGTGAAGACGGTGACCGGCGACTGGCGCAACGACCCGGCGGTCAGCGTCCAGCGCTGCCGGATCGGCCGGGCCTGGGCCGGCGGGCGGATCCCCGCCATCCTCGACGGCGAGCCGGTGCGGCTGGACGACCACGTCTCGATCCGCTTCCGCCCCAAGGCCTTCCGCGCCCTGGCCCTGAAGGACGACGCCCCGTGACAGGGCCGGTTTCACCCATCTTCAAGATGGTCCAGGTCTCCGACGTCCACTTCGGCGGCGAGCACCCGCAGGCCGTCGAGGCGGCGGTCGAGTGCATCCATGCGGCCAGGCCCGACCTGGTGATCGGCGCCGGCGACCTGACCAAGGACGGCGCCCAGGTCGAGTTCGACGCCGCTCGCGCCTGGTTCGCGCGCCTGCCGACGCCGCAGCTGTTGGCGCCGGGCAATCACGACACCCCGTTCAAGGGGCCGGTCGAGATCCTGGAGCGGCTGGCGACGCCCTGGCGGCGCTATGAGGCGCGGTTCGGCGACGCCGATGGCCTATCGTTCCGCGACGAGCGGGCGGCGGTGTTCACGCTCAATTCGGCGCGCGGCGCCCAGATCCGCTGGAACTGGTCGAAGGGAGCGGTGTCACGCTCGCAGACCAGGGCGGTGACCCGTCGCCTGCAGGCCGAGCCGCCTGGCCGCCTGAAGGTGGTGGTCTGCCATCACCCGCTGATCGAGATGATGGGCGGGCCGATGACCGCCAAGGTGCGCGGCGGCGAGGTCGCGGCCCAGGCCTTCGCCGACGCCGGGGCGGATCTGGTTTTGACCGGGCACATCCACGCCCCGTTCGTGCACGCCTATCCCTATGCCGGCGGCTGCACCCAGGCGGTGGGCTCGGGCACGCTGTCGGTGCGCGAGCGCGGCGTGCCGCCCAGCTTCAACATCATCGAGGCCGACGCGACCGAGATGCGGATCACCGCCATGGCCTTCGAGCGCACCGGCTTCGTCGTCTGGCGCACCTGGGCGGTGAACCGTCGGCCCAACTGCAAGGTCGGGCCCTGAAACGAAGAAGGGCGCGGCTTGCGCCACGCCCTTCTCAAGGTCGGCCCTAAGTTGCGGCTTAGACCGGGTACTTCCAGGCTTCGCCCTGGCCCTGGGCCGCGGCGTACTGGGCGTCGGCGAACGCCCAGTTGGGCAGGGCGTCGAACCAGGCTTCCAGGAAGCCCTTACGGTTGTTCTGGTGGTCGAGGTAGTAGGCGTGCTCCCACACGTCGCAGACCAGCAGCGGGGTGACGCCCGGCTTGGTCATGGCGCCGTCGGCGTCGTGGGTCGAGATCAGCGACAGCTTGGCGCCTTCGGCGACCAGCCAGGCCCAGCCCGAACCGAAGTGGCCGACGCCCTCGGCGACGAACTTTTCCTTCAGGCCGGCCAGGCCGCCGAAGGTCTCGTCGATGGCCTTGGCCAGGGCTTCGCCCGGACCCTTGGCATCCGCGCTCATGCAGTCCCAGAAGAAGGCGTGGTTCCAGGCCTGGGCGGCGTTGTTGAACACCTTGCCCGGGCCGGCGTCGGCGATGACGGCTTCCAGCGAGCGGGTGTCGCCTTCCGGCAGCAGGCCGTTCAGGGCGTTGACGTATGCCGCATGGTGCTTGTCGTGGTGGAAGTGCAGCGTGTTGGCCGAGATGGTCGGCTGAAGCGCCTCGTAGGCGTAGGGCAGGTCGGGCAGCTTGAACATGGTTGCTCCATGGCGAAACGCCCCCGGGAAATGGGCCGGGGGCGGTTGAAAGCTAGACGGCGGCGCGGAAAAAACTTCAGCGGAAGTTTCAGCGCCGGGGCGGTGGTTGTCTCGAAGCCATGAAGGCCTGGGCGACGGCCGCCGTGAAGGTCGGGTTCCTGAGCGCGAAGACTCCGGCCGCCAGGGCCGCGCCGATCGACAGGATCGGACGGTCCTTGACGATATCGACGATGCGCTCGGCGAAGCCGTTCACTTCCGGCGTCGGGGTGTGGCGTACGCGCTTGGCCTCGGCCCGGTTGGCGGCGATCAGGCCGGCCACGGCGACGATGAAGGCCGTCACCGCGGCGACCACGGCGGCCGCGCCGGCGGGCGTCAGGAACGGGGCCAGCACCGCGAACAGCGCGAAGGCGGCGGCGAACACGCTCACGGCAGCGGCCGCGGCGATCGCCGCGGCCGCTGCCAGCGTCATCAGGGTCTTTTCGAAGATCACTTGTTGTGGCTGCGGCCGCCCGCGAGCAGGAGGCCCAGGAGAACGCCGACGCCGAGACCGGCGAGGGTGGCGGTGATCGGACGTTCGCGCACGCGCTCGGAGACGTACTTCTGGGCGTCTTCCAGCTGGGCGCCGGCGGTGTCGGTGTAGGTGCGGCTCTGGGCGCGCAGGGTGTCGAAGCCTTCGAGGAGGTTCTTCTCGAGGCGCTTGGCGGCGTCGGCGAAGCTGGCCTTCGCGGCCGAGGCGGCTTCGGCGAAGCTGCGTTCGGCGTGCTCGGCGGCCACGCCGGCGGCGGCCTGCGCCTTGTCGGCTTCTTTGAGAGCAGGATTCAAGGCGTTCGCGGGCATGATCTCGTCTCCGGTTCGCGGCAGGCTGTACGGGAATGCAGCATCAAGCTGCGCCCCGTCAACGCGGAGCCCGTGCGGCCAGTTCCCATCTTAGCGTCACCGCGAAAGCTTCACCACAGAAGATCGCGTGCGAACGCCCCAATACGGGGTGATCGCCGCTCGCGCGTGACGGGAAGGCGGTCTATGTTCGAATCATGGCGGACGCGGATGCAGAACGAGCATCGGATCAGGAGGCCCGTAGACTGCGGGCGGCGACGGCTCTGGCCGAAGCGTGGAAGGATGCCGACGACCCGCGTCTCTCGCGCCTGACCCGGCTGGCGGCGCGGCTGTTCGAAGCCCCGCGCGCGGCCCTGCTGCTGATCGAGGTCGATCACATCCGCCTGGCCGGACGCGTCGGCCACGCCAATCCGACGATTTCCCGACAGACGCCGCTGGCCGACATCGTGCTGCGCTGCAGCCGCTCCTCGCAGCACGCGAACCTCGCCCATGCGGGTTTCCTGGCCTGCGCGCCGCTGCGCGATCCGCGCGGCTTCGTCGTGGGCGTGCTGGCGGTCGAGGACGACGCGCCACGTGGCGAGGCCGCGCCCGAGCTTCTGGAATCCCTGTCCGAACTGGCCGACCTGGCGGTCGAGGAGCTGATCCGCGGCGCCGACCAGGCGCGGGCCGAGGCCGAGCGCCTGCTCGACGGCGAACGCCTGGCCCTGGCCCTGACGGCCGCGCGCCTGGGCGAGTTCGAGTGGCATATCAAGACCGACCGCGTGCGCATCAGCGAGCGCATGGCGCGGATCAGCGGCATTCCCGCTGGCGAGATGCCGGCCGAGGAGGGCAAGGCCATCTGGCCCTATGTCCACCCCGACGACCGCGAGGTCACCCGTGACGACTTGCGCGCTCAGCTGCGCGAGAGCGGCCGTTACGAGGTGGAATATCGCCGCGCCGCCAGTCCCGAGGGCCGCGAAAGCTGGAGCCGCGGCTGCGGGGTCATGGTGCTCGACGGCGAGGGCAAGCCTGATTTGCTGATCGGCGTGGTGCAGGACATCACCGACCAGCGCGAGGCCGACGAGCGGCGCGACAACCTGGTGGCCGAGCTCGACCACCGCATCAAGAACCTGCTGGCGGTGGTGCAGTCGGTGGCCGCCCAGTCGGCCCGCAAGAGCTCGTCGCTGGACGCCTTCCTCAAGACCTTCGCCGCGCGGCTGAAGTCGATGAGTTCGGCCCACGACCTGATCAGCGCCGCCCGCTGGCGCGGGGCCACCCTGGGCCGGATCGCCGCCGCCGAGCTGGGCGGGCTGGCCCCCAACCAGACCCGCTGGGACGGGCCGGAGTTGTTCCTGACGCCGCGCGCGGCCGCGGCCCTGTCGCTGGCCCTGCACGAGCTGGCGGTCAACGCGGTGAAGTACGGCTCGCTGTCGACCGAGAGCGGCCGGGTCGAGATCGTCTGGCGCCGCTCGCCCGACGGCGGCTTCAGCCTGGAATGGCTCGAGACCGGCGGCCCCCCGACCAGCCCGCCCACCACGCGCGGCTTCGGCGCCACCCTGGTCGAGGACGTGGTCGGCCGCGAGCTGGGCGGCGAGGCCAAGATCGACTACCGCCGCAGCGGCGTGTCGGCGATGATCCACGCCGCGCCGGCCGCCCTGGCCGACGGTCCCGAGCCGGAACCGGTCGAGGCCGAGCCCGAGCGCATCGTCGAGACCATCGGCGGCGGCGACGAGAATTTCCGCGCTGGCGCCATCGCCGGCCTGAAGGTGCTGATCGTCGAGGACTCGCTGCTGCTGGCCATGGAGCTGGAAGCGGGCCTGGAGGACAGCGGCGTCGAGGTGGTCGGCTGCGCGGCCGAACTGGGCGAGGCCCTGGCGATGCTCGAGCAGGAGTTCGACGCGGCCGTGCTCGACGCCGACCTCAACGGCCAGTCAGTGGCCCCGGTGGCCGAGGTGCTGCGCAGGGAAGGCCGGCCGTTTGTGTTCGCCACGGGCTATGCCGACAAGGCCGCCCCGATGGGCTTCGACGCCCCGATCGTGCGCAAGCCCTACAACGTCCACCAGATCGCCCGGGCCCTGGCTTCGGTGACGGGGCGGGGGTAGGCGCTAAACGCCTACTTCCGGATCCGCATCAGGCATTCCTGCGCCACCGACGCGACCAGCTTGCCGTCGCGGCTGAACATCTGGCCGCGCACCAGGCCGCGGCCCTGCGAGGCGCTGGGGCTGTCCTGGGCGAACAGGGTCCAGTCGTTGAAGTCGAAGGGGTGGTGGAACCACATGGCGTGGTCGAGGCTGGCGGCCTGCAGGCCCGGCGTCGTCCAGACCAGGCCGTGCGGGCGCAGGGCGCTTTCCATGAAGGCCATATCGGACGCATAGGCCAGAGCGGCCTGCTGCATGCGGATATCCTCGCCCAGCGGGGCGACGGCGCGCATCCAGACCTGCTTCTCGCCCGACTTCTTTTCGGGCTTCACCGGGTTCTGCGGATCGATCCAGCGCAGGTCCACCGGGCGCGGGCGCTCCATGAAGGCCAGCATCTTGGGATGGATCTGGTCGCCCAGGCTGCGCAGATACTCGGCCTCGGTGGGCAGGGTTTCCGGCGCGGGCACGTCCGGGGCCTCGAACTGGTGCTCGAGCCCGACTTCCGGCGTCTGGAACGAGGCGGCCAGGTTGAAGATCTGCTCGCCGTGCTGGATGGCGGCCACCCGGCGGGTGGTGAAGGTGCCGCCGTCGCGGGCCCGCTCGACCTCGTAGAGGACGGGGGCGTTCACGTCGCCCGGGCGGATGAAATAGGCGTGCAGCGAGTGGCAGACGCGGTCGGGCACGGTCTTGTAGGCCGCCGTCAGGGCCTGGGCGATGACCAGGCCGCCGAAGATGCGCGGAAAGCCGTCATTGGGGCTGATCCCGCGGAACAGGTTCACCTCGATGGCTTCGAGGCTGAGGATTTCGGCGAGGTTCTCGGGCGTCTGCATGGTGCGCTGCGATAAGCTTCACGGATCGATAGGGCAAGGCTGCCCATAGCGTCAGCCTTGCGCCGCATGGTCGCGGCGCCCATCCTTGCGGCATGCCGCCTATCGTCCATCACCCCGCCTTCCGGGCCGAAATGCCGCCCGGGCACCGCTTCCCGATGGACAAGTTCTCGAAGCTGGCCAGCCTGCTGGAGGCCGAGGGCCTGCCGGGGCCGGAGGGTTTCCACAAGCCGGAGTTCGCGCCGCTCGAGGTCCTGCGCCTGGTGCATACGGACGACTATGTGCGTGGCGTGGTCGAGCTTTCCCTGCCGCCCGAAATCGTGCGCCGCATCGGCATGCCCAACAGCGACAGCGTGGCGACCCGGGCCCGCGCCGCCACCGGCGGCACCATCCTGGCCGCGCGCCTGGCGCTGGAGCACGGGATCGCCTGCAACACCGCCGGCGGCAGCCATCACGCCGAGGCCGGCTCCGGCGCCGGGTTCTGCGTGTTCAACGACGTGGCGGTGGCCGCGCGGCTGCTGCAGGCCGAGGGGCGGGTGAGCCAGGTGCTGGTCGTCGACCTCGACGTCCACCAGGGTGACGGCACGGCGCGGATCTTCGAGGACGATCCCAGCGTCTTCACCTTCTCGATGCACGCCGAGAAGAACTTTCCCCACCGCAAGGCGACGAGCGATCTCGACGTCGAGCTGCCCGACGGGACGGACGATACCGCCTATCTGGCCCGGCTCGACGCGATCCTGCCCGACCTGCTGGCGCGGGTGGCGCCCGACCTCGTCTTCTTCAACGCCGGGGTCGATCCGCATGCGGACGACAAGCTGGGCCGGCTGTCGCTGACCAACGCCGGCATCGCCGCCCGCGAGGCGCGGGTGCTGGGGGCCTGCCTTTCGCGCGAGATCCCGGTCGTGGGCGTGATCGGCGGCGGCTACGATCCCGACCTCGACCGCCTGGCCGACCGCCACGCCATCCTGCACCGCACGGCCGCGGCCCTGGCCCCGAAAGAGACGACCGCAAAAGAAAAGGGGCGGCCCGTCGCCGAGCCGCCCCTTCCTTACGCGTACTGAACTCCGGACGCCTTAGAAGGCGGTCCGCAGGCTGAGCACCGCGGCGCGCGGCGCGCCGACATAGGCGTAGGGCTGGCTGTAGCCGGCCGCGCCCGGGGTGGCGCTGGTCGTCGTGCCCGACAGGTTGCCGTAGTAGAACTTGTCGAACAGGTTGGTGACGTTCAGCTGGACGTAGGACTTCTTCCAGCCGTCGCCGCCCAGGTCGTAGCGGATGTCGGCGTCCCACACCGTGTAGTGCGGCACCTTCAGGTCGTTGACGTCGGTCATGTAGCGCTCGCCGACGAACTTACCCTGCACGCCGATCTGGAACTTGCCGATGTCGTAGGTCAGGCGGCCGGCGAAGGTCCACTTCGGGGTCTCGACAACCTGCTTGCCGGCGGTCTTGGCGTAGCCGACGCTGCTGCTGACATAGAGGTCGTCCTGCAGCTGGGCGTCGGTGTAGGCCACCGAGGCGTAGGTGGTCAGGTTCTCGTCGATGCGCCATTGCACCTGACCGTCGAAGCCCTTGATAGCCACGTCGCCGACGTTGCGGTCGATGTTGCTGCCGTCGTCGGGGTCGGTGGTGGTGACGATCCGGTTCTGGATGTCGGTGTGGTAGATGCTGGCCGAGGCCATCACCGACGGCGTGCGGAAGCGGTAGCCCAGCTCGAAGGTCTGGCCCTTTTCCGGTTCGGCCGAGCCCAGCTGGCCCGTCTGGGTCAGGCTGTAGAGGTTATCGACCTTGGGCGCCGACAGCTGTTCGGAGTAGCTGCCGTATACAGTGCCGGTTTCGTTGACGCGATAGGACAGGCCGAGGTTCGGCAGCACCGCGTCATAGCTGCGGTTGGCGTCGAACGGCGTCAGGTACTTGGTCGTCGAGCTGCCGAAGGTCACCACCTGGGCCACGGCGCCGTCGGCCAGGGCGGCCGTCGTCGTCGGGGTGCGCGAGGTGCAGTAGACCGTCGAGGTCGAGGTCGCCAGCGAGTAGCAGTACTGGTGCAGTTCGCGGTCCAGGGTCGGCAGGCGGACGCCGAGGTTGGCGGTCAGCTTGTCGTCCAGGAATTCACCGCGGTACTCGACGCTGAACTGCTTGAAGGTGGCCACCGAGGCGCGGTTGCGCTTCTGGGCGATCTCGCCGTCGGCGTTGAGGATCGCCGTGCCGTAGCCGTCCTTGCCGCTGAACACGTTCACGGGCGAGCCGTCGCTGTTGAGGACGCTGTACTCGCCGGTCTGGCGGGTGTGGGCCTCGTCATAGGCGTAGGCGAAACGCAGGCGGTGGTGGTCGTTGATGTCCCAGATCAGCGACGTGTTCAGGCCGTAGCGGCGGGTGTTGGTGTTGCTGGGCGAGTAGACCAGAACGCTGTCGCTGGTGTCGCCGTCATGGTTCAGGTCGACGCCGGTGGAGCCGGTCGAGTTGATCAGCTGCAGCGAGGTTTCCGACAGGCTGGTCGAGCCGCCGCCGTTGGCCAGGGTGTAGTTGAACGACGGATCGACCGTCAGCTTCAGATTCGGCAGGATCGTGAAGCGCGACTGGCCGCGGATCGTGCCGGTGTTCGAGGGGTTGTTGCGCAGGGCGTAGTTGTAGGACGAGCCCGCGGTGGTGTTGTAGTCATAGTCCTCGCCGTACTTGGCCACGTCGCCGGCCACCGAGGCCGTCGCGTTGGTCAGGTAGGGGGCGTAGTAGCTGTTGTTGCGGTTTTCGTTGTAGTTCAGGTTCAGGGCGATGAAGTCGCCCGGCTTGACCAGGTCCTGCTCGATGCGGGCGTTGATCTGCTTCTTCTCGAGCGTGCCCGGACCCTTGAACTTGTCGTACTTCTGGTAGCTGGCGGAGACCCAGGCGCGGGTGCCCAGCGGGCCGAACTCGCCGGTCTGAACCAGGCCGAACACGCGACGGTAGTTGTCGGTGCCCACGCCAGCCTTCATCACCACGCCGGCGTCCTTGGTCGCCTTCAGGGTGGTGTAGTTGATGACGCCGGCGGTCGACGAGGCCGTCACGGAGTCGGCGTCGGTCGAGCCGGTGTTGACGTTGGCCTGCTGGATCAGCTCGGCGTCGACCTGCTGGTTCGAATAGATGGCGTAGTTGCCGCCGTCATTCAGCGGCACGCCGTCGACCAGGAAGCCGATGTGGGCGCCGTCCTGGCCGTGCAGGCGGATGCTGCCGCCCGACGAGCCGTACGGGTCGCTGTTCGAGAACACGACGCCGGGCACCAGGTTCAGCGACTGCAGCACGGTCTGGCCGTCCTGCTGGCGGTTCAGGAACTCGTTGGTGATCGTGTACTTCGCCTTCGGCGCCGTCTCGGCGACCATGGCGCCGTCGATGGTCTTGGGGCCGTTGGAGGCGGTGACGACGACGGCGTCGAGTTCCGTGGTGGCGGTGGATTGGGCGTAGGCGCCGGCGGCCGAGAGCAGGCCGCTGAACAGCGCCGTCGTGGCCAGACAGGCCAGCTTGGTCTTGTTCATCTCTAAGATTATCCCCTTGCCCGCGGCAACTTTTGCGAAGTGCAAAGTAAGTCCTTGCGGGATCGAGACTTTTAGAGACCGTAATTCAATGTTTGATGACGATATTTGAGCGAATATGGGGTCGAAAACCGGCGATATTGCTGCATCGATGATGCAAAAGAAACGGTTCGATATTTGCAGAAATAGGTAAGTATCAGTTTATTTCGAATCTATTCTATGGCGCTGAATATTGCGCCATGCCCCGCCGGGTTTGTGCCGGCGGAGCTACGCGGCGCTCACTCAGAAGCTCGGCGACAGCGAGCCGGCGACGATGACGAGCGGCAGGACGGCGAGCACCAGGCTGGCCAGCGAAGCGAAGGCGTTGTTCGAGAAGGTCATTGTTCTGATCCCTGAGTTTGTTTCCCGGCGCGACGTCCGCGTCCGGTGAAAAGGGGTATAGGCCGGGCGAGGGATGAACACCCGTTACCTATGCGTCATGACGCCGTTTTAAGAAACTATCTCGCGTGTAATGTGCATTACGCGGGATTAATGTTGGCGCGAATTGGCAATTACCTGGATGATTATTGCTATCTTGGCCGGCGGCGACGTGGCGCCGTCTTGCGCCGCGCCGCCGCCTGGAGGGCGGATCAGTCCTCGGCCCCGGTCAGCAGGAAGTGGCCGCGCAGGGCCGCGATCGGGGCGGCGCGCTGCTCCTGCCAGGCCTCGACATGGACGTTGGCGATCCGCCGGCCGACCTTCTTGATCTGGGCGCGGGCGTAGGTCGTCAGCGGCCGGCCCGAGCGCAGGTACTCGATCGAGACGTCGATGGTGCGCGGCTGGCGCTTCAGGGTCTCGGCGATCGACAGCTGGGCCAGGGCGGTCATCTCCATGAATGCGCCCAGCACCCCGCCGTGGATGGCCGGCAGCATCGGGTTGCCGACGATGTCGGGCGAGAACGGCAGGATGGCGGTCATCTCGTCGCCGGCCAGTTCGGCGGTCATGCCGATGAACTTGGCGTAGGGGATGGCGCCGAGAACGGCGACCAGGCGGCTTTGGGCTTCGCTCATTGGCCGTCCTCCTTCTTGCTGGAGCCCTGCTTGCTCGAACCGGGCGGCTTGAGGTTGGCGCCCGCCTTCTTGCCGGCGCTGGAGTCGAGCATGAAGGCGGCCTGGGCGGCGGCGATCGGATCCTCCGGATCGGTCTCGTAGGCCACGGCCCGCACGAAGGCGACCGAGCGGGTCAGCTTGTAGCAGTGGGCGCGGGCCAGGATGTCCTTCCCCGGCTCGGCCGGCCGCATGTAGTCGATGCGCAGGTCCAGGGTGGCGATCGAGGTCCAGGTGCTCATCGCCGCGTGCACCGCTTGCCCCGAAGCGTGGTCGAGCAGGGTGGTCACCACCCCGCCGGCGATCACCCCGGTCTCCGGGTCGCCGACCAGCTCGGTGCGATAGGGGACCTTCAGCACGGCGACGCCGTCGCCGATGTCGAGGGTGGTGAAGCCCAGGGCCTTGGCCTGGGGACTGCCTTCGTTCATCGCCTTGGCGATGAGGCGGTGCTGCTCGTTCAGATCCGTCTCGCTCATGCCGCTCTCTAGTCTTGGAGGGATAGGCTTACAGGATCGCGCGTTGTCTTATCCAGCCGTGATCAAGCCGCAGGATCTTCTCTGTCCGAAGCCCGCCGGGCTCTACTGCCCGCCCGGCGACTTCTATATCGACCCGGTCCGCCCCGTGGACCGGGCGGTGATCACCCATGGCCATTCCGACCACGCCCGCGCCGGCCATCGCCATGTGGCGGCGACGCCCGAAACCCTGGCGATCATGGCCGAGCGTTACGGCGAGGATTTCGCCGTCGTCAGCCGCCAGGCCGTTCCCTACGGCGAGAGCATCATTCACAACGATGTCGAGGTGACCCTGGTCCCCGCCGGCCACGTGCTGGGCTCGGCCCAGGCGGTGGTGCGCTGGAAGGGCCTGACCATTGTCGTCTCGGGCGACTACAAGCGCCGACGCGATCCCACCTGCGCGCGGTTCGAGCCGACGCCGTGCGACGTCTTCGTCACCGAGGCGACCTTCGGCCTGCCGGTCTTTCGCCACCCCGACGACAGGGGCGAGATCGCCGCCCTGCTGAAATCGGTCGAGCAGTTCCCCGAGCGCGCCCACATCGTCGGCGCCTACGCCCTGGGCAAGGCCCAGCGGGTGATCAGCCTGCTGCGCGAGGCCGGCTGGGACAGGACGATCCATGTGCATGGCGCCATGGAGCGGCTCAACCGGCTCTACGAAGCCCACGGCGTCGATCTTGGCCCCCTGGCGCCGGCGACCACCGAGCGCGGCAAGGCGGGCGATTTTGCGGGAAGCATCATTGTCGCTCCGCCCTCGGCCCTGGCCGACCGCTGGAGCCGCCGTTTTCCCGATCCGGTCGACTGCTTCGCCAGCGGCTGGATGCGGGTGCGGGCCCGCGCCCGGCAACGGGGCGTGGAGCTGCCGCTGATCATCTCCGACCACGCCGATTGGGACGAGCTGACCGACACTCTTTCCGAGCTGCGGCCCGGCGAGGTGTGGATCACCCACGGCCGCGAGGAGGCCCTGGAGCGCTGGTGCGCTCTGGAGGGCATCCCCGCCCGGTCCCTGCGCCTCGTCGGCTATGACGAGGACGACGGGGAATAGGACGCCGGGATCAGGAGATCAGGTCGGGACCCGGCGGCGTGGCGTCGCTCTTGGCCTTCTTGCCGCCGCCGAACTTGTTGCGGAACCAGGTCACGAGGCCGCCGAAAGCGGCGATGATCAGCACGATCCCCTTCTTGCCGAAGGCGATCAGCAGGGCCAGCAGGCCGAACTTCTTGGCCGCGGCCACGCCCGCGCCGGCGGCGATCAGGCCGGCGACGCCGAACTCGGCGACCTTGTCCTCGCCCTGCTTGAAGTCGACATAGCGCGAGCCCTGGTCGAACTGGGCGGTGGCGGCGATGCGGCCGGCCATGGCGTGCAGCTCGGGCAGGGCCTCGGGCGCGGCCACGGCGTTGAGGCTGATGACGCCTTTGCGGCCCAGCACGCGGATGTCGTAGTTCAGAGAGTGGGCCTCGCCGCCGCCGATCTCCAGGTCGCGGGCCCAGATCAGCACGTGCTTGCCGGCGTCATAGCTCGGCCGTTCGGCCCAGCCGTTCAGGTGGATGGTCTTGTAGCCGGCCTTCTCGCGCGAGGCGTTCTCCTCGTCTTCGCCCTGGCGCAGATCGACCAGCAGCTTGTCGTAGTCGGTGGTCTTGGCGTCCTCGTCCGCGACATAGCCGACGTCCTGATAGGTGACGATGACGCCCCACGACTCGTCGTCCAACGGCTTGAACCGGGCCGGCAGGATCATGCCCAGCACGCCGTCGGCCACGTCCGGCGGGTTGCCCCAGCCCTCGGTCAGCACGCGGCGGGCGGCGGCGGCGTCGAGGAAGTAGAAGTCCGGACCCAGGTCCAGCGAGGCCTTGCCTTCGCTCAGCGCCACCTTGCCGGTGCGACGCGGCAGGCTGTCCTGCCAGCTGATGTCCGGCTTGCCGGCGACGACCTCGGGGTCGGCGGCCTGGGCGGTAGTAGGCAGGACGATCGCCGGCAGAATGGCGGCGGGCAGGGCGACCGAGGCGACGGCCGCGGCGGTGGTCGTGAAGTGACGCATGAATTGTTCCCCCGAACGTACTAGCGCTTAGCTATAGCCGGGCCGAGGGTGTCGGCAAGGGGGAGGGGGACCATGGCGAAGGGCATGATGCGGCTGGAAGCGGGCGAGGTGGTCACGACGCTGGATCACCTGCATGCGCGGATCTCCGAGCGGTTTCCGGCCTCAGGCCTGTCGCGGGTGTGCGCGCGGCTGACGGCGACGGCGCGGGAGACGGCCCGGCGGGCGCGGCGGCTGTCGCGACCCTATCTGGCCCTGCGGCTGCCGGTGGCGGCGATCGTCCTGGCGGCCCTGGCCCTGCCGACCTGGCTGATCGTCCGAACGGACTGGCTGGCCGGGCTTCGCGGGACCGACGTGCTGCACGCCGCCGAGGGGCTGGAGCCGGCGGTGAACCTGGCCCTGCTGTCGGCCGGCGCGGTGTGGTTCCTGCTGTCGCTCGAAGCCCGCTGGAAGCGCGCCCGCGTGCACAAGGCGCTGCACGAACTGCGCTCCTTCGCCCACGTGGTCGACATGCACCAGCTGACCAAGGACCCGACCCTGGTGATGGGGCCGCGCACGGCCTCCTCGCCGGCCCGCGAGATGAGCCGCTTCGAGCTGGCCCGCTATCTCGACTACTGCGCCGAGATGCTTGCCCTGACCGCCAAGCTGGCCGCCCTCTACGCCGGCGAGAACGACGACCCGGCGATCCTGGCGGCCGTCAACGACATCGAGACCCTGACCTCCGACCTCGGCCGCAAGATCTGGCAGAAGATCATGATCCTGGGCCAGCTCGACGAGGCGAAGGCCTGAGGCTCACACCACCTTGAACGTGCCCCTCGCCCTCGCCACCGGCTTGCCGTCGGCGAGGACCGTGGCTTCGGCGTAGCAGAGGCTCTTGCCGGGCTTGATGAAGTCGGTGTCGAACGCCAGCCATTGGCCAAGGCTCGCCGCGGCCAGATAGTCGACCCCCAGCGAGACGGTGACGAAGCCGTTGAAGGCCAGGCCCTCGCGGCGCATCCGAACGCCGCACGACAGGCCCATGGCGTTGTCGGCGAGGGCGGCGATCAGACCCCCGTGCGGCCCGCCGCGCGAATTGGTGTGGACCTCGCGCGCCTCCAGTCCCAGCACCCAGCGGTCGTCGCGAACGTCGGCGTAGATCGGCTCCCAGGGCGCGGTCAGGGGGCTGGCGCGGGTGTGCGGGACGAAGGGTTCGGGCGGCTGGAACGTCATGGTCGTCTCCGAGGCCAGGCTCTCCATTGGAGTTAAACGAATGTTTGAATTGCGTGCAAGCCGCGCCATGGCTTGAACCTGCGTCCGGGCGCGACATTCTCTTTCCATGCGCGCCTTCGCCCATCTTCTCGACCGCCTGTCGCTGACGGCCTCGCGCAACGCCAAGCTGACCCTGATCGAGGACTTCCTGCGCGGGACCGCCGATCCCGATCGCGGCTACGCCCTGGCGGCCCTGACCGGGGCGCTGTCGTTCGACGCCGCCAAGCCGGCCTTCATCCGCAAGGCCGTCGAGGCGCGGATGGACGCCCAGCTGTTCGCCTGGTCCTACGACTATGTCGGGGATCTCGCCGAGACCGTCGCCCTGGTCTGGCCCGAGCGGCCCGGCGCCAATCGCGAGCCTGAGCTGTCGGAGGTGGTCGAGGCGCTGAAGACGACGTCGCGAGCGCAGGCCCAGCAACTGATCGAGGGCTGGCTCGACGCGCTGGACGCCGACGGTCGCTGGGCGCTGCTCAAGCTGATGACCGGCGGGCTGCGGGTGGGGGTGTCGTCGCGTCTGGCCAAGCAGGCCTGCGCCAATCTCGGCGGGGTGGCGATCGGCGAGATCGAGGAGGTCTGGCACGCGATCGAGCCGCCCTACGGCGACCTCTTCGCCTGGCTGGAGGGACGCTCGGAGCGTCCCTCGCCTGACGCGCCAGGACGTTTCAGGCCGGTGATGCTGGCCCAGGCCATCGACGAGGCGGTGGATTTCGCCAAGCTCGATCCGGCCGCCTACGCCGCCGAGTGGAAGTGGGACGGCATCCGCGTCCAGGCGGTCAGCGAGCGCGGCGAGCGCCGGCTCTACACCCGCACCGGCGACGACATCTCGGCGACCTTCCCCGACGTGCTCGACACGCTGGATTTCGAGGGCGCGCTGGACGGCGAGCTGCTGGTCATGCGGGGCGGCGCGATCGCCAGCTTCGGCGACTTTCAGCAACGGCTGAACCGCAAGACCGTCGACGCCAAGCTGATGGCCGCCTACCCGGCCGGGATCCGCGCCTACGACCTGCTGCTCGACGGCGAGGAGGATCTTCGAGCCTTGCCGTTCGTCGAGCGCCGCCAGCGCCTGGAGGCCTTCGTCGGCGGGCTGAAGACGTCGCGGATCGATCTTTCTCCTCTCCAGCCCTTCGCGACCTGGGAGGAACTGGCGGCCCTGCGCGCCGATCCCCCGGCCGGCGATCCGGCCATCGCCGAGGGGCTGATGCTCAAGCGCTGGGACAGCGTCTACGAACCCGGCCGACCCAAGGGGCCGTGGTTCAAGTGGAAGCGTGATCCGCACCTGGTCGACGCGGTGCTGATGTACGCCCAGCGTGGGCACGGCAAGCGGTCGAGCTTCTATTCCGACTACACCTTCGGCGTCTGGCGCGAGGACGAGACCGGCGAGCGCAAGCTGACCCCGGTGGGCAAGGCCTATTTCGGCTTCACCGACGAGGAGCTGAAGCTGATCGACAAGTTCGTGCGCGATCACACCGTGGAGCGGTTCGGGCCGGTGCGGTCTGTACGCGCCGACCTCGAGTTCGGCCTGGTGTTCGAGGTGGCGTTCGAGGGGCTGCAGCGCTCCACCCGGCACAAGTCGGGGGTGGCCATGCGTTTTCCCCGCATCAACCGCATCCGCTGGGACAAGCCAGCTCGGGAAGCGGACGAATTGACCACTCTGGAGCGGATGTTGGACTGACGGGTCCAGGATTCACCGATCCTTCGCCTATCGGGGATAGGCGAGGGGGCATGGTGAAGTTTCTAGACTCGCTTCTGCCCCACCTGCCGGCCAACGCCGACGAGCGCTACAGGCAGATCGTCATCCGCCTGGGCCTGACGGGCCTGCTCAGCTGGGCCCTGCATCTGGCCGGGCATGGGAGCCTGATCCCGGCCTGGCTGGGCGTCAGCGCCCTGGTCCAGGGGCTGGAGTTCGTCGCCGTCCGTCCCTTCGCCAAGGGCCGCTTCCCGACCCGCAACGTTCGCTTCCACGCGGCCCTGGCCATGGTCGCCATGGCGGTGATGGCGCTCGCCCACGCCGCGGTGGTGACGCTGATCTGGACCAACGGGGCCATGCCGCTGGTGGTGATCAGCCTGCTGGTGCTGGCCGGCGGCATGCTCAACAACGTCGCCTCGGGCGTCGATTGCCGGCCGATGTTCTACACCGGCGCCATCCCCTACGCCGTCAGCCTGGCGGCCATGCCGTTCTGGTTCTGGGGCGGCCAGCCGCACGGCATGATCCTGATCCTGGCGGTGACGGCGGTGTTCTTCCTGCTGGTCGTCCACGCCATCTGGAGCCGCGTGCACCAGGCCCGCCGCGCCGTGATGGCCGCCCGCGAGGAGGCCGACCGCCGCCGCATCCAGGCCGAGGACGCGGTGGCCGACCGCGCCGCCATGGCCGCCATCGTCAGCCACGAGCTGCGCACGCCGCTGTCGGCGATCCTGGCCGGGGCCCACCTGATCCGCGCCGGGGTCAATCCGGCCCAGACCGGCGTCACCGCCGACCTGATCGTCGACGCCGGCCAGCTGATGACCGGCCTGCTGACCGACATGCTCGACCAGGCCAAGATCGAGGCCCGGGCCATGAGCCTGGAGGCGCGCGACTTCGACCTGCTGGCGGCGATCCGCGACGCCACCCGCTTCTGGACCGCCGGCGCCAAGGCCAAGGGCCTGACCCTGCGCGAGCCGCCCGCCGAGCAGCCGGCCGTCTGGGTGCGGGGCGACCCGTTCCGCCTGCGCCAGATCCTCAACAACCTGCTCTCCAACGCCGTGAAGTTCACCGAGGACGGGGCCATCACCCTGCGCCTGCTGGCGGTTCCCGCCGACGAGGGTTGGGTGAAGGTCGAGATCGAGGTGCAGGACAACGGCGCGGGCATCGCCCCGGACGCCATGGAGCGGCTGTTCACGCCCTACACCCAGGCCTCGCTGGAGACGGCCCGCACCTATGGCGGCACCGGCCTGGGGCTGACCGTCAGCCGGCAGCTGGCGCGGCTGATGGGCGGCGAGCTCGACGCGCGTCCGGGCGAGCCGAAGGGCGCGATCTTCCGCCTGACCCTGGCCCTGCCCCAGGGCGCCGAGGAGACCAAGGTCGCCGCCGCCAACGACCAGGGCGCGGCCCCGCCGGAGGTCACGGCCCTGCGCGTCCTGGCGGTCGACGACCACGAGGTGAACCGCCGCACCCTGGCCCTGGTGCTGGAGCCGCTGGGCGTGGTGCTGACCACGGCGCCGGACGGCCTGGAGGCGCTGAAGCGGCTGGAGGCCGAGCCCTTCGACGTGGTGCTGATGGACGTCAACATGCCCGGCCTCGACGGCCGCGAGGCCACGCGCCGCCTGCGGGCCGGCGACAGCGCCAACCGCGACGTGCCGGTGATCGGCTTCAGCGCCGGCGTCGCCGACGAGGAGGTCCAGGCCTGCCGCGCCGCGGGCATGACCGACTGGCTGGCCAAGCCGCTCGACATCGGCCGGCTGTACGAGGCGCTGGAGCGCGCCCGGGGCTAGAGGACCGGCTAGTGGGCCATGTCCGGCGCGCCGCCGCCGGGACCGGTCTGGAACAGCCTGCCCTTCTCGGTGACCAGCACGACCAGCAGGCCGGCCAGGCCGAAGCCGAAGAAGCCCAGGGTCAGCGGCCCGACCGTGCCGTCGAACAGCTGGCCGATCATGAAGCCGCCCAGCGCCCCGCCGATGGTGGTGATGAAGCCCTGGATCGAAGCCGCCGCGCCGGCGATGTGGCCCAGCGGCTCCATGGCCACCGCGCCGAAGTTCGACATCACCAGGCCGAAGCAGAACATCATCGACCCCTGCAGCAGGGCGAAGGTCCAGACCGTCTCGTGGCCGGTGTGGGCGACGATCGCGTGGATCCCGGCGAAGGCGATGAAGCCCAGCAGCGCGCCGTGCGAGACCTTGCGCATGCCCAGCCGCTCGACGATGCGGGCGTTGACCAGCGAGGCCACGGCGATGCCGCCGGCGATCCCGGCGAAGATCAGGGTGAACCACTCGCCCGCGCCCAGGGCGTCGACGAACACCTGCTGGGCCGAGTTGATGAAGCCGAACAGGCCGGCCAGCACCAGGGTGGCGGCGATCGTATAGCCGATGGCCGTCCGCTCGGTCAGGGCCTGGCGGAAGGCCGAGAGGATGGCCTTGGCCGAGATCGGCGTGCGGTCCTCCGGATGCAGGGTCTCGGGCAGCTTCAGGGCCGTCCAGGCGATCACCGCGCCGCCGAACAGCGCCATGACGCCGAAGATCCAGCGCCAGGGCGCGACCAGCACGATGGCCTGGCCGATTGAGGGGGCCAGGATCGGCACGGCCAGGAAGACGATGAACGACAGCGACATGACCTGGGCCATGCGGCGGCCCGAATAGCAGTCGCGGACGATGGAGACGGCCAGCACCCGCGTGGCGGCCGCGCCGACGCCGGTCAGGGCCCGGGCGACCAGCAGCATCTCGAACGAGGTGGTCAGGGCGCAGGCCAGGCTGAACAGCACGTAGAGCGTCAGGCCGGCCAGCAGCACGGGCTTGCGGCCGTAGCGGTCGGCCAGCGAACCGTAGGCGATCTGGGCGACGCCGAAGCCGAGCAGATAGGCGGTGATCACCCACTGGCGCTCGTTTTCGCCGGTCAGGCCCAGGCTGGTGCTGATCTGCGGCAGGGCCGGCAGCATGGAGTCGATGGCCAGGGCGTTGGTGGCCATCATCGCCGCGATCAGGGCGACGAACTGGACGAAGCCCATGCCCGGATGTGGCGAGGTTTGGCCCGAAGTTCGGGGGGCGGTGGCGGCGGTGGTGTCCCGGGGCATGACGCGATCTCTTCGGCCGTGAACGCGCGAGGCGCCGGCCGGCGCGAAACGCAACGCCCGGCATATAGGCCGCCTGGCGATGCGCGCCAATGGAGAGAGCGCTAGCGCGCCATCTGGAACTGGATGCTCACCGTCTGGCCCTCGCCGACCCGCGAGGCGCCCTCCTGCGACTGGCCGAGGCTGGCCACGCGCAGCAGGGGCTGCGAAGCGGCCTGGCCCGGAGGTCCGTTGCGCAGGGCGGCGAGCACCGGCTGGGCGCCGGTCAGGGCCTGGTGGAAGGCCGCCGAACGCGCCAGGGCCAGGGCCGCGGCCTGCTGGCCCTCGGCGGTGAAGGCGTCGAGATTGGTCTGGCTGACCACGTTGACGAGGGCTAGCTTGGCCTCGCCTTCGGGGCAGGCGGTCGAACTGGCGCCGCCATAGGCCAGGCAGGGCAGGCGCCTGGCGAGCGAGGCGGCGACCTCGCCGGCGATCTTGCGGCCGCCGGCCGACAGGTTGGCCGTGCCCGGCTCGAACAGCGCGTCGGCCGAGAATGACAGGGCGCCGCCGCTGGTGTCGCCCGCCAGGGGCGCGCCGGCGTCGCGCAGGTCGGCGTCGAGGAAGCCCATCAGCGTGCGCTGGGCGTCGTCGGCGGCCACGGTGTTCGCCGCGCCCTGGGCCGGCGGGGCGTAGGAGAAGCAGCGGCGGTCGCTTCCGGTCCCGCCGATCAGGCTTTCGGGCACGCACAGCACCCGGGCCTTGTCGTCGACCTCGACGGTGGCCTCGTGCGGGGTCAGGGCCGTGGCGGTCTGCAGCAGGGCGGCGGTCTCGGGGTGCTTGGCCTCCGTCAGCGCCTTGGTCGACTGCCGGTACTGCAGGGCGAAGTAGCTGAGCATGATGATGAAGATGAAGATCACCCCCACCATCATGTCGGTCATCGAGACGTAGTAGCTTTCGCCCTCTTCGAGGTCGGGCGTGCGGCGCCGGCGGGCGCGGGCCAGGCCCGCCATCAGGCCAGGCTCGATTCAGCGGGAACGGCGGCGGGGCGCGTCGCGGCGCCGGCGGTCAGGGCGGCCTCGATCCGCGACAGCACGGCCAGTTGCTCCAGCATGACCTTCTCGGGCGGGGCGAAGCGGACGCAGCCGTCCAGCTGGGCGAAGAAATGGGCTTCCAGCGCCTCGATCGCCTTGCGCCGGCCACGCGCGGCCAGGCGCAGGACGATCGAGCCCAGCACGCCGGCGATCGAGGTCCAGAACTTGGTCGCCGCCACGGCCAGCAGGTTCATCAGCGCCGTCTGCATGCCGGCGCCGCCCTGGCGCTGCATGGCGTCGACCGCCTCGGTCAGGGCCGCGACGATGCCCATGAAGGTGATGACCAGGCCGATGGCGACCAGCAGATTGGCCCACCATTCGAGGGTGCGGGCAGGACCGTCGGCGTGCTCGAAAGCGTCGATGGCGTGGATCGGCGCGGCCAGCCGCCCGTCGCCCGTTTCCGCCAACTGGCCGCGATAGGACGCCCAGCCGAGTTCCAGCGTCGGGTGGGCCGAGGCGCTCAGGCGCTTGTCGATCGCCGGGAAGGCGTCGGCGAAGGCCTTCTGAAGGTCGGCCCCGCGCAGCTCCGACAGCAGGTCGCTGCGGCGTCGCAGATCGTCCTTCAGCGGCGCGTACTCAAAATGGCCCGACTGGAAGATCAGGCCGATCGCCAGCGCCAGGATCGCCCCGGCCATGATCAGGGCGGCGCTGGGCGCGCTGAAGACCGAGACGACGAAGCTCGTGACGGGATCGTGCATCTGGTCTCTCGCGCAATCGGAAGCCGCGGGTAGTACGGCGGTGCGGCGCCAATGCGGCGCAGCTCGACCGTGGCGGCGGGCCTCAGGCCTCTGGTGGCCTCACGCCTCTGGTGGAACGGGCTGCGCCGGGCCGTCTTCGGGCGCCGGGCGGGACGCCTGGAGGGCTTCAACTCCCATGTGCTCGATCTGGTTCCTCAGGGCGTGCAACTGCTGCAGCGCCGCGGCGGCCTCGCCCCGGGCGAGGCCGATCTGCTGGCGGCTGTAGTCGGCGTCGTTGGCCAGGGCGGCCAGGTTGACCCGGGTCTTGATAAGTTCCTGCTCGCGGTCGGCCATGCCCTGCTGCGCCTGGGTGCGCTTCTGGCGTTCCTCCGCGAGTTGGGCTTTCAGCATGGCGATCGTCGCCTGGGCGGCGATCGGCAGGCCGTCGGTCGGTGTGTGCATGAAGTCGACCGGCCGACGCAGCAGCCAGAGCTTGACCAGGTCCTCGCGCGAGATGGCGCTCGGGCCGGCGTCCTGCCGCCTGGCGCGGATGATCGCCTTGCCCAGCAGGCGGTCGCGGTCGGTGCCCAGGGCGTCGGCCAGGGCGTGGGCCTCGCTGGCATGCTCTTCCGAGGGCACCTCGAAGATCGTCCGGACGATCTCGACTTGGGAGAAGCCGAGGTTTGCCAGCAGGGTGTCGATATAGGGCAGGCTGTAATAGGAGAGCTTGCGGCCGCTGGCGTTGAGGCCCCACAGCGTCCTTACCGACACCGGCGCGTGCAGGATGGGGGCGGTGAAGACCAGTTGCCCGCCCGGCTTGAGCACCAGAGCCGCGTGGATCAGCTCCATTTCGGCCGCGATGCTGATTTCCAGAGAGTCGCAGAACACCAGGGCGTCCAGGGTCGGCTCGCTCGACTTCAGGAAGGTTTCCAGCGGCTGGGTGGTCACCTCGCCGGCCAGGCGCCCGAGCAGCGGCGCGGAGGTCGCAGCGTCGGCGCTGTTGACGAAGGTTACCGGCGAGCAGCCGTGATCCCCCGCGAGATAGGCGAAATAGGGATCGCTTTCGCTGACCACGGCGCAGGTCGAGCCCGGCGCCAGGCCTTCCACGGCCTGGGTGAGAGCCCACTGGGTGGCGCGTTCGTGCCCCTTGCTGGCGATGACGCCGCCGTCGTCCAGGTGATAGTCGAAGCGCGGCTGGACCAGGTCGAACTGCAGGGCTTTGTCGCAGGCGCCGTCGTCGGCGCGGGCGCGGATCAGCGGCCAGACGGGTTCGACGCTGTCGGCGACGAACTTCTCGGGCACGCCCTGGTAGTCGAAGCGCTCGCAGAACGCGCTTTCGGCCGCCATCACCCGTTCGAGCAGGGCCGCCGGCGCCTTGGCGGCCACGCGCAGCTTGGGAATGGCCGACTCGTTGATCGGCGGGATGGCGAGCAGGGCGGGGTCGAAGGCCTCGCCGGCATGGTTCAGCGCCTGGCCCAGATCGCTCGACAGGCTTTCGGTGCGGCCCACGAACGAGCAGTGGTCCACATAGGGCGCCATGGCGTGGCTGCAGGGGCCCTTGGGGAAGGTCGCCAGCATGCGCTCGACGAAGGTGGGGAAGTGGTCGGAAGCGGCGGCGCCGACGCCCGACTGACCCCATCCGAATTCCATTTCATGCAGCCAGAGCGACGCCAGCCAGCTGACCGGATGGCGTACGAAGCAGAACGACGCGGGCCTGGGCGAGAGCGCGCCGCCGGCGTTGGCTTGGGCGGGCGTCAGGTGAAGAGGGTAGAGGCGATCCTGGATCAGGCCCGCACGCCAAAGCACGTGCGAAACCCAATGGCCGCCCGTCCGGCCGATGTGGAAGAAAACTGAATTCGGAAGGACTACCGACAACGCTCATACGCTCCGTTTACTCTACCGGAGCTTTGCTATAGCGCCGGCGTCAAACTGGAGCTTAAATCTGCGTGTAGGTGCGCGCAACCTTGACTTCAAAAAGTGGGCCCGACGCGAGTAGCTCTCCTAGCCGTTGAAACCGCGGATCGCCTCGATGATCACGGCCTGGTCGGCCTCGGCCAGATACGGATGCATCGGGAGGGCCAGAACCGTCTGCGCCTTGGCCTCGGTCACCGGCAGGCCGCCCTCGCCGCGCGGGAAGGCGGCGTACGGGGCCTGCACGTGCATCGGCACCGGATAGTAGACGGCGGTCGGCACGCCCTTGGTCTTCAGGTGGGCGGCCAGGCCGTCGCGGTTCTCGTGCTCGATGACGTACTGGGCCCAGACCGAGACGCCGCCGTCGATCACGGCCGGGGTCGCCAACACCGCGCCCTTCAGACCTTCGGCATAGCGTTCGGCCACGACCTGGCGCAGGTCGATCTCTTCCTGGAAGATGGCCAGCTTCTCGATCAGGATCGCGGCCTGGATGGTGTCCAGACGCGAGTTCATGCCGATACGGGTGTTGAGGTACTTGGGGTCGTGGTCGAAGGTCTTGCCTTCGAGGTCCGGACCGACCGCCTTGCCGTGCACGCGGTAGCTGTCCATCAGGTCCCACAGCACAGGATCGTTGGTCAGCACCGCCCCGCCATCGCCGTAGCAGCCGAGCGGCTTGGCCGGGAAGAAGCTGGTGGTGGCGACGTCCGCCCAGTGCAGCGGGTGCTTGCCGTTCAGCGTGCAGCCGAAACCCTGAGCGCTGTCGGAGACCAGCTTCAGGCCTTCGCGGTCGCAGATGGCCTTGATGGCCGGATAGTCGGCCGGCTGGCCGAACAGGTCGACCGCGATGACCACCTTGGGGGTCAGTTCGCCCTTGGCCTTCACGCCGGCGATGGCGGCTTCCAGCTTGGCGGGATCGAGGTTGAAGGTGTCGGGCAGCACGTCGACGAACACCGGCGCGGCGCCGACCCACGGCACGACTTCCGGCGTCGCGGCGAAGGTGAAGGAGGGGCAGAACACCGCATCGCCCGGCCCCACGCCCCAGGCCATCAGCGGCAGGGCGATGGCGTCGGTGCCGTTGGCGCAGGAAAGAGCGAGCTTGGCCTGGCCGAAGGCGGCCAGTTGGCTCTCGAACTCGCGCACCTGCGGACCCATGACATAGGCGCCGCTGTCCAGCACCTTGGCGATGGCGACATCGATCTTGTCGCGGATCCGGCGCTGCTGCGCGGCGAGGTCGATGAAGGGCATGCTCATGGGCGGGCTCTTAGAGGCGGGGCGGTTCGGTTTCGAGCCAATTGATGTAACCGACTGTTTCTCGGCTGTCTGTCCTGGGATCCTTCTCCCCTTGCGGGAGAAGGTGGCGGCCGAAGGCCGACGGATGAGGGGTTTCTCAAACACCGGACGCTTCACCCGGCCTCACCGTCTTTGCGGCGGAAGGATCTGAGAGACCCCTCACCCGACCTCGCTGCGCGAGGCCACCCTCTCCCGCAAGGGGAGAGGGGCTATTGGAACGAACCTTCACCGCGCTTCGTTGACCGGCCGGCGCGGGGGCGCCATCGAGAGACCTATGAGCAAGCCCAGTACCGTACCCGCCGACCTCAATCTTCCGTCCATCGCCAACATCAAGGCCGACGAGACCATGTTCGGGCATTTCCTCGACTGGCTGGGCAAGGTGGCCGTCAATCTGGTCGTGGCCGCCCTCATCCTGTTCGTCACCTTCTGGGCGGCCGGCTGGCTGGCCGGGATGGCCAAGCGGGCTTTGAGCCGGGTGCATCGCACCAATCCCGACCCGACCCTGGAGAGCTTCGTCTCCTCGCTGGTGCGCTACGCGGTGGTCGCCATCGGTCTGGTGGCGGTGCTGCAGCAGCTGGGCGTGCAGGCGACCTCGATCATCGCCGTGCTCGGCGCGGCCTCGCTGGCCATCGGCCTGGCCCTGCAAGGCGCCCTGTCGAACGTGGCGGCCGGGGTGATGATCCTGCTGTTCCGTCCCTATCGCGTGGGCGACGTCATCGAGACGGCCACCCGCCAGGGCACGGTCAAGTCGCTGGACCTGCTGTTCACCGAGATCGCCACGCCCGACAACGTCAAGGTGATGATCCCCAACAGCAAGGTGTTTGGCGACGTCATCCTCAACTACTCTACCCACCGCAATCGCCGCGCCGACGTGCTGTTCAAGGTGCCGCTGAAGACCGACCTGGTGGTCGTGCTGCAGAAGATGCGCGAGCGGGCCGAGAGCGATCCGCGCGTGCGCAAGGACCCCGCGCCGATGATCGAGGTCGTCGACCTTTCCGAAGTGTTCGCCCAGGCTGCGATCCGCGTCTGGACGGCCAAGGAGGACTTCGGCCCGGTCAAGACCGACCTGATGCTGGCCGCCCACCTGTGGGCCGAGGATCCGACGCGGGTGCTGCCGCCCCCGCGTCCGTCCAAGGCGCCGGACCCGTCGCCGGCCATGCCCGGCGACAAGGACCATCACCTGTTCAAGCTGAAAGCGCCGAGGAGAGGTCGGAAATCAGATCCGAGCAGTCCTCGATCCCCACCGAAAGCCGGATGAGGGTGTCGCTGATCCCCAGCGCCTTGCGCTGATCGGCCGGGATCGAGGCGTGGGTCATGATCGCCGGATGCTCGATCAGGCTCTCGACCCCGCCCAGGCTCTCGGCGAGCGTGAACAGGCGCGTGCGCTCCAGCATCCGACGGGCGGTGGCCTCGTCGCCCTTCAGCTCCACCGAGATGATGCCGCCGTAGCCGCCGTGCATCTGCCGGCGGGCCAGGGCGTGCTGGGGGTGGCTCTCCAGGCCCGGATAGATCACCCGCTCGACGTCCTTGCGGGTGGCCAGCCACTGGGCGATCTCCAGGGCGCTGTCGCAGGCGCGCTGCATGCGCAGGGCCAGGGTCTTGACCCCGCGCAGGGCCAGGAAGCTGTCGAACGGCCCCAGCACCGCGCCGACGGCGTTCTGCAGGAACTTCAGCTTGTCGATCAGTTCGGGGTTGTCGCCGACCACGGCCACGCCCGCGACCACGTCGGAGTGGCCGTTCAGGTACTTGGTGGCCGAGTGCATGACGATGTCGAAGCCCAGCTCCAGCGGCCGCTGGACGTAGGGGCTGGCGAAGGTGTTGTCGGCTACGGTGATCAGGCCGCGGCGCTTGGCCAGGGCGGCGATGGCCTCCAGGTCGGCCAGGCGCAGCATCGGGTTGGTGGGGGTCTCGACCCAGATCATCTTCGTTTCGGGCCGGATCGCCGCCTCGATCGCCGAGACGTCGCCCATGTCGACGAAGCTGAACGACAGCCCGGCCGAGCGTTTGCGCACCTTGTCGAACAGCCGGAACGAGCCGCCGTAGAGGTCGTCGCTGGCGATCACGTGGGCGCCGCTGTCGAGGATCTCCAGGATCGTCGAGGCCGCCGCCAGACCCGAGGCGAAGGCGAAGCCGGCGCTGCCGCTCTCCAGGTCGGCGATCGAGCGCTCGAAGGCGAAACGGGTGGGGTTCTGGCTGCGGCTGTACTCGAAGCCCTTGTGCTCGCCCGGGCTCGACTGGACGTAGGTCGAGGTGGCGTAGATCGGCACCATGACGGCGCCGGTGCTGGGATCGGGAAACTGGCCGCCGTGGATCGTGCGGGTGGCGAAGGCCAGGCGGTTCTTGCCGGGGATGTCGGTCATGCGCGCTCGTGGTCCGGACGATGAAACTGGCGGCGTCTGCCGCGACGAGGCGCAAGGTCTATCGTCGTTACGCCGGAACATGAACCCCGTTCCAGCGCCTCCCGGTTCCGGCAAACGCGCGCGTGGCCGGGCGCGCCCCCGGGGAAGGGGACGGCCCGGCGCGTCGTCAGCGCGGCGCTATGGACGTCGGGTTGGGTCCATTGGCGGCGTTGTAGTCGAGCTGGTTGTTGCCGTACGAGGTGATCGTCCCGGTGCCGACGAACAGGCCCGTGGCGTTGCCGAACACCTGGCTGCCGGCCAGCGTCACCAGGCCGCCGTCGGAATGGACGCCGGTGGCGTTGAAGCCGATCGTGGAGCCGGCCACCTCGAGGGTGGTGTTGGCGCCGACGATGCGCACCGCCGCCCGGGTGTTGTGCGACAGGTTGCTGTTGCGGAGCACCGCCTGGACCTTGCCGCTGGTGCCGCTGCTGTCGGCCCGGAAGCCGGCGCCGTTGCCGGTGATCTGGCTGTGATCGACCGACACCGCCACCGAGGTCGCGCCGGTCGGGACGATCAGCACGCCGGTGCCGGTGGTCGCGCCGCCGTTGCCCGAGATCTGCGTGTTGACGATCGCCAGCTGCAGCGAGTTCGTGCCCGGCGCGGCGTAGACGCCTACGCCGCCGTTGGCGCCCGCGCGGAAGTCGTGGATCAGGCTGTTGCGGATCGTCACGTTGGCGGCCGACAGTATGTTGACGCCATTGACGCCGGTGCCGACGCCCTCGATCTCGAGGCCGCTCAGCAGGACGATGTCGGTCGCCGCGGCGTTGACGTTGATGCCGCTGGTGCCCGAGACGAGCACGCCGGCCTCCAGGCCGTCGCAGATGATCGAGATCGACTTGGTGATCGTGACGCCGCCGAAGCCGCCGGGGTCGATGCAGTTGATCTCGCCGCCGGCGGCGGTCTTGGAGATGGCGCCCGCGAAGGTCTTGCAGGGAGCGGTTCGACTGCAGGGATTGACGTCGTCGCCGACCCCCGAGACCCAGGTGCGAGTGGCTTGAGCGCTCGCGATCTGCGGCGCCGCGGCGATCCCCAGCGTGATCGCGGCCAAGAACAAGGCGAAGTTTTTCATTTGCGCTCCGAGCTCCCTGAAGGCGCCTGTAACAGGCGGGCGCCGCGCCCTACTCAACCAAAGCTAGCACGGAGAATGAGCGCGCGCAGCAGCGTTGATAAGCTTAAGCATTTGTATCGATTCAATTTTAATTGGATCAAATAACGTCGTTATGCGTTGCGTCGGCGCGACCTGTCAGTCAGGTGCGCGAGGGGGCGCAAGATGGCGGATCCTTGTTTCATCGTCGGTTGCCCTCGTTCGGGAACGACGTTGCTCAGCGTGCTGCTCGATCGGCATCCCGATCTGAGCATCACGCCGGAGACGGCCTTCTATGACGAGATCGCGCCGCATCTGCCCGTGACCGACCCGGAGGCGTTGAGGCGGCTGCTAGGCGGTTGGCGGCGGCTGGCCGAGCTGGGCCTGGAGCCAGAGGCGGTGATCGCGGCGCTGCCGGACGGCGTCGCCTGGCCCCTCGATGGAGCGGCGGTGTTCGGGGCCGTGCTGGAAGCCCGCCGCCAGGTCGGCGGCAAGCCCTTCGTCGGCGAGAAGACGCCGCAGCACCTTCGGCACGTCCCCCGGATCCTGGCCGATTTTCCAGCCGCCCGGGTCGTCTGCATGATGCGGGACGGGCGCGATGTCGCCTGTTCCCTGCGCGACATGCCTTGGTGGGGCGGCGGCGCCGTCAGCGGCGCGCGCCTGTGGCTGGAGGCCGAGCAGCAATGCGGCGACCTGGAAGCGGCCCATCCCGACCGCTTCATGAGCGTGGTCTACGAGGACCTGGTGACGGCGCCCGGCCGTGTGCTGTCGACCGTCATGGTCTTCCTCGACCTGTCCTTCGACCCACGCCAGCTCAGCGCCGAGACGCCTTCGGGCGTGGTTCTGCAGCGGTCCCTGGCCTGGAAGGGCGAGGCGCTGGAGCCGGTGCGGCCCGTGCGTCGCGACCGGCTGGCCGCGACGCCGCCGCAGGAGGTCGCCGAACTGGTCCGACTGATGGGGCCGACCCTTCGCCGGCGGGGCTACGCCGTGACGGGCTCTGGAGCGCTGGCCGCGGCCGCGGTCGCGTCCAGCAGGATCGAGCCGTCGGCCTCCCAGATCGGGATCAGGGCGAGCGTCAGGCTTCCGCAGGCCGAGCGACCGGTCGAGAGGTCGAAGGCCACGGCGCAGGCCGGGCAGTGAAGCCGGCCGTCCCGCGCGCCGCCGTCCATCAGATCGACGCCGTAGTGCGGGCAACTTGAATCCAGCGCCGCCAGCCGGCCGTCCTGGCGGGTCACCATGAGCCGACGCCCTTCCAGCTCGACCACGAGGCGGCCGCCTTCGGGCAGGTCGGCCGAGGCGGCGACCGCCACCGGCCCGGAGGCCGGCGCTGGCGAACGCACGACCGCGCGCGCGGGGGAGGGGGCGGGCGGCTGCGGCGTGGCGGGACCCAGGTTGTCCTCACGCCTGACGTGCTCGACCGACTCCAGGTCGCCGGCCTCGATCGCCTTCGACGAGCGCCAGAACTCGCGGGCGTAGAAGGCCTCCGGGGCGAAGGTCGGGCGGCCCGCATTGAGCCGCAGCGACACCGCCACGCGGGTGCGGTCGGTGACGTTCAGATGGGTCCCGTGCAGGATCTCAGGATCGAAGACCAGCATCTCGCCGGCGGCGAGCGGGGCGAAGGTCGGCGGCGGCAGCGGCTGGCCGGCCTGGAGGTAGAGTGTCCGGCGGTCGCAGACCAGGCCCGGGGTCTCGACCTCGGGATAGAGCACCATGCCCGCCTCGGCCGGCACCTCGACCATGGCCCACCAGATGTTGATCCCTTCGCGGGAGTGGCCGGTCCAGCTGTCGATATGCGGGCCGTGGGCCCACGCCGCCGGCGGGTGATGGCGGTGGTAGCCGGCGGGGTCGTAGAGCGGATCCTTGGTCCGGCGCGCCTGGGCGATCGGACGCATGGCCGGGCTGACCCGGCCGATGCCGGGGTTCTCTGCCCCGGCCGCCGTGCGGCGGGCCACTTCGTAGGGCAGGTTGATGCGCAGGATCAGATAGTCGTCGACATAGAAGTCCTGGTCCCAGCCAAGCACGGACCGGCCGACCCGCACGGCCATGCGCAGAAGCTCGGGCCGCAGGGTTTCGAGCACCCGGTCGCGGATCGCGCCGATGTCCCCGACCTCGATTTCCTCGTGCAGAACGCCCAGCCCCCGCTGGCGCAGCCGCTCGCCGGCGGCCGCGCCCCGAAGATCGCCTACCGCGGCGATGAGCTCATCGACGACCCGGGCGTGCAGGGAGCGCAGGCCGGTCAGATCCGTCTCGTTGCAGATCCGATGGAGTCCGGTCGATGAAGGTGGCGTCATGGGGATGTCCTTGGCGCTTCGCGGCGCTTTTTTGTTGTTCTACGACCTGGAAGAAACGCCTCACCCCGCCAAGGGTGACCGCTCTCATCCGGTTGATGTCGGGGCGGGCTTCCTGGCGAGCCGCGGCGAAGGCCTCGGGCGCCCGGGCCCGGGCCATGACGGCGGCGACCGGATCGGCTTCGCGCATCAGGTCGATGTCCCAGTCGCCCATGCCGACCGTGGCGACCATCGCCTTGCCGCGTTCGTCGTAGGACAGGTGGATCGAGTGGGTCCCGAAGGCCAGGCACGGCAGGAAGGCGTGCAGGCGATAGGTGACGTTCAGGCGGCAGCGGCGAAGCGCGTCGATGTAGTGCTGAACGGTGTCGAAATAGACGTGCTGCGTGTCGGGGAAGCCCGCCGCGAATTCCAGGTCGAGATAGTCGTGGCAAACCAGGCACACGACATCGCCGTATTCGGCGCGCAGGGCGTCGATCAGCCGCCGTACGTCGTTGGCCGTCCGCCATTGCAGCGACGGCGGCACGCTCATGCGCTGGGGATGGCGGATGGACAGCAGGACCTGGTCGTTCTGGGGCTCGGGCGCCGTGTTCTGCTCCATGAAGGTGGTCGGGCAGCCGGCCATTTCGACGCCCTCGGCGCCCAGTTCGGCCAGCAGCCGAGCCGAAGCGGTATCGCGGACCATGGCCACCTCGGCCTTGGCGGCGAGCTGGCGGATCACGGCCGGGGCCAGGGAATCGCTGCGCTCGGTCCAGTCCCCGGATTCGTCGTAGATCCGGCCGTGCGAGAGGCCGATCAGCATCAGCGGCTTGCGCAGAGCCTCCAGGGCGCGGGGGTCGACGGTGATCTGGCCGTTCTCGAACAGGTTGCCGCCGCCGACGATGACGCCGTCGGCGAAGCGGTTGATGTCATAGACTTGGCTGGCCGTCAGGCCGCCGCGCCCGCCGGACGCGATCGCGGGGAGGTTGACCACCGACAGGTCGGTTCCGAACACGTCGAAAAGGAGGTCGAGGGTCGCGCGGTTGATGAGATCGTTGCCGATATTCGGCGTTGCCGGGCGAATGCAAAAAAGAGTTGTCATACGCGCGATCTGCCTTCTGAGATTATGAAAATCCGGCGGGCGGTATAGGCGTCTGATCTCGGTTATTCTGCCGGTAAGGGGGCGGAACGACAATATGCGGCGAAAGCGTCGAACGATTGATCGGCGTCGATAAGGAACGCAATCGATACAGTGAAGGTTCCACATGCATGGAGACCTGTGTTTGACGCATACAAGGCTTACGGTGAGCATCCTCGCCAAGAACTCCGCGCGGCGTCTCGAAAGGCTTCTCGCCGAGGTTGCGCTGTTCGCCGATCAGATCGTCGTCGGGGTCGATGTCGATTCAACCGACGGGTCCCTGGAGACGGCCTCGCGCTTCGCTGATGTCGTGTTCCGGTTCCGGCATGACGGGCAGATCTCGGCGGCCCGGATGATGATCTTCGACTATGCGACCGGCGACTGGATCCTGGTCATCGACGATGACGAGCGGCTGGAGGACGGCCTGGCGGCCCTGCTGCCCGAGCTGATGGCCGATCCGGCCGCCACCCATTTCTGGTTCGCGCGCAAATGGGTCGTGGACGAGCAGGAGGCGGCCTTCCTGTTCGTTCCGCCCTGGTATCCCGACTGGCAGTTGCGGCTGTTCCGCAACGACCGCAGCCTGGTGTGGAAACCGAACCGCCCGCACAGCGGCTATCACGTGATGGGGCCGGGCCTCTACGAGCAGCGCGCCGCCCTGCTGCACTACGAGCCGGTGTGGTGCTCGCCCGAAGAACGCCAGGCCAAGATGGAGCGCTACCGCGCTTCGCATCCGCGCGGCGCCTGGGAGAGTCACTACGTGATCCCGGAAGGCCTGCCGACCCGTGTGTTTCCGGCTCCCGCCGAGCCGCCTGCGCCGGTGGAGAAGCCGGGAGACCCGGCCGAGCGGGTCGTGCCGGAGGTGCTTGAAGCCGTCGCCGCCAAGCCCGGCTGGGGCGTCGAGGTGCTTGAAGTCGACATGGTCGCCGCGACCCATCGCCGCCACGCCGTCGTGGCCACCGTGCGGGTGCGCAATACCGGAACCTTGGCCTGGTGGCCGGCCTGGGGCATCCGCTCGGCGTCGATCTACCTGACCTACCACCTGCGCGATCCGCAGGGGAAACTGCTGGCCTGGGAGCAGGAGCGGGCCCTGACGCTGGCGGTGACCTCGCCGGGTGCGGAGGCGACCTTCGTCCACGTCTTCACCGCCCCGGAAATGCCCGGCGACTATCTGCTGGAGTGGGACATGGTCAGCGAGGGCGAAGTCTGGTTCGCCGAAAGCCAGCCCCGGCCGCCGGTTTACAGCCCGTTACACGTGGTGTGACGGGCGCGAGCGGCGGAGGCCTCAGGCCTCCAACCGCAGGTGGTTGAGCAGGTCCACCCGGGTGATGACGCCGAGGAACTCCTCGCCGTCGACCACCAGCGCCACCTCGTCGCGATCGAAGACGTCGGGCAGAGCCTCGACGCCCTGGTGAGCCTGCAGGGTGTTGATCCGGCGGGTCATGGCGTCGGCGACCGGCGTCTTGAAGCGGGCGCCGCGATGGTCGTCGCCGCCTTCGACGGCCGCCAGGATGTCGCTTTCGTCGAGAATGCCCACCAGCTTGCCGTGATCGACCACCGGCAACTGGCTGATGTCGCTCGAGCGCATGCGGTTGTAGGCGGTCAGCAGGGTGTCGTCGGGGCCGATGGCGATCACGCCGCCGTCGGCGTAGCGCTTGGCGATCAGGTCGCGCAGGTCGCCGTGCAGCTCGCGCTGGTCGAAGCCGTGGGCGGCCAGCCACATGTCGTTGAACATCTTGGTCAGGTACTTGGCGCCGGTGTCGCAGACCAGGGTGACCACGCGCTTGGCTTCCGTCTGCTCGCGGCAATAGCGCAGGGCCGCCGCCAGCAGGGTGCCCGACGACGAGCCGGCCAACACGCCTTCCTTGCGCAGCAGCAGGCGGGCGGTGTCGACGCTTTCGCGGTCGCTGATGGAATAGGCCTTGGAGACCAGGTCCATCTGGGCGTTGTCGGGGATGAAGTCCTCGCCGATGCCCTCGACGATCCACGAGCCGGCCTCGCCATAGGTTCCGGTCGCCACGTAGTCGCAGAGGATCGAGCCGACGGGATCGGCCAGCACCATCTTCGTCTTCGGCGACTGCTCGGCCATGTAGCGGCCCACGCCGGTGAGCGTGCCGCCCGAGCCGACGCCGACGACCACGGCGTCGACGTCGCCGTCCATCTGGGCGAGGATCTCCGGACCGGTGCCGACATAGTGGGCGCGCGGATTGGCCGGGTTCTCGAACTGGTTGGCGTAGATCGCGCCGGGGATCGACTGGGCCAGGGCCTGGGCCATGTCCTGGTAGTATTCGGGGTGGCCCTTGCCGACGTCGCTGCGGGTCAGGCGCACGTCCACGCCCATGGCCCGCAGGTGCAGGATCTTCTCGCGCGCCATCTTGTCGGGGACGATCAGGATCAGCTTGTAGCCCTTCAGCGCCGCCACCTGGGCAAGTCCCTGGCCCGTGTTGCCGGCCGTGGCCTCGATGATCGTGCCGCCGGGCTTCAGCGAACCGTCGGCCTCGGCCGCCTCGATCATCGAGCGGGCCACGCGGTCCTTGATCGAGCCGCCGGGGTTCTGGCTTTCCAGCTTCAGGAACAGGCGGCAGGGGCCGGTGTCGAGGTTGCGCACCTCCAGCATCGGGGTGCGGCCGATCAGGTCGAGCGCGGAACCGGCCACCGGCGGGAGGGCGAATTTGGGGTCGTTCATGGCGCGACTCCGCGACAGGAAGAAAGGATATCCTGTCTAACGCGCAAAATCAGAAACGGGAAACGTCGTTCTTCAAGCTTGGCCGCGGGGTTCAGGCCCCGGCTTCAGGCCCCACTGGCGGCTAGTCGATCCATCCGCCATTCGAGGGCGAACTTGCGGCCGACGCCGGCGTCCTCGAACACCACCTTGCGGCGCTCGCCCTCGAGCTCGGGCGCGTTGTGGATCATCACGAAGGGAAAGCCGTTGCTGGCCAGGAAGCTCTGCACGAAGCGGGAGAACCGCACGGCTTCCTCGGCGGAGGCCAGGCAGATGTCGACGGCGATATCGGCGGCTTTCATGGGCGCGCTCCTCGACGAGGTTTCCCGACCCTAACGCACGAGTTCGCGTTTGCGAACCACCTTCGCAGTTGCAAAAAAGAACGGCCCCGGACGAATCCGGGGCCGCGCCTTGTGAAATAAGGGTTTTTGACCCTTAAGAAATCGCTGTCCTACAGGATCGACTGGCCGGTGCCGGCCCAGTCCTTCAGGAACTGTTCCAGGCCCTTGTCGGTCAGCGGATGCTTGAAGAGGTCGGCGAACACCGCCGGCGGGATGGTGACGACGTCGGCGCCGACGATCGCGGCTTCCTTGACGTGGGCGACGTTGCGCACCGAGGCGGCCAGAATCTCGGTCTCGTAGCCGTAGTTGTCGTAGATCGTGCGGATGTCGCGGATCAGGTCCATGCCGTCGAAGCCGTAGTCGTCCAGGCGGCCGATGAACGGCGAGACGTAGGTCGCGCCGGCCTTGGCGGCCAGCAGGGCCTGGGTCGGCGAGAAGCACAGGGTGACGTTGGTGTTGACGCCTTCGTTGGCGAAGTGGTTGCAGGCGATCAGGCCGTCGCGGGTCAGGGGCAGCTTGATGACCACGTTCGGCGCGATGCCGGCCAGCTTCGTGCCTTCGGCGATCATGGCGTCGGCGGTGGTGGCGGCCACTTCGGCGCTGATCGGGCCGGGGACGAGGTCGCAGATCTCGGCGATCACCTCGAGCATCGGGCGGCCGGCCTTGGCGATCAGGGTCGGGTTGGTGGTGACGCCGTCGACGAGGCCGGTGGCGGCGGCGTCGGCGATGACCTTGGTGTCGGTGCTGTCGAGGAAGATCTGCATGGCTCTGCGCGGGCCTTTTCTTGAAGGGATTTGCGGTCGGTTTAGCCCCTCGGGAACCGAGGCGCCAGGATTTCAGATCTCGCCGTCGGCCAGCTGGCGCAGATAGCGGTGGTAGCCGGTCTTGGGCGACGGGCCGGCCAGGGCGCGCAAGGCGTCGGCGTCTATGAAGCCCATCTGGAAGGCCACCTCCTCGACGCAGCCGATCCGGAAGCCCTGGCGCAGCTCGATGGCGCGCACGTATTCGGAGGCTTCCATCAGGGAGTCGTGGGTGCCGGTGTCGAACCAGGCGTAGCCGCGGCCCAGGCGTTCGACCGTCAGGGTCCCGGCGTCGAGATAGGCGCGGTTGACGTCGGTGATCTCCAGCTCGCCGCGGGCCGAGGGCTTCAGCGCGCGAGCGATCGCCGGGGCCTTGCCGTCGTAGAAATAGAGACCGGTCACGGCATGGCGCGAGCGCGGCTTGGCCGGCTTTTCCTCGATGCTCAGCGCCTTGCCTTCGGGGCTGATCTCGACGACGCCGTAGCGCTGCGGATCGACGACCGTGTAGCCGAAGACGGTCGCGCCGGAGGGGCGGGCGGCCGCGGCCTGCAGCAGGTCGGCGAAACCGGCGCCGAAGAAGATGTTGTCGCCCAGCACCACGGCGCTGTCGGCGCCGTCGAGGAACTCTTCGCCCAGGATCAGGGCCTGAGCGATGCCTTCGGGCGCGGGCTGGGGCTTGTACTCGATGCGCAGGCCCAGCCGCGAGCCGTCGCCCAGCAGGCGGCGGAAGGACTCCTCGTCGTGGGGATTGGTGACGATCAGGACCTCGCGCACCCCCGACAGCATCAGGGTGGTCAGCGAGTAATAGATCATCGGCTTGTCGTAGACCGGCAGCAGCTGCTTGCTGACGGCCAGGGTCAGGGGCGCCAGGCGGCTGCCCGAGCCTCCGGCGAGGATGATGCCGCGTCTCATGCGTTCAGTCCCTCCGCGATGATCTGGTCGGCCGCGCGTTGCACGGCCGGCTCCCAGGGCTCGGCTCGCCAGCCGAACACCGCCGCCACTTTGCCGCTGTCGAGCGCGCCGTTCAAAGGGCGAGCGGCGGGTTCGGGAAAATCCCGCTTGGCGATCGGCGACAGCCGCGCCCGGGTTTGCGGGTCACGGACCAGGGCGGCGGCGGCCAGGCCATGGCGCGAGGTCGCGCCGGCGTTGGTGAAATGGAACAGGCCGAAGGCGTCGTCGCCGGCCGGCGCCGAGGTCCAGCGAGGCGCGGCGGCGAGCAGGAAGTCGGCCAGTGCGAGCGCGTCGGTCGGGCAGCCGTACTGGTCGGCGACCACCCGCAACTCGTCGCGCGCGCGGCCCAGCTGCAGCATGGTGCGCACGAAGTTGCGGCCAAAGCGCGAGAACACCCACGAGATCCGCACCACCACGCCCTTGTCCCAGGCCAGGACGGCGGTCTCGCCGTCGCGCTTGGTGACGCCGTAGACCGACAGCGGGTTGGGCGCGTCGTCCTCGCGATAGGGGCGGTCGAGGGTTCCGTCGAACACGCAGTCGGTCGACAGGTGCACCAGCGGCAGGCCGCGCGCCGCGCAGGCCCGGGCCATGGCGGCCGGCGCCAGGGCGTTGGCGGCGCGGGCGGCTTGCGGTTCGGCCTCGGCCTTGTCGACCAGGGTGAAGCCGGCGCAGTTGAGCACGAGGTCGCAGTCGGCCCCGGCGATGGCCGCCTCGATCGCGGCGAGGTCGGAAAGGTCGACGTCCTGGCGCGACAGGGGCGTCAGGGCGGCGCGGCCCGCCGCCTGCTCGATCATCGCCCGCGAGACCTGGCCGGTGGCGCCGAACTGCAGGATGCGGATCACGGGTTAACGCCCAGCCGCTGGCCGGCGAAGCCCTTGGCCTGGATGGTCTCCCACCAGGCGTCGTTGTCGAGGTACCAGCGCACGGTGCGCTCCAGGCCCTCCTCGACGGTCATGGCCGGCGACCAGCCCAGGTCCCGTTGCAGCTTGCCCGCGTCGATGGCGTAGCGGCGGTCGTGGGCGGGGCGGTCGGTGACGTGGGTGATCAGGCCCTCGCGCGGCGTGTTGCCGGGACGGACGGCGTCGAGCACGGCGCAGATGGTGCGCACCAGGTCGATGTTGGCGCGCTCGGCGTCGCCGCCGATCAGGTAGGTCTCGCCCGGCGCGCCGGCTTCCAGCACCCGCAGCAGGGCGCCGGCGTGGTCCTCGACATGCAGCCAGTCGCGCACCTGCCGCCCGTCGCCGTAGACCGGGATGGGCCGGCCGGCCAGGGCGTTGAAGATCACCGTCGGGATCAGCTTTTCCGGATGCTGGCGCGGGCCGTAGTTGTTCGAGCACGAGGTGACGATCACCGGCAGGCCGTAGGTGCGGCCCCAGGCCCGGGCCAGCAGGTCGGACGAGGCCTTGCTCGACGAATAGGGCGAGGTGGGATCGACCGGCGAGCGCTCGTCGAAGGGCGGGTCGTCGGGACCCAGGGCGCCGTAGACCTCGTCGGTGGAGACGTGGACGAAGCGGAAGCGGGCGGCGCGGTCGGCGGGCAGGCGGGCCAGGTGCGCGCGGGCGGCCTCCAGCAGCACGGCCGTGCCGACGATGTTGGTGCGCACGAAGGCCAGCGGGCCGTCGATCGAGCGGTCGACATGGGACTCGGCGGCCAGGTGCAGCACCGCGTCCGGGTCGTGGCGGGCGAAGATCGCGGCGACGGCCTGCGGGTCGGCGATGTCGGCCTGCTCGAAGGCGTAGCCCGGGACGTCCGCCACCTCGGCCAGGTTGGCCAGGTCGCCGGCATAGGTCAGGGCGTCGAGATTGACGACCGCGTGGCCGGCCTCCAGCGCCTTGCGCACCAGGGTCGAACCGATGAAGCCGGCGCCGCCGGTGATCAGGAGTTTCACGCCGGGTCTCCGGAAGCCGTCGGGAAGCGAGCGCCCAGCCGTTCGCGTAGGAAGGCCAGCAGGTCGCCGCCGATGAACAGGAAGCCTTCCATGCCCGCCCGCCTGGCGGCCTCGACGTCGCTGTCGTTGTCGCCCACCAGCACGCAGTCCTCGGCCGAGAGGCCGTTTTCGGCCAGGCCGCGCAGGATCATGCCGGGATTGGGCTTGCGGTCGGGGTGGTCGTCGCGGCGATAGGCCTCGACGACAGCGTCCTTGTGGAACGGGCAGTGGTAGAAGGCGGCGATCTCTCCGCCCAGGCGCGCCAGTTCGCCCTGCATGTGGGCGTGCAGGGCGTGGACCGCGTCTTCGCCGTAATAGCCTCTAGCCACGCCGGACTGGTTGGTGACGACGATGCAGCGGACGCCGGCGGCGGTCAGGGCCGCGATCGCCTCGCGGGCGCCGGGGATCCACTCCAGATCGGCCGGATCGTGGACATAGCCCCGGTCGACGTTGAGGACGCCGTCCCGATCGAAGAAGACGGCCTTCAGTGGTTTCGGATCAAGCATCGCCTCACGCAATTACGCGACGGCCCCGCCTGTCACAAGCCGAGGGTTGCGCGGCGGCGGCCGGCCGCTAGAAAACCCTCGACCCCATTGGAGAACCGCATGACCGTTCCGGCCCGCATCGTCCGCCTTCGCGATCAGCTCAAGGCCTGGGCGCTGAACGACGCCTTTCCTCTGTGGTGGAACGTCGGGGCGGACCATGAGAAGGGCGGGTTCTTCGAGAAGATCGCTCTGGACGGGACGCCGGTCGAGGCCCCGCGCCGCGCCCGTGTGCAGCCCCGCCAGATCTATTCCTACGCCGCCGCCGGCGTGCTGGGCTGGGATGGCCCGTGGCGCGAGGCCCTGGCGCACGGCCTGGCGTTCTACCTGGCGCGCTATCGCCGCCCCGACGGCTTCTTCCGCACCCTGGTGGCTTCGGATGGCGCGCCGCTGGACGACAAGGTCGATCTCTACGACCAGGCCTTCGGTCTGTTCGGCCTGGCCATGGCCAGCCAGGCCCTGCCCGAGCGCGAGGACCTGCCGCGCATCGCCGTCGAACTGCGCGAAGCGCTCCGCGCGACGCTGAAGCACCCGGTCGCCGGTTTCGAGGAAAGCGTTCCGCGCACCCTGCCGCTGCTGTCCAACCCGCACATGCACATGTTCGAGGCCTGCCTGGCCTGGGTCGAGGCGGGCGGGGACGCGGGCTGGCGGACCCTGGCCGACGAGATCGCCGAGCTGGCGCTCTCGAAGTTCATCGACCCCAAGAGCGGCGGCCTGCGCGAATATTATGACGGCGACTGGAACCCCGCCGAAGGCGTGGCTGGCCGCATCGTCGAGCCCGGCCACCAGTTCGAGTGGGCCTGGCTGCTGCTGCGCTGGGGCGCGCTGGCGGGCCGCGAGGACGCCAAGGCCGCGGCCTTCCGGCTGATCGAGATCGGCAAGGGTCCGGGCGTCGATCCGGCCCGCGGCGTGGCGATCTTCGCCCTGCTGGACGACATGAGCGTGCATGACGCCGTCGCCCGCCTGTGGGCCCAGACCGAGTGGATCAAGGCCGGGGTGCTGGCCGCCCAGACGACCGGCGACGTCGCCTATCTGGAGACCGCGGCCGACGGCGCCGAGGCGCTGCTGAAGTATTTCGACGTCGCCGTGCCGGGGCTGTGGCGCGACAAGCTGCAGGCCGACGGGACCTTCGTGGACGAGCCGGCGCCGGCCAGCTCGTTCTATCACATCGTCTGCGCGATCCTGGAGCTGGACCGCGTGGTCAAAGCCATGTCGTGACGAGCACGGTGGCGGCCTCGCCGGCCTTGACCAGGGTCGGCGAGTGCAGGTCGGCGCGAGCGCCGACGGCGAAGCTGTCGTTCTCGGCCTGAAGCACGCCGCCCAGCACCTGGATCGAACTGGCCGGCAGGCTGGCCGTGACCCCGGCCTCGAAGCGCCACAGCACGACCTCGGCCTTGGGCGAGCGGGTGACCGGCTGGCGCTCGACGCCGCCCGAGAAGGCGACGGCGTGGCGGTGGGCGATGTCGCGTCCACTGGCCTTCAGCACGTCGACCAGGGTCTTGACCGCCTGGGCGTCGTCGCGCCGGCAGACCAGCACCGCGTCGCTCTCGGCGACGATCAGCAGGTCCTGAACGCCGATGGCGCCCACGAACGGGCCGTTCGAGCGGACGAACACGCCCTTGGTGTCGATCAGGTGCACGTCGCCCGTGGCGGTGTTGCCCGAGGCGTCGCGGATCGAGGCCTCCCAGATCGCGTCCCAGGCCCCGAGGTCAGACCAGGTGAAGGCGGCCGGGGCGACCGCGGCCTTGGTCGTGCGTTCCATCACCGCGTAGTCGAGCGACTTCTTGGTGGTGGTGGCGAAGGCCTCGGGGTCGAGATAGAGGGTGATGCCCTCGCGCGCGCCCTTTTCGACGGCGCCGATCGCGCCGCTGCTGATGGTCGGCTCGTAGGCGTCGAGTTCTTCCAGCAGGGTCTTGGCGGAGAAGGCGAAGTTGCCGCTGTTCCAGTAATAGCCTTCTTCGACATAGCGCTTGGCCGTCGCCAGGTCGGGTTTCTCGACGAAGGCGTCGATGGCCTTGACGCCGCTGGGCAGGGCCGCGCCGGGCTTGATGTAGCCGAAGCCGGTCGCCGGGCCGGTCGGCTGCACGCCGAAGGTGACGATCAGGCCGGTCTTGGCCGCCGAGATGGCGGTCATGGCCGCGTCGCGGAACACCTCGACCTCGGCGATGTGGTGGTCGGCGGCCAGCATCAGCACGACGCCGTCGGGCGACTGGGCCCGGACATAGGCCGCCGCCGCCGCGATGGCCGGCGCGGAGTCCCGGGCTTCCGGCTCGATGATCACCACCAGGTCGGCCCCGACCTCGCGGCCCTGGCGCTCGACCAGTTCGGCCATGTGGCGGCCGGTGACGACGACGATCTCGCGCGCGCCCGGCAGGTTGATCACCCGAAGGATGGTTTCCTGGAAGCTGGAGCGTTCACCGATCAGTTTCAGGAACTGCTTGGGCCGGTCCGCGCGTGAAGAGGGCCAAAGCCGCGTGCCCGATCCGCCGCAGAGAATTACCGGATAGATGGCGTCGACCAAGGATTCCCCCGAACTTCCACGCGGATACATTGCGCGGACTATATGACAATCCTCAGTCGGTCCACCGCGTTTGCCGGTCGTTAACCAGGGGCGGCGCGAGAAACTCTATACAGGCGTTTTAGCGCGCAATTCGGTCAGCCAGGCGTCAGCCGAAGCGTCCGACGGCATCCGCCAGTCGCCCCTGGGCGAAAGCGCGCCGCCCGACGAGATCTTCGGGCCGTTGGGCAGGGCCGAGCGCTTGAACTGGTTGTTGAAGAACCGGCGCAGGAAAAGCTCCAGCCATTTCTTGATCTCCGCCAGGTCATAGGCGCGCCGCGCGGCTTCCGGCAAACCGACCGGCCAGGCGCCGTGCTCGGCGTCATGCCAGGCGCTCCAGGCCAGGAAGGCGATCTTGGACGGCGCCATGCCGTAGCGGGTCATGTAGTAGAGGTTGAAGTCCTGCAGGGCGTAGGGGCCGACGAAGCTCTCGGTGGCCTGCACCGCCTCGCCCGGCACCAGTTCCGGCGAGATCTCGGTGGCCAGGATGTCGTCCAGCAGGGCGGTGGTCGCCGCATCGACGTCGCCTGAGTGCGAGACGAAGCGGATCAGGTGCTGGATCAGCGTCTTGGGCACCCCGCTGTTGGGGTTGTAGTGGCTCATCTGGTCGCCGACGCCGTAGGTGCACCAGCCCAGGGCCAGTTCCGACAGGTCGCCGGTGCCCACCACCATGCCCTTGTGGTGGTTGGCCAGGCGGAACAGGTAGTCGGTGCGCAGGCCCGCCTGCACGTTCTCGAAGGTCACGTCGTAGACCGCTTCCCCTTTCGCGAAGGGGTGGTCCATGTCGGCGAGCATCTGCCTGGCCGCCGGGCGGATGTCGATTTCCTCGGCGGTGACGCCCATGGCCCGCATCAGCGCCCAGGCGTTGCTCTTGGTGCGGTCGGAGGTGGCGAAGCCGGGCAGGGTGTAGGCGCGGATGTCCGAGCGCGGCCGGCCCAGCTGGTCCATGGCCTTGGCGGCGACGATCAGGGCGTGGGTGGAATCGAGGCCGCCCGAGATGCCGATCACCAGGCTCTTCGATCCCGTCGCCTCGATGCGGCGGGCCAGGCCCTGGACCTGGATGTTGTAGGCCTCGTAGCAGTTCTCGCGCAGCTTGGCGGGATCCGACGGCGTGAATGGGAAGCGCTCGATCGCCCGCGCCAGGGCCAGGTCTCCGGCCGGCGGCTGGAAGTCGAACGGGATCACCCGGAACGGAACCTTGGGCGGGGCCAGGGCCATGGCGTCGCCGAAGCTGCCCACCCGCATGCGCTCCTGGCGGATGCGCTCGACGTCGACGTCGGCGAAGGTCCAGGTCGGGCCGGTGGCGAAGCGTTCGGTTTCGGCCAGCAGGGCGCCCATCTCGTGGATGTCGAGGTGGCCATCCCAGGCGACGTCGGTCGAGCTCTCGCCCGCCCCGGCCGCCGAATAGACATAGGCAGCGATCGCCCGTGCCGACTGGCTGGCGCACAGCAGGCGGCGGGCCTCCGACTTGCCGATGGTGATGTTGCTGGCCGACAGGTTCAGCAGGATCTCGGCCCCGGCCAGGGCCTGGGCGGTGCTGGGGGGATTGGGCGTCCAGACGTCCTCGCAGATCTCGATCCCGATCGTGAACGGGCTCTCGCCGCCGCTTCGCAGCAGGACGTCGGTCCCGAACGGAACGTCCTGGCCGGCCAGACGCAGGCTCTTGCCGGTCACCCCGGCGCCGGGCGTGAACCAGCGGCGCTCGTAGAACTCGCGATAGTTGGGCAGGAAGCTCTTGGGAACGACGCCCAGCACCCGTCCGCCCTGGATGGCGACGGCGTTGTTATAGAGCCGGCCGGCGTCGCGCAGCGGGGCGCCGACCACGAACAGCGGGGCGAGGGTCTTGCTCTTCTCCGCCAGGGTGGCGATCGCCGCCTCGACGGCGTCCAGCAGCACATCCTGCTGCAGCAGGTCGTCGATGGAATAGCCGGAGAGGCCCAGTTCCGGGAAGGCGATGACCGCCACGCCCTGGTCGTGCGCCTGGCGGACGAGGTCGAGCACGCTTTGCGCGTTCACGGCCGGATCGGCCAGCTTCACCTTGGGGACGGCCGCGGCCACGCGAACGAAGCCGTGGCGATAGGGCGAGAAGAACGACGGGCTACCCAAGAGGCCGACCTTTCGAGGTTATGCTGAAAATGAGCATAAGTCTGAACCCTGCTATAGCCGTTCCGCCGGCCGTTGCATAGCGGCCGCAGCTTTCGGGCGTTGCGCCCGGGTTGCTTGACCCTGGCGGCCTCGCATGTCACGTGCGGGCCGCGCAGGCGCCCCCCGCCGTCCACAGACATATAAAGCCGAAGAGCCAGAGCCCCATGCCCGTCTCGCCGATCAAGATGGCCGACGCCATCCGCGTCCTTTCGATGGAGGCCGTGCACAAGGCCAAGTCGGGTCACCAGGGCATGCCGATGGGCATGGCCGACGTGGCCACGGTGCTGTTCAGCAAGTTCCTGAAGTTCGACGCGAGCAAGCCCGACTGGGCCGACCGCGACCGCTTCGTGCTGTCGGCCGGCCACGGCTCGATGCTGCTCTACTCCCTGCTTCACCTCACCGGCTACAAGGCCGTGACGATGAAGGAGATCGAGAACTTCCGTCAGTGGGGCTCGCTGACCCCGGGCCACCCCGAGGTGCACCACACCCCGGGCGTCGAGACCACCACCGGCCCGCTGGGCCAGGGCCTGGCCACCTCGGTCGGCATGGCGATGGCCGAAGCCCACCTCGCCGCCCGTTTCGGCAAGGATCTCGTCGATCACCGCACCTGGGTGATCGCCGGCGACGGCTGCCTGATGGAAGGCGTCAGCCATGAAGCCATCAGCCTGGCCGGCCGCCTGAAGCTGTCGAAGCTGACGGTGCTCTTCGACGACAACAACACCACCATCGACGGCGTGGCCACCATCTCCGAGACCGGCGACCAGGTCGCCCGCTTCAAGGCCGCCGGCTGGGCCGTGAAGGTCGTCGACGGCCACGACCACGGCAAGATCGCCGCCGCCCTGCGCTGGGCGACCAAGCAGGACCGCCCGACCATGATCGCGTGCAAGACGCTGATCTCGAAGGGCGCCGGTCCGAAGGAAGGCGACCCCCACAGCCACGGCTACACCCTGTTCGACAGCGAGATCGTCGCCGCCCGCGCCGCCATGGGCTGGGACGCCGCGCCGTTCACCGTGCCGGACGACATCGCCAAGGCCTGGAAGAGCGTCGGCCGCCGCGGCGCCCGCGTCCGCAAGGCCTGGGAAGCCGCCGTCGCCGCCTCGGACAAGGGCGCGGAACTGACCCGCGCCATGAAGGGCCAGCTGCCGGCGAACGCGTTCGAGAAGCTCGAGGCCCACATCGCCGCCGCCGTCGAGAACAAGCCGGTCAACGCCACCCGCGTCCACTCGGGCTCGGCCCTGGACCAGCTGATCCCGGCCATCCCGGAAATGATCGGCGGCTCGGCCGACCTGACCGGCTCGAACAACACCCTGGTCAAGGGCATGGGCGCCTATGACACGCCCGACTACGCCGGCCGCTACGTCCACTACGGCGTGCGCGAGTTCGGCATGGCCGCGGCGATGAACGGCATGGCCCTGCACGGCGGCGTGATCCCCTATTCGGGCACCTTCCTGGCCTTCGCCGACTACAGCCGCGCGGCGATCCGCCTGGGCGCCCTGATGCAGGCCAAGGTCATCCACGTGATGACCCACGACTCCATCGGCCTGGGCGAAGACGGTCCGACCCACCAGCCGGTCGAGCAGGTGGCGTCCCTGCGCGCTATCCCCAACCTCCTGGTCTTCCGTCCGGCCGACGCCGTGGAAGCCGCCGAGGCCTGGCAGGTGGCCCTGCAGCAGAACACCACCCCGTCGGTGATGTGCCTGTCGCGCCAGAAGACCCCGCACGTGCGCACCAGCGCCGGCGAAAACCAGGTCGCCAAGGGCGCCTACGAGCTGATCGCCGCCGACGGCGAAGCGGCCGTGACGATCTTCGCCACCGGCACCGAGGTCGGCCTCGCCGTCGCCGCCCGCGAGATCCTGCAAGGCCAGGGCAAGCCGACCCGCGTGGTCTCGGTTCCCTGCTGGGAGCTGTTCGACCAGCAGCCGGCCGCCTACCGCAAGGCGACGATCGGCGACGCGCCCGTGCGCGTGGCCGTCGAGGCCGGCATTCGCCAGGGCTGGGAGCGCTTCATCGGCGAGGACGGCAAGTTCGTCGGCATGACGGGCTTCGGCGCCTCGGCCCCGTTCGAGCGCCTCTACAAGGAGTTCGGCATCACCGCCGAAGCCGTGGCCGCCGCCGCGGCCTGAAGCGTCTAGATGGGCGGGTGAGCGTCGTTTCCGGCGCTCACCCGTCGATCCATTCGACCTGCGCGTCCTCGAGCCTGGCGTAGCGCAGGGCGGCCAGGGACTGGGCCGCGAAGTGGCGGTTCTCGAGCCAGGTCGCGACCTCGTTGATCGAGGCGAAGCCAGCAGCCTCTCCCCGCAGCGAAGCCTCCCACCCCCAGCGCGGACCCAGGGCCTGGGGCGCGCCGAACGGCTGGCGGGTTCCGTCCTGGCGGGCGATGGCTCCGGCCAGGGCCTGTTCGCCGCGCGCGGCGATCTCCGCGGCCACGGCCTGCGGGATCACGCCCCGGGCGACCTTGGAATTCAGCTCGGCCAGCATCCGCTGGCGCCAGACGACGTAGTCGATCTCGATCGGCCCGATGTGCGGCGCCAGGACCTCCGCGGCGATCAGCGTCGCCTCCAGCGAGAACGGCTGCTGGCCCAGGAAGTCGAAGCCGGCCGGACCGTGCGACGAGCCGATCTCGCGCTCGGGATCGGTGCCGTAGCTCGCGCCGGCGTTGGAGTCATGGTGCATCGAGGTGCCGATGCTCTTGGTGTGGCGACCGATGACGGCGATCGGGCGGTTGACGCAGGCGACCTCGCGGGCGAGGCCGGCGGCGACACGATAGGTCACGTATTCGCCCAGGCGCTGGACCATGAACACGCCGGACATTTCTCGCCGGACGCGCTCGACCAGGTCGCGCTTGATGACGATGGCCGGGGTGTGGCGCACGTTGGCCGAGTGGATCATCCGGCGTCCGATCGTCGGGCCGTCGGCCAGCAGGACGGTGTCGCCGAAGCTGGTCGGGTCGATCGAATTGGCCAGGGCCTCGCTCGGGAACGAAGGCCAGTAGTAGCGCAGCCGGCTGCCGATGATCATCTCGGCGCGACTGTTGTCGGCGACGGCCTCGATCGTCTCGAAACGCGAGATCGTGGTCTGGTCGTCGTCGCCGAAGTGGCTGAGCCATTCGCCCCGGGCGTGCTGGTAGCCGAACTCGGCGTTGCGCCCGTAGTCCAGGCGGGCCGGCGGCCGCACCAGCTTGAGGTTCGGCGCGTCCAGGCTCTGAAGGAACGCCCAGGTTCCGTCGTCGGAGTGGTTGTCGCTGACGATGATCTCGACGTCGTCGCCGCAGACCTCGAGCATGTAAGGCAGCGTCGTCCGCAGCGGCTCTTCGCCGTTCAGCGTGGGGATGACGATCGAGTGACGCGGCGCGCTTTGCGGCGCGCGGGGGCGCCGGCGGGCGACGACCTTGATCTTCGCCGTGATCAGGCCGAGGCGTGGCCCGCCTGGCGCGGGAGCGTCGAGCAGGCGCGAATCCAGGTGCAGCGTCGTGATCGGGGCGGCGTCGGCGGCGGGGATCGTCGCGGTCAGGGTGGAGGGGCCGGCGGTGGTCACCTCGGCCTCGGCTATCACGCGGTCGCCCAGGCGCAGTCGCGCGCCCTGGCCCTCGCAGCCGGCGTGGGTGCCGACCTCGATGCTGATCTCGTGATCCTGGCCGGGCGAGAGCGGAATGCGCAGCTGCGCCGTCTCCGAGGTCGTCCAGCGATAGGCCCCGAACTGGCTGGGGGCCGCGCCGCTCCAGCCGTCGCCGAAATAGGCGATACGGTCGATGTCGAGCGTGGTGCGGCCAGGCGTGCCGACGGCCGGTCCCCAGTGCGTCGCCAGGGCGGCGGCGGTTTCCTGCAGCATGGCGTCGGTCAGGGCGTCCGGCGCGGCGAGCGGCGCGTCGAAATAGCCGGCCAGACCATGGGCGAGCCAGTGATCGAGCTTGCGCCTCAGGACCTGCGCCAGCCAGCCGGGCGAGGCGGCCAGCTTGTCGGGATAGCTGTAGTGGAAGGCCAGCCAGGCGGCGTTGCCGTCGTCGAAGGCGTTCTGGGCCTCGAAGGCGGCTGGGTCGCGCACGCCCTGGGCCGCCGCGAAGCGGTTGAGGTGGCTGGCGCCCAGCGCGTGCAGCGGCTTGCCCCAGAACAGGGCCTGCAGGCCCACGCTGGAGCTGACGGTCGCCACGCGGTCGACATGGCGGATGATGTTCTGGCCGGCGCCGGGCAGGGTCGACAGGCCGGGCGCCGAGACGAAGTTGGCGTGGCGGCGTTCGAAGAAGTCCCGTTCCGCGAGGGTGAACTTGCGGCAGTCGGGATGTTCGGTGGTGGTGATCGTGAAGTCCGCGGGCACGTTCTCCAGCACCTCGAGCAGGGCGTGGGCCTGGGAGCGGAAGCGGCAGGCGGCGTCGTAGAAAAAGACCCCGTTCGTGTGACCGGCGACCAGCAACACGGGGCGGCCGTTGGCCTTCAGGCGCGCGGCGGTCTCGACGGTGTTGTCCAGGGCGTCGAAGGCGCTGGCCAGGCCGCCGCGCAGCCGATGCAGCGCGGCGAGCGTCTCTGGGGCCGTGGTGCGGGCCGGCTCGGCCGCGTGGGCCATGGCCGACCATCGATGGAAGCCTCGCGGATCGAGATAGTAGGTGAGCGGGAAGGGCGCCCGCGAGAAGACCGAGGTTTCCTTGTGCAGGATCAGGGCGCGGGGAAACAGCAGGCGCAGGTGCGGGGCGGGCGCCCAGGTGACGATGACGTCCGGGGTGAAGTCCGCCAGGCAAGGGCGCAGGGCGTCGGCCAGCGCGTCGCGGGTCTCCAGGGCCAGGGCCAGTTCGGGGTCGTCTCCCGCCGTGGTCTCCGCGGCGGCGAGGGCGTCGAAGCGGCGCTGGAACAGGGTGTTGATGTCCAGCTGCGGGTCGCGGAGCCGATCGAGGAGAGTGTCCTCGGCGACAGTGAACAGGGCCTGCTCAGGGACGGCGCAGTCGAGCGCGATCTGCGCAAAGCGATCGTGCACCAGCATGCGCGCGTCGCATCCGGCTTCGCGCAGGGCGAGCAACCACGCAGAATCTTTGTGAATATGCGGAGAACGCCACAGAAATGCCGCCTGATCGGTAACCGGGTCTTCGTAGAAGAGGACCCTCATGGAGTTCGGCATGGCTGGCCTTCCGAAGTTACAGCGGCGAGGCGACATAGCGGGCGGTGCAGGTGTTGTCACCTCGCCTCGCAGGGGGTGAAAGCCATTGCGCGGGCTCTGCGCGTCACCTATACAACCGCAAAGTTACGGCCGGTGAACTGATGAGCCAAAGCAATTCCCTTATTCGCGGGTTTAGTGATGCCGGCAGCGATATCCAAAAAGGTCTGAAATTATATAAGACCTGGGGGTTCTTGGCGTATCAGGATGTAGTTTCCAGGTACCGTAGATCTCTATTTGGCCCGCTTTGGATCTCGGCAGGCATGCTGACGACTGCCGGTGCGCTGGCATTGGTCTTTTCGACCATCTTCCATGTGCCGCTGACCGAGTTCTTGCCGTTCGTGGTGGCCGGCCTGGTCGTCTTCACGTTCATCGGCGTGCCCTTCACCGAGGGCGGCGACGTCTACTTGCAGGCGGCGAGCACCATCAAGGCCTACCCGCTTCCGTTCAGCTTCCACATCTTCCGCCTGGCGGCCCGCAGCCTGATCGTGTTTGGGCACAACCTGCTGGTCTTCGCGGCGGTGAAGCTGATCTTCAGCCACAACCTGCTGGTCAATCCGCAGGTGATCCTGGGCCTGTTCCTGGTCTCGGTGTTCGTGGCCGCGAGCAGCGTGGTGCTCGGCGTGATCGGCGCCCGCTTCAAGGATGTCCGGCTGCTGGTCCCCTATGTGTGGACCATCGTCTTCTATCTGACGCCGGTGATCTGGACGACCAAGTCGATCCACGACGCCCGCAGCTTCATCTACAAGTACAACCCCTTCTATTATCTGCTGGAGACCGTGCGCAATCCGCTCCTCGGCATCTACGTGCCCTGGAACATTTTCACGGTCGCCCTGCTTATCGACCTACTCGCCGTGGTGGCGGCCGTCGTGTCGCTGGCCATGTTCCGCAAACGCATCGCGCTCTGGGTATAATGCGAGACACTTCGACCATGGTCGCTCCCAAGGTTCTTCTCAGCGCCCGCGGCGTTCGGCTGACCTATCCCGTCTACACGATCCAGGCGAGTTCGCTGCGGAACACCGTGCTGAACCTCGCCACCGGCGGCCGCGTGCTGCGCGACGCCGGCAACGTGGTCCACATCCAGGCCCTGGACGGCGTCAGCTTCGACCTCTTCGAGGGCGACCGCCTCGGCCTTTATGGCCACAACGGTTCGGGCAAGACGACGCTGCTGAAGGTCCTGGCCGGCATCTACGAGCCGACCCACGGCGAGGTCGTCGCCCACGGCCGGGTCTCGTCGATGATCGAGATGGGCCACGGCATGGATCCCGACGCAACCGGCGTCGAGAACATCAAGATCATGGGCCGCTATCGCGGCTTCAACGGTCGCGAGATCAAGGCCAAGATCGACGAGATCGCCGAATTCGCCGACCTCGGCCCGTTCATCAACCTGCCGGTCCGCACCTATTCGGCCGGCATGACGATGCGCCTGCTGTTCGCCACCGGCACCTGCTTCGACCCGGACATCCTGATCCTGGACGAGTGGCTGGGCGCGGGCGACGCCTCCTTCATGGAGAAGGCCCAGCAGCGCATGGAAAACTTCGTGTCGCGCTCGCGGATGCTGGTGCTGGCTTCGCACAGCCACGACCTGCTGACCCGCGTCTGCAACAAGCTCTGCGTGCTGCACGCCGGTCGGGTGGTCTACTTCGGCGACCCCCAGGAATACTTCCAACGCGGCAAGGTCTAGTCGACCCAGTCCAACGGATCGTGAAATCCCTGTCGCGCCCGCGGCAGGGATTTTTCGTGGGCGATCCGCTGCCGCCCGATACGGCTCGGGCGGCTAGAACGGCGTGTCGAAGTCGGCCAGGGCGGGAAACGACAGGTCGCGGTCGGAAATCAGAGGGGCTTCGCAGGGCCAGTCGAAACCGATCGTGTCCCAGCGGACGCCGGTGTCGTTGTTCGGCGCATAGACGCTCGTCACCGAGTAGAGCAGCAGCGCCTCGTCGGTGAGCGTCAGGAAGCCATGGGCGCAGCCCGTGGGGATGTAGACGCCGGCGGGAGAGGCCCCGTCCAGGGAAAAGGCGGTGTGCTGGCCGAAGGTCGGCGAGGCCCGTCTCAGGTCCACCACGACGTCGAGCACGGCGCCGGACAGGCAGTACACGATCTTGTCGTGATCGTGCGGCGGCGTCTGGAAGTGCATGCCGCGCAGCACGTTCTTGCGAGAGGTGGAATAGTAGCTTTCGCGAAAGTCGGTGCGCAGGCCGGCCTTGGCGAAGAGGTCCTCGTGGAAGACCTTCGTGAAGGCGCCGCGCGCGTCTCGCGCGGTGCGAGGCGTGACGCGCTTCACGCCCGCCAGAGGGCTTTCCTCAATTTCAAACATCGCTTCCCACCAGCTCCCTCAATCCGTCACGCAGGCCGATCCGCGGGCTCCAGCCCGGAAGCAGGTCGCCGAGCCAGGGGCGCATGATCTCGCGCTCGCGGTAGGGACGGGCGCCCCAGGCGACATCGACCTTCAGGCCGGTCGCTTCCTCGAAGATCCCCACGAAGGCCTTGAGGCTCTCCAGTTCGGCGCCACGCACGGCGAACACCTCTTCGGTCCCGGGCGTATCGTTCACGTGGGCCAGGGCCACGCGCACGGCTTCCACCACGTCATGGGCGTGGACAAAGCTGATCAGCTGCTCGCCGGGAGACATCTCGAGGCGCTCGCCGCTCTGGGCGTAGCGGGTGAGCAGATTGACGATCTTGGGCCGGGTGTCGCCGGGACCGTAGGTGTCCGAAAGGCGCAGGGTGACCGACGAGAGGAAGCCCGAATTGATGTAGAACCGAAGCACGTCCTCGAAGGCCTGCTTGGTCGCCGCGTACAGCGAAGCTGGATTGTAGGTCTCGCTGCGGAAGTTCTGCCAGGAGGTGCCGAAGTTGATGAGCTTGGAGACCTTGGCCCGGGCCATCGCGTCGAGCAGCTGGCACCCGAAGGTGACATTGGCCGAGACCATGCTCTCGATGTCGTCGGGAACGTGGGAGACGACGAACTTCGTGGCCATGTGGACCACGGCGTCGGGGGCGAAATCCGCCACCAGGGCCGCGAGCTGTGCGGTGGAGCCGTCGTGCTCCAGGACGGCGGCGACCTGATCCGCGACCGCCAGCCGCGAGCCTGGGCGCACCAGAGCGCCGACCACATGGCCTTGATCGACCAGTCCCCGGGCTACGTGGGCTCCGAGAAAGCCGGAGGCGCCGGTGATCAGAATGCGCATCGTGTTTCCTTCAAAGACCCCTGCGTTCGATCAGATCTTCGACGCAGGCCTTCACGCGCAACGGATCGACGACGAAGTCCGCATGGCCGGCGCGACGGGTCAAGTCGCGGTCGGCCTGGAAGCTCTCGCCGAAGACGAAGGATATGTCGAAGCCGCGATGGTGGGCGATGCTGCCGAGCACGTACATCACGTAGTCCTGGTCGGCCAGGCAGACCACGTCGGTCTCGGGGCTCATGAAGCAGCAGTTGTAGAGCCCGGCGCCTTCGGCGCCGACGACGATGGCCGCCGACTGGAACAGCTTGATCTCATCCTCGAGCGAAAGCTTCTCCGGCGAGACGACCTCGAAGCCGCATTCCCGTACGAGCAGTTCGCAGATGGCGTCGTAGTTGACCATGTTGCGCCACGTCGTGCGGGCCGCGCGCGAGATCAGGATCCGGCGATGCGGCTTGGCCCCGTCGTGCGGCATCGCCGCGATCAGGCGGTCGTACACCCCGGTGTAGAACGGCGTGAAGATCGCCGGAATGACGTTGGGTACGATCAGCTCTTCGCACTGATAGTCGTAGGCGGGGTCCATGAAGACGATTTGGTCTTCGCGCAGGCCCGCATAGCGCAGCATCTCGCGCTGGTAGCCGCGCAGGGTGTCCGGCGCCAGCAGGTGGAACGTGTCGAATATGCCCAGGGCCCGGGCGATCGACAGGCGCGGGAAGCACTGCAGCAGGAAGTGCGAGTGATAGGCGTGGATCGACGGCGAAAACGCCAGCGGGATGCAGGGACCCGAGACGTGGGCCACCGGACGGCGCGGCAGTTCGATCGTGGTGGTGCTGTCGGGAGCGTAGTAAGGCGACGCCCGGAAGAGATTGGGCTCGTGGAGGGGCTCGACCACCACGCCCTTCTCGGTCGCGACAATATGGGTGGCGTTGTGCGGGGTCTTGGACGTGATGTAGCGCCCATTCCGCAGGCGTCCCGCGATATGGTGGATGACGAGCGAGGTCGTCAGGATCGAGGTCTGCTCGTCGGAAAGCGGCGCGCCCGAGGACAGGATGACCGGGCGCTGCAGCTTGATCTCTTCGTCGAGATGGGTGGTCACCACGGCCAGGCCGTCGGCCTTGCCCTTCGCCAGGTCGCCGCCGTACGCCACGGTGAAGCTGTCGGTGGCTTCGAGCCGCACTTCTGGCAGGACCAGGGGCGAGGCTAGGTTGTCGATCACCAGGATCGCACGATGCAGCGACGCGCCGCGGAGCGGCAGATTGTAGGCGCGAAGGAAGGTGCGGCCGCCGACCGACGAGGCCAGGGCGGCGTGGAGCTGCAGCACGACGGCGGTGTCGCCGGCGAAGACGTAGGTCGTGTCGTCGGTCAACGAGCCGCTCAGGGATTCCAGCGTGGCCCGGACTTCCGCCAACTGCGCGAGGTCGCTCTTGAGGTCGGTGAAGGCCAGGCAGCCGATGGTGCGCGCGGGCGCCTGCGGGATGCGGGGGGCCAGGGCGGCCGCCTCGCCCGTGATGAACGGGCCGGCGTTCATCGCGAAGGCGTCCATCCGCCGCGCGAGCGTTTCGTCGGCCTCGATGGCCGACGGCGCGATACGGAAATTGGCCACGCGATCGGTATTGGCCACGCAGGCCGAGGTGTTGAAGGTGTCTGGCCCCTGGGTGATGAACACTTCGGGCCAGGCGCGGCCCAGATAGCGTCCCTGATAGGTCAGGCCCTGCAGTACGTAGTTGAGGGTGGTGATCAGCCAGACGTCGGCCTCGGGCTTGCCGGCGCAGAGGCCCGCCAGCAGAGTCGTGTAGTGCTGGTCAAGGCCGCGAGTGGCGAAGACCGTGCTCAGCAGCGACGGCGGCAGGCTGTCGACGAATGCCTCGAAGGAGCCGAGCTCCTCGGACTTGGACAAGCGGGCATAGGCCAATTCCAGGCTGTTGAGCTTGCTTGCGGCGAAGTCCGAAGCTTCGCCCGGCGTCAAAGCCCTCAAACCGCTGAACAGGGACGCGACATCCATAGTCTATCGGTATCCTCAAGAAATTCACGACCGCGAACGGTATGGCGCTATGCGCGCAAGGCGGCGATGACGGATTGGATGCGAGAAATGATCTTGGCCGAATTCGTCTTCTTGGCGGTCGCCAGGAATTGGGCGGCGAAGGTTTCGGCGCTGGTCCCCAGAACGACGGCGACGGCCGGCGGCAAGAGGATCGGCGGTTGGCTCAGAAGGTTCGGGGCGCCGTTCCTGCTGGGCTTGCGAACGGCGTCGACAAGTTCCTCAGCGTCCAGCAAAGGGCCGTCGGCGAGCTTGCCCACCAGCGGCTGGAGCAAGACCGACGCGCGGCCTTCCCGCTTCACCGAGGCGATGATCCAGGCCTTGGATGCATTCGCGTAGTCGACCAGCAGCACGGTCGAACCCGCCGCCAGCTGGGCGACGTCGCCGCGGGTCAGGCGCAGGCCTTCGTCGTGGATGTGGACGTCGAAAGCCGGGGCCACGGCCTGAAGCGACCCATCATCGACCTGGGCGAGGGGATGGTTCTCGCCGAGTTCGCGCAGGACGCTGGCGGCGATCATGACCGCCGCGCGGCTGGGGTCGCCGGCGCGCAGCAGCTGGTCGACGCCGTCCAGAGGCGCCGCGGCGGCGGCGATCACCTTCGCCGAAACGCCTACGCCGACGCCTTGCGCGGCGACCGCGTGGGTCAGGTGCAGGCTGGGGGGGATGAGATAGACATCCCCCAGGTAACGGACGAGATCGGTCGCGCCAAACGGCGCGGCCGCCTGGGCGGCCGACGCCATCTGTCGTTGCAAGAAGTCCAGACGCGCCTGCCGCTCGTCCTGCATTACCGCCCCGCTTTGCTGCGGATGAAAGCGCCGATCTGATCGATCATATAGTCGAGGTGGCCGGTGGTCAGGCCCGGATAGACGCCGATCCAGAAGGTGCCGTCGACGATGATGTCCGCATTGGTCAGGTCGCCGACCACGCGGTACTCGCGGTCCTTCATGTAGGGCTGGCGGATCAGGTTGCCGCCGAACAGCAGGCGGGTGGCCACCTTGGCGCCGTTGAGGTGCTTGACCAGATCATCGCGGGTGAACGGCGCGTCCTTGCGCACGGTCAGCAGGAAGCCGAACCACGACGGGTCGCTGTTGGGGGTGGCTTCCGGCAGGATGAGGAATTCCTCGAACTGCTTCAGGCCAGCCTTCAGGTAGTCGAAGTTGTCGCGGCGCGCCTTGATGAACCCTTCGAGGTGATCCATCTGGGCCAGACCGACCGCCGCCTGCATGTCGGTGATCTTCAGGTTATAGCCCAGGTGCGAGTAGGTGTACTTGTGGTCGTAGCCGTAGGGCAGGTCGCCCAGCTGCCAGTCGAAGCGGCGCTTGCAGGTGTTGTCCATGCCCGGCTCGCACCAGCAGTCGCGGCCCCAGTCGCGGACGGCTTCCATCGCCCGGCGCACGGCCGGATCCGAGGTGAACACCGCGCCGCCTTCACCCATGGTGATGTGGTGGGCGGGGTAGAAGCTGACGGTGCCGACGTCGCCGAAGGTGCCGACGAGCTTGCCGTTGTAGGTGGCGCCCAGGGCGTCGCAGCAGTCCTCGACGACCCACAGGTTGTGCTTCTCGGCCACCTTCATGACCGCGTCGAGGTCGAAGGGATTGCCCAGGGTGTGGGCCAGCATGATGGCCTTGGTCTTGGGCGAGATCGCTTCCTCGAGCTTGCTCATGTCCATGTTGTAGGTCGGGATGTCGATGTCGAGGAACACCGGCACCAGGCCGTTCTGCAGGCTGGGATTGACCGTGGTCGGGAAGCCGGTGGCGCAGGTGATGACCTCGTCGCCCGGCTTCAGCGCCCGCTCGCCGTGCATGTGCGAGGTCAGGCCCGTCAGGGCCACCAGGTTGGCCGACGAGCCCGAGTTCACCGTCTGCACGCCGCGGCGGATGCCCAGGAACTTGCTGAGCTTGGCCTCGAAGGCGGTGTTGAAGCGGCCGGTGGTCAGCCAGAAGTCCAGCGAGGAATCGACCAGCGACACCATGTCGGTATGGTCATAGACCTTGCCGGCCACGGCCACGGCGGACTCGCCGGCCACGAAGGGCTTGGGCGCATGCGCGACGCGAGCGTACTCGGCGGTCAGCTCGAGGATCTGCTTGCGGAGCTCTTCGGCGGATTTGGGGGTGTCGGCCATCAAGTAAGTCCTTAGCGCGCCGCGATGGCGGCGAAATATTCCGAAATCTGGCGTTGCGACACCGCGACGAGGTCGTCTCCGCGGGCTTCGGCCTTATACCACTCGACGGTCTTGGCGATCGTCTGGTCGAAGTCCCAGGTCGGCGCCCAGTTCAACAGGCGGCGGGCCTTGGACGAGTCGAGCTTCAGGTACCCAGCCTCGTGCGGATGCTCGCCGGCGTCGACCGCCCAGCGGGCGCCGTCGCCCCAGGCCACGCAGGTGGCTTCCACCACGTCCTTGACCGTCCGCTCGGAGCTGGCGTCGGGACCGAAGTTCCAGCCGTCGGCGAAGGTCTCGCCCTTGTCGCCGGCCAGTTCCTCGGCCAGGCGCAGATAGCCCGACAGCGGTTCGAGAACGTGCTGCCAGGGACGCACGGCCACCGGGTTGCGGATCGGTGTCGGAGCGCCGTCGAGGCAGTTGCGGATCAGATCGGGCAGCAGACGGTCGGCCGACCAGTCGCCGCCGCCGATCACGTTGCCGGCCCGGCCCGAGCCGACGTTGTTGCGCGACTTGGGCCCGAAGTACGAGCGGCGGAAGGCGCTGGCGACCAGCTCCGAGCAGCCCTTGCTGTTGCTGTAGGGGTCGTAGCCCCCCATCGCCTCGTCTTCGCGATAGCCCCAGAACCACTCGCGGTTCTCGTAGCACTTGTCGCTGGTGACCACGACGGTGGCCTGAACCGTCTCCTGGCGACGGGTCGCGTCGAGCAGGTGGACGGTGCCCATGACGTTGGTGGCGTAGGTGCCGACCGGGTCGGCGTAGGACAGGCGCACCAGCGGCTGGGCGGCGAGGTGCAGCACCACGTCAGCCTCGCTGCGCTTGAGCGCGGCCTCGAGGGCGGCCTGGTCGCGGATGTCGCCGATGGTCGACGACTGCAGGGCGCCGGCGTTCTCGACCGCGGCGAACAGCTGGGAGCCTTCCAGCGGTGGCAGGGCGAAGCCGTGCACCAGAGCGCCGCGGCGCTGCAGCATCAGGCTGAGCCAGGAACCCTTGAAGCCGGTGTGGCCCGTCAGGAAGACGCGTTTACCCTGCCAGAACGAGGCGTTCTCGTAGGTTTCTACCACGATTTCCACGGCGCCTTTCCGGACGCCCACAGGTCTTCGAGGGTGCGGCGGTCGCGCAGGGTGTCCATGCACTGCCAGAAGCCGTCGTGGAAGAAGGTCTCCAGCTGGCGCTCCGCGGCCAGGCCGCGCATCGGGCCTTGTTCCCAGATGGTGTCGTCGCCGTCGACGTAGTCGATGACCTTGGGCGACAGCACGAAGAAGCCGCCGTTGATCCAGGCGCCGTCGCCGACCGGTTTTTCCTCGAAGGACTCGACCGTCGTGCCGTCCAGCGTCAGGGCGCCGAAGCGGCCCGGCGGGCGCACGCCCGTCAGGGTGGCCAGCTTGCCGTGCTTGCGGTGGAAATCGACCAGGGCGGTGACGTCGATGTCGGCCACGCCGTCGCCGTAGGTGAGGCAGAAGGCCTCCTCGTCGGCGACGTGTTCGCGGACGCGCTTCAGGCGGCCGCCGGTCATCGAGTCCGCGCCGGTTTCGATCAGGGTCACCCGCCACGGCTCGGCCGCGTTGCGGTGCACTTCCATGCTGTTTTTGGCGACGTCGAAGGTCACGTCCGAGGTATGCAGAAAGTAGTTCGCGAAGAACTCTTTGATTACATAACCCTTGTAGCCGAGGCAGACGATAAAGTCGTTGATGCCGTGTTGGCTATAGATCTTCATGATGTGCCAAAGAATAGGGCGCTCACCCACGCTCACCATTGGCTTCGGCTTGGTGTCGGTCTCCTCGCCGAGGCGAGACCCCAAGCCACCTGCCAGAATGATAGCCTTCATAAGCGCACGCCCCTATCGGACCGGTTGGCAAATCAGGCCGGGTCCTACCAGACCGTCGATAGCGCAATCAAGCGTCGTTTCCGAGGTTTCACGCCACTTTCACGTTCTCGGCCAATCTTTGCGACTTTGGCGTCGATAGGTGTTTGCGCGAATGCGCCGCTATGTTAGCGGACGAAAGCCTCCGTCACGACCGGAGAGGCGGCGGACGGAAGTTCGGTGGAGATCTCGGGATGGCTGTTCAAGGGTATTCGGATGTTCGAGGCGCGGCCCATTGGCCCGTTTCTATGGCCGAAGAGCTTGATCGCATTGGTCAATTCAAGAAGAAGGTCGCGATCATCAGGTTGTGGCCTGATCAAGCTGCCGCTGAGCACGAAAGCATAGAGAGATTTCGCGCAGCCTGTAGCCTTATCGGCGTCGATGTCGTCGAAGTTGACCGCTTGGGCTTTATACTGAATGGTCCGCGCAGGAAGATTGCGCAAGATGACGTCGATTTCGTCATCTCTCTTCATTATGAAACGGCGAAGACCTACGATTGCTTTTCGTGGGGCGCGCTGTGGAATCCTGTCGATTTCTACGTCGAGTGGGGGCTGAGCCCGTATCTCGACAATCAGTTGAGCCATGACGGCTACTTCGTGTGCGGATCGCCGGCCGTCGATCGGATGATGCGGAGCGAGTTGGGCGACAGTTACGAGGGCACGCCCTTCGTCCAGGTCAATCACACGCTGTCGGGGCCGATCGTCCCGGCGCGGCTGCGCGATGATCGCCGCTTCGCTTACTGCGGCATCAACTGGGAGCGGCTTTCCAAGGCCAAGGGGCGGTTCGACGCCCTGCTCACGCGCCTCGACGAGCGCGGCGTGCTCGACATCTTCGGCCCCGAGGAAGTCCGCGGCGTGCGGGTCTGGGAAGGCTTCAAGGGCTACAAATATTCCGTGCCCTTCGACGGCAAAACCCTGATCGAGGAACTGAGCCGCAGCGGCGCGGTGCTGGCCTTCTCGTCCCAGGCGCACATCCGCTCGGGCATCATGTCCAACCGCCTGTTCGAAGGCGCCGCCGCCGGCGCCCTGGTGTTCGCCGACCAGAACCCGTTCGTGTCGCGCTACTTCAAGGACGAGGTGGTCGAGGTTCCGCTCGCCGCCGACGGCCAACTGGACGCGGGCTTCCTGGCGTCCGCTCTGGCCGACTTCAACGCCAACCCCGAGGCGGCCTTCGCCAAGGCTTCGGCGCTGCAGAACAAGTTCGTCGAGTTCTACGCGCTGCACCGGCAGCTGCTCGGCGCCTTCGCCGCCTACAAGACCGCTCGCGACGCCAAGGCCGAGAAGATCGCCGCGCTCAGCGTCGAGACGACGCCGACGCTCGACGCCGTCGTGCTGGCGCTCGACGAAAACGCGCCGCTGCCGCAGGACCTGCTGACGGATCTGGTCGCGCTGAAGGGCGTGCGCACCAAGGTCACCCTGGTCACGCGCGCCTCGCCGGCCGGCCCCCGCGCCTTCGATTTCCTGCCTGAAGGCGCGATCGAACTGGTGTCGGCGCCGATGGCTATCGGCGACAGCCCCAACGCCATCGGCTTCGTGCTCGCCGAGGTCCTCGAAGGCCTCGATGGCGACTATGTGAGCGTCTTCCTGGGTCACGAGCGGGTGTTCGCCGACTATGGCCTGCGGCTGACCGAGGCCCTGGCCGAAGGCGACGCGGACGCCGTCCGCACGGGCGTGGTCATTCGCCACTACGACCCGGCCCAGCGCCTGTTCGAGGGCTCCGAGTACGCCGACTATGCCCGTCCCGTGGGCAAGCGCCCGGTTCCGCTGCTCACCCTGGCCAACTTCATGTTCCGGCGTAAGGCCCTGATCAAGGCCAGCGGCGCGTTCCAGTTCATGGCCTGGTCGGGGATGCAGGCCTACCTGCAGGAAAAGTTCGCCAAGCCGGCCGTCGTTGACGCCCCGCTGTGCTCGGCGGATCTCAAGCTTTACGAGCGTCTGCGTTCGATCGGCCAGCAGCCCTACGAGGCCGGCAAGGCCGTGGCCGTGCTGGCTCGTTACACCACGCCGACCGTCAAGGCCCTGGCCGAGGCGGCGCCGGCCGGCATGCCGATCACCGCGGCGGCTATCGCCGCGCTGCCCGAGCAGGAACGCCGCGACATCATCGTCAGCCTGCTCAAGACGCTGCCTCTCCCGCCTTGGATCATCAGGGGCGGCGGCAAGATCATCCGTTTGGTCATGGGCATCCGTCGACCGAAGCGTTAAGCCCGGCCCTGAAAGCCGACCTATTCGACCCAATCTCTAATCAGGCATATACATGGCTCGTTCAGCGATCATTTCCGGCGTGACCGGCCAAGACGGTACGTTCCTGGCCGAACTTCTGCTGCAAAAGGGGTACACGGTTCACGGCTTCCGTCGTCGCAGCTCGTGGTACAACGAGTTCCGCATCGAGAAGCTGCGCAACAATCCCGAGTACAACGACCGCTTCATCCTGCACTACGGCGACCTGACCGACTCCTCGTCGATCATGCGTCTGGTGGCTGACGTGCAGCCTGACGAGATCTACAACCTGGCCGCCCAGAGCCACGTGTCGGTCAGCTTCGAGACCCCGGAATACACCGCCAACGCCGACGGCGTCGGCGCCCTGCGCTTCCTCGAAGCCATCCGCACCATGAAGCTGGAGAACAAGACCCGCTTCTACCAGGCCTCGACCTCGGAGCTGTACGGTCTGGTGCAGCAGGTGCCGCAGACGGAAAAGACCCCGTTCTATCCGCGCAGCCCCTACGCCGTGGCCAAGCTCTACGCCTACTGGCTGACGGTGAACTACCGCGAGGGCTTCAACATCTTCGGGTCGAACGGCATCCTGTTCAACCACGAGAGCCCGGTGCGCGGCGAGACCTTCGTCACCCGCAAGATCACCCGCTCGGTGGCCCTGATCGCCGAGGGTGTCGACACCGTCCTGACCCTGGGCAATCTCGACGCTCGCCGTGACTGGGGCCACGCCCGCGACTTCGTCGAGGGCATGTGGCGCATCCTGCAGCACAACGAGGCCGACGACTTCGTCCTGGCCACCGGCGAGACCCACTCGGTCCGTCACTTCGTCACCCTGGCCTTCCAGGCGGCGGGCATCGACGTGGTCTGGGAAGGCGAGGGCGTCGACGAGATCGGCCGCTGCGCCAAGACCGGCAAGCTGCTGACCCAGGTCTCGACCAAGCTGTTCCGTCCGGCCGAGGTCGAGCTGCTGATCGGCGACGCGACCAAGGCCAAGGAAAAGCTCGGCTGGACGGCCACCACCAGCCTGCAGGAACTGGTCACCGAGATGGTCGAGGCCGATCGCGCCCGCTATCGTGACGGCTCGCTGCACTGGAACCACCAAGGCATCGTCGGCTAACGACCAGCGGATACGTGTAAGTCATGAGCGATCAGCAGATTGATTTGAGCGCTGAGCGCGTACTGGTGACGGGCGCGGGCGGAGTGCTGGGAACGGCGCTCCTGTCCGCCCTGGACGGCCGGGTCGGCGCGCTGCGCGCCCCGACCCGCGCCGACTGCGACCTGCTGGACGAAGCGGCGGTCGAGGCGGTCTGGCGCGACTTCGCCCCGACCGTGGTGTTCCACCTGGCCGGCCGGGTCACCGGCGTGCAGGGCAACATCAGCTTCGGCGGCCAGGCCTTCTACGAGAACGCCAAGATCAACCTCAACGTCGTCGAGGTCTCGCGTCGGGTCGGGGCGCGCAAGGTCGTGGCCGCCGGCACGACGGCGATCTACTCCGATCTCGCGCCGATCCCGATGCGCGAGGACGATCTGTGGCTGGGCGCGCCGCACGGTTCTGAAGGACCCTACGGCCACGCCAAGCGCGCGATGCTGGCCCAGCTCGAGGCCTACAAGGGCCAGTACGGGCTGGATTTCGGCTATCTGATCTGCACCAACCTTTATGGCCCGGGCGACCGGTTCGACGAGGTCTACGGCCACGTGGTGCCCTCGCTGGTGTCGCGCTTCCATCGCGCCAAGCGCGAGAACCTGCCCAGCATCACCATTTGGGGCGATGGCACGCCGACCCGCGACTTCCTGTTCGCGGGCGACGCCGCCGAGGCCTTCATCCGCGTCGCCGAGCGCGGCTCGGGCGCCTTCAACACGGCCACGGGCAAGTCCGTGCCGATCCGCACCCTGGTCGAGACCCTGGCCGAGGTGTCCGGGTACGAAGGCGAGATCGTCTGGGACGTGACCAAGCCCAAGGGCCAGCTGGTCCGCGGCTACGACGTCTCGCGCATCACCGCGCTGGACTGGGAAGCGCGGGTCAGCCTGGCCGAGGGCCTGAAGCGCACCTACGACTGGTACGGAGCCAATCTTGGCTCGGTCCGGGTCTGACGCCGGCGTCGCCGGCTCATGACCGCCTCGCCCGCGGCCTTGTTGCGTAAGGCCTGGCGGGACCTGCCCCTGCCCGAGCGATGGCGCGCCGCCGCCGGCCGCGCCGCCATCGCCGCCGCCGGTGCGGGCCTGTTCGGTCCGCGCGCCGCGCGTCTGGCGGCCACCCCGCTGGCGGACGTCGCGCCGGGACCCCTGGTGGTCAGCGGGTTCATGAACCGCACCCTGGGCATCGGCGTCGCCGGCCGGGCCACGGTTCGGGGCCTGGCCGAGCTGGGCCTGCCCGTCCTGACCCACGACATCGAGCCGATCCTGGCCTCGCGCATCGACGCCGTCGCCGCGCCGCCTGGGCCGGACGGCGGGGTCTGGATCGCCCACTGCAACGCGCCCGAACTCCTGCGCCTGCTGGCGGCCTTTCCGCCGGAGGCCCTGGCCGGACGCTACCGGATCGGAGTGTGGGCCTGGGAGCTGCCGCGCCTGCCGCGCCGCTGGGCCAGTGCCGCGCGCGGCCTCAACGAGATCTGGGCGCCCAGCCGCTTCGTCGCCCAGGCGGTGATCGACGCCGTCGGCCGCGGCCCGGACGCGCCGGCGGTCAGGGTGGTTCCGCACATCCTGCCGTCGATGGCGGCCGTGAAGCCCGATCGCGCCCGCTTCGGGATCCCGGAGCAGGCGCTTGTCGTGCTGGTGATGTTCGACATGCGCTCGTCGCGGGCCCGCAAGAACCCGGACGCGGCCGTGGCGGCCTTCCTGGCGGCGTTTCCGGAGGCGCGGGCCGACCGGGTGCTGGTGTGCAAGGTTCTGGGCGGCGAGAGCTCGCCCCGTGACCTGACCGCCCTGCGCGAGCGCTTCGCCGGTCGCGCCGACCTGATCCTGCTGGAGGAGCGTCTCGACGGCGGCGGTGTCCTGGCGCTGATCGCCAGCGCCGACATCGTGCTCTCCACCCACCGCGCCGAGGGCTACGGCCTGGTCATGGCCGAGGCGATGGCGCTGGGGCGCTGCGTGGTGGCCACCGGCTGGTCGGGCAATGTCGACTTCATGACGGCGGACAACAGCGTCCTGCTGCCCTACGATTTGACGCCCGTCGTCGATCCGCAGGGGATCTATGCATCGGGGCAGGTCTGGGCCGAGGTCGATCCGGCGGCGACGGCCGAGGCGCTGCGCCTGCTGGCCGGCGATCCCGCCCGTCGCGCCGCGCTCGGCGCGCGGGCCCAGGCTGACATCGCCCGCCACGACGCCGGCTTCGCCGAGGCCGTCGCCAAGGCCCCGTGGCGGGAGAAACTCGCGCGCTGACCCGCCTCGGGGGGACGAGGTCGGTTGCTCCACCCAGGCCGCATCGCTAGGGTCCCGCCGCTTACGAGGTGACTTGTCTATGGTTCTTTCGATTGACGCCATCCGCGCCGCCGCCGACCGTCTGGCCGGCCATATCGAGCGCACGCCCTGTCGCTACTCGCGGACGCTGTCGAAGATTACCGGCGCCGAGGTGTGGGTGAAGTTCGAGAACCTGCAGTTCACCGCCGCCTACAAGGAGCGCGGCGCGCTCAACAAGCTGCTGCTGCTGTCGGACGCCGAGAAGCAGAAGGGCGTCATCGCCGCCAGCGCCGGCAACCACGCGCAGGGCCTGGCCTATCACGGCGCCCGCCTCGGCGTGCCGGTGACCATCGTCATGCCCAAGACCACCCCCTTCGTGAAGGTGCAGCACACCCGCGACTTCGGGGCCACCGTGGTCATCGAGGGCGAGAGCTACGACGACGCCTCGGCCCACGCCCGCAAGCTGTGCGCCGAACAGGAACTGACCTTCGTCCACCCGTTCGACGACTACGACATCATGGCCGGCCAGGGCACCATCGCCCTGGAGATGCTCGAGGACGTGCCCGACCTGGAGATCCTGCCGGTGCCGATCGGCGGCGGCGGCCTGATCAGCGGCGTCGCCACGGCGGCCAAGGCGATCAACCCCGACATCCGCATCATCGGCTGCGAGCCGGCGATGTACCCCTCGTTCACCGCCAAGATGCGCGGCGTCCAGGCCCACTGCGGCGGCCAGACGATTGCGGAGGGCGTCGCGGTCAAGCAGGTCGGCGAGCTGACCTACAGCGTCGCCCGTCCCCTGATCGAGGACGTGCTGCTGCTGGAGGAGCCCTATCTGGAGCAGGCGGTCTCGCTCTACTGCAATGTCGAGAAGACCATCGCCGAAGGGGCCGGCGCGGCCTCGCTGGCGGCGCTGCTGGCCTATCCGGAACGCTTCCGCGGCAAGAAGTGCGGCCTGATCCTGTGCGGCGGCAACATCGACACCCGCCTGTTGGCCTCGGTGCTGACCCGCGAGCTGGTGCGCGCCCAGCGCCTGGTGTCCCTGCGCATCGTCGGCGACGACCGCCCGGGCCTGCTGTCGACCGTGGCCAGCGTGATCGGGACCATGGGCGCCAACATCATCGAGGTGAACCACAACCGCCTGGCGCTCGACGTGCCGGCCAAGGGCGCGGAGTTCGACATCACCATCGAGACCCGCGACGCCCAGCACACCCAGGAAGTCATGAACGCCCTGCGCGAACACGGCTACCCGCCGCGCACGGTGTGACGCGACACATAAGGTTCCCAAAGCTCGTCATCCCGGGCGAAGGGCCGCGCAGCGGACCGTAGACCCGGGACCCAGGGGCGGCCGCACAGCAGTCGCCACCACCGGGCGCCTGACCCGGTCGCCGCGCCCAGTCCCCTGGGTCCCGGCTCTCCGCTTCGCTGCGGCCGGGATGACGAGGTTGGGTTGCGATACGAAAAAGGCCCCTCATCGCGTGATGAGGGGCCTTTTTGTTTCTTGTTCCGAGAAACCCTACAGCAGCGCCGTGATCGCCTTGCGCGCGGCTTCGCCGAGGTCCGGACGCTTCAGGGCCAGGGCGACATTGGCCTTCAGCAGGCCGATCTTGTCGCCGCAGTCGTGGGTGTCGCCTTCGTAGACATAGGCGTGGAAGGCCTGGTCCTGCATCAGCTTGGCCATCGAGTCCGTCAGCTGGATCTCGTTGCCGGCGCCCTTTTCCTGGCTGGCCAGCAGGTCGAAGATCTCCGGCTGCAGGATGTAGCGGCCGGCGATGGCCCAGTTCGACGGGGCCGTGCCCTTGGCTGGCTTCTCGACCATGCCGCTCATGGTGGCCAGGCGCCCTTCGACCTTGCTCGGGGCGACGACGCCGTACTTGTGGGTCTCGCTCTCGGGCACTTCCTCGACGCCGATGATGTTGCCGCCGCCGACCTTGTCATAGACCTCGATCAGCTGGCTGAGGGCCGATTGCGGCGCATCGACGATGACGTCGGGCAGCAGCACGGCGAACGGCTCGTCGCCGATGATGTCGCGGGCGCACCACACCGCGTGGCCCAGGCCCAGCGGGGCCATCTGGCGCACGAAGCTCATCTCGCCCGGCTTGGGCAGCTCGTCGCGCAGTTGCTTTAGGATGTCGAGCTTGCCCTTGGCCTCGAGCTGCATCTCGAGTTCGATCTGGTGATCGAAATAGTCCTCGATGGCGCCCTTGCCGCGGCCGGTGATGAACACGAAGTGCTCGATGCCGGCGGCGCGGCCTTCCTCGACGATGTAGGACAGGATCGGCCGGTCCACGACGTTGAGCAGTTCCTTCGGCGTCGACTTGGTGCCGGGCAGGACCCGGGTGCCAAGACCCGCGACGGGAAGAACGGCCTTGCGGACAGGTTTCATGAACGCCTCGTTTTACGTCTTGATGGATGCGTCTTAAGGGCTCGGAGCCGCACGCGCCACCACCGTTGCGTGACAACGGTGTCTGGAAAGCGTTCCAAGCATGGAATGATTGATGTTCGCGCCAAGCCTGCTAGCTCAGGGCGCGGTTTCGCCCTCGGAAAGACTTCACATGCGTGCTCGGTTCCTCGTCATCGCCGTCCTGGCCGGCATGTCCCTGGCCGGGTGCGGGCCCTCGAAGGAGGACCTCGCCGCCAAGCAGGCCGCGATTTCGGCCAACAAGACCGCCGGCGTGGGCTTCCTGGCCGAGAACGCCAAGCAGCCGGGCGTGGTCACCCTGCCCAGCGGCCTGCAGTACAAGGTGGTGCGCTCGGGTCCGGCCGACGGCCTGCACCCGCGCCCGATCGACGAGGTCAAGGTCCACTACGAGGGCAAGCGCCTGGACGGCATGGTGTTCGACAGCTCCTACGAGCGCGGCGTGCCGGCCTCGTTCCAGCTGCGCGGCCTGATCCCGGGCTGGGTCGAGGCCATGCAGCTGATGCGCCCGGGCGACGAGTGGATGCTCTACGTGCCCGCCGACCTGGCCTATGGCGACATGCAGGCCGGGCCGGACATCCCGCCGGGCAGCACCCTGGTCTTCAAGATCGAGCTGATCGACGTGCTGCGCAGCAAGCTGCAGGCGCCGAAGGGCTGAGGCCCGTAGTAGGTTTTGGTCCGCCAGGGGGCGCGCGTGAAAATCGTATTCGTGGAGCCTGGGGCGAGCCTTCGCCCGGTGGGCGGAACGCGTGTCGTCTATGAGCACGCCAATCGGCTGGCCGAGCGCGGGCATGACGTGACCGTCGTCCTGCCGGCGGCGCAGAAGCCGGCCGCGCGTCTGGGCAAGAAGATCCGCCTGTGGCTGCGCTGGCGCCGGTGGAAGTGCGACGGCCGCTGGCGGCCGACCTGGGCCAGCATCTCGCCCAAGGTTCGCGTGCTGTGGACCCTCGACCTCTCGCCCAAGTGGACGCCGCCCGGCGACGTCGTGGTGGCGACGGTGTGGAGCGCCGTCGAGGCCGTCGATCGTCTGCCCGCCGGCCATGGCGCCAAGGTCTTCTTCGCCCAGCACTGGGATTTCGGCTTCGAGCGCGACGCCGAGGGCGTCGAACGCGCCTGGTCCGCGCCGATGCCCAAGATCGTCATCGCCCGCTCGATCCGGACCAAGGCGGCCGAGCGCGGCGTCGAGGCGGCGCTCGTGCCCAACGGCCTGGCCTTCGAAACCTTCGGCCTCGACACGCCGCTGGCCGGACGCGATCCCTGGCGGGTGGCGATGATCCACCAGCGGGCCAGCTACAAGGGCTTTTCCGACGCCCTGGAGGCGCTGGCCCTGGCCCACGCCGCCGAGCCGCGCCTGACCGTCGAGATGTACGGCCCCGGCGCGCCCGAGGGCCTGCCGCCGTACGTGACCTATCACGCCTCGCCCACCGACGCGGACCTGCGGGCGCTCTACAACCGCTCGGCCGTGTTCCTGTCGGCCAGCCACAACGAAGGCTGGGGCCTGCCGCCGTGCGAAGCGGCCCTGTGTGGCGCGGCCCTGGCGATCACCGACGTGCTGGGCCACCGCGAGTTCGCCGTCGACGGCGAGACGGCGTTGATGAGCGCGCCGCGCGATCCCCGCGCCCTGGCCGACAACCTGCTGCGCTTGGTCGCCGACGCCGAGCTGCGCGCGCGGCTGAACGGCGCGGTGCGCGACGTGCTGGCCCAGTTCACCTGGGAGCGCGCCTGCGACCAGATGGAGGCGACCCTGACGCGGATCGCCGCCGGCCAACCAGCGTCAGGCCAACCGGCCTCAGGCCAATAGGGCGCGGGCGCGGGCGGCGACCGTCTCGGCCACCAGCGTGGCCAGATCCTCGGTCGCCTGGGCGTGCAGGAAGCGCGAATAGTCCAGCACGGGTCCTGGACCAAACAGCCCCAGGGTCGGCGCGCCGACCGAGGCCGACAGGTTCATCGGCCCGGAGTCGTTGCCGACGAACAGGTCGGCCCGCGACATCAGGGCCGAGCCGACATCGAACTTCAGGTCGCAGACATTGACCTCGGCGACGCCGGCCGGCGAGCCCTCGGCCAACTGGGCGTCGACGCGGGCCTTGTCCTCGAAGCCGCCCAGCCAGAAGCGGGTTCCGCCGAGGTCGGAAAGCGCCGAGCTCAGGGCCGCGAAGCGGGCCAGCGGCCACATCCGCCGCGCCTCGCTGGCGCCGACGCCATAGACGATCCACGGACGCGGCAGGGCGCCGAAGCGCGTTTCGACGGCGGCCAGGGCCGCTGGGGGCGGAACCAGGGCCGGCTCGCGGCTGGCGACCTCCAGGCCGTGGGCCGTCTCGAAGGCGGCCAGCTTGTCGATCCGGTGGGCCGGACGCATGGCCTTGGGCAGGTAGGGACCGTGGGTCAGCCAGCGCTGCTGGCCGTGCCCCAGGCCGAAGCCCCGGCGCTCGGGCACCCCGGCCAGGGCCGCGCCGATGGCCGGGCGGTCGATCTTTTCCAGGATCCACACCGCGCGCGGCCGGCGGGCGCGGCACAGGCGGTGGAAGTCGGCGATCTCCTGGAGGTTCTTCCAGGTCCCCGAGCGGTAGTCGAGATAGTCGATGGCGGTGACGCAGGTCTCCGCGCCCAGCAGGTCGCGGGCTCGGCTCGACGGCCGCGCGGCCAGCAGCACGGTCTTTTCCGGCGTCGTGGCGGCGATGGCGCGCAGGGTCGGCAGGTGCCAGGTCAGGTCGCCGACGCCGCGATCGGGCATGTAGACCAGGACCTGGCCGCGGCCGGCCTCGGGCGGAACGGCGGGGTCGAGGTTCATGCGCGGCCCGCCGTCAGTCGGTGAAGACCACGGTCTTGCGACCGTTCAGCAGCACCCGGTCCTCCAGGCGCCAGCGCAGGGCGCGGGCCAGGACGCGGCGTTCGATGTCGCGGCCCTTGCGGACCAGGTCCTCGGGCGTGTCGCGATGGCTGATGCGCTCGACGTCCTGCTCGATGATCGGACCCTCGTCGAGGTCGCCGGTCACATAGTGGGCGGACGCCCCGATCACCTTCACGCCGCGCGCGTGGGCCTGGTGGTAGGGCTTGGCGCCCTTGAAGCCCGGCAGGAACGAGTGGTGGATGTTGATGCAGCGGCCGGCCAGCTTCGCGGCCAGGCCGTCGGACAGCACCTGCATGTAGCGGGCGAGCACGACGATGTCGGTCCGCGTCTCCTGGATCAGCTTCCAGAGCGCGGCTTCCTGCTCGAACTTGGTCTCCTTGGTCACCGGCAGGTGATGGAAGGGCAGGCCCGACAGGTCGACGTGGGTGTAGGTCTCGGCCGCGTGGTTGGCGACGATGGCGGTGACGTCCATCGGCAGCTCGCCGATCCGCCAGCGGTAGACGAGGTCGGCCAGGCAGTGGTCGAACTTGCTGGCCAGGATCATGACGCGGTAGCGCTCGGCCGGGTCGCGCAGGGTCCAGCGCATCGAGAAGCCCTTGGCCAGGACCTCGAACTCGGCGCGCAGGGCGTCGCGGTCGCTGCCGTCCGGATCGAAGACGACGCGCATGAAGAAGTCGCCCGTCTCCTGGTCGTCGAACTGCTGGGCGTCGAGGATGTTGCAGCCGCGCTCGAACAGGAAGGTCGAGACCTTGGCGACGATGCCGGGCTGGTCGGGGCAGGAGAGGGACAGGATCATGGTCCGCTTCCTCTAAAGCCTAGCCTGGACGAAGGAAAGCCGCTGGCAGGGACGTTTCTTGCGTGGCGCGCGAGGTTTTTCCGCAAGGCCGCATGATCCTGCCTGATCGCCGACTTGGGATTGGCGGAGCGGGGCGGCGCGGCCTAGGCTCTGGCCATGGTTTCCTCCGCTGAAGCGCTTTCCGTCCGCGCCGTCGACATCCTGGCCAAGCTGGTCGCCTTCGACACCACCTCGCGCGGCTCCAACCTGGCCCTGATCGAATGGGTCGAGGCCTATCTTTCCGACCAGGGCGTGGCCTCGCGGCGGGTGCCCAACGCCGACGGGACCAAGAGCAACCTGATGGCCAGCATCGGCCCGGCCGTCGAGGGCGGGATCGTGCTGTCGGGCCACACCGACGTGGTGCCGGTCGACGGCCAGCCCTGGAGCAGCGATCCCTGGGTGCTGACCGAGCGCGACGGCCGCCTCTATGGCCGCGGAACCTGCGACATGAAGGGCTTTCTGGCCCTGGCCCTGGCGGCCGCGCCGGACCTGGCCGCGACCGACCTCCAGCGTCCCGTGCACCTGGCCTTCTCCTACGACGAGGAGATCGGCTGCCTGGGCGCGCCCGACATGATCGAGGTCATCGCCCGCGACGTGCCCCGGCCGGCCCTGGTGGTGGTGGGCGAACCCACCGACATGGTCGCCGTCCAGGCCCACAAGGGCATCGCCAGCTATTGGGTGACGGTGACCGGCCGCGAGGCCCATTCCAGCCTCACCCATCTGGGCGTCTCGGCCAACATGGTCGCCGTGAAGCTGATGAGCCACCTCGTGGCGCTGTCCGAGCGCCTGGAGCGCGAGGCCGACCCGGCCTCGCCGTTCCTGCCCAAGGGCGCGACCCTGACCATCGGCCAGGTCAACGGCGGCACGGCGGTGAACATCCTGGCGCGTCAGTGCGTGTTCGTCTTCGACCTGCGCACGCCGCCGGGCCTGGATCCCGACGCCATCCTGGCCGACTTCTTCGTCCTGGCCGGGCGGCTCGACGCCGAGGTCAAGGCCAAGGCCCCCGAGGGCGGGGTGAAGGTCGAGGTGCGCTCGCTGACGCCGTCGTTCGCGCCGGAAAAGGACGGGGTCGCCGAGACCTTCGCCCGCCGCATGGCCGGCGACAACGGCCCGGCCCGCGTGGCGCCCTACGCCGCCGAGGCGGGGCAGTTTCAGGGCGCGGGCTTCTCCACGGTCATCTGCGGTCCCGGCTCGATCGACCAGGCCCACCAGCCCGACGAATATGTCGAGATCGCCCAGATGGAGCGCGGCGCCCAGTTCATGCGGCGGATGATCGACGAGCTTTCGCGGGCTTGATCACCACCCGCATGCCGAAGAGGTCGAGCGGGTTCCAGGTCATGGCGGACGCGATGGCCAGCCACGAGGCCTTGCGGCCGCCCTGGATCGCGCGGCGGGCGCGCCAGGCCGGGCCCAGGCCCTTCAGGGCGGCGGCCAAGCCCCGCAGCGGCGCCTTGGCCTCTCCGCGCGTGGCGTGACGGGCCATCAGCACCAGGGTGGCCAGGGCGTGCAGCGGCGCGGTCAGCCACAGCAGCGGCCAGGGCGTGTTCTTGACGAACAGCCAGACCCGGTTGCGGGTGCCGTGGAACAGGGCGAAGTCGGAACGCACCGAGGTCGAGGCCGAGCCGACATGGGCCACGACCGCCTCGGGCGTCAGCACCGTGGGCTCTCCGATCAGCCGCAGGCGGTAGCCCAGGTCGACGTCCTCGCAGTAGCAGAAGAAGCTCTCGTCGAAGCCGCCCAGCCGCAGGAAGAGGTCGCGGTCGATCAGGTGGGCCGCGCCGCAGGCCGAGAACACCTCGCCGTTCGGGAGCTCGGCCGGACGGGGCGAGCCGTAGCCGCCCCGGAACGGAAAGCCCGAGACCGACATCACGTCGCCGGCCCCGTCCAGCAGGCTGGGCGCGTCGGCGGCGATCTGCAGGCTGGCGAACGAGCGCACCGTCGGCCAGGCCTTGGTCGCGGCGATCCAGCGCTCCAGCCAGTCGGGCTGCGCATAGGCGTCGGGATTGAGCAGGGCCAGCCAGCGGCCGCGGGCGGCGCGGGCGGCCAGGTTGTTGCCGGCGGCGAAGCCGAGATTGGCGTGCGGCTCGATCAGCCGGATCGCCGGATCCGCGGCGGCGGCCGCCTGCGGCGCGCCGTCCGTGGAGGCGTTGTCGACCAGCAGGATCTCGAAGTCGGTGAAGGTCTGGGCGCGCAGCGCCTCCAGGCACCGGGCCAGGGTCGGTCCGCTCTGGTAGGCCACCACCACCACGCTGACCAGCGGGTCGGCGTCCTTGCGATTTTCGGCGACTGTGGCCATGCGTGGAGCGTAACTCGGGTTTGAGGTTCGACGAATGAAGATCACGCCGACGGCGATCCCTGGGGTGCTGCTTATCACGCCCGCGCGCCATGGCGACGAGCGCGGCTGGTTCTCGGAGACTTTCCGCCAGTCGGCGCTGGACGAGGCCGGCTTTTCGGGCGGCGCCTTCGTGCAGGACAACCACGTGCGCTCGAGCGTGCGCGGCGTCGTGCGCGGCCTGCACTTCCAGCGCCCGCCGCACGCCCAGGCCAAGCTGATCCGCTGCGTGCGGGGCGCGATCCTCGACGTCGCCGTCGACATCCGCGCCGGCTCGCCGACCTTCGGGCGTTCGGTTGCGGTCGAGCTGTCGGCCGACGACGGGCGGCAACTGCTGGTCCCCGAGGGCTTCGCCCACGGCTACTGCACCCTGACCGACGAGTGCGAGGTGTTCTACAAGGTCACCGGCTACTACGCGCCTCAGGCCGAGGGCGTGCTGGCCTGGAACGATCCGGCCCTGGCCATCGACTGGGGCGTTCCGGCCGAGGCGGTGAGCGTCAACGCCCGCGACGCGGCCGCGCCGCGGCTGGCCGACCTCGACACGCCGTTCGTCTACGAGGCCTGAGCCAGCCGTCCGGCCGCCCAGTCGGCGGCGTCGCGCACGGTCTCATCGGGATCGGCCCGCAGGGGCTCGACCACGGCTGTCAGGCCCGCGTCGCCGCTGTTGCCGATGGCGTAGAGCACGTTGCGCACGAAGCGGTCGCGACCGATGCGCTTGATCGGGCTCTTGGAGAAGAGGGCCCGGAACGACGGGTCGTCCAGCACGGCCAGCTCCGCCAGCGGCGGGGTCTTCAGCGTCTCGCGGGCGTGGAACTTGGCCTCGGCCGACAGGCTGGCGAACTTGTTCCACGGGCAGGCGGCCAGGCAGTCGTCGCAGCCGTAGATGCGGTTGCCCAGCATCGGCCGGAACTCGTCGGGGATCGGGCCGGCCAGCTCGATGGTCAGGTAGGAGATGCAGCGCCGCGCATCCAGCCGGTGCGGCGCGGGAAAGGCGCCCGTCGGGCAGATGTCCAGGCAGGCGCTGCACGAGCCGCAGCGGTCGATCTCGGCCTCGTCCGGCGGCAGGTCCAGCGTGGTCAGCACGCTGCCCAGGAACAGCCACGAGCCGAATTGGCGCGAGACCAGGTTGGTGTGCTTGCCCTGCCAGCCGAGGCCGGCGCGCTGGGCCAGGGGCTTTTCCATCAGCGGCGCGGTGTCGACGAACACCTTCACTTCATTGCCCCAGCGCCGGTGCATCCAGCCGGCCAGCTGCTTGAGCCGCTTCTTGACCACCTCGTGATAGTCGTCGCCCTGGGCGTAGACGCTGATGGCGGCGCGGTCCGGGTGCTCCAGCTGGGTCAGCGGGTCGATGTCGGGGCCGTAGTTGACGCCCAGCACGACGGCGCTCAACGCATCGGTCCACATGGCGGTGGGGTGGCTACGCCGCTCGAGCGTCTCCTCCATCCAGCCCATGGCCCCGTGCAGGCCCTCGGCCACGAACTGGCGCAGCCAGTCGCCGTTGGGCCAGGCGTCGGCGGCGGACGCGAAACCGCAGGCGTCGAAGCCCAGCGCGAGGGCCTCGCGGCGGATCTCGTCCTTGATCGTCTCGGGGGTCAGTTCAGAAGTCGAGGTCGTCATAGTGCGCGGCCGGCGCGAGGCCGGGCCAGCGGTCGGCCAGGATCGGCCTGAAGCACGGCCTCGATTTCAGCTTCATGTACCAGGTGCGCACCGCCGGGAAGTCCTTCCAGGGCACGTCGCCGAAATAGTCGATGACCGACAGGTGCGCGGCGCCGGCGAAATCGCCGAGACTCATGCGGCGGCCGGCCAGCCAGTCGCGGGCCTGCAGCAGGCTTTCCATGTAGCCCAGATGGTCGCGCAGGGCGTCGCGGCCGCGACGCAGCGATGACAGGTCCGGCGCGCCCATTCTCAGGAGACGCTTCTCCATCTTCTCGTGCAGCAGGAAGCCGTTGACCTCGTTGTCGAACTTGCGGTCGAACCACTGCATCAGGCGGCGGGCTTCGGCGCGTTCGCCGGCCTCGCGGCCCAGCAGCGCCGGCTCGGGCTCCTGCTCCTCGATGTGCTCCAGGATCGCGCGGCTCTCGCAGACCACGGCGGTGCGCTGGTGGCGGGTCTCGACCAGCACCGGCGTCAGGCCCGACGGGTTCAGCTTGGTGAAGTCCGGCGGCGACTCCCAGTAGCGCACCTGCACCTCGGCGAACGGCAGCCGCTTTTCGCCCAGCACGAGGCGAACCTGGCGGGAGGCCGGGTCGAGGGGGAAGTGGTGAAGGGTGCGTTCGACGCTCATGCCCACATGCGTTCAGGCTGCATCGTCTGATCGATGCGCCGCTTTGCTTAACAAGATATTGCCGAGGCAGAGCTATTCCGAGGAATGAGCGTTTTTCGGGAACCTCCCCCTGTGGGGGAGGCGGCCGAAGGCCGGTGGGGGGAAGTTTTCAGCTTTCGAGGCCTTGGCCGTTTCTGCGGCCACGCCCCCCACCGATCGCTTCGTGATCACCTCCCCCACAGGGGGAGGTTCGTCAGGGCGTATTCGCCCGCGCGATCAGGGCCGTGGTGCTCTGGCCCGCCTTGAGGTCGGCCAGCACCACGCGGCCGCCATTGGCCAGCACCACGTCCGAGCCCACGACGGTCTCGACCGTGTAGTCGGCGCCCTTGACCAGCACGTCGGGCTTGATGGCCTTGATCAGCTCCAGCGGGGTGTCCTCGTCGAACAGAGTGACGAGGTCGACGGCCGACAGCGAGGCCAGCACCGCGGCGCGGGCGTCTTCCTTCTGCACCGGCCGGGTCGGACCCTTCAGGCGCTGGACCGAGGCGTCGGTGTTGAGGCCCAGCACCAGCCGGTCGCAGGCGGCCTTCGCCTGGGCCAGCAATGAGACGTGGCCGGGGTGCAGCAGGTCGAAGCAGCCGTTGGTGAAGCCCACCTTCAGGCCGCGCGCGCGCCAGCCGGCGACGATCTCCATCATCCGGGCGCGGGCGGCGATCTTTTCCTGGCCGGGATCGCCGTGGGCGCCGGACAGCACGGCCTTCAGCTCGGCGGCGGTGACCACGTCGGTGCCGAGCTTGGCGACCACCAGGCCGGCGGCGGCGTTGGCCAGGTGGGCGGCGGCGGTCAGGTCGGCCCCGGCGGCCAGCGACAGGGCCAGGGTCGCGGCCACGGTGTCGCCGGCGCCCGAGACGTCGAACACTTCCAGGGCGCTGGCCGGCAGGTGCACGGGCGCGGCGCCGCGGGCCGACAGGGTCATGCCGGCCGCGCCGCGGGTGACCAGGGCGGCGGAAAGGTTAGGGGCGGCGGCCAGGATCGCCTCGCCGGCGGCTTCGGCCGCCTCGTCGTCGGCGCCGGTCACGCCCGTGGCCTCGGCGGCCTCGCGGCGGTTGGGCTTGATCACCGTCGCGCCGTCGTAGCGGGACAGGTCGCGGCTCTTGGGATCGACGATCACCGGCTTGCCGGCGGCCCGAGCGGCGGCGATGGCGGCCTGCAGGACATCAGGGGTGAGCACGCCCTTGGCGTAGTCCGACAGCACCACGACGTCGGCGCCCGCCAGGGCGGCTTCGAAGGCGGCCAGCACCAGGGCCTGATCGGCCGGATGGCGATCCTCGCGGTCGGCGCGCAGCATCTGGTGCGAGGCGGCGACATAGCGGGTCTTTTCGGTGGTGCGGCGGCCGGGATCGACGGCCAGGGCGCTTTCCAGGCCCGGCTCGCGCTCGACCAGCGCCGCGACGGCCTTGCCGGCGTCGTCGTCGCCGACCAGGCCGGCCAGCACCGCCTTGCCGCCCAGCGCGGCGACATTGCGGGCCACGTTGCCGGCCCCGCCCAGCATGGTCGTCTCGCGCTCGATGGCGATCACAGCCACCGGGGCCTCGGGCGAGATCCGATCGACCGACCCGTAGACGAACCGGTCGAGCATGACGTCGCCCAGCACGAGCACGGTCTTGCCGGCGAAGGCGTCGGGCAGGCGGGCCAGGGTGTCGTCCATGGAAGCGGGCTCGTCGGTAGGGAGAAGGCCGCTAATTGGGCGCATCAGGCGGTCAGGGCAAGTCCTGGCCGTCCGGCGCGTGCTTTTCGGCGAAACCTCGCGGATCCGGATGCAGCAGCACGTCCGCGCTCGGGAAGGCCGCCTTCACCCGGTCCTCGGCGGCGCTCATCACCGCATGGGCCTGCGCCAGGGTCTGTCCGGCGGCCAGGTCCATGTGACCCTGGACGTGGATGTTCGGGCCGGCGGCGCGGGTGCGCAGCTGGTGGACGCCGCCGACGCGGGGGTCGTCGACCAGCAGGGCCAGGATCGCCTCGCGTTCCTCGACCGGCAGTTCGTGGTCCATCAGCTGGTCGGCGGCCTGGCGGAACACCCCGACCGCGCCCCACAGCAGCCAGGCGGCGACGGCCAGGCCGGCGGCGGCGTCCACCCAGGTCCAGCCCAGCAGGGCGACGGCGGCCAGCCCCGCCAGGGTCACGGCGTTGGAGGCCAGGTCGGCGGCGTAGTGGGCGTGGTCGCCGGCCACCGCCACCGAACGGGTCTTGGCCATCACCGCGGCCTGGGCGCGGATCAGGGCCAGGGTCAGGCCGATCGAGACGATCATCACCCCGACGCCCCAGACGCTGTGCTCGACGGGCCTGGGGTGCAGCAGGCCGTCGATCGCCTCGCGCCCGATCAGGGCCGCCGAGGCGAAGACCAGCCCCCCCTGGATCAGGCTGGAGAAGGCCTCGGCCTTGCCGTGGCCGAAGCGATGCTCGGCGTCGGGCGGCGCGGCGGCGTAGCGCACGGCGAAGAAGGTGATCAGCGAGGCCACCAGGTCGAGGCCGGAGTCGGCCAGCGAGGCCAGCATGGCCAGCGAGCCGCTGGCCAGCCAGGCGCCGCCCTTGATGACGATCAGGATGGCGGCCGTCCCCACCGACAGGGCGGTCACTCTTCGAGTAAGGGCGGCGAGCTCGGCGGGAGAGGCGGGCGCGGTCATGGCCCAAGCTGTAACACGACCGCGCCCAAGGTCAGTCCCTGCCTGTCCCTACTGGCGGTAGGTCAGGCGGAAGTAGAAGTAGCGCCCCGGCGCGTCATAGGCGTTGGGGTCGTAGTTGTTGAGGCCGCAGCTGATGCAGCCCGGCGGGTCCTTGTCGAACAGGTTGTTGACCCCGAAGGCGACCGCGGTGGTCTCGCCCAGGAAGGCGGGCTTCCACCGCAGCTGGGCGTCGATATAGGTGCGCGAGGCCAGCTTGTTGTCGGCCGCCGCCGTCTCCTTGACCGACGACAGGTAGCGGGCCGAGGCGCTGGCGCCCCAGGCCTTGTGGTCCCAGTCGACGGTCAGGGTCGATTTGGTCTTGGGGAAGGCCTGGTCGGGGCTGCCGCGCTCGGTGCCCTCGCGCGGGATCTCGGTGAAGCCCGTCGCGGTGGGCACGATCTCGGTATATTCGAGCAGGAAGGTCGAATAGGAGCGCAGCGACAGGCGCCCGAAGTCGTAGGTCGGCGAGGACCACAGCAGGTTCAGGTCGATGGCCCGGGTCTGGATGCCGCCGATGTTGATCAGCGGATTGGTGATCGCCGCCACCTGGCCGGAAGCCGTGCGGGTGATGGTCGAGCAGGCCAGGCTGTCGGCCAGCTCGGCGCAGCGGGCCAGCAGGCTTTCGCCCGAGAGCGCCTGGATCGCCGAGTCCAGCTCGATGTCGGAATAGGCCAGCTCGATCGAGCCGTTGCTGGCCCAGCTGGCGTCCTTCAGCGCCTTGGGCTCCCAGACGATGCTGACGTTCTTGCTCTCGCTGGTCTCGGGCTTGAGGGCGTTGTTGCCGCTGGTGATCACCGACAGCTGCGGATTGAGCTGCACGTAGCTGCCGCTGGCCGGCACGCCGGCGGCGATGCAGTTGGCGCGGACGGTGGCGCTGGCCGGGGTTCCGCCCGACAGGCCCAGCATGTCCGAGCAGGGATCGGTGATCTCCTGGTCGAAGCGCGAGGCCGCGCCGAACAGCTCGCCGATCGACGGGGCCCGGAAGCCCTGGCCCCAGGAGGCGCGGACCAGCAGGTCCTCGGCCGGCCGCCAGTTGACGCCGGCCTTGTAGATCGAGTCCCTGCCCGAGGTGGAATAGTCGAACCAGCGGCCGGCGGCCGAGACCTCCAGGCGATGCACCAGCGGCAGGTCGGCCAGCAGCGGCGCGCGCAGTTCGAGATAGGCCTCGTCGACCTTGATCTCGCCCTTGGCGGGCTGGGCCGGGATGTCGGCCGACAGGCCGGCGGCGACCACGGCGTCGGGCTGGAAGTAGCCCTTGGTCTGCCGATGCTCGTAGCCGGCGGCGAAGGCCAGCGGCCCGGCCGGCAGGGCGAAGAGGTCGCCGGTCAGGTTGGCGGTGAAGTCGTGCAGTTCCTGCTGCGAGACGTCCTGCTGGGTGAAGCCGATGAAGCCCAGCATCTCCGAGGTGATCGAGCCGACCCCGCCGAAGATGTTCAGCGGCACGCACGAGCCGGTGCAGCCCGACAACGGGCCCAGCGCCTGCTGCACGCGGGCGGCGTTGACGTTGCCGGTGAAGCTCTGTTCGGCGTGGTTGCGCGAGGCGGTGGCGTTGACGTCCCAGTACCAGGTCTTCTCGCCCAGCTTCAGGTCGCCCGACAGGCTGGCGTTGACGTTCCAGGTGTCCACCGTCTGGGCGTAGTGGCGCGGCCCGGCTTCGATCAGGCGGCGGCCGACGAAGGCGTAGGTGCCGCTGGTCAGGGTGAAGCCGAACGGATTGTAGGGGTTGGTGGCGTCGACCGAGACCGTGTCGAGCAGGTTGCCGTTGCCGGCGTCGGGGCCGACGAACAGCGGCAGGGGGGCGGCCTGGTTGGCCGACTTGCGCTGCACGTAGCTGGCGCGGACCTTCAGCTTGACGCTGTCGGTGAAGTCGTGGGTCACGACGCCGAACAGGCTGACCCGTTCCGACGGCGTGACGATGTAGTTGTAGGGCTGGAAGTTGAAGCGGTCGGCGGTGGTGAAGTTCTTGAAGCTGCTCGACGCGCCGGTGGGATCCAGCGGGTTGTAGGTGGGGCGCACACCGGCGGCGAGGGCGGCCTTCAGGGTCAGGTCGAGGTCATTGCCGGTATTGGGGTCGCTGACGATGAACCGGCCCAGAGGCGTGCCCGACGAGCAGCCGCCGTCCAGGCACGAGGTCGAGAAGGGGCTGGGGAACAGCGAGATGTCGCGGTCGGCCGACATGACGCTCTTCTGCTTGAAGTAGCCGCCGCCGACGACGATGCTGGTCTTGTTCTCCGAGGCCCCCCACGAGATGTTGTAGTCTTGGGCGAAGCCGTCGCCCTCGCCGTAGCCGCCCACCTGGGCCGACAGCTCCAGGCCCTGCTGGCGCTCGCGGGTCAGGATGTTGACCACCCCGGCGATGGCGTCCGAACCGTAGATCGGTGAGGCGCCTTCCTGCAGGATCTCGACGTTGCGGATCATGGCGTTGGGGATGGTGTTGAGGTCCACTACGCCGGGCACGCCCGAGGCCGCGGCCCCGCCGACCCAGCGCTGGCCGTCGACCAGCACCAGCACCCGGCGCGAGCCGAGATAGCGCAGGTCGAGCTCGGCCGAGCCCGCGCCCACGCCGCCGCCGTCGGGCGGATTGCCGAAGTTGCCGGAGTTGTTGAACTTGGAATTGAGGCCGCCGCCGGCGGCCGGCACGCGCTGCAGCACGTCGACGATCGAGGTCAGGCCGGTCTTGGCGATGTCGTCCTGGCCGATCTGGAAGACGGCCTGGCTCTTGTCGAGCGGACTGACCCGGATGCGCGAACCGGTGACGACCACCGCCTCGACGCTGTTGTCGTCCGGGGTCTGGGCGGCCGCCGCGACGGGCGCGGCGGCGACGGAAGTCAGGAATAGCGAAAGAAGTCCTTGGCCGATGCGGTTCATGCCGTGCCCTTCCAGCAGCGATATCCCCACGGTCAAGGTTGAGTCGTGGATTCGCTCGCGCAGAAGGTGAATCGGCGGTCAAAAATGTGTCAAGTTCGTCGAACGACGATACGTCGTTTCGCGGCTTTGTGTGTCTTTCGCAACAATCGTGCGCGGTTTGGCCGCGCCCTCATGCCGCCGCCTTGGGCCGAGGGCCGACATAGATCGACTGGGGACGGATCAGTTTGCCGCCGGCCTGCTGCTCGCGGGCGTGGGCCAGCCAGCCCACGGTGCGTCCGGCGGCGAACACGCAGGTGAAGGCCTTGGGCGGGAAGCCCAGCGCTTCGAGCAGCAGGGCGGTGTAGAACTCGACATTGGTCTCCAGCGGCCGGTCGGGCTTGCGCCGGCGCAGGATGTCGAGCGCCGCCCGTTCCACGGCCTCGGCCAGGGCGAGGCGGCCGGGCAGGGCGCCGGCGGTGCGCGACAGCCGGGCCAGCGCCGCCTTCAGGGCGTCGGCGCGGGGATCGCGGACGCGATAGATCCGGTGGCCGAACCCCATCAGCCGCTCGCCGGCGTCGAGCGCGGTCTCCAGCCAGGGGATGGCGTTGTCTGCGGTTCCGATGGCGTCGAGCATGTCGATCACCGGCCCCGGCGCGCCGCCGTGCAGAGGGCCTTTCAGGGTCGAGAGCCCCGCCAGCACCGCCGAGCCCAGGCCCGCCCGCGTCGAGGCCGCCACCCGGGCGGCGAAGGTCGAGGCGTTGAGGCCGTGGTCGCAGACCGTGACCAGATAGGCGTCCAGCGCCCGGGCTTCGCCCTCGGTGGCGGGCGCGCCCCGGATCATCCGCAGGAAGTCCGCCGCGTGGGACAGGGACGGGTCGGGCGCGACGGGCGCCTCGCCGCCCTGGCGACGCAGGACGGCGGCGGTGAACACGGCGGGGGCGGCGGCCGGGGCCAGGGCGTCGTGCAGGGTCTCGCCGTCGGACAGGCGGGCCAGCAGGGCGCGCATGGCGTCGTAGGGATCGCGGGCGGCCAGGGCCTCGTCCAGCGCGGCGACCTCGGCGAAGGCCCGCACGCGCGCCGCGCCCAGGGCGGGGGCCAGATCGGTCGGCAGGTCGTCGAAGAAGCCGTCGAACAGCAGGTGGGCGGCGTCCTCGAAGCGGGCGCGGCCGGCCAGGTCCTCGACGGCCCAGCCGCGGATCGTCAGGCGGCCGGCCTGGCCGTCGACGTCGGAAAGCACGGTGGCGGCGGCGATCACGCCTTCGAGGCCGGCGGAAACTTGGACCATGGGAAGGTCTCCTTTCGCCGCCGATAGTCTGCCGGCCTGCTTGATCGTCAATCTTGATCAATATAATCAATATTTATGGCGGACGATTGGCTCGATGCGGACCAGGCGATGGCGCGGCTCGGCGTGCGGGCCCAGACGCTCTACGCCTATGTCAGTCGGGGCCGGATCGAGGCCCACGCCCATCCCGAGGATCCGCGCCGCAGCCTCTATCGCGCCTCCGACGTCGCGGCCCTGGCCAAGCGCAAGGCCCGGGGCCGTAAGGCCGCCGACGTCGCGGCCGAGGCCATCGCCTGGGGCGAGCCTGTGCTGGCCTCTGCCATCACCACCGTACGGGCGGGGCGGCTGTGGTATCGCGGCCGTGACGCCGCCGAGCTGGCCCGCACCGAAAGCTTCGAGACCGTCGGCCGACTGCTGCGCGACGACGCGGCCGAGGCGGCCGTCTCCACCCATGCGCTCAGCCAGGCCCCGACCATCCGCGCCCGGCTGTTCGCCGACCTGGCCGCGCGGGCCGGCGAGGATCGTCCGGCCCGGGGCCGAGCGCCGCTTATGCTGGCCCAGGAGGCGGCGGGCCTGCTCGACCTCGTCGCCGACGCCGTGGCGGGCGGCGCGGGCGATGGTTTGATCCACCAGCGGCTGGCCGCCGCCTGGGGGCTGGACGCGGCCGGCGGCGACCTTGTGCGGCGGGCGCTGGTGCTGCTGGCCGACCACGAACTCAACGCCTCGACCTTCGCCGCCCGGGTGGCGGCCTCCACCGGCGCGTCGCTGGCCGCCTCCGCCCTGGCGGGGCTGTCGGCCCTGTCGGGACCGCTGCACGGCGGCATGGCCGCCCGCGTCGAGGCCTTGGCCCGCGAGGCGAAACGCGAAGGGGCCGAGGCCGCCGTCGCCGTCCGCCTCGACCAGGGCGCGCCGCTGCCGGGCTTCGGCCATCCGCTCTATCCCGACGGCGACCCACGCGCGGCGGCGCTGCTGGCGGCCTTCGACCCCGCGCCCGACATGGCCGCTCTGCACGCGGCGGTGGTCGGGGCGACCGGCCAGGCGGCCAATATCGACTTTGCCCTGGTCGCCCTGGCCCGAACCCTGAACCTGCCCGAAGACGCGCCCTTCGCCCTGTTCGCCGTCGGCCGCACGGCGGGCTGGCTGGCCCATGCGCTGGAGCAGTCGAAGACGGGGCGGCTGATCCGGCCTCGGGCGCGGTATGTGGGGGCTGACACGTTCCCTCTCCCTTGATGGGGGAGGGGCAGGGTGGGGGTGGTTGCTGAGGAAGATGACGGGCGCCAGCGTTCGTTGGCCGGCGCCGCTGTCACCCCCATCCCCGGCCCTTCCCCCATCAAGGGGGAAGGGAGATGCAAAAACGACAAAGGGGAACGCTCGGGCCGGAGCGTTCCCCTCGTCGTGCGGCGGGCTGGGAGGCGCGCCGCCCGCCGTCGCCCCGGAAGAAGGCGACGGATCTCTTGGGCGAGCCGTGCGGAGCGGACTTAGGCCCGCTCGTGAACCGCTTCCTCGGCCGCCAGCGGTTGCGGCAGGCGGTTGATCATTTCCTTCGGGCAGACCTGCCAGAAGAGGTCGCGGACGCGGTCCCAGTCACGCAGCAGGCTCTCGGCGAAGGCCGAGTCCGTCTCGCGGGCGTGTTCGGCGATCAGAGAGCGCAGCACGCCTTCCCAATAGGGCGAGGCCAGACGCTGGACGATGATGCTTTCGGGGTTGATGTTGGCCTGGAAGCGGTCGTGCTGGTCGAACACGAAGGCCATGCCGCCGGTCATGCCGGCCCCGAAGTTGCCGCCCGTCGGGCCCAGGATCACCACCTGGCCGCCGGTCATGTATTCGCAGCCGTTGGTCCCGCAGCCTTCGACCACCGTGGTGGCGCCCGAGTTGCGGACGGCGAAGCGCTCGCCGGCCTGACCCGCCGCGAACAGCCGGCCCGCGGTGGCGCCGAACAGCACGGTGTTGCCCAGCAGGGTGTTGGTCTCCGGCGCCGCCAGGCCGCGCGGCGGCTTGATGACGATCGTGGCGCCCGACAGGCCCTTGCCGACATAGTCGTTGGCCTCGCCGGTCAGCTCGATGCGCAGGCCCTGCACCGCGAAGGCGCCCAGGCTCTGGCCGGCCGAGCCCTTGAGCTGGACGGTCAGGTGGCCGGCGGGCAGGCCCTTCATGCCGAACTTGCGGACGATGTGGCTCGAGGTGCGGGTGCCGATGGTGCGCGCCGTGCTGCGGACCGTGTAGGTCAGCTGCATCTTCTCGCCGCGCTCCAGCAGGGGAGCGGCGTCGCGGACGATCTGGGCGTCCAGCGTGTCCGGCACCGCGTTGCGGCCGACGACCGTGTTGTACGGCTTGTTGGCGCCCGGATCGGCGCGAACCAGCAGCGGGTTCAGGTCGAGGTCGTCGAGGTGCTCGCCCCCGCGCGAAACCTGCGCCAGCAGGTCGGTGCGGCCGACGATCTCTTGCAAGCTCTTGAAGCCCAGGCCGGCCAGGATCTCGCGCACTTCCTCGGCCACGAAGGTGAAGAGGTTCACGACCTTGTCCGGCGTGCCGGTGAACTTGGCGCGCAGCTTTTCGTCCTGGGTGCACACGCCGACGGGGCAGGTGTTGGAGTGGCACTGGCGCACCATGATGCAGCCCATCGCCACCAGCGAGGCGGTGCCGATGCCGAACTCCTCGGCGCCCATCATGGCGGCGATGACGATGTCGCGGCCCGTGCGCATGCCGCCGTCGGCCCGCAGGACCACGGAGTGGCGCAGGTTGTTCAGCGTCAGCACCTGGTTGGCTTCCGACAGGCCCATCTCCCACGGACCGCCGGCGTACTTCACCGAGGTCTGGGGCGAGGCGCCCGTGCCGCCGACGCCGCCGGCGACCAGAATGACGTCGGCCTTGGCCTTGGCGACACCGGCGGCGATGGCGCCGATGCCGGTGGCCGCGACCAGCTTCACCGTGACCCGGGCGATCGGGTTGATCTGCTTCAGGTCGTAGATGAGCTGAGCCAGGTCCTCGATCGAATAGATGTCGTGGTGCGGCGGCGGGCTGATCAGCATCACGCCGGGGGTGGAGTGACGCAGACGGGCGATCATCTCGGTGACCTTGAAGCCGGGCAGCTGCCCGCCTTCACCCGGCTTGGCGCCCTGGGCGACCTTGATCTCCAGCTCGACGCACTGGTTCAGATATTCGGCGGTGACGCCGAAGCGGCCCGAAGCGACCTGCTTGATGGCGCTGTTGGGGTTGTCGCCGTTGGGCAGGGGCTTGTAGCGGGCCGAGTCTTCGCCGCCCTCGCCCGAGACCGACTTGGCCCCGATGCGGTTCATGGCGATGTTCAGCGCGCCGTGGGCCTCGGGGCTCAGGGCGCCCAGGCTCATGCCCGGGGTGACGAAGCGCTTGCGGATCTCGTTGACGCTTTCGACGTCGTCGGTCGAGATCGGGTTGCGGTCCGAGCGCCAGTCCAGCAGGTCGCGCAGCTGGATCGGCTTCTGGGTGCGCAGGCCCGAGGACCAGCGGCGATAGAGCTCGTAGTCGCCGGTGTCGCACGCCGTCTGCAGGGTGTGCATCAGGCGGGCTTCGAAGGCGTGGGCCTCGCCCGAGCGGCGCGACTTGTAGAGGCCGCCGACCGGCAGGGTGACGGCCGCGCTCTCCCAGGCCTTGCGGTGCAGCTCGACGGTCTTGCTCTCGATGCCGGCCAGGCCGATGCCCGAGATGCGCGAGGGCATGCCGGGGAAGAACTCGGTGGCCAGAGCGCGCGACAGGCCGACGGCTTCGAAGTTGTAGCCGCCGCGGTACGAGGAGATGACGCTGATGCCCATCTTGGAGATGATCTTCAGCAGGCCGCCCTCGATGGACGTCTTGAAGTTGATGCAGACGTCGCGCAGCGACTTGTCGCCGATCAGGCCGCGCTCCAGGCGGTCCTGGAAGCTTTCCTGCGCCAGATAGGCGTTGACCGCCGTGGCGCCGACGCCGACCAGCACCGCGAAATAGTGCGTGTCGAGGCACTCGGCCGAGCGGACGACCAGCGAGACGTACGACCGCAGACCCTTGCCGACCAGGTGGGCGTGCACGCCGCCGGTGGCCAGGATCATCGGCAGGCCGACGCGGGTCGCGTCGCTGGCCTCGTCGGTCAGGACGATGGCGCCGCAGCCGCGCAGGACGGCGTCCTCGGCCTCGGCGCGGATGCGGTCGAGGTTGGCGCGCAGGGCGTCGCCCGCGCGGGCCTCTTGCGCCGGCAGCGGCATGGTGCAGTCGATGACCGCGACGTTCTTCTCACCCAGCAGCTCGTGGATGCGGATGTACATGCCGGTGGTCAGCACCGGGCTTTCCAGCACGTAGACGTCGGCCTGAGCCGCGTCCTGGGCCAGGATGTTGCCGAGGTTCTTGAAGCGGGTCTTCAGGCTCATGACGCCGGTCTCCCGCAGGGGGTCGATCGGCGGGTTGGTCACCTGGCTGAAGTTCTGGCGGAAATAGTGCGACAGCGGACGGTACTTCTCCGACAGCACCGCCAGCGGGGTGTCGTCGCCCATCGAGCCGACGGCTTCCTTGCCGTCCTCGACCATGGGAGCCAGGATCATCTCCAGGTCTTCCAGGCTGAAGCCCGCGGCGGCCTGGCGACGGGTCAGCTCCTCGCGGCCGAACTTGCGCGGCTCGGGACCGGGCGCGATCTCCTTTTCGAGATCGACCATGTTGCCCAGCCACTCGGTGTAGGGGTGGCGGCCGGCCAGTTCGTCGACGATTTCGTCCTCGCCGTAGAGCTTGCCCTCGGCCAGGTCGATGGCGATCATCCGGCCCGGCGCGATGGCCAGCTTGCGGGTGATGCGGCTTTCCTCGACGCCGCACATGCCGGCTTCCGAGCCCATGATCACCAAACCATCGTCGGTGTAGGCCACGCGCAGCGGGCGCAGGCCCGAGCGGTCCTTGCCGGCCACGACCCAGCGGCCGTCGGTGGCGCACAGGGCGGCCGGACCGTCCCACGGCTCCATCACGGCGTTGCAGTAGGAATAGAGCGCCTTGTGCTCTTCGCTCTGGTTCGGGTTGCTGGCTTCCGGCACCAGCAGGGCCTTGGCCATCGGCGCGTCGCGGCCGGCGCGGACCAGCACCTCGAAGGTGTTGTCCAGGCTGGCCGAGTCCGAACCGCCCGGCTGGATCACCGGCTTCACGTCGTCCCCGAACTCACCGAAGGCGTCGGCCGCCATCTTGATCTCGTGGGACTTCATCCAGTTGATGTTGCCCTTGATCGTGTTGATCTCGCCGTTGTGGGCGAGCATCCGGAAGGGCTGGGCCAGGCGCCACTGCGGGAAGGTGTTGGTCGAGTAGCGCTGGTGGAAGATCGCCACGGCGGCGGCGAAGCGCTCGTCCTTCAGGTCCGGATAGAACTCGTCGATCGACTCGGCCAGGAACATGCCCTTGTAGATCAGCGAGCGGGCCGAGAACGAGCAGATGTAGAAGTCGGTGATGTTCTGGGCGTGCACGCGCTTTTCGATGCGCTTGCGGCACAGGAACAGGGCGCGCTCCAGGGCTTCGCCCTCGAGGCCGGCCGGCGGGGCCAGCATGATCTGCTCGATTTCCGGACGGGTGGCGTTGGCCTTCTCGCCGATCACCGAGGTGTCGACCGGCACCTGGCGCCAGCCGTAGATGTAGAAGCCAAAGCGCAGGGCTTCGGCTTCCACGATCGTGCGGCAGGCCTCCTGGGCGCCCAGATCGGTGCGCGGCAGGAACACCTGGCCGACGCCGATCGGGCCGGGACGCAGGGCGTGGCCGGTGCGGCGCACCTGGTCGATGAAGAAGTCCTGCGGAACGCTGACCAGCACGCCGGCGCCGTCGCCGGTCTTGCCGTCGGCGTCCACCGCCCCGCGGTGCCACAGGGCCTTGAGGGCCTTGATCGCCAGTTCGACGACCTCGCGGCGCGGCTTGCCGTCGATGGCGCAGACCAGGCCGACGCCGCAGGCGTCGCGCTCGGTGGTCGGGTCGTAGGCGTGGCCGTCGATGAGGGCCTGGCGGTTCTTCAGATAGAGGTCGATCTGGCTCATGGTCTGATCTCTTTCCTCTTACTCAGCCGCGATCAGGGTCGCGGCCGCCTTGGCCTTCAGGTAGCGGTGCATGGCGGCGGCGGCGTCGCGGCCGTCCTTGATCGCCCACACCACCAGCGAGGCGCCGCGGACGATGTCGCCGGCGGCGAACACGCCGTCGAGATTGGTCATCTGGTGGCGCACGTCCGCCTTGACCGTGCCCCAGCGGGTGGTCTTCAGGTCGGGAGCGCCCCACAGTTCCGGCAGGTTCTCCGGCTCGAAGCCCAGGGCCTTGACCACCAGCTGGGCCGGACGGTCGAAGTCGCCGCCGGGGATCTCTTCGGGGCTGCGGCGGCCCGAGGCGTCCGGGGCGCCCAGGCGCATGCGGATGGCGCGCACGCCGGTCACCGCGTTGGCGTCGCCCGACAGCGCGCGCGGGGCGGCCAGCCACTCGAAGGTGACGCCTTCTTCCTCGGCGTTGGCCACTTCCCGGAGCGAGCCGGGCATGTTGGCCTTGTCGCGGCGATAGAGACAGGTGACCGAGGTCGCGCCCTGGCGGATGGCCGTGCGCACGCAGTCCATGGCGGTGTCGCCGCCGCCGACCACGACCACGTCCTTGCCCTCGGCGTTCAGTTCGCCGCTGTCATAGGCCGGAACCTCGTCGCCCAGGGTCTTCTTGTTGGAGGCGATCAGGTAGTCGAGCGCGGGCACCACGCCCTTGTCGCCGCCGCCCGGCAAGGTCAGGTCGCGCGCGGCATAGACGCCGACGGCGATCAGCACCGCGTCATGTTCGGCGCGCAGGTCTTCCAGGCTGGCGTCCTTGCCGACCTCGAAGCCGAGCTTGAACACCACGCCGCCGTCGGCCAGACGCTGGGTGCGGCGCTCGACGACATCCTTCTCCAGCTTGAAACCGGGGATGCCGTAGATCAGCAGGCCGCCGGCGCGGTCGTGACGGTCGTAGACGGTGACGGCGTAGCCGTCCTCGCGCAGCTTCTCGGCGGCGGCCAGGCCCGCGGGGCCGGCGCCGACGATGCCGACCGACTGGCCGCGGTCGGCCTTGGCGACCAGCGGCTTCACCCAGCCGTTTTCCCAGGCCTTGTCGGTCAGGTAGCGTTCGACCGAGCCGATCGTCACGGTGCCGTGACCCGACTGCTCTATGACGCAGTTGCCTTCGCAGAGGCGGTCCTGCGGGCAGATCCGACCGCAGACCTCGGGCATGGAGTTGGTGGCCTGCGACAGGGCGTAGGCTTCTTCCAGCCGGCCTTCGGCGGTCATCCGCAGCCAGTCGGGGATGTTGTTGTGCAGCGGGCAGTGGGTTTGGCAGTAGGGCACGCCGCATTGCGAGCAACGCGAGGCCTGCTCGGTCGCTTTGGCGTCGATGAAGTCGGCGTAGATCTCGTGAAAGTCGCCGTTACGCTCTTCGGCCGCCCGCTTTTCAGGCGTGCGACGCGAGACGGTCGTGAATTTCAACATGCGCTCGGCCATGCGCTTCCCTCGCCCCCGATGCCGGGGAAAAATTTGCTTGCGACGGCCTCATACGGACTCTCCCGGGCAATAAGAATGCGGTGGTCAAATATTGGGACAAATATATCCGTGATGTCGCCATGGGCATTGCGATTGACTCGCATTTATGCCCTCAAATAGTCCACTTTATGGATAAACCCTTTTTTTACCGTGTCGGGCGCACGCCCGTTTCCGCTCGCAAGAGCCTGTTTCACAAGGGAATGACATGCCGGATTGGCTGATCGCGATCGTGCTGGGCCTGATCGAGGGCCTGACGGAGTTCATTCCCGTCTCGTCGACCGGACACCTGCTGCTGGCGGCCAAGGCGATGATGCTGCCCGCCACCCCGTGGGACACCTTCGTCGTGCTGATCCAGCTGGGCGCCGTGCTGGCGGTGGTGGCGCTCTACTTCCAGCGCCTGTGGGGCGTGGTCGTCGGCCTGCCGACCAAGCCGGAGGCGCGCCGCTTCGCGCTCAGCGTCATCATCGGCTGCATCCCGGCCTTCGCCGCGGGCCTGGCCCTGCACGGCGTCATCAAGCACTTCTTCGAGAACCCTTTCCTGCCGCAGGTGATCTGCGTCTCGCTGATCATCGGCGGGATCCTGCTGCTGATCGTCGACAAGAAGGCGCCGCCGGCCCGCGAGCACGACGGCATGAAGCTGTCGCTGAAGACGGCCTTCTTCATCGGCCTCTTCCAGTGCCTGTCGCTGCTGCCGGGCGTGTCGCGCTCGGGCTCGACCATCGTCGGCTCGATGCTGCTGGGGGTCGAGCGCAAGGCGGCCGCCGAGTTCTCGTTCTTCATGGCCATCCCGATCATGGTCGGCGCCTTCGGCCTGGACCTGATCAAGAGCTACAAGGACATCGACGCCAGCCAGGCGGGGATCATCGCCATCGGCTTCGTGGTCTCGTTCCTGTCGGGCCTGGTGGTGGTGAAGTACATGATCGACTTCATCGGCAAGCGCGGCTTCGCGCCCTTCGCCTGGTGGCGCATCGCCGCCGGGATCGCCGGCCTGGCGTTCATCTACTTCCCGCGCTGACCCGTCGTCCTTCTCCCCTTGCGGGAGAAGGTGTCGCCGCAAGGCGACGGATGAGGGGTCTCTCAAACGCAAAACGCCGCGACAGCCGATCAGCTGTCGCGGCGTTTCTGTAGGTGCGACCCCTCACCCGACCTCCCTCCGGGAGGCCACCCTCTCCCGCAAGGGGAGAGGGAAGTAGGATCAGAACGCGCCGGCCGGGGTCGGGGCGTACTGGCCGCCCTTGCGGTAGCGATAGAGGTAGGACGGGACCACGGCCTCGACGGCGGTGGGAACCACGCCCAGGTCGGCCAGGCCCTTGGCGCCCGGCGTCACGACATTGTCGCCGGCCTTCAGCAGCGCCACTTGGTCGGTGGTCAGCGGCGGGGCCAGCGGCAGCAGCGAGGCCTGGATGTCGCCCAGCTTGCCCACCACGCCGGCCAGCGGCCAGGGCAGGGGCGCCAGCACGCGGGCGCGACCGGTCTCGGTCAGCACGAACTCCAGCAGCTCCTTGAAGCTGTAGACGGTCGGGCCGCCCAGTTCGAAGGTCTGGCCCGCCGCGCCCGGCGTGGCGATGATCTTGGCGATCGCGGCGGCGACGTCGCCGACGAACACCGGCTGGAACTTGGTGTGGCCGCCGCCGATCAGCGGCAGGGCGGGCGCCAGAGCGGCCAGCTGGCCGAACTTGTTGAAGAACTTGTCCTCGGGGCCGAACACCACCGACGGCCGCACGATGGTGGCGGTCGGGAAGGCGGCGCGGACGGCGGCTTCGCCCTCGGCCTTGGTGCGGGCGTACTTGCTGCCCGACTCGGCGTTCGCGCCGATGGCCGAGACCTGCACCAGGCGCTTGACGCCGGCGGCCGCGGCCTGCTCGGCTACGATCTTGGCGCCCATGGCGTGCAGCGACTGGAACTGCTGGCGGCCGCTTTCCCAAAGCACGCCCACCAGGTTCACGGCCGCCTCGGCGCCGTCGAGCGCGCGGGCCACCGAGGCCTCGTTGCGCACATTGGCCTGGAAGACCTCGATCTGACCGACATCGCCCAGCATGCGCATGCGATAGGCCAGATTGGGCTGACGCACGGCTACGCGTACGCGATAGCCCGCCTTGGCGAGGGCGCGCACCACTTGGCTTCCTACGAAGCCCGAGCCGCCGAACACCGTGACCAGACCCTGCATCTTCATTCCTCGTCGCTGCGATGAAGGGGGGATTAGACGAGCCTGGGGATGTTCGCAAGAAAAGTGAGAAATGCGATTGACGCCGTCAGAACCTTTGCATAAACGTCCGGCCCTCGCAGCGGCCCAACGGGTTGCGCCGCGGGCCCAGGTGGCGGAATTGGTAGACGCGCTGGCTTCAGGTGCCAGTGACCGAAAGGTCGTGGAGGTTCGAGTCCTCTCCTGGGCACCACCCCTTACCAACCCTCGCAGATGCGAGGAGCGGGGTGGTTCCAAGCTTTCCATGCAATAGATATTCGGTTCATCTGGCGTGCATCGCCGACGTCCCACTATAAGGCGTCGGAGCGGCGCCATTCGCGACGACGCCGACGCGTGGAGACGAAAGACACTTGGCCAGCTTTGTTCATGAAGGCGACCTGCCCGACGGCGTGTTCGCCGGGGCGACCGCGATCGCCATCGATTCGGAAACCATGGGCCTGCGCCTGGGGCGCGATCCGCTGTGCGTGGTGCAGCTGTCGTCCGGCGACGGCGACGCCCACGTGGTGCGCCTGGACCGCTCGACCTATCACGCGCCGAACCTGAAGAAGCTGCTGACCGACCCGGCCGTGCTGAAGCTCTTCCACTTCGGCCGCTTCGACATCGCCATGTTCCTGCTGCATCTGGGCGTCATGACGGCGCCTGTGTACTGCACTAAGATCGCTTCCAAGCTCGCCCGCACCTATACCGACCGCCACGGCCTCAAGGACGTGACGCGCGAACTGATGGGCGTGGAGCTTTCCAAGGCCCAGCAGAGCTCGGACTGGGGCGCGGCCTCGCTGAGCCCCGAGCAGGTGGCCTACGCCGCTTCGGACGTCCTGCACCTGCATGGCCTGCGCGAGCGTTTGAACACCATGCTGGTGCGCGAGGGCCGCATGGCCCTGGCCCAGGCCGCCTTCGACTATCTGCCCCACCGCGCCGCGCTCGACCTGGCCGGTTGGGAAGACGTCGACATCTTCGCGCACGCTTAAGGGAGACCCGGACGGTGTCGGACGTGGCGATGAGGAGCGGCTTCAAGCGCGATCTGCGGCGCTGGCGCCGGCGCTCGCGCCTGGTCCGGGCCGCGCGCGGCGCCCTGCCCATCGCCATCCTGGCCCTGATCGGCTCGGCCGTGGGCCAGGTGGTCTGGCTGACGGTGACGGCCGCCGAACGCGCTCCGGAGAGGCCCCAGGCCCAGATCCGCATGCTCAACCCGCGCTTCTACGGTCAGTCGAGCGACGGTCGCGCCTTCCTGATCACGGCCCGCTCGGCGGTTCGCGACGACGCCGACCTCAAGCGCGTGCTGCTGGACGATCCGACCCTGACCCTGGGCATCGACGAGCCCAAGCCCAGCCGGGTGACGTCCAAGAGCGGCGTCTATCGCGAGGACAACCTCAAGCTCGTGCTGCGCGGCGACGTGCGCATGGACGACGGGGGCGGCTATCGCTTCGCGTCGGACGAGGCTTTCGTCGACACCAAGACCGGCGTGATCACCGGTGAATCCGTGCTGCAGGGCGAAGGTCCTACAGGACAGGTGAAATCCAACGCTTATTCCGTATATGACAAGGGCGACCGCATCGTTTTCCGCGGTGGAGTCCGTACGCGCCTCGATCGCGTCGACGGCGACGGCAACTGACGGGACCAAAGGACGATGCGACAGATGAGGGCGAGGTCGATGAAACGAGCAATGGCGGTCGCTGGCGTCGCCGCGAGCCTCCTGGGCGGCCTGATGGCCGGCCCGGCCATGGCGCAGAACAATTCCAGCGCGCCGGTCGACATCTCGGCCGACGAGCAGGAGACCATCTCCAGCCAGTGCAAGACCATCTTCCGCGGCGCCGTCGAGGTGCTGCAGGAGACCTCGCGCCTGCGCGCCGCCAAGATGACCCTCTACAATCAGAAGAAGCCCGGCGGCGGCGGTGGCGGCAACGGTTGCGGCAACGTCGACCGCGTCGAGGCCGAGGGCGAGGTCTTCTACGTCACCCCCAAGCAGGTGGTGCGCGGCGACCGGGCGACCTACGACTATTCCTCCGACACCATCGTGGTGACCGGCAACGTGGTGGCCGTGCAGGGCCAGGACGTGGCGCGTGGCGACCGCATGGTGGTCAACACCAAGACCAACGACGTGCGCATGGAGTCCAGCGTCAAGGGCGCCGGCAAGAAGAACCGCGTGCGCGCCGTGGTCTATCCCAGCACGTCCGACGATTCCAAGAAGCCCGCCGCCAAGCCCTGAGGCCGTATAAATGCAGTTTCAAACCCTTGGGGGCGGCCCGACCGAGGACGGTCTCTATGTCGACGGCGTCGGCAAGACCTTCGGCGACCGGGCCGTGGTCAAGAACGTCTCCCTGCGCCTCAAGCGCGGCGAGGTCGTCGGCCTGCTGGGCCCCAACGGCGCCGGCAAGACCACCACCTTCTACATGGTCACCGGCCTGATCGCCGCCGACTACGGCTCGATCTATCTCGACGGCGAGGACATCACGGCCCAGCCGATGTTCCAGCGCGCGCGCCTCGGCGTCGGCTACCTGCCGCAGGAAGCCTCGATCTTCCGCGGCATGACGGTCGAGCAGAACGTCATGGCCGTGGTCGAGATGCGCGAGAAGAACGCGCGCAAGGCCCGCGAGACGGTGACCAGCATCCTGGAAGAGCTGCGGATCACCCATATCCGCAAGTCGCCGGCCGTCGCCCTGTCGGGCGGTGAGCGCCGCCGCGTGGAAATCGCCCGGGCCCTGGCCAGCGAGCCGTCGTTCATGCTGCTCGACGAGCCCTTCGCCGGCATCGACCCCCTGGCCATCTCCGACATCCGCGAGGTCGTGAACTACCTCAAGAACCGCGGCATCGGCATCCTGATCACCGACCACAACGTCCGCGAGACGCTGGACATGGTGGACCGGGCCTCGATCATCGCCGCCGGCGAGGTGCTCTTCGAGGGCTCGCCGAAGGAGATCGTCGACAATCCGGAAGTGCGCCGGGTTTACCTGGGCGACAGCTTCGCCGACCGGGCTTAAGGCCTCGGACACGATTGAGGCGGCGTCGTCTCGCCGCATCGACCTCGAGAAAGGCCTTGTTCTGCAAGGCCTTTTTCTTTTTCCGAGGACGGATGGTCGCACTGGCCCGATATTTGCTGGCGTTCGCGCCCCGTTAACCAGACTGCCCTTTCAATGGCGATCGTAAGTTTCGTTCGATTTGCCAGGAGGGCGCGTTGGCGCTCAGCCCAAGACTCGACATCCGGCAGGGCCAGGGCCTTGTCATCACGCCGCAGCTGCAGCAGGCCATCAAGCTTCTGCAACTGTCGAACATCGAGCTCGACGCCTTCGTCGAGGCCGAACTTGAGCGTAATCCGCTGCTGCAACGCGACGACAGCGAGCGCGAGGTCGAGCGCGACGGCGAGCCAGAACGGGCCGTCGAGAACCTGGGCATGGAAAACGTGTCGGACTCCGCGGCCAACCGCGAGATGGACACGCCCGGCGACGACGTCTCCCCCGGCGAGCGCGCCACGGGCGACGGCGAGAGCGCCGACGCCGAGCACGCCGGCGGCCAGATCGACTGGTCGCGCGCCGGCGGCGGCGGCAGCTTCGAGGGCGACGACAATTTCGAAGGCGCGCTGAACCGTCCCGAGACCCTTTCCGAGCACCTCAACGGCCAACTGGTCCTGGCCGGCCTGTCGCCCGCCGACGAGGCCATCGCCGCCATCCTGATCGACGCCGTGGACGCTGGCGGCTACCTGCGCGCCGATCTCTGGGAGATCGCCGAGCGCCTGGGCTGCGAGCTGGAGCGCATCGAGCGCGTGCTGAAGGTCGTCCAGGGCTTCGAGCCCTGCGGCGTGGCCGCCCGCGACGTGCGCGAGTGCCTGGAACTGCAGCTGCGCGACGCCAACCGCTACGACCCGGCCATCGCCGCCCTGCTGGACAATCTCGACCTGCTGGCCCGCCGCGACCTCGTCTCGCTACGCAAGATCTGCGGCGTCGACGACGAGGACCTGCGCGAGATGATCGCCGAGGTTCGCGGCCTGACGCCCCGCCCGGGCGCGGCCTTCCACAGCGATCCGCCCCAGACCCTGGTGCCCGACGTCCACGTCCGCGAAGGCCTCGGCGGCATGTGGCATGTCGAACTGAACACCGACACCCTGCCGCGCGTGCTGGTCGACCAGCGCTACCACGCCCGCGTCTCCAAGGGCGCGCGCAGCGACCAGGAAAAGACCTTCGTCTCCGACAGCTTCGCCAGCGCCAACTGGCTGGTCAAAAGCCTCGACCAGCGGGCCAAGACCATCCTCAAGGTGGCCAGCGAGATCGTGCGCCAGCAGGACGGCTTTTTGGCCTACGGCGTCGAGCACCTGCGTCCGCTGAACCTGAAGACCGTCGCCGACGCCATCGGCATGCACGAGAGCACGGTCAGCCGCGTCACCTCCAACAAGTACGTCGCCACCCCGCGCGGGGTGTTCGAGCTGAAGTTCTTCTTCACCTCGGCCATCCAGTCGTCGGAAGGCGGCGAGGCCCACTCGGCCGCCAGCGTCCGCCACAAGATCAAGGGCCTGGTCGAGGCCGAGCGGCGCGAGGCCGACGTCCATTCCGACGACCGCATCGTCGAGATCCTGAAGGCCGCCGGCGTCGACATCGCCCGCCGCACCGTGGCCAAGTATCGCGAGGCCATGCGCATCCCCTCGTCGGTCGAGCGCCGCCGGCTGATCAAGGAAGCGTGCTGAGCAGGTCCTCCGTCCCCTGCGACGCGACGCCGCACCCTGTTTCTCCCCGCCTGTGACGCTTTCGAGCAAGCGGTCCGGCCGTTTCCCGCGTTATAGGAAAGGGTGAAACAGGACCGCGCATGAGCCAGGAGAAACTGTCCGACGTGATCGAGGGGTTCGGCGACGACCCCCGGCCCGTATTGACCGTCGGTCAGATGCTGGAGGACTTCGACAGCCGGGCCTTCGGGGCGACGCTGCTGGTGTTCGGCCTGCTCAACTGCCTGCCCCTGCCGCCGGGCTCATCGACGATCCTGTCGTTGCCGATCCTGCTGCTGGCGCCGCAGATCGCCCTGGGCGCCAACGCGCCGTGGCTGCCCGAGCGGCTCGTGGAAAAACCCCTTAAGCGCGACGACCTAAGGGGGCTTTTCCGCAAGATCACCCCCGTTCTGCGCCGCCTGGAGGTGGTGACCAGGCCGCGTCTGGGCTTTTTGTTCTCGACCGGCGGCGAGCGCCTCATCGGCGTGGTCTGCACCCTGCTGGCCCTGGTGCTGGTGCTGCCGATTCCCTTGGGAAATCTGGCGCCTGGCGCGACCGTGGCCGTCCTGGCCCTGGCGCTGCTGCAGCGCGACGGCCTGCTCGCGCTGCTCGGCTACCTGATGGCGGCCGGCAGCACGGCCCTGCTTTTCGTCAGCGCTAGTGTCGTGACGGCCGCCGTCAAGAGCCTGATCGGGGTCATTTCGGGACTCTTCTGAGGCCCTTTTCCTCGCGCTTGACACCGCCCCCGGACGGGCGCGTTGATAGGGCATGCAAGTCCAAATCTCCGGCAAGCATGTCGACGTTGGTGAGGCTCTGCGAGCGCGAGTCGCCGACGAAATCACCCTGAGCATCGGTAAGTATTTCGACCGCGGCGGTGACGCCGACGTCGTGATCAGTAAGGAGGGTTACGCCTTCCGCGTCGATTGCTCGGTCAAGCTGGCTTCGGGCCAGCAGCTTCTGAGCCACGGCTCCGGCGGCGACGCCCACATGGCGTTCGACCAGGCCCTGGCCAAGATCGAGACGCGGATAAGGCGGTACAAGCAGCGGCTCAAGAGCCACTCGATCGCCGCCACCGCCAAGCAGGCCGAGAACGCGGCCTTCTACGTGCTGCGCGCGCCCGACGGCGAGGAGGGCGGCGACCAGGAAGATTGGGCCACGGAGGAAGCCCACCCCGCCGGCGCCCCGTCGGCCATGGTCATCGCCGAAACCCAGGCCGCCCTCAAGACGATGACCGTTTCGATGGCTGTCATGGAACTGGACTTGACCGAGTCCCAGGCAATCGTGTTTAGGAACGCCGCCCATGGCGGATTGTCGGTGGTCTACCGCCGGCCGGACGGAAATATCGGCTGGATCGACCCCGAGCGCACCAAGCCGCTGAACGGAAACGGCTCGACCCTGAGCTAGCTGGAGCCTAAGCGGTCCCGGCGCGTTTCCGGGACCGCGGCGGCCGTGTTTCGGCGGCCGGCATAGAGCGAGCTAGTTGAAGTCCATGATGATCGGCGATCTTCTTGACCAGGGGGCTGTGACCCTGCGTGTCAGCGCCAAGGACAAGCGCCAGGTGCTCGGCGTCATCGCCGACGTCGCCGGCCGTGTGCTGGGCGTCGATTCCGACCTCGCGCTGGACGGTCTGGTCGAGCGCGAGGCCGCCGGCTCCACCGGCGTCGGCCAGGGCGTGGCCCTGCCGCATGCCCGCGTGCCGGGCCTGGACCGCGTCCGCGCCGTGTTCGTCCGCCTGGAAACCCCCGTCGCCTTCGACGCGCTGGACGACAAGCCGGTCGACCTGTTCCTGGCCCTGTTCGCCCCGCCCGAGGCCAACACCCAGCACCTGCGCGCCCTGGCCCGGGTCTCGCGCATGCTGCGCCAGCCCGACCTTCGCGAACAGCTGCGCCAGGCCCGCTCGGCCGACGCCGTGCACGTGCTGCTGGCCCGCGAGATCGCGACCCCGACGGCGGCCTGATCGCGCTAACGCGCGAAAATGCTCCGCGTCAGGCACGAGAACACCAGCCGGCCGGCCTCGTCGAGCAGGTCCTGCTGGGCGATGACGATGCCCTTGCCCTCGCCGACCGGGTCCTTGCCCATCACCGTCATGCGGCCGCGCAGCAGCTCGCCCGCCGGCGGATTGCGCAGCCAGCGCAGGGCGTCGACGCCCACCCGCTTGGTCTGCGGCCAGTCGGCGGTGGCCTCGCTGTCGAGTCGGCTCCAGATCGCGAAGACCATGGCGTCGGGCGCGCCCAGCGACAGGTCCCAGCCCGGCTGGAAGGCGGCGATGAAGGTCGCCAGGGCCCGCTCGTCCACCACCGTGGTTCCCAGGGTCACGACCTGGCCGATCTCGATGTCGTCGAAGGAAGCGGGCATGAATTCCCCTGGTTCGAAGCGGTCCCCGACCTGACCACGGCTGCTTGACGGTTGTCGAGAGCGCGCGCACGGGCCATGTGTCTTCGCGAGTTTTCTTTGCAAGGTCGCCGATGCTGTCGCGCCGTCTGTTCGCCGCCGTCCTGGCCCCCCTGGCCCTCTTCGCCGCCGTCGCGGGTCCTGTCCGCGCCGAGGTGGTCAAGACCGGCCACCTGGAGGTCGAGCTGGTTTCCCAGGAAGCCGCGGCCGTGCCCGGCTCGACGGTGTTCGTGGCCCTGCGCCAGAAGATCCAGACCCACTGGCACACCTATTGGCGCAATCCGGGCGACGCCGGCGACGCCACCAAGATCGTCTGGACCCTGCCGGCCGGCTGGACCGCCGGCGACATCGTCTGGCCGACCCCGGAGCGGGTGCGCGTCGGGCCGCTGCAGGACTACGCCTACAACGGCGAGGTGCTGCTGCCCGTGCCGATCACCGTGCCGGCCTCGGCCAAGCCGGGCGAGACCGTGACCCTCAAGGCCGCCGCCGCCTTCCTGGTCTGCGAGGAGATCTGCGTTCCCGAGGACGCGGTGGTCACCCTGTCGCTGCCGGTGGTCGCCGGCCCGGCCAAGCCGGATCCCAAGTGGGGCGAGGTGGTCGCGACCGTGCTGGCCAAGGCCCCCAAGCCGGCCGGCCTCAAGGCGGTGTGGACCCGCGACGGCCAGGCCGTGAAGCTGTCGGTCACCGGCGCGGCGCTGAAGGGCGGCGACTTCGCCGACGCCTATTTCTTCCCCTATTCCGGCCAGGTCATCGACCACGCCGCGCCCCAGGCCATCGAGCGCGGGCCCGACGGCCTGACCCTGACCCTGGCTCCCGGCTTCGCCTTCGGCCCCGAGGCCACCGAACCGGTGAAGGAACTGGTTGGCGTCGTGGCCACCAAGGGCGGCTCCTACGAGATCACCGCCGTTGAGGGAGCGCCCCTTCCGGGCTCTGTAGGGCTAGGCTCTCTGCCCGCGGCCGGCGCCGGTTCGACCGGCGGTTCTTCGCAGTCGGGCGGCGACACGGCCGTTTCCGGCCTCGCGGGCGGCCTGCCGGTCGCCCTGCTGTTCGCCTTTCTCGGCGGCCTGATCCTTAACCTGATGCCCTGCGTCTTCCCGGTGCTGTCGATGAAGGCCGCCAGCCTGGCCGCCCACGCCCATGACGCCGGCAAGACCCGCGTGCAGGGCCTGGCCTTCCTGGGCGGCGTGGTGGCGACCTTCCTGGCGCTGGCCGGGCTGCTGATCGCCGTCCGGGCCGGCGGCGAGGCGGTGGGCTGGGGCTTCCAGCTGCAATCGCCGGCCGTGGTGGCGGTGCTGTCGCTGCTGATGCTGCTGGTGGCCCTGAACCTGTCGGGCGTCTTTGAAGTCGGCGCCGCCGCGCAAGGGGTGGCCGGCCGCGTCTCGGGCGGTTCGGGCCTGGCTGGAGCCTTCCTGACCGGCGCCCTGGCGGTGATCGTCGCCGCCCCCTGCACCGCGCCGTTCATGGCCGGGGCGCTGGGCTTTGCCTTGACCCAGCCGCCGGCCTTCGCCCTGCTGGTGTTCCTGGCCCTGGCGCTCGGTTTCGCCGCGCCGTTCGTGATCCTGGCCTTCGTTCCGGGCCTGCTGCGCAAGCTGCCCCGGCCCGGTCCGTGGATGGACGTGCTCAAGCACGCCCTGGCCTTCCCGATGTACGGCGCGGCCGCCTGGCTGGTCTGGGTGTTCAGCCAGCAGGCCGGCGGGATCGCCCTGGCCCTGCTGCTGGCCGCCGCCGTGCTGGTCGCCTTCGCCGCCTGGGCCTACGGCCTGGGCGAGACCCGCCGCTTCGCCGGCAAGACCCCGCTGGTCGCCTTCGGCGTCGCCCTGGCGGGCCTGGCCGGCGGCGTCGCCCTGACCGTCGGCGCGTTGCAGGTCCAGGCCCCGGCCGCCGCCTCGGGTCCGCAAGTCGCGGCGGTCGCCGGTCCGGGCCTCACGTCCGAGCCCTGGAGCCCCGAGCGCGTCGCCGCCCTGCAGGCCGAGGGCAAGGTGGTGATGGTCGACTTCACCGCCGACTGGTGCGTGACCTGCAAGGTCAACGAGCGGACCGCCCTGTCGGGCGCGCGCCTGGCCGACGCCTTCAAGGCCCAGAACGCCGTCCTGCTGAAGGCCGACTGGACCAAGCGCGACGCCACGATCGCCAAGGCCCTGGCCGAGCAGGGCCGCGCCGGCGTGCCGCTCTATCTCGTCTATCCCAAGGGCGGCGGCGCGCCCGCCATCCTGCCCCAGCTGCTGACCGAGGGCCTGGTCATCGAGGCGGTGGAGAAGGCGGCCAAGGGCTGAGTCCCAAACCTGTCACAACCTTCATTTGTCTCTCCGCCGCCGGTCTCTAGGGTCGGGTTCCGCATGACGGGGCGGAGGGCGAGATGCGGGCTTGGGCGGCTTTCGGGGTTGTTTTCGGGGCGATCCTGGCGCTGGCGGGACCGGTGGCTGCCGCGCCTCAGACCTGGCTGATGTCGGTCGACCGGTGGGGCAACGCCGAGCATTCGGTGCTGACACTGGACGCCAAGGACCCCAAGAACGCCAAGGGTGGGGCTCTGTCGGGCGCGGTCGACGACTGGGCCCTGACCGGCAGCCGCCGGGGCGACAAGCTCAGCTTCGTCGCCATCGACAGCCACGGCGTCCCGCACCGCTATGAGGCGACGCAGCGGGACGGCGTCCTGACCGGCTGGGCCGATTATCCCGACACTAGCAACAAGGCCCGCGCCCGCCACGCCTTCACGGCCCTGCGGCTGGAGATCCCGGAGGGACCGCCGGGGCGGGTGACCTATTCGCCCGTCAGCTTCTCCAACACCTTCACCGCCGACCTGCCGCCGGCCCTGGTCATCCGGCCCGGCGACGTCGTGGCGACCCGCACGATCGATTCCGGCGGCGTCGACGAGCAGGGCAAGGTCGTGGCGCTCTACGGCAATCCCCAGACCGGGCCGTTCTTCGTGGCCGGGGCCAAGGCCGGCGACGTGCTGGCGATCCACATCCGCAAGCTGACGCTCAATCGCGACTATGCCGACAGCCTGGACGGGGTGGCCGGCCGGGCCATGTCGCTGGGCCTGGCCGCGCGATCGGCGGGGCTGGGCAAGCAGGTCCGCTGGCGGCTGGACCGCGCGGCCGGGCTGGCGCGGCTGGAGGACCCGCCCGAGCGGCTGAAGGACTACGCCGTCCCTGTTCGGCCGATGCTGGGCGGCCTGGGCGTGGCGCCGGACTTCGGCTTTCCCGCGCAGTCGGCGGGCGACAGCGGCCGCTGGGGCGGCAACATGGACTTCAACGAGATCGGCGAGGGGGCCACGGTCTACCTGCCGGTGTTCCAGCCCGGCGCCATGCTGTTCCTCGGCGACGGCCACGCCCTGCAAGGCGACGGCGAGACCACCCAGTGGGCGCTGGAGACCTCGCTGGACGTCGAGTTCAGCGTCGAGCTGCTGCCCTCGCGACCGCTGGCCGCGCCGCGCATCGAGACCGCCGATCGGATCACCGTGCTGGGCCAGGCTTCGTCGCTGGACGAGGCGGCGCGCGCGGCGACCGGGGCGATGATCCAGTGGCTGGAGCAGGACTATGGCCTGACCCCCTCAGAGGCCTCGCTGATCCTCGGCGGGGCGGCCGAGTACCGGGTGGCGACCCTGGCCGGCCGCAACGCCGGCCTGGCGCTGAGCCTCGACAAGGCCCGCCTGCGCGGACTGGCCAGGAAGCCCTAGCGACCGCGCACGGCCTCGCGGATCACCCGCGTGGCGCGTAGCCAGCCCACCAGCATGTTCACGGCGTAGACCGCGGCGACGAAGCCGAAGTTGCCATAGGCGACCTCGTCGTCGAGCGGCGCGGCCTGGAGGGAGATCAGGGTCAGGCCCGCCGCCAGGATGATGCAGCCCACGAACAGGTGCAGGCAGCTCAACCGATAGCGCAGCACGCGCCCGTCCAGTCCGTGCTCGGTCCAGAAGCGACCCTCGTTGTAGACCACCAGGGCCTTCCAGCTCCGTTCGCGCCACCAGAACGGCGTCTTGAACGTCACGACATTGGCCTCGGCGCGCCGGGGCGGCTTGTTCTGCTGCTCGAGCAGGGTCGCCACGCGGTCGAGAACGCCCCCGTAGGCGGTCGTCGGGTCCAGCGGGATCGAGCCCTTCAGGGTCCACAGGAAGTCGAGCATGGCCTAGCCGTACGACCCACGATCAAGCTCGGCAATGGTGGAAAGAGCGCGGCCTTGTCCGCTCGCGCTTCGTGTGGGAGCTTCAACCCATGGACGATCTCATCCGCAACCTTCGGGGACGCGCCGGAGCGCTCGCGGCGATCGGCGTCGCCTTCGCCCTGGCTTCGGCCTGGCCGCTGACGACCGGGCGGGCAGCGAACCCGGCGTTGCTGATCATGGCCGTGCTGCTGCTGGGCCTCGCCGCGGTGGTGCGGCTCCGGCGTCGCCGCTAGCGGCCTCTACTTCTTCTTGTCGCCGCCCCAGGGCAGGCGCGCCCTCACGTCGTCGATCGGCGTGCGCGTGGTCGTCACCGGCGGCGGCGCGGCGATCACCGGCCGGGGCAGGGGATAGGCCCGCCAGCCGGTCTGGATCAGCGCCTCGAAGCCCTGGCAGCGGGGCATGATCCGCACCGCGCCGGTCTTCGGCCGGGCGAAGGGCGGCGGCTGGCGCACGTCCTGGCGGCGCGGGTCGATGAACATCCAGTCGCCGGGCAGGGCGTAGCCCCGCTCGCCGCCGGTCTTGACGGCCTGGTAGGCGAGGTTGGCCTGGAACGGCTTGACCCCGTACTTCAGCATGGCGCGCAGGAAGATGGCGTCGGCCTCGGCCCGCTTGCCCGGCTCGCCCACCGCGTAGAGCCAGTCGTGAACGATGGCGGCGCGCGCCGTCGGCCCCTGCGGGTCGATGAAGCCCTGGCCGTACCAGGGCACGCTGGCGAAGTCGGTGACGTACCAGCGCGGCACGACGATCACCTTGCCGGTCTCGACGTCGCAATAGGGGAACTCGGCCTCCAGGGTGAAGAGCTTGCGCCCCTCCTTGGCCTGGTTGAACAGCATGATCGGCTGCGGCGTCAGCGAGCTGGGCGGGGTCGGCGCCACCACCGGCACGAAGACGGTCGTCTCCTTGGTCGTCGTGCAGGCGGCCAGGGCGAGGCCTACAGCGATAGCGGCGACGAGGGAAAGCTTGGAGCGGAGCGTCATGATCGTGGCGTTCGGGGAGAAACGGGGCGAGCGATGCCGTCTTCTGGCGGCCGAAATGCGGCGGATCAAGCGGTCATGGGCAAGCTTGGCCGTTCGCGACAAAAGATTGCGCGCCTGGTGGGTTGTTCCACCGCAGGACGATCCGTGAGAATGTCTCGCAACGCCGACTGTCGCCCCTCGGAGGTTCCCCATGATCACCCGTCGCCTGATCGTCGCCAGCGCCCCGCTGGTCGTGCTCGCGCCCAGCTTCGCGCTCGCCGCGCCAGCCCCGGGCTTCACCGCCAGGGACATCGACGGCAAGACCCGCTCGCTGGCCGAGTTCAAGGGCAAGACCGTCGTGCTCGAATGGGTCAACGAGGGCTGTCCCTATGTGAAGAAGCACTACTCCGGGAACATGCAGGGCCTGCAGCAGGCCGCCACGGCCGACGGCGTGGTCTGGCTCAGCGTCGCCTCCTCGGCCCCCGGCAAGCAGGGCTATTTCGCCGACGGCGCCCAGGCCCGAACCTGGATGAGCGCCAAGGGCGCCAAGCCGACCACCCTGCTGCTCGATTCCGAGGGCGTGGTCGCCACCGCCTACAAGGCCAAGACCACCCCGCACATGTTCGTCATCGATCCGGCCGGCCAGGTCGTCTACCAGGGCGCCATCGACGACAAGCCCAGCAACAAGGTCGAGGACATCGCCGGCGCCAAGAACTACGTGGCCGCGGCGCTGGCCGACCTCAAGGCCGGCCGCAAGGTCGCCGTGCCGTCCAGCCAGCCCTATGGCTGCGCGGTGAAGTACAAGGACGCTTGAACGGGAAACCTCTCCCGCGCCCCTTCCTCGTCATCCCGGCCGAAGCGTAGCGAAGAGCCGGGACCCAGGGGACTGGGCGCCGCGTCCAGGCTGGGCGCTCGCGCGGCGGCCGGCGTAGTGCGGCGGCCCCTGGGTCCCGGATAAGCGCTGCGCGCTTTCCGGGATGACGGGCTTGGTAGGGTAGAGGGAAAGCTCAAGCCGCCGGCTGCGGCGGCGCCGTGATGACCTCGACGTTGTCGTTCAGCAGATAGACCATGTCGCGCAGGGCGAGGTCCTGCTCCTTGACGGTCTTGGCCGCCGACATGGCCGAGAGCTTCTCGGGCAGGTCCTGGCTGATGCCGCGCAGGATGCATTTGAGGTCGTCGACCGCGCCGCGCTCCTTCAGGGTGACGTGACCCTTCATGTCCAGCGCCGACAGCGCCTCGATCTCGGCCTTGAAGGCGGTGAAGCCGGACAGCGGAACGGCGCTCGCCGCCGCGTCCTTCGGCAGGCCCTGACGATAGGCCTCGGTCTGGCCCTTCAGCGCGCCTGCGCGTTTCACGATGTCGGCGAACAGCGGCTCGCCCGCCACCGACGCCGGGGCCTGGCCCGGCTGGACGATGGCCGGAGCCTGGTCGACGGGCGCCGCCGAACCGGTCGAAGCCAGCCACAACATGGCGGAAAAGGCGATCGCGTCGCAGGACATCAGGCGCTCCAGGCGAAAAACGTCATTGGTCTTCATGACGCCGAGACTGACCTTTGGTAAGCCCGCTCCCGTAAACACCGTTTTACCACATATGGAGTTGCCCGTGGCCGACCTCGACGCTGCCTGGACCCGCCTGGAAACCGCCGCCAAGGCCGCCGGGGAGAAGCGCATCGTCGAGTTCTTCGACGCCGAGCCCCAACGCCTCGAGACCCTGACCCTCGACGTCGCCGGCCTGCATCTGGACCTCTCCAAGCAGGCCTGGGACGAAGCCGGCCTGGAAGCCGCGCTCGATCTGGCCCACGCCGCCGACGTCGAAGGCGCCCGCGCCCGCATGCTGGGCGGCGAGGCGATCAACAGCTCCGAAGGCCGCGCTGTGCTGCACGTCGCCCTGCGGGCCAAGGCCGACGCCGACATAAAGGCGCAAGGGTTGCCGGTGATGGCCGATGTCGAGGCCGTCCGGACCCGGATGAAGGCCTTCGCCGACGCCGTCCGCTCGGGCGCGATCAAGGGCGCCACCGGCAAGCCGTTCAAGGCCATCCTGCACATCGGCATCGGCGGCAGCGATCTTGGTCCCCGCCTGCTGTGGGACGCCCTGCGTCCGGTGAAGCCGGAGATCGACCTGCGCTTCGTGGCGAACGTGGACGGCGCCGAGTTCCTGCTGACCACGGCCGACCTCGATCCGGAAGAGACCCTGGTCGTGGTGGTCTCAAAGACCTTCACCACCCAGGAGACGATGTCCAACGCCGCCGCCGCCCGCGCCTGGCTGGTCGAGGCCGTGGGCGAGCAGGGCGCCAACGCCCACCTGGCCGCCGTGTCGACGGCGCTGGACAAGACCTCGGCCTTCGGGGTGGCGGACGAGCGGGTGTTCGGCTTCTGGGACTGGGTCGGCGGCCGCTATTCGCTGTGGTCGGCGGTCAGCCTGTCGGTGGCCGTCGCCGCCGGCTGGGACGTGTTCCAGGGCTTCCTCGACGGAGCGGCCGAGATGGACGCCCACTTCGCTTCGGCGCCGCTGGAAAAGAACGCCCCGGTGCTGGTGGCCCTGGCCCAGATCTTCAACCGCAACGGCCTGGACCGCCGCGCCCGCTCGGTCGTTCCGTATTCGCACCGCCTGCGGCGCCTAGCCTCCTTCCTCCAGCAGCTGGAGATGGAGAGCAACGGCAAGTCGGTCGGCCCCAACGGCCAGCCGGCCGCGCGCGGCACCGCCACCGTGGTGTTCGGCGACGAGGGCACCAACGTCCAGCACGCCTATTTCCAGTGCATGCACCAGGGCACCGACATCACCCCGATGGAGCTGATCGGCCTGGCCAAGTCGGATGAAGGTCCGGCCGGCATGCACGAAAAGCTGCTGTCGAACCTGCTGGCCCAGGCCGAGGCCTTCATGGTCGGCCGCACGACCGAGGACGTGGTCGCCGAGCTGCAGGCCAAGGGCGTTTCGGAAGCCGAGATCGCGACCCTGGCCCCCCAGCGCACCTTCGCCGGCAACCGTCCGTCGACCCTGGTGCTGCTGGATCGCCTGACGCCGCAGACCTTCGGCGCCCTGATCGCCCTCTATGAGCACAAGACCTTCGTCGAGGGCGTGATCTGGGGGATCAACAGTTTCGACCAGTGGGGCGTGGAGCTGGGCAAGGTGATGGCCGGCCGCATCCTGCCGGAACTGGAAGCCGGCGCCGTGGGCAGCCACGACGCCTCGACCAGCGCCCTGATCCAGCGGTTGAAGAAGTAGGTTCAGAGCTTCAGGCTCGGTGCGTGGTCCTCGTCCTTCGACAAGCTCAGGATGAGGACCATTTACAGGCCTGGGCAGCAGAGAAACCTCATCCTGAGCTTGTCGAAGGACGAGGTTTTCGTCTCAAACACCGAACGTCGATCCGCCCTCAGCCCTTCCAGCCGACCACGGTCAGCGAATAGGCCGGCAGCGTCAGCGCGCCGGCCGCCGCCGTGAACCGCTTGGGCGGCAGCGAGCGCGCAGGCCGACTTTTGGCCCCCGCATCGCGCCAGGCGTATTGCGCGGGGCCGAACTGGACGACGTCCAGCGGTCCCGCGACCGGCCGCCGGCCCTGGCCGGTCAGCAGGTCCAGCGCGATGCGCCGGGCATGGGTCTTGTCGCGATTGACCAGCATCACCGCCCAGCGGCCGTCCGGCCGGCGCAGGGCGTAGGCGGTGACCAGCGGCCGGCCCTTGGCGTCGAGCGCCGCTCCGGTCGCCGGCCACACCTCGTGCGCCCCGCCGCCGGGCGCGGCCCAGTCGCGCGTCATCATCCGCGCGGTCCAGTAGGCCGGCATCGGCCAGCGCGCCTGGCCCTTCGGATCGGCCTGCCACAGCATCATGTTGCCGTAGCCGGCGCAGGCCAGGTGCTGGTTGATCGGCACATTGGGGCCGTAGCCGAACAGGTAGGCCGCATCCCCACCCAGGGTCAGGAATTGGCCGACGATGTCGGCGTTCAGCAGGGCGCTGGGCATCTGCGCCATCGCCCGTCCGGAATAGGCCGAGAAGCCGTACTCGCTGATCACCCAGGGGATGCCGGCCGGGATCTCGTCGTCGGCGAAGCGCCGGAACAGGGCCGCGTTCAGCGTGGTCTGCTCGCGCAGCTTGTCCTCGATGTCGCCGCACAGGTCGTCGAACGGGTAGCGCTCGTAGGAGAAGAAGCCGAGGCGCCCGATCTCGCCGCGCTGGCGCAGGTAGCGCATCAGCCGCCGGGTCCAGGAATGGTCGGGGTCTTCATCCAGCCAGGTGTCGGCGATCCCGCTCTGCAGGCTGGGGCCGCCGAAGACCAGGGCCGGATCGATCGCGCCCAGGGTCTTGGCGAAGGTCAGGTACAGCGCCCCGTAGCTCTCGGCGTCGACATACTGGCCGTCGGGTTCCTCGCCCAGCTCGACCTGGGTGACCGGATGGCCGCGATGACGCAGGTAGCGGATCAGGGCCGCGCCGTTCTCGGGCGTGTCGTAGAGCACCCCGACCGGAACCATCATCGGCCGGCCGTTCGTCAGGCCGCTGGTGTAGACGAGGTCGATCCCCGGCTGCTCCAGGTTGCGATCCTGGTCTATGGCCCGGTGCCAGGGATCGGTCGACGACACCTGGGCGTAGGTCTGCCTGTGTCCGGAGCGGGCATGGCGGACGCGGTCGACGAAGCGGCCGGCCGCGTCGATCGTCCCGAATCCGACCTCGCGGATGGCGTAGCCCAGGCCGTCGCGGACGTCGGTCGAGCCCGCCGGCGCGGTCCCTGACGGCTTGGTCATCAGTATACGGATGAACTGGGCCTCGACCGGCTTCTCGAACCGCAACAAGGCCTCGCCGCCATGCCCGTCGGTCACCACGCCGCCCGGGAAGTCCACCCAGCCGCCGGCGGGGTCGTATTCGTCGACCCCCACCCAGTGCTGCACCCGATAGGCGACGGCGTAGGGCGTTCCCCAACGGATGCGGGCGGCTGAGACCGGTCCGTCGGCGCCGAGGTCCAGCTTGGCCCATTCGGGCAAGGCTGGCGCGCCGGTGTAGCGAGGGTCCAGATAGGGGTTCGACTTCCAGAAGCTCTCCGGATCGCCGTCGTCCAGCCGCGAGAAGCCGGTGTTGTTGGCGTTGTCGACGCTGTCGCCGCGCCGGGGCAGGGCGTAGCCGTGGCTGAGCCGGATCGGCGGACCGGGCTGGTCGCTGGAGGTCCAGTAGCCTTGGCGATGGGCCGGATCGCTCCAGCTTCCACGCGGGTTCCAGTGCCAGGCCTCGATGCCCAGTTCGGTGCGCAGGCGATAGGTGATCGGTTTCAGCCCGCCCTGGCGCATGCGCGTGACATTGTGGGCGGTGTAGAGCGGGGCGACCTCGCCGCGGCCCATGCCGTCCAGTCCCGCCCCGAGGGCGGCGGCCGGATCGATCCGGTTGGCCGGCCGCCCGGCCGTCAGGTCGATGGTCACCGTGTTGGCCGCCGAGGCCGCTGCATGGACCTGCGAGGCGGCGAGGCCCGCGCAGGCGAACAGCAGGGCGAGAACCGGGCGACGCATGGACGATCTCCGTCGGGAGGATCGGCCTTTGGCCCGGCCCCGCGCCGCCGTCAACGGCGCGGCTGCTCTTAGAAGGTCTTGCGCACCCGCAGCTGCACGAAGGTGCGCGGATCGATGTCGCGCACCTCGACATAGTCCACCGTGCGCGGGCTGCGGCTGGCGTAGACCGTGCGGGTGACGACGAAGTCGTCCCAGATGTTCAGCTGGGCGCGGATGGCCAGGGTCGGGGTCGGCTTGTACTCGGCGAAGGCCTCGTAATAGTTCGTGCCGCGCCACTTGCTGGTCTGGTCGGGGCCGTAGGTGCCCTGGCCCAGCAGCGGCAGCCAGTTGATCCCCCACTGGGTCTTCCAGGCGACGATGTCCTGCTCGAAGCCGATATTGGCTTGGGTCGGGCGCACCTGCGAGATCGGCCGTTCCTGGCCCGTGGTCGGGTCGGTGACCTTGGTCTGGTTCCAGTCGTTCTTGAAGGTGAAGCGGCCGCCCTTGATCCCCAGCTTGTCGGTCGGGACCACGATGTTGAGCGCCAGCTTGTCCAGCGTGCCGTCGCCGATGTTGCCGGTCGCCGACAGGCCGCCGGGCAGGGGGAGGCGGTCGATGACGCCGACGATCTCGTCGTGGCGCAGGGTCAGGGCGACCACGCCCTGGCCCCAGAACCGGCGCTCGTAGGTCAGTTCCGAGATCCAGCGCTGCTCGGGCACGAGGTTGACGTTGCCGGCATAGACGTTGCCGTCGCCGAACTCGGCCGAGGCGGCGAAATCGCCGAAGTCCAGCTGGCCCAGTTCGCGCTCGAAGCGGAAGCGCACCTGGTGCCCGGCCTTGGGCGTCCAGGTCGCCTGGAAGCGGGGCTTGGCGTAGAAGAAGCTCTCTTCCTGGTCGGCGTCGCCCGACTGGCTGATGGTCGAGGTCTCCAGCCGCAGGCCGCCCTCCAAGGTCAGCTTGGGGCTGACGCGCCAGGTGCCCTTGGTGAAGAGCTCGCCGCGCAGCTCCTCCACCTTGACCGAGGCCGAGGGCAGCACGACCGGCGTTCCGCCCACCGAATAGGCCTGGTCGACATCGAGCATGTTGTAGGCGACCTCGCCGCCGGCCTCGATCGTCAGGCCGGCCGAGCGCTCGTGGCGAACCAGGGCGCGCAGGATCGATTCCTGGGTCTTGCCCTCGGCCGTGAAACGCTCCTGGTCGCCGGCCACGCCGCTGACGGTCTGGCCGTAGGTCGCGACCTCGTCATAGCTGCTGAATTCGTGGATCGCCCGGGTCTCCAGCGCCCAGCGCGGGGCCAGGGGGCGGGTGTAGGTCAGGCCCAGCTCGCCGGACTTGTTGTCTTCCTCGTAGGCGCTGCGGCGGAAGGCGGTGGACGAGGCGGTCTCCTGCCATTCGTCCCAGTTGCTGATGCCGTACTTGGCCGTGGCCTCCAGCTTGCCGCCGGCGACCGGGCCCGAGAAGTTGCCGCGGATGCCGGTGCTGCCGCCGTAGCCGTCGTTGAGATAGCTCTCGTCGCGCAGCAGGGCGCCCGAGGCGCTCTTGCGGGTCAGGCGGCCGGCGCCGTTGGAGTCGCTGGAGCTGATGCCGTCCGACAGGGTCACGCCCCAGCTCTTCTCGCCGTTGCGGGCGGTGAACTGGTAGGAGCCGCCGTAGAGGTCCTTGCCGCCGTCGAAGATGGCGGCGTTGTAGGTCAGCACCGACTGGCGGCTGACGCCCTTCTTCAGGATCACGTTGGCGACGACGCCGTAGCCCTGCATGTCGATGCCGGGCGCGCCGCCGCGGATCAGCTCGATGCGCTCGACCTGGTTGGCCGGAGTGCGCGACAGCACGTTCGAGCCGGTGTCGTTCTTCGAGGCCGGGCGGTTGTTGTTGATCAGGATGTTGCCGACAGAACCCTCGAAGCCGCGGGTGCCGGCCCCGTCGTTGACCACGAAGCCGGGCAGGCGGTCGACCATGTCGAGCGCGGTGTTGGGGCGCAGGGTGGCGAAGAAGTCCGGCGTGAACACCAGCACGCCCTTCTGGGCGGCGTCGTCCATCGGCGCCTGGCTGGTCGGGCTGGTCGGGCCGGTCGGAACCGGGGCCTGGGCGGCCTGCGGCGCATCTGCGGCCTGGGCGGCGCCGGCAACGACAAACAGCGCCAGGGCGGCCCCGGCGAACAACACGGACTTGGACATCTCACTTCCCCTCAATCCCGGGGAAGGTCTTGCCGCGTGGAGGCGTCGATCTCAAATTAAACGGCTGAAATGTGGATTAAATATAAGAAATCATTACGGGAAATTCAGGATCGGGATCTTTCGTCTTGCTCTCAAACTCAGAGCTGCCTTGTCTTGCTGGTGTTCATGGGCTTTGAGAGGTCCATGAACAGTCTTCGGGTGCAGATATTGGCGGGAGACACATGGATCGGCGACGCCGTCCTGATCCCGTCGGATCCATCCATGGGGGTGGCGTTCGCGGTGTTCGAGCCTGGTCCCGACTATGTCGCCGACCGCCATGCCCGCGCGACCGAGCAACGCGAGTTCATGGAAGATCCGGCCGCGCTGAAGGTCTGCGACGCCGAAGGGGCGGTGCTCGTCTGTGCGGGCGTCGATCTGGTGGATTATTCCGATACCCTCGGCGTGGAGGGGCGCGAGATCCACGTCATCGGCATCAAGCGGTTCGAAGACTATTTCGATTGATCCATCGATGACGCCCGACCTGAAATCGCTGCTGTCCCGGCGTATCCACTGGGACGACTCCCTGCCGGGCGAGCCGGTGAAGGAGCCAAACCCCTATCGCGAATGGGGCGACCTGCCGCTTTTCGTTTCGATCTTCGACCACAGCCTGTCGGAGGAGGAATGCGCCGCCGAGGCGTTCATGTTCTACGCCGACGCGGTGAAGAGAGGCCACGTGGCGGCCTATCTGGAGGGCGAGCGGCGCTTCGAGGCGTTCTATGCGGAGCTTGCCCGGGAAGGCGCCTATGTGGCCGACGGCTGGCGGCGGGGCCGTCGTTTCTTGCCGGCGTCGAGCGGCCGCTTGAAGCGCATCGTGCGCGACAGCCTACGTGAACGCCCCGGCTTTCGTCATATGGACATGGTCTTCGCCGCCGCCTCCGTGCGGGTGATCGGCGGTCATGACCGCACCGACGTGTTGTTGCCCGAGACGATCGTCGCCCGGGACGAGGTGTTGGCCGCCGTCAGGCGCCACGGCCTCCATGTCCTGCCTTGAGAACCGAGGGCGGCCTGAGCCCTACCGCGTCTTGTAGATCTCCGCCTCGATGATCCCCAGCGCGCCGCCGGCCTTGACCTTCTCGGCGCCGGTGTCGAAGCCGGCCTTGGCGCCGGTGATCTCGACGATCTTGCCGAAGCCATCGCGGTCGGCCGTGGCGCCGGTCAGGGCGATGCGCAGGCGCGAACCCTTCACCGGCTTCAGGGGCAAGGTGACGTAGCCCAGGCTCTTGGGCGCTTCGCCCTCATAGACCACCTTGCCGTCCATGGTGATGCGCAGCGGATAGGAGCGCAGGCGCCAGCCGATCAGCTTCAGCACCACCTCGTCGGCGACCTGGGGCTTGCCGAGGTCGTACTCGATCCAGGCGTTCTCCAGCTTGCCGTCGCTGGCCCAGTGGGTGGTCTCGTCGTCGTCGGTGGTCGCGCCGGCCGTGTCGGCGTTGGAGCCGGCCAGGATCTTCGCCGGCTTAAGCGTGTCGCGGCGGACCCTGAACGCTGGCGTGGCCGGGGTCGGGCCGCGCGCCAGGCTGACGGGGAGGAGCTGCGCCTCGTTCGACGCGGCGACGGCGTCCAGCGTGATGGTCGCCGGCTTCAGCCCTTCGGCCGTGGCGGTCACCGTCACCTTGCCGGCCGCCAGGGTCGAGCGCAGGGCCACGCGGTTGACGCCGCCCTCGACCGGCAAGGTCTTGGCGAGGATGTAGTTGTCGTCCTTGCGGTTGGCGCCGGCATATTGGGTGACGGCGTCCACGCCGGCCGGACCCTTGGTCACCGGCTCGCCCGAGGCCGAGACCGGGACGTCGGTCGGCTTGGCCGCGCTCCTGGAGTCGCCCTGGGCGATGCCGCCGCGCCATTCGGCCGGACCGGCCACGTCGAAGGCGACCATGTCGAGCGCCGTCGGCACGCGGCGGCCGGCCGCGTCCACCGCCTCGACATCGACCAGCGCCACGTCGGCCGCGTCGGCCTTCCAGCCGCCCGGGCCGGTGCGCGGCGTCAGGCGCAGGGCGACGGCCGGACCTGTCGTGACCCGTTCGTCGCGCGCCACGTCCTTGCCCTTGGCGTCGCGGGCGATCGCGACCAGCGTTCCCGGCGCATAGGCCACGCCCTTGAAGGTGAAGAGGAAGCCGTCCGACTTCACGCCCTTGCCCAGCGACTTGCCGTTCAAGACGAGCTCGACGCTGTCGGCGCTGGACACCACGGTGACGTCCTTCACGACGCCCGCCGCATAGTTCCAGTGGCCGACGATGTGGGCGCGGGGCTGCTCCACGTCGACCCAGCCGTCCCACATCACCTGGTGGGCGTAGAAGCCCTCCTTCTTGATGCGCATGGCGTCCACCTCGCCGCTGCGGCGGTAGTTGTTGTCGCCGCGGAAGTGGGTGTTGCTGTCGGAGAAGATGATGTTGACCCCGCCCGAACTGACCCGATCGCCGCCGCCGGGCCGTTCGCGCCAGTAGTCGAACCAGCGGCGCACGGTCTCGGCGACCATGCTGTCCTGGTTGCGGTTGTAGTCGGGGCTGTCGGCGTGGAACGGCGCGGTAAAGGCGTCCTGGAACTTCCGCGCGGACTCGTCGCGGGAATATTCCATCGCCCACACCGGCTTGCCGGCGCTCTTGTTGATGTAGAGCATCTCGCCGCCGTACTCGGCGACCTTGCTGTCGAGCATCTCGCGCGAGCCGATGGCCCTGCCGCCGTGCGGGTCGAACTGGTCGCGCACCGCCTTCAGCTGGGCCATGTGGTCTTCGCTGATGTTCTCGTTGCCGCCCTCGTAGAAGACGATCGAGGGGTTGTTGCGGAAGGCGATGATGGCGTCGCGCATGGCTTCGACGCGCTGGTCCCAGCGGCGGCCGGTGACGTCGCTCTCGGCGTCGCCGGCCGGCATGGCCTGCAGCAGGCCCACGCGGTCGGAGGATTCGACGTCCTGACGGGCCGGGGCGATGTGCATCCAGCGCACCAGGTTGCCGCCGCTCTCGACCATCAGGCCATTGGAGAGGTCGCTGATCCACGGCGGAATGTCGGTGCCGAGCGCCGGCCATTCGTTGCTGGTGCGCTGGGCGTAGCCGTGCACCTGGATGGCGCGGTCGTTGAGGAAGACGGTCCCGTTCCTGAACTGCGTCTTGCGGAAACCGGTGCGGGTCAGGGCGCTGTCCACCACCTTGCCGTCCTCCACCAGCTCGGTGGTCACAGCGTAGAGATAGCCGTAGCCCCAGCTCCAGAAGTGCAGGTCCGACAGCCGTTTGCTGGCCGACACCGTCCTGGTCTCGCCCGGCGCGATGGTCACGGCCGGGGCGGTGAACTGGCCCGCCGGCTTGCCGTCGACGTCCTTCAAGGTGACGCGGTAGCTGAAGGTGCGGGGCCTAGCGCCGTCATTGCGCACCTGGCTTTCGGCATGGACGGTGGCGGCGCGGCCCTTGATGTCGAAGCCGTCGGCCCAGACATAGACGCCGGTCGTGCCCAGGCTGGAATAGAGCGGCAGGGTCTGGTGCAGGTCGCCGGTCAGGTGCAGCCGCACCGCCCGGTGGATCCCGCCGTAGTTCACATTGAAGTTGTTGTTGTTCCACTGGAAGCCGCTGCCGGTGGCGCGCTCCTTGTACTTCCAGTCGTTGTCGACCCGCACGGCGATCACGTTCACGAACGGGGCGGGCTTCAGCAGCTTCGTCGCATCCACGCCGAAGGCGGTGACCCCGTTCTCGTGGCCGCCGGCCAGTACGCCGTTGACGTAAACGTCGCCGGCCTGGCGGACGCCCTCGAAGTCGAGGATCGCGCGGCCACCCACGGCCGGGCCCTTGTCGGCCGGCAGCACGAAGCGCTTGCGGTACCAGGTGATCCCGGTCGAGTGGTCGTGGATGTCGCGGGCGAAGGCCTCGTCCTCGTTGAAGGCGCGGGGCAGGGTGACCGGCTTCCAGGCGGCGTCGTCGAACTCGACCGTCGCGGCGCCTTGGACGTCGCCGGTCGTCATCCGCCAGCCGTCGTTGAATGGCGCGTCGAGGCGTTGGGCGAGGGCTTGCGTGGCCGTCAGGCTCAGCAGGCCGGCCAGGCCCAGATGGGCCAGAGAACGGGGCATCGAACGGGTTTGGCGGCGCCGCATGAACCTCTCCCAGTCACTACTTATTGGTCAGGCCAATTTATCGTTGGGCGCAGATGTGGCTTGACCGCCATCCGTGTGTCAAGCTGATCTCACAATTATGGACTGCGTCCCGTATTGTGAGAGATGTCAACCAGGTCGATGCGCGCTGGTCACCGCCGCGAGCCTGCGCTATACGCCGCCGCGATGACCCGCACGCCGCACCACCACGGCCACCACCACCATCCGACCTCGCCTCGCGGGATCGGCCGGGTCTGCTCGCTCTAAAGCGAACGCCCTGCCAGAGCCCCGCCTAGCGGATGGGGCTTAAGTGCAAGCGCCATCCGTCGAAGCCTAGAGATTTCTAAGGACCGACGATGACCGACGCCGCCGACGACGCCAAGACCCAAGACTTCCGCCCCGAGGCTCGCGCCCCGCGCGGCTTCGCCGACAAGCGCGCCCGCGACCTGCGCGCCGAGAAGGCGATCCTCGAGGCCGTCTCGGCCGTCTATGAGCGCTACGGCTTCGAGGCGCTCGACACCGGGGCCTTCGAATATGCCGACGCCCTGGGCAAGTTCCTGCCCGACAGCGACCGCCCGAACGAAGGCGTCTTCGCCCTGCAGGACGACGACGACCAGTGGATGGCCCTGCGCTACGACCTGACCGCGCCGCTGGCCCGGTTCGCCGCCCAGAACTGGGAAACCCTGCCCAAGCCGTTCCGCCGCTACGCCTTCGGTCCGGTGTGGCGCAACGAGAAGCCGGGTCCTGGCCGCTTCCGCCAGTTCATCCAGTGCGACGCCGACACCGTCGGTTCGGCCCGTCCGGAAGCCGACGCCGAGATCATCGCCATGGCCGTCGAGGGTCTGGAGGCCGCCGGCCTGCCGCGCGGCGCGGCGGTGCTGAAGATCAACAACCGCAAACTCCTCAACGGCCTGCTCACCGGCGCCGGCGCGACCAGCGAAGGCCAGAAGCTGGCCGTGCTGCGCGCGGTCGACAAGCTGGACCGCCTGGGCGTCGAGGGCGTGCGCCTGCTGCTGGGCGAGGGCCGCCTCGACGACAGCGGCGACTTCACCAAGGGCGCGGGCCTGGCCGGCAAGGCCATCGACTCGGTGCTGGACTTCGTCCAGGCCGGTGTGGGCGGCCGTTCGGCCACGCTGAACAACATCGCCAAGGTCGTCGCCGGTTCGGCCGAGGGCGACGAGGGCCTGGAAGAGCTGGCCAAGATCGACGCGGCCCTGACCAGCCTGGGCGTCGCCGACGACCAGGCGATCATCGACCCGTCGATCGTGCGCGGCCTGGAATACTACACCGGCGCGGTGTTCGAGGCCGAGCTGCTGCTCAGCACCACCGACGAGAAGGGCAACAAGATCTCGTTCGGCTCGATCGGCGGCGGCGGCCGCTACGACGACCTGGTGGCCCGCTTCACCGGCCAGCCGGTGCCGGCCACGGGCTTCTCGTTCGGCGTCTCGCGCCTGGCGGCGGCCCTGCGGGCGGCCGGTCGTGAGCCGGCCTCGGCGGCGCGCGGCCCCGTCGTGATCATCAATTTCGACCAGGCGCACATGGGCGAGTATTTCGCCGTCGCCGGCCAGCTGCGCGCGGCGGGGATCCCGGCCGAGGTCTATCTCGGGACCTCGGGCATGCGTCCGCAGATGAAGTACGCCGACCGTCGCCTGTCGCCGGCCGCCATCATGCTGGGCGGCGACGAGATCGCCGCCGGCACGGTGACGATCAAGGACCTGGACCTGGGCCGCGAGCTGGCCTCGGGCGTCGCCGACAACGCCGCCTGGAAGGCCGAGCGGCCGGGCCAGCAGACCATTCCGCGCGGCGACCTGATCGCCGCCGTCCGTAAGATCATCGGGGGCTGATCCGTTGAGGCTAGAGCGTTCCATCCCGGCGGAGGCGCTCGACGCCATCCGCGCTCCGTTCCTGTCGGCCGGGGCCGTCCCGACCGACGCCCCGGTGTTGCAGCCCCTGGGCTTGCTGCTGGATCTTGCCGGCGAGGCCATGCGCTCGCGGCTGTTCGTCGTCTCCGGCGACGGCGGCGACGAGGCCTGCCTGCGTCCGGACTTCACCGTCGCCGTGGCCCGTCAGCATCTGGCGTCTAGCGTCGAGGCCGGGCGCTACCTCTATGAAGGCAAGGCCTTCCGCGTCGCCCCGCGCGGCAGCGACCGGGCCGAGGAATTCCTCCAGATCGGCGTCGAGGCCTTCGAGGCCGCCGACCCGGTGGCCGCCGACGCCGAGATCGCGGCCCTGGCCTGGGCCGGCGCCGTGGCTGGCGGTCGCGACGACCTGACCCTGCTGCTGGGCGACGTTGGTTTGTTCGCCGCCTTCGTCGACAGCCTCGATTTGACCCCGCCGCTGGGCGCGCGGCTGAAGCGCACCTTCTCGCGGCCGCGCCAGCTGAAGGCCGAGCTCGAGGGCGAGGCCACGCCCGCCGCCGCTAGCGAGCGCAGCCGCATCGCCGCCCTGCTGGCCGGTCTGCCCGAAGCCGAGGCCGCCGCCGTGCTGCAGGAACTGTGGTCCCTGGCCGGCATCGAGCCGGTCGGCGGCCGTCGCCCCGCCGAGATCGCCCATCGCCTGGTCGAGAAGGCCGAGGTGGTGAAGGCCGGTCGCCTGTCGCCGGCGGAAGCCGACAAGGTGCGCGCCTTCCTGGCCGTCGGTGCTGCGCCGGACGCCGCGCTGGACGCCATCCAGGCCCTGGCCGGTCCCAACCGCGCGCCGCTCGACACCGCGATCGAGGGCTGGCGCAAGCGCCTGGCCGGCATGGTCGCTGGCGGTGTTCCGATCGAGCGCATCCGGCTGAACGCCGCCTTCGGGCGGGCCTTCGGCTATTACGACGGCTACCTGTTCGAGGTGCGCAGCGCCGCCCTCGGCGAGGAACGCCCGGTCGCCGCCGGCGGCCGCTACGACGGTCTCCCGGCCCGCCTGGGCGCCGAGACGAAAACCGGGGCTGTCGGCTGCATGGTGCGCCCGGCCCGCGCCTATGCCGGAGGCGGCGAATGACCGACACCCCGATGATCTTCGCCATCCCCTCCAAGGGCCGCCTGAAGGAACAGGTCGAGGCCTGGCTGGCCGAATGCGGCTTCCGCGTCGAGATGACCGGCGGCGCGCGCGGCTATTCGGCCGAACTGTCAGGCCTGCCCGGCGTTTCGGTGCGCCTGCTGTCCGCGGGCGACATCGCCGCCGGCCTCGACAGCGGCGACCTGCACCTGGGCGTCACCGGCGAAGACCTGCTGCGCGAGCGCGGCGACGACATGGACAGCCGGGTGATGCTGCTGCGCGCCCTGGGCTTTGGCCGCGCCGACCTGGTGGTGACCGCGCCCAAGAGCTGGCTCGACGTCGACACCATGGCCGACATCGACGAGGTCGGGCACCTGCACCTGGCCAAGACCGGCCGTCGCCTGCGGGTGGCCACCAAGTACGTCACCCAGACCCGGGCCTTCTTCGCCAAGCACGGCGTCGCCGACTACCGCATCGTCGAGAGCAGCGGCGCCACCGAGGGCGCGCCCGCCGCGGGCGCTGCCGAGCTGGTGGTCGACATCACCACCACCGGCGCCACCCTGGCGGCCAACGGCCTGAAGGTGCTGTCCGACGGCGTTATCCTCAAGAGCCAGGCCCAGCTGACCGCCTCGCTGGTCACGCCGTGGACGGACGGCCAACTCGACTGTCTGGCCCGCCTGCTGTCGGTGGTCGAGGCCAAGGGGCGGGCGCGCACGCTCGCCACCCTGGTGTGGCCGGCCGAACAGGACGTCGCCGGACAGGCGGCCGTCGCCCCGTTCGTCGAGGCCGGCGGCTCGCGCCGGGCCAACGGCGCCCTGCTGGCCACCGGCGACCTGTTCGCCGCCGCCGCCGCCCTCGCTCAGGCCGGCGTCGAGCCGGTAACCGTGTCGCGTCCCGACTACGTGTTCGAATCCCGCTCGGCGGTGCTGGAGACGCTGAAGGGTCGCCTGGCGGTTGATATTTGACTAGTATGTCAAAAATTACCGAACCAAACGGTGATTAGTTTGACTTCGGCGTCCAAACTACGGGTCTGATGTCAAAAAAACGTCGAAACCCTTGTGGAATCTAGATCGTTGCCGTTGACACGATCTCGGTTTTGCCGTTTTCTGACCGGGCAAGAGAGAAACGGGTCCACAGAGAACCCCCTCTCTTCGGCGTTTCGGGGAGGAAACGCCCGCCTAGATCGAATGATCGAGAAATAGCCAGGCCCGCCGCGATTATCCCCCGCGGCGGGCCTTGGTGTATCTGGGCCCTGGTTTTAATTTTCGACAAAAGAGTCAAAAACGGCGAACAAGCGTTTTAGCTTGAGCGTTAACAATTCCTACGCCCAGAAATCCCATCGATCGTCATCCCGGCCGGAGGCGCGCAGCGCCGCAGAGCCGGGACCCAGGGGCCGCCGTAGGACGGCGCCGCTGCGAAGGGCGATCCAGCCGCTGCGCCCAGTCTCCTGGGTCCCGGCTCTACGCTGCGCTTCGGCCGGGATGACGAGTGAGGAGGATCGCGGTCGGCCGGCGGATCAAACCCGCGCCAGCCGCCCGCCCTTCAGCCCCAGCGTCGCGATCTCGCCGGCCCGCAGCGACAGCTCCATCGTTTCCCCGCCCAGCTTGACCACATGGCTGCCGGCCTTGGCCGCCGTGAGCCGTGCGCTCTCCAGCCGCCCGTCGCGCCAGCGCACGTCGACGCCGACCGCGCCCCGCGCCTTCAGTCCGGTCATGTGCCCAGTCGGCCAGGCCGAGGGCCGGGCGGGCAGTAGGTGGATCGCGCCGTTGCGGCTTTGCAGGACCATCTCGGTCATGCCCGAGGTCCCGCCGAAATTGCCGTCGATCTGGAACGGCGGGTGGGCGTCGAACATGTTGGGATAGGTGCGCTCGGGCCCCAGCAGCAGCTTCAGGATCCCGTGGGCGTGGTCGCCCTGGCCCAGTCGCGCCCACAGGTTCAGCCGCCAGGCGATGGCCCAGCCGGTCGAAAGGTCGCCGCGCGTTTCCAGGGTCTTGCGGCAGGCGGCCGCCAGGTCGGGCGTGGTGTCGAGGCTGATCTGGTCGGACGGGAACAGGCCATAAAGGTGCGAGACGTGGCGGTGGTGGATGTCCTTGGCGTCGGCGTCCCAGTCCTCCTGCCACTCCTGCAGCTGGCCGTCCTTGCCGATCTTGTAGGGCGCCAGGCGGTCGCGGGCGGCGGCGAACTCGGCGGCCTGGGCCGCATCGACGCCCAGGATCTTCGCCGCCTCGATGCAGGCGTTGAACAGGTCGCGGACGATGGCCTGGTCCATGGTCGGCCCGGCGACGATCGACGAGCCGTGGCCGTGGTCGTTCTCTGGCGAGATCGACGGACTGGTCACCAGCTTGCCGCTCTTGGGATCGACCACCAGGGCGTCGACGAAGAACAACGCCGCGCCCTTCAGGGTCGGATAGACCGTGGCCAGATAGGCGCGGTCGCGGCCGTAGTCGTAGTGGTCCCACAGGTGCTTGCACAGCCAGGCGCCGCCGGTGGGCCAGACGCCGAACTTGGCGCCGTCGATCGGGGCGGTCGCTCTCCAGAGATCGGTGTTGTGGTGGGCCACCCAGCCGCGCGCGCCGTACATGCCCTTGGCCGTGCGGGCGCCGGTGATCGCCATCTCCTGCACCATCGCCACGAGGGGCGCGACGCACTCCGAAAGCCCGGTCGGCTCGGCCGGCCAGTAGTTCATCTCGGTGTTGATGTTGATCGTGTATTTGCCGCCCCAGGGCGGGCTCATCTTGTCGTTCCAGATGCCCTGCAGGTTGGCCGGCTGGCCGCCGGGGCGCGAGCAGGCGATCAGCAGATAGCGGCCGTACTGGTAATAGAGCGCCGCCAGGGCCGGATCGTCCGTGGTCGGCGAGGCCTTGATGCGCTCGTCGGTCGGGCGCGCGGCGGCGGCCGTGGTTCCGAAATCGACCGACACGGCGCGGAACAGGCGACGGTGATCGGCGCGATGGTCGGCCAGCAGCGCCGTCCACGGCTTGCGGGCCGCCTTGGCCAGCACCGCCTTGTTGGTCGCGACCGGGTCGCCGGAGACGTCGTCGAAGCGGCGATAGCTGGTGGCGGCGGCGACCAGCAGCAGCACCTCGTCGGCGCCGCGTACCGACACGGCCTTGTCGCCGGCCGAGACCTTGCCGCCACGCGTGATCACCTTGACCCGGCAGTCGACCTTCAGCGCGCCCTGGATGCCGAAGTGCGTGCCGTTGCGGCCCGACAGCACCAGGGTGTCGCCGTCCTCGACGCTGACGGTGGGCTTCAGCGGGCTGTCGAAGGCCAGGTCCAGCGCGATCGCGCCGCGCCTGTCGGCGGTCAGGCGGATGGCGATCACCCGGTCGGGGGCGCTGGCGATCACCTCGCGGCCATAGGCGACGCCGTCGTGGGCGAAGCGGGTGCGGGCGGTGGCGGCGTCGAGATCCAGGTCGCGCAGATAGGCGTCGGCGGTCTCCGGCAGGCCGGGGAAGGTCAGCACCAGGTCGCCGAGGGTGTTGTAGGGCTGCTGCCGCAGGGGTGTGGCCATGAACTTGGCGTTGGCCAGGTCCGTAGCCGCCGCGTAGTCGCCGGTCTCGATCAGGCGGCGGATCTGCGGCAGGGCGCCGGCGGCTTCGGGATTGACCGGGTCGTAGGGCCCGCCGCCCCACAGGGTGTTTTCGTTGAGCTGGATGCGCTCCCTGGCCACCCCGCCGAACACCATGCCGCCCAGCCGTCCGGAGCCGACCGGCAGGGCCTCGACCCATTCCTTGGCCGGTTGGCGGTACCACAGTTTCAGGTCGCCGGCGGGAGCTGGAGGCAGCGGCGTCGCGAGGGCCTCGCCGGCCAGGATCGCGGTTGCGGAGCCGCCCAGCAGGGCGTGGCGTCGGTTGAGGTGCATCTGGCGTGGTCCCTTCCCAAGGCGCGCGCCTTATGTCCGGCGCTTCGCGGGCATCAACTCATGGGAGCGCTAACATTACAAGATGACACCGGGGGACATTTTCGCTGACCGCGCTGTCAGATCCGCCGTACGGGTTGCCGCAGAAGGGTGCGGAGCTTCTCGGGGGCGACCTTGCGCGGGTCGCCCAGATAGACCTCGTGGTGCCGGCCCGCGAAGGCGTAGCCGCCGGCGGGCATGATCTCGTCGTGCAGCCTGGCCAGCAGCGGACCCTCGTCGTCATAGGATCCGACGTGCAGGGCCTGGAGGCAGAGACCCTCCTCCAGGCGCTCGAGCCGCAGGCTTTCCGAGACGGCGCCGAGCTTCCTGGCGGCCTTGGCGCGGGCGGACTGGAAGGCCGCCTCGTCCACGTGGTCGGGGACCATGATCATCATCGTCCAGTCCCACTCGTGCTTGCGCCGGGCGGTGAAGCTTTCAGGATCGGGCGCCGACCACAGGCCCTCCAGCGGCGCGACGACGAAGTCGAGGCCGTCGGCCTTGCGGGCGAACTTGATCGTGTAGGCGGTCGCATAGAGGCTTTCGACGGCGAGCCGGTAGGCCGGGACGGTGTTCGGATCGCCGTGGCCGTCGACCATCAGGTAGGAGACCGGCGGCGCCTCGATCGTCTCGAAGCGGCCGAGGGGCGCGGTGAACAGCGCCTTGCGCGTCTTCTTCAGGTCCAGCTTTTCCATGGGCCCATCGGAGCGCTAGAGCCCCAGCCCCTCCACCGTCTCCGGCTTCAGCCGCTCGGCCGCCTTGGCCGAGATCCCCACGGCCTTGCGGGCGTCGAGGTCGAAGGTGATGGCGCTGACGGTCGAGGTGGCCCAGGCTGCGCCGGTGGCGGGATCGAGCAGCCAGTGGGCGCAACGCAGGACGCGGCCGTCGGCGCCCATCAGGCCCGAGCGCACCTCCAGCCGGTCGCCCAGGCGCGGCCAGGCCCGATAGACGATCCGGTATTCCAGCACCGCCCCGCCGACCCGGCCGGGCGCGGTTTCCGCCGCCTCGGCGACGATGTCGCGCAAGGGGGCGATGAAGGCGCCGATGCCGTCGGAGACCCGGCCGATGAACTGCTCGGCCCGCATCCGCCCGAAGGCGTCGACCTCGCCGGTCGTCAGAGCGCCGAGGCTGATGCGGGTCAGGCCAAGGTCGTTGGCGCGGGCCAGGCTCGCCTGCGAGACGACCGGCGACAGGTCGACGCTGCGGGCCTGGGCGCGCTCGGGAACCTCGACCGCCAGGGCCTTGGCCCGTTCACGGACGATCGACGGCCAGGGAAAGGCCTCGCCCTCGCGCGGGGTGACGTGGGCCACCGTGGTCTGGAAGGTGGCCGCCAGCTCGCCGGTGGCCGAATGGACCAGCAGCTGCAGCAGCTTGGCCTCGGTCTCGCCGATCTCGATCACCCCGCCCAGCATGTGCAGCGGCGCGCCGGCGTGGGCTTCCTTGAGGAACCGGATGTGGTGCTCGCGGACCACCAGGGTGGCGTTGGCGTGCGGGGCGAAGGCGTGCGGCAGGCCCATCTCGGCCGCCAGTCCCACAAGGCCCTCCATCGCCCGGACGACGTAGAAGCGCACGTTCATGTGCCCCATCTCGTCGCAGTCCCAGGTGTTGACGCCGCCGCGCCAGATCTCGACGCCTGGCAGATCCTCAGCCGTGGCCATGGCGCGGCTTCTCCAAAACAAGAGGGGCGCGCCAGATCTCGACGCCGGGGAGGGTCTCAGCGGTGGTCATGCGGGCGTCCCTGGAAGTGGGGGCCGAAATCCTCGTCCTTCGACAGGCTCAGGATGAGGATTTCTACTGCGCGGCCGGCAATAGCCCTCATCCTGAGCTTGTCGAAGGACGAGGGCGGACCCTCTCTGTTCGAGGTCAGCCTAGACGGCTTTTCCGCGCCGCCGCAATCGTGGAAGGCCGAAGCCTATTCCCTACAGTCCGCGCACTTGCCGTGCGCTTCGATCGTCACGCCGGTCAGGGCGTAGCCGGCCGCCGAGCCCGCCGCGATGATGTCGGCCGTGGCCGCCGGCTCGAACTCGCGGGTCGCGCCGCAGCAGTCGCAGATCAGGAAGGCCGCCGCATGCCCGTCGGCCTCGCGCCGGCAGGCGACGTAGGAGTTGAGGCTCTCGATGCGGTGGGCGAAGCCCTGCTTTTCCAGGAACTCCAGCGCCCGATAGACGGTCGGCGGCTTGGCCGGCGGGCCGTCGACGGCGAAGCTGGAGATCAGGTCGTAGGCCTTCACCGGCTGGCCGGCTTCCAGCAGCAGCTCCAGCACCCGGCGGCGGGGCGCGGTCAGGCGCTGGTCGGACGCCTGGCAGCGCGCCTCGGCGGCGGCCAGTTCGGACGCGAGCGCGTCCCCGGCGACGCCGTGGTGGTGATGGTCGTGGTCGCACGCGTTATGGGCCATGCCCTATCAGGTAAAGCCGGGCCGGGGCGCGTGCAAGGGCGACGGCCCGGCCAAAGAAAAAGGCCCCCGGAGCGGTCGCTCCGAGGGCCTCGTTCATCACGTCAAACCAAACGGCTTACTTGCCGAACAGCTTGTTCCAGCGCGGCTTCTCGCGGCCCTTCCAGGCTTCGCGGTGGTAGGCGTCGCTGGCGATCAGCGGCACCACGGTGGTGGCTTCGGCGAAGACCATCTGTTCGTAGGTGGTCGAGACCTTGCCCCACGAAGCGGCTTCCTTGAGGGTCGAGGACGAGCAGGCGCCGTCGCGCACGTCGGCCACCGTGATCTGGATGGCGTACTTGTGCATGTCGGCTTCGACGCCGAGGATCTCGGCGCAGACGACGGTGTCCTGGGCGAAGTTCTTCGGCACGCCGCCGCCGACCATGAACAGGCCCGTGGTGCCGGCCGCGATCTTGACGTCGGTGAGTTCACGGAAGTCGGCCACGGCGTCGATCATCAGGTAGGGCGCCTTCTCGGCGATCTTTTCCTTCTGGTGCTTGACCAGGCCGAAGCCCGCCGAGCTGTCGACGAAGGCCGGGCAGAAGATCGGCACGCCTTCTTCGTAGGCGGTCTGGATCAGGCTGCCTTCCTTCTTGGCGTTGCCTTCCGACAGCCACTTGCCCATCTCCCAGATGAACTCGCGCGAGGAATAGCCGCGCGGCTCCAGGCGGTTGCAGATCTCGAGGATCGTGTGGTCGCAGGCCTGCAGTTCTTCTTCGTCGATATAGGTGTCGTAGATGCGGTCGATGTAGTTGTCGCGCAGGACGTTGTCGTCCACCGGGCCGGCGGCCTGATAGTGCTTGAAGCCCAGGGCTTCGAAGAAGTCCATGTCGACGATCGAGGCGCCGGTGGCGACCACGGCGTCGATCATGCCGTTTTTCACCATGTCGCGATAGACGTGCATGCAGCCGCCGGCCGAGGTCGAACCGGCCAGGATCAGCCAGGTCGAGCAGCCCTTGTCGGCCAGGGCCATGTTGAAGATGTCGGCGGCGCGGGCGGTGTCGCGCGAGCTGAACGACATCTTGCGCATGGCGTCGATGATCGGGCGGGCGTCGTACGACGTGATGTCGACGTGCTCGACCACGTTCTGGAGGAGCTCGGCCTTTTGGTTGTTCGGAACGGGAGCGTTCATCGCTTCGGTTTCCCTGACTTTGGACGCCCGTCGTTGAAACAAGACCATCTGCCGGGACGGAGCGACCGGCGGAGGCGGAAAATGCGGCTACGCCCGACGTCGTCATAACGTCGGGCGCGGCGCGCGGTTTAACTCAGAACTGACTTAGTGGCGAACCACGTCGGTTTAGCGACGGCGCTTGCGCTTGCCGGCCGCGCCCTTCGGACGCGAGAAGCGAACGACCTTGCGTTCCTCGGTCTCGGTGCGGACCATCGGGATCGAGCGCTTGGCCAGGCCGTACATCGAAGCCATCGGGGCGTCCTGCACTTCCACGGTGTCGGTTTCGCCGAAGCCGTTGAAGCGGGTCGACATCGCCACGCCATAGGCGCCCAGCATGCCGATCTCGATGTAGTCGCCTTCGTCCACGCTTTCCGGCAGCCAGAACGGGCCGGGCATGTGGTCGACGCTGTCGCAGGTCGGGCCGTAGAAGCGGAATGGCTTGAGGCCCTCTTCCACCACTTCGCCGTTCTTGCGGTACAGCTTCACCGGGAAGGGCCACTTCATGTGCGCCGCGTCGAACAGCGAGCCGTACGACCCGTCGTTCAGATAGAGCGCGTCGCCCTTCTTCAGCTCGACCTTGACCAGCAGCGACGAGGCCTCGGCGCACAGGGCGCGGCCCGGCTCGCACCACAGCTGCGTGGTCTCGTGAACCATCATCTCGGCGAAGCCGCGATCGATGGCCGCCAGGTATTCCGACAGATCCGGCGGGACCATGCCCGGATAGATCGACGGGAAACCGCCGCCCACGTCCACGACGTCGGCCAGCACGCCGGCGCGCACCAATGCGCGCGAGGCCTGGGCCATCGCCGCTTGATAGGCCGTAGGCCGCATGCACTGGCTGCCGACGTGGAAGCTGACGCCCATCAGGTCCTGGGTGGACCGGCGGGCGGCCAGCAGCAGGGGCGGGGCCGTATGCAGGTCGACGCCGAACTTGCCCGACAGCGAATAGGCCGCGCCCTCGGCCTGCACGCCCATGCGGACGATCAGGTTCAGGTCCTTGGCCTGGCCGGTCGAGTCGATGATCTTGGCCAGCTCCTCGTGCGTATCGAACGAGAAGGTGCGCACCCCGTGGTCGAAATAGGCGGCCGAGATGGCGCGCCGGCTCTTGACCGGGTGCATGAAGGCCATGCGCGAGCCAGGGGCGTGTTCAGCCACCAGCTCGATCTCGGCCACGGAAGCGACGTCGAACGATCGCACGCCGGCCGTAACCAGCTCGCGGATCACCCACGGGGAAGGGTTCGCCTTCACCGCGTAGAAAACATCGCCTTTGAATTCAGACTGGAACCAGCGCGCCGCTACCGACACCGCGTCCGGTCGCACGAGTGCGACAGGACGTTCCGGTGACCGCTCGCGGACCAGGTCCAGGGGCGTGTGGTACGTGGACAATGCACGTAACCCCCTGTTGGAAGTTAAACCCAGGCCGGCGTTAGCAGCGCTTTAGAGGACTTCGGGTCCGCCGGAGCCGAGCGAGATAGGGGCAATGGACAGGGATGTAAAGTCCCTTTTGAACCGACCGTTCCCCGACCGCCCCCCGCCGCCTCGGGGGGCGAATTGATCCACCGCATGTCACAAATCCGTTGCGCGGCGCACGCAAAGCAGGGAACGGATTTGCCCGCGTCGGAAACCACGTTAAGGATTCGTCCCGACCATGACGTCGGACCCAGTTCTCTCGATCCGTTCCGTCTCCAAGACCTTCGGGTCGCGGAAGGCCCTGAACGCCGTTTCGCTCGACGTCGCGCGGGGCGAGATGATCGCGCTCATCGGTCCGTCCGGCTCCGGAAAATCCACCCTGCTGCGCTCGATCGACGGTCTGCAGACCATCGATGACGGGAACGGGGCGATCACGGCCTTCGGTGGTCCCGTGCAGGCCAGGGGCCGCGTCGAGGACCAGGTGCGCAAGGCGCGCATCCGCATCGGCTTCATCGCCCAGCAGTTCAACCTCGTCGGCCGGCTGTCGCTGTTCAGCAACGTCGCGCTCGGCTCGCTGGGGCGTATCCCGCTGGTCCGCGGCCTGCTGGGCTGGTGGCCCAGGGAAACACGCGAGGCGGCCATGGCCGCCCTGCACCGCGTCGGCATCTCCGACTATGCCGGCCAGCGCGCCAACACGCTTTCGGGCGGCCAGCAGCAGCGCGGCGCCATCGCCCGGGCCCTGGTCCAGAAGGCCAAGATCATCCTCGCCGACGAACCGGTCGCCTCGCTCGATCCGGTCTCGGCCCGCAAGGTCATGGAGATCCTCCGTGACCTGAACGCCAGCGACGGCCTGACCGTCATCGTCACCCTGCACCAGGTGGACTACGCCCTGCGCTACTGCGACCGGGTCGTGGCCCTGAAGGCCGGGCAGAAGGTCTACGACGGTCCGGCCGACGCGCTGGACCGTGACAAGCTCATCGACATCTACGGCCCGGAATTCGAGGACGTGTTCTGGGAAGGAGCCCCGCAATGATCCGCCGCAGCCTGATCGCCGGCCTCACGCTCTCCGCGCTGGCGCTCGCCGCCTGCTCGGGCCCGTCCGAGGCCCCCAAGGCGACCGACACGGTGACCTTCTCGATCCTGTCGACCGAGTCCGCCCAGAACATGGAAAGCTACTGGGGTCCGATCCTGGCCGACATGGAAAAGCAGACCGGCCTCAAGGTGAAGCCGTTCTTCTCGTCCAACTATTCGTCGCTGATCGTGGCCATGGGCGCCAAGCAGACGGACCTGGGCTGGTTCTCCAACCAGTCGGGCCTGGAGGCCGTGCGCCGCTCGAACGGCGAGGTCTTCGCCCGCACCTTCGATCCGTCGGGCGTCGACGGCTACAAGTCGGTGATCATCGTGCCGAAGGACAGCAAGCTGACCCTCGAGCAGCTCCTGAAGTGCGACAAGTCGCTGAACTTCGGCATCGGCGACAAGAAGTCGACCTCGGGCACCCTGGCCCCGATGACCTACGTCTTCATCCCGGCCGGCAAGAAGCCCGAGACCTGCTTCAAGACCGTGCTGACCGGCAACCACCAGGCCAACCTGTTCGCCGTGGCCAACGGCAAGCTCGACGCGGCCACCAACAACACCACCAGCCTGCGCCTCAACGCCGACCGCAAGGACGGCCAGGCCGACCGGGTCAAGGTGATCTGGGAGTCGCCGACCCTTCCCGAGGATCCGATCATCTGGCGCAAGGACCTCGACCCGGTCGTGAAGGAAAAGCTGCGCCAGTTTTTCCTGACCTATGCGCAGGGCGATACGCCCGAGGCTCAAAAGCAGCGCGACAACCTCAAGCGCCTGTCGATCGGCGGCTTCAAGCCGGCCGACGACACCCACCTGCTGACCGTCCGCGAGATGGAGGCCCTGGAGACCCTGGGCCTGGCCAAGGAAGGCGGCGACAAGGCCAAGGTGGCCGCCGCCGAGAAGGCCCTGGCCGATATCCGAGCCCAGCGCCTGGCCGCCGAGGCCAAGGCCGGCCTCCCGGCCGTGAACTGATCCGGCGCCCCGCTCGATGACCGACGCCCCGATCCCGGCCCCGCCGAAGCGCTCGGCCACAGCGCTGGCGTTCGACGCCCTGCTGTGGGGCGGCGTCGCGCTGCTGCTGATCATCAGCTTCAAGCCGGCCGAGATCGACAAGTTCCCCGAGCTGTTCAGCGGCTCCAGCCGCATGAGCGAGTTCGCCCGCGGCTTCTTCTCGGCCTTCACGGACCCCCAACTCTTCATGTCGATGAGCTGGGGCCTGTTCATCGCCAAGATGTGGGAAACCATCCAGATGGCGCTGTGGGGCACGGTCCTGGCGGTGCTGGTGGCCATCCCCCTGGGCATCCTCGGCGCGCGCAACATCACGCCGTGGTGGATCCAGCAGCCGGTGCGCCGCCTGCTCGACCTGATCCGCTCGATCCCCGACCTGGTCGTGGCCCTGATCTTCATCACCGCCGTGGGCCTGGGCCCGTTCGCCGGCGTCATGGCGATCATGTTCAACACCGGCGGCGTGCTGGCCAAGCTGTTCGCCGAGGCCGTGGAGTCGATCGACAAGGGCCCGGTCGAGGGCGTGCGCGCCACCGGCGCGGTGAAGCTGCAGGAGATCGTCTGGGGCGTGATCCCGCAGGTGGCCCCGCTGTGGACCAGCTACGCCCTCTACCGCTTCGAAAGCAGCGCCCGCGCCGCCACGGTGCTGGGCCTGATCGGCGCCGGCGGCATCGGCGCCATCCTCATCGACTCGATCAACGCCTTCCAGTTCGACCAGACCGGCTGCATCGTGCTGGTCATCGTCGTGGCGGTGTCGATGATCGACCTGCTGTCCCAGGCTATCCGCTCGCGGCTGCTGTAGGGCGCTGTGCAAACCCCTCTCTCTTTGAGAGAGGGAGGGGCCCATGGCGAAGCCATAGGAGGGTGAGAGGTAACAAACTCACCGAATGAAGCGCGGCGGCCCGGCGCGCTCTTAGGGTTGGACGGCTGGCCGCCCTCTTGGATTTGCCGGCCGACGGTGAAACCCCTCACCCTCCCACCGCTTCGCGGCGGGCCCCTCCCTCTCCCTATGGAAGAGGGGACAAAGAGCCGCTCGCCGTAGCCGGTGCGGAGATGTCCCATCCCCGCCGTACGCGGACAATTCCGGTCCGCCCCCTGTGGCCCCCACGACACAGATTAACCCCTTGAAAACACGTGTCATCGGGCTGTCACAGATCGGTGTCGGAACCGTCATGCCCCGTCCGTAAAGGCCCTCTCATCCTGATCCCGCACCTAAGAGGGGGGCGAGGCGCAGGGAAAGCCTCAAGGGGAATTCTCAGATGCGGAACAAGACCTCGCTGGTCGCCGGTTCGGCCCTCGGCGCGATGCTCGCGCTCGGCCTGGGCGTCGCGGCCCAAGCCCAGGACCTGGGCGTCAAGTGGAGCGGTTCGCCGCAATTTTCGAACGACGACGTGGCCTTCAAGGTCCGCGGCCGCATCCTGATCGACGCCGTGTTCCAGGACGTCGAGCGCGACGGTCCCGGCGGCGACTTCGACACCCGCAACGTCCGCGGCCGCCAGGTCTTCCTCGGCGTCGAAGGCAAGCTGAACAACTACTTCGCCTACAAGGCCGAAGGCGGCGCGGTGAACGGCGGCGCCTGGAGCTGGGACGACGTCGTCATCGAGTACAAGCCGGTCGAGCAGGTCTCGCTGCTGTTCGGTAACGTCAAGGCGACCGGTCTCGAGAACCTGACCTCGACCCGCTTCACCACCTTCATGGACCGCGGTCCGTACGGCGACTTCGGCGTCGACTCTTATCTGTTGGGCGTCGTGGCCAAGTACCAGGGCCTGAACTACAGCTTCACCGGCGCGGTGCAGGGCAACAGCATCAACACCGCCGACGTCGCCAACGCGGGCGCCGACTCCAAGGAACGCATCGCCGTCACCGGCCGCTTCCACTACGCCCCGATCAACACCGACATCGACAAGCTGCACCTGGCCGTGTCGTACCGTTACCGCAACCGCGGCGACGAGACCGCCTTCGCCTACACCGGCCGCACCAACACCGCCTACACCAACGGCACCACCTTCTACACCACGGGCGCCATCGGCAACCGCGACAACACGCTGGCCGTCGAAGGCGCCTACGTGCACGGCCCGTTCTCGGTGCAGGGTGAATATTCGTCGATCGACGTGACCCGCGTCGGCGGCGCGGCCGTCGGCGGCGACCCGAAGGTCAAGGTCGGCTACGCCTACGTCACCTTCTGGCCGACGGGCGAGATCCGCAACTACGACGCGGCCGCCGGCGAATTCAAGCGTCCGAAGATCCTCAACCCGGTCACGGCCGGCGGCTGGGGCGGCGTCGAGCTGGCCCTGCGCTACGACCTCGCCGACACCACCGACGCCTACGACACCCTGAAGACCAAGCCCGCCACCTCGCAGGCCGGCAAGTACACGGGCGTCACCCTGGGCGTGAACTACTACCCGACCTCGTACGTCCGCTTCCAGGCGAACTACACGGACGGTGACGTCGACAACTTCGGCGCCAACCAGGACTACGCCATCAAGCAATTCCAGCTGCGCGCTCAGCTGGACTTCTAAGGCCCGACCCCGCCGGACGGGCGTCGCGCCCGTCCGGACACTTCCTTTTCCTCTCAGGAATTTCCGATGAAAAAGCTCCTGTCCTGCGCGGCCGCCGCCGTCGCCCTGTCGGGCCTGGCCGCCGTCCCCGCCAACGCCGCCCGCGACTACGTCTGGGCCGCCGGTTCGTCGACCGTGTTCCCGTTCGCCACCCGCACCGCCGAAAACTTCGCCAAGAAGACCGGCAAGAAGGCCCCGAAGGTCGAGAGCCTGGGCACCGGCGGCGGCATCAAGCTGTTCTGCGGCGGCCTCGGTGAAGGCTTCCCGGACATCGCCAACGCCTCGCGTCCGATGAAGAAGGCCGAGTTCGACCAGTGCGCCGCCAAGGGCGTCAAGGACATCATCCAGATCAAGATCGGCTTCGACGGCATCGTGGTCGCCACCGACAAGGACGGCGCCGACTACAACTTCAAGACCGAGCACCTCTATCTGGGCCTGGCCAAGCAAGTGCTGAAGGGCGGCCAGTTCGTCGCCAACCCGTACAACAGCTGGGACGACGTCGGCGCCGGCCTGCCGGGCAACCGCATCCAGGTCTACGGCCCGCCGCCCACCTCGGGCACCCGCGACGCCTTCGTGGAACTGGCCATCGAGGCCGGCGCCCGCAAGTTCCCGACCGCCGACGCCATCCGCTCGGACAACGAAAAGAAGTTCAAGCAACTGGTCGACCCGCTGCGTAACGACGGCTGGATCGACGCCGGCGAAAACGACAACGCCATCGTCGGCACCCTGACCAAGACCCCGGGCTCGCTGGGCGTCTTCGGCTGGTCGTACCTCGAAGAGAACATGGACAAGATCAAGGGCGCGACCATCAACGGCGTGCGTCCCTCGGCCCAGACGATCGCCGACGGTTCCTACCCGCTGTCGCGCTCGCTGTTCATCTACGTCAAGAAGGCCAACATCGGCGTCACGCCGGGCCTGGAAGACTTCCTGAAGGAGTTCACCTCCGACGCCGCCACCGGCCGTGGCGGCTACCTGCAGGGCCGCGGCCTGATCCCGCTGCCCCCCGGCCAGCACCAGGCCCAGAAGGACGTCGTGGCCAAGAAGGTCTCGATGCCGCGTCCGGCCGCCTAAAAGACCCGATCCGCGGCGATATCTCGCCGCGCGACCGAAGATTGCGCCGCGGTCCTATGGGCCGCGGCGTTTTCTTTTGTATAGTGGCGACTGGTCCGCCCGCGCCACGTTCACGAAAGCCTGGGCCATGGCCGCCGTCCGGCGCCGTGTCACCGACCCCCAAGGGCCATGATCCTCCTCGCGCTCGCCGTCGTCCTGTTCCTCGTTCTGTTGAACGGGGTCTTTTCCATGTCCGAACTGGCGGTTGTCTCCGCCCGGCGGGCGCGCCTCCAGGCGCTGGCGGATCGGGGGGACAAGGGCGCCAAGCTCGCGCTCTCCATGGCCGAGCACCCGACCCGATTCCTGTCGGCCGTGCAGGTCGGCATCACCCTGATCGGCATTCTGGCCGGCGCCTACGGCCAGGCGACGATCGCCGGCGCGCTGGACAAGTGGCTGGAGCCGATGCCGGTGATCGGCCCGCACTCCGAGGCCATCGCCACCACCATCGTGGTCATCGGCCTGACCTACGTCTCGGTGATCCTCGGCGAACTGGTGCCCAAGCGCCTGGCCCTGATGTTCCCGGACACCATCGCCCGCCGCATGGCCCCGTTCCTGGCCGTCGTCGCCACGGTGCTGCGCCCGTTCGTCACCCTGCTGACGGCCTCGACCGCCGCCATCCTCAAGCTGATGGGCGTGCGCGACGAGCGCAACAGCGGCATCACCTCCGAAGAGGTCGAGACCGTGCTGGCCGAAGGCGCCGACGCCGGCCTGATCGAGCCGGAAGAGCGCACCATGATCCAGGAGGTGCTGCGCCTGGGCGATCGTCCGGTGCGCGTGGCCATGACCCCGCGCCGCGACCTCTACTGGATCTCGCTGTCGGACGAGCCCGAGGCCGTGCAGGCCGAGGTTCGCGAGTGCCCCTATTCGCGCATCGTCGTGGCCCTGGAAGGCGACCTCGACGGCGAGATCGGCGTGGTGCTGAAGAAGGACCTGCTGGACTCCTGCCTGGGCGGCGAGCCGCTGGACCTGCGCGCCCACATCCAGCAGCCGATCGCCATTCCCGAGACCATGTCGCTGCTGCGCGCCATGGCCGTCTTCAAGCAGACCTCGTTGCACATGGCCCTGGTCGTCGACGAGTTCGGCTCGGTGCAGGGCGTGATCACGCCGCTGGACCTGCTGGAAATGATCGCCGGCGACTTCCCCGAGGATCACGACGAGGGCGAGCGCCGCATCCTGCGCCGTGAGGACGGCAGCTGGCTGGTCGACGCCCGCCTCGACATCCAGGAGCTCAACGACGCCCTGGGCGAGAACTTCGAGGCCGAGGGCGGCTACCACACCGTGGCCGGCCTGATCCTCGACCGCCTGGGCCGCATCCCGGCCGAGGGCGAGATCCTTCACCTGGGGGCGTTCGACGTCGAGATCGTCGACATGGACGGCTCGCGCATCGACAAGGTCATCCTCAAGCCCGGCAAGCGCCGCGAGGACAACGAGGACTGAGCGCCAGGCGCGAGGGGAAGACGCGGGGGATAGTCAGATGAGCCAGCCGGGACCCTGGGGCGTCGAACCGCCGCCGGAAACCGAGGTCGCGCCCGTCAAGGCGGCCAAAGTCGCTAAGGTCGCCAAGCCGGAAGGGCCGTCGCGGCCGTCCTGGCGGCGCTGGCTGGCCTGGGCGCTGCTGGCCGGCGGCATCGTGGCGGTGCTCGTCCTGGTGGGCCGTTTCGCGCCCTGGGGGCCGCGGGACGGCTACGACCGCACCTATGTGCTGATGTGGGGCGCGGCGGCCGTGGTGTTCTCGGGCGCGCTGCTGCGGGCGACCCGGCGCGAGGCCTTCCGGGGCGTCGGCTTCGCGGCTCTCTGGCTGGTGATCGCCGCCGTCCTGGGCATGGGCTATCTCTACCGGGCCGAACTGGCCGAGGCGCCGCAGCGCCTTCTGATGGCGCTGAATGTCGGCGCGCCGGTGACGACGGGCGAGCGCGAGTTGCGCGTGGCCAAGAACGCCGGCGGCGCCTTCATCATCATCGGCGAGGTCAACGGCCAACGGGTGCCGTTCATGGTCGACACCGGCGCCAGCCACACCGTGCTCAGCCCCGCCGACGCCCAGCGCATCGGCGTGCCGATCGAGACCCTGAACTACGACCAGACCGCCGAGACCGCCAACGGCCTGGGCTACGGCGCGGTCTGGACCGCCGACCGCCTGGCCATCGGCCCGATCGTCCGCAAGGACTTCGCCATGGACGTCAACAAGGCCCCCATGAGCGGCTCCCTGCTGGGCATGAGCTTCCTCGACACCCTGGAGTCCTACGAGGTTCGCGACGGGGTGCTGATCCTGAGGTGGCGGGAGTAGTCGCCAAATCCTCCGGGGGCAGCTCTCCCACCCGTAAAATCCCCGCGAAGGCGGGGACCCAGGTGTTTTATCGTCGAGCGCGGTGGGTGGCAGAAAAAGCCTGGGTCCCCGCTTTCGCGGGGATTTTACAGAGGTGGGTGCTGACGGGGATAGAACGCCGTCTATCCTCACAAAGTTCGAACCAAACCCCAACCAATCCAGCCACTTGCAACTTTCTCAGCGCTCTGGATCAGACGCGCTGAAACCCGCTGCATAATCAGAGCTGTCCCGTCGCAGGGAGAGGGCGCAAGGATCCGGCCCGAAGCGTGCGACGGCGATGCGATCGAGCGGGGCTGACGGAGCGGCGAGAGCCGGGCCGGAAAGCTTAAATGAGGGTGGGGGACGTAAACCCATCCATCGGGAGCCTGCCCAATAGGCTCCCGCCCGTCCGAGGGTCCGCGCCCTGACGCACTTCTGGCCGCATGAACGGGGGAGCCTTGCGTGGGGAAGGGGTGAAGGGCGGAAGAGGCCCGCGCGCCCCGGCCTGAGGAATAACGATCGCGCGGGGCGTCCAGCTTCG